>ERZ795030.31-NODE-31-length-200971-cov-22.961486_pt1 | contig 200971 bp, 202 predicted proteins | sample MGYA00375122_ERZ795030 | MGnify/ENA primary metagenome ERZ795030 (study PRJEB30165, sample SAMN05720146) | activated sludge metagenome | isolation source: anaerobic digester from wastewater treatment plant | place: Japan | collected 2015-04-20 ... | reverse complement strand
CATGCCCAAATGCAGGCAACTGCATTAGGAATGGTACGTGCGATGGAAACTGTGATGGAAACTGTGACAAGTCAAACTGTATAGGAGAATGTCCAAATAAAACAGCTCAGCAGAAACAGACACGCACTTGCGGCAGAACATGCAGAGGATAAAATAAAATTATCTTTTTCTTTTTATTAAATTAATTTTCAGCCAAAATTATAATGATTAAATAATTTCCTGATTTTAACGGAATAATTGGGCTTTAAAAAAACAATAGTTGTTATAAGTAAAATCCATAATAATTAATTTGTATCCTATTCTTTTGGTAAATCTTATATATTTACAATTTAGGCAAGTAATTGATCATTATGAGCGATTATAGGATACCTGGCTCTCTTTTAAATATAATTTTCAAGAGCGTTGAAGATCAACTTGGGGAAAGGGGCTTAAAGATGCTTCTCACTCAAACAAAGTTAACTGACTACATACAAAATCCGCCCCCTGATGATGACACGCCTACCCTAGATATGGATAGATTCAAAAGTGCGATGGGGGCTGTGATTGATTTATTCGGTGAGAAGGCTGCAAGACCCCTACTTACCAGATGGGGAAAGCTTACATTTGACTATGCGCTTGAATCAAATCCGACATTGTTTGGACTTGCTGGATTTGCAACTAAGTTCATGAATGATGAAGGCAAAGCTAGATTTATTTTGAAGAGGGTCTTAAAAGAAAGTGAAAATCTTTACGGAGTCCCCCATGTTTTGACTGAAACTCCTGATGCCTTCAATATAGAAATACAGAACTGTTTCTATTGCGGCAATCATAAATCAAATCAGTGTATATGCTGGCCTCCAGTTGGGTTTTGGAAGAGTATGATGAGGTGGACAACAGGAAAAGATTATGACGTACACGAAACAGAGTGTATCGCAATGGGTGCAGAGTCATGCAAATACGTTATCCCAAAAAAAGCAATGACATGAACAAAAGCAGTTATAGAAATATGCTATAGCTACAAATTAAATAAAGAATAGAAAAATTAAAATTAATTTTATGGGACTATGAAATCAAATGTTATTTTGTCAAAGACTCCTTTTTCAGAGTATGCGACTAGCGTAACCTGATATTTGCCAGATGGCACATTTGGTCCGACTGTAAACGTTGCAGAGTATGTTCCAATTTTCTTTGCCTTAAGCTTTTGAGTTTCTGGTGTTATTGATACCGTCACTCCTTCTGGCAATCCCTCAAATTTAGCTCTTGTGTCGTTTTGCGTGAACATTCCTCTGTTTTCAATCTGGACGAATGTCTGTTGTGTGCCTGGAGAAAGAGCGAGATTTGTCAGTAGCTTTCCGTCCTTGATTACTGTGGTCCCGCCTGCAACTGCAAAGTTTTCTATGTCAACTTTTGGGTATAGGATTGTTGCTGGCAGCCCTACTTTCTTCCTGCAGTCATAGCAACATGCGTAGTATATAGTGGGGGTAACTGTAAAAACATCTGAATCATCGCCGCCAGTGAAATTTGTAACTTCAAATCGTGTAGCTTTTCTTCCATCGTCATAAATGGGAATTTTTAAACAACCATTAGGTTCAGTTCGTCCGCTCCACCAGTACTTTTCTATTTGTCCCTGTTCATCATAAGTAGTCACTCTAAACTCACTATGATATCTACCATTACGATAATCACCACAGACTATAATATAATACCTACTATAATCGCCGATGCAACATCCCTGGTCTGAAGAGAGTGAACAATCATAACCATATGTTGGAGAATTTTTGGCTTCTCCCTCTTCCGGACCCCCAATCCGGATTGTTTTCGATGGCGGGCATATGTTAGGCGGAATGTCAAAAGATATTGTTTGGCCTTCATCCGCACCAGGAACTCTCGGAGCTATAGACGTCGTAGGGTAACTATATACAGATTCATAAAGGTAGCATGGAATGTATTGATCTCCAGTATTCCATTGCCCTATTGCCCCAAAGGCGGCAGATAAAGAAATTGCCATTATAAACAAAATGGATAGGGTTATCTTTTTTTTCATTTTATTCCTCCCTTTTTATAGTTAAATAACATTATAGCTCTATTAAATGTAACTCTAATTAATATAAAGTTTACTATAGATAAAATCTAGAAGACATTGGATTTGATATAGGAAAAGTAATAAAAAATAATTACATAAACTTTCCTAGTTTAAATAGAAGCCCAGGATTCTTTGCAACTATTGCCTTTAGGACGCTTATTGTGGATATTGTATCAAGTTTTAGATCTCTTAAGGTGTCTGCAATTGAATCAAGGTCTTTTTCTGTTAATTTCATAAAAGCTTCCTGTGCTTTTAGGCATTTGTCAAGTTCGTCATATATATCTGGTTTCCACATATCATTGTATTTTTTTAGGAAGTTGCTTGTATAGTCCCCTTTATCGATTGCTTCGGCGGCTAACATCCCTGCATGCTTTCCTGTTATTATTGCTGTGTGAATACCTCCGCCTGTAAGTGGGTTTACGAATCTGCCGGCATCCCCAACAAGTAGTAGATTGTCCATATAAGGCTCTTTTAATGGTCCGTTTACAGGTATTGCTCCAGCATTTACTTCAACAATTTTTGCTTTTTTGAATCTAGGTCTTTCTATAAACTTGTCAAGATAATATTGTGCAGTTTCTTTTGCCTTTACTGGAAGGACTCCAAGGCCGACGTTTGCCTGGTCATCCCCCTTTGGAAATATCCAAGAGTAGCCACCTGGCGCATAGCAGTCACCGAAGTAAAGCTCAATGCATGGCTCAACTTCCATCGGCATCATAAGGTATTGTATGCCTGATTCCAAATACCTCAAAGGCACTGTTGTATCCATTCCTAATGATCTTGCAACTATGGATGGTGGCCCATCGGCACCTATGACTATTTTCGCATCAATTTGAATATCTTCATTCATCTGTTTGGCTGTTACAGTTACTCCGTTGGAGTTTCTTTTTGCAGAAATAAATCTTGTCTTCATTAAGAAGTCTGTACCATTTCTTGCAGCTTCCTTTGCAATGGCCTTGTCAAAAACTTCCCTATCTAGAATCATTCCGCTTTTCCAGTATTTTACCTTCTCACCATCAAGTCTTATAACAGTCCCATTTGGGGAAATGAGTTTTACAAATTCAATGTTGGAAGAAATATATCTGCTGCTTTGTTTCATCTCAAGCTTTTCAAATATCCCTTGGGAAACACCTTCAGCACACTGGACAGGCGCTCCAATTTCCTTCTTCTTTTCGATAAGTATGACATCTGCACCTTTTGCAGCGTATCTTGCGGCGTTGCTACCTGCAGGGCCTCCGCCAACTACAAGAACATCACATTTATAGCTCTTCATTCAATCGCCCCCACAGGGCAAGATTTTACGCATATCTTGCAGTCAGTACAGTTTTCGTTGAAAATAACTTCATTTTCAGTAATATCAATACCGCTATTAGGGCATACAGAAGCACAACAAGTGCATAAAAGACATCGCTCCTTCATGACCTTCAAATGATTCACCTTAATTGATTACTTACGTCTGTGTTTTAAAATTTATGGTTTAAAATGTCATCCTTTTCACAAGATAATATGTAATGTCGTTATCTGAATCCACAAACGCAAAAACCATATCTTTTTTGACAGAATGAGCTATCCTAACATGAGCTGCAAGTATGTTGGCATCTATCTTTTCCCCTTCCATGAAGACATCAATAATATAGTCTGCATGCCCTTCTTCTATAGATCCACGATAAATACGAAATGCACACCCATATTTGAAAGCTGTTTTTACTTGATAGCCTTTTTCCTTTAGGTCTTTAAAGACAACATACTTGCCAAAAATGTTTTGTTCGCCGCTCCCATTTTTTAAAAGCTCTTCGAAAGAGAGTTCTTTGTTATCAGATGTGACTTTAATTAATCCTCTTTCAACAAGGTATAGTGCTTCAACAACAGTAAGGTATAATTTTTTATCGATGAGTTCTCCAAATCCTCTTTTTTTATGGATCTTGTTTACGGCATCTTTGTCATCGATTATTGCTCTATTTTCAACAAGAATGGCAGAAAACATAAGATAATTATACGTTTAGATGTTAAAAGCTTTTAGAAACACTTAAATATACCTGGACGAATTTCAAATATATTCTAAGGTGACTAGTTTATGTTTAAAGTTTTACAAATTAGGGATACTGCAAGAGTTCCACCAAACAAATTTGGTGGTGAGCTTGATCAATCCATAGTTGAAATCTTTCAAGGGCAGTATGAAGGGACATGGGATAAGGACCTTGGATTTATTCTAGCTATCTACAAGATCATTGAAATAGGCGATGGAAAGATAGTTCCTGGCGATGGTAGCGCCTATTATGATGTGGTATTTGAGGCATTAACCTACTTACCAAAACTATACGAAGTTGTTGAGGGAGAAGTGAAGGAAATTACTGAATTTGGTGCATTTGTAAGGCTTGGCCCAATAGACGGCCTTGTCCATGTATCACAACTTACAAATGATTTTATAAATCACGATAAGAAAAACAATACTCTTTCAGGTAAGGAAAGCGGTAGGGTCTTGAAAGCTGGGGATAAAGTTAGGGGGAGGATTGTAACACTTTCCCTTAAAAGGGGCTCTGCAAAAATTGGAATTACCATGAGACAGCCTTACTTAGGTAAATTAGAATGGATAGCAGAAGAAAAGAAAGAGGGATGAAATGAAGGTAGCATGTCAGAAATGTCAGCGAATTTTAAATGAAAGTATGTGCCCGGTCTGTAAGGATGACAAAACTACTGATAACTGGAGTGGCATTGTTGTAATACTTGATCCTGAAAAATCAAAGATAGCAAAGGCCATTGGTGTTAATGTTCCAGGTGCTTATGCCCTAAAGGTTAGAGGATGAAGTAAGTAAATGGTTCTTGTTTTAACAAAATCATTGAGATTGAAACTAAAATACCCAATAGGATTTCTTATTGAAGGTGATGTCAAATCTGTTATGAATAGGCTTTTGCCTATGATACAGGATAAGAGGGTAATATCTGTTGGCGATGTTATTTCCAAAAATCTTATTGATTATGGATTTTACCCAGAATTAATAATTGTTGACGGCATGAACTTAAGGGAAGAAATTGGCGATAAAATAGATTGTGATGACACGATTACAGTTGAAAATCCCAAATCTGTGATAACAGGCGAGCTTTGGGTGGCAATTGAGCGATTTTTCAAAGACGAAACCAAAAGGTTTAAAAAAATACTGGTAGAGGGAGAAGAAGATTTGGCAGTTATGCCCGCAGTGCTCCATGGAGATGAAAACACAGTTGTGCTCTATGGGCAACCAAATAAAGGTGTTGTGATTATTGAGGTAACAGAACAGAAAAAAAAGGAGATATCAGATTATTTAAATGAGATGGAGGGAGATCTATGGAACTAACTATTGTAAATGAGAAAGAGAACCCACTATTCAGCAGAAAAGAATTAGAGGTTAAAGTAACTCATGATGGTGGAACCCCAAAAATATCTGAAGTTAGAGACAAATTATCTGCTTTAAAGAGCTTCAAGATGGATTCCTTTGTAGTGAGATCCATTGAAACTGGATATGGGAAGGATGAATCAGTTGTTAAGGTATTTGTGTACAGTGACCCCAATACTTTGATGAGAGTAGAGCAGAAATACGTATTGAAAAGAAATGGTTTGATTGTGGAAAAGGAGGAAAATTAATGCCATCCTTGTACAGCGTAGAGGGAGATAAGGTAGTTAAAAAGAATCCCTTTTGCCCAAGGTGTGGTCCAGGAACCTTTATGGCTGACCACAAAGACAGATATGTATGTGGGAAATGTTCATACACCCAATCAAAAAAGGTAAAATAAAAATAGAAAATAACTATTGTTTAACAATAGTTAAACTTTTTTAATTGCTGTTGTAAGCGAAAACTATAAAAAGGGTTAGTTACATATTTATAGTTAGCTTTGGTATTAATGCTTAATATGTGCTCCAAAAGGGGGATGGTATTATAAGAAGACTCAATAAACTGTTTGGTAGAGATCAAAATCAGGACTATGGTGACTACGATGAAAACTACTATCCTGATGATTACTACCAAGATGAATATACGGAAGATGAATCATGGGCTCAGGATGAAAAATCAGAGCCACCAAGTGCAATTAGAGAAGTAGAATCAATTCCATATGAAGAAGAGGTTCTTAAGAGAAACGATTTCATGGATTATGGAGTCGTTTATGTAAAATCTTTGAAACTCAGAGGACTTGGGGATATTCGAGACATTTCTAAGCAGCTATCAGAGGGGCATATCTTGATAGTTGATATTGGTCTTTTGGCAGAAAGGGAACCGCTTGAACTTAAAAGAGCCGTTGATCAGATCAAAGGTATCTTGAGAGGAATAGGCGGAGATATTGCTGGTATCAGCGAACGAAAGATTTTAATAGCCCCTTCATCTGTCAAGATAATTAGATCGCATGAACAATGAGAATCTAGAATATGATTATTGCCCATCATGTAATAAGAAAACTCTTAGGGTAACTAATACGGTCATTTCGATTCCCTACTTTGGGGAAGTTCTAGATTTTACTATTCTTTGTAGTAACTGTGGGTATAAACGAGCAGATATTATGCCCATAGAAATTAAAGAACCTTCAAGATACACTATACACGTTGAATCTGCATGCGATGTGAATATTAGAATTGTGAAATCCAGCACATGCACTATCAGAATCCCAGAGCTCGGTATTAAAGTTGAGCCTGGACCACTATCTGAAGGATATATCAGCAATATAGAAGGCCTGTTTTCTAGAATATCTCAAGTAATTAGCATGGGGATGCGAATGGGCCAGAGTGAAGAAAGAAAAAGGGGTCAGGAGTTAATTGATAGGATTAACAAACTGACTGAAGGTCAGGAAACAGTCTGCATCATTTTAGAGGACCCGCTAGGACACAGTACCATAGCTTCTGAAAAGGCGATTAAAGAATCGCTCACTGAAAAAGAATTAAAAGAATTAAAATTTGGGGATTCATGTTTTGAAATAGTGGAGTCAGACATTACTTAAGAAGGTCTCTGCCAGTTCCAGTGAACTATATTCCCAGATTCGTCCATTTCTATATAGCAGATATACCTTGTAATTGATTGATATTTCAAATCAGCTGGCATGTTTATTTTAAATGTTTTATTGATCTTCTCTATTTTTGTTTTTTCGTAGTAAACTCTAACTAACTCAGGATTTGATGTTCCACACTCTACAGGTAAATTCTTACTTGCTTGATTATTAACGAAGTCTAATGCTAGGAAAAGCGCATACTCTTCGTTAATCAGTTGATTCTGATAAGTTTTCTGAAGTTTAAACATAGAGTTTCTAGTTTCAGTTAGTTGATCTCTAAGCATATCATTTCTCTTGTTTAGACTATCATTTAGCTCTTTTAGAGTTTGGTTTTCTTTAGATAAGGATTGTAACTGTTTTTCAAGTTGGAATATGTAGGATTCTTTTGAGCCTAAATTATTATCAATTTGCCTGTTGGCACCGTAAAGTGAAAATGAAGTGACTAATACGACCGAAAGTAGAAGTGAAAGAACAACAGAAACTTTAAACCAGTTGACGTCCGGTTTCAAAGTGAAATTTTTTCTTATTTTAGTTTCTGCCCCTGTAGTCTTTTGCGTTTCACTCGCCGTTATTCTCTTAGTATCCCCGCAAACATTATTTATTGGTTCGGGCTGAGTTCGCCTTCTTAAAATTCGATCATGTTTTTCCCTATACGCTTGGTAAAAAGTATTAGAGCGAATCTCTGGGATGTTATAACAGGAAGTATTGTCATCGTTTGCTGTTTTTTTAGGCATTGGGCGTCTTTCTATCTTTTGATTGTCAGAAAAATGTTCACGAATTAGACTTTTTTTCTCCTCTAAACGTTTCAGCCTCCAAAAAATATCCAATTCTTCATCATTCATACATTATCGCCAGCGCATAGTATAGGTGTATTACCACTATATAAAGATTTATGTTTTAAATCTTAACATCAATTCCCAATTTCTCTATAATTTCTTTATATCTGTTCCTAACGGTAACTTCTGTGACTTTTGCTACCTCTGAAACAGCCTTCTGGGTTCTTCTTTCGCTTTCCATGATGGCTGCAAGATAAATAGCTGCTGCACAGACCCCCGTTGGACCCCTTCCTGATGTTAAACCGGCCTTTATTGCGCCTTCTAAGATATCCTGTGCTTTTCTTTGGACTTTTCCTGAAAGCCCCAATTCTGTTGCAAATCTAGGGATATAATCCACTGGACTAGTTGGGTAAAGTTTTATCTCAAGTTCTCTAGTTATGAATCTATAGCTTCTACCTATCTCTTTTTTATCGACTCTTGAATGTTCAACAATTTCATCTAAGGTTCTAGGTACTTTATATTCACGACAGGCAATATATATACAAGCAGATGTTACGGACTCTATTGATCTACCTCTAATAAGCCTTTTATCAACGGCTTTGCGGTAAACCATTGCTGCACCTTCCCTGATATTTCTTGGTAGGTGTAAGTGAGAAGAGAGTCTATCAAGTTCTGTTAATGCGAAAGCTAGATTTCTATCTTTGGCATCAGCAACTTTAATTCTTTTGTGCCATTTTCTCATTCTATATATTTGGGCTCTCCTACCGGCACTAATATCTCTACCGTGGATATCTTTGTTTTTCCAATCAATCATGGTGGAAAGACCCTTATCATGGATAGTATAGGTCATTGGAGCGCCTACTCTGCCCCTTTTTTCTCCTTGTTCATGATCAAAAGCTCTCCATTCAGGACCCGTATCAATGATATCCTCAGAAATTACCAGACCGCATTCGTCACAAGTAACTTCAGCTCTAGAATAGTCCCGAATAAGTTTATGACTACCACATTCTGGGCATGCATGAACTTTCTTCGTTATAGTATTTTCCATAATATATAAGGTAACCGTAACCTTTATATAGCTTTCGATTAAATTAAAATCCCTGATTAAGCCTTATAATCAGTTTTACGTTGTTCTCTATAATCTTCAATGATTTTTATAAGTTTGTTAGACTCTTTTTGTTTTTTAGAGGTCAATAATAGTTCTTTTTCTTTTTTATAGACTAAATCAAAGCTTTTTCTATCTAGAATAACGAACTTCGAAATAAGTTCCATTTTTATATCTTTCGAATCGATTATCGGTATTTCAACATCGATTAGCTCTTCTTGGGCTTGATGAGATATTTTGCCAGTGATGAGAACAGCTTTGATTTTAATATCAGAGAGCATCTTTGCTGCTTCTGCTCCCCCTCCTGTGGCATCTTTAAGGTAAACTATATCCCCCTCAGTAAGATCTTGATTTTTTGTAAGATTTTTAATTCCATCTATAGAAAAAATTGTTAATACCTTACCGATGAGAATGTCTTCAGACTCCATAAGTGGTTTTAATTCTTTTAGTCTCTTGTTTTCTTCAGTCAGCATATTGACTTTACTTTTTAAGATATCCACAGTCTTTCGCAAAGACGTAATTTCAAAATTCTTAGTCTTTATGACGTTTTCCTTGAGCGCCTCTTTTTTCTGACTGCCCAATATGTCAAATAATTTTCTTTCAAGAGATATGATTGTTGTTTCTTTTTCCTGAAGTTTCTTTTTTAGGTCAATACTTTCAAGTTGAAGTTTTTCAAAGTCTTTTCTTAAGGCGTTCTGCTTCTCTTTAAAATTTTCAATAGTTTTTAGCTGTTCCTGGATTATTTCTTCTGGATTTTTCTGCTCAAGTATTATCTCATCTTCTTTTTCCTTCATGTCCTCTTTTATTTTGTCAAAAGCATCTTTGATAGGCATACCCTTTATTACTTCCCCAATTATTCGCGAGCTATAATGTGATAATTCAGGAGGTATTTTGGACTTAATTTGGGTAAATTTATTCTTATAATGTAGGTATGCTTTTAGCGCAGCTGAAAGAGCATCTCTTTCGTGGGCATTTGATACTTCGTAATCTTTTGACAATTCATTCTTTTCTCTAACAGGTATAGAAAGCGGTGGGACATAAAGTATTGAATCAAATGATGTACTGAGTTTTTCAATGAATCCTGATGGAGGATGCACATCTGATGCAAATATCAAGGGATATCCATATTTTCTTATCTCCTCTTTAACATCTGACATTGAGAAACTTCTCTTTGAAATGATCGTAAGAGCATTTCCTTCTAAATCTAAAACAGATAATCCAACAGTTGTTCCAGGATCAACTCCCACAATGACATACTTATCTTTTATATTGAATCCTTCAACTCTTTTTACTAGTGGTTCATATTCAATTGAACTCTTTTTAAGCGGTCTAACATCAATCCTTATATCCCCTCTACTACTTTTAATCAGGATGTTTTCAAAGTTAGAATATACTTTAAATATTCCCTTTGAAAAGCCTCCTTCTCTTTCAACAACACTTATGTCAAAGTTAAATCCTTCGTTTGTCAGTTCTTTTTCAATTTCTCTTACCTTATATTTGATTAGGGCAAATGTTCTCCTTTGATATCTGCCTTGTGAGTACCCACCTCTACCAAGGCTTCTGCCGCTAGAAACTAATATTTCAGTTTCATCTTCATACATCTTTAGTTTATATCCTATCCCTTCAAATGGAAGTCTAGAAAGTGCATATGCTTCGTCAAAAGGATTTTTTGGATTTAAGCTGATCCTATGTCTTTTTGCAAGTACAGGAAGGGATGTAAAATCATCAAACTTACCAGTAACTTGGACTATCGAAACATGTTTTGATAACTTCTCCAGATCATGTCTAGAGAATTCTTCGGTAGAATCGATTCCCATGTAAATAGGGGAGTATTTTTTTATTAATTTCAGGAGCTTAAGCCTTGATCCGCTTTCCTTCAAAACAGGCAAAAATCTGTTTCCTTCCCTTGAAATTATTACCATAGCATAAATTCTTGGGTCACGGGAAATTATATCGACTCCCAAGGATGTTTCCATAAATGCACCAAAAACTTTATCTTTATCTTTATATCTTCTTTCACTTAATGTTTTATATAATTTTTGTAGAGCCTGAAACTCCCGGCAATATTGGTAGTGTAGCCAGGGTAATGAAAAATTTCGGTTTCTATAATCTTATTTTAGTTAATCCTGTCGAAATAGGGGATGAAGCCTATAAATTAGCAGTTCATGCCGAAGATATCCTAACATCAGCTATAATTGTGAAGAGTTTAGAGGAGGCCTTAACTTATGTTGATATGTCAATTGCAACAAGTGCAAACACAAGTGGCGGAGTGCTAAGGAATTATATTACAATAGAAAATATCACAAAGAAAATGTCACCTGAATTTAAAATAGGCATAGTTCTTGGTAGGGAAAGCAGCGGGCTTAGGAATGAAGAAGTTAAGATGTGTGATACAATAACTATAATTCCAACAGATAAGAGGTACCCAACAATGAATGTTTCCCATGCTCTTTCGATAATTCTCTATGAACTTTTCAAGTCTAATTGTTGTATAAAAACAAACTCTCTTGATGAGAATGGATTACTAGAAAAGAATCTACTGATAGAAGATTTCAAGAAGATCCTGTCAATTGTTGAAGAAAGGGAATATAGAAGAAATAATGCATTAACTGTTTTTAAGCATGTATTAGCAAGAGGATTTAATACAAGAAGAGAAATTTATACGCTTAAGGGTATTTTTAGAAAAATTACCTTAAAGCTAGAAGGTGAGCTTGAATAAAAGCTAATTTAAAAATTTCACTTCAGTTACATTAATGGTGTTGGAGTTTTTTATTTTGATACGAAATAAAAAGAGAAATGGCAACACCTGAGAGATTAAAGAGTAACTTAGAGTTTAGCCAAATATTTTCAAAAATGAACAATATCTATTTAAATTAGAAAAGCAAATTGTTATTGGTGACTTAATGAACTATCTTTTCGATGATGACAGGAAAGAAGGCAGTTATGAAGTTGAAACTTTGAAGGACTCAATTAGACGAATTAAGAACAATCTTGATATGATTTATAGAGAGATAGAAGAGATTGAGCGCAGATTATCTAATCAAAATGAGCTTTTTGAAGTGAGGCATGATGATTACGATGACTTTGTTAAAAATGCCATCAATAAAAAAAGACCAGCTCGTTTGGATAAGGATGTCTCTTTTGAAGTTGACGATGTTTTCAAATCTGATAGTAGTAGTAATGATTTTGCCAGAAAGCTAGAGCAGTACGACGAATAGAAGGCAGTTTTTTTCAAATGTCAGTTTTGCAAGCTAAACCATAAGATTTATAAATGATTAATATAACTTAATATTAGCTTAACTTAATGTTAATTTAATATTATGGTGTTAAATATGAAAGAAAAAAATGAAGTAGAACTTGTTGTAGGAAGTGCAGAAAAACTCGATGTGGGGAAAGGCATTGTACGAATTGGCCCCAATACAATGAGAACGATGTACCTAAATTATGGTGAGATTGTAAAAATTAAAGGAGAAAAAATAACAGCCGCAAAAGCATTGCCAGACATTGAAGAAGATTCTGATATAATCAGAATGGATAGCATAATAAGAAAGAACTCTGGTGCGTTACTTGGTGACAAAGTAACAATATCGAGGGCTGAGGTTAAGGACGCAAAAGCGATTACACTAGCCCCGATGCAAGCTGATATGCAATTTTCTGGTGATCTTTCAAGTTATTTTAAGGATAAGTTTAAAGATATCCCGATTGTCCAAAATAATATTTTTGCCTTTGAGATTTTTAATAGGAACCTCCCATTTGTAGTTACAAAAACAAATCCGAGGGGTATTCTAAAAATTGTTCCCTCCACGAAGATTACCATTTCCACAAAACCGGTATCAGAATCTGAGATATCCAAAATGCCTGATGTTACCTATGAAGATATTGGTGGGCTTAAGGATGAAATTCAGAAAATTAGGGAAATGATTGAAATGCCAATGAAACATCCTGAAGTATTTTCAAAACTAGGTATAGACCCACCAAAAGGAGTATTACTATACGGTCCTCCTGGAACAGGAAAAACTCTCCTAGCTAAGGCGCTTGCAAATGAGATAAATGCATACTTCACCTCTATTAACGGGCCAGAGATAATGAGTAAATATTATGGCGAATCTGAAGAGAATCTTAGAAAAGTTTTTGAGGATGCAGGAGAAAATTCCCCTGCTATAATTTTCATAGACGAAATAGATGCAATAGCTCCCAAAAGGGAAGAATCAAAGGGAGAAGTTGAAAGAAGGGTGGTATCCCAGCTTCTTACTTTAATGGATGGGTTAAAAACAAGAGGTAAAGTTGTAGTGATTGCTGCAACAAACTTACCTGATACTATTGACCCTGCATTGAGACGGCCCGGAAGATTTGATAGAGAGATTGAAATTGGTGTGCCAGACGTAAATGACAGAAAAGAAATCCTTCAGGTGCATACAAGGAGCATGCCTATATCTGAAGAGGTAAACATTTCACACTACGCTTCAAAAACACACGGATACAGTGGTGCAGATCTTGAAGCACTATGCAAAGAGGCAGGCATGAAGGCATTAAGGAGGGTCATTCCTGATATTAGGGGCGATATTGAAATTACCCCCGAAATTCTAAATAAACTTGAAGTAACTAAAAATGACTTTGATCTAGCATTTCTTGAAGTTGAACCTTCTGCTATGAGAGAGGCTTTAGTTGAAGTTCCAACTGTGAAGTGGAGTGATATAGGGGGCCTAAAAGAGGTAAAACAGAGATTGCAAGAAGCTATTGAATGGCCACTAAAGTATCCTGAAGTGTTCAAGAAGATAAAAGTTGAAGGGCCAAAAGGAATCCTTTTATATGGTCCGCCTGGTTGTGGAAAGACTCTCCTTGCAAAGGCAGTTGCAACTGAGAGTGAAGCAAACTTCATTGCAATTAGAGGGCCTGAGCTAATCTCCAAATGGGTTGGAGAAAGTGAAAAGGGGATAAGGAAAATCTTTAGTAAAGCAAGACAGGTGGCACCAGCAATTATATTTTTTGATGAAATAGATTCAATTGCACCGAGAAGAGGGCAGGAAACGGGTGCAAAAGTTACTGAAAGAATGGTAAATCAGTTATTGACAGAGATGGATGGTGTAGAATCTTTAGAAAGAGTAATTGTAATTGCTGCAACAAATAGGCCAGACATTTTAGATGAGGCACTTTTAAGGCCAGGAAGATTTGATGTGATCGTAGAAATTCCTCTGCCAGATAAGGAATCAAGGTTAGAGATATTAAAGATTCACACAAAAGGAATGCCATTAAAAGACGTTGATATCAACGAATTAGTTGGGCCAACAGAAGGTTTTACGGGTGCGGATATAAAATCTCTTGTCAGGGAAGCAGGGCTTAATGCAATAAGAAAGAATCTTGACAAGACAGATTACGTTACTAAAGAGGATTTCGACGAAGCACTTCAAAAAATAAAATCCTATAAAAAATAATTTTCTTTTTTAGATAAATTAAAATAGTATTAAGACAACAGTCAGAGCATGAGAGAGGCACTTTTTTATAGAAAAGAAAACAGCAGTATGAGGTGCCTATTGTGCCCACATGTTTGTCTTATTGAGCCGGATAAAAGGGGTAAATGTAAGGCAAGAGTAAATCTAGATGGAAAGCTAAATACACTAGTTTATGGAGAAAGTGATTTAGAAAAACTATATTTTCATGTTGATCCAATTGAAAAAAAACCCCTTTATCATTTTTATCCAGGTTCATACTCTCTTTCATTTGGAGTGCCTGGGTGTAATCTATTCTGTGAAAACTGTCAAAACTATGATCTTTCTCAATCCACGCCTAATGATATAAAAGATCGTTTTTTAAAACCAAAAAAGATTGTTGAGTTAGCTAAATCCTATAATTGTAAATCAATTTCTTACACTTATACAGAGCCCACTATATTCTATGAATATGTGATTGACACATCAAAGATAGCTAAAGAAGAAGGCATCAAAAACGTCTGGGTAACAAATGGCTTCATTAATCCAAAACCTTTGAAAGATGCCCTCCCATATATTGATGCAATGAATATTGATCTTAAATTTTTCTCAGAAGAGTTATATCAGAAAGTATGTGGTGGTAAGTTAAGACCAGTTCTTGAAACAATAAGGACTGCATCAAAAGAAACTCATATTGAAATTACAAATCTCTTAATTCCAACATTAAATGACTCAGACGAAGATATTGAAAAGCTTGTCGATTTTGTTGCAGAGCTGAATAGGGATATCCCTCTGCATTTTTCTGCATATAGGCCTATGTATAAAATGAAAATAGAATCTACACGTTCTGAAACCCTTTATCGTGCAAAAGAGATAGCCGAGAGAAAACTAAATTATGTGTATCTAGGAAATGTACCTGCCCATAATGATACGTTGTGTCCAGTATGTAAAAATACAGTTATCAAAAGAAATCATAATGTAAAAATTAATTTAATAAATGAAAAATGTTCTATATGTAGCACAAAAATATCAATAATAATCAATTAATAGGACAATAATTAGAATTACCATAACCTTTTTAAACAGTTGTATTAATTGTTGATGGGTGCCGTTTTAATCAATTAAAAGGCAAAAAGGTGGTTATTATATGGCCATTGAAGGTATGCTAAAAGAACTAAAAGAAAAGAAAGACAAGTTAAAAATGGGTGGAGGAAAGAAAAAGCTAGAAACTCAGCATGCAAAAGGAAAACTCTCGGCGAGAGAAAGGCTTGATATCCTCCTTGACAAAGGCAGCTTTGCAGAAATAAATGGACTGATGAAACATAGAGCAGTTGATTTCGGTCTTGACAAAACAGAGATACCTGGGGATGGCGTTATTACGGGTTACGGTACAATTGAAGGCAGATTGGTATATGTCTTTTCACAAGATTTTACTGTAATGGGTGGTTCTTTGGGAGAAGCCCATGCATTCAAAATCAGTTATCTTATGGATCAAGCTAGAAAGGTAGGGGTGCCTGTAATTGGGATAAATGACTCTGGTGGAGCAAGAATACAGGAAGGTGTAGACTCTCTTAAAGGATATGGAGAAATATTCTACAGAAACACCATAGCTTCAGGAGTAATACCTCAGATTACAGCCATTATGGGCCCTTGTGCTGGCGGTGCTGTTTATTCCCCTGCTCTTGGTGATTTTGTCTTCATGACTGAAAATACAAGTTATATGTTCATAACAGGGCCACAAGTTGTAAAAACTGTGTTGCACCAAGACGTCACATTTGAAGAGCTTGGTGGGGCTCATGTTCATGAAACAAAAAGTGGTATGGCCCATAGAGTGGGTAAAAATGATGAAGATACATTAAATCTGATGAGGACGCTATTCAGCTTTTTACCATCAAACAATATGGAAGATCCCCCTGCAATTGAAACAACTGATGACCCACTGAGAGAAACACCGGAACTCTATTCGATTATACCTGAAGACCCAAATAAAGGGTATCATGCAAGTGAAGTTATTAAAGCGATTCTTGATGATAATGACTTCTTTGAGTTGCATCCAAGCTTTGCACCAAATATTATTGTTGGATTCGGAAGGCTGGATGGGAAGGTCGTTGGAGTTGTAGCAAACAATCCAAGCCATATTGCAGGAGTCTTGGATATTAATTCCTCTGATAAAGCATCAAGATTTGTAAGATTCTGTGATGCCTTCAATATTCCGATAGTGACATTTGTAGATACTCCTGGATATATGCCAGGTTTGGATCAGGAACATGGTGGGATAATTAGGCATGGTGCAAAACTTTTGTATGCTTACTCTGAGGCAACAGTTCCATTACTAACTGTTATTGTGAGAAAAGCATATGGCGGGGCTTACATAGCTATGGCTTCAAAACATTTGAGGTCTGATGTAGTATACGCACTGCCAACCGCAGAGATTGCAGTTATGGGGCCGAAAGGTGCATGTGAGATTGTTTTTAGAAAAGAAATAGCTGAAGCTACAAATCCAGAGAAGAAAACTGATGAACTAAGCGAGGACTATAAGAATAAATTTGCAAATCCATATATGGCAGCTGCACGTGGATATGTAGATGATATTATTGATCCAAAGAATCTAAGAACAGCACTTATTAATTCACTTAGGGTATACTACTCCAAAAAGGAAGTGTTGCCAAAGAAGAAACACGGTATGATCCCCTTTTAGGTGAAGATAATGGTAAACATGGAACATTTAATATTGGGACTAACATTAGTTTTGGTCGGTATGGCTATAACATTCCTAGTTTTAATTATTTTATCTGGGGTCATAAATTATTTTGGGGTATTGATTAAAAGGATGGAAGAAAAGAATAGCAAAGTGGAAGAAAAAGATGACCCGGCTGAAATTGTAGAAGAAATTAAAGCATCAAACGATCATGAATTAACTGCTATGATATCAGCAGCTTATTTTCATATCTCTAAAGATGCGATTTCATTAATTAATTTACATTCTAAGCAAGAAAACTGGAAACTAATAGGCAGACGGGACCAGATGGAGGTGTTATGATGGCAAAATACAAAGTTAATGTAGATGGAAAAGATTACGAAGTTGAAATTGAGAATATTGGAAGCGGAAGTCTAGAAATTAAATTAGGAGACAGAAAATCAACGGTAGTTATAGAAGAGTTATTAGAGATGTCAAGACAACAATCATCTCCAAAACAATTTTATCAAACTACATCTCAAGCTAAAGTTGCATCTGCACCTGTTTCGAAGCCGTCTTCTGGTAAAGGAGAGCCTGTAAAAGCAGTAATGTCTGGAACTGTAATATCTTTAATAAAGAAACCTGGCGACAAAGTTGCAATAGGAGATGTTGTGCTAATACTTGAAGCAATGAAGATGGAAAATGAAATATCCTCTCCCTTAGATGGGATAGTCAAAGATATTTTAGTTAGTCCGGGAAAGCCTATTAACACAGGGGATACCCTATTCACAATAGGATAGTGATAGTATGGTTGACTTAATATCTTCCTTTTTTGAAATATTCAAAACAACAAGTGGTCTTTTTGATGTAACTATAGGTAATCTTGCAATGATAATAGTGGGTTTAATACTTATCTATCTTGCAGTTTACAAAGGCTTTGAACCGCTTTTGCTAGTGCCAATTGGATTTGGATGCATTATTTCCAATATACCTTTAACTGGCATTTCTGACCCTGATGCAATTGGTGGGGTCTTTGGTATCTTCTTAAAGTATCTTATAGCGAATGAAATTGTTCCTTGTCTCATATTTATGGGAATTGGAGCACTAACAGATTTTGGGCCATTGTTAGCAAATCCAAAAACATTCATATTAGGGGCGGCTGCCCAGATTGGAGTTTTCATAGCCCTAGTTGGATCAATTATTCTAGGATTTACCCCACAACAAGCCGCTTCAATTGGAATTATTGGTGGTGCAGACGGCCCTACTACAATTTATGTCACTACAGTATTAGCACCTGAACTATTAGGTGCCACTGCAGTCGCTGCATACTCTTACATGTCTTTAGTACCTTTAATACTGCCTCCTGCCATAATGTTAACAACTACTAAGGCTGAGAGAAAAATTAAGATGGTACAAATGAGGGTAGTTTCACAGAAGGAAAAGGTGGCCTTCCCCATAATCGCTGCAATTGTTACTGGATTATTAGTTCCAAAAGCAATCCCACTTGTTGGACTGCTGTTTGTCGGAAATCTTTTCAGAGAAACTGGTGTCACCCAGAGGCTAGCTAAAGGCGCTAGTGAGGAGCTATTGAATATAGTGACAATAATACTGGGGCTTTCAGTTGGTAGCACAATGGATGCAACAAACTTCCTTAATGTACAAACTATAAAAATCATGGTATTAGGCGTTGTTGCTTTCTTCACAGCCGCTTGTGGTGGAGTTATAGTTGCAAAAATAATGAATCTATTCCTAAAAGACAAAATTAATCCAATGATTGGTGCTGCTGGTGTATCAGCTGTGCCAATGTCTGCCCGAGTTGTTCAGAAGCTAGGACTGAAAGAGGATCCGCAGAATCATCTTTTGATGCATGCCATGGGGCCAAACGTTGCAGGAGTTATTGGCACAGCTGTTGCTGCTGGAGTCCTTATAGCATCTCTAGCCTGATTTTCATGGATGAATTCAAAATAAAAATAAATGATAAGGAACATCAAGTAAAATTAAAAAAAATAAGTGATGGAGAATATCAGGTATTTTATGATGAATTCATCTATGAAGTTTCTATTTTAAAGAAAGCGCAGATAAGGAAAAATGATGACGTCCATTATCGAAAAGAAAATGATATTATTTATGTTGAGTCGGTGGTGGGGGGTATTGTCCTTAAACTAGAAAAAAAGGTGAATGAGCGAGTGACAAAGGGGGATCCAATAATGACATTAATTGCAATGAAGATGGAAACAATAATTCATGCCCCTGAGTCAGGATTATTGTTAGAAATAGCAGTGAATGAAGGAATGATAGTTGAAAAGGGTGAACTTCTCTTCACAATAGGTACAAAATAATGAGAAAAGTTTATTAATATGGGAATTGTTAATGTGATAGAAGAAAATCAAAATACGAAAAACAAATGCCCCTCAATTGAGATAAGTGGCAATCCCTCTGTTGAGGAAATTATTGTAATACTTTCATTGTTTAATCTTAGGGAGGCGGATAAATGAGGCCATTAGAAGGAGTAAGAATATTGGATTTAAGCCATGTGCTTGCAATGCCTTATTGTACCATGATACTAGGTGATCTGGGTGCTGAGGTCATAAAAATAGAAAAGGTAGATGGAGACGACTCTAGAAAATTTGGGCCATATAAAAATAAGGAAAGTGCCTACTTTATGAGCATTAATAGGAATAAAAAAAGTGTCGTCATAAACCTGAAAGAAGAAAAGGGGAAAGAAATCCTTAGAGAATTGATAAAAATCTGTGATGTAATTACGGAAAATTTTAGACCTGGTACAATGAATAAGCTTGGATTTTCATATGAAAACGTCAAAAAAATAAATCCTAATATTATCTATGCCACAATATCTGGGTTTGGAAATGATTCAATTTATACTGAAAGGCCCGGATATGATATTATAGCCCAAGCTTATGGGGGGCTTATGAGTATAACAGGGTACCCTGAGAATCCACCAACAAGAGTTGGATCCTCAGTTGCAGACATAATGGCCGGTATGTTTTCGGCTATAGCAATTCTAGGTGCATTACGAACTAAAGAAAAAACTGGACTTGGCCAATATATAGACACTGCAATGGTAGACTGTATTTTTGCAATTTTAGAAAATGCAACTGTTAGATATACTGTTTCTGGAGAAGTTCCCCAGAGGATTGGTTCAAGGCATCCAAGCCTTACACCTTTTGATGTCTTTAAAACACTTGATAGCTATATGGTCATTGGGATAGGAAATGATAATTTATGGGAAGTATTTTGTAAGAGTATCCCTGAATTCAATTTATTAGTAATGGTAGAAAGATTCAAGACTAATGATTTGAGGACAAAGAATCAAGCAGAGTTAAAGAAGATTATTGAAGAGTGGACACAAAAGCATACTACTGAAGAATTAGTGACAATTATTACAGATGCTGGTGTTCCTTGTAGTCCTGTCAACACTATTGATAAGATCATAAAGGATCCAAATACAAAATACAGAGATATGCTCTTTGAATTTGATCACCCAATAGCAGGAAAGATGACTACCGCAAATAGTCCTTTGAATTTGCCGCTAACACCTTGTAAAAATCATGTACGCCCACCCACACTTGGTGAAAATACTGAAGAAATTTTATCTAAAGTGTTGGGATACTCCAAAGAAAAGATTGAGGAGTTAAAGAAGGATAAAATTATTTATGGGAGGGGGTAGATAGGTATGAAAAGAGAGGATATAATCAAAAAATTGAAAACTTTAAGTGCTGCTTCTATCAGTGATGCCCTAAAAAAAAGAGGTTCTGTTGATGAATCTATTAAATCCGTAAAACAGGGGGACTTTATTTGTGGTCCTGCTTTCACAGCAAAATGTTGCCCGGGTGATATGCTCACAGCCCTAAATGCTTTAGACGAAATTAGTGAAGGTGAAGTCTTGGTGATTGATGGAGGAGGAATTACCAAATTTTCCCTTTTTGGAGACCTTATGGCAATGCAAGCTAAACTCAAGAAAGTAGCTGGTGTTGTTGTAGATGGATCAGTAAGGGATGTTAAAGGAATACGAAAAGAGAATTTACCCGTATTCTGTCGTAGCGTCGTTACAAAGGCTGGTAATGCAACAAGACATGGAGAGATGAATGTTCCAGTAGTATGTGGCGGAATCATTGTGAATCCAGGGGATTGGGTAGTTGGAGACGATGATGGCGTTGTAGTTATCCCAAAAGATATTGTTGAAAGTACAATAAATATTGCTGAAGAAACTTTTAAAAGGGAGGCAATACTCAGGGAAGCTATACAGCAAGGAAAATCTATTAGTAAATTGCTTTAAATTTTAATCTGGGTGCAAAGATGTTCGAACGCTTGAGGGGCACTAGGGACTTCCTTCCAAATGAGATGGCAGCAAGAAAAAAAGTCTTTTCCTCAATAAAAAAAACTATTGAAGAATTTGGATTTTTTGAAACTGACACACCTGCAATCGAACTATTTGAACTCTATTCTATTAAAAGTGGCGAAGAGATTATCGAAGAGCTTTACGCTTTTGAAGATAAAGGTGGGAGAATGATCTCTTTGCGCCCAGAGCTTACCCCTTCAGTTGTTAGAGTTTTAGTTTCAAGAGCTAAAGAACTCTCATTTCCGGCAAAATGGTATTCAATACCAAGGCTTTGGAGGTATGAAAGGCCTCAAAGTGGAAGATTAAGGGAATTTTACCAGCTTAATATTGATATTTTTGGTTCTGAAGATCCAAGGGCTGATATAGAAGTTATTTCATGCGCTATAAAGTTACTTTGTGACTTGGGTTTCGATGAGTCGGATATTGAGGTAAGGATATCTGATAGACGTATGCTCCAGGAATTTCTTCTAAATCTTGGAATAGAAAACTATTTTGATGTTCTCAAAATAATAGATAAGAGAGAAAAGATAAGCGAAAAAGACTTTAATGAAATGCTTATAGGTATAAACTTAAACAATGATCAAATAAAGGAAATAGAAATTTTTCTCAATTCGAAGGGTAACTTCCTCAGTTCTATTGACGCTCTTTCGAAGAGTTATAAAGGGGAGGGGGTATCCAGAATCATTGAATCTCTCAAAAAGATTGCACAAGACTTAAACGACAGGGGTTATGAAAATTTTGTTACTTTTGACCCATCAATTGTCAGAGGTCTTGATTACTATACTGGTATGGTGTTTGAAGTACATGATAGAAAAAGAGAGTTCCGAGCATTATTTGGTGGAGGCCGATATGACAATCTAGCCGAACTTTTTGGGGGAGAGCATATACCAGCTGTTGGATTTGGGATGGGTGATGCAGTTTTAGAACTCATGATGAGGAGAAAAAATATTTGGCCTGAAGAAAAAGTTCAGATTGATATCTTCATTGCGACTATAGGGAATGTCGAAAGGGAAGTCACTAAGGCACTAACTAGTTTAAGGGGCAGTGGATTTAAAGTTGATTTTGACATTATGAACAGGAATCTATCAAATCAGATAAAATTTGCAGACAAGTTGGGTGCAAATTATCTTTTGATTATAGGCGAAAGGGATCTAAAAGAAGGGAATGTGACATTACGTGAATTAAAATCTGGCAGTGAAACTAAAATTTCTTACAATAAGTTCATTTCTTCGCCATCTAGTCATTTAACGAAAGTTTTATAAAATACTTAAAGGGTATTCTGATTAAGCCGGGGTTGTCGAGAGGCTCGGCCTCGGACTGCAGATCCGATTACGAGGGTTCAACTCCCTCCCCCGGCTTCGCAAAAGGGGACATGGTGTAACCAGGCCATCATCATGGACTCCAGAATCCTTTCCAGATGAAAGAGATGACTGATGGCATTTGCCGATGAAGAAATTCTGGAGTTTGATGGGGAAATCCATGGATCAGGGTTCAAATCCCTGTGTCCCCACCTTTAAGGTTGATTTTATGAACACTTCAAATTTTACCACAGTATCTAAACTTGTCAGACCTGAAAATCTAAATCATCACGGCACCCTATTTGCAGGTGTTACTTCAATGTGGTTTGTTGAAAGCTCTTTTATTGAAGCATCAAGGGTGTATGGAGATCCCTCTAAGATTGTCTGTATAAAGGTCCATGGTATGAAATTTATTAGACCTGGAAACAACGGAGATATTCTAGAGATTAAGTCAATTTTGGCACATGTTGGAAAAACAAGTCTTACTATATACACAAAAATATATCTAAGGAATACTAATGACCAACTCGTTGATGGATTTGTTACTTTTGTCACAATTGATGAAAATGGTAAGTCTATGCCACATGGGATTAAATATGAAAAACCAAGTGAAGGAGAAGGGTTGACACTCTGGAATGAAGTAGAGAGATTGAAACATTCCGATACTCAGACAAAAATGAATTAAATAGGGAGGGGTTGCCAAGCTTGGTCAAAGGCGCAGGATTCAGGGTCCTGTTACGTAGGTATTCGGGGGTTCAAATCCCCCTCCCTCCACTTCTTTTATTATTCCATTTGTTTAATCTTTAATTTCTTTTCCTCACTTTTGATATAAAGTACACCCCAACAACTAGAGTTAAAACTGAAATAGCTATATCCAAAAAATTAGTAGATATTCTGTTCGCTAATCTGTAATATAACACAGATAAACTAGTTCCAACACAAAGACACCCCAAGAGTAGTTTGTAGTTCATACACCTTGTATAGACAAACAACTTAAAATTGTTTCTATATATTTATTTTCTTAAAACATTTTCAACTTCGTCTTTTCTCATTCCGGCCTTAATATCATCAGAATAGAGTATCTTATTCATTTTTACATCAATTGCAGAGTATTTTTGTGTATATGACCACCTCTCATAAAAGATACTATCGGGATATCTCAAAGAATCTTTCATAAGGCCTAAAGATTGAGTCAATTCCTCCCTGATCATATGGGATCTTTCTTCTTGGAGTAATGATTCATCAGTTGCAATACAGATATCGCACTCATAAATTATATTGTTTCTCCATTTACAAAAAAAATATCCATAGTTTCCAGGAACAGCATTGCAAATAGAAAAGTCATGAATAGGAACAAAATAAATATTGATGTTGGGATTTGATTCATCGATATAGACTGATATCTTATCACCAATAATGTCGTTGATATCAGATATTGTCATGTTCAAAGCTGATAAATCCCTCTGATTTGGAGTTCCATTAATTTTAATCTTTATGTCAGAATCCCATTTTCTGATAGGTTGAGTGTTTCCACCATACTCAGTTCCAATAGCGATTTCTTTGAAATATTCTATCTCTTTATCTGTATACTTAGGGGTAATATTTTCATTTTGAACATGAATGGGTGTTGTTTCATCAAAAGATAGGCAACAGATGTTTAATACTAAGATAAACAAAATAATAGAGGATTTAATCACGATAAAAGATAATAATTTGAATATATAATGATATCCCAAAAATATAGGGGATATAAGAAATTAGCATGCAGTGATTACTTTTTTTTGTATTTATTTTTATAATAGTGAAATACCGCGGCAATGATTACTATTGGAATTGACATCCTTAAAAAAAATGCAATTAGCAATGTTTGAAATGGTGTTAGCCCCATGTAATCACTTAAATCTCCTTTTCAACAAAGTATAAGAATAATGTCGCACTTAAAAGGTCTGCTGCCCCTCCAGGGCTTATGTTCGATTTAAGAAACTCCATCTCTAAGTCTAATATTTTTGTCATTCCTGTCGTTGTTAATACTCCGCCAACTTTAATTATTTCTTCTGATTTTTTCTGTATACTATAATATGCGTCAATGCCATTTCTAGAGATAATATTCGTGTCTTCTGCTTTTGACATTATAGCTATCAATGCATGGAGTGAAGACTTGTTTAAATCTAGGGTTTTTTCATAGGCTTTTGTAAACTCAGGTAAACCATACTCCATCACAGTAGGTAATCCCTTTTCAACTTCGCCCCGGATACCTGTGATTCCATGCTTTAAAAAAATATTTTCACCTTTTGAGAGGGGTTTTTTACTCTTCCTGATAGATTCGAGTTCCTTTTTTGTTATCCCTGAAGTAATTTTTGAAACAGAAGAAGAGATATTTTTGGGAGAAAGTTTTCTTTTTTTCAGTAGGTAACCTGAGGCCCCAAGTATCAGATAAAAGAGAAATATGAGGCCTTTTTGGGTATTGACGCCTTTTGTTACTTCAAACATTCTACTCTCGACATCAAGGCCAAGTTTTCTTAAAGGAGGAAGCATTTTATTAAGCTCACCATTATAGTTATAACCATAGTGGGATACTTCTTTAAATCCTTGGCTCAATACAGCGGTGCTTTTCAAAAACAGAGTAAAATCCATATCTCTATGGGCCCCAGAAGAAAATGGGGTTACGAGCCCTGGTTTTGGATAAGTAGATACTTCAAGGAGTATGCTTCTAGTTGCAAGCTCCCCTAATATGTCCACTTTTTTCATAGGTATGCCTCAACAGTTTCTCTATCTATTAACACTACATCTCTAAGTCCTTTACCAAGCAATGTATCACTTTCGGATGCATATTCTTTAAGGTTTATGCCATAGCCTGATCTAAGATGAATTTCAACATCAATCTTAATTCCATGAGATAACTCTACTTCATTACATGTTGACAATAACTCAATTAATTCTTTTTGATCAAAATCTTTAACTATTAGATCAAGATCTGATTTTTCATGAGTGTATGGCAATCCAGTGATAATTTCAAGTGAGGTTGATCCCCACACACCTAAGTCGTATTCATTTATTATTTGTGATAATGCTTTAAGGGTAGGAGTTCTCTCTTCAAAATTATATTTGGTAATTTCATAAGGAGTTATTAATTTTATGATTTTATTTCCAGGAACAGAAGCTGCAAATCTGAGTCTTCTACCATCTTTAGTGTATGGGTGCACGAAACCGATAAAAACTTTCTCATTTTCTGAGTAGTAGTTATCTCCTGTAGTAGTTTCTATTTCATCACGTCTTACAATCCCTGGGAGTACATTCTTTAAAATAAGTTCTTTGAAATCCTCATTTTGAATTAGTGAGGTGTCGATTTTTTTCCAATCTGAAAATACAAGATCATGCCTTTGGAAAATCATGCTGAGATTTACCTATCCTTCACCCAACATGGGTCTTTGACACTCATAGTTTGATAATCAAGTTGTGCTTGAACAAGTAAGTCAAACATTTTAGTTTTAATAGGTCCTTCAATTATAATAGGATCGTTATTTTCTTCATATCCTTTTGGTATTATTGAAGGTTTAAGCTCTAGGACAGTTCTGTCAGAATTTAGTACAACATCATCAGGTACTTTTGCCACTTTGGATTTAATTCTCAAAATACTTCGGCAGGCTCTTTCAATGGTCTGTTTAGCGTTAAGTGTTGTCTCTCTGACATAGATTTCATAATCAGGTTGAGTTCTAGCCCTCATATAGGTAATTATTTTTCCATTTTTATCAAGCGCATGCCCGGATTCAACTACGGGGAAACTGTCGCCAGTTGGTAGTCCGCCAACAACTGCCTCTTTAAAATCACGCCCAACATCAGATCTTACAAAATCAATATCCTCCCTTACAGGATTCCCATTCATCGTGATCCAGCCAAACTCTTGGGTTCCATATATATCATTGACTCTGGCCCCTAAAATATCTTTAATGATATCAACTGCCTCTAAGTCTAAGGGCGTACCAATACAGTTGACTATATCAACTTTAGGTAGATCGTCTACAACGTTTAATTTGATGGCATCGTTTAAAGATGTTTTTAAAAATGCAGATTCACCGAATATTACGTTTGGCTCCTTATAGTATAAATCCATCAGAAAAGAATCCCTTGATGATTTTGTAAGGAATGCCCATGTTACACCCAGCTCTTCCAAAGCGTTTCTAGTTATGGCGTTTAAAAGTGGGGGATAACAAAACATAGCTTTTTGGCCGGATTTGATCCCTGCCATCTTTAGTGCATTTTTTCCTACATTTTTTCTATATTCCTTCTCATTTGGCGTTATTCCAACAATGTTTTGCCATGCGGTTGTACCTGTTGTAAAGGTGATATAGGCGTAGTTTAGAGGTGTGTGTACCTCTTCAATAATATGCGCAGCAGTAGGTCCATTAATCCCTTTATCGGCGAGTGTTCTGTGCTTCATTTCATCGAAAGACGGAACAGTAGAAAAGGTTTCAACACTATCTTTTAATTCTTCAAAATAGATGTTTGATTTTTTTTCCATTTAAATTCCTCAAAATATAAAAATATAAAATAAAGGAAAATTATTTTAGTAATTCGGGTAGAATCTTTTGGTATTCTTCGTCAATCTTTTTGATGGCTTCCATTCTCTTCTTTCTGCCGCCTCTCTGTGCACCGATTTCCCCTCTGTGCCAAATTCCAAGTTGGTCTCCTTTGCCCTGCTTTCTAAGATCCCTTACTTCCTTTACTGTCTTAATGATTGTAGCTCTCATGTCTTCTGGCTTTTTGACCATTTCATCGATGCCGCCAAGATCATAAAAGTATTCGGCCCCTGATGCAAATACTGGGTTTGTTTTAACTAGTTCATTGAGCCTCTCCAAAGGTATCTTTGTAATAACTGCAATACTAGTTGTTGGCATAACGTGAACAATTGTTCCATATTCTTTTGGAAGTGCAAGAATTCTATCTGAAAGTAGTCCGTGGCATAAGAATCCACCGCTGACAGCCCTTCCTATAATCATTCCAATTACAGGATGCCCCGCCAATCTAGCATCTTCAATTGCAAACTGGTAGGAAGCAGTACCTTTAGTCATCCCCACAATTTCTTCTATTTTACCTGGACTGTTTCCCGGTGTGTCAATCAAAAGGATGATTGGCCTCTTCTTATCTTTTGGCCTATCTTTATCTGCATCAATGGTAGCATATATTGCCTGAGAGAATTTGTAAGCCTCTTCCATTCCCAAGATTCCGCTGTAGACAACTCTAAATCTGGGATTTGGTCTTCTAGAGTTATTGGCCAGGACTGAACATATCTCACCATCTAACATTGCTTGACCAACCATTACTGGAGGTGCAAGTTCAGCATCAAGGTGAGTAGTTCCTATTATATTTTCTTGGAATGAATCTTTGTCAAAGATCATCTGAATTGCTTCTTCTGTCTTTCCAATTAGTGTAGTTATCATTTAAATCCTCCTTGGCCTTCTTTTAACAACTGAAAGAAACTTATCCTGAGGCATCTCTGGTATCTCATCGACATTTGTATTTCCGTATATTTTCCAGAGATCTTTAGAGTCCTTTATTTTCTTCTCGGCTGCAAGTTTTACAACTTCAAGATTTTCTTCTACAAGTTGAGGTGAACCTACTTTTCTAGTCTTTGAAATTTTGCTCATAGGTTGATCTACAATATTTATTATTGTATCTCTAAATGTACCAATTGAGTCTTTTATTAAGTAGTCTACATCTCCAAGAATGTATTTTGACCTTGCTCCCATGGTCCTCCAAATAAGAGCCCTATCTGAAGCATCGAATTCATCCTTTCCGACCTCTTGTTGGATAACTTCAGGACCTGTAAGACCTATTCTTCCGAAATCGTTTGCTATAACAACATCAGCACTTAAACAAACGAAGCCTTGTGCGCCGTATGCTCCAATTGTACTGCCAGTTAATGCTATGTAAGGTACTTTATTTTGAAGTTCCCAAATAGTTTCCATTGATTCAGAGTGCATTAAAAGTCCAGCGTTAGCTTCATGTAGTCTAACTCCACCAGAGTCAAATGACACAATACATATTGGTTTCCTATCATCTGGTACTGTCCCGTATTTTTCTTTCATCTTCTCATATGTCTTTAAGGCAAGTTTCATTGTGTAGGCCATCTTGGCTCCATTGACTTCACCTAGAGCGCCACCTACAAATTTTCCCTCCTGAGAGATTACAAATACAGGGTGTTTTTTTATCATACCCACGCCGACAGTTATTCCATCGTCAAATTCAACTGCTTCTCCAAGAATCAGTAAGTGAGGGCTAGTCATTTTGTCTCTTGGACCTAGAAATTCTTTGAACGTGTCTTTATCAACTATTCCATAAGCTCTTTCCCTCGCAGTTGCTTGGTAAAAGCTTTTACTTTGAAGATCTTCCCAATTTATTCTCATAAAATCACCTATTGGAGACCTCCTCCATTGTCTACTGCCTGTTGAAGTCTTCTGATAACTACTGCAGGGGTAGCTGCGTTGTCATTTATATCGACTTTAACTCCAGAGAGTCCAGTTTTATCAATAAATTTTTTAACAACAGTTTCCCAAACGTCATCAAATCCAACAACTGTGGTTAAAATGTGGATTTTAATTTTACCTTTAAGGGCGTTCTCCTTTTCAATTAAAACTTCAAGATCCCCACTGGCTACAACACCGATGTGAGACCATTCGTCCTTTATTGTTTTGGGACTTTCTGGCTTAAATTCAAAGTTTAATTCTCTTAAAGCCATTTATTCTCCCCCGTTCTTTGGATTGTTCAAATGTTTTTCAATGAAGTCTGTGTGGAAAACTCCTCCCCTAAAGATTTGATTCTTCATAACTTTTTTGTGGAATGGGATTGTTGTGTTAATACCTTCAACGAGGAATTCGTCAAGTGCTCTATACATCCTATCTACTGCCTCATTTCTGTCTTCTCCCCATACAATCAATTTTGCTATAAGAGAATCATAAAATGGCGGAATCTGATATCCTTGATAACATGCTGTGTCTACCCTGACAAAAGGGCCACCCGGTAGGATGAGTTTTTCTATTAGCCCAGGTGATGGAACGAATGTGTTTGGATCTTCTGCATTTATTCTGCATTCAATTGCATGTCCCCTAAGTTGAACGTCCTTTTGGGTGTATGGTAGCTTTTCCCCAGCTGCTACTCTTATACCAGTCTTAACTATGTCTATATTAGAAATCATTTCAGTTACACAGTGTTCTACCTGAACTCTTGTATTCATTTCCATGAAATAGAAATCATTCTCTTTATCGTTGTATAGGAATTCTACAGTCCCAGCACCTTCATATTTTGCAGCAAGTGCCGCTTTTACTGCAGCATCACCCATTCTCTTTCTAATTTCTGGGGATATAGCAGGAGATGGACCTTCTTCAACTAGTTTTTGATGTCTTCTCTGAATTGAACAATCTCTTTCTCCTAGATGTATTGCATTTCCATACTGGTCAGCAATAATCTGGATTTCAATGTGCCTTGGTTGTTCAATAAATTTTTCAATGTAAACATCTGGATTACCAAATGCAGCCTGAGCTTCTGCTTGACATGACCTTAAAGCTGATTCTAATTCTTTTTCAGACTTTACAAGTCTCATGCCCTTTCCACCGCCGCCTGCGGATGCTTTGCAGATAACAGGGCAGCCAATTTTCTTTACGAGGCTTTCAGCTTCCTCGACTGTTTTTATAATACCATCAGAGCCCGGTGTTACAGGTACTCCGCCTTTTTTCATAGTATCTTTAGCTGTAGCTTTGTCTCCCATTGCGTCAATTGACTCTGCACTGGGGCCTATGAATTTAATGTCATTGGCTTTACAAAGCTTAGAAAATCTAGAGTTTTCTGCAAGGAATCCGTATCCAGGATGAATACCTTCTGCACCCGTGACAATTGCGGCATTTATGATATTCATCATATTTAAGTAACTCTTAGTTGATTGTGCAGGTCCGATATTGACTGATTCGTCTGCAAGTTTTACGTGAAGTGCATCTTTATCAGCATCAGAGTAGACCGCTACAGTCTTTATTCCCATTTCTTTACATGCCCTAATTATCCTTACAGCAATTTCTCCTCTATTTGCAACAAGAACTTTCTTAAACATATTAATCCTCCTTACCAATTTCTAAATCTGACTGGCGGTTCGTATAAACCTCCAGACCATTCTACAAGTTCACTCATGCTCTTTGCAGCAAGTTTTGATCTTTTAGCATCATTATAATATAGGTTTAAATCTTCAGGAAGTGCAACTATTCCGGCTTTTCTAAGTTTCTTAGTCTGTGCATCATCAGCTGCAAGCCCTAGAGGTGTATATCCTGCTACTGCTTTAATTGCGTCCATCCTCTCCTTTAATGATTTACATTTGTGTATGTATGCTATTCCTTCTTCAGTAACAATGTGTGTGATATCATCTCCGTAAATCATGATTGGAGGTATCTCAAACTTTGCTTGCGCTTGTAGTTTGAATGCATCTAGTTTTTCTATGAATACTGGAGACATTCCTTCTCCAAATGTTTCTACCATTTGCACAACAAGCTTTCTTCCCCTGTGAATTGGCCCAATTAATGACTCTCTCATCCCGTCTTCTTTTGAAGCCAAAAGCCATCCTTTTGATGGGTGCCTTCTTCCTGGAGCGTTACATGCCATATTTGGAGCTCCACCAAAACCTGGGATTCTCCCAGCTGTTGCAGCGGCACTGTTACCAAATTGGTCAATTTGAAGTGTTGACCCGAAGAATGCATCAACAGCATAGTGACCTGCGGCTTGGGACATTACTCTGTTAGACCTCATTGTTCCATCAGGGCCAATCGGAAATATATCAGGTCTTGCCATAATATATTTCTCCATTCCAACTTCACTGCCAAATGGCATGAAGGATTCTGCCCATCCTGATTCGATTGCAGGTATCATTGTTGGATGTGGATTTAATGCCCAGTGTGAACAAATCTTTCCTTTTAATCCCATCTCTTCTCCAAATGTTGGAAGTAAAAGTTCTACTGCTGCAGTGTTAAACCCAATACCGTGATTTAGGGTTTTAACTTCATATTTAGCATAGACACCAACTAAGGCCATCATGGCTATGAATATTTGGGATTCTGTAATTAATCTTGGGTCTCTTGTAAAGAGCGGCTCAATGTAGTATGGTTCCTCTGTAGGTATAATAAAGTCAATCCATCCCCCAGGTACATCTACACGAGGTACTTTATTGACTATCTCATTTACTTGTACTATTACAATACCTTTCCTAAATTTAGTAGCTTCAATTATTGAATGGGTTTCTTCAGTGTTAAATCCAGTGTAAAGATTCCCCTCTTTGTCTGCGGCATTTGCGGCAACTAAACATACTTTTGGGGTAAGGTCAAGATATGTTCTTGCAAACAATTCCATGTAAGTGTGAATTGCACCAATTGTTATTTTTCCATTCATTACCATATTTGCAAGTCTTGCTGCTACAGGACCTGAATAACAAAAATCTACTTTTGAAGCAATACCTTTGTCAAAAACATCTAAGTGTTCAGGTAAAGCAAGTACTGATTGTATCATATGAATGTTATTTACTTTAGAAGGATTAACTTTTGCAAAAGCCTTAGCTAAAAAATTAGCCTGCTTCTGATTGTCTCCTTCAATTGCTACTCTGTCTCCTGGTTTAACAACAGCTTCTAAAAGAGCTACAGCATCTGCTGGATCAACAATTTTTGTACCTGATTTCACAAAATTCTTTGCTTCAGCAAGTCTTTTTTGTGTATCTTCTCCTTTTTTATCCCATCCTTTCTTTGCTCTCTCTATTCTATCGTCATAGGGTATACCTGACACTTTACCGGGTGTTTGAAATATATCCCTTAGGTAGTTTATATCTTCCATAAGTATCACCTTAATAGGGAGTACCCAGCTTAGAGAGGCTCGAGAAGTACTAGTACCTGTCCAACTTTGACAAGAGTTTCATTTACTACTTTAATTTCTGCAATTCTCGCTTTTCTTGGTGCGGTTACTTCATTAAACATTTTCATAGCTTCAACAAGTGCAATAACTTGTCCTGCTTCTACAATATCTCCGGTCTTTGGAAGTGGTTTCTTATCAATTGTAGTTCCAGGGGATACATATGCCACTCCTGGTGTTGGAGCTGTAAGCTCAATCATGTTTGAAGATGCAGCTGCCTTTGGTGCTTCCTTTGTGACAGGTGCTACAGTTTCTTCAACTGCGGCTGCAGTCGTCATAGCTGCAGGTATAGAAATTTGAGGTTGAGTAGCATGAACAGTGGCACTACCACCAGCAACAACAGTTCTAATCTCAACGGAATCCTTTCTGACTACCAACTCTGCAATATTATTTTTTTTACAAGCTTCAAGAATTGATATTAAAGACTCTAAATTTAACATTTATTTTCCTCCAAAATTATTTCTCTTACCTCTAAAAGGTAGTTGTTTTAAGAGATTAAAAATCCATTTAAAAATCTTTTGATTGTATTAAGTACAAAGTGCAAAAAATAATATAAAATAAATAAAAAATAATATTATAAATATATGATTGTGCAATATATTGCCAAATTTAAGCCATGATTTCTAATTTTAGGCCTAATTATCATGTCATTTTTATGTACTTGTAAGTCATCATTTTATACAAGAGTTTGCTTGCAACAAATTCTGAAACAGAAGATCCTTCTTGTGGTGCTACTTCAACGATATCTACTCCAACTACATTCCTTCTGAAAAAAACTTCTTTTAAGAAATCACAAACTAGATACCAAGATAAGCCCCCAGGTTCAGGTGTTCCAGTTCCCGGAATGAGAGAAGGATCAAAAACATCTATATCAAAGGTGACATAAACATTTTCCGATAGATTTTCAATTGCTCTATTAAACCAGCTTTTGTTGTCATGGATATCTTTTGCGTAAAAAATATTATAATTCCCACTGCTGATTTTTTCATATTCTTCTTCTGAAAAGCTTCTAATACCTACTTGAACAATAGGGGCATCTTCACTAACTCTTGACATTACTGAAGCATGACTATATTTATCACCTAGATATGCATCTCGTAAATCCATATGTGCATCAAATTGTAAAACAGAAAGATCTTTGTATAGTTTTTTGGCTGCTTTTACTGGGGCTTGAGATACAGAATGTTCACCGCCCAAAACGCATAAGAATTTATTATCATTTAATATTTTGAAAGACTCGTTCTCGAGGTCATGCATTACTTTTTCCATTGATTTATCACAATTAATTTCATTTTTTGTGTGAATTCCTAATGTGCATGTTGAAACAAAAAATTCTTCATCAAAAAGTTCCATGTTCTGACTTGCATTAATAATTGCTTTTGGCCCTAAAGAAGTGCCTCCTTTATAGGAGACTGTCTTTTCTAACGGTACAGGCAAAACTACAAAATAGGAACTCTCATAATTTGAAAAATTTTCTTCAAGTCCCCCATAGTTGTCTGGCACTTCCATATTCAACTAACCACATCAAATCCTTTAAGTCTCTTTAGAGTATCGGCAAATTTCTTGGCATAGGTTCTACATTGTTTTTCAGCTCTTTCATCGGGTGAGCCAATCGAAACAGGCCCGTAATGATCAGCATTATGGACGCCTACTACCACCATTCCATGAATCAACATGGCTTTCAAGATTGAGAGTAATGTAGTTTCGTTTCCACCCCCGATGTAGGCACTAGAAGTAAAGGCTCCACCAAGTTTTCCGGATAAATCGCCGTGATACTTTATGCTTCGATCAATTAGCTCTTTCATTTCAGCTGCCATATCACCATAATAAGTCGGAGATCCGAGGATAATGCCATCATAGTCCAACAAGTAGTCTGGTGAAGTTTCATGAACATCCCTAACTTCTACATCAATTTTTTCATTTCTCAAAAAAGTTGCAAGTAGATTCGCCATTTCTTTGGTATTTCCAGATTTAGTATAATAAACTATTAGTACAGAAACCATATCAATCCTCTATCTTTATTTTTATTTTACCTTCCTCATACCCTCTAAGAGGGGATAACATCCCTTTTATAGTATTAGTAATTATTTCCTCAACAAAAGGATTAAGATCAATATCTTTTCCATTAATGCTTATTTCAATTTTTGACATATCTACCCCCATCTTTATTATTTTCAATTATTTATAAATATCTCTGTTTTAGGTAGAGTTTGTATTGGAAAATATCTTTATACGCCTTAATAATATGATTGATTAATTTTATATATTAAAAAATAAAATATATATTGGAGATAATCTGGTTACTGAGAAAATTTATGAAAAGGCAAAACAGTATCATAAAAAAGAAATTTTCGTTAGAGATATTTTTATTTCTAGAGAAGAGGTAGATAATTTACGACATATTAGTTTACCTTCAGGTGTCCATCTTGATATTAAAAAATTAAAACAAGGATTTCTCGCTCGTTTTTCTGGGGATACTGAAAAGGTGATAATGGTCGTGAAAAATCTTTTTGAAGAGTAAAGCACAATATAGCTCAAATTAGATTAACTTTTATTTTTATCAGTCAAGTGTATTTTACCGTACATTCCCCCCCCACCAGGTTCAATGTAGATGTCGCCATTTCTAAAATCTAATATTGCTTGTGCCACTTTTTCACCAGCGATTTTTTCTATTTCTTCTCTTGGTGTAACAAGAAGAACATTGATTTCGTTTTTAAAAGACTGAATTAGCAACTTCCAAAGATCCTGAACTTTTTTGGAATTTACAGAAGCAAGTCCTAAAGTTTGGACTAAGATTTCAGCAAGAGGGATAGTTTTGATATACCTTGGCCTGTGAGGTGGATGAGTAACTTCTTGATCGCACAAGTCATTAATTCTATCCACAACGCCTTTTTTTATAATCCCACCACAGGTGCACCTATTTTTCTGTTGAATTGCTAATTCAATTGAGTATTTTTTATAGCATCTTGTGCAGGCGGTCATATGGTATTTGCCAAGATCCGGATCAATACCAACATTTAAAACAAATTTATTTCCTCCACGCCTCCTTATAGCATTGATAATTTCATCATAGGTGTTATCTTTCACTTTTAATCTGTTAAACTCTCTTCCAACTCTATGTGGCCATGGAGAATGGGCATCAGAATTTGTCATAAAGATTATATTTTTTAGTTCGGATATGCCGTCTGCCATCTGAGTATCTGCAGAAAGTCCAAGTTCAAGGAAAGGAATGTTTTTAGTTTTGTAGCAGTGTTCAATGGAATCATATTCTTTGTACAAGGAGGTCCAAGGGGTGAATGCATGCGCAGGCCCAATTAATCCGTCTATTGTATTGACTAGGTCTAGTAACTCATGTCCTGCTAAGTTGATATTGCATCTACCATCAGTGTCCAGATTAGGAGATTTATCTTTCACTAAATATCGAAATTCCTCAATGGCTGAAATAGAAGGAAAAATGATAATATGGTGCACTCTTCTTTGATCTTCCACTTCTGTGGTTAGGATAAATCTTATACCACTATTATGCTCAAATGTGCCCTCATCAATTTTATCAATAGATGAAACAAAGTGATTAAGCCAGTTTTTGTTAAGGCAGTCCCCTGAACCTATCGTATTTAAGCCTTTTAATTTCGATTGTTCTGCAATGATGGGAATTTCCATGTTATTAGAGGTTCCAGTAGAATACATTGAATGAATATGAAAATCAACATTAATCATAAAGTTATTAGAATATTAGCTCTTATAACGTTTATTTATGTGAGGAATATATCACAGATAATCTTAAAAGAATGTGTAAATCTAAAATTTATATGGACGTTTTTGATGTTGCAATTCTTGGAGGAGGTCCCGCTGGAATTTCAGCTGGGATATATGCTGCAAGATTCAAATTAAATGCAGTTGTTATCTCTAATTCATTGGGGGGTACTGCACAGTCTGCGCATCTCATAGAAAATTATCCCGGACATGATGCTATTTCAGGTTTTGAGTTAATGCAAAAGTTTAAAAGTCATATGAAAAGTTTTGAAGTTCCCATAATTGAAAAACATGTGCATTCTGCTAGTAAGGAAAATGACTTCTTTAAGATAAAACTATCAGATGAGGAAGTTAAAGCACGGTATATACTCATTGCAACAGGTACAAAAAGAAGAAAATTAGGCGTTCCTGGAGAAGCAAGATTTTACGGGAAAGGTGTAAGCTACTGCGTTACTTGTGATGCATTTTTTTACAGGGATAAAACTGTGGCCGTTGTGGGGGGAAGTGATGCTGCAAATATGGCGGCCATTCTTCTATCTTCAATGGCTAAAAAAGTGTATGTTATCTACCGAAAAGAGAAATTAAGAGGGGAATTAGTCTGGATTGAAAGAGTAACTACAAATCCTAAAATTGAAGTTTTGTACAAGTCTAATGTTGTTGAGATTAAAGGCAAGGATTTTGTTGAGGGAGTAAAGTTAGAAGATGGTAGAGAGATATCTTTAGATGGAGTATTTGTAGAGATCGGATCGATACCGGAATGTTGTTGTGCTAGTGATTTAGGTATCGAAATTAATCAAAAGGGGTATATTCAAGTTGATTCTTCCCAAAAAACGAATGTGGATAGGGCCTATGCCGCAGGGGATGTGACATCTGGATCTAATGGATTACAGCAAATTATTACTGCTGCAAGTGAAGGTGCTATTGCAATAAAAAGTATTTTCGATGATATAGAAAGATCTAAGGTGACGTTATGGAAAAAGGATTGAAGTTAACTATTTTTAGTTTATTATTAATCATTATTTTATTGTTGGCAGGTTGTAATGAATCTAGTACAGATAAAGTTCTTTCTGAATCAGATAAATTAGAAATAAAAAAATTATTTAGTGGTATGGATGGAAAAGTAGAGCTATTACTGTTTACTTCTCAATTAGGATGTTATAGTTGCTCAAAAACTGAAACCCTCATGAGAGAGATTGATGGACTTTCTGATAAAATTTCCCTTAAAATATATGATAAAGAAAAGAATGAGCAAATTGCAGCAAAATACAACATTGAATTAGTTCCGGCCGTAGTTATAGTTGGAAAAGAAAATTATGGAATTAAGCAGTATGGATTTCCGGGGGGAAGAGAGATTATGCCTTTCCTTGAAGCAATTAAAAACTCGTCAATGCAAAAACCAATTTTATCTGAAGAAATCTCCAAAAAAATAGATACAATGGAGAGTCCAGTTGAAATAAAGATATTTATCACCTCAACTTGTCCTTATTGTCCTGATATGGTCAGGGGTGCAAATTACTATGCACTGGCTTCCGATAAGGTATCTACTGTTACTATAATGTCAAATGAATTTGATGAATATAGTAAAAAATATAAGGTAAATTCAGTTCCCACAATTATATTCAATGAAAAAGTCAAGAGAGAGGGGCAAATGTCAGAAGAAGCGTTTGTTAACTATCTTGTAACTTCATCATAGGGGATAAAATGAAAAAAATTTTGATATTTATTATAGGAATATTAATATTATTTGCTGGATGTGCTTCTAAGCCAAATACAAACACGAATAGTAATCCAAATAATACAAATTCATCTGATACTCTATACCAACAAATAGAAAAAGAGGCTATTTGTCCATGCAGTTCTTTATTCAATCTTAAGGAATGTAAGCAATACTTCCCAGATTGCCCTTACACGTCTATTTTAGATTCTACTATAAACAACATGATTTCTGAAGGTAAATCAAAAGAAGATATTTTGCATGCCGCCGAACGATATAATAACGGCATAATTGAAGGTAAATTAAATGATTTTAGAGAATCCCAAAATAAAGGTCGAGTGATCTTATTATACTTTGAATCGTCACTTTGTGAAATATGCCATGAGAAAAAGCCAGTGTTAAAAGAGATAGAAGAAAAGTATAAGGGAAAAATAGATATTTACAAGTTTGACAGGATAAACGATGGAGTTATATTCGATTACTTTATTGTCGATAGAATCCCTAGTATAATCTTCTTTGATGGCAAGACAAGGCTAAACGAGGTCCCCTTTAATAATGTTAGTGTCGACGGTATCAGTTCGTTACTAGATTTTACTTTAGATAAAAAGAAATAAGCAACAATGATTGATACCCAAATACTTTTAAATATCACTATTGTTAATAGGATGTGATAAAGATGAAGGTATCTAGTATTGTCGCCTTTATACTGGCCTTTGTACTTCTTATTTCTGGAATTTATGGACTCAATATAGGGCCAGTTTCACTTGAGGGGCGTCAATACGAACAAGCAAAGCAGATTGGATCTTATATTTGCCTATCGTGTATTGGATTGACTGGAAGTACGGTCAGTCATACTTTAACAGAGGATACCCTTAACAGATTAAAAAAGATTGATTATCCTGTAAAGATATGGATTTTCACTTCAAATGATTGCCCAACATGCCCTGATGCAAAGGCCATAATACTGAACTTCACCTTGGAAAATTCTAATATTACTTATGAAGAAATAAGGCTTGAAACACAAGGTCAGTTCTTTGATGCATATGCTGTATCTGAACTTCCTACACTCATTTTTTTCAATAAGGACGGTATTGTTCTAAGAAAAGATAATTTTATTCATAAAGTTGTGGGGATAGACAACTTACAAAAGAAAGTAATCGAAGCAATTGAAATGGTGAGTTGATGGGTAAAATAAAACGTATTAGAACTATATCCCAATCACTTTCTTTAATTATTATAAATCTCGGTTTTCTTGGGATATTCTTTAAACATCTTACGGGCCCTGTTTTCAATTGCTATGCATGTCCATGGGCATCTATAAGTTGTCCAATAGGATTGTTGCAGAACTTTGTGATGAATGGTCAAGTTCCAACATATGTATTAGGAACGATGGGGGCAGTGTTTGTTTTTATTGGTAGCGCATTCTGTGGATGGGTATGTCCATTTGGATTTTTGCAGGATGCAATTACCTTTGTTAAAAGTTTATTTAAAAAGAACAGTAAAAAAATAAAAAGAAAACCTCAAATTAAAAATAAATCAAAAGATCTTTCTCTAATAACAAGATTGATCGTACTTCTGGCTATTTTAGTTCTTGCAATAAGGTATGTAGATACGATCTTCTGCAAACTGTGTCCAATTGGGACAATAGAAGCAACATTTCCATATCAGGTAGCAAATGGATTTTCATACAATATTTGGCTTGGTGCAAGAATAGCTATTCTAATATTATTAATAATTATGTTTTTCATAGTTAGCAGATTCTGGTGCAGATACCTATGCCCAATAGGTGCACTGGCAGGTCCTTCTAACAAAATCAGCATTCTTAAATTATTTCATAGTGGAAAAAACTGTGAAGGATGTAGTATCTGTAAAGATGTATGTCCTCTTGATATAGAAGTTGTAGAAGATCCAAACTCGACACGCTGCACAAGATGCGGAGATTGTGTCGATAAATGCCCTAAAGGCAATCTAGCTTTTGGTCTAGATCTGTTTGGATTAGTTACCATTTCACCATTTAAAAAGAAAAAAGAGAAAGTCTCTGAAAAGAAACTTGTAACTCCAAGTTCTGAAGGTATCCCAGGAAGTAACGAAAAACAAACAGATTCAAATATTATCCCTCCTGAAGAAAGAGACATTTTGGATGAATTTAAATATAGGGAAAAGGGCACGCTTGTTGAAAGGCCGGCCTATATGGGATTCAAAAGGGGAGAAAGGGTTTATTTACCTTACGAAGAAGTAAAGAAAATAGGTATCAGGCCACCTAAAACTTCTCTTCCTGTTCTTTTAAAACAGTATTCTGAAGGCCGTCTGGCAGAGGATTACAATGCTCCAGAGGCATTTGTAGAAGAAAAGTTAGAAGAGAAATTGAGTGAAACCCCCAAGTCAATCCCTAAAGAAGAAGTTGATAAAAAGCATTTTGAAAAGTTTAGGGTTGCAAATAGAACTGAACTGCACATAGATCATCTAAAATATCTAAAAGAACTTGATATCCCAATAGAAATAAAAGCAATAGCAAATAATAATAAGGAGGTTCCTGCCGTACTGCTTGCAATTATTGATGCATCTAATCAAATAAACTTTGAATACTTAAACGCTAGAGATCAAAAAGCTGAGTGGTATTATAAAGATAGTTTACCCTCCATATACTTCAATGGAAAATACTACTCTGGGTTACTTTCAGAAGATGAATTAATCTATAAAATAAAACTAGAGCGGTACATTCTTGATAATGTCAGCTTAGTGATAGATTATACAAGATGTATTGGGTGTAATAATCAAAGTTGTAAAAAAGTATGCCCTATTTTTAAGAATATTCCAATCTTAAATGAAGGATACGGTATTTACCCCCTTGCAAAAATTGGATGTTCTCTTTGTGGAAAGTGTTTGATAGAATGCGATAGAGGTGGAATATCCTTCATATTTGGAGAAAAACTTGTGATAGATTCTAATTTTAGTATTGATATGATAAAGAAAAATAAAGAATTAATTTCTACAATATACCCTGAAACTGTCATGTTGTTCCTTGAAAAGAATAAAAAACATTCTAATAGGGCCTTAAATTTCACTATTGCGTTATCATACCTTTCACATGGTAAACTCTCATACCAAATAATAGATATTGTTAAAAATCAAGAAGCAGTATTAAAGAAAAAAATTGGCGCCATACCCTGCTTCTGGATATCTGAAAAAGTACAAATTTCAGGTATGGTTTCTGAATCATCAATTCTTGCATTTATACGAAAGATATCAAAGTGGAAAGGATGAATCTCATTGAATTAATTATTGTTGGCGCTATACAAGGGTTTCTAGAGTTTTTGCCTGTTTCAAGTTCGGGTAACGTTACATTAATTCTTATGAATTTTTTGAAATTAAGCCCTTCTGAAAGCTTTTCTTTGTCTATTTTTCTTCACCTAGGCACTCTTCTCGCGGTATTGGTATATTTCAGGAAAGACATCATAAGTATTCTAAGGAATATCAGAACTGATAAAGCGTCACATTTTTTGATAGTTTCTACAATTCTCACTGGAGTAGTTGGAATTCCAATATATCTAATACTAAAATCTATTTTTGAGAATATTAAGATAAGCCTTGGAAGTATTGTTATTGGTTTATTTTTAATAGCCACAGGGATTATTTTAAAATATAGATCACAATCTGGATTTAAAAAAGTGGAAGATTCAAATATATGGGATATGGTATTAGCTGGAATATCCCAAGGTATTTCCATTATTCCTGGGATATCTAGGTCAGGCATCACTCTTGCAACTCTATTAGGTCGAGAATTTGATAAAGAGGAGGCTCTAAGAATTTCTTTTTTGATGTCAATACCTGCAATAATTGGAGGGATGATCTTAGAAGTCAACGATGTAAATATTGTGAAAAATATGTTTCCTGCAATAGTAAGTGCATTTGTTACATCGATAATAGTGATTAAATTATTGTTAGAGTTTGCAAAAAGATTAAATTTTTCCTATTTTTGTATTGGACTTGGTGCAATTACAGTGTTAATATCCATATTAATTTTTTAGATTAATCCTTAATAAGTCACCAGACTCCAACTTCAGAATTGAATTAGCATCTCCAAGATATTTTGATATTTCAAGGTGCCCTGAAGAGGAGTATAAAGCAATTAAGTCTAATCCATTTCCCTCCTCATAGTGAGTAAGAACAGGGATATCTACCCCAAAAACTTCTATTCCCTTGATATTGACATCTTCTTTTTTCAAATTTAAAATAATATTGCCAAATGAGTCAACATACAAAATCGATATTAAAGCGATATTTTCACTTATTTCTTTTTTGAATGGAAGTTTTACATGCCGATTTGTCTTTTCTAAAAAATCCATTATACCAATGTCTAGTAATGCAGCTGCAGGAGCAAATATATCCCTTCCGTGAAAAGAATTAGAAATTGAATTAATCCCATATTTCAAGGATTTTTGACTTAATATGTCAAGATTTATTTTAAAAACTTCTCCATCAAAGAAAGAGAAAATACCATTATCTGGGCCCACGAATATATGGCCATCAAAATTGATAACAATAGGAATCCTATCTGTGCCAACTCCAGGATCGACCACAGCAACATGAATTGTTCCATTAGGAAAAAAGGCGTAGGAATTAGAAATAACATAGGCAGCTTCGTATATAGAGTACCTTTTTATTTTATGTGTAATATCAATTATTTTAGCATCTGAATTTATTTTATGAATAATGCCCTTCATTTGACCAGAGTAAAAGTCATCAAAATCTGTAGTTAAAGAAATCATGAAGATAGTTAGGATTTATTGTTATTAAATTTACCTATATTTAATTAACGTATGACATAGTCTGTATAATTTAATTTGCGAAACATTTAAATAAGTTAACTAATAGTTAAGTTATAGAGATAACATGGCAACAACAGAGGAGATATTTGATATCTTAGGTAATCAGACAAGAAGGATGATATTAGAAATGTTAGCTACATCTCCTTGCTATACAACGGAAATAGCAGAGAGATTAGAAGTTGGTCAAAAGGCCATAAATGAACATCTTAAAATAATGCAAGATTTAGGATTAATAGATTTATTTATTCTAAAACAGAAAAGAGGAAGCCCTAGAAAATATTTCAAGATAAAAGACAACATCAGAATGGAACTTTTTGTAGCGCCAAGGGTATTTGATGCTTCTATTAAAACTGAAGAAATTGATCTAGATTCAATTTTTGAAAGGTACCCAGAATATAAAAAATTTTATGATGATATAAAATTTGATTCCGATATTAGGATAATCAGTAGATCAAAAGAAAATCTAGATTATTTAAAAAATGAATTAATTGAAATTGATAATGCAAAGGCATTCATAGAAAGATCAATTTCAGAGTTAAAAGAAAAAATATTGACAACTATAGAAGATTTAAATCTTGGGGAAAAGGAAAAAAAAATCCTTATTGAAATTGTATTAAAAGAATTATATTCTCCTCAAAGTATTTCTGAGAGCTTAAACTTAAAATTAGACGAAGTAATTGATTCTATTAAAACACTTAGAGAAAGAGGAGTTTTATAGCCTTATTTACTTTTAATTTATTCATAGTCTATCGTTAGTATTCATTTTAGGGATCCATTTTACACGAAACTAGGATAATTTTTTAAATTACCTTAGTTTAACTCCAACAGGTGCTATTAATGGCTGAAGATCTTGGGGTTACCATTTCTAGAGACGAAGATTTTTCAGAATGGTATAATCAAATTGTTGTAAAGGCAGGTCTTGCTGATTATTCTCCCATTAAAGGATGTATGGTTATAAAACCATATGGATATGCAATATGGGAAACTATTAAGGATTTTCTTGATAAAAGGATTAAAGATACAGGACATGAAAATGCATATTTTCCATTATTTATTCCTGAAGAATTTTTTGAGATGGAAAAAGAACATGTAGAAGGATTCACACCTGAAGTTGCTTGGGTGACTCATGGTGGGGACATACCTCTTGAAAGAAAGCTTGCAATTAGACCAACTTCTGAGACTATCATGTATTCAATGTATGCTAAATGGATAAGGAGTTGGCGTGATCTACCTCTTTTGATAAATCAGTGGGCCAATGTTGTTAGGTGGGAAACGAAAATGACAAAACTTTTCATAAGAACTAGAGAGTTCCTATGGCAAGAAGGACATACCGCTCATGCTACAAAAGAAGAGGCTGAAGATGAAGTAAGAAAGATGCTTGATATCTATCGGGAAGTAATGGAATACTTGCTTGCTGTTCCAACTATACCTGGGTATAAAACAGAAAATGAAAAATTTGCAGGCGCAGTCTATACCATGACTGTTGAATCATTAATGGCTGACAAAAAAGCTATGCAGGCTGGTACTTCCCATTTATTGGGCCAACATTTCTCTAAAGCCTTTGGCATTATGTTTGAAGACAAAGACAAAGAAAAAAAATATGTATGGCAAACTTCATGGGGGATGACAACTAGAACTATTGGTACCTTAGTAATGGTACATGGTGATAATAAAGGCCTTATCTTACCTCCAAGAGCCGCTCCAATAAAATTAGTGATTATCCCGATTATTTTCAAAGAAGGTAAAGAAGAAGTAATTAAGAGATGCAAAGAAATTCAAGAATTACTTGGAAAAAAATACAAAGTTAAATTAGATGACAGGGAAGGGTATACTGCAGGTTTTAAATTTAATGAATGGGAATTAAAGGGAGTTCCAATGAGGATAGAGATTGGTCCCCGGGATGTTAAAGAAAACAAAGCCGTTATTGTAAGGCGTGACAATTCCCAGAAAATCTTTGTATCAATGGATAATCTTGTCCAAGAAGTAGATAAAATTTTGGAAGATATTCAGAACTCGCTTTTTTCCAATGCTAAAGAGTTTTTAGAAAAAAATACATTTTTACCTAAAGACTACAGGGAATTGTCAGATATTTTGAATAATCAAAGAGGAATTGCAAAAGTTAGTTGGTGTGAAAAAGGTGTTTGTGAAGAAAAAATCAAAGAAGATACCGGTGCTACTTCTTGTTGCATACCTTTAGACCAGAATGGTTTAGAGAAAAAATGTATTGTGTGTGGTGAAGACGCAAAAAAAGTTATCTTATTTGCCAAACATTACTAAAGGATCTTTGACATATATGGTCCTTCTTTTTTATATTTGAATTTTCTATAGTACTCTCTAGCACCAATGCCAGAGATTATTACCATCTTTTTTAAATCTAATTCTTCTCTTGCAACTTTTTCTGCTTCAAGTAGTAGTTTTTTACCATACCCCTGATGTTGCCATCCAGATTCTTTTTTATCCCCTATTGGAATAAGGCCCCCGTATACATGAAGTTCTCTTACTATTCCAGTAGAAACCTTACGTATTTCCTTTCTATGTGCATATTCTGAAGGCTTTCTTAGCCTGATGTATCCAATCAAAATATCTTTTTTAACATCTTCAAAACTAATAAAATACTCTAATCCATTAGATGCTTCATAAATTTCACGCAATAATTTAATATTTTGAAGATCTGGATAAATTCCTTCTTTATGGGTCTTTCTCCCAACTTCCCGACATCTGATACAATTGCAATGAATATTCCTTTTTTTAAGCTCTTCTTCAATCATTTGCCCAAGATTAGAACGTTTAACGCCTGCTTGAATCAAAGTTGATGGAATATCCCTCTGAATTCTCATTGTCCTTACCCATTTTGGCATGAAATTTTTAATTTTAAGAATGAGTTCCATCGCCTCTTCAGTAGTATATGGTTCATACTCTCCTCGTTTCCACATATCATATAATTCAGTTCCTTCAAGTACAAGACATGAATAAAATTTTACCATATCTGGCATAAAGTCTTGATTAGAGAATATTGTTCTAAATGATTCGATATCCTTCCCAGGTGAGGATCCAGGTAACCCGGGCATCATATGGTAATTAATTTTAAATCCAGAATCCTTAAGAATCCTAGTTGCCTTGACAACATCAGAAACAGCATGACCCCTATTTACTTTTTTATAGATATCATCAGAGATAACTTGAACTCCAAGCTCAACTCTAGTGCCCCCGTACAAAAGCATTCTGTCACAATGCACTTCTTTTGCCCAATCTGGCCTAGTTTCAAACGTCATTCCAATGCATCGTATTTTGGACTTCTCATTTAGCTTTTGAGCCATATCTAACGTTAATGGTTCATTCTCCAATATGTGCGATGCAAAATCTTTAGAATTATTTTGACCATTAAATCTAGAGATAAGTGAATTGGTGACATAATTAATATCGTACATATTGTCCAAACTCATTTCGTCTCCTAATGGATCAAAATAATTCATTGCGTTAAGACATTCTCTGATAAAATATTCCTGATAATCAAAAGATTGTGAAGGAAAGGTTCCACCCATAATAATAAGTTCAACTTTATCTATTTCATGACCAGTATTATAAAGCTGTTTTAATCTGTGAAAAGTTTGAAGAAATGGATGAAATCTAAAGCTTAATGCCCTCATTGTTGCAGGCTCTTTCCCAGTGTAGCTCTGAGGGGTGTTAATTGCGTCCCCTGGACAATATACACATCTCCCATGTGGGCATTTACTTGGTAAAGGCATTACTGCGATAACAGCAACTCCAGACATAGTTCTTATTGGTCTTTTTATTAGGATATTTACAAATTCTTCTTTCCGTTCTTCTAGACATTCTAATATGTCAGAATTTCTAGGGGTCTTATCTAAGTTAAAATGGGCAGCAATTTCGGATTTTTTTAATTCAAGTTGACGGGAATTTTTTATGTTTCCATTCAAAATTTCTTCAGAAAGCTTTTTGCATGCCTCTTTATAGTCCATAATAGTAGTAGTATACTTAGATTATTAAAATTGACTGTTTCATTTTATGAAACTTTAGTGAAAACCGTTTCAAGATAATGCTTTTATATTGTTTCATACACTAAAATATGTGGTAAAAATGAGTAAAGCAACGAGAATATCTATGCTAATTTTGATTCCCGCGTTACTTTTAACGACGATACCTATTAGCATACTTTCAGAAGACCACAATACTGCCACGATTTCTGCGATTTTATATCTAGAAAAGATAGATCCAGAAAATCCATACCTCCACCTCGCAAAGGATACGACAACTAGTAATTCAAAAATGTCACTCAATTTTGCATTGAAGGGCATTATTGAAAGCAATAAAGGACAGAAAGAGGAAAATTTGAATAAAGTTCTGGAAATAATGAGTTCGCTTAAACTAATACCAGAAGATAGGAAAGATATGTTTAATGTTTTAATCTTTGAATACAATCTTACTCGCTCACAGAAGTATATTGAAGATTTATCTAAATCTTCTAATCTAAGATATGCTGCGAATTCAAGCGAATATCTAAGACAAGCAAACGAAGATCTTAATATTAGTGCTGGAAGTGGATTGGAAGAAACAGAAGCAAAACTTAAGAAAATATCTGAGACTTACGTGAACAAGTTATCAAATTATTCTAGTCTTTACAAAGAAATGGCCTTAATGTCTTATGATGAAAAGAGATACCTTGCAACTACATTATTTTCAATATATGCTAAAAATGACAATCAACCACTCAATGAATCTTTAGATCTTATCCTATCAAGATTTGAAAATAAGTGGGATTCATTCTTTGGTACAGACGCGTTCAACGATTCAACTTTTAGTCCTGATTCTCTTAAAGAACTCCAAATAAAAGCAATTAAATATGAAGGAGAGGGGAGAACTGATTTTGCAGATGTAATATCAGATTACATTAAATTTCAGGCAATATCCTATACAGAATTTATTAATGCTATTGAGGAGGGAGGACTTTAATGGCAGAAGACGCAAAATGGAAAAAATTTTCTAGAAGATGGGAAAAAAAGGCTAGAGAATACAAACAAAAAAAGGACGAACTAGAGTCGAAATTCAATACCATCAATCAGGAAAATGAAAATCTTAAAAGAGAATTAATTTCTACAAGAGAAGAAAGAGATAAAGTAAAGGAGAGTTTCAAGGAAGTTGAGAAAAAGAGTGGCTTTAGCACTCTTGCCATAGCTATAATTCTCATTCTCGGGATTCTTTTTGCAAGTTCTGTTGCAGGATTGGCATTACTTTACAATACAAATCATACTTTGACTTCGGGTAACTCTAATCTTAATATGGAAGTTTCTTCACTAAAAGGTCAGGTTTCAAAGCTTCAATATGAAAAGAGTTTACTAGAATCAGAAAAAAGTGGTTACCAAAGTGAAATAGTTGATATTGAAAAAGAATTAGAGAAATATAAAGGGGATAGTGATGCAACTATAAGGCTTCTTCAAAGAGAAGTTCTATCACTAACTTCAAAAGCATCGAGACTTGAATCCGATATTAAGTCTAAAGAAGTTACCATAGCATCTCTTCAAAATCAACTTGCAGAGTGTGAATACCGTAATAGATGTTTCACAGTTAGTATAACCCCAGCATCAAGAACAGCAGCTACTGGTTCGGACCACTCCTTAACCTATACAATGTATGTAAATTTTGCAGGGTATAGATGCGGGAAAAGGATTGAGATCCCAATAACGCTTAACTATGACTATAACACTTCAGGAAATATTGATACCTTTGGACTCCAAGCATCATCAGGAAGTTGGTGTTGTAACTAGACTATCTAATATACCTATCTCTTTTTTCACTTATTTTTTTACCATAAATAATCGGGTATTTATCAATTTCTTTCTGTTTATTTTCTAATTTTTTAGAGTAACCAACATGTCCAATTGTATAGACCAAAACTAAAAATAAAACAATTAAAAAAGAGTTAATTAATAAAAGCTGGATCATTTTTTCAGGATAACTCCCTTTAATAATTTCTCGAAGGGATACCCCGATAAAAGAAAGGAGATAAGTAAAAGTGGGAATTTCAACTGAAATCATCAAAGCTTTAAGTTTATCCATGGAAATCTATAGGTGTTATGGCTATAATAAATATAAATATATAGGTTGTAAAATTAAAAATTTAATCTAGATAAGTAATTGAAGATTCTTTTATTTCTGGGATATATGACAAAATATCAGATTTAATAAATTCTTCAAGAGATGACCTATAAGGAGGATTTATTCCCCTAAGCCCTATGCTTATTTTATCATCTTCATAGGTAATATTTTGTGAAGATACGTCAATCCCCGGGGCTCTGACTTTGAGAATAGTGCTGATTTTATCATTCAAATCTTCAATCTTTTTGATAACTGTTACCTCATATAATAGAGTTTTTCCAGATAATGGATGATTAAAGTCTAATTTGACCCTTCCACTAGATACACTCCTAACAGTTGCCCAATGCCCATTGATCTCTATTTTTAGTCCGGCCCTTGGAAAAATCCCGTGTTTTTTAAAATCGTTTAAATGCATTAGTTGCAATAAAGAAGGGTCTCTTTTTCCAAATCCTTTTTCAGGGGGGATATCAAAAGTCTTAGTTTCTCCAACTTCTATATCCAATAAAGATTCGTCCAATCCTCTGATAACATGACCTGCTCCAACAATAATCTTTACAGGTTCGTATTTATTGCCTTCGTTATAGATGTTGGCTTGTTTAGCTTTTGTTTCATCAGTTACATCAAAGATTTTACCAGTATCTTTAATTTTTCCAATATATTGTATTTCAACAAAATCTCCGTTTTTCAATGAATCACCTATTTGTCTTCGATTCCATTTTCAGTTAAAAAGAATATTGCTTCACCTTCTGGTAAATTTGGAGAATCAACTAGTCTTGCTATTCTTTGTCCACCTTTTCCTTTTCTTAGATATATTCTAATTGTAGACGAGTGGCCCAATATATGCCCCCCAATAGGTCTTGTTGGATCCCCAAAAAAAGCATCAGGCTTTGCTGAAACTTGGTTTGTAACAAATACACAAACATCCTGATTAGATGCAATATTATGTAAAGTCCTTAAATGTCTTGCAAGTTTTTGCTGTCTTTCCGCTAAGGTTCCTCTCCCAACATATTCTGATCTAAACGAAGAGGTAAGTGAATCAATTACAAGTAGCTTAATTTTTTCTGATTCGATTAATTCAACAGATTTTTCAGTGAGTAGCATTTGATGATCAGAATTAAAAGCTCTTGCCACTCTGATTCTACTCAACACTTCAGTTGGATCCAATCCAAGCCCTTTTGCCATCTGAATAATCCTTTCTGGTCTAAATGTGCTTTCAGTGTCTATGAATATTGCCCCGCCATCAAGTCCTCCCTTTTCAATAGGTAGTTGTACGTTTACACATAGTTGGTGAGCAATTTGACTTTTGCCTGATCCAAATTCACCAAAGGCTTCGCTTATAGCTTGTGATTCGAATCCTCCAGCTATTAGTTCATCAAGTCTTTTACTTCCAGAAGTAATTTTACCAATAAATTTTCTTTTTTCTAGTAGTTCACTAGCAGTTATAAATCCGCCAACATCAGCAGCTTCTCTGGCCGCTTCAATTATCTTAGCGGCAGAACTCTCACCAATTTCAGCGATTTCAAATAACTCTTTTGGAGAAGCTACAGCTATTGACTCAACAGTTCTAAATCCAGCTTCCCTGAGCTTTTCCGCTGTTTTAGGCCCTATACCTGGAAGATCTTCCAGATCTTTTATTTTTTCCATTATATCACCATAAAGATTTCTTTAGCTTTGGATATTGGATTAATTTCATCAATCCCGTATCCGTAAAACTCTTTTAAGTTATTATTTTCATAAATTCTGACTTTAATATCATATTCCTTCCAGGGTTGTACTTCCTTTTTAATTTTACCTCTAATACTCCCAAATCCATCATCACAAATGACAATGAAACTGTCCCCATCATTGACTATATGTCTAATCAAAGGACTAATTATGCAATAATCGTTATTTACGAGTTTATCTATTGTTTTGAGGGGTGGATTCTTGATGGATTCAAGAGACGGGATGCCATATTCACCTTTTTCAACAGATGTGGCTTTAATATAAAGCACTTCAGAATCCTTTTCGAGTGTTCCAAGTACCTTTACAGAATCCCCTATAACAAAATTTTTATTTTCTATTTGAACTAGAGAAGTGGGAATGGTGCCTGATTCATCTACAAGTATTAAAAAATCACCTTCTATTCCCTCAACTCTGGCAACAATATCAACATTATCGGATAATTTATAATCAGAGATTTTCTTTTCATGAAATTCTTCTGCTTTAAAAGATTGTATTCTAGATCCAAGCCCAAGATGTGCTTCCAGGCCATTATTGAATTTTATGTTGCATGATTCAAGCCTTACCTTAATCCCTGGAACTAAAGAAGCTAGATAGTCGGCCTTATCATCCCAAAGAACAACTTTAAGTTCATTATTACCATCACTTAGCAAAAATCTGCCTACTTTACCAGTTCCAGTGTCTCTACTAAACGTTTTAAGTTCGTATACTTCCTTAACATACCCTTCAATATCAATGCTCCTCATATCTTCCTTAACATCAGATATTGCGAAGTTGGATGATTCTGATTTTGGGATATCATCTCTTTCATTTTTTTCAACTACAATGTTTGATGAAAAACCAAGATTTAAGTCGACTGAATTCAATCCCATTTTCGAGTAAGCATTTTCAATGGTAATGAGATCGTTTTTCACAAGTGAGTTTAATAATTCTGCTTTTTTATCCCATAATGTGACCCTTATCTCGCCGGTGTCATCCATTATCATGAAACTACCGACTTTTCCTATAGAACCATCTTTTTTAGCAAATTCACGTATGCCAAAAATTGTAGAAATTCTTCCAGTCACATCAATGTTATTCATCTTATCTTCGATATCTCTTATTTTTAATTTTACATAATTGATAGTGGGGTAATCAGGAGACTCACTACCGCCAGAAATAACGCCTTCCTTTCCGAGGCTAATTTCAAATTCATTATTAAATCCTTTTCTTAAGTATCCGTTTCTGATAGTGACAATGTCCCCTCTTTTAAATTGATTAAGTTTTTCAATTTGGTCGTCCCAGAAAACAATTCTAATACTGCCCGTATTATCGGCAATTATAATATTCTGCACCCTTCCTTCGGTGCCTGTTTTTCTTTGGAAGACATTAACATCAAATATTCTCATTATTCTGCCGCTAATATCAATATTTTGCATACCATCTACTATGTCTGAGATGAAAAAATGCTTTTTTTCTTTGGGCGTATCTTCAATATTGACCCCCAATTCTCCTGCAATTAACAGTAACGCCCCTTCTTCTGATAACAGACCACCAACAGATTGAATCTTTTTACGAATTCTTTCTTTTAGTTCGTCTTCAGAAATTGATTCTAATAATTTCTCATAAAGAGCTTCTGTAGTCATAGAATACCATTGAGATTAATTTTTTAGTATTTATAAAATTTGGGGTATGTTTATAGAAAATTAAAAATAGAATACCAGTTATTGAAAATTAAAAATAAATATTATCAAAAGATAATCTTTTAAACTATAATGAATTACGATATTTATGAATGTCAATAAAAAGTGGATATTCATAGTAATTGCATTAGTGTTAATACCTGGGATTTTATACTTTGGACAGGACAGCATATTCAATTTCAAGAAAAATCCTAAAATATCTGCAAATGTTAATGTCTTAACAAACAAGATGCTCATAACAAATGAAGAATTTGGGATTCTGATTTTAGAAAATAAAGGAAAAAGTAACGCCATAGAAATAGAAGTGATAGAAACGTCCCCCTATACCGTTACGTTTGAATCCAATCCCCCTATCGTTTTGGAGAAAGGGAAGATTTCTAATATAAATTTTAAAGTAGTTGCGGAAAAGGAAGTTCTAAAGCTTTCTGAAATAAGAAAAGATATCCCCTTGGAATTCACTGTCAAGTATAAGAATAACGAAGGTAAGGCTATGACCCCAGTCAAGGTCAAGACAAGGATTCAAGTTTTTAGGCCAAAATTTGATATTAAAAAGATAGATCTAGGTGGAGTTCTAAAAACTGAGTTGTCGTTAAAGCATGATCAAAACGGGCTTTTGATGATAGACATAAAATCCGATGAACCATTTAAAGGGGGGGAATATTGGATAGAGTTCACATCAGACTACCCAGAATTAGAAGTTGAGTCCGTTGATAAATATCCTTCTGAAAAAATATATGGTGGCTACAAATTTAGGTTTCAAGATCAACTTCCAGCAAACAAGCGGATATCAAAATCTTTTTTATTTAAATCAAAGGTATCCCCAGGAAGTTATGAGACAAGGTTTACAATAAATATTAAAGTATTTTGGAGAGACATATTACTTGATCAAGATAATGTCAAGGTAGTGGTATTAGACTTATAAATAAAAAAAACTGATTAATTGATCTTCTTTAATTAATTGGTAAATATATGAAATTATTATAAAATTATGAAGATTAACCAAAAAGTATATAAATAGGCAACGAAACTTTTTCATGCTAGTTCTCTAGCGTTCACAACGAACTATGGTAAAAGGGATATTATGGACGTACTCGTAGGAAAGAAAAAGGCAATGGCATATGTTCTTGCTATAGTTACAGGATTTAATGCCGGTGAGAATGAGATAACGATAAAAGCTAGGGGAAGAAGTATATCTACTGCTGTGGATACTGCTGAAATTGTGAAGAGCAGGTTTATTCCAGATGCTAAGATTACCAACATAAAGATTGGAACAGAGCAAGTTGAACAGAGGGCAGTAAGTACTATTGAAATAACGATGAAAAAATAATCCTTGAGTGATATAATGGGCAAAAGACCACGAAAATGGAAAAAGAAAGGCAGAATGCGCTGGAAACATGTTAAGAAGAAAATGAGAAGAATGAAAAGGAAGGCTAGAAAGCAATAAATTCATTCTTTTGCCCCAGTTAATTAGATACTTTTTTTAATAATAGTTTATTTCTTTCTTTTATGAAGAGGAAAAACATCGTCACATCATTTTTATTTAAAGATGGTAAAGTTTTACTTCTCAAAAGGAGCGACAAAGTAGGCTCTTTTAGGGGAAAGTGGGCCGGAATTTCAGGATTTATTGAAGATGAAAGTAGTCTTGAAGCCGCATTAAGGGAAATAAAAGAGGAAACTGATGTTGATAGTAAGAATTTGGAGCTATTAAAAATAGGTACGCCTTTTGATATAGAAGACAAGATAAACGATACAATATGGTCAATTAATCCTTTTTTGTTTTTATATAATGGAACTAAAATTAAAATTGATTGGGAGCATGACACTTTTACATGGGCATCCCCTAGTGAAATAGACAGGTATGATACTGTGACAAATTTGAAAGAGACGTTGTATAGTTTAATAGAGGGTTTAGATGTGGGTGCATCCAATTGAAAACCTTAAATTCTAATAAGTTTAGTGATATTTATGAGAAGAGTTGAGGCCCTACCATATACTGTTGAAGAAGCCATTAATAAAACAACTAAAGAGCTAACAAAAATTGGAATTGAATTTTATACTGCTGGAAATGAAATTTATATCAACGAAGATTTAATCCTAAATAAAGATGCCAGTTCAGAAAGAAGATCAATTGGCCGTAGGATTAAAAATTACTTGAAAAATGAAGTAGAAGAAAATTATGCTATTTTATCCTTTGATGATGCCCCCGACGGATCATATCTTGTGATAGAATACACTGATCATGAGGCATTCACTACCTTGGCAAAAATACTTAATTTGAAATCCAAAAGTGTAATGCCAGAAGATAAGCATGTGCTTGAAAATATCGATTCGAAGTTAGAAAGAGAGCTAAAGATGATAAACAGAGATATTTCCGGGGAAGACATCAGCTTTGAAGAGGAAGACAGTGAAGATGAAGAAGAATACGAATATATCAACTTTGGAGAGAAGCAGTGCAGAGTTTGTGGAGCAGTTATAAGAAGAGTTTCAATTCATGATAAAGACGGCAATATTAAAGATGGTTATAAATGTATTAACACCAACTGCCTAAAGATTTATATTATCAGGTAATTTTATAAAAGATGGGCTTAGATGTTTTTCTAGGCGGGGGTTGCCGAGCATGGTCTAAGGCGCCGGACTTAAGATCCGGTGACGCAGGTCTTCGAGGGTTCGAATCCCTTCCCCCGCACACTTCCTTTTGAGTTTTAATGGATTTTGGATTGGATGCGTTATTTTTTTATGGATATTTGTTGATTATTGAATGTTTGTTTAAATTCTAATTTTTCAGTGTTTTTGAGCCTTACATCACCAGATGTTTGTATAAGTGCCTTAAGATAAATTGACCATTTCAAGATAAATACTTAACGAATCTGACCTTATAACTAGACGTAGAAGTAGGATAAAACTATAGTTTACAAATATTTTGGTTAATTGGATTAAACACAATTGTTTTTAGGATTAAATTGGAGTTCCTAATATGGCAATGACGCCAAAGCAGAGAGAAAATATTAAGAAAAGTATTGTCAATAACTTCATTATATCGCCCCTATAAAATTTAGTTTATTATAATTTTTCATCAATGAATATGAATTATTCCAGAACTTGAAAATATATCTTTCTCGACTAAACGCCATATTATACTAGTTATTCATTAATATCCTTATTTGGATTGTTTTTACAGTGAGGGCATACTCTTCCATGTTTATATTCTCTATTGTACCCAAGTTCATAGCCGCATATCTTACATCTGGTGTCGTTGTCAAAGAAATAAATCATTCTCGTATTGCATTCGGGGCACCTGTCTCCTTCTTTTCTCTTAAAACTAGTAGTACCACATCTTGGACAAACAACTCTTTTGGATTTAGTACCTCCTGACCCCCCTAATACCAATAGTATAACAATTAGAATAATAAATCCCGCTCCAATGGGTAAGATTGGTAAACTATTTCCACTTTTATTCTTAGATATTTCATTTTTTGTTTTTGTTATTTTTTCAGAGGATAAATTAATCATTTTGTCATTTCTGACTAATTCAAAATAAGTTTTAGCCCGAGTATATTCATCTAAAGCTTTACTAAAATTTCCAACATTATAACTATAATCCCCATTCCCATAATATTGAAGGGCTAATTCATAATTTTTACATAGCTTTTCTAATTCCTTATGACCAGACTTTTTGAAATATTCGGCGGCCATGTTAAATTGATTTTGTGCTTGCGTGTAGCTATTATTTTCTAGGTATATCATTGCACCTTGAAAAAGTTTAATTCCAATATCATAATCTATGTTAGTCTCACAAAGAGCAGGTTTTAATACTAATATAAAAAAAATAAATAAAAACAGTAATTTCTTTATTGATGCCATATAATATTTTGTCTTTTCCCTATATATAAGAATATGGAAAAAATTAGGGGAATGGGGAAAAAATTCTTTTCCATATCACATTTGTTTCTAAAAATCATCCCCCCCATATTTGGCCTTAAGAAATCAAGGGAGTTTGACGGCAGATACTGGGAAGGAATTGAAATCAACAAGGCTAGATTTGAACTTTTGCAGAAGAGCTACAAAGGTGAGTTTTCTGCTTAGATCTTATGACGCTATGACGTTTATGACGCTTTTTTCTATTAAAATTTATAATAAGAGTATTTACTTTAGAAGTTTAGCAAATCGGCATGAAATCGTCATAAGCGTCATGAAAGAGGAGAAGGTGGAAAAATAGCAAAAAATCTCATCGAATACAGGGCGTATGTAGGGGATAAGGAAGTGCCATGTGTTAGATTGGTCGGACACACGCTTTACAAAATACCTGTACACAGTTGAAGTAGTTGAGGTGTACTGGATTCGAAGCACATATGTGATAAGGACAAAGACTAATAAAACTGCGAGCACAAATGGTACGCTAGGATTCTGTTCGTGCGACACTTTCCACATATATACTCTGGCGGAAAAGGGAAAAACTCCGTGCAAGCACTTGTGGGTGTGTAAAGATTGTAGGGATATCAAAATAGAGCAAAAACGAGAGTACATGCGAAATTACCACAAGAAGAATTTGGATAGCAAGAATAAAGCCATATATGAGAATATGCGTGAAACAAAGGACGACCCGAACTCTCTTTTCAATAACGAAGAGTTCGTAAAGAATATTATAAAGAAAGGAAGGTAATACATGAGCAAAAAATGCAATGAGACAAATATCCCTTAAATAAAGAGCTTTGTAAAAAAAGAAGAATTGATTATAGAGAAAAACTATCCTGATTCTCATTTCTAACATATTCCCTCTTGTAATATCTGACATTTTCCCTAGTCCAGTCAGGCCCTATTTTAAGGCCAAACTTAAATGTCCAGAATAAAACACAAATGTATAATTTATTCGCATAATAAGCCTTATGCGCAATAATCTCAATATACGAGATCTTCTTTTGGAGATCTTCCGTAATAGTAAGATATTTTATCTCTTAATTCTGTTCGAGCTAATATTGAGAGTTCCAAACATTTACATTTTAATAAGAAGTTATTTGGAGAACTAGGATTATCATATTCTATTTTATAGGTATCAACAAAATCAACCATATAATAATTTGTTTTATATTTGGTACCATCCTTAACATTAACTTCATAAGATGGGAATAATGGATTAGATTCATAAATAAAAAAATTCAAAAAAGCATATGGCTTTTTTTCTTCAAGAATTTCATCTCTTTTTTTCGGAGGCATTTTTTTCCATATTTCTGGGCTAACTGATTTTTCCGGTTCTTCGAGTATTCTGTTTATCCTCGTTAGATCTTCTACAAAATAGGGATTACTAAAAAAAGAATTACGAACTTGAACTAATGGGGCCAATGTTATTTTAGATTGTTTACCTATGGTACAGCAAGGAGTTAATATTACAGAATGCGATGTATAGCACACCTTAATAGAAAAATCTTTATTCTCTAAATTAGATTTATTTTTGTAAAAAGAAGGGGTTGAAACACCCCATTGTAAGACATCTCCAAATCTTAATTCTTTGTCTAAAGTTCTACTATAAAAATTACCCATAAACTTAATCTCGATAGTATTCTTCAATATCTAAGTAGCCTCTTGAAGAGATTTTCTGTTTTAAATCTAGAAAATCTTTATTTAGCTGTATTTCAGTAATGCCTAGAAATTCATTGCTAGGAGCTAATTTTACTTTAATTGTATAATTACCAAATGGATATTCAATTATTTTGAAATCGTCATATAATCCTTCATCGCCAGTAACATTTATCGTTACCTTCCCAGAAATATAATTATTTTCCCAATTCTCCATAAGATTCCTCCTTAAGTTCCTCGCATATGATCATAAACTGGCTTTTTTATAGTCTTTTCAAATTCATCAGATATTAAAGTATGTAATTTATCTGTTACTTCCAAATATTTACTAGTTTCTATATCGTGGGTGAATCCATCAAAATCTAATATATATTGATATTCAGAGTTAACTTTTTTCAATACTTCACTATATCTTAGTTTATGACCTTCTCTTTCAATCAATGCAACAAATTGCATTTCCTCTGTGTTTTCTAATTTGAATTTCCCAGTGGGAAATGCAGAGTTATAATATTCGTTTAAAGTATCGTTATTCTTAGAGGGTAAAGGACATTCATCAATATATCTTAGTCCAATACGACTAATATGGGGTATTTTCATTATCTTGAAAAAGCTTTCTAAAACGCTTATTATAATATCTCTAAATTTTTCCCCCCCATCTAAGGAATATGTTTTATGATATTCAGAAACAATAGATAAAGAGTAAGTTGATAACATAATCTTAATATTTTTATCTGATTTAAATTCCCATATTTTAAATCCTGGTTCTTCATTTTCCACAGGGATTCCTTCTAATTTTCCACCCGGTCCGGTATCAGCAAACAATACCTGTCTTTTATAAATTACAGAAGATTTAGGAAACTCATCAATTATCTCCAATTGAAAATCACCAAGTCTATTTTCTATGTACAATAGATTAGGAAATTTTATTTGGAATATAACTTGTTTAACCGTAGGATTAGGGAATATTTCATTTATTACCATATTGAGTTTTCACCTTCAATTAGTATGCCAGCCTAATAGGTAAATATAGCTCTTTGCTTTATATAATATTTTTGATATATAAAAAACTTAGCTTTTAACATTAAAATTCAGGACATGCTTTCTCATATCCTTTTAGAATCATCCTTGTATTCTCATGGACATAGCCTTCAGTAGTTTTAATGTTTGAATGGCCCATTATACTTTTTAGAATAAGAACATCTCCACCATTTTCAATAAACTGTGTGGCAAATGTGTGCCTGAACTGATAGGGTGTGACTCTTCTTATTCCAGCTTTTTTACAATATTTTTTCAATGCAAATCTATATGCGAACAAAGTCATTGGAGTTTTTTCTCTAAAAGAATAGAATAGTGAAGGGCAATTATCAGTTCTTTTGGCAATATACTTTCTTAACACCATCATAGGTTTTTTGTGAATTGGAACTATACGGTCCTGGTATGTTTTAGTATTTTTTACTATGATTGTGCCTTTGTCAAGATCAAGATCTTCTCTTTTTAAGGCCAAAATTTCTGTAGGTCTTAAGCCAGTATATAGGTGAGTTAAAATTAAGGCCAAATCTCTATCATTGTCTATTTTGTCCAAAATCTTCCACACGTCTTCAGGCTCTATTGAATGTCTTCTCTTATGGTGAACTTTAGGTGGTTTATAATCAAATTTATACCCTTTGAATTCGCATAGATATTTTATTGCGTAATGGGCACTATGTTTGCTTGAAGATGAGTGTCTATTAGAATCGAGTATTTCAAAATATAATTCATGCAGTTCATCTTCAGGCCAATCCATCCACCCCTTTGGCAATCTTGTAATTAAATTCATTGATGTAGTACTAGCAAGTTTTTTATTTCCCCTAAGAAATCTATAGAAATCATCTTCCAAGGGGATTCACTCCAAGATAGATTATTTTTAAGGCCAGATTAACTAAATCTATTTCTAAAAAAGCTTTATTATAGTTTTTATTTTTAAAATAAAGCATTATTTATCTCCTTTTTAGTTGAAGGCTCTTAGTGACTTAAGATCCGGTGACGCAGGTCTTCGAGGGTTCGAATCCCTTCCCCCGCACACTTCCTTTACAGAGCCGATGTGATGTCTTTTTCTTCTAATAACAAGTTAAATTTAGGGCCAGAACCTCATTAGTTTCAATTATAGTTTTTAGAATGAGGGAAGATTGAAAGAAAGTCAAGTTGGCCTTAATTTTAAGGTCTATTCAATCTCTTCCCTAATCTCCTTTAATCTCTTAAGAATTTTTAGCATCAATCCGCTTTCTATTGTTTCTTCAAGCAATCCCTCGCAGAATCTGCCCTGCCTGACAATTATTGTGAGGAGCCTTTGGATATCTTTTAGATCTGCCTTAGATAGCTTCTCATCACTGGCAGAGTATTCTCCGGCTTCAGCAATCCAGTCCATCCACCTGAAGTTAGTTACAAATCCTTCCTTGTAGAGGTCCTCGTAGAACTTTAGCCCGATGCCTGTCAGAACGTAAAAAGGCAGTACGACTGCTCTAGGTTCGTCTTGAGGAGCTTCACGATAAAATTTATTGACTTTGTCTTCTAACAGTGAAAGGTATTTCAGGATGTTATCTATATTCTCCTTTGTTATGGAAACAGATCCTTCTACTCAGGTCATTGTAATCTTCTTGTAATGGTACTGTATATTTATAATAGTATTTGGAAAAGAAATATTTTTTCCTAATTTTTTCCATATTAATAAAAGATTATAGTTACTGTTCAAATTATAATTAATCGATATATTTTTTGATTAAATTTATATATGCCCTCAATATAAATTATCCATGAGAGAAGTTGATCCTAACAATCCTTTAAAACCGTTAGCTTATATTTGGTTAGCCATTTGGGTTATATTCGGATTATATATTTCTTATAAAATTGCAGGATATGTATACAATTGGGAATTTGTATCTATTTATTATATTCATCATCCCTTGTGGTATTATGTTTCAGAGCTTATCTTCTCTTTAGCACTCGTTATTGGTTCAATATATGGAATAATTCAAGTTTATAGGAATAGAGCGAGATTATACTACGTATATTTATTCACAATTTTTTTAGTGTGGACAGAAATCTTATTTACTGTAGTAGTAGGGATGGCCGATAAATCTGATAAAATACTATTTGTTATTTTTACCTTTGTTGTAATATGGAATGTATATTCTTTGGCCAAAAGTAATTAATTATCTTTTAAATCTGCTAAATATAACGATCCTTTAACCTTTCCAACTTCTGTTAAAATAAAATACCATTTCGTTTAATCGCCTTTTATCTTTTGGCAAATTTTTCTCGTACTGGTATACTGTGGACATGTCCTAGTCCGGCCCCAAGAGGTCTGCAGTCTTTCTCAAGCTCTTTCCGTCCTCAAGGTGCTTTCTGCACATGTCTATCTGCTGCTTTGTGAACTTGGATCTCCTTCTCAGAACATCACCACGCCCGGCACCCTGGCGCTTATTATCGGACCGTAGCATGCCAATGCAAGCGCGTCCGCAAAGTCAGGCGACTTCTCGGGATCGACTATCTGGAGCTTTCCAGGGCTGTCGTACTTGTATTTCATGACCGAGAGTTCCGCAATCAGTTTGTTGTGGTGAGGGATCTTAGGGATAATAATCTCCTGGCGCTCAAATAGACCCCTAAGATGCCAGTACATCTCCGCCTTCTTGTTCTTGAAGCCCTCACATTTGGTGCAAGGTGACTCGGCAGCGTTCACACTGACAACTGGATACCCTTGCTCCTTCAGTCGATCATGCACGCCTGCGCAATCCCAATCAGGTCAACCATAATCTTTTCAGGGACGGTCTTCCTGAACACCTGTGTCCCCCAACCGCAGAGCTCCATCAGCTCTATCCTTGAGAAGAAGTCAATCAGTCTCACTATGAATTGTTATTGGCATGCTCAACATTCATAAGGACTGAGTAGTCGCTTCCCATCCTTGCAACATCAAATCCGGCATCCTTGCGCCATGCCCCTCTGTTTTATCGGCCATTGATCTCTCGATCCATCCTAAAGGTATCAGTGTGTCCTTGTCCATTGGAGGGAAGTTCCCCAGGACGTGGATCTGGAAGAAGGGGCTATACGCTTCCATAACAATTTGGCAACACAGAAACAAAGGGATTTACCGCGTACTGTAGGAGTTTAGAGTAGAGATGCAATTATTATTTTGAATATAAGTGTTAATTTTAGGACCAATAAAAATCTAAAAAATTTATATTTGGAAAAAGATAAAATTGGACAAAAATCTTTGGTAATGAAACATAATTATGGAAAGAAGGAAGTTAACATTATAATCAATTAATTGTTATTTGGAATAGTAACTATACTCAGTAGATTTAATCGACAACAAATTTTATAACAAAAGCAACTAGGAAGATATGATGGGTGCAATCAAAGCAATTTTTGGACTATTGGTAATGGGTGTAGGAGGATGGATACTAGTTAAATATTCACTTCCTGCGTTATTTCTGTTTTTTAAGATTAGCCCATTGGCTCTATTTATGGGATTCCCATATAGCAATATGTATTTCCTGAATTTATTTGGTATCTTATTATTAATGATATTTCCTTTATTTTTATTATGGATGGGATACTCTTTGATTAAGGATTAGTTAAATTGAATATCATTTTCCAAACCAAAATAAATGGCCTTAATTTTAAGGCCAGGTATATTACCACTATGCTAGTGCCTAATTTTATTTAGTATTAATTTGAAGTGCTAAGAATAGCCGTTGTTTTTTTAAAATTGCCTGGGTCGGGGGTTTCAAGAAGACTATAGATTTACCCAGGCATAGGCGTGAAAAAATGGCGGCATAATTTTAGGGCCCAGACATAAACTGGGGAGTTTATGAGATGATAGATTTTTCTGGGCCTTAATTCCTATAATTGGCTTTCGCCTTTAAGGTCTTATCAGAGCATATTTGTATTTAATTTAAAAATATAAACGGGCAGTGGGATGGTTGGCCCTAATTTTAGGGCCACTATATTAAACTAATCATCCTTAAAATTAAATTAAAAAATATTTTTATTTTTATCTATAAACCATGAAAATTATTATTAGATATTTCTAAAAAAATTAGATAAAGGAAAAAGTTATATAGTAAATGTGTAAGTTGAAAACGGTGATAACATGGATGGAGAACTAATTAATAAAATATTAGTCCCAGTTGATGGATCAGAATCTTCTCAGAAAGCCTTAGAATACGCTGCTTGGGTTGCTGGTAAAACGGGGGCTAAAGTAGTGATGCTACATGTCATAGATGCAGATAAAATGAAGCTTACTCATGAATCCATGGACAGATTCACCCCTGAATGGGAAGTCAAAATAAAGGGAACTGACGACATAAAGAGGTATTCTCCGTTTTTTGATGAGCAGCTTAAGTGTATAATTGATGACCCAATGTGCAGACGCGGAAACAACGTTCTAAGAGAAATGTCAAAATATGCAGAACAGAAGGGAATTAAGACGAAAAACATGTTAAAACTAGGAAAAGTTCCTGACACAATTTTACAGGTAGCAGACTTAGAGGGATGTGACCATATAATAATGGGTATAACAGGATTGACAGGCATTAGAAGGCTTCTGATGGGCCATGTCGCAAGTGAAGTGGTAAAATATGCTCCATGCAGGGTCACTGTTGTTAGATGAGCTTGGAAAAAAAACATTAATCCCCTATCTTTTCTTTAATTCATATTATTTAATTTTTCAAAGTAAATGAATCTTAATTTTTTTAAAGGGTTACAACTTAAGTCTTTTATACCAATACAATATTTTGTTGATACCATGCCTGTAAACGTTACCCCAGAATATCTCAAAGCAGAAGATGCCTATAAATCTGCTAAGAATCCAAAAGAAAAACTAATAGCCCTGGAGCTAATGCTTAGTACAATACCTAAACACAAAGGTACAGAAAAAATGCAACTTCAGATAAAACGGAATTTATCCAAGTTAAAAAAAGAAGTTGAAAAGGAGAAAGAACTAAAAAAAGGCGGATCCGGGGGAACTAGTTTTTTTGTTAGGAAAGAGGGCGCGGCCCAAGTAGCTTTGGCCGGGCTTCCTAATTCTGGTAAATCAACTATTTTAAATAAACTTACTGGTAGAGATGTCGATATAGGTCACTATGCTTTTACTACTGTGAAACCAACGCCTGCCATGCTTCAGTACAAAGACATACAGATACAGCTTGTAGACATGCCTGGATTAATTGAAGGCGTTTCTTTGGGAAAGGGTATGGGTGGCCCACTAATCAGTGCTATTAGGGCCGTTGATGTTATAGTAATTATAGTCGATCTATCAGTTGATCCATTAAAAGACCTTGAACTAATTCTAAGGGAGCTTGAGGCCAAAGGATTAAGGATCAACAAAAAAGTTCCCAATATAGAAATTCAAAAATTACCTACCGGAGGCATAGAGATTATCGGTGAAAACTTTTTAGTTGAGTGTAACTCCCAGGATGTTAAAAAAGTTCTTCAGGAAGAAAGGGTGCACAATGCTATAATCACTATAAAAGAGCCTGTAACACTAACAGATATTTTTGAGGTTTTGGACAGTTCATTGGAATATAAAAAAGCAATCATAGTTGGAACAAAAGGTGATTTGCCCGGAAGTAAGGAAGGCCTTCAAAAATTAGAGAGTAATGTAACTAATTTTAAGATAATCCCAGTATCTGCTATAAATAACGTTAATCTTGATATTTTACCTGCCGAGATTTTTTCTATTCTAGATATAATAAGGGTCTATACCCGCTCTCCGGGAGGGCAAATTGATAATGAAGCCATGCCAATGAAAATTAATTCTACTGCTTTGGATGCCGCTAAAAAAGTTCATAAAAATCTCTACAAAAACTTCAAGTTTGCAAGAGTTTGGGGCGAATCAGCCAAATTCGATGGGCAGAGAGTAGGGCCAGAGCACGTATTACGGGACGGAGACATTATAGAGATTCATATCTGATTTTTTTATTAGTTTACTAAACAGGAAGGGTGTAATCAATATAGATAGTAGTGTGACTATTACAACTGATGAGTATATGCCACTTGTTATAACCCCATTGGAAAATCCATACCTTAGGATGGCAAGCTCTAAGGATCCCCTTCCGCACATCCCTATACCAATTAAAAGGGCATCCCTATTGTTCAATCTAGAAATTTTGCTTGCTAAGCCACAGCCGATTATTTTACCCCCCATGGCACCCATAAACAATAATATTATCAGGGGGATGTTTAGTTGGGCAGTTCCCTTGTTAAATATCAGACCAATATATACAAAAAAGAGCGGCATGAACAAAAATCTCATCAGGGTATTAATCTCACTGGTAACTTCATTAAATCGGATCCTAATCGATAGCATTGGATCCTCCTTTTCCTTTATCCTACTTAATATCAGCCCTGCCAAAAATGAACCCACGACTTCGTGTAAACCTATAAAGGATGCAAAGAGGGAAAAAATCAAAGTGAAGATAAATACCATCATAATTGATTGATGTTGGTCCCCTCCCACCAGGTATTTGACCAGTCTTGGGCCTTTTGATGATATCAAAAACTCGCTTAATAGTATCGTAATTACGAAGAAAATAATTATTTTAAGTGTCACATTTCCTATGTCCACAAAATTCAAGGTTGATTGATTTAGGGTGATTGAATAAAGCAGTCCGACAAGATATATAGCAATTATGTCATCAAAAAATGAAGCCCCAAGGAGAATATGGGATACTTTTTGATTTTTTTCACTGGCCACGATGCCTCCTACAATCTCAACTGCAGTATTTGTAAGAACGATGCCCACAAACAAAGAAGAAATCAAATCAAACCCAAGAAAAGACATTATAGAAAAGCAAAAAACAAATGATGTAATCACCCCAAATAGTCCTATGATCACTGCAGTAAACTTTGCCTTTACTAATTCTTTATAGTCACTTGTAAGGCCTGCATATAGCATTATCACTAAAAGTCCAATGTCTGCAAGCACTTCTATGTCCTTACCGGGGTATATTATCCCTAATATAAACGGTCCAAAAATAATCCCGCTAATAACATGGCCAACTATACTAGAAATATTTTTTCGTTCAACTAGATCGCCAAATATCTTTGCAAACAGGAAAATTAGAAGAATATTTGTAAGGTCAATCATTTAATACCACATTTATTGCCTTTCCAAGAGCGTCTTTTAAAATACTGGTGGTGCCTTTTTTATAGCATACGGGCAGATTAAATATTTCTGAAAATTCTTTACATCTTTTGCTGTAAATGTCCTCGTCTCCAAAGTCAAACTCTAGTGCAAGAGTTCTTTTGTAACCTGTTCTCTCAAAAACAAGCTTCATTTTATTAGTATCGTATGTACCTACAGTTTCACAGGATAGTTCTTTCCAGTATTTGGCCCAGCCGTATGTCATAAACCAAGTCCCGGGCTCTTCACCTATTGTTTCAATGTATCTTTTTCTTGACCCTATAAGCGCACACACACAGTCGTCGACAATTTCCCCCTGGCCATCCTTTAGTATGCTAGTCGGGACCTTAATCCTATTTTCTTTCATCAGTGCTTCAACATCACCGAGTGAATTTCCACAAAGCCCAAAGAATAAAACAAGAAACTCAACATGTTTCTCTAATTCCTTGGCAGCTGCTACCACCTCTTTTTTTATTAAAGATGGATCGACATGTAATGCAAGAGGAAGGAAATATAGGAGGGCTTCAACTTCATTTTCCCTTTTTAAGAATTTAGTTGAGCATAACTCCCTCACTACTCTAAATTTTTCAGGGGGCAGCTCTCTTGAGGCAATATTCTGGAATTCTTTAGAGGCGTCATTATCATAGATTAATATTTTGTCTATCTTTGGAAAGCTATTAATTATTTCTAACAGTTCCTCCTCAAATATTTGACATACAATTATACCAATTCTTTTCATTTTTACCTACCCCCGAATCCACCTTAATACTTCATTAAAACTCGGTTTTTTACCATACATCAGTATACCTATTTTAAACATTTTTGATGCAATTTTTGCAGCTGCAACAAGAGCCACTGAGAGGATTAATATAGAGATTATTATATCAATAAAAGGCACTTCAGATAATAAAACTCTCATCATCATTATTGTGGGGATAAAGGGCGGTATCATCCCAAGCACTCTGATAAAATTCATATTTGGATTTTGGACTATGCCGAGGAAAAGTAGTAAAGGTATAAAGACGAAAAAGGACACAATGGCAGATATTTGCTGTGAATCTCTGGTACTTGTCGAAATTGATCCGATCATCGCAAATATTGATGAATAGAACAAATACCCTAAAACAAAATAAATCATCATCAAAACACCCTTTTCTAGGGAAACTAGTGGTATTTTAAGTAATGAAGTTACGGCGATTATCCCAATCATCCAAATTCCAACTTGTACTATCCCTAAGCCCCCCAGCCCTAAAATTTTTCCAGATAATAGCTCATTGGAAGAGATTGTGGAAAGTAATACTTCAACCACTTTATTCTCCTTTTCTTCAATTATGCCGTTTAGTAAATAGCCGCCAGCGTTCATAATTGACATGAAAAGGAATAAAGGCAGGAGATAGTTACCAAAAAATGCAAAAGGAGTTTCTATTTCCTCGCCTTTTTTTGTTACAGTAATTCGCTCCATTTCAATTGGATTTTTGACCTTGTCTATTGTTTCTTTAGGAATCCCCTTATCTAAGAGGAGATTTTCTATCACAATATCGGATAGTATCCTCTCAAGATTTATATTGGCTGGTGATAGGGAAGATAATTGAATTTTGGAGTAATAAGAAGCCCTTCCAATCTTTAAAAAATCTTTTGGGATCACTATATAGCCTGATATACTGTCGTTTTCAAGAAGTTGTCTTGCTTCAACTGCAGTTTTGATTTCTCCTATATTGTAATCATGGTATCTTTCTTTGAGAATGGGTAAGACAGCACCAGTTTCATCGACTACACCAAGGATCTCCCTTTCATGGGAGACTGTTTGCATAAAAAGTAAAGGGATCACCATTGACATAAACAATATTAGCGGGAGAAGGAATGTTAAAATAATGAACTCTTTTCTTTTGATATTTGTTATAAATTCAGTTACTGCGACAATTTTTGTTTTAGACGCCATTTGTCACTACCTCAACGAAAATACTTTCAAGTGATGATTCAGAAATTTCATATTTTGTTATGTTTCCTCTCTTCATTAGGGTTTCCAGTAGTTCGTTATAGTTACTGTCTTTTCTTAATTCCATCTCTACTTTATTTCCGTCATAATAGACATTTTCTATCATATCTATGTCATCAAAGTTTAACATCCGATTCTGAAACTCAACAGAGACAAAATTCTTGGAATACTTCTTTTTTACATCTCCAATTGTCCCATCTATTAACTTTGTCCCTTTATCAATTAAAAATATATGGTCACACAGTCTTTCCGCTTCATTCATCTGGTGAGTTGAAAATATTATTGTTTTGCCCGATTCTTTCAGTGAATAAATTATTTCCTTCATATTTCTTGTGTTTATTGGATCAAGACCAACAAACGGCTCATCTAGAATAATGAGATCGGGATTATTTATTAAAGCCACTATAAGTTGGATATTTTGTTGCATGCCTTTTGAAAGCTCTTCTATCCTACTATTGGCCCTATTTTTAAGGCCAACTTTGTCAAGCCATAAATCTGAGTTTTTTCTAGCCTCTTCTGAACTTAGCCCTTTCAGCTTGGCAAAGTAGATTAATATATCAGACACTTTATATTTTTTATAAAGCCCTCTTTCTTCAGGTATATATCCGATTCTTTTTTTGCTTTCTTCAGAGAGTTTTTCTCCAAATACCTTAATGGTGCCCGAATCTGGGGCAATTATCCCCATAATCATTCTAATGGTAGTGGTTTTCCCAGCTCCATTTGGCCCTAAAAATCCATATATTTTTCCACTTTCGGCTGCTAAAGAAAAATTGTTAACGGCCACCCTTCCATTATATTTTTTTGTGATATTATTTATTTCAATTACTTTCATCATACTACCTAATGTCAGCGATTAATGATCATGGTCAGATTCTCTGCATCTTCTGGGATTTTTTTCAGTATAGAAATTATACTCTCAAAAGTTTTAGAGGAACTATCCTCTTCAGTTTCTTTATGGTATCTGATTAAAATTGATTCTGATAAATCAATGACTTCATTTTTCTTTTTAATTATTTTTTTGGAAAATCTATTTAATTTTTCATCGTCGATATCCTCTATCTTTTTCATCGTGAGATATATTTCTCGGGTAATGTTCTCATCTGTTTCAATTAATTTAACAAAGTCGTTAATTATGTCGTTAGGGATTTTTTCTTTATTTAAATCTGCCAATAAATCAGAAATTGATTTGGCTTTTAGGCCAATTTCAGCGATAAGTGAAGAAATCTCACCATATTTTGCTTCGTTTGGCCCTAACAATGATCCTTTTTGAAGAGTTTTTTCCATCTTGTCTTGGTATTCTTTTGCCTCTTTTTCTAACTCAACTATTATTTTGCATTTATCCCCCATTTCAGATATGCACCCTTTTTCCATCAACTTTATTGCCTCTTCAAGAGTTAAAATTGCATCCTTTACGCACTTTATTTGATTGTTAAAATTATGAATGTAATCTTTAGAAGTAGTATTATTGAATATCTTCAGTTTAAAACTAACCATTTAACTCACCTCAACCACTTAAACACTCTTTTTTATTCAGTTACATTTATAATTTTATTTAATTTTTATGGTATCTTATGTGGTATAATGAATATTATAGAATTTAAAGTTGCACATGATGAGAGGGTTTACCCCCCTTCCGAGGACTCATATTTATTGATAGAATCAATAAATCCCGAAACGTCCGATAATGCTCTTGAAATAGGTGTTGGAAGCGGCATTATTTCCCTTCATCTTGCTAAAGAAATAGAAAATGTGTATGGTTGTGACATAAATCCTTTTTCTCTCATTCTAGCCAAACAAAATGCAATAGCTAATTCCATAGAGAATGTACATTTCTTTTCCTCTGATTTGTTTTCTTCAATTAAACTGGGAGCCTTATTTGACATTATTGTCTTTAATCCTCCATATCTGCCTGTCGATTCACCACCTAAAGCCTTGATTGATTTATCTTACCATGGCGGTATTGACGGAGGGGACCATATACGGTCATTTTTGAATGACTTTGGTCAATTTCTTTCTAAATCAGGGAAGGCATATTTATTGCAATCCTCTCTTTACCCATTAGAAAATACGATTGATTTCTTAGAAAAGAAGAAATTTAGATATAGTATCAAAAACTGTTTAAAACTGGATTTTGAAACATTGCATGTTTTTGAAATCAGATTCCTCTAAAATCAGATATTTTAAATTTAATCTTTGATAGATGTCGCTTATTTCTGGATTCTCACTAAAATAAATAAGATGGGAAGGACATCCCTCCTTGCAATCAGAAGACCCAAATCCCCTCACAAGAACTTCCGCATTCTTGGAATTAGATAAAGATTTAGATACTTCGTGCTCATAGTTTTTCTCTACTTCAGATAAAAAAATTTTAATTATCTTGGCATTATCGAGTAGGTAATCAATATGCCATCTTTTATTTTTATTTTTTTTCAAGTGGTACTTAACCCTTCCAAATCCACCAAGTGCACTACCACTATATACATAATACCCTTTTTTAAAAAGAAATTTGCCAAGTTTTCCAATCTCAATATGTTGATCATTTTCAAGTTTCAATATCAAGGAATAAGTACCTTTACCCATTAACTACAAGGTGGAATATTTCTCTATAAATTTATCCTTAAGTGAAAGCCACTCATTTAGCTTCTCAGGTATTGTATCGATATAAAATATTATTTTATCCCCGGCAGTCTCTTTAATAAAATTAATTTTTGATTCATTTAAGATCTCTTCTACAACTTTATCCCTATACATCCGATCATATCTCTTTATCCATTCAGGTAGTTTCTCTGCGTATATTCTATCCATGAACTGAATGTCAATTCTGGAAGAATAAACTATTATCTTTTGACCCTTTCTCTCTAAAGATTTAATTTTTATGATATCTAAAGCCTCACTTAAAAAAAGACCTCTTTCTTCCCAAGAATATAGTTTTGCTCCATCTAATTCTCCATTAATTCGGTAATTTTTATCAAAATAGTTAAATAATGCGACTAGCTGTTTTGGATCTTTTATTGTTAGTTCATTTGCTTCAATATTTTTATTGTATATAAAACCAAATTTCTTCATATCTCTCAAGTATTCTTTGAATTTTTCAGGTATTAACTTAGTTGCAGGTTTAATTACTATTTTTACATTATTATTTTCGATATAACTGTATACCTGTATCTTCAAATGCACACCAGATATATAAATCAGGTTTAGAGTATATAAATTTATATATCAAAATCTTTTATATTTGTCAATAGCTGTTAGATAATTAAAATGATAAGATTTATTAATGAATCAACTTCTTCTATTTCAAAATACAGAATTTTGAAATGCAGGGGGTTAAATATTGGATATAGAAACCCAATTATCAAAGAAATATGGTATTTCTAAAGAAGATTTGATAAGAGCTATCGAAAGAGAAATTAAGCTTATGGAATCCAAGGGTAGTGGCGGGAGGAAGAATAGAGTTAAACTTGTAGAAACTGAATTTGTTAAAAGACATTTTGTTAGTCCAAAAAATGCAGAAAGATTCCTCAAAGAAGCGAAAAAACGTATATCTAATACTTCTTTTTGGAGATTACGAAAAAATCTTGAGAAAAGAGGTATATTAATTGACCCTGATGGAAATCTAATTTGATGAATTATTAATTATTACTTAATATATAATAGTTATTAACTAATAAATGTTTACTTTTGTTTATATACTCCATTAGATCCTGTTTTTTGACTAATTAACCCACTCTAAATGATGAAAAATTCCCTTTCTACGGGCCAAAGATTTATAAAGAATGTTAATAATTATTAATTAATACATATCAATTAATAAATAATAACTAATAGGTGGTATCTTGGAAACTATTGCTATATATAATCAGAAAGGCGGTACAGGAAAAACTACTACAACAATTAATTTAGGGCATGCACTTGCCCTTACTGGCAAAAAGGTATTGATTATAGATATAGACGATCAAGGAAATGATGCAGAGTGTCTTGGGGTAAAATTTACCAAAAGTATTTACCATCTCTTAAAAGACACAGCCCCTTTTGAAGAGTGTATTGTAAACGCTAGAAAAAATCTAGATTTGCTACCATCGGATGAAACTATTTCACAAGTGGCGTTAGAAATGGTAGGATGGAGAAATAGAGAAAACGCATTAAAAAAGCGCCTTGAAGGCATTAACTATGATTATGTACTGATTGACTGCCAGACAGGCTTAGGAATCCTAAATGAAAACGCCCTTAATTTTTGCCAAAAATTAATCGTACCGGTGTCAATGGAGTATTTATCAGTAAAAGGCCTTTTTAAAGTAGACAAACTTGTTTATGACCTGAAGGAAGATTTCCAAAAGGATTTAGTGATAAATCTTATTGTTCCAACGTTTGTTGATGAGAGGGTAAAAAGAACTAAAGAATATGTTGAATTTTTTGAGAGTATGGATCATTTTAAAGGCATAATAAGCCCTTATATAAGGATAGATACCAAATTATCTGAAAGTTTTGCACATGGAAAAACAATATTTGAGTATGCATTAAACTCAAGAGGGGCCTATGACTATATACAATTATGTAAAAGGGTATTGGAGGGAATTTAATGGCTTTAACTAATGGTTTAAAGAATGATTTGGAGAAAGAAATACAGAGAAGGGTAGTTCTTACACAAGAAGAAATCGACCATGAAAAGGAAAAAAAAGAAATAATGACACAACGTTTTACCCATAATGAAGTAGAAAAACTTCAATATAAAAAGAAAAAGGTAATCAAGAGTTTTTCTCTTGACGAAGAACTAGTAAATGCTCTTGATACCTTAATAAAGGATAAATTGGGAATCCCAAGATCAATCAAAATATCCTTGAATACTGGTGAGAGAAGCTCAACTGTTGAGGAAGCAATAAAGGAATATATAGATAAAAGGAACCCAACTTTATTAAATAATATTTAATATGTATCAGTTATTAATTATTATGTATTAATTAATAGCTATTAGATGTTTAGCCTAGCTACCCTTTCCTTCTCAGAAATTATTTTTCCTGAATTTTCATCGATGCATTGCACAGTTCCATCTATAATCGCTGTTTTAATATCCCCTTTTCCGGGATTAAATCCTTTCAAGTTCTCAGCATCCAATAGGCCAGTTTTTACCGCCATGTAGAGGGTATTTGGATCAGTCAAGGGGTCTATGTTGTCGCCAAGTGAATTTATCGTTTCTAATAACACTCTAACATCTTTTATTATTTCTTCTTTTCTCTTAATGATTTTTTTATTTTCTCCAATAGCAGGTAAACCTTTTAGACAATTTTTAACTACACCTTTTGCAATCTTTGAGCTTTCGATTACTACTTTTGGTGTTGCAACATTATATGCTTCGGAATAACCAACAACGTGAATTATATGGGGCAATAAATACATTCCAATTGTAATTGAAGAAGCAAGCTCCCCTTTTGCAATATCTTCATCTACGGAAAGAGAAGCAAGACCAGTCCTTATCATCCTTAAGATAGTAAAAGTATCATCTGATAATTCAGATATCAATTCTAATTTAGCAAGCATTTTAGCAATATCCATCTCAGGGGAGATTTCAGGTGGTACATTCATCATGAACTGTTGAATATAGTATTTAACTCCTAATTTTTTTGCATTGTAGGTAGCAATGTAAGCAGATACAACTTCAATTGGATCGGTAGTTTTTCTAAGGGCCCATTGGTGGGAATCATTAATTTCGATTGGTATTTCGTTTTCTGCATGCCATTTTATAGCTCTTTGATTTTCAATGATTGCATTCATTAAATTTCTTTTTGACCTGCCATCAAGTTCTGAATACCAAAAAAGAGGTATGGCCCCCCAAGCATTATTAATTGTATCCTTTAACATATTCCCCCATTCAATCAAATCATTTGTGCCAGCATAACATCTCAAGAGAGGGAAATTACCAATCCTTGAAGAGGTATATATCGTCTCTAAATCTTCTTTTTTTCTAAGGGGTACGCCCCCTCCACCTTCAAATTCATTGCAGATATTATCTTGATTGAAAAAGCACTCTTGAGCAATTTGATCTGGGCCTATTGATATAATATCCACATAGCAACTCTTAGCAATTTCTTCGACACCTTTGATTGTTTTTTCAAGAGAAGGGAGGCCAAAATGATGCCTTATTAGTGGAATTGGGTAATATTTTTCTATTCTTTCATATAGAGTATTTGGGTAGTCAATTGCCGTTAACTTTTTTTTCCTTTGAAATATTTTATCAACGATTTCATCCTCAGACTCTGTTCCTCTGAATACACCTGTAAATAATCCAGTTTTTTCAGCAAGTTCGCATACAGCAGGTGTCCCACCAAAGAAAAATTTTGAATCAATATGATTTTCACGAATTGAGTTATTCAACTTAGTGAACAAGAGTAGAGCATTTTCAGGCTCAAGTCTATAGCTAAGACCTACAATATCAGGCTTTTTATCAAGAATAATTTTAATTAGTTTATCAATATCGATACATACACCAATAAACTCTGTGCCAATACCATTTTTATTCAACAAATTTTCAAAATTTTTAATTCCTTGGACGTGGATGCAATTACCTATTGTTGCTAAAATAGCATTCATACAATCTCTCCGGCTACAAGTCGCCTTATTAATTTTAGATCAAAATTTTTAATTCCCATATCTTCTACAGTTCTGCCTTCAGACCAAAAGTTCCTTTCTTGTTGGCAACATGCTATATTAATAATAGAATCAATGTATTTAGTATCTATGCCAAACTTGTGACCTAGTGACGACATTGGAACAAGGCTCATTGGAACATCTTCTAGGATATACCTATGGTGGGTAGTGGAAGGCGCCATGATACCTTTATATGCTGATGTAGTTTGAACAGCTTCATAAAGATCTGAGCCTGTGGATCCATAAGAGAAGTAGAGCCAATCCTTCAAGGATGGCACCCTTATACCCACAGCTTCTGCAATTTTAATTCTTTCCATATCTATATATTCTAAAACTTTAGCAACACCTGGAGATATTCCTTCAAGATAATATTCAAAGTTGCCGTGATCTGATTCCACCCATCCAGTATTTAATAACATGACACAAGGGTGGAACATGACTGCAATATTTCCTAAGCTTGTGTGAAGTACGTCAGATGCAGGAGTAAATTGTTGAAAGGCGATCCTTAATTTATTTATTAATTCAGGATTTTTATATGATCTAACGGCTGAAACTGGAACTGATCTTTTTATATCAAATATTTTTACTTTATGGACCCCTAATTTTCTAGCAACAAACAGAAATGTTTGTGCTTCAGCAAAAATAATGTCCTCCCTTATTTTCCCTTCTTTTCTAAAGATATTGTAAAGCTCTAATGCGCCACCTGTTCTGCCTGGATTTAAAACAATAGTTTGACCAGGCTTAACATATTTTACAAGTTTTTGTCCTATTTCCTTATGACCATTTGCAGGTATGGCCACCATTATAATATCAACATTTTCGATGGATTTTTTAAAATCCACATCAATTTTATTTAATTCCCCAAATCCTTTTAGTTTACCTTCAACTTCAATACCTCTTGCCGCAGCCAAGGCTTCCATTTTATCTTTGTCCCTAGTCCAAATATTAACTGAAAAATCATGAAGCGCTAGATACCCGGCCATTGCAAGACCACCGTTACCAGCACCAATTACGCAAAAAGAAGGTTTGTCTCCTGTAGCATGTTTTTTGTTTCCAGTTATTTCATCTCTTAATTTATCAGCCATCAAAAACACCTCGAGAGTTACCTCTAGTCTAGATAAAAAATAGAATCCTTTATTGATTAGAGGGTATTAATTTATATATTTAATGGGACCGCCGAGATTTGAACTCAGGTTTCTGGCTCCCGAAGCCAAAAGGATGGGCCAAGCTACCCCACGGTCCCTCAATTAAACTAAAAAAATATATTATTAAGTATTTCGTTTATTCGAGAACAGTGTGCATTTTTTTCAAATCTTCTTCGTTTCTGTTTGTCCTTTCCATTAGAGAACTTATCAATCCCTCAAAGAATAAAAATGTAGAAACCTCAAAAAGAGTGCCTAAAGGTGCAAAGGATGGCATCTCATTGTGAAAACCTTTTTGAACAAATCTGTTTGGGTCTGTTCTATGTTTTGCATCGATAATTATTGTTTTAGTAGCCTTCTTAGCTAATCTAGAATTTTTGATGGAAGTGATTACGATAATATTCCCTTTAATTGACATTGCAATTTGTGAAGCTAGACATACACTTTTTGTTTCCCCTGAATTGGATATTGCAATGAGTAAATCGCCTTCATCCATAGATGGGGTTATAGTTTCCCCCACGACATACACTTTGAAACCAATTTGCATGAGCCTCATTGCAAAGGCTTTGCCAACTAATCCACTCCTACCTGCACCAACAATAAATATTTTATTTGCCTTTAAGATTTCAGTAATAATTTCTTCAACAGTGTTTTCATCTATTTCTTCCAAAACAGAGCTTATCTCAGATATAATATTTCTCACAGACGATTTTACATTCATTGTTTTTCACCCATTGCTTTTACAAAGCCATAAAATGTAGGTGCAACAGATTCAACTTTTGATTTAAATTCAGGGTGAAATTGAGTTCCTAAAAAGAAAGGGTGGCCTTTAATTTCTAGAGCTTCCATCAAGCCATTAGGAGATTTGCCTGAAAAAATAAGTTTTTTGTCTTTGGTAAGTAAATCAACATAATCTTTATTGACTTCATATCTATGTCTGTGTCTTTCAAAAATCCTATCAGTCTTATATAATGAATAAATCATAGTGTTTTTATCAAGTATGATCTCAGAGGCACCGAGCCTCATATTTCCACCTTTAGTAGAAATCTTTTTTTGTTCAGGCAATAAATCAATAACAGGATACTCAGTATTACATATTTCTGTTGTATTAGCATTTTTAAGGCCATACACATTTCTAGCATATTCAATTACAGAAAGCTGAAATCCAAGGCAAATTCCAAGAAAAGGGATATTGTTCTCCCTAGCATATTTAATTACATTTATTTTGCCTTCAACACCTCTTGATCCAAATCCTCCGGGCACTAAAATACCATCATAATTTTCAAATTCATCTGTAATATTAACATTATCGAAATTTTCAGCCTCTATCCAGGATATGTTTGTTTTGTAACAGGTTTTGAAAGAAGCATGTTTTAGTGCTTGTGATATACTTAAATATGAATCATGAAGGTCAATATATTTGCCAACAATTGCAAGATTAACATTCTTTTTATACTCTTTACAAAGAATTGATTTCCACAATGAGAGATTAGGCTTCCCATCAATCTTGAAGTAATCAAGAATTTTTTGCCCAATTTTTTCTTCATTAAAAATAATTGGCATGAAATGTATATCCTCAACATCCGGGGCACTTATTACATGATCAACTTTAACATTAGTAAAAAGGGCTATTTTTTCTTTTGTTTTTTCGTTTAACTTCTGGGTACTTCTACATACAATAATATGTGGGCTGATTCCAACTTCCCTCAGAGTTTTTACTGAATGTTGGGTTGGCTTAGTCTTAGGTTCACCGACAACAGTAAGATTTGGTACGAGCGTAACATGAATAAAAACAACATCTTCCTCAATAGAAAGCTGCCTCAAAGCTTCGAGGAATGGCATGCTCTCAATATCACCCACTGTCCCTCCAACTTCAATAACTGTTATATCATGATCTTTTCCAACTTTTCTAATTTCATTTCTTATTTCATCAGTAATATGAGGAATAATTTGAACAGTTTTGCCAAGATACGCCCCTTTCCTCTCCTTCTCAATGACATTAAGGTAGACTTTTCCAGTTGTGATATTGTGTGCCTTAGTCAGATGGATATTAAGAAATCTTTCATAATTACCAAGGTCAAGATCCACTTCGCCTCCATCTTCCAAAACAAATACTTCACCATGCTCAAAAGGAGACATCGTGCCTGCGTCAACATTAACATATGGATCTATTTTAACAACAGTGACTTTGTGTCCCATTGATTGGATAATTTTTGCTATGGAGGCGGTAGTCACCCCTTTGCCTAAACCAGAAATAACTCCGCCTGTAACTACCACATATTTCATGAAAAGAGTTTAAGTTTATTCCTTATATAGGTTTTTGTAAGTGATAAAAAATACGAATTACGACGTTTATAAAAAATAAAATAAATTTAAATTTAATTAAGTGCTAATCTTACCCCAATGTTTTAAGGCCTTATCAATCAGGCCAGTGCCGTTCATAAAGTATTCAAAAAATACCTAGGAGTTTGGTGTAAATAGGGTGATATTTCTTCATATTTTATAACATGTATTTATAGTTAATTAGGAACAATGGTAGTTCCTGCCTTTCCTTTAAGTGCATTTACCGCGTTATTAAGTGAAGTGATAATTGCCTTTTTTCCTTTTGCTTCCTCAATAAATCTAATACAAGCAAGTACTTTTGGCCCCATACTGCCTGCAAGGAAATGCCCGTCTTTTAGGTAGTTTTTAGCTTCGGCAACGGTCATTATATTAACGGCTTTCTGTTCAGTTTTCCCAAAGTCCAAGTATGCTACATCCACATCTGTAAGTATTAAGAAGATATCTGCTTTAACAGATTCAGCAAGTCTTTCTCCAGCTTTATCTTTATCAATTACCCCATCTATACCCATTAAGATTCCGTTTTTGTCTTCCACTACTGGAACCCCACCACCACCAGATGCAATGACAATGACCTTATTATCAACAAGTTTCTTTATTGCGACAGCTTCTGATGGCCTTACTGGATCTGGTGAAGGAACAACCCTTCTGTAAGGCTTATCTCCTGTTGGCTTTACTTTTTTAATTACATGACCTTTCATTTTCTTATCAATATGATCTTTTCCAGGTTTGGGATCAATCACATAATCATTTTCTGCAGCAATTTTCTTTGCTTCAGTTTCAGAGAAAAAATTACCAACTGGTTTTGAAGGGTCTTCAAAATCAGGGTCATCTTTAGACACAACAACTTGTGTAATAATAGTAGCAACAGGTATGTCAATCTTTTCTTTTTTCAACATATTCTGAAGAGTTTGTTGAATCATATACCCTATTTGGCCTTGGGTCATGGCACCTACCACATCCATAGGCATAGGGGGTACAATATTTGCGGCAGCGTCTTGCTGAACCATTAAGTTCCCGGATTGTGGACCATTACCGTGTGTGATCACAACTTCATATCCATCTTTAATTAATTTTAAAATAGCTTCACATGCAATTTCAATATTTCTAAATTGCTCTTTATGCGTTCCTTTTTCATCAGCTTGTTTTATGGCGTTTCCGCCTAATGCAATAACTATTGTTTCTATGGAATCACCTTTTTATTTGAATATAAAAACAATTTAAATATTTAACTAATACTTTGCCTAATGCAGCACAAGACAGTCTTTTTGTATATACAGCATCGGCACCTTCAAAAGAGTCCTTTGTTCTAAGTGAAGTGATGTAGAACATCGAATAGAGTGTTCTACCTAGAAGTATGTGCATATGCTTACATGTTTACACTCTTTGAGACTATCCACAATTACAAGCAAGCTCTAATCCTTAGGATAATCTGTCTAGTTTGAGATGCCTTAAGTTTAAGTAAAAGAAAAATGATTATAATTTAAATAATTAAAAACATAGGAAAAGAAAAATAGAGAATAATATTTATTCTCTTTGTTAATTTTAGGAGTATTCTTCCAATCCTAGTCTCTTTAATGTTGCTTTTGTTGGAACTCCTTTTCTATCCCAGCCTCTGAGGTCATAATATTCGTCAAGCATTGCATCAAATTCTTTTTGTGGGGTATACATTCCTTTAGAAGCTCCGTCTGGAATTGGCTCATTTAATACTCGCCAGGGTATAGTATCACCAGTTCTAGCTTTGCCAGATTCTCGTATGGTAAAAAGTCTCTCTAAAGTATAGAATCTTTGGGCCATTAGTAAAACTTCATCCAAAGTAGTGTTCCATCCTGTTACGGCATTAATCCAATCAGAATGGACTTGTGCAACTGAAGTTCCAAATATCTTCTCAGCAAAGTGGCAGATGACAAGAGAATCCCCTAAGCATGTCCAATTTTGTGTGTTAAATGCATTCATTGCTTTGCCTTCAATCGTGTTTCTCTTTTCTATGGGCAATCCATATTCTATTGGTCTTGCATCATGATGGCTTCCCCCTCTTGGAGAGGTAGCGTATCCTACAGACATTGTTTTTTGAGCTCTTGGGGAGTGACCTGCAGGCTCAAGACCTTTAGCATGGAAAGCATATTTATAAGCTTCTCCACCAAGCTTTTCTGCAATTGCCCTTGTTCCTTTGCCAATTAACTCACCAAATTCTCCGCGTCTTTCAGCAATTATTTTAATAATCTCGAGTAAATCTTCACCATTGCCAAATTTGAAAGTGCGCCCACCTGTGTCTTTTTCGGTTAAAAGGCCTCTTTCCATTAGCTCCATAATCATTGAAGCAGTTACACCTGCAGAAATTGTATCTAATCCGTACTCATCAGAAAGCCTATCAGCTGCTATTATATAATCAAGATCAGCAACTTCTGGCATGCTGCCAAAAGAGTATTGGGTTTCATATTCAGGCCCCTCAGAAATGCTATCCCATTTATTAACCTTAAAGTCTTTAGCACAATGAATGCAGCAGCTGAAGCATGACCTATGTCTAATCAAGTGATCGGTATTGAGCAATTCACCGCCAATTTTGTCAACATGCTCAAAAGTTTCAAATTGCATATTTTTTGTTCCAAGACCACCGAATGCATTAATACTTACTGGAAGTCCTGTGGTTCCATATTTAGAAAGACCGCCTAATGTTTCTTTAGCTTTTTTAGCAAAGTCGCTATAAAGCTCTTTTACCTTTGCCATGTCTGCTACTTTAACATCCTTGTCCCCATAAATAGCGATTGCTTTTAGATTTTTAGACCCCCATACAGCACCATTACCGCTTCTTCCAGCAATTCTAGTATCTGTGATAATGGAGGTCATAGGTACCAATTTTTCTCCGGCTGGCCCTATACATGCAATCTTGTATTCATGCGTTAATTCCTTTTTGAGCCTGTGTTGAGTTTCAATGGTATTTAGTCCCCAAAATCTCTCGGCCTCTCTGATTTCAATTTTATCGTTATTAATAACAATCATTACAGGTGCAGCTGCCTTACCAGTAATCACAACGGCATCATAGCCAGCATATTTCAACATTGCAGCAAAGCCGCCACCTGCACTACTGTCGGCAAGTAAACCAGTTTGAGGTGATTTAGCTCCAAAGTGTGTCCTTCCAGCTCCGTGCGCTAAAGTGCCGCTCAAAGGACCGGAAGCAAATACTGAAACTGCTTCAGGAGCTAGAGGATCTGTGCCTTTTTTCAGTTTATCATAAAGATATTTAATAACAAATCCGTTGCCACCAAGCCACTTTCTATAAAATTGCTCATTAGGGGTTTCAATTTCAGTTTTTCCAGTTGTAAGATCTATATGTAATATTTTACCTGCATAACCAAAAACCATTTTAATCACCTACAGACAATGCATTTTTTGGGCATATTTTGACACACTCGGGGTCACCCTCACATAAATTACACTTAATTGGAACTTTATATTCGCTGTGCCAATAAATACCATCATAAGGGCATGCCTTAATACATAGTTTACAACCTATACATTTATCTTCAATGAGAACAACTCTTTCTAAATCTTGATCAATTATAAGAGCTTCTGTTGGACAAGCTTCAACACATGGAGCATCATCACATTGTAGACAGACATTATATTTTGGGTCAACATAATCTTCCGTTTTGATTCTAATTCTAGATTTTCTTGGATTAAAAGAATCATACCATTTAGATGAACAATATAGTTCACATAAATTACAGCCGGCACATTTCTTTTGATCAAAAACTATATGTTTCATTAGATTACCCTCCTAGTATTGCACATATTGATATTTATTCATATAAAAGATTTTCGGAATTAGCGATATGTTCAAATATATATAACGAAATGCGATATTTATTTAAATTTTTTACCAGTTTTTATACATTCTTTGCAAATTTGGCCTTTAGTCATACATGAATCGCATGTAATTCTACCGCAAAGCCCACATATATATGGGTGTATTACATACATTCCACAAATCATACATATCATAATTTCTTATGTGTATACTTCACACCCGCTTGAAGTTACAATCAAGCTGTTTTCAGCCTGAGACACAAGCCCTCCTTCACTATCTAATAATACATTATAAGGATAAATAACATTAGATCTAATAAGATTCCTCAAAGAGAAATTAATTTTAAGATTAGAATAATCCTTTTCTAACCATCTTTCTGCAAATGGTAAAGTTTTATAGTTCTGTTTAATAATGCTTAATAATTTTTTAGAATTCGGGTCTCTCAAAGGCCTATCCTGTAAATATTTGAATATATAAACTTCTTCTGAAGTCTTAAGTTTTCCTGCTTTAGTTGAGGCAAACGGTTCAATTGCAATAGTATCACCTTCTTTAAGTTTTGATCCAACATTACTATTGTAGTTGGGTATAGTAACTCCTGAATGTAAAATGTAAGGTTTTAATCCGTGGCCAGATAACTCTTTTATGGGATTATAGTGAAAATCTTTAATTGTATCTTCTATTATCTTACCAATATAGTTAGTTTTAACTCCAGGCTCAACAGCAGCGATTGCATTATTTAAAGCCTCTTGAGTTGCCTTAATCAAATCATCGTCATTTTCATCTACTTTAACTGTATAAGCAGTATCGGCAATGCATCCTTCAATATGACAACCTATGTCAACTTTTACATAATCGCCACTTTTCAAAGTTAGATCTGTATGTAAATTAGGTGTATAATGTGCAGCTATACTATTTATAGAAACATTGCAGGGAAAGGCAGGTAATCCGCCCATTTCAATAACTTTTTTTTCAATAAATTCTACTAAATCGATCACTTTGTATCCACTAATAACTAATTTTTTTGATTCCTCTTTAACTATTTTAAGAATATTTCCGGCACTTCTAATGTTTTTAATGTATGTATCATCATCTTGCATAATTAAAAAAATTACATATTAGTTTAAATTATTATTTGAGGGATACCCCTTTATTTCCATTGGAAACTAAAATTTTATTGTGGATATTGTAGTTATATATAAAATTTTATAAAATCCCATTTCTTTATGTTTTCTTATCTATATAAATCTTTTGATTGGGTAAGATTATTTAACGCAACAAAATTCTTTACAATGAGTATGATCATACTTTTTAATATAAGGCATAATTTAAAACAAAGCTAAAATAGCCTTATTTGATTATTACGGTAAAAATATTATTCTTTTCAACAAAATAAATTTTAATTTATTAAATCTGCAGTGGAAATAAAGGGGTGGGAGAAATATATAAAAAGGACAACTTTAACAAAAATAGTAGAGTGATGTAATTGAATAACATAGATAAAGAAATGCCCCTTAAGTATGACGAAAGCTCAAAGACGAAGAATTTCTCTGAAGTTTCTGATAAGGAAGAATTTCAATATACAATTGCATCAAATATAGAAGATTTTATTTCTAATAAACAATCATCACTTGATGACTTATTTGATAAACTTCTTCTGTCAAATTCCATTTTTAAAAATAAAGAATTTTTGCGACATTCATACACTCCTCAAATTTTACCTCATAGAAAAAACGAAATTGAAAAATTGGCTGCAATATTGGTATCTGCAATTAAAGGAGAGACCCCATCCAATATATTTGTTTATGGTAAAACTGGTACGGGTAAGACAGTTGTGGTAAAATATGTTGGTAATGGTCTTGTAAATAAAGTTGGAGGTAAGGCCTTTTTAAAAACTTCTCCTTCAATTGATTGTAATACTGGTCTTCCAAAACCAGATCTTTCTTCGGAAGTTAAGATGGATATGCCAATAACTTTTATTTATATCAACTGTGAAGTCGTGGATACCCAATACAGATTGTTATCAAAATTAGCCGAATATTTTGGCCAATCAGTCCCTCTTACGGGTTGGCCTACAGATAAAATTTATGATGTTTTCTCCCAAAGCTTAGATAGTGAAAAGAAGCTAGTTATTATCATTCTTGATGAAGTGGATCAACTCTTAAAAAAGGGAGGAGATGATGTTCTTTATAATTTGACTAGAATTAATGGTGATTTAGAAAATGCTAGAGTTAGTATAATAGGTATTTCTAATGATTTAAAATTTATTGAATTTTTAGATCCTAGAGTTAAAAGCTCTCTTGGAGAAGAAGAAATAATTTTTCCCCCTTATGATGCACCACAACTAATGGACATCCTTGAAGATAGATCTAAGATATCATTTAATGATTCAGTGATTAGTCCTGGGGTTATTCCTCTTTGTGCTGCTTTTGCTGCACAAGAACATGGAGATGCTAGAAGAGCACTTGACTTATTGAGAACAGCTGGAGAAATAGCTGAAAGGCAGAATGCTAAAAAAATTACCGAACCTCACGTTAGAGTCGCAAAAGATAGAATTGAACAAGATAGGATCTCTGAAGTAATAAAAACACTCCCCACCCAATCAAAACTTATACTTTATTCTGTTTATCTTCTGGAAAAATATATGCCCGGAGAAATCATAACAGGGGATGTATTTAACATATACAAAGATTTGAGTAATATTCTAAAACTTGATATTCTTACTCAAAGAAGAGTATCTGATTTAATATCTGAGTTAGACATGCTTGGCATATTGAATGCAAAAGTTGTAAGTAAAGGAAGATATGGAAGAACAAGAGAAATATCTTCTGGAGTTCCACCATCTCAAATAAAACTACTTCTTGAAAATGATTTTAAAATCAAAAAAGTATCTAGCTATGTTCCACCTATCCAACATAGGCTTATATAACTTGCTTAATATTTTAAAAAAGAAAAAGATAATTTATTTAACATTAACTTTTAATGCTTTATCTTTTTCTTCAGCTTTTTTCATTGATATTTCTAGAATACCATTATCAAATTTTGCTTCTGTTTCCTCAGGCTTAATCCCAGAGGGTAATGGGAAAGATCTGTAGAAGCCTTGGTATCTCCTTTCTTGGAAGAAATATCCCTTTTTAGGGTCTTCCTCTTTACTTTCAAATTTCTTTTCAGCTTTTATTTCAATTGAATCTTCTGTAACTTTTATATCAATGTCATCTTTAGTTATACCTGGCATTTCAAGTTCCATTATATATTCATTTTCTGTTTCTTTTAAATCTGTCAATGGCCTTCTATATTTTATTACTCCTCCTTCTTTTGATTCACCTGGGATTAATAATGGTGTTCTTCTCCAAAATTCAGGAAATGCTCTTTCAATTTCTTCTTGCATTTTTCGCATATCTTCCATAATATCAAACCATGTCATAGGATACACCTCCATATTTCCTATACAATAAGTTAAGTTAACTTATAGTATATAAATCTTTCGCTTGATATAAATTGTTGTAATTAAAAACATGTAAAACTGAGAATGTTTTGTACATCCATAATTATTTAATTTGGATTGTGTGATAATTTTTTCACGGAAATAATTATATATTTATCCTGATTCTGTTTCATATGGGCAAACAATCAACTACAAAAAAGGGCCAAGCATGTTCTACAGGTGGCTGTCCTCTATGCACTAAAGAGGGTATGATACTAGCTTTAATAGGGATTATAGTTGCATTTTTAATGCCACCACCTTTTGGCTTTATAGGATTTTTAATATTTGGACTATCTTACTTCTTACCTTCAATTAAGAAGTTAAAATTAAACAATTCGATAGAAAAATAATTTATTCCTTAATAACAAAGCAATATTAATCGCATAGGCATCTCTAATTTTTAATATACTAAATATGATTGATAACCTTTTAATATTAAATTAATATATTCTTTCGTGGTAAAATGAGCGAAGATCTTCATAAACTTGCATTTAAATATGCCCTTATCAATGCCTTTCAATTTGGAGGTACTCCTAATGCTAAGGCCGTTACAGGCAAAATAATGGCTGAGTTGCCCGAGATGAGAAAATATGCAAAAGAAGTTATATTAGCCGTTGAAGGCGCCATTAATCAAATCTCTAAAATGTCTAATAATGAAATTGAAAATAATTTAAAAGAAATCAGCCCTGAATTTTTTTTTGATAAGCCCAAAGAAAAGGAAGTGCCTAGGGAGCTTCCTCCATTAGAAGGTGCAGAGAAGGGCAATGTAGTTACGAGACTTCCACCAGAACCAAATGGATACCCTCACATTGGCCACGGAATGTCATTCTATTTTAACTATTATTATGCTAAAAAATATGATGGTAAAGTAATCTTAAGATTTGATGACACCAATCCTAAAAAGGAAAAACTTGAATATTACGATGCAATAAAACAAGATTTAAAATGGCTTAAAATTAATTGGGATGAAGAACGAAATATGTCCGATGACATGGATCTTTATTATAAATATGCCCTAGATCTAATTAAAATTGGTAAAGCGTATATCTGTAATTGTGATGCAGAGTACATATCCAAACTGAGATATGATTCCAAGGATTGCTCCTGCATTTCTAACTCTGTCCAGGATAATCTTTCTCTTTGGAAAGAAATGGAATCTGCGGATGAAGGAAAATTTTCTCTTAGGCTTAGAGGAGACATGAATTCAAAGAATACTGTCATGAGAGACCCCACTATGATGAGAGTTGTTGATCACCCTCATCCAATCCAAGGTGACAAATACAGAATATGGCCAGTTTACGATTTTGCATGTGCAATTGAAGACTCTGTTCTTGGTGTAACTCATGTGCTAAGGAGCAATGAATTTGCTTTGAGGATAGAATTACAAGACTATATCAGAGGACTTCTTAACTTAAGAAATCCAAAAATTATTGAATATTCTAGATTTACTGTAAAAGGAGCCCCTACATCAAAAAGACTAATCAGACCTTTAATTGAAAAGCATCTTGTTTCAGGATGGGATGATCCAAGACTTGTTACAATTCGTGGCCTTAAGCGAAGAGGAATTACCCCAGAAGCCATTCACATGGTGGCAGAGGAAATAGGGCTATCTAAATCTGAACCTGTAATTGATTGGTCTTTAATTGAATCCCTAAATAGAAAAGTAATCGATTCTACATCAGACAGATATTACTTTGTATCAGATCCAAAATTTCTGGAAGTGAGCAATGCTCAAAACCAAACAATTCAGCTTAAACGACATCCTGACTATGATAGAGGGTTTAGAAATGTTGATATATCAGGAAAATTTTTCATTTCAGGTAGTGACTTTAAAGATATAACTAAGGGCCAAATACTTAGATTAAAAGATCTCTATAATATTCTTATAATTGATGTTCAGGATGATTTAATTAAAGCTATGCGCACTGATGAAAAATCTTCCAAAGATGAACTTTCAAAAGTTAAAAAAATACAATGGGTAACTGATAAAAATGTTAAAGTGTCTGTTATAGTCCCTGGAATTTTATATGAAGGGGAGGATATCAACCCAAATTCTCTTACTACAGTTGTTGGCTACGGTGAAAGAGAAATAGGACTTCTTAAAGAAGGTGAAATAGTTCAGTTTGAACGTTTTGGCTTTGTTAGAGTTGATAGGATAGATCCAAACGAAGTTACAGTTATCTTTGCCCACAAATAAGGTGAGTTATGGATTTCAAGGAAGCATCTCTTCGAGAGAGGAGGATATATTATCATGAAGAATGGAAAGAAAAAGATGTGCCAGAGTTTATAATCGAAAGAATAAAAGAAAGAGAATTTGCTTTTGATCATGATGGGAACGGATATAATGATAGATATAAAGGATTTGACAATGTTAATCTATTTTCTGATTTTCTGATTAAAAATTTTCCATATGCTGTTTGTACTAGTGTTTCTTACTATTCAAAACCTAAAAATAGGGAAGATTGGAAAGGAGCAGAATTAGTTTTTGATATAGATGCCAAAGATTTAATCGTTAAAACATGTGAATGCAAAGCGGGATATGTATGTGAAAAATGTCTTTTTGAAGCCAAAGAGATAGTATTGCAAATAAGGGATACATTGATTAGCGATTTAGGTATCAAACGATTATTCTTAGTTTATTCAGGGAGAGGGTATCATCTTAGGGCAGTCGATAAGGAGATTCTACCACTTGAAAGAAGGTCAGAAATTTTAGAATATGTTACAGGATCCAAGAGACCAAAAGAATTATTCCTGTTTAACAGTTACCCTGCAGTTTATAGAAAAATGTTTATTTTAACATTTGCTAAAATGACTGAAAAAGATTTTCCTTTTACTAAAAATATAACTGATTCACTTCTCTCAGAAAAAGAAAATATTATATCCAAATTAAAGGCATATCACGTAGATTTTTTAACTATTAAAGGGATTGGTGATAAAACAAAAAATGATTTTTTAAGTCTTATTGAACAAATTAATTCCTCCTTAGTTGATGGCAAAGTTACTGTAGATGTCAAAAGGATATTGAGACTTCCCTCTACCTTGCATTCCAAAGTTTCAATGAAATGTGTTGAAATAAAAAATATAGAGACTTTTGACCCTTTAAAGCAAGCAGTTCCACAATTTGTTCATGAAAGAAAAGATTAGACTTACCAAAAACCTTTAAAACCTCTATAGTTATTGACTTCATGGTTTCTGAGGTGCCCGAAGACTATAATCCAGTATCTTTAGAAATTAAAATTCTAGAAGAATGGGAAAAAATAGACATTTACGATAAATTGAAACAGCTAAGATCTGAAGGCCCTAAATTTTTCTTTTTAGATGGGCCCCCCTATATGAATGGATTGCCGCATATAGGTCACGCTAGGACTAGAGCATTGAGGGATCCGGTTCTCAAATATAAATCCATGAATGGCTATAATGTATGGCACCAACCGGGATTTGATATGCATGGACTGCCCATTGAAGTAAAAGTTGAAGAAATACTAGGCACTAAAACAAAAAGCGATATTGAAAAAATAGGAACTGAACTTTTTATAAAATCATGTAAAGAAAGAGGGTTATCCTTCCTTAAAATATGGATTGATTTTTATAGAAGATTTGGAATGATAGGTGATTTTGATAATCCCTATATGACATTATCAAATTCCTATATCGAGTCTTCTTGGTATTTTTTTAGAAAGGCATGGGAGAAAAATCTTTTGTATAAAGGTAAGGCGACTGTTGCATGGTGTCCAAGATGCGAAACACCTCTCTCTGGTTATGAAGCAACTGATGAGTATAAAGATGTTGAAGATTATTCTATTTATGTAAAATTTCCTTTAGAAGGAAATAAAGATGAATATATTATTATATGGACTACAACACCTTGGACTATCCCTGCAAATGTTGCAATTGCAGTCAATCCTAAATATGAATATGTAAGAGTCAAAGTAGCAAATGAAGTATGGATAGTTGCTAAAGAACTTTTAGAAAAATTAATGACATTATTTGGTATTCAAGATTATGAAATACTTGAAACTGTCACAGGTCAAATCCTATTTGGCCTTAAATATAGGCATATTATGGAAGATGATTTACCGATTCATACACAATTCAAAGAGCCAAATGCACATACAATCATCCTTACAAATTATGTAACGTTGGAAGATGGTACTGGCTGTGTTCACACAGCCCCAGGGCATGGGCCTGAAGATTATAGTGCGGGGGTGGAGTATAAACTCCCAATACTCTCTCCAGTTGATCAAACTGGTAAATTTACAGATGAGGCTGGAAAATACAAAAATATCTATATCAAAGATGCCAATGATTTAATTGTCGATGATATCGAAGATAAAGGTTTTTTATTACTCAGAGATTCAGTTTTTCATAGATATGCTCACTGTTGGAGATGTAAATCACCTTTGTTATATAGGGCATCGGATCAATGGTTTATAAAAGTAGAAGCCATTAAAGATCAAATCTTGAAAGAAAATAAAAAAGTAAAATGGATTCCAGATTGGGCAGGGGAAAAGAGATTTCATAACTGGATTGAAGGTGCAAGGGATTGGTGCATCTCAAGGCAAAGATTCTGGGGCATCCCCCTCCCAATATGGGAATGTATGTGTGGAAACATAATCGTCGTTTCTTCTACTGAAGAAATAAAGTCTTTGGGCGGAACCATTCCAGAAGATCTTCATAAACCCTATATCGATGAAGTTTTCATTAAATGTCCAAAATGCTCTAAAAAAATGAAACGTGTTCCTGATATTGCGGATGTATGGTTTGATTCAGGGGCTTCAACATGGAGTTCTTTAGGATATCCTCAAAATACAAAAAAATTTGATGAACTTTTTCCTGTTGACTTTATTACCGAAGGGCTTGACCAGACAAGAGGGTGGTTTTATACATTAATGCTTGAAAGTTTTATTGTATTTGGCAGAGCCCCTTATAATAAAGTTTTAATGAATGATTTTGTCTTGGATCAATTTGGCCAAAAGATGTCAAAGTCTCTTGGAAACGTTGTTGATCCAAATGACGTCATAACGAAATATGGCGCGGATGTTACAAGATTTTACCTTTTATGGGAAATTGCACCATGGGATAAATTAAAGTTTAACTGGGAAAATGTCGAAAGTATTTATAGAACCTTTAATATACTTTGGAATGCTTATAAGTTTGTTACACTCTACATGTCTCTTGACAAGTTTGATGTTAATACCCCAATAAATGATGTTAAGAAATACCTAAAAGATGAAGACAAATGGATACTGTCTAGAATAAATACCCTTACTAAGGAAGTTGAGGAGACTTTTGACACTTTAGAGCTTCATTACATCCCAAGAAAAATAAAGGAATTCATCCTTGAAGATCTTTCTAGATGGTATATTAGGCTCGTAAGAGAAAGGATGTGGCTTGAAGATGACAACAAGGAGAAAATTAGTGCCTATGCCACTGCATTCTATGTGTTTAAGAGACTATCAAAAATATTAGCACCAATATCCCCATTTATTTCTGAAGCAATTTATAAGAACTTTGTAGGTGAATCTTCAATTCATCTTTCAGACTGGGATAAATATGATCCTTCTATGATTGATTCTGAACTTGAATTAAATATGAATATACTCAGAAACATAATAGAGGGCACCCTCCATGCTAGACAAAAAGCAGGTATTAAATTAAGGTGGCCGATGTCCAAAGTCATTGTTGAAACACAAGACGAAACTGTTAAAAAAGCTGTTATTTCTTTATCTGAAATCATGAAGAAACAGATTAATGTCAAAGAGATAGTTATTGGCGAAGTTGTGCAAGAACTTGAAATACTACCTAATCATAAATCTCTTGGCCCTAAATTCAAGGGTGATGCAAAGAAGGTCGTTGAATTATTAGGGGCCGTTGATTCATGCCTGATAAAGTCAGGACTTGAAAAAGAGGGTACATTTGATTTGAAAGGATTTCAGATAACTCCTGAGGATGTTAATTTTAACTACATACTACCAAAAGGATACCAACTCAGTGAGTTTGAAAATGGAAAAATTTATTTATATACTGAGATTACTGAAGAATTGAAATCCGAAGCCATTGCAAGAGAAGTAATTAGAAGAATTCAAGAAATGAGAAAACAGTCTAATTTGAATGTTGAAGATTATATTAGTTCATATATAGTTTCTAATTTTGAATCCGATTTAAAGATACATGAAGACTATATTAAACATGAAACAAGGAGCAAGTCTTTAGCATTTTCCAAAAACAATGATTACACTGGTAAAGAGTGGGAAATAGACGGCGACAAATTTTTAATAGGGATTCAAAAACTCAAATAAGTATAGCATTTTTGCGTTTGTCCAATGCCGATATGTCTATATTTTCATTAAGATTAATTTAATGTTTAACTAGACTAGTTTCATGTAAAAATAATATGACTAAAAAAAATAATTTAAAAATATAAATAAATTTACTTTCCGCACTTTGAGCTAATTCCAGAAGAATGCTCCATTGTAAGTCCCATCTGTTCATAGTCCAATGTCATTGAATTACTCTCTTCAGTCTTCACTACTCCATGCCCATCATTAGTCCTGAAAGAGTATTGTACGCCCCACTCACTTTTACCTTTCATAAATTCAGTCAATTCCTCATTTGACAACGATAAGGTATAAAGGATGCCCTCTTTTGCATTTAATTCCAATGGGTCAGCTTTTACCATTGCCCTTCTAGATCCATTAATATATACAAACATATATCGCGGAAGATCTCCATCTATATCCTTATACATTACTTTAAATCTGTAAGATGTTACGTTATTGTTTGTAGTATAAAGAAGAGCCCCTCCTTCTAGTATTGGTTTATTGTTTTGAGCTGCACTAAGTGAGCCCATACCAGCTGTAGAAACTAAAATTAAACAAATGGTAATAATAGCTAATTTTTTCACAATGATCACCTCAAATTGATAAAATATCTAAAAAGGCTTACTTTATAAATTTCATTGATTTAGAATATCAATCATTTTATTTCCTTTATTATATTTAAAACAAGAATAATCACTTCAGCTCCAGCGTTATAGAAAAAATAATCTCAACATATACTGGTGTTAAAATTAAGGCCAATTAAAACTTTAATAATTCTTCTTCCCATTCTTTCTTACAATCACACCCATATTCTAAAATTTTTGGATCATTTTTAAGCGAAAAATCTAAAATTCTTTTTTCAATCTCTCTGTTGCAGATCTTACAATTTTTAGGGCCACGCGATCTTCCAAAAGCAACCGGATGACAAATAATATCTGGCCTTAAATTTGAAGTTTCTTTTAAAATCTCTAATATACTCCAACCCCATGGTGGTGAATATTCTCCTTTATTCCAGAGATATTCAACTATGGTATTCTTATGGACAGTCATAGGATTAAATGAGATAACGTCAGCAATATTCTCGATGGATCTCGCAGAATTTATGGCATCATGTATTGCTTCCTTTTCAGTTACAAATGGAGGTTTTATCATTATATATGCTTTATTTTTAATACCAAGTTTTTTCAAAACTTCACTTGCAGAAAGGAAATCTTCAAAAGTGAAACCTTTATTAATTGAATGTTGAAGTATTCTATTATTAGATGATTCTAATCCAATCGCAACTTCGATCTGTACCCCAATACCTACTAATTCTTCCAAATAGTCTTTTTTTATATATTCTGGCCTAGACTCTAAAGTTACTTCAGGTATACCTCTCTCAGAAAGAAATGTGATTATTTTTTTAGCACAATCCTGATTTACTTCTTTTGGATCAAGAAAACTACCTGATGTAAAAATCTTAACTTTTCTAATTTCTTTATCATAAGCACTGTTGAACTCATCAACAAACACGTTGAAAAGATCAATTGAGGGGTCACTAGGAGAATCTTCAAAGTAAGAGCACATATTGCACCTTCTCCATCTGCAACCTATAGTCGGTAGAATTATTGAAAGTGCCTTTCCTTCTTTTCCTTGAATATTTTCCCGATTATAAAAGAACATTAAATTATATAAACAATTTCAGTTTAAAAATCTACTCAAAGAGACAGTTCATGCAGTTAACAGCAATAATTGATATTATCACTGCAGCGGCCGCGAATATAATCCAAAGTATCCTCCTGAAGTATCTCTCAGATAAATAGATTATAAAAACAGACGTTGCAATAAAATAGCATAGCAAAGGAAATATAGGCATAGCTACCAATTGAAATAAGTTATATCCCATTAGATATAAAGACCATTCAATTCCACTCCAACTGATCCCAATAAAAACTACTCCAAAAATGAAAAACTCCTCTGCTTTTTTGTAATCTATGTCCCTTAAGTAAAGAGAATAAATAATTAAAAGAGAACTTAATATTGAGCTTATAATCGAATAATGGAATCCTAAAGATTCTAGGCCCATTTTATTCCAGCACCGCACCCTTCTCAGATGAGGACACAAGTTTTCTATATCTTAGGAGCATTCCTGGAATGTCTTTTTTTGGGGGCTTTGCTAATTTTAGCCTTTCTTCTATCTGCTTATCTGTAAGTGCGATTTCTAATTTTCTTTTAGGTATGTCTATCTTTATTATGTCTCCATCTTTTACCGCTGCAATTGGGCCGTTTTCAAAAGCTTCTGGGGATATATGACCAATACAAGGACCTCGAGTTCCTCCAGAAAATCTTCCATCTGTGATTAAAGCAACAGATTCAGATAACCCCATACCCGCTATTAAACTTGTTGGTTCTAACATTTCCCTCATACCTGGGCCACCTTTTGGGCCTTCGTATCTTATCACTATGACCGTACCCGATTTAATTTTACCGCCAAGTATGGCCTTAGTTGCAGATTCTTCACTATCAAATACCTTGGCCTTACCTTCGAACTTCATTATCTTCTCACTAACTGCAGTCTGTTTAACAACTGATCCATTTGGCGCAAGATTCCCTTTGAGAATTGCAATTCCACCTTGTTTGTGATATGGGTTATCTACACCCCTAATAATGTCAGATTTCATCACTTTTACTTTCTTTAAAGCATCGCCAAGAGTAGTTCCCATGATGGTTTTAGTTTCAAGATTTAGCCTGTCTTTTAGTCGTATCAAAATTTGAGGAATACCCCCTGCGTCATCAAAATCTCTCATAAAAAATGGACCCCCTGGCCTTAAATTTACGAGGTGAGGAGTCTCTTTTGATAGTTTATCAAACAGACTTAATGGAAGATTGATACCAAACGCATGAGCAATTGCCGGTAAATGCAATGCGGTATTAGATGATCCGCCTATTCCCATATCCACTTTGATAGCATTTTCAAAACTAAGCTTAGTTACTATGTCTTTTGGTTTAAGATCTTTCTTTATCAGTTCAACTATAAGCTTACCTGTTTGATAGGCTATATCTTCTTTTCTTTTATCTGTAGCATGGATAGTTGCACTTCCAGGTATCGATAGACCAAGTGCTTCAGTCATACATGCCATTGAATTTGCCGTAAATAATCCTGCGCATGCACCTGCACCTGGGCAGCTTCTCTTTTCAATCTCTTTAAAATCTTTTTCACTCATCTCCCCCTTCTTATAACTCCCAATGGCCTCAAAAATAGAGATTAGATCAAGTTTTTTACCCTTGTATTCTCCAGGTTCCATCGGGCCACCTGTTACAATAGCAGCAGGAATATTTACTCTTCCTGCGGCCATAAGCATGCCGGGAGTGATCTTGTCACAATTTGTGACTCCGACCCATCCATCAAATAAGTGAGATGAAATCATCAATTCAACTGAATCTGCAACAATATCTCTTGAAGGCAGAGAATACCTCATACCTTGATGGCCCATTGCAATTCCATCACAGATTCCTGGAACTCCAAACTCAAATGGTATCCCCCCCGCATCCTTGATACCCTTCTTAACAAGTTCCGTAAGTTTTCTAAGATTAATGTGACCGGGCACTACTTCAGAGTAGGCGGATGCAACACCTACAAATGGCTTCTTAAAATCTACATCTTTAAGGCCATCCGCTCTTAATAATCCCCTAGCACCTGCTTTGTCAATATCTTCTCTAATAATTGAACTTCTCATTTAACCACATCAACAAATTTAGCTAGTCCATACTCAACACTATCTACAAGGGCATACCAACTTGCAGTTATAATATTTTCTGAAACTCCAACAGTATCCCATGTTTTGTTATGCCCATGAGTTCTAATCAATACCCTTACTATTGATCCAGTTCCTTCTTCACCTTCAAGTACTCTAACTTTATAATCTGTAAGATTAAAGTTTTTAATCTCGGGGTATGCACCAATAAGTGCTTTTCTTAAAGCCTTGTCCAGTGCATTTACTGGACCTTTTCCTTCTGCAGCGGTATGAAATTCTTTTTCATTGACCCTAAGTTTAATTGTAGCTTCAGAACGGGAGTCCATATCCCCTCTTTTGTCTATAACTACTCTGAATCCTTCAAGCTCAAAAAATTTCTTATATGTGCCCAAAGCCTTTTTCATTAAAAGCTCAAAAGATGCTTCGGCACCTTCAAACTGGTATCCTTCATTTTCGAGCTTTTTTATTCTTTCAAGTATCATATCAAGTTTAGAGTCGGAAGACTCCAAATCTACGCCATACTCTCTGGCCTTAAAAATAATGTTACTTCTGCCAGATAGTTCAGAAACAATGACCCTTGTTCTATTGCCTACAAGCTCTGGCCTAATGTGCTCATAAGTATCTGGGTGTCTTTGAATAGCACTGACATGTATACCTCCTTTATGGGCAAATGCACTTGAGCCTACATATGGTTGATGCGTATCTGGAGATATGTTCCCAAGTTCTGCTATATATGCTGAAACGCTTTTTAGTTTACTCAATTGTTCATCTGTAACACAGTCAAGTTTCATCTTAATTTTAAGGCCAGGTATAATTGAACACAAGTTTGCGTTCCCACACCGTTCTCCGTATCCATTAATGGTTCCTTGAACATGCACGGCTCCTTTTTTTACTGCTTCAAGTGAATTTGCAACAGCACATTCTGAATCATTATGAGCGTGAATACCTATGTTACATTTTATTTGAGATTTGATTTCTGTGATTATTTCTCCAATTTCAAATGGCAAGCTTCCTCCATTTGTGTCACATAAAGAAATACAATCTGCACCTGCTTTGTCCGCTTCTTTGATAGTTGCTAAAGCATATTCTTTATTTCTCTTGTATCCATCAAAGAAATGCTCTGCATCATATATCACTTCAATTCCATGATCTTTAAGAAATTTTATAGAATCATAAATCATATCGAGATTTTTTTCGAGAGGAATTTTCAACGCTTCAATCACATGAAAATCCCAGCTTTTGCCGAAGATAGACGCAACATCTGTACCTACATCCAAAATAGCCTTTAGATTGGGGTCTTCTTCAGCTTTGAGTTTTGCTCTTCTGGTACTGCCAAAAGCCGATATCTTTGAAGTAGACAATGAGAGAGATTTAGCATTTTTAAAAAATTCGACATCTTTCGGATTTGAACCGGGCCACCCACCTTCAATATAATGTATCCCTAGTTCATCAAGCTTTTCACATACCTTTAGCTTATCATTAGCAGAAAAAGTGATACCCTCTCCTTGCGTTCCATCTCTTAAAGTTGTATCAAAAAGCTTAATCATCTGTTCTCCCTATTCTTTCATCTTCTTCACAATTTCGTCTCCGACTTCAGTTGTTTTTGAAGCTCCACCGAGATCTTGTGTTCTAACTTTTCCATCTTCAAGTACTTTGACAACTGCCTTTTCAATCAATGAAGCTGTTTTTGGCTCACCTATAGTTTCAAGCATCATTACTCCGCTTAATATAGTAGCAAGAGGATTGGATACATTTTTTCCCTTGTACTTTGGCGCAGAACCATGTATTGGTTCAAACATAGAAACACCCTCAGGATTAATGTTTCCACCAGCGGCAAGACCAAGTCCGCCCTGAATCATAGCTCCGAGATCTGTGATTATATCTCCAAACATATTTGGTGCAACGACGACTTGGTACCACTGTGGTTGTTTTACAAACCACATTGTTATTGCATCAACAAATGCAAACTCAGTTTCGTATCCAGGGTAGTCCTTTGCAACTTCTTCAAACACATCTCGCCATAGACTATAAATATTAGTCAAAACATTTGCCTTATCTACAGAAGTTACCCTCTTTTTACCTTTCTTTTTGGCAAGCTCGAAAGCATATCTTATGACTCTCTTTGACCCTTCTCTTGAGATCATACCTATTTGGTATGCTATTTCTTCAGGCCTATCGATATCAATTCCCATATTAAATTTGACTTCATATAGGTCTCTTATTACTTCAAGTTGATCTTTATTCATTGTTCCCTTAAATCTTCCACCTATTCCAATATAGAAATCTTCGGTATTTTCCCTTATTACATGGAAGTTAATGTCTTTGTAAGTCTTGCCTTTTAGGGGGCATGGAACATTAGGGTAAGAAACAATTGGCCTTAAATTTACGTATTGATCAAAATAAAATCTCATTTTTAAGAGGATACCTTTTTCCAAGATACCTGGGGCAACTCTTGGATCTCCAATCGCACCAAAATATATTGCATCTTTTTTTTTCAATTCTTTTAAAGTATCTTCAGTAATTAATTCTCCAGTCTTTAGATAATGTTCAGAACCATTATGATAATACTCCCAATCAATATCAAGCCCTGTAATATTACAAGCTGCATCTATTACCTTTTTTCCTTCTTCAATTATCTCAGGTCCTATGCCGTCACCAGGCATTATAGCTATTTTTTTCATTTAGTACCTCCTTTACATATTCCATCAAGCCGCCTTTCTCCACTATTTTCAATAAAAAAGCAGGTAGCGGTTTAAACTCAAAGATTTCACCAGATCTTCTGTTTTTTATAGTCCCTCTTTTCAGATCAACTATTAGTTCGTCCCCTTCATTGGCCTTAACATCACATTCAATTAATGTTAAGCCTAGATTAATAGAATTTCTAAAAAAAATCCTCGCAAAACTTTTCGCAATAACGCATGATATCCCCGCGCCCATTAGTGCTCTCGGGGCGTGTTCTCTTGATGAACCACAACCAAAATTCCTTCCTGCAACTATGATGTCTCCATCCTGAACTATGTTTTTAAATTCTGGCCTTACCTTTATGAATGCATTTTTTGCAAGCTCTTTTGGGTCCCCTGTAGTAAGAAACTCGGCCGGAATAATCTGATCTGTGTCCACATTGTCTCCAAACTTGATTACTCTTCCTTCAAGAACTTCTTTCATCATAGCACCTCTCTTGGATCGACTATTCTCCCTTCAATAGCGGAAGCAGCAACTACTGCAGGATTTGCAAGATAAACTTCGGAATTTTTGTGCCCCATCCTACCAATAAAATTCCTATTTGTTGTAGCAACACATTTTTCTCCATCAGCAAGTATACCCATATATCCGCCAAGGCATGCTCCACATGTTGGCCCACATACAAAACAATCAGCATTTTCAAAGATTTCAATCAATCCTTCCTTCAAAGCCTGATTAAAAACTTCTTTAGTTGCTGGAACAACAATCATTCTCACTTCAGGATTGATCTTTTTTCCCTTTAATATTTTAGCAGCTATCCTCAGATCTTCAATCCTTCCATTTGTACATGACCCAAGGTAGGCCTGGTCTATTTTAACATCAACTTCAGAAGCAGGGGCTGTATTGCTCGGTAAGAATGGTTTTGCAACTGTAGGAGGTATATCTGCCGCATCATACTTTAATTCTTGAAGATAATATGCATCTTTATCAGAATAGACAGGGGTATAACTCCCCCTTACCCTACCTCGTAGATACTCAAAGACTTTATCATCAGGGGGGATAATTCCTGCTTTTCCACCTGCTTCTATTGCCATATTTGAAATAGTAATTCTATCTGAAAGTGATAAATTTTCGATAGTGTTCCCATAATATTCCATAGTTTGGTATAACGCACCCTCTACCCCAATATCTCCAATCACATGCAGGATTATATCCTTTCCATATACATAATTGTCAAGTTTTCCATTAACTGTTATTTTAATACTATCTGGTACTTTCAACCATAGTTTTCCAATTGCCATAATGGCAGCAGCCTCAGTAGATCCAATACCAGTTGAAAATGCCCCTAAGGCACCATAACTACAAGTATGTGAATCTGCACCTACAATTAGTCTCCCAGGTGCAACAAAACCCTTCTCAATCATCAGTTGATGGCATACCCCACCCCTTCCAACTTCAAAATAGTTTTCAATGTTGTATTTTTTAGCAAAATCTCTCATTCTTTTGGCCTGTTCAGCGGAAGCAACGTCCTTATTTGGAACATAATGGTCAGGGATAAGGACTATTTTTTCGCTATAGGGTTTTGTTCCGTTTGGAAATTTTTCAAACTGTTCAAAAGCAGGAAGACCTGTAACATCATTTACCATAACGTAATCTACATTAGCTTCGACTATCTGGCCAGCTTCAACAACATCTCTGGCCTTATTTCCAATTATTTTTTCTGATATGGTTTTTCCCATAAAAATCAACTAAAAAATAAAATTATAATTATATTATTTTTTTCCTGGTTTTAAGAACATTTTTCTGATATCCTTACCAACTTCTTCTATAAGTTTTTCTTTACCTTCTTTTCTTGCTCTAGTCAAAACTGGCCTTCCAGTATAGTTTTCCATCATAAACTCTCTTGCAAACTCACCAGATTTAATGTTATCAAGGACTTCATACATTCTTTCTCTAACTGAGTCATCAATAATCATTGGGCCTCTTGTTCTACCGCCATACTCAGCGGTATTAGAAACTCTCTCCCACATTAACTCTAATCCACCTTCATAGAATAAATCAACTATTAATTTCATTTCGTTTAGACATTCAAAGTAGGCAATTTCAGGCTGGTAACCTTCACTGACTAATGTTTCAAATCCAGCTGTTATGAGCTCTGTAATCCCACCACAGAGGACACACTGTTCCCCGAATATATCAGTAATCGCTTCTTCTTCAAATGTAGTTTCAACTACTCCTGCTTTTGTTAAATTCATAGCTTTTGCCATTGCAAGCGCTGTCTGTTTAGCACTTCCAGTATAATTTTGTTCAACAGCTAAAAGTGCTGGAGCACCAAAACCCTCTTTGTATAGTCTTCTAAGTTCACTACCTGGTGTTTTTGGAGCAATCATGACGACATCAACATATTCTGGGGGCTTGATTTGATTGAAAGTTATGTTAAATCCATGAGAAAAGCTAAGCACGTTACCTTCTTTTAGATTATTTTTTATATATTTTGTATAGACATGAGGCTGAACTTCATCAGGTATTAGTATATGTACGATATCCCCTACCTTTGCGGCATCTTCAATACTCATCGTTTTTATTCCTGCATCTTTAGCACAACTCCAGGATTTTCCTCCTTCATTTACACCTACAACAACATCAATGCCACTATCATATAAACACTGGGCTTGTGCCCTTCCCTGATTTCCATAACCTATTACTGCTACCTTTTTACCTTGCAAATATTTAAGGTCTGCGTCACAATCATAATACATTGTTGCCATATTTTTAACCTCCACTTTTCTTTTCAACATCCCTAGAAATGGCAGTAACTCCTGTCCTGAAGAGCTCTTTTATGCCAAAATTCTTCATTAATTCAACAAATCGGTCAATATCGCGTGGATCTGCTGCTATCTCTAGAGTTATTGTTCTTATACTAATATCAACTATATTTGATTTAAATGCATTGGCTATTTCTATTACTTCAGCCCTATTTTCTTTATCTGCATAAACTTTCAACAGACAAAGATCTCTAACTACTGAAGTATTTTTATCTAGGATGTTTACCTTTACAATCTCTATTAGTTTATTTAATTGTTTTTCCACTTTTTCTATTTCTCGCTCATCTCCTGTTGTCACTATGGTCATTCTGCTCATACCTTCTTTTTCGGAAGGAGAGACTGTTAGAGAGTGAATATTAATCCCCCTTCTAGAGAACATACCACTCATTCTAGTAAGGGACCCTGCTTCATCTTCCACCAAAACTGAGATTATTTGTGTCGGCATCTTTCCACCCCTATCATCTCATCAATCTTTCCCCCTGGGGGTACCATTGGTAATATATTTGTTTCAGATTCTATTTTAAAATCAAGCACCGAAACAACACCTGAATCAAATGCGTTTTTCAAAGAATTTTTAATGTCACTTACCTTTTCAACTCTCTCCCCATACGCTCCAAAAGACTCGGCCAATTTTACAAAGTCTGGTATAGTTCCAAGTTTTGTTTTTGAATACCTCTTATCCCAAAAAAGTTCTTGCCATTGTCTTACCATTCCAAGATATGAATTGTTTAATATTGCAACAACTACCGGTATATTTTCTGTCATTGCAGTTGCTAGCTCTTGACAAACCATTATGAACGATCCGTCACCTGCAATATCTAACACTTGTTTTTCTGGTTTTGCTACCTTTGCTCCAATTGCAGCTGGAAATCCAAAACCCATTGTTCCAAGTCCTCCCGAAGAAATAAACTGTCTTGGTTTTTTTGTAACGTAGTAGTGGGCTGCAAACATTTGATTTTGACCAACTTCTGTTGTAACTATGGCATTATCATCTAAAAACTTATTAATTTCCTTAATTATTACTTCAGGTGTAAGGCTATCCCCTTTACATTTAACAACTTCACATTCTTCACACATATTATGTAATTGATTTACTCTCTTTCCCCAAATATTTGTATCCTTTTTAACATCCTCATATTTTTTAATGAATTTGATCAAATCTCTTATGACTAACTTGGCATCCCCTACTAGAGGAAAATCTACAAGAATGTTTTTATTTAATTCTGACGAATCTATATCACAATGAATTTTTATTGCATCAGGTGCAAAAGATTCAAGACTCCATCCAGTTGCCCTATCGGAGAATCTACACCCGATTGCCAACAAAACATCACAATTATTAATCATCTTATTTGCGCAAAGCCTTCCATGCATCCCAACCATACCAAGAGACAATGGATGATTTTCAGGGATAACACCTTTACCCATTAGCGTCGTAGCAACTCCTGCACCGAGATATTCTGCTAACGTCCTCAAGTCGTCAGATGCATTTGCTTGTATAACTCCCCCCCCTGCAAGTATTAGTGGTCTTTCAGCTTCGACTAACTTTTGGGCAATTCTCTTAAGTTGAAGGGGATTGGGAACGATATTTGGATTATAACCGGTAAATTTTATTTCACCACGATAATATTCTTTTGAAGTTTTTTGTTGTACATCATTTGGGAGATCAATGACAACTGCTCCTTTTCTGCCGGTGTTGGCTATCTTGAATGCACCTTTGATTGTCCATGATAACATATCTGTTGATTTTACCAGAAAATTATGCTTTGTTATTGGCATTGTAATCCCAAAAGTATCTGCTTCCTGAAAAGCATCTGTTCCAATGGCTTTAGTTGGAACTTGTGCTGTAAAGGCTACAACTGGAATTGAATCCATTGTTGCATTTAATAATCCCGTTACTAGATTAGTAGCACCTGGCCCAGAAGTTGCCATACACACACCAGGGTCACCTGATGCTCTTGCATATCCGTCAGCAGCATGAGCTGCACCTTGTTCATGCCTTACAAGAATGCTCCTGATATCTGTTTCATCATAAAGTCTATCATAAAGAGGTATCAACTGGCCTCCTGGAAAGCCAAATATATTTTTTACGTTTTCTTCTTTTAGACATTTGATAATAATTTCTGTACCTTTTAACTCCTCGATCATTGCGTTTTCCCCTCTTTATTAATTTTTCTTAATTTGTTTATGGCCTCTATAGCTGCATTAACACTAGTCATAACTATATCCGGTCCAACGCTCTTTCCTAAAGCCTTTATTCCAGCCTCATTTGCCATCTTAACAGAAACTTGGCATAGTGCATCTGACCCACCTGTTATAGCTTCAAGCCTATACTCTTCAAGTGTAATTTTTTCAGGAACTATAGACTTCAAAGCATTTAACGCTGCATCGACAGCTCCATTTCCTATATTTGACCCTACTTTTTTAGTTCCATTAATATTAAGGATCGCTGTAGCAGTTGGCGTAATACGGAGCCCAGAAATTATTGACATTTCTTCAAGCTTTACTTCTTTTTCTTCATCTGGTACCTTTCCAACATAACCAGCTGCTATTGCAATTAGATCTTCATCAGTAATCTTTTTTCCACCTTCTCTTATTAGTTTAATATCTTCAACAATTTCTAAGATTTGATCTCTTGTTAGCCCAATACCAAAGTCTCTAAGCTTCTTTTCAACAGCATGAAGCCCGGTATGCTTTCCAACAACAATTTCACTTTCTTTTCCTACTAACTTTGGAGTAAGAGGTTCATAACAAAAAGCTTTACTTAGCACTCCATGAACGTGAATGCCAGACTCATGTGCAAAAGCATTTTCTCCAACAATTGCCTTGTTTGGTTGTACAACTACCCCAGATATTCTTGAAACAAGTTTGGATATATATGTAAGTCTTGTAGTGTCTAAGGATACTCTCACCCCATAAAGAGCCATAAGGCTCATTACAATCTCTTCCAAAGAAGCATTTCCTGCTCTCTCACCTAAACCATTTATTGTGCAATGAATCTGTTTGGCGCCACTTTCAACAGCTGCAAGAGAATTAGCCACAGCAAGACCGAAATCGTTGTGGCAATGAATGCTGATAGGTACATTAATATCATTAACAAGCTCTTTTATTAAATATCTCATTGCTTTTGGCATTATTGTTCCTACTGTATCAGGTACATTGATGTAGTCTACCCCTACATCTCTTACAGCCCTATGCATCTCTTTTAAATATTCAAGTTCAGTCCTTGTTGCGTCTTCACATGAAAATTCAACTTCAACTCCATGATCTTTTGCGTATTCCACTCCTTCAATAGCCCTAGCCATAATTTCCTCTTTTGACATCTTGAGTTTGAACTCTCTATGAAGAGGAGAAGTAGCAATGAAAGTATGAACCCTATCTACATTACAATCTAAGGCAACATCAATATCTTTTTTATTTGATCTTGCAAGCCCACAAATTTTTGCCTTAAGGCCCATATCACATATTTTTTTTATAGCTTCTTTTTCTCCAGCTGATGTAATAGGGAATCCAGCTTCAATAGCGTCAACTCCTAATAGATCTAAGCTTTCTGCCATCTTTACCTTTTCTTCTATACTAAAAGCTACACCAGGAGTTTGTTCACCGTCTCTAAGTGTTGTATCAAATATCTTAATTCCTTCTATATTCATCGTCTCTAATACTTTTTTATTATAGTCGCTTACACAAATAACATCTTCCATATTTTCACCTATCATAGTAAATCATGTAGCAAATCATCTCAGATAAAAAAAAATTACCAATAATTTTTTTATTGGATGTAATACTACGGAGAAACACTAAAAAAAAATTATACCTTTGTGAGGGGCAAAAATGCACCCCCCCTAATTACTATCTCCATACATACACCTAATGTATTTTAAAGCCAATTTATTTCTTTTTAAATGTTTCGGTTATTTCTAAGTAAAAATTAATAATAAATAAAAAATATAGTGGACTATATCAAATTTTTATTCAATTGATTTTATTGCTGAAAAGCTGAATTATTGAAAATAGCAATCCTTAAAGACATCCCAAAATAACGAAGAGAATGGTATTTATATGTAAAATTAGATAGTGTGACCTAATTACAATTTTGTTCCCAAATAATTTTTAATACTCTTCTTATTCTTAAAATTCTTAATTGTGCAAGAATCATATATTAATCACACTTATTTATTGTCGATAAGAATAGATCTTAATGATAACTCTTCAGAGTAAGTTTTATAAGTCTTCTAATTTTTGGCCATATATCCTTAATAGAATCTAGAGGTTGTTCAAATGGCAAAAAAATTATTTATAAATCTGAATCAAAATATCATTTTAACACTCTCAATTCTTTCTATTTTAGTTTTTGGAATGGTAGGTTGTGTCTTTGAAAATAATGATTCCTCTCATGATGAATCTCTTATACTTAAAGCAAATTTGGAACTACAAAAATCTACTATTAATTTAGAAAAATATCTAGATTGTATTTTGGATATAAATGAAGAAGATCTGGCTTCATATGCTTTTGACTTTCAAACATATGAAGAGGGCATTGACAAAAGCCAATATTTTAGCAATACTTACAACTTCTTTGAAGATCATAAATTACTATTAGAAGAAATAGAAATCAATAATTCACAAGCTTTAGAATTATTTGAAGAGGCCCTACAAAAAGACCTAGACGATATCCAAAAAGAATATATCTTAATGAAGATATCAGTACTAAATAAATATACTGAAGTAGTTTCTATATCTAAAATTCTTATAGAAAAACAAGAAATATTTAAAAAATACATTGAAAACTCAATTAGACAAAGTATGACTACTTGTGAATCATGCGGGGGCGCACCAAAATCTGCCACACAAGTTGGATGGAAAACTGCAATACCTGCCGATTGGGTTGAGTCGAATATTTTTTTATTAAAAGACCAAATATCCAAAATACTTACAGAAGCCAAAATTATTGATGCTGAAGCCGATGATTATTTAGTAGTTAACGTAAAATCCGAGATCTAACGGATATCTTAATTTGTTTTAATTAAAGTATATGTTAATTTTTCGTACAAACAAACAATCGACATTAGGCTTACTTTTTGGATTACTAATACTTACAATTTTTTCATGTGATTTAAAGAGGAGCTATCTTCAAAACTTCTGATATTGCCATTTCTAATATATCAATTGATTTGAGGTATTCATCAATATTTATACATTCCATATCAGTATGATCCAGGGATGAGTCACCAGGGCCATATGTAACTATATTCTCCGTTAATTTAACAAGCAGATTCATATCAGAAGATCCTGTTTTTTTCTTGTATTTAGGAGAAAATCCATGTGCCCGTATAGACTTAACTAAAGTCTTTACCAGTATGTTGTTTTTTGAAGTTATTACTCCATCAACTCCCTCTACTAAACTAATTTTGCCATCCATCAATTGTTTTATTTCTTTTAATACTTCTTGGTGCGGTAAACTTGGCGGTACTCTGAAATCTATTGTAACCTTACATTCGTTTGGAACTACATTATTATCGGACTCTGCATAAATCGAAGTTGGTGAAAAACTAATTGACTCAAAAAGATTATTTCCTTTGTGTAAAGTAGAAACTTTATTTGAGAAATCAATAAACTTAACAATTGGATTTTCTTCATCTGATGAAGAATGGGAAGCTTTACCCTTAAACAATAAGTTTAGTAATAATCTACCTTTATACCCTATAGTGATACCATCAACAGATCCAGGCTCGCCTAAAAATATGTAATCAGCTTTTATTTTTTTCATTAATTCAGCTGTGCCTCTAGATCCAGGCATTTCTTCTCCAGTAACACCAGCAAATATCAATGTACCTTCAAATCTTTTGTTTTTATATCGGATAAATGTAGAGAGTAACGCTGCAAGAGGAGACTTAGCGTCACACGCACCTCTACCATATATTTTATTATTCTCAATTTTAAAAGGCCGTTTACCTCTAACAGTATCCATATGGCTTGTCAAAAGTATGTAAGGAGCACCCGATCCTATTCTAGAAATAACATTCCATTCTTTATCTTGTTCAACTTCAAATTTCTTATTTTTGAGAAAATTAAATAGAAAATCAGAAACTTCTTTTTCCTTTCCAGAAGGGCTATATATTTTGATTATGTCCTGGAGCAAGTTAATTTCTTCCAAGAACTTCACCAGTAGCTTCAACGACCCTATCAATATGCTCCTTTTCAATTATTAAAGGCGGGAGGTATCGGACCACAAGTTTCCCTGCAGTAAGTGCAAGTATTTTTTTCTCCATTAGTTTCACTAGATATGGGCCTACCTTCTGCTTCATTTCAATACCAATTATAAGGCCAAGTCCTCTTACATCTTTGTACACAGATTCATCTATATTTTTTCTTAATTGAGATAAGAAATATTCCCCATTTTCTTTTGATTTTTCTACTAGCTTTTCTTCTTTCAATGTTTTTATTGCAGCAAGAGAAGCACTACATGCTAAAGGATTTCCTCCAAATGTAGATCCATGCTCACCTTTCTCAAGATTTGCAAGATCTTCTCTTACAACAGTTGCCCCCATAGGTATTCCACCAGCTATTCCTTTTCCTAAACACATTATGTCTGGTGAAACGTTATACCTGTTTATTGCAAATAACTCCCCAGTTCTCCCAAATCCTGTTTGGACTTCATCTACAATCATCAATATTCCCTTTTGGTCACAAATCTCTCGAATACCTTTGATAAAATCCATATTTGCAGCTTTAACTCCACCCTCTCCCTGAACAGGTTCGACTATAATAGCCGCAGTATTATCAGTAATCACTTCTTGAAGCTTTTCTAGATTATTATATGCAGTATGACAAAAACCAGGTACAAGTGGCAAGAAAGGTTTTTTGTACTCAGCTTTCCATGTTGCAGAAAGAGCCCCCATAGTTCTTCCATGAAATCCGAAAGTGAATGAAATAATATCTGTCTTTCCAGTTATCTTTCTTGAGAACTTTAATGCTGCCTCTACAGCCTCGGTACCAGAGTTGGAAAGAAAAGTTTTCGTGAGTCCCTTTGGAGTAATCTCAGCTAGTTTTTCCAATAATTCTGCTCTTTTATCATTATAGAAAATTTCAGGACATGAAATTAATTTATCTGATTGATCTTTTATGGCCTTAATTATATTAGGATGTGAATGTCCAAAAAGACATACCCCATGTCCACCAACACAATCTATATATTCATTGTTTTGGCTATCGTAAAGATAAACTCCCTTACCACGAACAATTTCTATATCTCTTTTATAGTATACTCCACTGCCATATTTTTCTTCTAAATCTTTATAAATCATCGTGAAATCACCGTTCTCTTTCCATTCAAGGCATTATCTAAAGAGTTTTCTAAGTTACCTCTTGCAATTATTACTTTGGGGCTACCTTGTTCAATGGCCTCCTTGGCAGCTAAAAGTTTTTTCTTCATACCACCATCTGCAAATTCATAGGCATCATTAATCTGCAATAAATTGAGTTCTGTAACTAGTTTCCCCTCTCTTAGAAATCCATCAACATTAGTCATAATTACTAAATCGGCTAGCAATGCAGATGCAATTGCTGCGGCTGCCCTATCTCCATCAGTGTTTACAATATCCCCTTCTTCACTTATTGCTAAAGGGCAGATAATGGGCAAATATCCATTTTCAAGCAGCATTTTTATTAATTCTGTATTGACCTTCTCAACTTTACCTGTGAAGTCATCTTTAAGGATTTTCTTTTTTCCATTTTCAATTATCTTAATTGAGTCTTTTCTCTTTGCAAGTAAAACTCTCCCATCAGCACCAGACAAGCCAAATGCATTAGCACCAGATTTTTGTAGAAGTTTTACAAGTTCCTTGTTAATTTTACCAGCCATTACCATTTCCATTATTTGAACAGTTTCAAGATCGGTGTATCTTGATCTAAATCCAGAAACGGATGTAACAAATTTTGTCTCCTTTCCAAGTTTTTTAGAAATCTCTGTAGTTTCGTATGATCCACCATGAACAACTATTACTCTTTCCTTTTTAGAAATTTCAACTATTTCCTTTGCTAAGTTTTGAACTTCTGTGCCTAAACTTCCACCGATCTTTATAACGATCATCATATCACCTAAATTGGATGGTAACCAATATACTTTAGACCCATATCCTCTTCAAGACCATACATAATGTTCATGTTCTGAACTGCAGCACCTGCTGCACCCTTCATAAGATTGTCTATTGCTGAGAAAACTATCATTCTCCTGTTTTCTCTATCAAGCTCAAACCCTACTTCAAAGAAGTTTGAACCAGTTAATATTTTTGGATCTGGGTGTCTGTATATCCCTTTCTTCTGTTTTACTACTCTAAAGAATTTGTTTTCTTCTGAAAATTCTCTATATATACCCCTTATCTCTTTTTCATCATAAGGCTGATTTAGAAAAAGATACGTTGTAGTAAATATTCCTCTTACCATTTCTATAGCATGGGGAGCCATTGTTACTTTAAATCCAGTTTCCTGTTCTACTTCGGCTGTATGTCTATGGTAAATTGGAGAGTAACATCTTATTGCTCTTGATCTCTCAGGGTGGTGAGTTGACGCATTAAAAGAATCTCCTGACGCAGAGGAACCGATCTTACTATCAACCACTATTCTTTCTCTGTCGATATTAAGATGTCTTAATGGATACAATGCCATGATAATTGATGTAGCTATACACCCCGGATTTGCAACTAATCTAGTCTTCTTTATTTTCTCTCTGTGAATTTCAGGAATACCATAGACAGCTTCTTCTAACAATTCTGGGCATTTATGGTCAAGGCCATACCATGATTTGTATACTTCTTTACTTTTCAGTCTTAAATCTGCACCCAAATCGATTATTTTAACTCCAGTATCATAAAATTCTCCCAAATAATCCATTGACACCCCATGAGGAAGACAAAAGAAAATTATGTCAGAATCAAAAGAATCCTTGATCGATGAAAATTTAATATTAAATCCTCTCAAATTTGGATGGATCATATGTACAAAAGAGCCCGCATTCGACTCAGATGTAATCCTATCAAGTGTTACTTCTGGATGATTTACCAATAATCTTAGTAATTCTCCACCAGTATAGCCAGATGCACCAATAATAGACACTTTCATTATATCTACCTCTTTGCTACTTCAATAACATAGTCAACTATTTTACCTGGAATATTAACACCTGTTGGTTCGATGCTATTCTTAAATTCCATAGTATAATTGACTTCATTGACTAAAAGCTTTCCTTTATCTTCCAATAGATCTATTGCAACTACGCCGCCACCAACAGCTTCTGTTGCTTTAAGACAAATTTCTGTTATTTCATCTGTCAATGGGCATTTTGAAGCAATGCCTCCTCTAGCTGTATTAGTAATCCAATGAGATGAGCTTCTATAAATAGCTCCTATGACTTCCTCACCAACAACAAATGCTCTGATATCTCTTTCTGGTTTATTGATATATTCTTGTATATAAAATACCGAGTGATGATACGAACCTAATACAATTTTGTGTTCAATTATACTCTCTGCAGTTTCTTTATCATTTATTTTTGAAAGGAGCCTCCCCCAAGAGCCAGTTGCAGGTTTTAATACCACAGGATATCCAATTCTTTCAATTGCTTCAAGGGCCTCATCGGCTGTAAATGCTATATATGTAACTGGTGAAGGAACTTTATGCTTTGTCAAAGCTAATGTTGTTAGTACTTTATCCCCACATGTATACGCAGTTTCATATGTATTAACTGTTTTTATTCCCATTTCATTTAGTACTTTAAGAGAATATAATGCTTTAAGATGACTTATCTCTCTTTCCAATATTACATCATAATCCATTTTTTCAAAATCAGTAATATTGAAAATCGCACATCTTGTATCCATTCTTTCTACTTCAATATTCCTATTCCTAAACTCTTCTAGTAAGTATTTCTCATCAAGTCTTATCCTCGAATAAAGCATTCCTATCTTCATAAACTCACTTCAAATTATTAATAATGGCTTCGGTAAAAGCTAAAGTTCCAAGATTTCCACCCAAATCTTTTGTTTTATTACCATCAGAAAATGTTTTAAAAACACTGTCCCTAATTCTGTCTCCTTCCATTCTTTCCCCTAAAAAGTCTAACATCATTGCGGCTGAAAGAAAAGTAGCTGTAGGATTAGCAATGTCTTTTCCTGCATATTTAGGTGCAGAACCATGGACAGGCTCAAAAATTCCAGTTTTCTCCCCTATATTTCCTGAAGGTGATATGCCAAGACCGCCTACAAGCTGGGATGCTTCGTCTGATAATATGTCTCCAAACAAATTAGTTGTGATAACAACATCAAATCTTTCTGGCTCTTTAATTAATCTCATAGCCATTGCATCAACTATAACTTCTTCTGTTTCTATATCTAAATACTTTTTAGAAACATCAAGTACAGTCCTTCTAAAAAGGCCACATGTTTTTCTTAAGACGTTTGCTTTATGAACTATAGTGACTCTTTTTCTTTTATTATCTCTTGCATATTTGTATGTAAATTCGGCAAGTCTTCTTGATGCCTTTTCAGAAATATGCCTCTCTGCTATTGCGACTCCATTTTCTTCTCGCTCAATTCCTTTATACATTCCTTCAGTATTCTCTCTCATTATCACAATATCTATATTTGGTCTAGAAATTTCAATTGGAAGACTTCGTATTGGCCTTATATTTACGAATAAATCGAGCTCCTTTCTTAATGTTACAATTGCACTTTTATAATCTACTATATCTGGAGGCGAAGATACAGCACCAAAAAATGTTGCATCAGCATTTCTGCATGCTTCAATTGTTTTCTGTGGTATGGAAGTTCCATTTTTTAGATAACATTCATATCCTGCTTCTGCGTAGGTATAGTCAAAATCTATATCGATATGGGAAAGTAACTTTAAGCCGGCATCAATAACGTCGTTTCCAATGCCATCTCCTCTAATAACACAAATTTTATATGCCATCTTCGAGCTCCCCTATATCATGATTTTTTAGGAAATTGACAATTCCACCAGCATCAATTATCTTTAGTATGAAATCTGGGAAGCCTTTTGATTTTACTACTTTTCCTGTTTTTAAAATTTTGATTGTCCCTTCTTTTAAGTTAACTTCAATATCCTCTCCGTCTTTAACGAGATCGTACAATTCATCTGAAATCATAATTGGAAGCCCTATGTTAATACAGTTCCTGTAGAAAATCCTTGCAAAACTTTTTGCAATAACGGCTTTAATACCCGAAGCTTTTATTGCGATTGGTGCGTGTTCTCTCGATGAGCCGCATCCAAAGTTTTCTCCCGCAACTATGAAGTCCCCACCCTTTACTGTCTTTGAGAAATCTGGCCTCACTTCAAAAAAACAATGTTCAGCAAGTGCTTTTGGATCTGTAGTTACATTATACCTACCTGGTATTATCTCATCAGTATTTACGTCGTCACTAAACCTGAATACTTTTCCCACTAGATCACCTCTCTTGGATCTGTGATTTTTCCATTAAGTGCAGTTGCTGCAGCTGTTGCCGGTGAAGCTATAATTATCTCTCCTTTATCAGAGCCCATCCTACCTATGAAATTCCTGTTCATAGTTGTAAGTGCTCTATCCCCTGGTGCCAATACTCCTTGGTGTCTTCCTATACATGGACCACATCCAGGATTACATACCATAGCACCCGCATCCATAAATATTTTTATATATCCTCTGTTCATTGCCTCGAAATAAATTTCATTTGATGCTGGAACAATAATTGTTTTAAGAAGTGGATTTAGTTTCTTTCCTTTAAACATTCTTGCTACAATTTCTAGATCCTCTATCCTACCATTTGTACAAGTACCTATGAAGACTTCATCAACATCTGTTCCTGCATATTTTTCAACTGGGTACACATTATCCACTTTAGGTGAAACGGCAACTTGGGGCGTGAGATCATCAACATCAAATTCGAATATTTTTTCATAATTCGGATCTTTTGGCACAATTTCTTTATATGGGTAACCTCTTGATTTTAAATAATTCTCTGTGACTTTATCAGTCTTGATTAATCCCGTTTTTCCTCCCATTTCAATTGCCATATTTGTAAGAGTTAATCTATCTCCCATTGCCATACTTTCTATAGTTTTTCCACCAAATTCACATGCTTTATAGGTGGCCCCCCTAGCGCCCACTTTTCCTATAATTTTTAGAATCAAATCTTTTGGATAAACACCCTTAGCAAATGATCCATTAACATCAAAGTAATAAGTTTCAGGGACTCTAAACCAATTCTTTCCAGTTGCATATGACACACCGATATCTGTTGAGCCCACTCCAGTTCCAAATGCTCCCAAAGCACCATAAGTGCATGTATGGGAGTCACCTCCAATAATTACCCTACCAGGCAAGACAAATCCCCTCTCAACAAGAACTTGATGACAAATTCCTTCCCTGAAAAAATTCTTGATTCCCTCCTTTTTTATAAACTCTAAAACTTCTTTTTGTAGTGTAGCACTTTCAACAGAAGCTGGTGGCTGTACGTGATCAAAAATAATAACTATTCTGTTCTTATCATACAAAGGCTTACCAGTATTCCTTAATGCTTTAATGGCGAGGGGAGTTGTGTTGTCATGACTCATAGTTACATCTATATCAACTAATACTATTTCACCAGCTGAAACATCTCTTGAAAGTTTCATTGAAAAAATTTCTTCAGCAACTGTTCCCATTAACTTCACCATATTTCTTTAGTACAACTCTAGTACTTGTTGCGAGAACTCCAGGGATACTTCTTATATCCTCGATTAAGTTATTTAATTCAGCAACATTTTTTAAAGATGCATAGATTGCAATATCTTCATCCCCAGACATTTCATATAGCTTCTCTACACCCTTCATGTTCTTTATTTTTCTAGATATTGATGTTGTGTAGATATGTGCTTCAAGTCTTAAGAATAAAACGGCATCAACACCAGTTGGAATTGTAACAGCTTTAACACCAAGAACTCTTTCTGCAATATCCAAAATATCTGTTTCGTGTACAATCTTTCTTTCATCCCCTACTTTTTTAATCTCTTGAATAATTTTTAACAAGTCTTCGTCACTGGCCTTAATTCCATATGATTCTAACTTTGACATAACAGCCCTTCTACCTGCAAACTTATCTACTATTATCTTTCTTTCCCTTCCAACTATTTCTGGTGGAAATGGCTCATAAGTAGAAGGATTCTTCAATACACCATCAGTATGAACTCCACTTTTATGAGTAAAAGCATTGTCTCCCATTATTGGCATCAATGGGTATATGTAAATCCCTGTTATCTTTTCTACATAGGCGGATATTTGCTTTAATATCTTAAGATCATAATTTAGATCCTGCTTATTTAAAATCCTGGTAGCCACAACGAAGTTTGACAAATCGACTATACCTGTTCTTTCACCTATACCATTTACGGTAGTATGTACACAATCTGCTCCTGCCCTTACTCCGGCCATGGCATTTGCAACTGCAAGGCCAAAGTCATTATGACAATGTACATCTATTCCGACAGGCTTTACATTATCTTTTATTTTCTTTACAAGATCATAAAAAATATGGGGTTGCATAACCCCAACCGTATCCGCAGCGCTTATTCTATCTGCTCCAGCATCAATAGCGGCGTTACAGATTTCAACAAGATAATTGAAATCTGTCCTTGTTGCATCTTCAGGCGTGTATCTTACATTAAGCCCATGGTCTTTTGCATATTGGACACAATCTACTACTTTTTCTATTGCCACTTCTTTCGACATTTTTAATTTATCTTGGAGATGAACATTTGAAGTTGCTAAAAATATTGCAACTCTATCAACTTCACAGTCTACTGCTTTTTCAACATCACTTTTCACAGCTCGTACATGCCCCACTATCTCAGCCTTAAGATTTTCCTTTACAACCTTTCTAATGAATTCTTCAATTTTAGGAGATACGCTAGGGTGGCCGACTTCTATCATATCGACTCCAAAATCATCTAACATCTTAGCAAGAGTCATCTTTTCATTAATAGTAAAAGATACACCTGCGGTTTGTTCGCCTTCTCTTAAAGTTGTGTCCAATATCTTAACCATTCTATTCTCCCCAGTCCTCTTCTTCTTCAGGGGCAATTTCTAATACGAGTGGATCAAGGCTTATAACCTCAAGCTCTATCCCGCATTCAGAACACTCTACAATATCCCCTACTTCAGGATTTTCTATCTCAATAATACAACTACATTCTGGACATTCTGACATCCAAATCACCTCGATGGCATTAATCGTAAATTGCTTTTAAAGCTTCCGGTTATAATCAGTAATAATTCTACGAAAATCGGAATGCTTTTAAAGCTTAGCACAGAATAATAATCATGGACGAATTAGATATTCAGATATTATCAATTTTAGAAAAGGATTCCAGGACGAAAAATACTGAAATAGCAAAAAGACTTTCTGTTTCAGAAGGGTCTATTCGCAGAAGAATTGATAATCTAGTTGAAACTGGAATAATTAAAAATTTTACTATTGAAATGTCCACTAACTTTGGATTTATTTCATTAGTTCTCTTAAATACACATACACACGAATCCACTGATGAAATTGTGAAACAGATTATGAAGATTGAAGGAGTAAAAAGGGTCTATGAAACTACTGGAGAATGGGATGTTGTGGCCTACGTTTTGTGCAACTCACCAAAAGAATTTAATATTATCATTGAAAATATCAGAAAGCTTAAAGGCGTTAACAAATCAACTAGTCTAACGATACTAAATGTTTTATAATTGTGAGATTATGGTAAAAATTTTACTTGTCGATGACAATCAAGATTTTTTAGATATTTTAAAACAAGGCCTTAGTAAACATGAAGTTTTTCTTTCAGTTAATGGATTGGAGGGACTAGAAACATACAAAAAAGTCTTACCTGATGTCGTTGTAATGGATATTAAGATGCCAGTAATGGACGGAATCAAAGCAACAAAGGAGATTCTTAAATTTAATCCAAATGCAGTTATCATTGGGGGAACCGCATATGCGGAGCTACAAAAAGATATGTTTGATGCTGGCGCTAAATTTGTCCTTATAAAACCATTTTCTATAGAGTCAATAGAGCAAATAATAGAAAAATATATTTTAAAAAAAAGACCTAAGACAGGATATTATAAATAACTCCTTTGTCCAAAGATTCCCTAAGTTCCATTCCTATACGTTCTCCATAGCTTATTTCTTTTCCATAGAGGTATCCTGTATGGGGTGTGAATTTTGTACCAGGGCTTCCTGGAATTCTCATTGAAACATCAAATATAACAATTTCCTCTTTACCCTCGTAGGATGCTACTGCTCCTTGTAATGCAAATGGTCCAATTATTCCAGGAGGATATTCTTTTTTTGTAATTTCAACAAACTTTTCCCCAATTTCAAATGCCTTTTCTAAAATGCTTTCTTTAGTAGTACAAGTAATATGCCCAGTTTCTATCATTTTGGGTTTAACGTATTTTAAAACTTCAAGTTGCTCGTTTGCAGGCAGTCTTAATATTCCGTCTAAGTTTGTTTGTCTTCTAGTATCGGTCCCCATTAGCTCTAACTCTTCTCTGACATTTGAATAAAAAAAATTGAAATTAGTTTGAGCTCCCAAAATATATTCTTCAATCACTGCTTTTTTCAATGCTTCTTTTGTTATAATGCCTTTTTCAATTAATTCATTGCTTTTTTGTTCATACTCTTTAGGAGAAGATGCAAAGAAAAAAGCTCTTTCATAACCTCTTATAGCTTCAGAAACCTTTACTATGACAAGTCTATCAATTTTATCAGGAGTTGAAAATATCCTTGGAAATCTTATTCCAGCTTTTTCTAACATATAATACTGATTTTTTGGGATATCCCTCTCTTCAAACTTTACAAGATTTCTTGTTCCGTATATGGGCACAAAGAAATCATTCTCTATTCTAGCAAAATCAAAGTAAACCCAGAAATATCTGTTATGTACGAAAATAGTATTCATTTCTTGGAGTTGTTTTTGGATATCTTTATTCACCAATTCACCAAATGAATCTAGAACTATGACTTCGTCAATACATCCTCGACCATCTCTTGTCTTATAATACTTTGAATAGGTTTTTTCTCTACCTTTTTGACAGACTGCAACAGTGCTAAATCCATATTTTTTTACGCCACTTGATACATCTAGAGCGGAATGCCCACCTAATACACCTATAGTTATGTTTTCAAAATCATAACTTTTTAGGATATTCTTAATATCCTCCTGATTTACCATCAAAAAACCTTACCAATTTTTAATCTCTTCTTCAGTTTCTCCTTTTATCAATTTTATTACCTTAACCATATTCTTGGCAGTGTTTTGTGTGGTCTTGATACCATATTCATCCTTCTCACAATCCCCTGCGTTGTAACCATGCCCTACCCCCCCGTAATGGGAAGTTGCTTCATCAGCAACAACTATTGCGTTTTGTATCAAGAAGTAATTGAAGATCTGTTGCAGTGCAGTTTCTTGACCTCCATTTCTAAATCCACCTACAGCTATTCCTGCACCTACCTTATTTCGAAGTTCAAACTTTATTCTAAGCGCCCTAGTTCTATCCATTAAGGCCTTTAACTGTGCAGATACTCCACCCATATAGACTGGCGACGCGAGTAATATTCCATCCGCAACCTTCATTTTATCATAAATAGGGGTCATGTCATCTTTTTGAACACATATCCCGGTATCTTTACATCCTCCACATGCTTTACAAGGCGCAATTTTAAGTAATCCCGCATGTACAAGTTCTGTTTCAGCTCCAAACTCTTTACATACCCCAAGGGCTTTTTCCAATAGAAATAATGTATTGCCCTCTCTTGGAGAGCCACAAATACCCAATATTTTCATATAATCACCCATTTCTTAATAAATCCTTATTTATAAAAATGTTTTGCATGAAATATCTAAATTTATATATAGATGTATAGATACATAATATCAGTGCTTTCATGAAGGTAACAGAGAAAATAAGAAATATGAAAAACAATAAATCGAATGAGAAAAGAGTTATAATTGAAGTGATAGTTCTTTCTGGATGTTCTCAATGTATTCCAGCAGCTGAAATGGCCTATAGAGTGGCATCTCAATATAATAATGTAGATGTTACACTAGTTAATGTTACAACTCCCGAAGGAGAGCTTAAGGCCAAATCACTTGGAATAACGACTGTTCCTGCAATTGCCATCAATGGAAAACTAACTTTTATTGGGAATATTCAAGCAGATATGATAATGCATGACGCTGTTAGAAAAGCTATGTAGTCAAGCTATTTATCTTTTCTTTTAGTTCTTCCAGTATGTCTACGTATGACTCCTGAAGAATTGATGAAAATTCATTTGAAAAAGTAAAAGGATCATATATCCCTATTGCACAAAATAGAATTTGATTAGGCATCCTGTTTGGGAATATTTTCATACCTAATTTTATCATAGTTGTAAAGTTAGCTGAATGTACAGACGGATTTTCTGGGAATAATAATATGTCTTCTAAAGTTAAATAACTAATTTTTCCTACTTCTTCAGACACTATAGAATCAATAAATATTGCAACTTCATAATCTAAGATTGAATCCAATAGTTCAATCCCTGATGAATAATAAAAATCAAAAGTTACATCTTTCTTATTTCTGAAAAAAACTTCTAACTCTTCAACTATCTTAAGCCCTATCCTATCATCTTTAAGATATGGATTTCCAATACCAAGGACTATTGTTTTTTTCATCTTATACTTTAATCGGATTTGGCCCTAACTTTTTTATTCTTTCTGTAAACGATGTCATAACTTCAGAAAATTTCTTTCCTTCTGATGCTGAAATCCAGAATATCTCCAATCTATCAGGCTCTACTCCCATTTCAGATATTAATTTTTTTAACATTGTAACTCTTTTTAGAGCTTTAAAGTTACCCTGTTGATAATGACAGTCACTAGGAATATGACACCCCCCAACAAATACTCCATCGGCACCTCTAGCAAAAGTTTCAAGAATAAATGCTGGATCTACCCTACCTGAGCACATAAGCCGTATCAATTTAACATTCGGCGGGTAACTGTATCTTGATGAGCCTGCAAGATCGGCACCAGCGTAAGTACACCAGTTACATACAAAACCAATGATATTGGGTTCAAAATTTTTCATCAGTCAACACCATAAAATTTTTTTATGAATCCATCTCGTGGAGTTTCAGAAATTGAAGCAATTCTTTTTTTAGGAAGCCCCATAGAGAGTCCTAAAAGTTGATTATAATAAAAAACAGGTATACAGAAATCTTCACCTTTGTCCCTCAATCCTTTTTGGCCTAAATCAAATTGAAGGAAACAAAAAGGGCAACATGTAACTATACAATCAGGGTCAGAATATTTAATATTCATAAGCTTCTTTTCTAAAATTTTCAATGTTGCGTTGGGATTATTTCCTCTCATACCCCCTCCTGCACCACAACAGGACAATTTTTTGGGATAATATACACTTTCCATACCCAATGCTTCAACTAATGCATCAAGTTTGTGAGGTTTTTCGGGATTTTCAGCCATCAAATGATCGGATGGCCTTAAAAGATGACATCCGTAGTGGACTGCAGCTTTAGCACCATCTAATTTAATTTTAGTTGATTCTTTAATTTTTTCAATACCTATTTGGTCGTGGAGTATTTCTACTAAATGATATACTGAAATAGTGCCGTGATACTTTCTACCTATTTGATTTAGAATTGTATTTACTTTTTCTCTCTTTTCCTGATTACTTTTCAAAAGTAAATTACTATTTTTTAGGTAACAGAAGCATCCATTACAAACCGCCATTAAGTCTTTATTCATTAATTCCGCTATAGATAAATTTCTTGCACTTTGTGCAAGTCCAGATATTTCATCAACTGACCAGAAAGCACCACCAGGGGGGCAACAACCTGCACCCACCATATCAAAAACATTTGCCCCCAAAAGTGGCATTGTTTCCCTAATTGAATTTTCAATATCCGGGTATCTTAGTGGGATGATGCACCCAGTGTACAAAGCATAATCAGTCGCAGGCAATAACTTCATCTCCTTTAGGTTTCCAATCTTTTTTTATTTTGAGTAGTTTGAAGGATTTAGTTAGATTAATTATTCTTTGGATCTCATCAATATGTTTCTTATCAGACCCTGCAGTATTAAGTACTGGTGCACCTACTTTATCCCTTAGCTTTATTCCCTTTTCAACTGTCACAGCATGGCCAAGATGATATATATTGTTTGCTACCTCTATTTGGGCATCTGGGATAATTCCCTTCTCTGCTGAAATTCTCCTTAATGCAAATATGACCTCTGTAGGGCCTGCATTTTGAGGACATCTCTCTAAGCACATGAAACAAGTTGTACACAACCATATTGATTTTTTATCTAATATTTGCTCGTCAAGTCCCAAAAGAACTTGGTGCATTGTTCTTTTTATTTTATGATCTGTATCCCCTGCAACAGGGCAACCTGAGGCACACATTCCACACTGAAAACATTTGTAAATATTTTCTCCACCATACTGAATAACCTTATTAACAAGTTCCTCATTTGTATCGTTAAGAACAATTTTCATTTTAAGCCTCCTGTAAGGGCCAAGATCTGCATTCTAACTTGACTATTTGTGAAATGATTTGCTTTAATAGCACTAGAGGGACATGCTGCGCTACAAACACCACAACCTTTGCATAGAGCTATATCTACTTCTATTTTGTTCTCATCTTCAATGTACTTAATCGCTTTATATGTGCAAAGCGATTCACATGTCCTACATTTTGCACAAAACTCATCAATTACTTGGGCAAATAAGGGCTCTACCCCTATTTCACCTTTTGACATAAGTGACGAAGCTGCAGAAGCTGCAGCTTTGCCCTGACTTACCGCATCAGGTATTTCTTTCGGTCCTTGGCATGCCCCAGCGATAAATATTCCATCGCTATCTGTACTAACTGGCTTAAGTTTTGGATGAATTTCTTTAAAGAATCCAGTTTTATCAGTACTTATATTCAATAAATTTGCAAGATTTTTGGAATCTTTAGGGGATTCCATAGCAACTGCTAGAACAACAAGATCAGCTATAACACTAATCTGCTCTCCCAGTGTGTCATCATCACCTGACACTTCTAATCTATCGCCTATTGAGTCCACCTGGCTTATCCTACCTCTTATAAACTTCACTCCCTTTTCCCTAGCCATTCTATAATACTCTTCGTAACCTTTACCAAAACATCTAAGATCAATGTAATGAATATAAATATCCATATCTGGATATTTTTCCTTTAGAAGTCTTGCATGCTTTATGGAATATGTACAACAAATTCTAGAACAGTAGTCATTTGTTTTCTCATCCCTTGATCCTACACATTGGATAAATGACACTGTGTGAGGAGTCCTATTATCAGATGGCCTTAAAATCTCTCCTTTAGTTGGTCCAGAGGCACACATCATTCTCTCTAGTTCAAGAGAAGTTATTACATTTGGATGATCATAATCATATTCAGCTTTCTTATTGGGATCAAAAAGATCGTAGCCAGTTGCAACAATTATGCTTCCTACATCAAATTCTACATATTCATCGTCATTTTTTGTGATATCAATTGCCCCAACTTGACATCTCTTCTCACATAACTTACATTTAATGCATTTTGTTTTGTCTATTACAGCTTTCATAGGTATTGCTTGTTGAAATTGTATATAGATTGCCTTTCTTTTATCCATATTACAGTTAAATTCATTATCGACCTTAACAGGACACACAATGCTACAATCACCACAACCGTTGCATTTGTTCCAATCTACCGATGTTTGTTTTTTTCTAACAACAATGTGGTAATTTCCTATATGCCCAGAAACATTTTCAACTTCAGAATATGTTAGAAGTTCAACATTTGGATTATTTGAAATATCCACCATCATTGGTGCAAGAATACATGCAGAGCAATCATTTGTAGGAAAAGTTTTGTCAAGTTGAGCCATTTTTCCCCCAATACTTGGATTTTTCTCTACAAGGTATACTTTATATCCATCACGTGCTAAATCAAGCGCAGCATTAATTCCCGATATCCCTCCACCTATTACAAGCGTAGATTTCAAAACAGGTAACTTTCTATCCTCCAATGGCTCCAATTCAATAGCTCTATAAACTCCGCTTTTTACCAAAGTCATTGCTTTTTTTGTTGCATTTTCTTTATCTTTGATGTGGGGCCATGAGCATTGATCTCTTATGTTCACTTGTTCATATAAATACTTGTTTAAATCAGTAGAGTTTAAAGTTTTTCTGAATATCTCTTCATGAGTTCTAGGTGAGCAGCATGCAGCAACAACGCGAGTAATTCCATCTTTTTGAATATCATCTTTTATAAGATTTTGACCCTGTTCTGAACATAGATACATATGATCTCTTACAATTGATACATTACTTAATGTCTTTGAATAGTTAACAACTTCTTCTATATTGACACTTCCAGCAATATTTGTGCCACAATGGCAAACATATACCCCTATTTTAGGAAAATCATTGGATTCTTTTTTCTTCTTTCTTGACCGGGATTTTGTCATAATACCACAATACAGACTAAATATCAATTAATAATTTTAGATTACCCTAAACGGTCGAATGGATGAATCAATCATTTTTATATCTTTTGGTATGTTTCGTTGAATAATCAATCATAAAACTTAAACTTTTTACGAATCATATACTTCCATGCCAGGCAATAGCGATGTTATAAACGAGGAGTATGTCAATATTGGAAAGTTTTGCATGTCTTTTGATTTTTTTTACTGTATCTAGACTAAAGAGCTCATTCTGACAATTAGAGATTTATTTCTTTAAATTATTAACAAAATAAGATTAAATGAAATAACGAGATTATAGAACAAATGATTTATTTAATCCTTTAATATAGGCTCTAATTATATTTTGATCAATCACTTTTCCAATTACATATGAGGGGAAGTACTTGTTTAATATCTGAAGTGCTTTGTTCACATCTTCTTCAGATATAATAACTACAAATCCTGTCCCCATATTGAAAGTCTTGTACATTTCTTCAATTTCTACCCCAGTGTCCATAATTTTTTTGAATATCATTGGTGGTTCAGGTAGATTGAGGTCAAATCCGATGCCTTTTTTTAATCTTTTAAGATTTAAAAGTCCACTGCCTGTGATATGTGCCATTCCTTTGACTTTAACATGTTCAATTAAATCTAGAATTTGTTTTACATATATCCTAGTTGGGACCAAAAGTTCGGGATAGTCGCTTTCACCTAAGATTTTTCTGGCAAGAGTTAATCCATTAGAATGAATTCCGGAAGATTCGATACCTATTATTACATCTCCGGGAGCTATATCCTTCCCAGAAATTATTTTCTCTTTTTTCACAACCCCTAGGCATGTTCCAGCCAGATCAAATCCTTCACCATTACCTTTTATTATGTCTGGAAGTGTGGCAGTTTCACCCCCAACTATTGGCATATCAGACTGCTTTGCACCTTCTAGCAACCCTTTTGCTATTTCATTTAGCATATATTTGGAAGTTTTTTCCAAAGCTATATAGTCTACAAAAGCTAGTGGAGTTGCACCGTTACATATTACATCATTAACATTCATAGCAATTACATCAATTCCAACAGTATCGTATTTTCGCAGTTTTTGAGCGACAAGAACCTTTGAACCAACGCCATCAGTAGCAAGTGATAATGCATAATCTCCAAACTCAATAAATCCTGAATAGCTCCCAATATCCCCAATAGCCGCACCAATTTTACCCTTTCTAAACTGAAGTGTTTCTTTGATTATTGAAACAAGAGCATTAATTGACTTTTCTTCAACTTCTATGTCTACGCCTGAGGATTTATAATCTTTAGGTGTTGTCATTTATTTAACCCCCAATATTCTCATAGCAAGATATGCAGCATTTTCCCCATTATCTATACCTACACATGCTACTGGAACTCCTTTGGGCATCTGAACAATAGAGAGGAGTGCATCTAATCCGCCTAATTTGGAAGAAACTGGCACACCTATAACAGGGTTTTTTGTGTAAGAGGCAACTACCCCTGGAAGTGCTGCAGATAAACCAGCGATAGCAATGAAAACATCATAATCTTTCTTTGCAAGTTCTGCAACTCTATCGGGTTCTCTATGGGCAGAAGCATATTGAATTTCATATTCAATGCTATTTTCATCAAAAACTTTCTTTACCTTATTTACTATCTGTTCATCACTTTTTGAGCCAGCTATGATTAGAATCATGTAATAAAAAATGCACATGCTATTAAAAAGATTATTGTCATACAGAAAACTGAACAATAATTTATTATAGGTAAATATAAAAAATAAAAGGACTTTTCCTATTAACTTACTAGAAATAACCTTTTACAAAAAAACTCTACTTAATACCTTCTTGGGTTTTTCTTTTGGTAGCATTCCCTACAGTAAACAGGTCTTGTTCCATCCGGCTTGAATGGGACTTCAGTTTCCTGCCCACAACTTGCACAAGTTGCCTTGTGCATTTCACGAGGAGATCTGTTGTAGCCGCCTCGATTTTCTCCATACATTTATATTACTCCTTTAATTACTTGGCCAATCACTGACCTTAAAAATAAAAATACCTTTAGTTTATAAGGTTGATTATTCAAAACTACAAAAATTATTAATTTCTATAATAAAAAATAATATCAATATAAATTTATTAAATTAGAATAAGAGAAGAATATCCAGTATCTAATACTTTATAGAATCTATATCTTCTCCAATTTTTTTCCTAAAACTCTTGCCTACAAATCTAACATATTTATCTGATATTGCCTCATATGCCATTTTACTTGCTTCATTGTATGTTTTTGCAATCCCTCCACCTAGAATAACACGTCCACCACCAACAGCAATATTACTTGTTTGAGTGATGAATGTACCTGCATGCCTATGAAAAGAATTTTCAGGAAGTTCATTAGAGTACTCAATAGTTTGGCCAGTAAGATGTTTACCTGGATAACCTGGAGGCATTTGGGATGATTCAAATCCACATCCTTTAAACCAAGGAAAACTCCCACTCACTGCGAATACACCAACACAAACATTGTCCCTAAATTTCACATTTAGCTCATCTAGCTTTCCTTCATAACTTTTTTTTGCAATATCATAGAGAGAAGTTTCTACAGTAGGCCATCTCCCCTCTGCCTCAGGTGATCCATCCCTACCATTTATCTCGAAAACATAAAAATTGTAGTTATTATTCTCTTTCACTGCACAAAGACCAAAGTAGATTATTCCATTAAATGCTAATTTTTCCTCTTCTAAAAGATTTGTTAAGAATGGGAGAACTATTATATTTTCGATTTTCTTAATGAGTTCAGGATTCTCCTTCAATAGAGGATGTGGGGCCACAACACCCATACCGCCCGTTATATAATTTACCATTTCACCAGGATGACCCATTCTCTTATTAAATCTGTCAATTAGAAAGGTATCCTCTGCATCAAATCTTTCTGGAAAATCTTTTGCACTACCTAAATATTTGACTTGGCCTTCATGTACTGCGTAGAAAACCATTACTTCTTCACCAAAAAGCCTTTCTTCTATTGTAATCTTATCTACTGGAGGACATATTACGCCGTCTACCATAAAGTCATCAACGGCACTCAAAGCCTCTTCAAGATTATTACATACCCTAGATCCCTTACCATCAAATAAATAAGGATATTTCACAACATACTTCTTTCCATTTCTACCAAAGTTTTCTCTTAAGAAGATCTTAGCCGAGTCTGCATCATAGAAATTTTCAAATTTAGGACAGGGGATGCCCCATTTTTTCATAAGATTATTTGTATTGCATTTGTCAGCTTCAACTATCATAGCTTTAGATGTTGGGCCCCAACAAGATATACCCTTCTTTTCACAACTTTCTTTTAAATTCTGAGATAAGTATTTTTCTTGACCCCCAACTACCATATCAATATTGTTTTCAGAAAGATAAGATATAATCTCATTAAGATCGTCAAGTCTTTTTATCCTACCATTATTTTCTTGAATCTCTTGTTTATAATCAATAATAAATTGTTTAATATCATTAAAATTTCTAATCTTGATTCTATCATTTCCAATTGGCCATACACATTTTTTTTCAAATGCCCCACCAAGATTTCCTGGAAGTACATGTACTTCAGAAACATTTTTTGACTTTGTGATTGACTCTGCCAAAGCCCATTCTCTAGCACCTCCACCAATAACAGCCAATACTTCACTCATATTACCCCTACTTTACAATCTGCTTCTCTCTCATATTCTCTAGCTCTTGTAAGACCCTTCCTAACTTCTTCTGGAATATGAGTTGGATAATCGCCATTTAAGCAAGCAAGGCATAGATCTTCTTTTTTAAGGCCAATTGCTTTTATTAATCCTTTAATGGTCTGGTATGTAACTGAGTCTGCACCGATTTTCTCTGCAACAATATCTGTATCTGTTGCAGCAATTAATTCACTTTCAGTTGGCATATCAATACCATAATAACAAGGGTGTTTTATTGGAGGACATGTTGATACCATATGAACTTCTTTAGCACCATTGCTTCTTAACATAGACACTATTCTTCTACTTGTTGTACCTCTAACAATACTATCATCAACTAAAATTACTTTTTTACCTCGAATTTCTCCTTTTATCACATTTAGCTTATCCCTAACAGCGATATCTCTTGAAACTTGCGAGGGCATAATGAAGGTTCTTCCGACGTATCTGTTTTTTATTAATCCTTCTCTGTGTTTAATTCCATACTTTTCAGAGAATCCTAATGCAGCCGTTCTTGCGGTATCTGGCACAGGAATGACAACATCTCCCTCACCTTCAAATTCGATATTTCTACCAAGCTCAATTCTTGCTTCATAGACACTTTTGCCTTCTATAACGGAATCTGGCCTTGAGAAGTATACCCATTCAAACATACAATGTGCCCTACCTTTTGGACACAATACTCTCTTCTCAACTTTATTATCTTCAATGACTATCGCTTCTCCAGGTAGTAAATCCCTTATAAGAGAATATCCATTTACATCAAGTCCTACACTTTCCGATGCAAAAGAAAAAGCATTTCCGTTTAAACTAGTCTTCTCTCCAAAAACTAAGGGCCTAATTCCATAGGGATCTCTGAAAGCAACTAATTTTTTTGGTAAAAGCACTACTGCAGAGTAACTACCTTCAATTTTTTTCATACATTCATGGATTGCACCAAACGTATCATTTTTTACTAATTCTTCTGAAAGAATATTAATCATGACTTCGGTATCTGACTTGGAATGAATACACCTATTTCTTTCCTCTAGTTCTTTTTTTAACTCTTTGAAATTTGTAATATTTCCATTGTGTGCAAGACCTATCCCACAGGGATAGCTTAAGAAAAAAGGTTGAGCTTCAGACAATGTACTTGTTCCCGTTGTGAGATATCTTACATGACCTATTGCATTAAATCCTTCAAGTTTTGATAACTCTTCTTTGTTGAAAACGTTTAATACCAATCCTTTTTCTTTTTTCAAATGTACTATCCCATCAAATGACAATATCCCTGCAGAATCTTGACCTCTATGTTGGACAGCCAAAAGACCTCTGTAACATTCATATGCTGAATTATGTGATGATGTACCTAATATGCCGCACATTTTTATTTTTCCTCTATATAGTCTAGAACTGATTTAAAAACATTCATACCAGACATTCCACTTTTATTCTTGTCAAAAAAAGCTCTTTCTGGGTGAGGCATCATTCCAAAGACATTTCCTGCCTCATTACAAATACCTGCGATGTTGTATGCAGACCCATTGGGATTCCAAGGATATCCTGCATATTCTCCATCTTTATCAACGTACCTAAATACAACTTGATCATTTTCAAATAATTTGTTGTAATATTCACTTTCCTTATCTTTTGGGAAAAGTAATTTTCCTTCTCCATGTGCAGAAGGAACTAACATTATTTCTCCTTTAGGAATATTCCTTGTGAATACACATTTACCCTTACTTTCATGTTTTAGTAAAGTTGGCCTACACTCAAATCTTGCAGAATCATTCAAGAATAGACATGCGTCCGGATATTCCCTTCTTGTAAATCCTGGTAAGACCCCAAGTTCAACTAAAACCTGAAATCCATTGCAGATCCCTCCAACAGGCCATCCATCGTCTATAAATTTATGAAGATTATTCCCTATCTTTGCTCTTATTCTAGAAGCAAATATAGCTCCAGCTCTTACATAATCTCCGGTAGAAAATCCTCCTGGGATCATAAGACAGTTATAATCAAAGATATCCTTGAGCTTTTTCAAATGAACTAGTTCTGGAGATGCACCCAATCTTTTGAAAGCATAGTACAATTCTTCTTCATTGTTTGTTCCTTCAATCCTTAAAACACATACTTTAATCTCAGACTTATCCATTTGATCACCCCAAATGCTCCCAAATAACATTTTTCCATTTTTCTCTCAGTTTTTCAACTGAAGCATCTATAATTTTGACTCCATTTTGCTTCATTTCTATCCTATTACCCTTAACTTTTCCTAATTTCAAGAATGGCACATTAGCGTTACGTAATATAGATTCAAATCTATCGTCATTTTTAACTTCAACTACCCACCTGGTATTTGATTCTGAAAAAATGAATTCATCAGCCCTCATATTTTTTAAAACAGGTAAGTCTATCGATGCTCCAAAATCACTACCGAAAGACATTTCTGCAATAGCTACTGCAAGTCCTCCCTCGCTTAAATCATGACAACTTACTATTATTCCACTTTCCATACAACTAAGAAGTGTTTTTGAATAATTCATCAAATTTTCTGGATTCATCTTAGGAGAAATTCCTCCGTTAATTCCCAAAAGCCTGTAATATAATGAGCCTCCAAATTCTCTATTTGTATTTCCAATAAGATATATTGAGTTTCCTTCCTTTTTGAAGTTTGAAGTTATTTTTTTATCAACATCGTCAATAATACCAATTCCAACAATTGTAGGTGTTGGTGGACAGCTTCCTGTCATACTTTCATTGTAAAGACTAACATTACCAGATGAGAAAGATATTTGAAGGTCTTTTGTTGCGAAGTTTAATCCTGTTACAGCTTGATAAAAGTCTCCGAAACTCTCAGGCTTTTCAGGATTTCCAAAGTTAAGACAATCGGCTAAAGAATGAGGCCTACCACCAACTGCAACAATATTCCTGTATATTTCATCTATTGCCGATGCAGCCCCCCAATAAGGATCATATTCCAATAAAAAAGGATTTACAGCAGTTGAAATTACGAGTCCCTTACTAAGTTCTTCTACTGGTTTTACGATAGATGAATCCTGTGGAGAAAAATTAACAACATCTCCATATAATGGAGTAAGTGAAGTTGAACCCCTTACAGTATGATCATACTGGAGAATAACCCAATCTTTCGATGCTATGTTTGGGTCTGAAAGCATTTTAATTAATATATCATTTGTATCCTTTGGTGCCTGAGTTTGGATATCTTTTTGGTCTCTTTTGACTATCTTGACATCTCTTGCATATAATGGACCACCTGTCAAAAATTCAGAATCCATATCGAAAATTTTTTCTCCCTGATAGTAAACTAACACCCTTTTCTCAGCTATAGCTTCACCTATAACTACAGCTTCAACATCCCACATATCAAATATTTCGAGAACTTTACTTAGATTTTCTTTGGAAACTGCAAGCATCATTCTTTCCTGTGATTCAGATATCCATATCTCCCATGGTTTCATTCCCTTCTCTTTTAACAAAACTTTTTCTAATTTTATCTTGGCCCCAAAACCACCAGCATGGGCCATTTCACCTACAACACAAGATAGGCCCCCACCCCCTAAATCTTTCATACCATTTAGAAGTTTTTTAGCATTGGCTTCTAGGCATGCATGGATTAGAGGTTCTTTTGTAAGAGGATCCCCTGCCTGTACGGCAGAGCGTGAAGAAGTTTCTGATGTTTCATCGAGTTCAGCTGACGCAAAATTAACTCCATGAATTCCATCCTTACCTGTTCTTCCACCAACCATTACAAAAATATCCCCAAGCTCTTTTACTCTACTGTGGATTATATCTTCTTTTTTTATAATCCCTACACATCCAACATTTACGAGACAATTACCAGTGTATCCGGGGTGGAAGTATACAGACCCAGATACTGTAGGTATACCAACTCTGTTTCCATAATCTCTGATCCCAGCAACTACTCCCCTAAATAGAAACTCTGGATGTTTCAGTCCTTTTGGTAATTGATCATATGGCAAATCTAGAGGGCCGAAAAATATAGGGTCAATTAATGCTACAGGCTGTGCGCCCATACATACAACATCTCTAAGAATACCGCCAACTCCAGTAGCCGCTCCTCCGTATGGTTCAACAGCCGAGGGATGGTTATGGCTCTCTAAAGCTAAGACGTATGCGTAATCTTTATCAAATTCAACTACCCCAGCATCTTCCTTTATGACAAATATATTCTGAGGGGCTTCAATATTAAAAATAAATTTTTTCAATAAATTTTTTGAAGATTTATAACAACAATGCTCAGACCAAGCTTGGCCTATCGCTTGAATTTCGATATCTGTTGGATTTCTACCTTTCTCTTTAAAATAATTCTTCACTGACTTCATTTCGTCTAGTGATAGTCCTACTCCAATTTTATTACTCAATTCAAGAAGTTGTTCATCAGGCAAGTCAAGATTAATTTCAAAGACATTTTGTTTACTACTCATTTTATCATGTCCACTTTGTAATCGTGGATTACAGGATTTATGAGAAGTTTTTTACACATCATATCAATATCTTCTCTAATTTTCTTTTCATCCTTTCCACTTATTTCCATAACATAACTTTTTTTCACTTCAACATTTTCAACATTTTCAAAACCAAGCAATTTTAGGGATTTTTTAATATTGACACCCTCAGGGTCTGGAATCCCTTCTTTTAATCCAACTTTGATTTCTACTTTCAAATAAATCACCTAAATTTTTCTCCAGTTATTCGTTCATACATATTTATATAAAGATTAGACACTTCTTTAACCATGTTTTCTGGCAAAGCAGGGATATCTGGTTCTGGCATACCATTTTCTCTAGCATCATATAATTTTTTCTTGTATCCTGTTTTAAAATAATACTGTCTTACAAATTCTTTTGATAACTCTATAGTCTTTCCATCCTCATATAGCTTTTTATCCCAAAATCTGTCCTCGTCAGCAGTACCAAAGACGTCAATAAACATTAAAGTTCTGTCTTCATTCATTCCAAATTCTTTTTTACCATCAACATGGATCAAATCACCCTTTTCAACTATCTTTGACATCCTAGAATCAATCTTGATTATACTTTCAATAACATTGTTGTATTCATTTTCGGTAAGGCCAGAGATATTCAAGGCCTCCTTTTTGTCTAAAAGCCTATCAATAGGTTCGAGTTTTGTTGATGTTTCAACAAAAGGCTCGGGTATTTTTTCTCCATAATTAACTTTATTCTTATTGAATCCAAGTTCTTTAGGATTTATCTTTCCTTGCTCTATTCTATCGTAGAGAGAACCCGCTACATAATGCCTACAAATAAATTCTAGAGGAATAAGAAAATTTTTTGTGTTGTGATTGATTTTTTTATAATTATATATTATATTCACTTTTTTGACAAGCATTTTGTTTTTACCAGTCATTCTTATAAAGTGTGTTAAAAAACCTAATTTTTCAGCCTCTTTTAACCAAAAAGCCCCTTCTCTACAAAGAGTTTCTCCTTTGAACGGTATCTCAGAAGGAATTATTTTATCAAAAACTGAGATTCGATCCGTAAATTCAAATTCAATTTCATTGTCAGAAATATCATAGACTCTTTTTACTTTTCCCTCTCTTGAAAATCCAGAAGAGGTGTTACCTACATTGCCCATATTTGAATTAACTATATCTGATATTTAAATATATTATCATATGATTTTTAGAAATATTTAATATTTAAATTTACTAAATGTATGAAGTCCACTATTAAGCTTTTGCCCAAAAAATGACAATTATCTGATAATAATTTGATTCGATATATAATCCTTAAGATGATAAAATTACTCAAAAATAATAATTAGGAAATTTTTATTCACACATTAATCTTAGCTATTAAATTCATTTCTACATACTGTTTAAATTATTGGCGAGATCTTTTATTACAAATAAATAACTTCTTTGTTTAATCGACTTATTATAATATCAAGTAATACCAATCTGAACAATGAAAGACTAAAACACGGAGAGAGATGAAAAACTAGGACGACATAAATTCTGTTATACTAAACATATTCATTTCTCCACGATAATATCGGTATCGATGTCAGATGTTTTAACTAGCATTGCAGAAAGAGCTAAATTAAGTATTCCTTATATAAAAAGAAGTTAGATATCTATTAATGCCCTAAATAGGGCAACATTTAATGATTGAAGTATCGCATCCCAGTAAAGACCATAGATATTCCAAATTTATTAGAAGTATCTATCACTTCTTTGTCTCTTATTGAGCCTCCGGATTGTATAATATATTTTATATTATGTTCTGCAGCTACCCTAATGGTATCGTCAAATGGGAAGAATGCATCCGAAACAAGAACACATTCTGAAATCCTTTCTTTGAAAAAGACTTCTTTAGGTACATTAGGCTTTTCTTCATCCCACATATTTTCAAGATTCTCATAAATTTTTGGTATTGCAAGTTTTTTTAAAGAATCTACCCTATTTGGTTGTCCAACACCACTGCCTAACACCTTAAAATACCCTTTTTCATACTCCATCCCTAAAACTATTGAATTTGATTTGGTATACTTTGTAGCTATAATTGTAAAAAGTCCCAGCTCTTTTTTATCGTCTGGAAATTTTTTCTCTGTAACACATTCCCATTTTTCATAAAGCCCCTTTGGCCTGTCTTGTTCGATGACCCCGCCTATTAAAAATTTATATACTTTATCTTCTGAAGTGAAAAGTTTGCCTGTTTCAAGAATCCTTAAATCTTTGCTTTTATTCTTTAAAAATTCTAATGCGTCATCATCAAAAGAAGGAGCAATTATAACTTCAACAAATCTACCTTTTAGAAAAGAGGCAGTTTTAAGATCAACTTTTTTTGTCAATGCAATTATGCTACCATAAGCAGATACTCTGTCTCCATCCCAGGCATTTTTTAATGCATCAAAAAGAGATTTTCCAGTTGCAATTCCACAAGGATTAAGATGTTTTACAATCACTGCAGCATTATATGAGGAAAGCTCCTTTGCCACATTAAGCGCTGCTTCAATATCAAAATAGTTGTTATATGAGAGTACTTTACCATGGAGCTGTTTCATATTAGAGGCAGACGGTTCAACTGTATCTTTTTTGAAGAAAGATGCATTTTGATGCCAATTTTCTCCATATCTTAAAGTTTTGCCCGAATCAAAGGAAAATCTTATTTTTTTATTATCAGTTAGTACTTCAGAAAGATAGGAATCAATTGCACTATCATAGTCTGCTGTGTGTGAAAAAGCCTTTACACACAATTTTTTCCTAGTTTCATAAGAAGTATTTCCTCTTTCTAATAATTCTTTTGTGATAGAAGCGTAATCTGAGGGATCAACAATAACAGTGACATATTTGAAATTCTTTGCCGCAGCTCTTAATAGTGTTACCCCACCAATGTCAATATTTTCAATGGCGTCTTCAAGAGATGGATTTTTTGCTACAACTTCCTTAAAAGGATATAAGTTACAAATGACAATATCTATGGGTTTTATCCCCTCTGAATTTATTTCATTTACGTGTTCCTTATCATCTCTTATATATAAAATTCCACCATGGATATTTGGGTGTAGAGTTTTCACCCTTCCTCCAATCATTTCTTTAAATCCCGTGACATTATCGATTGGGGTGGCATTTATCCCACTATCTAATAGAAACTTTAAAGTTCCTCCAGTAGATATGATTTCAAAGCCCAAATCTACTAAAGTCTTTGCAAAATTTTTAAGATCTTTTTTGTCTGTAACACTAATCAATGCCCTTTTTTCCATTACTTTGCACTTTCGGATGTTAATTTAAATAATTTACTCTCAGCTCTATAGAAAGTTTTAAGTATTATAAGTTAAGTTAATTCACAATGGCTGTAACTGATTATACTATTGCAACGCTTGGAAGTCATTCGTCACTCCAGATACTAAAAGGTGCAAAGGATGAAGGATTTAAGACTTTATGCATTGCAAAAAAAGGCTCTGAAAAAGTCTACAAAAGTTTTGGAGTTGCTGATGAAATAATCTCAGTAGATCATTTCAAAGAACTTTTTGATTTGCAAGATGAGCTTTTGAAAAGAAACACTATTCTAATCCCGCATGGCTCTTTTATTGCATATATGAAAATAGAAGATTTCAAAAATCTCAAAGTGATGTATTTTGGAAACAAAGACGTTTTAGAATGGGAATCTGCAAGAGACCTAGAACGAAAATGGCTTACTGACGCAAATATAAAAATCCCAAGAATATTCGATAAGCCTGAGAATATTGACAGGCCTGTAATTGTAAAATTCTATGGTGCAAAAGGCGGAATGGGGTATTTCCTTGCTAAAGATACAGATGATTTTTACGAAAAGATAGCTGACCACATTAACGAGAAATATGTAATCCAGGAATATATTATTGGAGTACCAGCTTACTTCCACTATTTCTATAGTTTACTCAATAATGAACTTGAAATAATGAGTTTTGACAAAAGATATGAAAGCAATGTCGACTCTATTGGGAGAATTTCTGCAAGAGACCAATTTGCCCTAAAGAAAATTGATCCAAGCTATGTCGTCGTTGGCAATATACCTATTACAGTTAGAGAGTCACTACTCCCAGAAATATTTGGAATGGGGGAAAGAGTAATAGAAAAATCAAAACAGTTGATATCCGAACGAGGATTATTTGGGCCATTTTGTTTGGAAGGGGTAATAACACCAGAAGCCGAAATATATATTTTTGAGATTTCAGCTAGAATAGTTGCAGGAACAAATCTTTTTGAGCCATATTCTCCATATACTTATATTAAATACGGAAAGCCAATGTCCACAGGAAGAAGAATTGCATTAGAAATTAAAAATGCAATAAATAAGGGAAAGCTTTTAGATATAGTGTGCTAAAGTCCTGTTGGGATATCTATGAATTCTGTTTTAATTTTAAATTTCTCTTCAATATTTTTTCCCAAAGATATTATTCCGAGTTTTTCTGTTGCATAATGTCCTGCAAATATTAAATTTATTCCAGCTTCTTTAGCTATATGGTAAATGGCGTGTGAAGGCTCTCCAGTGATAAATAAGTCAAGCTCTTCTTTTATACAATCTTCAAAAGCAGATCCCCCACCACCACTTACTATTCCAACAGATTCCACTTTATCGGGGCCAAAGTTAAAGCATTCTACTTTAGCGGATAATGATTTTTCCAATTTTCTTGAAATTTCTTTGATACTCTTCTTTTTTTCATATTTTCCCTTGAATCCTATCTTCACACCATGGTATGCTCCAAACGGTTCAGGATATGAGAGATCCAAAATCTTGACTAACTCTATATTATTTCCAATTTCAGGGTGCATGTCAAGCGGAAGATGTGCAGCATAAAGAGAAATATCTTTTTCTAAAAGATACGAAATTCTTTCTTTCACTAGGCCCCTTATATTTTTTAATCCGCCCCAAATAAGTCCATGATGGACCAATATGATATCTGCTTTCCTTTTTGAAGCTTCTTTGAATATTTCAAGAGAACTATCCACACCAAGACAAATCTTCTTTACGTCTTTTTTTCCCTCTATCTGCAGTCCATTTATTGAAACATCTGATATTTCATTTACCCTGAGATAATCATCTATATAATTAATGAGCTCATAAAGTTCCATATTGCTTAATTTGAAAAGGCATTTAAATAACTTATACTTAGCCCTACTCACATGGATGTAGAAATCATATGGGATATTGACTCCTTCATAAAGAGACTTGAAACGCTAAGAGAAAAAGGGGTAGTGTTTGGGATATACAAGAATAATCTTTATGTTGAGGAGCTATCTGCATTGAAGGAGCTTCAAAAGGAAAGAAAAGAGCCTTTTTTAGCATCTGAAGACAACGAAGACAACTATTATGATAAGGTAAAAATTTGTAAGATGATTCTTCTTGACATTAAAAATGGAGGATTCTTTTATGATAAACTGATAAAGACAATTCCTGAAATATCCCATATCAAATATGACTCCATCAAGAGAATAGATTTTGATGAGAATAATGATTATTTTTATATTAAAACTAAGGATGGAAAAAAATTTGCACTTGATGAAGAAGATCTTTTGTTAGTGTATGGTAAGTTCTATCGGGCTCCTGACCTATTTGACTTTGAAACAATCTACTATGGGGATAAGATATTCTCCTGTCACAAATATTCTGACGTTGAATGCTCGAAAGTTTCCGAAGTTAAGGAAGAATCCTAGTTTCATCCTCTATCCAATTTAGATATTTGTTAAATCCTTTCTTAATATCAAAGGCTATTATCTCAGGGATTTCATATGGATGATTTTTTCTTATTAGGTCCTCTAATTGAATATATTTATCTTCAGTTGTCTTAATCAATAATATTATTTCGTCTGAACTTTCTATTGATCCGTTCCACCAGTAGTTACTTTTTACTTTTGATAATATATTTACACATGCAGCAACTCTTTTTTCTAAGAGGATTTTTGATAAATTCCTGGCCACATCTTCATTAGGAACTGTTGATATTATTAAAAGAGCCATAATCCATATTTGATTTATAGATTTAAATTAGTTTTTGATAAATAAAAATTTCTATAAATTGGTAATCTTGCTTGCACCTAAGCCTTCAACAGCTAAAGGAAAAGATGTATAACGAAAATCTGATATCCAGCCATCATTATAATAAGATACACCTCATCTCAAAGACAGAAAGGATTATTAAAATATTTAAACTTTCCAATAAGCTATTTAAAATGATTTGATTCATTTTGTATGTGGGAGATTTCAAACTTATTTCTGAATTTAAACCAAACGGAGATCAACCCAAGGCAATATCTGAGCTATATGAAGGAATTAAAAAAGGAAATAAATATCAAACACTTCTTGGGGTTACTGGTTCAGGAAAAACTTATACCGTTGCTAATATAATCGAAAAATATAACAGACCCACCTTGATCATCTCTCCAAATAAAACTTTGGCCGCCCAATTATATTCCGAGTTCAAATCTTTTTTTCCTGAAAATGCTGTTGAGTACTTTGTAAGCTATTATGATTATTATCAACCTGAAGCGTATTTACCCCACACAGATACCTATATTGAAAAGGATGTTTCTATAAACGAAGAATTAACTAAAATGAGGCATTCTGCAACAGCAGCTCTTCTTTCAAGGTCTGATTGTATAATTGTGGCAAGCGTTTCATGCATCTACGGCCTCGGGTCACCTGAAACCTATAAAGAAATGGGAACGTCCATAAGAAAAAAAGAACAGATTGATAGGGATGATTTCTTAAGAAAGTTAGTATCAATGCAATATGAACGGGACGATTCAGATTTTAAAAGCGGAACGTTCAGAGCAAGAGGGGACGTAGTGGAGCTCTTTCCTCTGTTTACAGATTATATTGTAAGAGTTGAATTCTTTGGCGATGAAATAACTAATATCAGAAAGATTCACCCCATTAACTTTTCAAATATGGGTGAAATTGAAAATATCTATATTTATCCTGCAAGTCACTATCTAATTCCTGAAGATACGTTAGATAAGGTAATTACAGAAATTCAAAATGAACTTGAAGTAGTTTTGGCTGATTTAAACTTCAAAGGCAAACTTATTGAGGCGCATCGAATTGAGACAAGAACTAAATATGATATAGAGATGATGCAGGAAATGGGTTATTGCAAGGGGATTGAAAACTATTCCCGTTATTTTTCAGGAAGAAAAGCAGGGGAAAAACCGGATACATTGATCAACTACTTTCCAAAAGATTTTCTTTTAATAATAGACGAATCTCACATAACAGTGCCTCAAATTAGGGGAATGTATGAAGGGGACAGATCAAGAAAAGAAACACTTGTAAATTTTGGATTTAGGCTCCCCTCTGCACTTGACAATAGGCCGCTAAAGTACAATGAATTCGAGGCTCTCTTAAATCAAGTTATTTTTGTTTCAGCAACTCCAGCCGATTACGAGTTAAGTATTTCAGAAAAAGTTGTCGAACAAATCGTAAGACCAACTGGTTTAATAGATCCAGTTATTATAGTTAGAAAAAGAGAAGGGCAAATTGATGATCTTGTATCTGAAGTTAAAAGGAGAATAGAAAATAGTGAAAGAACATTAGTGTTGACTCTTACAAAAAGAATGGCTGAAGATCTTACAGATTATCTTCTTGAACTAGGAATAAATGCAAGATATTTGCATTCTGAAATTGACACATTAGAGAGAGTAAAACTATTGAGTGAGTTACGAGCTGGAACTTATGATTGTTTAGTAGGCATTAATTTGTTAAGGGAAGGTCTTGACCTGCCAGAAGTGTCATTAATTGCTATTTTAGACGCAGATAAAGAGGGATACCTTAGATCTACAACTTCTCTGATTCAGATTATGGGAAGAGTTGCAAGGAATGTTTCAGGAACTGTAATCATGTATGCGGATACGCTCACATCTTCAATGAAAAAAGCTATTGATGAGACTGAAAGAAGAAGGAAAATTCAAAATGACTACAATGTTAAGAACAACATAATACCTCAAACAATTAAGAAAAAAATCGATATCCCTGAAAAAGAACAGGAAGATTACAAAATACCAAAAGATGAAGATCCTGAAGAATATTTGGCATATTTACACGATGAGATGATAAAAGCAGCAAATAACTTAGACTTTGAAAAAGCTGCATATTTAAGGGATAGAATAAAGGAAATTTCCATCTTTTTGGATTAATTATATAAACTAATATGTCCACTATTCTTAGGCTGTAAAGGTATGACCATTATATATGGGCATATCAAGTCTAATGCTGGAACACAGGCATATATAATTTCACTAGAATCTAAAGGTAAATCTTATATATTGTATCTAAAAAAAAATTCTGAGGTTATAATATGCCAAAAGTAACAGTAAGCGAAGACTGTACAGGATGTGGAATTTGTACATCAACGTGTCCAGTAGAAGTATTTGAAATACAAGGGGATGTCGCAGTAGTAATTAACGAGAAGGATTGCATTGCTTGTCTCCTATGTGTTAACGAGTGCGCAGTGAATGCAATAACTGTGGAGGAGGATTAGTAATGTCAGACGAAAATATCGTATTTGTCGGTAGTAAACCTGTAATGAACTATGTTTTAGCTGTTGTAACACAGCTTAACAAAAAAGAAACAGAAAATGTAGTAATTAAAGCAAGAGGTAGAGCAATTTCAAGAGCAGTTGATGTTGCAGAAATAGTTAAAAACAAATTTGTAAACGATGTTAACGTACAAAAAATATCTACATCAACAGAGACTATCACAAGAGATGACAACTCAAGTGCCAACGTTTCTGCAATTGAGATAACTCTTAAAAGATAGGATAATAATTTTTATTATTTTTTAATTTAAATATCCGTTCTAGATTAATCTAATTATTGGTATTTAGATTTAATACATTGCCAATTTATTAAAAGGATTAACAACTATTTGAAAATTCTATTTATTACTTCTAAAGAGATATCGTAAGTCTTGTCATAACTTTTACCAAATCTTTGCCCGGCCTTTGATTGATCTATCTCCATTACATCAGCGCCCACAATTTCTATTTTTTGCTCTTTTGCATATTTGTTCAATTTATCTATAATTTTATAAATTTCGGATTCTTCAAGACCAAGATAATCAATGAATCTAGCTCCAGTCAATGCTTGCCTTGAGCCTATATCTATATCTACTGAAATGTAGATGTAAGGTGTTTTAATTTTTTCAAAGACTTTTTTGAGTGATATCTCAAAATTAGCCTTTAATTTATTTTTTGGTAAAATAGTGACCCCATCATTCTCAAACTTTTTATAAAATTCATAATACTCCCTTATTCTCTGATCTTTTGCATTTTTTGCAGCGTTTGGTGGATAATCGGAAACTCCCAAAACAAAGAGATTTTTAGGCAGTATCTTTTTTTCTTTCAGAAGGAAATAAAGAAATGAATCTGCATTGAAGCTGTCAACTCTATTATACAAATAAGGGTCATCATTTGAGAATTTAGTATTTGGATTAAACTCAATGTCATGTTGTATTAGTTTTAATCTTTGGGTAGGTATTATCCCATCAAAATGGCTGTCAAGTATTATTACAGATAGATTAGCCTTTCCATATCTTTCTGCCAATGCTTCAATACACCCACTCGAGCCTGAATGGTCAACGCCTATCATTAAAGGAATATCTGGGAATACATTTTCTTTAACAAAATCTTTAACCTTAGAGGCATATTCTCTACACCCATCTGAATCTATGAAAGCTACAAGATTGTCTACATTAACCATGTAAAGATCTTCTTTTTTAGGATTTGGAATTAACCAAGGCTCTACTTGGATTTTTCCCATTTTTGCAAACTTAATTTCATTAGAATCTTTTAATTTATCAGAGACAATTTCGTAAGGGTCTATCAAGTTAGCATCTGTATTTGAGAATTTATTGAATATTGATTCATCTCTTTCATCTGGATCTAAGTTTAAACCAAATACCTTAATATTCTTCATTTTGTCACAAAGACACTTTTTATGATTCCCTTTTAACTTTTACTCCAAAGACTTAAATATTTAGAGCACTTAATGAAAATGGTAATGTAGGTGTTTAAATGCTTGATGTACCTATATCCAATGTGATAAAACGAGATATAATTCTCATGAAACCTAAAGATACTGTGTCTAATGCAGCCAGAGTAATGACTAAAGATAATTCCAATGCAGTAGTTGTAGTAGATGAAGGTGAACCTGTTGGTATAGTTTCTGAAAGAGATATACTAAGAGAAGTTGTATCTAAAAAGAGAAAACCATCGGAAGTAACCTTAGAATCAATAATGACTTCACCCGTTGTTACAATTAGCAGTGGAAAAATGATAAGAGAAGCCTCAGAATTGATAACCCAAGAGAAGATTAGAAATTTGGTAGTCATGGATGAAGGTGTACCTGTAGCAATAATTACGCCTAGAGATATCTTGTCATTATCCTTTGAAGAATGGAGATTTGAACCTGAGGATAGTGCCATTGCATCACCACCTCCAGAAGGAGGAATTTGTGAGATATGTGGTACATATACATCAGCATTGAAACTTGTCAATGGACAGTTCGTTTGTGATGATTGCAAGGAAATAATGGAAGAAGAGGACTATTGATCCTATTTTGGTGTTGGTGATGTTATAATCCCCTTTCACAGAATAGGTGCTGCATATTTAATTATTTTCACATTTATTGTTATTTTAGAATTGAAGGTGGTGAATTAATGGATGTAAGAGAAATTATGAAACGCCCAATAAAAGTAGATAAAGACCGAAAGCTATCTGATGCAATAAAATTAATGGAGAAGAAGGGAGTATTAAGACTTCCAGTAGTTAACGATGGTAAACTTTTAGGAGTGTTAACAGTGAGTAAATTAATTGAAAAAATTGGAGATCCTAGAAGTCTTGACCTTGATGTTTCGTCATTTCATATATCCTCCTCTATCACTAAAAATCCGTATACTATCTCTGCAGAGGACAATGTAAAAAAAGCTTTAGATTTTTTTAGGAGCGATTATATTTCTATTCTTCCCGTAGTTGAAGGCGAAGAAATGGTAGGGGTGATAACTAGAAGACATATGATTCCATTAGTTGAATCAAAAGGAACAATTGGAGATGCAATGACTAAGAAATACAGCACACTCTCATGGGGGGATAGGGTAATTCATGCAAGAAAACAATATTTAGAAGATGGGATAAGATATTTTGCAGTTAAATCTCAAAGCAATGCTTACATAGGACTAATCTCTGTGAAAGATCTGCTATTTGGCCTTTATAAGTTCAGAAAGACAATAAATGCAAAACGCCATCCCGAAACTCTAATTAAAGAGTTCAAAGTTGAAGAAATATTAACAAAGGAGCCTGAAATGTTAGATCCAAATGTACCCTTAGAAACTTTACGAAAGCAAATAGTTAAAAAAACTCAATTTGCTTACCCAGTTTCAAATATATCTAAGGATATAGCGGGATTCATAGGGCATCATGAGATATTACTAAATAGTGAAGTCAGAGCCTAATTTTGCAATAATTTTTAATATCTTAGTAGCTTTGAGTATATATTGAGAGACACTATGTCTCAAGTTCCAATGAAAACGTGAGTCATCTGATGAACGAATTCAAAGGACCGTCATGAGAGCGCAGTCAAATAAGGCTGCGTTTGATGGAAGTCCAATATCTTGGTGAATTTTAGGTGAACACATTTTACCAATTCCTATTTTATTGAATTGCGATCGCACTCCGGTTGATCCTGCCGGAGGCTACTGCTATTGGGATTCGACTAAGCCATGCGAGTCAAGGTGTCTTCGGACGCCGGCATACGGCTCAGTAACACGTAGGTAACCTACCCTCAGGACTGAGATAACCCCGGGAAACTGGGGCTAATATTAGATAGATAAAAGATACTGGAATGTTCTTTTATCCAAAGCTTTTGCGCCTGAGGATGGGCCTGCGTCCGATTAGGTTGTTGGTGGGGTAATGGCCCACCAAGCCTGCGATCGGTACGGGCAGTGGGAGCTGAAGCCCGGAGTTGGGGACTGAGACAAGGCCCCAGGCCCTACGGGGCGCAGCAGGCGCGAAACCTCTGCAATGCGGGAAACCGTGACAGGGGGATCCCAAGTGCTCATGCATTGCATGGGCTGTTCTTTGGTCTAAGTAACCAGAGGAGTAAGGGCTGGGCAAGACCGGTGCCAGCCGCCGCGGTAATACCGGCAGCTCAAGTGGTAGCCGCGATTATTGGGCCTAAAACGTTCGTAGCCGGATAAGTAAGTCTTTGGTTAAATCCTGCGACTCAACCGTGGGAATTCTAGAGATACTGCTTGTCTTGAGACCGGGAGAGGTTGGAGGTACTCCTAGGGTAGGGGTGAAATCCTGTAATCCTAGGGGGACCACCTGTGGCGAAGGCGTCCAACTGGAACGGGTCTGACGGTGAGGGACGAAACCTAGGGGAGCGAGCCGGATTAGATACCCGGGTAGTCCTAGGCGTAAATGATGCGAGTTAAGTGTGGGGGCATCTACGAGATGGCCCTGTGCTGTAGGGTAGCCGTTAAACTCGCTGCCTGGGGAGTACGGTCGCAAGGCTGAAACTTAAAGGAATTGGCGGGGGAGCACCACAAGAGGTGGAGGCTGCGGTTCAATTGGACTCAACGCCGGAAAACTCATCGGGAGCGACAGCAGTATGATTGCCAGGTTGATGACCTTGCTTGACAAGCTGAGAGGAGGTGCATGGCCGCCGTCAGTTCGTACCGTGAGGCGTCCTGTTAAGTCAGGCAACGAACGAGACCCTTGCATCTAGTTGCCAGCAGATCCCTTCGGGATGCTGGGTACCCTAGATGGACCGCCACTGCTAAAGTGGAGGAAGGAGAGGGCGACGGTAGGTCAGTATGCCCCGAATCTCCCGGGCTACACGCGGCCTACAATGGGCAGGACAATGGGCTCCGATCCCGAAAGGGAAAGGCAATCCTTTAAACCTGCTCTTAGTTCGGATTGAGGGCTGTAACTCGCCCTCATGAAGCTGGAATCTCTAGTAATCGCGTGTCATCATCGCGCGGTGAATACGTCCCTGCTCCTTGCACACACCGCCCGTCAATCCACCTTAGTGAGGTTTAGGTGAGGCTTTGCCCCTAGGGTAGAGTCAAACCTAGGTTTCGCGAGGGGGGATAAGTCGTAACAAGGTAACCGTAGGGGAACCTGCGGTTAGATCACCTCCTGTTTACCTAAACACTATAAAGATATTGGACTTACGGGCCCATAGCTCAGTTGGAAGAGCGCTGCCTTTGCAAGGCAGAGGCCTCGGGTTCAAATCCCGATGGGTCCACCTTAAGTATCTTACATTAATGCAATATTGGTGTAAGAGGCTGATAAAACTATTAAGAACTAGTAAAACTATTAATAGTTTTAGAAGAAGCCGTGCATAGGCAAAACTTCGATCAATTCCCGTTAATTGACCTTGGCTAAAGTAAGAATATGAACTAATGCTGTTTGGGGGATGGTTCGGCTCAAGACGCCGATGAAGGGCGTGACTAGCTGCGATAAGCCTGGGCTAGGCGCATGTAGCCATTGAACCCAGGATACCCGAATGGGACTTCCCGTTTCTATTCCGAAAGGAAGGGGAACCCCCTGAATTGAAACATCTTAGTAGGGGGCGGAAAAGAAAGCAAATGCGATGTCCTTAGTAAAGGCGATCGAAAAGGACATAGAGCAAACTGAACTTGTGATACTTAAGTATCATAAGGATGTGGTGTATGGGCTCTACTTACGATTACTTCATGTGAAGCTGAATTTATCTGAAATGATATACCGCAGAGGGTGAAAGTCCCGTAAGCGTAAATATGAAGAATTTGTGGAGTACCTGAGTACTGTGGGTCGGATATCCTTCAGGAAAAAGGGAGGCATCAACTCCTAACTCTAAATACGTATTGAGACCGATAGTGAATTAGTACCGTGAGGGAAAACTGAAAAGTACCCCGAGAGGGGGGTTAAAAGAACCTGAAACCAAACAGTGAAAGATATGCATGGCTCGAAAGGAGCGATTCTTCTTAAAGGAATATGGAGTAATCCATTAGTACGAGAGAAGAGGACTAGAGTCATGCCGTACGTCTTGAAGCACGAGGCAGGGAGTTTTTGGTAGTGGTGAGATTAAGAATTTAATTTCGTAATCATAGAGAAATCAACAGTCCGCAGGAGTTTACTCTGAGGGACGGGGTGTGAAAGTGCCCGGAATCACTATCAAAAGACCCGAAACCAGTCGATCTATTCCAGGGCAGGGTGAAGCCGATTAATTAATTGGTGGAGGCCCGAAGAGGTACTGACGTACAACTCGTTCTTCTGACCTTGGAATAGGAGTGAAAGGCTAATCAAGGCTGGAGACAGCTGGTTCCTCCCTAAATAGGCCGCAGTCTAGCCTGAAGGGAGATTGCAGACAAGGTAGAGCACTGATTGAATGTTTAGGGGGAGAAATCTCTCGGCATACTGTCAAACTCCGAACTTGTTTGCGTCGTAGATCTTCGGAGTCGGGGGCGTTGGGGTAAGCTCATGTCCCCTTAGGGAAAAAACCCAGACTAGAGTTAAGGTCCACAAATTCTGGATAAGTTAAAGGACGTCATCAGTCTAAAACAGCGGGAAGGTAGGCTTAGAAGCAGCCACCCTTTAAAGATAGCGTAACAGCTCACCCGTCTAGATTGATGGCTCCGATAATGGAATGGATTAAACCAGATACCGATACTCTAGGACTCGAAAGAGATTCGCTAGGGAGGCGTTGTGATAGGGCTGAAGCTGGGACGTGAGTTCCAGTGGACCTGTCAGAATTGTAGATCCTGCCGGGAGTAACAGCAAAGTGGGGTTGGAATCCCCACCGCCGAAAGGGCCAGGATTCCTCAGCAATGTTCGTCAACTGAGGGTTAGTCGATCCTAAGACTCTTTGTAACTCAAACGAGTCGAAAGGGAAACCCGTTAATATTCGGGTACCATAAAGATACTCGCGGCAACGCAAGTTCTTTCTTTGACACTTTGGAGTACGCTAAGTGGAACTATCGTTCCATCTAACTATATAATTCCATGGAGATGCTTAATGCAGAGAAGTGGAAGAAAGTAGGAATGGCCTGACGTTTTAGTCGGGTTTGGCCGATCTCTGGAGTCCATGAAAAGAGGATAGAAATGAATTCTTTATGTTCGTACCGAGATCCGACACAGGTGCCCCTTGGTGAGAAGCCTAAGGCGTGTTGGGATACTCCAGTTAAGGGAACTCGGCAAAATAGCTCCGTAACTTTGGGATAAGGAGTGCGTACTGTCTTCATTGGACGGTACGTCTCAGTAACGTGAGGGCTTCGACTGTTTAATAAAAACACAGCTAGCTGCTATCCTGTAAAGGTTTGTACAGCTGGTGACATCTGCTCAGTGCCGGCACGTTAAGCCCGGTTTCAACCGGGGGAAGCGCCGGTAAACGGCGGGAGTAACTATAACTCTCTTAAGGTAGCGTAATACCTTGCCGCTTAATTGGCGGCTTGCATGAATGGTGTAACGAGAGCCCTACTGTCCCTAACTGGAACCTAGTGAAACCACTTCCTGGTGGATATGCCAGGGTCCCCCGATGGGAAGCGAAGACCCCATGGAGTTTTACTACAGCCTGTCGTTGTCGCTTGGATTTTGATGTAGAGCGTAGTTGGTAGCCATCGAAGCAATCTCGTCAGGGATTGTGGAGGCGAATATGGAACACCAACCTTCTAGGTCTAAGCGACTAACCAACATTGTTATTGTTGGGACACCGGTAGGTAGGTAGTTTGGCTGGGGCGGTACGCCCTCGAGAAGATATCGAGGGCGCCCTAAGGTTGACTCAGGTGGGTCAGGAATCCACCGTAGAGGGCAAGGCCAAAAGTCAGCCTGACTGGATATTGCACCACAAGATATCCAGAGGCGAAAGCCGGGCCTAGCGAACTCCAATGCCTCCTTGATGGGGGCTTGGACTAACAGAAAAACTACCCTGGGGATAACTGAGTCGTCCGGGGCAAGAGCCCACATCGACCCCCGGGCTTGCTACCTCGCTGTCGGTTCTTTCCATCCTGGGTCTGCAGCAGGACCCAAGGGTGGGGTTGTTCGCCCATTAAAGGAGAACGTGAGCTGGGTTTAGACCGTCGTGAGACAGGTTAGTTGCTATCTATCGGGGGTGTTGGTCGTCTGAAGGGAAGGTAGTCCCAGTACGAGAGGAACAGACTGCCGTGGCCTCTGGTGTACCAGTTGTCTGATAAGGCATCGCTGGGTAGCTACGCCATAGTTAATAAGGGCTGAAAGCATCTAAGCCCGAAATAACCCCTGAAAATAGACTACCACTCTCTAATAGAAGAAGGGGATAGGTGACTATAACTTTAATTAGAGACGAAGACACGGATAGAAGATCCGGTTGATAGGTCGGTAGTGTAAGTACCAAGCCTTCGGGCGAGGTATTCAGCTTACCGATACTAATAGTCTAAGGTTCATAACTCTGAAATAGTTCGAGGTCAAACGATAGGATTTGATGAAGTTTGCTATGCATTCTCTTTTATTGTATATTTATTGATGTGTATATACCATAATGAATGTCTTAGGTATTCATAAGCTTTATATAATACTCAATTTATTATTAAGTGGGGATTATAATGGCTCAGAAGACAAGAATTCAAAATTTGACTGAATTATTGAAAGATTTAGAAGCTACAACTCCTGATGTCGAAGCATCGGCAGTCGTATCTATAGATGGACTTATTATTGCTAGCGCCTTACCTCAAGATGTAGAAGAGGATAGAGTTGCTGCAATGTCTGCCGCGATGTTATCTCTAGGGGAGAGAACATCCCATGAATTAAAAAGAGGTTCATTGGAACAAGTTTTTGTTAAAGGCGTCAGCGGATATATATTAATGATGGGAGCAGGACAAGAAGCAGTCTTAACAGTACTTGCCAGAAAAGATGCAAAATTAGGTCTTGTATTTTTAGATATGAAAAGAACTGCTGAAGAAATATCTAAAATTATTTAATATCTATATAACTTTTTTTACCATTTAACAAAAATCTGATACCGACAACTGTCTATGTTTTTCTCTAAAATTCATTTTTACTTCACAATCTGCTAAATTTATTTCTTGAGAAGTATACGCTCTTACTTTATATTTTTCTGATATATCGATACTCAATTGCATATATTTTAAAATTGCACCCTTTGTGACTGTTAATACAAGCTTGTTACTACATTTTGCACATTTTCCAGATAATGGGATTCTTCTATATGTAGTATTACATTTAGTACATCTTACTTTCTGTTTTGCATATGATCTTATATTTCCTTTTATATCTGGGATAAAGTGAGTCTTAAGCACTCTTTCTGCGACATCATTTTCATCTACTGCTCTAATCTTCTTAGCAACATCAAATTGTGACATTAGCTTTTTTTCCATAGAATCTAAGGTGGTATAACTACTCGACTTCGGTCCTTTTGAGATATCTGACGTATGGTGTGTAAACTTAATCCCTGAATATACACTGCTAGTTCCTAATCTATTCTCTACTCTTTCAATTCGTACTTCCTTAGGATGCAAATATTTTAATGTAGCTTCGTAGAATTCTAACGAATATTTTTCACAGATGTCCATATTATGGACTTCTTTGTCAACTTCTCTAGGATCGATTCGTGTAGTCAATACAAGAGGGGCGTCCATTTGGCCGCCTCTTTTTTCAGGAAGATAATATTTAGAAAAGTTAAGCAAAGTATCCATAAGAAGGATAATAGAGTCTTCATCTCCATCACAATTTCTTCTTTTTGCAGCATGAAAATAGGGGTGAGCATAGACAACTTTGGTATCAGTGTAACCAATAATACGCCCAATCGTACCAGCGGAAGTATGTGGGGCTAATCCAATTATTAATTGCCCTATTATTTCTTCTTCCTTTTGGAGATTATAATATGATTTCAGATTATATATTTTTTCTAATTCTTCATCTATGAATTTGGATAATTTAAATAAATATGAAACTGAATCTTTTGGTACCACTATATCTTGAACATTTAATTCTAGAATTTGATTTTCATCAGTAAGTTCATTTCCTAGGTAATCTTTAGTATAGCCTAGTTCCTTTAATTTTTCGATAGTAACATTAATCTCTTTAGGTATAAAGTGAGTTAATGGTGCATCAGTTGCATCATACCTGCATGTACCATCTTTGAAAACAAAAATATTATTTGATGCTCTTAATATGCCTTTTTCAATTGGCTCTGGAATTTTATATTCAGAGCTCATACCTTGTACTCCTTTCACTTCACTAGGAAGTTCACACCCTAAGTTTAAAACTGCTAGACTTAAATCATCTTTTAGATTTACTTTTTTCTTTGAATATACTTTAAGTTGTGATCCACATTCAGGACATTTTTCGCCAACTATACTTGAACCCTCGTAAGAGCATACCTGATTTGAGCAAGACATATACATTTTTGTCATACTCTCACAATTTGGGCATTTCGTGAGGTGAGTTTTAGTATTGCATTTTGGACATCTTTTATTAACAGACTCAACTTCAATGAAATTTTTTCGTGATGCTTTAATAATGCTTCTCGTAGAACCTCCTGACATCCCAATTGGGAATAGTACATGCACAGGGGGGCTCATCTTTCTCTCTTTAGCCTTCTCAGGCCTACCCATCCTACACCCCACAGTTGAAGGAATAGCATCTCTAACTGGAACGCCTAGAATATTTGATACTCTATCAAGAACAGTATTACCATCAGTTTCGCTACTTGAAAGGATAAGCTTCATTATATATGAGTCAATCTTTACAATATTGCCTTCAACTTGATGTGGTAAGCATAAATTTTCTATTATTTTTTTTATCATTATACCATTTTTTAAATCGAATGTGATTGAATTTCCATTTATGACATAATCTTTATAGTTGATGAGATAATCTAAATCATCAAGAGAAATATAATTCCAGAATAAATTATATTTTGGATGGAGGGGTACATTGTATTTTTTTGAAATCATTATTGCTTCTTCAACATCAGGTATTTTTTCTCCTTCTAAAAACGTTTTATAATTTTCTAAATCCTCCTTATCAGTCAATGCCTTTTCTAAATCTAGTTCCCACCATTCTTCCACATATCCTGAAGGTACCAATAGATGATTATTCTCTACAAAGTCCCCATATGCAATTAAGACATCTCCTAAAAAAATTATCTCTTCGATATCTTCTGGCCGTACATTTTCATAAGAATATAACCAATTACAACTATGATTTTTAAACTTAACAAAAGGCGGGAGTATAGAATCAACAGGCATCGATACTGTAGCTTTGCCAGGTCTTTCAGTTTTAAGTTGTGTTCCAACTGCAATAAATCTATTTACAACTTCCATAGCAGCTGGATGGTAGCCCCATGCTGCAAATCCCGTATTTCTACTACGACCGTATCTTACTCTAAAACCACCTTTACTACTTGGATGAGCAATGACGGGCCGGCCGGCAAGTAAATCTGATAAATATTTCCAGTTGGCTTTGACTTTTTCTGTACCTTCATCAGTTTCCTTTTTTTCTTCTTTTTTTAAATCTTTAATGAATTCCCATCCTTCAAGCTCAAACACTTTTAATATCTTTTCAATTTTCTTTGATTTCTGAATAACTCCTTCAGCCAAAGCAAGTAAAGCTCCTCCCCTAACTTTATTTGTTTCTATCCTTTCAAGATTTCTATATCCTGAAACCTCTATTTCTTCTGTACTCTCCCCAGTAATTTCAATAGGAATATTTGAAAGGGCAACTATTACCTCTTGATTGGATGGTCTATATTGTAGATTTGTCTTGCCTCTTTCATAAAGCTCGATTTCTTCAATAAATCTTTGTATTTCTTCTTCCGTTGCTTTGTATTTAGAAAGACCAAGTCTCTTTCTGATATAATCGCCTAAAAGAACGGAAAGGGCCGCTGCCGTACCACCTGCTGATCTAATTGGCCCTGCAAAATACAATGCTAAATAATCAGTACCATCAAAATTTGTCTTAATCTTAACATCAGAAATTCCTTCCAAGGGTGCGGATACTATACCTTCAGTTAATATAGCTAGACCTGTTCTTACAGCCTGTTCTGCTAATTTTTCTTTTGAATTTTTTTTTGAATATTTTTCTGCGATTATTTCATCAGAAATCATAATTGCAATTTTTTCTCTTGAAAATCCTTGCATATCAAGTTCTTTAATTTTTTTAGCAACTCCTTTTGGACCGACTATACCCTCTATTCTTCCAGCCATATCCTCTGCAAGCGGTATTTCAACTGAAGGGGATGGATCCAATCCCTTTTTTCTTGCCTCTTGAGCAATTTCATAAATTTTTTTTCCTTCACTTTCCAAAGAATTAAAATATGCATCAATCAATTAATAACCCCCACCATCACAAAATCCCATAATTGAGAGTTTGTGAGTTTTTAAGTCAAATACCGGAACTCGACCTGGTGTGGGCATAATATTTCTCATCTTCTGGTAGTCAGTCTGTGCTTGCCATCCACCAGAATTAATCATTGATGTACCCCTATAATTACCAAAACCATTCACATGAATATGCCCCGTATGAAAAATATCTGGATATGTATCAATCAACAGATAATCCTTTTCTTCAGGCGAAATTGGAGTTTTTCCCCCAAAAACCGGGGCTAAATGGCGTTTTCTTAACATTTCTTTCATAGCTGGTATGGGCTTGTCATGACCTACTCCGGCTATACCTTCGACAAAGTCATAGATACTTGTACCATGATAAGCAACTGTTTTTACCCCATGCATTTCAAAAAAACATGGATTTGGGACCATATCAACATTCTGTAATTCATAAAGCTTTTCTGCATACTGTTTTTCCACAGGCAATTGAGGTTCTCCACTTCTAGTCGCATCGTGATTTCCTGGGGAGATAATTATTCGAATCCAATCTGGGACCATAGAAAGAAGTTCATATAATCTTTCGTATTGGTCATATATATCAAGTATTTCCAAATCTTTGTCCTGATTTGGGTAAGTTCCAACACCGTCAACAAGATCCCCTGCTATAACTAAATATTTTACCCTAGAAGCTAACTCTCTTTGTGCAGGAGAACCCATCCTAATATTTAACCATTTTATAAACTTTAAAAATGATTTTTCTAAAAATGCATTTGAACCTACATGAATATCCGAAATGTGAACTGAACACAGATCAACTTCACTTCTTGATACTTCTCTTGAAACTGGTAAGTCAGGAAATTCAAATTCTTTTCCAAATATTATTCCATCTCCAAGGATGCCTTTAATCCATATTATTTCATCAAGCACGATAAATTTGACTTTTTCATCAACTTCCTTTGAACCAGAAAAAAATATTTTTATTCTTCCAGTATCATCCTCTACAGTTAAGATAAGATTTCCTTTCTTTGATTCATTTTTTTCAGTAATCATACCAACTATGCTTGTTTCTTCACCTTTTTTACCCCTTAAAACGTCGCATATAGGTATAAAGTCACGAGTAGAAGGCCTCTCTCTAAACATTTTTTTCATTTTAGTGTATCTGTCATTGAAAAGTTTAACAAAATCATCTATGGTACCTTCAGATACATTTTCTGATTTAATATTTTTAGTAAACTTTATTTGGGCTTCATTTTCTTTGGCTGGAATTTGTTTAGCATTAATTGACCTTCTAATTTCTGTCTGTGAATTTTCATCTGGTTTTACATCAGTCTTTTCATTATTAATAGCCAATGGAGCTTGGATTTCTTCAACATCCTTTAAGAAATCTTTAATATCATTACAATCGACAAAGACTTTACATCTTTCTTTTAAAAAGTCGATTAACTCAACATATTTATTTTTTTCAATTAAGGATAAACTTTCAACGGAGTTAAATGTAAGTATAAGATTGTTTTCTAAAAAAAGATTGTTTATTTCTTCATTAAATGACGTTGACTCTCCCACTAAATCACCATACGACCAATGGGATTAATTGTCATAGATTAAATCTTCTTCAAGGCAATCTTCAAAGATTTCTTCTTCTTCATACCATCCCAATATCTCTTCCTTCTCTATTAGCTCCCACTCATTTTCAAAATTGATTAATATGAGCTCTTCGCTACAGTATGGGCACTCTATATTTAAACCATCCTTTAATTCCTTGAATTCTATAATCTCTAGGCATACTGGGCAATCTATTTCCTTCATTTTATCCCTACTTATACGCATTTACCTAATTTTTAAATCTATCTATGTGATTTTGAAAGAACACTTTTATCTTATCAATCAATATTTCTTTCGAATCTGGGATATATTCTAAATTATCCCTTACCCATTTAGGTATATCCTTTGAAACAAATTTATTTGCTACTCTTTCATCAAGAAAGACTATCAATGCTTTGTCAGATATTAATCGGTGGGCTCTGCCTGCTGCTTGGCACAACTTTCTGTGGGCGGGGAGATAATACCCATAATATTTTCCTTTTCCATAAAATACTTTTTGATAATATTTAATCTGTGCATCTATCCTTGGCGTAGGTTTTGCATACGGAATGCCAACAATTACTACTGTATTCATCTCATTTCCTGGGTAGTCTCCACCCTCTGCATTTCTGCCCCCCATTACCCCTAATAATACAGCACCATCTTTCATAGAATGGGCCTTAAAATCAGAGACTAACAAGTCATTTTCTCTTGAATCCATGCTACGCCTTTCTATAAATAAAGGCTTGTCGGATATATGGGCTATCCCTGAGTTAAGCAGACCGTTAACAACTTCATATGAAGAACAGAATATACCTACATTTAGAGGGACTGAATGTATTACATCTATAGCCTTTTCTGTTATTTTTTTATACATCTCTTCATTTCTATGCGTGCCTTTTGTTGTAACCCCTTTGGTAACTATGCCTTTTATATTAGAAGATGAGAATGGTGATGGAAAAATTTTATATGAAGGATTTTTTACTCCTATGGTATCTGAATAAGCTTCTAAGGGCTCAAGAGTCCCTGACATATGAACAGTACCAAACGCAAAATCTAAGACTTGTGTTGTTATGGGCCTTGGATCAAGGGATACTATTTCTAGTTTTAATGTTTCTTCATCCCTCTTTGTTTTACTTTTTTCAAAGAGGTAACAATACTCTTCACTACCCCTAACTTTAAACCAATTCTCTATAAATGATGCAATTTTAAAAACATGAGACCTTGGCATTTTATTTTTCTTAAGGCGTGTTTTTTGAATCTTCTCCCCCAAAGCCTTCATATAAATTATCAAGTCGAATATAGTCTTTTCAAAACCCTTTGAAACAAAAGGCCCTTTCATTCCTTCTAATCTAGTAAAAAGGTCTTGATAAGAGACTATTACCTCATCTTCAGATTCAAGTTTAAAATCATTTTCTAATTCCAAGAATACCTCATATAATTTGTTTAAAAATTCAGTCACAATTGGTTCATCAAACTCTATTGATTCGTTAATTGCACTTGAAATTGAATAGATAGAAAGCTGATCTGAACCAAGATTTACTGCAAGATCGGAAAGATTATGGGCTTCATCAAGGATTAAAATAATATCCTCTAGAGTTGCCCCAACACCTTCAAGAAAATTATCCCTTATATCTGGGTGAAACATATACATGTAACTACAAGAAATTACTTCAACATTCTGCAATATTCCTTTTACTACCTCATATGGGCACATATTCTCTTCTATACAAAGTGTAACTACATCTTGAGACAAGGAAGGCTTCTGGGAAAGACTAACTTCAATTTCGTAAGCTCTATCTTCCTTTTCTTTCATATTTTCATAAAACTCACATTTGTTCTCCCTTCTTAATAATCTACAAATGTGAAGGGACGTTGCAGTGTCCATATCATTATTGATTATAGTTGGATGAAGACACATTGAACTTCTTCCTTTTATTGAAATACCAGATACTTCTACCTTCTTTCCTACCTCCATTAATTCTTCCATGACTCTATCCATCTGTTTATGAGTCCTACAACAATAAACTATCTTTTTACCAAATTTTTCAGCTACAGGCAATACTGCAGATAAAACAGAAATAGTTTTGCCAAATCCTGTTGCAGCTTCTACTATTGGATTTTTTCTTTGAATAAGACTAGCTTGAATAAACTGGATAAACTCCTCTTGATTTGCTCTATATTTGTCGTATGGGAAGAAAGAGTTTTCCATAATTAAAAATCATTTAGTCTATTAAAAAATGTTTGGATAGAAATTTTGATGCATATAAATAATGCAACCACTTCTTTACTAACGCTAAAATATTCAGTTAAAATGATTTTAAAGTAGATTATTGAATCTTGAAAAATTATGTAACACACATCAAACTTACTTAGATATTAAAAGGATTATTGCTTTAGATAAGTTTCAATACTTTCTTATTTTGTGATACAGATCTAAAATGGATTAATAACTAAAGAAGATCTTGTATAGATACTAGATTTTATTCTGAATAGAATTTTAAGGAATTTTCTAACTTTATCTTTTTAAGACTATTGGATTCTCTTTAGAAGACATGGTAATCGCTGAATTTAATATCAATGAATGTAAAAAGAAAGCATTAAAGTAAAGTTAAAGTTTGATAGAATGCGCCCTCGCCGGGATTCGAACCCGAGGCTTCGGCTCCGCAGGCCAATATTTTATCCAGCTAAACTACGAGGGCAACACAAAGGTCAAAATAGAAAGATTAATAAACTTTTTGGTAATAGGTTTCATTGGTGAGGCAATGGAAGATGAAGACATCGATAATGTAGTTATTCAGGGAGAGCCGTCGCCTGAAGAAATTGCAGAGAGTGATAGAGAAGGCATTAGAATTGCTGCAAAAGAAGTAAACTATGATCTTGCCCCTGCTGAGATAGAGGATATTAGGAAAGCTATGTTGAAGGCTTTGATATTAAAAATAGTTGCAGCTAACTCCCTTGTTCCTGAAAATGTAAAAGAAGACGACTTTGAAACTATTTTGGCCTTATACACAAATGTTCTATCCAACTTGTTGAAAAAATAATACTCTTTTTATTTAATTAGTGGTATTGATTTTATTGAGTACTGCATTTTAATAATATTTTATTATTCAAAAGATAATTATTTATTCAACTCTAAATACTAATTCTTTTTCCTGCGATATATTCTTTCCTTCAACTTTAAATTTTATTTTATATGTTCCTGGGTTGCATTTTGGTTTTATTGTTACTTCATAATAGTATATTGATTTTGGAGGTATATCAGCATATACCGGATTTATATGGATATCAATACATGAAGGGTATTCTTCAACTGATAAGGTTATATTTTTCGCCTTTAATATCCCTTTATTCTCAACACCAATTTGGAAGATATTATCAATATTTGTAACTAATATAACATCTTTAATAAATTTCCCTTCGACAATATAGTGAATATTTGAAGAGGGATTTAATAAATCCGCCATCTTAACATTATATAATACCGGAAGTGACATTTTCCTTTCAGCACTTTTTACACATGTGTTAGCATAGTTAATTGTGTATTCAGAACTAGTTTTTCCAGTAAACCACATCTTTAGATTTGGACATCCACCGGCTTCAAATCCCTTAAGATCGTATATAACTGAAGGTGTGTATGTTCTATCTTTTCTCCACGATTTACCATCATTAATATGAAATACCGGTTTAGAGTCTCTTACCCAATTAATGCCGTCAATTGAAGTAGCATGTCCTATACCTTGGGCGTAATAATCCGAACCTAGTCCGTTAGCACCGCTATACCATAAGTGATAAACACCATCTATTTTAACTATGCTTACTCGGTAAGAATATTTTCCATCCCAATCATTACTATTACCAGATGAAATTAATACTGGCTTATTCCCGTATCGTATCCAATATATGCCATCTGTTGAATAAGCCAAAGAAGTATCTTCACTAGTACCATTAGGCGAAGATCCTTCACTTGATGAATCATAATACATTATATACTTATAAGTAAATGCTTGGTCATCATTTTTATTGTCAGGAGTTAATGAACCTATATTACTCCCAACAGGATTATAAATAATGTAGCCAGGACCATATAAATGATAGAAATAATGATTAAATTGACTGTAATCCGTTACTAATTGAAGGGATGGATCGGTTGCATGCTGCTGAACGGATTGGTCATTAGTCCAACTCAGACCGTTATTTGATTCTGCATATCTTATGGAACCTATAGAATCAACATTTCCACTCCAATACCAGATTTTGTAGTAAATACCTGAACCAAATCCATTAGCATCATATACTACTATGGGATGTTGTGCACTACTTAAACCACTAACAAGGGTGTTTGCCCCCCAGCTTATTCCATCAAGAGACTCTGTTAAATAAATATTTCCGTTACCATCGTTATACCACATCTTATAGTATGCGGCATTGCCGTGTCCACTAAACTTATTAGAATCAAAGATAACTGAGGGGTAATATGCCCTCATTGTAGGATCAAAAACAGGATTATGAGAATATTCTTCAAACTTAATTTCTTGAGCTAAGACAAAAGGAGTAATAAAAATAAATAAAGATAAAATTATTGCTGTATATTTCATGCTATTTAAATTTTTCTTTCCTTTTTATACTTATCTATTAAATGTCAATGCACGGGAAGCTTAGTGACTTTACAAATTCCTCATTAAAATCTTTTTCCGCCGCAAGTTCAATATAGTCTATTTTTTTATTAATTTCATTCTCTTCAATTCTCTTTCCTTTCGACAAAAGAGATATCTTTGCACCTTCTCCGGCAGCATTTCCAATTGATTTTATTCTATCTAAGGGTACATTAGGTATAAGACCTATTCTTATTGCACTCTTAATATCTATATAATTGCCAAAAGCTCCCGCAAGATAAAGATTATCTATATCATTTGCCGTCATTTTTAATTTTTCTAGAAGAATATTAATGCCAGTTGCAATGGCCCCCTTGGCTAACTGAATCTCTCTGATATCAGATGCAGTAATTACTATTTCCTTACCCATTGCTGTTTTTTCTTTCCACTCTACTACATATTCTTTTTGTCCGTTGGAAGAATTTTTTCTTACCCTTTCATAATCCTTATCTATTATTCTTCCACTAGGATCTAATAGCCCAACTTTTAACATTTCAGATACTATGTCGATTATACCAGATCCGCATATACCTCGTGGTTTTCCATCATTAATAGTTTTATAAAAGGCCTTGAAAGATCCATCTTCAATAAATACTGATTCAATAGCGCCTGTTGAAGCCCTCATGCCAAATTTCAAATGACCACCTTCAAGAGCTGGGCCTGCAGCGCACGAACAGCTTACCATTCGGTCCTTGTTTCCTAAAACAAGCTCTCCATTAGTCCCTATATCTATTGCAAGTGAAACTTCATTATTTTTATAAAGCTCAGTCGCAAGTAGGACACCAATTGTATCTGCACCTACAAATCCTGAAATTATTGGTAAAACATGAACATTACCAGATTGATTAATTTTAACACCCAGTTCTCGTGATTTTATGTCAACTGAACTGGAGATAGTAGGGGTAAAAGGAGACAATGAAAGGCTTTTTGGATTAATGTTAAGAAATATGTGATGCATGGCAGTATTGCCTACAGCAGTCATTTCGTAAATGGAATTATAAGAAATATTATTTCTTAAACAAAGAGCATCAATCATTAAATTTATTCCTTCAATAATGGAGTTTTGAACAGAGTTTACACCATTATTTATAGAATATGTTATCCTTGAAATCAAATCTTCACCATACTTTATTTGTGGATTTAGTATTGATTCGATGTCAATTAGTTTCCCTGTTTCTATATTGAAGAGATAGGCCACTACAGTTGTCGTGCCTATGTCAATAGCAATTCCATAAATACTATCTTCTAATTTAGTTAATCCAATAATTTCATTTTTGAATATAATAAATTTGTGTTTTGATTTATCCATAGCCTTGTTTGAGAGGTCCTTTAAGGTGGGATAGTCAATTGAAAGATTACTCTTCTTCAATTCATTTTTAATGAGATCAACATAACTGTTTTCATCACCCAAGGATGGCCTGGGAATTTTGATTCCCTTAATTTCAAGACATGGATCTATTTTAATTTTTTTTGAAATCCCTTCTTGTAGTATTCTTAATCTTTTTTGAATAGATGATTCTGGAATTTCTATAATCACATCTTCGATTACTTTTACAAGGCAACTTAATCTCACTCCTTTTTTTAACTCGTCTTCAGAAAGAATATTTTTTTCTTCAAGTGTAACTTCATTAACGCTATCAGGAGTTTTTACGATTATTTTACATTTACCGCATTTACCGTTTCTGCCACAAATTGCTTCTATATTAAATCCAAAATTATTTAAGACTTCTAAGAGATTGGATCCTTTGTCACAATTATTAATTTCTTTTTTAAGATTGGAAATCGTAATATTAATTTTCTATTCCTCCTGTTTCAATTAAGATAGGATTATTTTTTAAAGTAATTATTCCTTGCGTCAATCATAGCTATACAATTTTTAATGGGGGTCATAGGTGCCAATCCACACCCAGGTGCTAGTATATCTGTGCCCTTTTCTAATGCAGTAATACATTCTTCGTAAACTTCGTTGTAAGTTCCGTTTAACAAAGTTTTTGCTGAAGAAATATTCCCAATAAGCTTAATCTTGTCTTCTAAGGTGTCCTTTGCTTCTTTCATATCGGTCTTCTCTTCAATACTAAGCCCAATAAATCCACTCTCTCTAAGTGATGGCAGTATTGCAGTTATATCCCCGCATATGTGGAGAATACTATCTCCTTTTATTTTTTTAGAAATGTCCTTATAAATTGGCAATACTAGATCATTAAAATCTTTTGGGCTAATCAGCTCTGGAGATGCCACTGGATCCAAAACAACAAAAGCATCAGCCCCGGCATCAAGTAATGCATTTGCATAGGAGATCATGGCATCACTGCCGTATTGAAGGTATTCAAGTAGCCCTTCTTTTTCCCTAATAAACCACCTCATTAGCGTGGTAACTTCAACAAGACCACTTGCGATAGTTACAGGCCCTTCAGAACCGGCTATTATGGGAACGTTATCTCCAACGATATCCTTGATTATTTTAATAGCTTCAATCATGATTGGGATTCTTCCACTTGAAAGAATAGTTTCAGGAACTTTACCTATTGGCACTGGTTTCCTTGAATTATAGGGGTGGCCTTTAACTGCAGCTTGTCTAGTCGTATCCCCCTTTTCAATCTCACAACCCAAAGCTTCCAATAGAACAGTAAGGCAGTAGGGGATTCTAACAGCTTCAAATCCTATTTCTTTATGGGCGCTTATTGCTAGTTGTGCTAAAGCTTTTGGATTCCAATTAGCATCTGGCCAGTAGTATTTTGTTAGACTCATTAAATCCTTTGTCCCTGTTTGGGTGACGGCTAATACTGGGGTCTTGTCGACTGTTTTGCCATTCAATGTTCTTTTTAATCTCTCCTTTAGGGTCAAATTTACCATAGAATCACCAGTTGTTAAAAATAGAAATAAAAAAATAAATTATTTATAAACCCCAAATTGCCTTGCCGCATCAATAAATGCCATAGGTTTGATTGGTTCGGCTAGAGGTGGGAACTCACAACCCGGACACAATATAAATCCCCTAGGATTATCTATTCCCTGTTCAATATTCTCTTTACACAATTGGACGACTTCTTGGTAGGATTTTGTTTGTATTGATGGCGGGTCAACGTTACCTCCAATAATATCGTGAGTACCAAATTTTTCAATTTGTGTTTTAAGTGGTGTTTCTGGGCCAAAAATCCAAGCGTATATCCCTTTCCAATTTAGAGACTCTCTCATCTTTATGTAGTATGGAATATTTAGATTTTGATCTGCACATGGGTGCATCAAAGTCACAGGAATATCAAATTCTCTTATTTTTTTATGAACTTTCATCATATAAGGAAATGCAAACTCTTCAAATTTCTGAGGCGATATCACTGTATTTGCTTCTACTGGGCCTCCATCAAAAACTACACACTTATCTGCGCCGTATCTATTGACAAAGTACTCAATTTGATTGATAAACATCTGACTAACTTTATCAAGTAAAGCGTGGGCAGACTTAGGTTCAGTTTTCATCCATTTTAAAAACTTTGTAGTATCTGCAACGACAGCAGCTGCAGTAAAGACACTACCACCTTGGAATATACCAGGCATTCCCATTTCTACACAGCGATCACATAATTTTTGGGCTTCTACAAATCCTCCAACAGGTTTATCTGAATCGGGAACTTCAAGTTTATCTATGTCCCCTATCTCATTGACTGGATGTTCAATAACGTACGGTGCACTGTGACCTTCCCCATATGGAAATCCAATCTTTCCGCCAAACTCCCATGGGCCACATGATGCATAACCATACATAGGTGTTTGCTCATACCCATAAAGCCTCATCGACATAAATTGAGCTTCAAAAGATTTATTTCCATCTGCATAGAGGTCACCTAAAGGCATACCTACTATTTTAGTACAAAATCCCAAAATAAAAGGAATTACGGGTACTCTATCTGGTTTTTCACCCATCAATACCGCTTGAAATCTTTCAGGAGGGGTCATTTTATCCATTTTATCACGCTCCAACTAATTTTTTGGAAACTTTGACAGCTTCAACAGCGTCTTTTCCATAACCATCCGCACCTATCTTGTTTGCAAAATCATTATTTATAGGTGCACCACCTATAACAACTTTGGCTTTAGCAGTGTTTTCTTTTAATTTTTTTATTACTGGCTCCATATACATCATGCTAGTTGTCATTAAAGCTGATATTGCGACTATATCTGCATCTTCTTCAATAGTTTTCTTAACAAATGTGTCCACAGGTACATCCTTGCCAACGTCTATCATGATAAATCCTGCAACTTCAAGCATCATCTTAACTAGATTTTTTCCTATATCATGTATGTCGCCTTGGGCTACCCCTATTATTACCTTAGCAGGCTTTTTAGCCGATGCATCCACTTTTAGATGTGGTTTTAAAATGTCGATTGCGGCATACATAGCATCAGCAGACAACAAGATTTCTGGAACAAACATTTCTTTGATTTCATATAGATCACTAACTTTTGCCATTCCTTTGTTACATCCTTTCATTAGGGATTCATAAGGGTCAATTCCAACCTCAAGGGATTTTTTTGCTAGCTCTTCGCTTTTGACTTCATCACCGTCTATCACAGCTTTAGCCAAACCTTCAAGAATTTCTTCTTTTGATACCATACTAACACCAATATTTTTAAAATAGTTATCCGATTAAATTTGAGTTTCCTAACTTATAAACCTAATCAATGGATGGAGGCGCCATCCCTATGATAGACGATCATAAAAACAACGATTAATATAAATAAGTAATACATTAATTATAGTTTGATGACACTTCAAGAAGATCTTGAAAAAGTCCTTGACATCCTAAATAGATTAAAAGGAGAGGAAGGAGTCATAATAGTAGAAGGTCAAAAAGATATTGAATCACTTGTTAATCTTGGGATAAAAAATAGGATTATTAATGTCTCGCAAAGGAATATTTTTGATGTTATTGATGGCATCAAAGAAAAAGAAGTTATAGTTTTAACAGACTTTGATAAAAACGGATCATCCCTATTTAAAAAATATGTTAAAGAGCTCAATTCATCTGGAAAAAAAGCTATTACATTATACTATAAAGAATTAAAGAAATATTTGAAGAAATATATTGTAGGGATTGAACAGATATATCCTTTTCTTCAAAAAAGAGATTTAATAGAAGATAATAGTGAATACGATTGGTAATAAGAAGTAAGTATAGACTGACTATAGAGTTTTTATATCAGCATCTCAAGCCATTAAAAGGAGAAATATTTTTACAAGATGAGCTTAATATGAAGGAGGAAATATATTTTTTATCTAAAAATACCTTAAAATACCATGCTTCTGTTTAAAATTAAGGCCAATTTGAACTTAAATCGTGAATTTATTATCAAACAGAAAGACATTTTAACTTTAGGCTATCAATTTAATATGTAGGGTAGAAGAGCAGGATTGAGATGGATGGGGCAGATAAAAATAATTGTTGAAAAGCATATTGACGGGTATGTGGCGTATCCTATTGGACTGAAGGGCATTGTAGTTGGTGAAGGTAATACTTATGAAGAAGCCTTAGCGGATGTTAAATCTGCGATTCAGTTCCACATAGAAACATTTGGAAAGGATGCGTTCATTGAGGAAGATATTATAGAAACTTTTATTGCTGAAGTGGTAGTCTAGTTGTCTAAATTTCCTATAGATGCTTCAACAAGGAAAGTAATCAAAACTTTTGAATTACTTGGATTTGTAGTTGTTAGAGAAGGGAATCATATCTCAATGATAAGAGAAAATGAAGACGGCACTAAGACTCCCCTGACTATACCAAATCATGAGAAGATTAAAAGCTCCACTTTGAGAATAATATGCCGGCAAGTTGGAGTTTCTAGGGACGAGTTCATAATGGCATATGAGAATGTTTGATCTGATTTACTATACTTTAGTCTTAACCTAGATCTGTATCTAATTGCTCCTATCTTTATTTATGTGAAGAATTATTGTTTATTTTTTATTTTAAAAATTAAGTTGGCACTAACTTTAAGGCCAAATAGATTATAATTAGAATATATTTTAGAAAATCTATCTTATTAATTAAAATATGGTAAAAATGGCCTAATTTCAATACGCATTGGTAATAAAAAGAAGTGCGGTCGCCGGGATTCGAACCCGAGTTGCGAGCTTGGCAAGCTCGCGTGCTAGCCACTACACTACAACCGCATTTTAAAGAGTATTTTTCTACTCCTAAAAAATATATATAAAGGTTTTGGTCATTTTTTTCTAAGCTTTTAGGCAAAAACTTTTAATGATTACTACAATTAAGAGGCTGTGGAAACTACTTTCGTGCTTGTGCGCTCTGAATCTTTTGATAAGATCCTAACTTCATTGTCTGACATGAAGAGATATGGCGATCTTAAAATAATCGGAAAACCTAAAGTAATTCCTGAAGAATTCTCAGAAACAATTCTGAAAAAAACTTTGAAGGAGGAAGTTAAGATAAAATTCAAAGCAAATGTCATAGCATCAGTTGAAGGGGAAGGCGGTCTTATAATTGACAGATTGCGAAGTATACATCCACCTGCGCATATGATTGCAATAACAAAAAAGAATGAACTTTATTTCCTAATCCAAAAATCCCTTAAAGATTTTAACAATCTAAAAGGGTACACAAATCCCAAGGTGAATCAATGAAGGTAATTGCATCCGGAACATTTGATAGATTACATGAAGGGCACAAACACTTCCTCATGTCAGCATTTAATTTAGGGCATGTCTATATCGGGCTTACTTCTGATACCATGATTAAAAATAAGGAATATTCTGACAGCATTCAAAACTATGAAGATAGAAAAGACAAATTGATTCAGTATCTTTCTAGCGAAAATAAAAATATAGGTGATGATTACCAAATAATAAAAATTGATGACAGGCTAGGTTTTGCTGTTGAATCAATGGATGCAGACGCCATAGTAGTTACGTCTGATAATATAATGGCGGCAGAGGAAATCAATGATGCCCGTGCAGAGTATGGGCTTTATCCACTTAACATCATAAAAGTAGAACTAATTTTAAAGGACAATAAAAAAATATCTTCTACAGATCTAAGAAGGAAAGAAAAAGATTAATCTTTCCTCCAGAAGTCCCCCTTGTAAGCACTTGTTGCAGGGCACCCAAGGCACCTACCTGACTTATAATAAGGACACCCATCACAATCAAGATCACATCCTCTTTCACTTTCTAAAGTGATTCGTACAGGCATAACAAAATCTTTTACAGGGCTCACAACTATATTAAAATCGACTTCTTTTACATCAGGATTTAATCTCAAATGATAGTCGACTATAGATTCAAGCGTTGCGATATTTTCCCCCATAAAAAGAAGGGTCATATTATATCTACCAGACACCATCAGAGCATTAATGAAAAATGGGCACTTAGAAAACGTTTCAATTATACCTTGAGAGTTCTTTGCTGCAATCTCAACCTTGGCAAGAAAAAGATTAACTTTTTTAAAATTCATACCTACGATATGAGAAAGTATCCCTCTATCTTTCAATTTCTTTATTCTCATCCCCACTGAAGGCTGGGAGAGGCCGATAATTTCAGCAATTTCACTCTGAGATATTTCAGGATTTTTTTGAAAAAGAGTTATTATTTGCCTATCCTTTTCGTCTAGCCGGATATTACTATTCATTTTATCACCTATATTATAAGATATGTTTATATACTAATAAATCTATCTATACAATATAATAATATTTGTATTGGCTTATATCTTATTTGAGCATAACTATATAAAATTGCGGCCTTAATTTAGAGGTGTGAGTTTATGAATGGTGTTTTAAGATTCGGTGTTTCAATCCCCCCTGATCTTTTAGGTAAATTCGATAAGATCATTGAGGCAGAGGGATACGACAGCCGCTCTGAGGCGATTAGAGACATGATAAGGGGGTACATCGTAAAACGCCAATGGATATCTGGGGAGGAAGACGCTGTTTGTACGATATCTTTAGTCTATGATCACACAAAGAGGGGGATTGTTGAAAAGATAACAGACGTTGAACATCACCATATCAAGGAAATTGTTACAACTTCTCATGTACACCTAGATGAAGAGAATTGTCTCGAAGTTATTATTATTAAGGGAAATAGTGAGAAAATTAGAGATTTTGCCAGATATATCCTATCTATCAAAGGCATAAAACACGGGGACTTTATTATAGTGTCAACTGGAAAAGGTATCGAGTAGACGATTTATGAAGAAACTAATTCTCATTGCTATTTTTTTATTCTTATTAATTTTGGTAGGTAATTCTGAACTTTTTGATAAAACAAAAATCAAAGGAACTTATGTTGTATTTACCGTCGATACTGAATATGATTTTCCCCCAATACTTAACACTGAAAGAGGCATTGATGAAGGGATTCCTATAATACTGTCCATGTTTGATCAACACAATGTGAAGGCCACTTTCCTCACTACAGGTGAATTAGCCAAGAATAGGCCAGAAATTATAAAGGAAATTCATGACAAGGGGCATGAGGTGGGTTCACACAGCTATCACCATAAATCAATAAAAGCTATGACAAAATCTGAAATAAAAAATGAGATTGTTCTTTCATCTAATGCCATTGAAAATGCCATAGGGATACGCCCAGTTTCCTTTAGAGCCCCTGGGCACAGTGCATGTAATGACTTAATGACTTTACTTCAAGAAAATGGATATCTAGTGGAAGCTTCGGCTGAAAAAATTAATTCCTACCCTTACCATCCGGATGAGAACAATTGGATTTCAGAAGGCAATATGAGTATTCTTAGGGTGCCTGTTTCACATACACCATCATACTTTTACCCCCCAACAACATACAATAGACCATGGATTGATTGCTTCAATAAGGCAATAAGCTCTCAATCAGATAAAAATCCAAAGATAGTTGTCATAGGGCTTCACCCGTGGGAGTTTGTTAAACTTGAAGCAGATGAGAAATATCAAAGCTATATTAGGGCATGTGGAAATTATACCATTGAAAATGTGACTTCACTTTTAGACTATTTGGATGGGCAAGATGTCACTTATGTCACTTTAGAAGAGCTTTATCATGTTCTAACAGATTAGGGCTAAAATATGCCTTCCCTTAACTTTTCTTCAATTTTTAATATTTCTCTTATTCGATTTTCACCGTTGATTTCCTGTATGTATTTATTTGTTTCTGGGGGCACAAGATTATCCCATTTTTGATTCATCGAAATTCTTTTCCTAATTGAAGTACCATTGAGTTCATCTTTTTGATAAAATTTAACTTCTGATGTTTTGTATCCCCTTTTTTCCCAAAGTAATCTAACTAAATTATTATTAGTATATACTTTTTCAAATGAAGGAAAAGTGTCAATAATATTATCTACCCACAAAGAGTTACTTTCCATATTGGGGCTTGATAGGACTATTACCCTATTTCTTAACTCTTTTAGAGAGCGTAAAATCATTTCAATTCTCTCTCCACTAGAAAACGGATTTGATATGGTGTAAGATAATTGCGAAGCGGCAACACATACTATAACTTCATCTTCGTTTTTTAGTATGTCTTTAATAACCATATAATGGCCGTTATGAAACGGCTGGAATCTACCTATATACAATCCCCGGCCCATTTTATCACTTCAAACTTTCAAACAATGACCCTATCATTAGCGGCAGTATCACAGTTGCGTCTCCTTCTATTGTGATAAACTCTGCGTCCTCTCTTACTTTTCCCCAAGAAATTGCTTCCCTAATTCTAGCCCCTGAAAGAGAGCCGTCCCATTCAGGTGCAGTTGTGATATATACGGCGTAATCTAATCCCCCTCTAAATTGATTCCACCATATAGTGTGATGTTTTGATATGCCTCCCCCAATCATTAGAGCGCCACTTTTATCAGAAGAATATATAAAATCACTTATCAGATCTTCATCTTTCATAATGTTTACATTGAAATCTTTATGCCCATCCTGCCAGAAGTAATAAAGCTGCCATCCCCATGATCCATCAAGCGGCCCTGGTAAAACCATGGGTATCTTATTTTTATAACACCAATATACAATAGAGTCTTCCTTATTTTTTTCAACTTCCAGTGATTTCCCAAATTCCCATATCAATTCATGAGTTGAAATATCCCTTATCCCTCTGTGATACAGCTCTTCCACTAAGCACCTGACTTTATCCTCTAGAATTTCTGAGTATGATTCATTAGGTATCAATACATTCCCTTCCCTGTTTATCCCTTCTCTGTGGAGTTCTCTATCGTCCATTTCAAAGGACCCCTGATAGTAACTCCTATAGATCCTTGCGATATCATGGTCTAAAGTACCGGTAGTTGTTATCACCATATCAAAGATTTTATTTTTTAGAAGATCTTTGAGTATCCCCCTTGTTCCAGTTGCAACTAAGGATGCAGGAAAAGAAAGAATTCTTTTACATTCCTTGTCTTTTACCATATTTTCTAAAATCTTAGAACCGTCCCCAACTTTTTTTGCAACATACCCCCCAGAAAGCGTCATTTGATAAGTAAGGTCTTTTATGCCCTTAATTTTACCAAGGTCAATATCCTTTACAACTTCTCGTTTCATGACAATGACATTGCCAAATTATCTTAAATAGCTTTTCAATAACTTTAAATATCATTCGTCTAACTATTTTTTATGGAATTTAATATCCTCATCTGTGGAGTCGGCGGGCAGGGAACAATTCTTGCATCATATATCCTTGGAAATGCAGCATTAAAAGAAGGATACAAAGTCAGACTAGGTGAAGTTCATGGAATGGCCCAAAGAGGAGGATCTGTTGTTTCCCATGTCAGAATGGGCGATGAAGTTTACGGATCAGTTATCCCACAAGGAAAAGCAAATATAATAATGGCATTTGAACCACTTGAAGGATTACGAAATATCTCTTACCTAAAAAAAGATGGCGTAACAATACTAAACACAGAAAAAATAAATCCCATTTCAGTATCGCTTGGGGAATGCGATTATCCATCAATTGAGGAAATAATAAGTGCACTTTCAGAAAAAGGTAAAGTCTATCACTTTAATGCAACTGAAATGGCTAAAAAATTAGGCAGTCAAATAACAATGAATATGGTCATGATTGGGGCATTATCATTTCTTGAAACCCCAATAAAAAATGAAACTCTTTTAGAAACCATAACTTCCCTCCTGTCCAAAAAACTTGAAATAAACTTAAATGCCTTTGAAATTGGTAGAAAAAAAATGGAGATTCTAATTTAACTCAAATTCTCCGATTATACTCTCTCCCGCTTTTACTTTATCCCCCACCTTTACAATTGTTGTTATCTTGGAAGGATAAATTAATACTACTTGTGATCCCAATCTTATCATACCTATTTTATCCCCCATATTCAAGGTTTGGTCCAAATCAACATAGCAGTTTATTCTTCGTGCAAATGTACCGGCAATCTGAATTGTCACCGTCCGTATTTTTCCGTCTATTACAATGATATTTCTTTCATTTTCTGCCAAAACATCCCCAAATGCAGGGAGATATTTTCCTTCAATATATATGATATCAACTACTTCACCTGAGATAGGTGACCTATTCACATGAACGTCAAAGGGCCCCATAAAAATGGAAATTATTGTGTAATCTGTGTCAATGTACTCTTTTAATTCAGGTAAATAAATTCTTTTACCGTTCTTCACTGTGAAAGGAACTTCTCCTTGGTATACTGTATCAATGGAAATCACTTTACCATCTGCAGGAGATACTATAATGTCATTTTCTGTAGGAATAATCCTTTTTGGATCTCTATAAAAAATAACCCCAAAAATAATTAGTCCGATTAAAATTAGACTTAGAAAAACAGCTGCTTTTTTCTTAAATTGGGCCACCACAAATGTTAAAAACATAGGCACTTATTTAAAATTATCGTGATTGGTGTTCAACTAACGAAAACTATTATAAGCTATAGATATTGAATATTGTTTGTTAGACCTAGAGGTGATTTAATAGTCTTCATAGAAAAAGTCACAATGAAAGGATTCAAATCTTACGGTAATAAAACGTTGACACTTCCTCTTTCAAAAGGATTTACATGTATTGTAGGCCCTAATGGAAGTGGGAAGTCAAACATAACTGATGCAATTTGTTTTGTTGTTGGAAGAATATCTGCAAAGTCAATGAGAGGAGAGAGGCTCTCAGACTTGATTTTCAATGGAACAGATGATGAAAAAAAAGCTGAAGAAGCAATTGTTTCTATTACTTTTAACAATGAAGACGGTGGATTTCCCCTCGAAGAAAAAAAAGTTACTATTTCTAGAGCAGTTAATCAAAAAGGAGAAGGAGAATACAGGGTCAATGGAAAAAGAGCAACTAGATCTTATGTTTTAGATATTTTTTCATACGTAGGTGTTAGGCCGGATGGGCATAACATAGTGATGCAGGGGGATATTGCTCATTTTATTAACATGAACTCTGTTGAGAGGAGAGGTATCATAGAAGAAATATCTGGGATATCGGAATTTGATGACAAAAAAGACAAAGGATTGAGAGAACTTGAGAAGGCCCAGGAAAACATTACAAGAGTAGAGCTTGTAATCTCTGAAGTTAAAAGTCGCCTGGATAGACTACTTAGAGATAAAAAAGATGCTGAAAGATATCAAGAGATAGATAGAGAAATTAAAAATAAATGGGCTATTTATTATCATAGTAAATTAAAGGAGCTAGAAGATACAAAGCTCAAACTTGAAACAAACATAGAAAAAAGTCAGAAAGACATTGGAGAATTAAGGGCTTCAGTTACAAAAATCATCGAAGACATATCTAACAAAGAAAAAGAACTATTGGAATTAGATGATGAATACAATCGCAAAATGGAAATGGATAGTATTAATATAACTAGAGAAATTGAGAAGATTAAAGGTAACATTTCTTCAATTAATCAATCAATAGAATATGAAAAAAAGGAGCTTTCTTCAATAAAAAAAGAAATTGATGAGGCCAAAATAGAAATATCCGATAATGAACGTAAAATCAAGGAACTTTTAGATAATAAAGCCAAACTTGAAAAAGAAAGCATGGAAGTTGAATCCACTATTAAATCCAAGGAAGCAGAATATAGAAAGCTTTTGGATTCACTCTCCGGAAAAGATGGTATGTTTCTTAAAATTAAAGAAAGCTTACTGGAAGTCGATAGGAGATTAGAAAAAAATAGAAAGGACTATCTTGCATTAAACAAAGAACTTGATTCTTACAATGCCTCTGTTTCTATCCTTGAACAGGATAAGAAGAGAATAGCATCTGATATTAAAAGAATCGATGATAAACTGCTTGAAATTGAAAAGAAACTAAAAGAAAAAGAATCAAATTTATTGAGTTTTGAATCAAACATTAAAAATAACAATAATGAGAGCTCCATGTTAAGTCAAAAGTATCAAGACTTAAAATCTGAATTATCGCGCATCGAAACTGAATCAAAACAAGCGCTATCACAGTTTGAAAATTTAAAAGCCAGAATAAATGTAAAAAAAGAGGCTCAAAATGATATCACAGGCGGTCAAAAGGCCATTGCAGAAATTTTAAAGGCTAAAAATGATAAACTAATACCTGGTATCTATGGTACTATTTCTGAACTTGGAACCACTAAAGAAGAATATAGCCTTGCCTTAGAAGTTGCAGCCGGGTCTAGACTTACAAATATAGTTGTTGAGAATGACAATGTTGCAAGGGAATGTGTTAAATTCCTTAAAAATTTAAAAGCTGGGCGTGCGACATTTTTACCTTTAAACAAACTTGTAACCCCAAAAATAACGAATGCCCCCAAAACAAAAGGCGTTGTAGGCCTTGCAATTGAGCTTGTAACTTTTGATGAGAAATTTAGAAAAGCGTTTGAATATGTGTTTGGAAGAACTTATATAATCGAAAATATTGATGTTTCTAAAAATATTGAGAATACTAGACTTGTAACATTAGATGGGGATCTTGTTGAATCTTCTGGGGCAATAACTGGAGGATATTACACAAGAAAAAAATTCTCTGTTTCTTTTAACATCGAAGAGGATAACATTTCTTTGATAGATTTGGAGAAGAAGTTATCTGGATATGATTCTAAAAAGCAATCATTAAAAAAAGAGATTGAGAAAATTGAAGAAAATCTGAAGACTCTTAGTATCAAGAAAGCAGAATCTTCAACAGGAATAACTACGATCAATAAGGAAAAAGTAGAACTAACAAAGGAAACAAACTCTTTACTAAAAGATAAATCTCTACTCGATAAATCTATTGAAGAAATAATTAACAATCTTGAAAAACAAAAGAATCTTTATTCAAGCACAAAACTTAAAATTGACCCTATTTTAAAAGAAATAAGCAATCTAGAAAAAGAAAAGGCTAATGTTGAGAAAGGTATAGAAGACTCTGCAGCCGGGGATATTGGAGAGGCGCTAGAACTAGATCTCACAGAACTTAGAAAAAATTATTCTGACATGGCATCTCAGATATCTCACATTAATTCTTCTCTTGAATACCTAAAACAGTCAAATATTAAATCCTCTGAAAAAATTGATTCAAAGAAACCCCAAGAAGAGCTTCTATTGAAAAAAATATCTGAATTAGATGCTAGTTTAAAGGATATCAATGGAACCCTAAAAGAAAAAGAGAAAGAGGACACTTCTATTAAAAATGAATTATCCTCATTCAATCAAAAAAAGAAAAATCTTTCAACTGACACTGCAAACCTTAGAATTAAAAAAGACACTAAAACAGAAAAAATATCTAAATTAGAATCCGACCTTAACGTATGGGCTTCTGAAAAAAAGACAATAGTTGAAGACATATCGGAATTTTCTAGACATGCATCTGATTATGAGCCGCCACAAGAATTTTCCAAACATCCTGATAAAGTCAAAATTGAAATTGAATCCTTGGAGAGAGAAAGAGAAAAACTGATGCCTATTAATATGAGGGCAATTTTAGAATTTGAGGAAGAGGAAGGAAGGTACAATACTCTAAAGCTTAGAAGAGACACCCTTATAGATGAGAAGGATGCAATATTAAATTTCATTAGTGAAGTTGAAAAAGAAAAATCAGAAGTTTTTCTTAAAACATTTAATGAAATAGCTTCAAACTTCTCAGAAATATTTTCTGAAATATCCCCTGACGGAACAGCACAACTTCTCCTTGAAGTAGAGGATAATCCTTTCGAGGGGGGCGTAATAATAGATGCCAAACCTTTAGGTAAAAATGTAAGAACTGCCGTTGCCCTAAGCGGAGGGGAAAAGGCAATTACTGCATTATCTTTAATATTTGCCATCCAGCGACACAAACCATCTCCTTTCTATATACTCGATGAAGTTGATGCAAATCTTGATGATGCAAATGTGGAAAGAACAGCTGATATGATAAAAAGACAGGCCGAAAAGACTCAATTTATTTTAATAACCTTGAGAGAAGGAATGATGTCACGAGCAGATAGATTGTTTGGGGTTTCAATGTACAAGAAAGGCCTTTCTTCAATGGTGGCGCTTGAAGTTGAGAAGGTAGTTAGCCAGGAGGAGGCATTAGCCTGATCCAAGAAGAGGTCCTAATCCCTGAAATAGGGCCAATAGACGTTCTTATGGACCTTGTTCTTTCAAGGGAGATAGATCCTTGGGATATTGATATAATCGACCTCACAAACAAGTTTTTAGAGAGAATCAGAAAACTAAAAAATCTTGACTTAAGGATTTCAGGTAAGACAATACTCACTGCATCTATCCTCTTAAGGATGAAAAGTGAACAGCTAATGAAAGAAGAGCAAAAAGAAGAGATAGATGATGAATTTTTTGATTTTTGGGAAGATATCGAAAATGCCGAATTTGAGATTGATGAAATTAAGCCACCATTAAGAAGGAGAAATGTTGGCAAAATGACCCTTCCAGAACTTTTTGAAGCTTTAATTGATGCTTTGGAGGAGGGGGAAAAACCCAAAAGAAAGATCATAGCCAAAGTCGGCCCTCAACTTTATCAAATAGATGAAATAAAGGCGGACATACGAAAACAGGTAGAAAAACTCTATCAATACCTATTGGAGCTAAAGAATCTTAACGACACAATTTATTTTAAAGACCTGCTTATCGAAAAAACTACAAGAGAGGTAGCAAGACTATTCCTTTACATTTTGTTTCTATATAGCGATAAAAAGATAGAGATCCTGCAGGAAGTGATGTTTGGGGAAATTCTCATTAAAGTTCTGTAATCTTCTCAATAAAACCCATTTTATAAAGTTTGTAAAAAGCCGAAATATCAAAAAGTTTTGGAATTTCTTTTTCTGTTACCTGGCCTTTCATATGCATTACTTGTATTACATTAATTTCCTTTTCAGAAAATTCACCAGCCTCCCTTAAATAGGCAATATCAAATGACTTACCTTCCTTCGAAAGCATATATATATTTTTGAATTTTTTCTTTTTGAATCCACCTTTTGGCAATATCGAAAGGATAAATAGGACAGCTGTAATCACTGAAGTTACCTTTAGAGCTGGCCGTATTACATTAAGAATATCCTCCCTTATAACTTCCTTATATGTTGAGGACACTTCTATGTTGACTGAAGTATTTGTTGCAAGCAAGGGTTCTGTTTCAAAAATAAAATAATAAACTTTTGTCTCTTTTGGTACAAAAGGGAAGTCCAATTTGTCTTTTTGATAAAAGAACTCTAAAGGCCTAAGGCTTTCAGGATCTTTTTGCCACATTAAAAATCCACTTGAATCTGTTAAGGATATATCGATTTTACTAGAAGAAGAAAGCAATATTTGATATATCTTCTTACCTTCTAGGGGGATGTTGAAATATCTTGGATTATCACTAGAAATAAAAAAAGTATCGCTAAACTCGATTTGTTTGATATCCTTTTTAATAACTTTTTCTTGGCCGGTGTAATAAACATATAATAGGGGCAACTCTATAAAAAAAACTACGAAAAAGAATATTATTAAATAGTTATACCTCATCCCCCGCACCCCAAAGCATTTCAGAGCTCATAAGCCTCATCATCTTTTTTCAGATTAGCTTTCTCATCACGCAAATCATATACCGTTAGAAAATATATAAACTTTATTAAAAAATTAGTTTTGGCGCTTATTATCAGGTTTTCTTTCGTGGACAAGCTCAAGGATATCCTCTACATCCTTTGAAGATTTGATTTCTTTTTGGGTGAGTATGGGAACACCTTTGATACTTTCTTTTACCTTTTTTGCGTCCACAACAAACATAGCATCTTTTTCGGTAATATCCGATATACTTGCTACAATTTCCGCTTTTTTTTCAAATATATAGGTCTTGGTATTTGATATTCCAGTTATTAGAATCTCTCTTTCTTTTAGTAGAGCATTAAAAGGAGTCCTCTTTGTAGGGAAAACTTCAAAACCCTTGTTGCTTAAATCGCCAAATACTGTTTTTTCAAGATCAGACCTTGCAGCTTCAACAGGGCTTTCATGAATAATCTCACTTTCCTCTTTGCCCCCAACTTTTATTATATAAATTGGTTTTGTTATGCCTATGTCTAGCTCCTTTTCAATCTTTAGAACAGAGTCAACACTTATCCTCTTCTCTAAATTCTCAAACTCGTAGATAGAGCTTTTTGACACCCCTATTACTTCAGCTAGATGCCCTATAGACATGCCCCTCTTTTCTCTCTCTTCTTTAATCAAATTACCATCCACCTCCACAAAGAATCCGCCTCTATCAGCATATACCAGTGGAGGATTACCTTCAACGAAAAGATCAACGAGCGTATCAAGAGAAATACAATTAATGTTATGTCTTGAGTATACTGTACTGTTCCCAATGGGCCCAAGTTTTGTCTTTATACCAACTACTAATGGTGTCGCCTTAAGAGCTTTAGAGAGAATTTTAAGATCCCAAGCGTGTTCTTCAGAAAATGTATCAAGGTTTACCAATGCCTTAATAATTAGAACTATAAGATTTCTTCTTGCAACAACATCAAAAGAGCACTGAATCCTAGACAGAGCTACCTCAAACCCCTCTTTTTTTAATGTTTCAACAATATTTTCTAATAGTTCTGGCTTCTCCATATTACTATACTTAGCAGAAAAGTTATATAAATATATATCTTCTATTTTTTGTGATAATAGGGATTGATGACACAGATTCTGTCAATGGAATGTGTACAACGTATATTGGAACCCTCATTGTAGAGGCTATAAAGGATATAGATAGGAACTTAATTAGAGAGCTCCCTAGATTATTGCGTTTGAATCCAAATAATCCCTATAAAACAAGGGGAAATGGTGCAGTTTCAATTAGAGTAAGGGAAAATATTGATCCCAAAATAGTAGATAAAATTAAATCTGTTTCATTTGATATAATTACTAAATATTCTGAATCTGGCGATAACACAAATCCTGCAATAGTCTTCCTTGATGACAGCCTAATCACAAAAGAAACTACAGTATTTGCTGAAAGGGCTCTTCATGAAATGCTTTCCATTGAGGAAGCGATCTCTTTACTAAACAAAATTGGGGCTGAGTATGAATTTATAGGGAATGGAAGAGGATTAATTGGAGCTTTGGCCTCATGTGCATTAGAGCTAGAGGATTTTACATATGAACTAATAGTATATAGGAGCCACAACAAAAGGGGGAAAAAAGTTGTGAGTGAGGAAAGCGCCATCCAAATAGAAAAAAACTATTCACCAAGAATATTTTCAAGTTATGACTTTGAAAACAATAGAATGGTAATTTCCCCACACTCTGACTGCCCAATCCTTTACGGATTAAGAGGCGAATCCCCAGATATTTTGTTAGAAGCTGCAAATCAAATTAAATCTGAGCCCCCATTCAAAAGAAATCTTTTTGTTACCAATCAAGGTACAGATATGCATCTTGAAGCAAAAAAGATTGATGAAGTTTTGCCATTCTCATCAGTCATCGTAAAGGGCGTTATCTCTAAAAATCCTTACACTGTTCTTGGCGGGCATGTATTCTTTGAAATATCAAATGGTAAAAAAATCCTATGTGCTGCATATGAACCTACCAAAGGATTTAGGAACACAATAAGAAAACTATCAAAGGGGGATTTAGTAGTAGCGTACGGCGGTGCACTAGACACTGAATATGGGCTTACAATAAATCTTGAAAAAATAGAAGTACTAAACTTAGCTGAAATTTTAAAGAGCGAAAAACCAATATGCCCTGTTTGTGGTAATCAGATGAAATCAATAGGAAAAGGTAAGGGGTACCGCTGTAAGAAATGCCACACAAAAAACAAGGACTCTTCCACTGTTCCCATCGACAGAGACATAAAAGTAGGTCTATACGAAGTACCAATCTGTGCAAAACGTCACCTATCTAAACCCATTTTGCGCTATGGCAGAGAGAGAAATTTTGAAGAAGAAAGATTTAAATTCGACTATACTAAGTTTGATATAAAATTTGAAGGGATATAATGTTTTTTACTGCATCTGAAGAGGATATTAAATCAGGTAAAACTACTGATTTTTATTTTATCAACACAAAAAAAATTTTAGAAAAGAAGAACATAAATAAAAACGTCGTCGTTGAAGTAACTGCCTCGAGTCTTCCAGATAATTACAGATGGGGGATACTCTCTGGTTTATATGAAGCGCTTTTGCTACTTGAAGGATACAATATTGATGTAAGTGGCCTTAATGAAGGGTCTCTTTTTTATCCACAAGAACCAGTTCTCACAATAGAAGGGAACTATAAAGAATTTTGTGACATCGAAACTGCTTTATTAGGTTTCTTATGTCAATCATCAGGGATATCGACTAAATCGGCTAGACTAAAAAAAATAGTTGGAGACAAACAAATACTAAGCTTTGGCGTTAGAAGGATGCATCCTTCAATTGCACCAATGATAGATCGAGCAGCATATATAGGCGGATTAGATGGTTTTTCATGTATAGGTGCAGAAAAAATCACTGGTAAAAAAGCTTCTGGAACAATGCCACATTCACTAATGTTAATGATTGGAAACTCAAAAGAGGCCTTTGTTTCTTTTGATGAAATAATTGATAAGCAAATCCCAAGAATAATGCTAGCTGACACCTTTTGTGATGAAAAAATAGAAGCGTTAATTGCCGCAGAAAATGTGAAAAATCTTTCCGGCGTGAGGCTTGATACCCCAGGGTCTAGAAGGGGCAATATGTCCAAGATAATTCAAGAAGTTAGATGGGAGCTTGATATTAGGGGGTATAAAGATGTCAAGATATTCCTTTCAGGCGGATTAGACGAAGATTCATTTAAATCAATTAAAGACGCAGATGCTTTTGGTGTGGGGACTTCAGTCTCAAATGCCAAAACAATTGACTTCGCACTCGATATTGTTGAAGTCGATGGAAAACCTTTTACTAAAAGAGGCAAATTAAGCGGCAAAAAAACTGTTCTTCGATGTCCAAAATGTGGAAGTGGCAAAATAACATATGGCAAAACAAATGAAAAATGTGCATGTGGAGAAAAAATGAAATCTATTCAGATAAATTTAATGAAGAAAGGAAAAATATTAGTTGACTTCGAAGATGCTTCAAACATAAGATCGAATGTATTAAATCAAATCAGTAAAGTTGAGCTCTAATGAAGATTTTACTTGCCACCGCATGTGGAGCAAAAAAAAATAAAGGTAGAATGCCAGCAATTGACCTCTATAAATCTTCAAGGATTAAAGCTGTTAATAATAGGAGAGATGGTGCAGATTTTGCAGTATTAAGTGCCAAATATGGCCTTATCTACCCTGATAGGGTCATAAGAGATTATGAGAAAATACTTGATTCAAAAGGAGTTAAAAAACTCATTCCCCAAGTTACAGAATTTATTAAGATCTATGATCTCATAGTCTTTTTTAAAGGAGGATCTAGGGGGGAGTATAGGGATCTTATAAAAAGTGCATCGGAAATGGCAAATAAACCACTTGTAATGATAGGAAATAGAAATCAAGAGGATATTGGAAAGCTTGAGGAACTATTACTTAGATGCACAAAAGGGGATTTAGAAAAAATAAACGATATCGCACCTTCAATTGAAACTTACAATATATTATAGAAAACTATATTAAATCACACCAGATTTAATTTTTTATGAACCCTCTCCTTATTAATCCATTTCGAGAGGAGGCAAAAGAGTACCTTGGAATTAGTTTTGATGAAGTTTCACAAGAACTCTTAGATTTTGGAATCAACAAAATTAAAACTGAAGTTGAAGATACTAAGAATAGAAAATACCTCTTCCCTAACAGCCTTGACGAGTCAACTGATATCATTTCATTTTATCTTTTTTGCCAGGCCCTTTCTAAACGACCCTTTTCCAGTGAAACAAGGCTATTCGCTTCAATCTGTTCAAAAATATATAAATCAAGATTAGCAGAAGAGCTGATAATTGAAAAGGACAACAAAGAAAAAAAAGAGGCGATCATTGAATCTGTAAGGGGAATAATAGACGTTATACCATTTCGCATACCTGATATTAACAGAATTCTTGAATATCGGGCAAAAAAAAGCAGAGGGATTGTTGAAGAAGAGCCATTTTTATTAATCAAAGAAATTGATCTTAGAATTACAGATGAAATAATTAAGGATATAGAAAAACTTGGCTACATCAGAATATCAGGGGAGTCAAGAGATCCAAGACTTTTTCCTGAATACTATTTTATTAAATGGACTGATGTTGAGACATTAGTACAATATACAGATAGCTATCTCATTAACGGTTATATTTTAGTAAACAATAGCAAATTTCTAAATGCCTTCATGAAAAAAATGGAGCAGAGAATTTTAATCTACATCAAAAACACTGCAGAAAAGACAAAAGACCTTAAAGTTACAGTATATGATGAAATTTTCAAAGAAATATCTAAAATATCTGGTTCCTTATCTGAAATTGAAATACAATCAGAGGAATTAAATCCTGAAGTGTACCCCCCTTGCGTGATTAAAGCATTGTCTGGTGTTGGGGCGGGGGATAGAAATTATGCAATCACCCTATTCTTATCTTCCTTTTTGTCATATTCGAGGATAATACCTTCAACTAGGATATTCTCAAAAAATGAAAAGCCATCTCTAAATGAAACACAAATTAATATTTTAATCAATGAAGTAATTCCATTGATACTATCTGCTGCTAACAAATGTAACCCCCCCTTGCTAGAAGATCAACCCCAAGAAGAATTAAATATTTATTACCACCTCGGATTTGGTCTAGCCTATCCCACACTAGATAACTTTGGCAGGAGCAAATGGTATTTGCCTCCGGGGTGCGCAAAAATAAAAGAAAGCGCTCCAACGCTATGCGAGCCTGACAGCTTTTGTAAGATGTATTTTTATGAAGTCACAAAAAAAGAAGTTTTTGAAACCCTTAAAGGCAATACACCTGGAGAAAAAATATTGCTTGCATTGAAGGATCGGATGAGAACAATAGATGAAATAATAAAAAAGACGGGATTGCCTGAAGGGGAAGTAAAAAAACAACTCTTAGCATTTGTTAAAAATAAAACAGTGACGGCTAGAAGAATCAATAATCCGTTCATGTACTACTTAAGAAAAAAACGAGCTTTAAAGAGAAAGGCCGATATTATTCCTTAGCTAGATGTCTAAGCCATTAATCTCTACAGGCCTATATGAGAACAGATCACTAAATTCAGTCTTCTCAATCAAACTAAGAATGTTATTTTTGCTCCTTCCAACTTGTCTTAGTGTACTAAAAGAATCCATATCCTTTGTTCCAATAATAATAATTAAAAAATTCTCAGATAAGGGAATTGCTATAATTTTATTATTAGTGGTAATAACTGACAAAGCTTCAGGGAGTTTGTTTTCTATCCTCTTAGCAAGATCAATCACGCCCGACATTCTTGCAGCCAGATCTTGATTTTCATCGTTCTGCTCCCTAACAGCAATCAAAAGACCGTCCACACCCATTATAAAAACGTCTTTTATTTTGCTATTTTCTAGACTAAGATTTTTCAGGTGCTTAATCAGGATCTCTTCCCTCATCGGACCACATATCTTTTTGTTATTTGTTACTTATAAATATATTTACAAAATCTATAGATAAATTTAAATCCTAATCTATATAAATTGCCCTATCCTAGTGGAGGCACTTTATGTCTGAAGAATACGAAGGCAGCGGGAATATAAACTTTAGAAGAGATCTGATTATCCTTATTGGATTCACAATTGGCATAGCTTTGCTTTTAGAATATGCGGGCCTTAATAGAAATCAAGTCATTGCAATTTCAATATTAACGGCAATGGTCGTGGGAACACTTCTGTTTTGGGGATTCAGGGTAGCTATTGCTTTTCTTGGAATATCAACGTTGTTGCTGTCACGGACGCTTGACATAGCGCATCTGATTGAATTTGCGTCACTTGAAGTAATTCTTTTCTTAGTTGGGATGATGACGCTTGTTGGAATGTTGAAAGATGTTGGATTTTTTAGGTGGTTGATGATTAAAATAGTTAAACTTACTAACTTTGAAGCACATCTACTTTTAGTTATTTTTTGTCTATTATCCGCCGTTCTTGCAATGGCCATTGATGAAGTCACCTCTATTATTTTTGTTACTGCCGTTTTGTTAGAAATAACTGATTATTTTGATGTAAATCCTGTTCCTTATGTAATTTCATGTGTTATGGCAACTAATATTGGTAGCTCTGGCACTGTTTTGGGAAATCCAATTGGAATTTTAATAGCAATGAGAGGTAAACTCTCATTTGAAGATTTTATAGTATGGGCATTACCTGTAGCAATGATATCATTAATTGCCACCATCCTCATTGTTTTATTTTGGTATAGAAAAGATGTGGCTCTATTTAAGTCGAAGATTAGATTAAAAATGAGAACAACAGAGAAATTAGCTTTTCAAGACGAATGGGAGTTTGTTCCTAACGTCAAAGAGTTCAAAATTGGTGTTGCGATATTTGTATCAACAATAGCCCTCATAGCCATGCACAAGAGACTTGAAACTTTATTTGACCTCCCCCATAATACCCTTCTTTTGGCTGCATCGTTGATTGGTGCGAGCATGGTAATGATGTGGAAAAGGACAAAAGCCAGAGAATATATTGAAAAGGATGTAGATTGGTGGTCATTAATATTTTTCATGATGCTTTTTGCTAATGCAGGTACCTTGAAATATACAGGTGCAACAGACATAATTGCTCTTAAAATTGCAGGGATTGCAAGTAGTCTCCCAGTTCTTACCACAATATTACTTTGGTTGGCATCTATAGGTTCTAGCGTACTTGATAATGTAGTGCTAGTTGCAGCATTTATCCCTGTAGTCGAAAGTTTTAATAATCTTGGAATTAATACCTTTCCATTATGGTGGGCCCTTTTGTTTGGTGGATGTTACGGAGGTAACATCACTATGGTGGGGAGCACTGCAAATATTGTAGCTTTAGGTATATTAGAAAAGAGAAAGAAATACAGCATGAGATTTATGAAATGGTTAGGTATTGGGCTTATAGTTGGTGGAATCTCAACACTTATAGCCAACATAATACTAGTGTTATTAATTCCATATATGCCAATAAGGTGATAATATGAAAATATTAATGTGTACCGATGGCTCTTTTTATTCTGACAACGCTTTAGCCTATGGGGCACGACTTTTTTGCAATTCTAAGGACCATGAGGTAGTTATACTATATGTTATGCCAGAAGTTCATGAAGAATTCAAATTTTATGAAAGAAAGTTTAACGAGGAAGTAAAAAAATTTAAAGAAGTCAAACTGAAAAATGTTGAAACAGTTGATGATCTTAAAAATATTAAATCGACTGATCTCAGCATCAAAATACTTGAAAATGCTTACAAACTTTTGATGAAATTTGGTTTTGAATCAAAAACAAAGGCTAGAATAGGCAACGCAGCACATGAAATCCTAGCCGAGGCCGATGAAGGAGGATTCGATTTAATAATTATGGGCCAATATGGATTTTCTAAGGCAAAAAAATCAGCCCTAGGAAAAGTTGCTTCTGTTGTTGTAACAAATAGCAAGATTCCAATCCTTATAGTTAAATAATTATTTATTTTTATTTAAATCATAATAGTATTTAATCTTCGCACTGTGCTCAATTACAGTGGTGTGAACATACGCTTCTTTTAAAATTTTCCCAGTTGCAAAAGTACCATGAGCTTTGACTATACACCCTTTGTAGTTTTCAAGAACCCTAGCCGTGTTTTCTGCCAATTCTTTAGTCCCCATACCCCCTGTAACTATAGGTATTTCATTGAAAAATAGTTTTCCTTCAGAATCATAGGGTTTGATTGAAGTATCATTCAAAAGGGATTCTACAACTGCAAACGGGCAGTGGGCGTGTATTATTGCAAGGGCTGGAGTTTTTTTATAGATCTCTCTATGAACAATAGTTTCACTTGACGCTATGAGGTCAAGAGAGGAGTGCTTGTAAAGGTCAACAGTAACGACAGAATCCTCTGTTATCTCATCTAGCATACTGCCACTCCTTGTAATCGTAATACTATCCCCTGCCCTGACACTTATATTCCCAAAATTGGAGCTTAAATAACCCCCCTCTACAAGTTTCTTACCGAACTTAGCTATTTCTTTCCACATAACAATCCCTTCTTGCTCTCCACTTCCAATGACCCAAGTTTTTCCTATAGTTGGAGATACATTATTTATTTGTATTTTAAGCCATTCTGCCTTTTTTTGTCTAAGTCAATTTCTAGAAGTTTTTTTGCATAGAGCAAATAAATCCTTTTTTAAATTAAATTATGTTACTTTAAGAAGTTTTCTTTTTATATGTTTCAGAATTTCCTATTTATATTGGGATTTTCGCAAATTTAAAGCAAATATATAAAAGTGCCTCCAAAAATTGAGATTAGGTAAGACACAGTAATATAAGTTAAGGTCCATTCCCTCTAGACTTTATGTTTAATGTAGGTGTATCGCTATGCTTTGATATATCTAAAATAATGGGGAACGATCAATTTATTTTGATGTAACTCTAACAAATAAGACGGGGAAACTACATGTCGGCAGTATATAGACTAAAGGCGCTACCATTAAAGTCTATTTTCTTAGGGAGGAGGATTAATGGAAAAGAATGAGTTTAGTATACTTGTAGTCGATGATGAAGAGGATATAAGGGAAAATCTGAAAATCATCTTAGAGGCCGAAGGGTATAATATATTCGATGCAGATAGCGGTGAAGAGGCCATCAAAATACTCCAGAACACCAAAATAGATTTAGTACTCCTTGACCTCAAAATGAAGGGCATGTCTGGCGAAGAAACGTTGAGGAAAATAAAGGAACTAAATAGTGAGACAATGGTTATAATCTTAACTGGATATGCGACGCTTGATTCTTCCCTTGAAGCTATTAAATATGGTGCATATGATTACATTAGAAAACCAGTTAGTATAAATGAAATAAAACGTATAGTCTTTAAAGCGTTTGATAGATGGAAGCTGACAATGCTTGTCAAACACTACAATAATGAACTTAAGCAAAGATATGTTAAAAGAAATAAGGAAGTGCTTTCAGTTATCACCCTGTCAGAAAGATTAAGGGATGTCGATTCTCTTGAAAAAGGGGCAAAGCTTGTCGTCGATACAATCTATGAGGTCATTGAATTTGACAAAGTCGTTTTTTACGCTGTCAATCATGAAATCCCAATTGTTCTCAATCAAAGAGGATTTGATTCTAAAAAGTCAAAAAAATTAATTGACATCTACGACAATTACAAAAACAATAACTTTAGCCCATCTAAGGATAATAATTTCTTTTCACCAATATTCTTTGAAAAGGACATAATAGGTGCACTCTATGTTGAAAAGTTGAGCACTCCGCTTGAAAAAGAAGATGAAAATCTCATCACCTTGATATCTGGAGAAATCACCCCCTTTCTTTTGAAGTTCAAATACAATATTGTTACTAACGGGGAAGACGAAGCGCCGTTCCCGATTAAGTATGAAATACCTTCCGGCAGATCATTTATAGTATATGAGAACAAATATGAAAAAAGCTTTGAAATCTTTAAAGATCTAGTAACACACAATATACCAGGACTTGCTATAACTAGGACCCCGCCCGAATCTTTGAAGATAATTTATGACCTTGAAAAGACACCATTCATTTGGTTATCGAAAATCGAAGGCCCGAATACAGTTTCTCCAATATATATAAACAGTATAATGAATTTAATAAAAGACTTTATCGACAATGGAAAAGAATCAGTTATTATTTTAGAGGGGCTTGAATACATAATATCCCAAAATAGTTTTGATATAGCCATAAAATTCTTACAAGCTTTACGAGATTTGATTTTGATTGAAAACTCACGCTTGATCATTCCATTGAACAAGGACATGTTCAACCGAAAAGAGATTACACAGATTGAGAAAGAACTAGATGTTTTAAAGCTGAAAAATTAAGAATATCGCATAATATAGCCAAATCTTTTTAAATCTTATGTAATTATCTAGCCTTGATTCAAATGGCTGGCAATTTAAGTGATGAAGCTCTTAGAAGGGAGCTATTGAAACTCATTGAAGAAACAAGATCCCAAATACCAAATAGATCCGAAATGAGGGAAGCAATTGTTGCTAGATCCTTTATTGTATTTGCTTTAGGATGTTTTACTGGGATTGAGTTGTATACGATTAATCTTTTCTTGACTTCTAGACTGGAGGTTAGTCTACTGTTCCTAGGCTTATTCTTTGCATTAGGATTTTTAATTGGGATGTTTGTAGAAAAAATAGATTTATTAAAAATAAAATCTAAATATCGTCATTTTGATTATTGATTCTTCAATAATATTTTTGCTATACTTCCATATGCAGGTCTTGTGATTGTTAATCCTATTAAGAGCCCTATTATAGTGGTCACTGCAAACCCTCTAAGCATACCAAGACTTAGATATGCAAGTAGCGCCATAGCACCTATTGTGGTAAAGGCAGAAGTGAATATGATGAAGAAAGCCTGTTCAACCCTCTTCGTTATACTCTTTCTCTTTCTCTTTTCTCCACCCTTTTCCATCAGAGATTCATCTGTAATAACTATCTGGTGATCCACTCCAGTTCCTATTGCAGCTATAATACCTGCCATCGAAGCAAGGTCAAGTGTCCAGTGTATAATTGACGCAATACCTAATATTATGGTAATCTCTGAAATAGATATCATGATTATTGGTATGGAGATGTAGAGTTTTCTGTATCGTATAAAAACAATTGCTGCAACTGCGATGAGTGCTGCAGCCCCTGCAAGCAGTATCTGTTTAATAAACTCTGAACCTAGTGTCGGTGAGATAAAGCTCTTTCCTACGATTTTTGTTGCAACTGGAAGTGCTCCTGACTGAAGGATTATCTTTAACGCTGAAGTTTCTTGAATGGCCTCGCTTTGAGATGGTGATGTACCCTGGATTACATAAGAAGGCGTGGCTGAAGCCTCCCCAGTAGCAAGATTTTCAGAAAGTATGGGGGAGTTCATTAGACCAACAACTCTATTGAAATATGCCCCCTGGCTCTCATTTTTTCCTATAACTTCTCTTTCAACTTTAAAGCCCATCTTTTCAACTTGATTGAAGATGTCCTTCCCAACCTCAGTTTCTGTTGCAAGAATTATTACCCTATCCTTTTTCCCAACGTAGCTCTTTAGAAGTGACGGGATTTCCTGGCCATTATTAAAGCCCATTAATTTAATGTCATCCCCAATCCTCTTTTCAATTGAGAATTTATTTTGTATCTGGGGTATTGATACATTTGTATCAATCCCTGATAAATTTAAATCTGAGGGCAATCCAGAAAGCGACTTGTACATGACGTTATCCATCAATATAATAGAGTTTGTAGGCCTATCAAGGAACATATCGACAGGGTATCCACCCTTCCCCTTTGCAACTAAAGCAAATGTTTGTCCAGCTTCCTTTGTAATTGTGAAGGGGACATGCCAGCTTATCCCTTCATACGATGATTTTCTTATTTCAGGGGGGTCTACCCTTACAATATCTGATCCCTTCACAGCAACTACGCCATCAATCCTTGCTTCATAAACACCCTGCTCTTGGAGGATCTTTATAACACTAGCTTCCTTCTCAGCTGAGGTTCCAGAAACCTCAACCATTATGTTCGAATCCCCCCAGGGCCTAACATTAACATCAGAGATACCAAGCCTGTTTAATCTTAACTCTAGCCTTGTCACTGCATCTTCCATTACGCTAGGGGTAACGGCCCTATCTAGTTCTAGTGTGACAAGCGTTCCACCTTCAAGATCAAGACCTGTGGATATACCATTAAAGTAAATTGTGACGGCTGATAGCAGGACTGCAATAATTAGTATCAAAACTTTGCCATTTTTTAGAATTTTATTCATTTAGATCGCACCCCCTCTTTTCTCAATACATACCACTTCAACACACCTGCATTGAAAATCCAGGTCATGATTAGGTCTCCAATCAGACCAAATATTAAAACGATTGCAATGCCGTCTATAACTTCTGAAGTAGAAAATATGTAAAGAGCGGATAAGGCAGCAAGAGTTGTAAGGGTCATCATAAGCCCTGTTCTAAGCGCATTTCTTATGCTTTCATCTATGCTGTCCCCTTTTTCTTTAAGCACCCTTGCAGTGAGAAGGATATCTGTGTCCACAGAATAACCAATCAACATTAAAATAGCAGCGATAGTGTATCTTGATAGGTGAATCCCTGCAACTGACATAAATCCAAGAGCAACTAACATATCTGAAAATGCTACAAAGACAATTGTAGCTGCCGGCACAGGAACTCTAAAAGCTACAAACACTATTATTCCCATCAATAAAAATGCAAATAAAATGGCTTTCATGCCTTGCTGTAAAAAGGATTCACCAAGTGAAGGACCAATATGCTCTACACTTACTTCAACATTGGGGTACCTCTGGTTTAATAAACTAATCAACTGTGTAGAATCAACATCAGGCCCAGTTTCCACAATGAACCCCTCGCCAAGCGGGCTGAAAATCGATCGCACTTTTATTGCTGGATCCCCCAAACTCGTTACAAGGTAATTCTCAAGCTCAGGGGTGTACTTAACGCCCTGAACAGTTGCAAGCGTTCCACCTCTTAGATCAATCCCATAATTTATGCCAAGAGTAGCAACAGCCACAGTAGACATTAAGACTAAAATCATCGGCAATATTATTAATTTCTTATAGTCATATTTTGTAACATCAATCAATTCAAAAATTCTTCCAAATACTCCCATAAGCCCCCTCCCAAAGAAAACTCTTAAGAACTATTTAAATAACTTTGTATCATGCAATATGGGAAAATTATTTCCATTGGATTTATATTAATCCTAGTAGGGCTTGTTATCACAATTTCTGGAACTTTTTTGTCACTACTAAAGGGCGATGAAACTAGTAGGATTGAAACAGGAGGGGTCATTTTAATAGGGCCGATACCGATAATTTTTGGCAATTCCAAACACCTTATATTAATATCAATTGCAGGTGCCTTGGTGCTTATGATATCCTATTTTTTGATAGCAAGAGGTGAAGTGATATGATAGCAGAAAATGATAGGGTTCTTTTAGTTGACCCCAGAGGGAAAAAATACCTGATGACTGTTACCAATAAAATATTTCATACTAATTTAGGCAAGCTTGATATCTCAGAGATTATAGGCATGTCATATGGGGACAAGATTCAATCCCACATGGGAAAGAATTTTTCCATCATTAAGCCTAACATAATCGATTACATTTACATGATGAAGAAGATGCCGCAGACAATTAATCCTGACGATGCGTGTCAAGTTATTGCCAACACAGGCATCTCTTCTGGGGATACGGTAGTCGAGGCTGGGGCTGGCTCTGGGGCCATGACATTACTATTGTCGTATACAGTTTTTCCGGGGAAGGTCTATTCCTACGATATTAATGAGCGTTTCCTAAAAGTTGCCAAAGAAAATATCGATAACTATGGGAAGGGGAACGTGGAATTTAAACTAAAGGACATCTATGAGGGCATCGATGAAAAGGACATCGACCTTGTTTCCCTCGACCTGCCTGAGCCTCACAGGGTTGTTGGCCATGCATTTGAGGCGCTTAGGGCCGGAGGTTTTGTATTCTCTTTTTCTCCATGCATTGAGCAAGTTATTGACTTTAGGAGAGAGATATCAAAATATGATTACTCTGAAGTCAAAACAATAGAAACTATAATCAGGGAGTATGAGGTAAAGGAGAGGGGCACAAGACCAAAAACAAGGATGCTTGGTCACACAGGTTTTATGACGTTTGCAAGAAGGATATGACCTACCACCAGACTTCTTTTTTACCGGCAAGGTACCATACGGCATTAGAAATAAGATGGACAAAAGGGGTAATTAAGATAGACATAAGAATAATTTCAAGTGGCGGGAGACCAAGAGGGGATATCAATATTATTGCCCCGATCATAAAGTCAAGTTGATCCAACAAAGGCGCTGCATCCCCGCTTTCAATATTAAATCTCCTTTTTATGAAACTGCCAACTATATCCCCGCCAATAGCCCCAGCACCAAGCAGAAATCCCCTTAACAGGGCATAGCCAAGTGAAGGGAAGGGGTATACTATATGCTGCAAAAGACCAACTATCGTTCCTGCAAGAATGCCAACAAAAGTCCCTCTTATTGTTTTTGCTTTGCCTAAAAGCCTCTTACCATCAAAAAAGAGCCTTCCGCCATCAAGCGGCGGACCGCCGCCCCAAATAACGGGGGCCATATTAGCAATGTAAGGGGGCAGTATAAACCAGATTATATTGAATATCAAAAGCGGCACTATTTTGATCATGTTGGGTCTCGGTAGTTTTTTATAGCCAATGAGAGTGGAGTATTTAAACCTTTTTAAGGTGTCATCATGATTAAAACTATATTTTTTGAAGATAATAAGGTCAAATATATCGATCAGACCCTCTTGCCAGGTAAGTACAAAGTTGTATCCTGCACAGATGTTAAGAAACTAGAAGTTGCGATAAAGACCCTTGCAATCAGAGGTGCACCTGCTATAGGTATCGGCGGGGCATATGGGATTGTCTTAGCCGCATTAAGCTACAAGGGGAGCAATAAGGATGAATTCTTCAAGGCAATAGAGGAAGGGGAGAAAATAAAAAATGCTAGACCCACAGCGGTAAACCTCACGTGGGCAGTTAAACGCATGATGAATCATTTTTATTCCATAAAAGATAAATCAATTTCGGAAATTAAAAAAGAGCTAATTTTAGAGGCGGAAAAGATAAGAGAGGAAGATGCAGAAATTAATAGGAAAATGGGGCAATACGGACACCCCTTAATTTCTACTGGAGATGGGGTGCTTACGCACTGCAATGCAGGCGCACTTGCAACTTCTGAATATGGGACAGCGCTAGGAGTAATTAGGGCCGCAGTTGAAGCTGGGAAGAAAGTTAGGGTCTACTCTGATGAGACAAGGCCGCTTCTCCAAGGCGCTAGACTCACAACATGGGAGCTAAAAGAAGATGGCATACCTGTGACATTGATATGTGATGGCATGGCAGGCATTTCAATGAGAAGGGGATTGATCCAAAAGGTAGTAGTTGGTGCAGATAGAATAGCGCTAAACGGGGATACTGCAAATAAGATTGGGACATATCAGGCGGCTGTTTTAGCCAAAGAGAATAACATACCTTTCTACGTAGCAGCACCCATTTCAACATTTGATCCAAAGGCAAAAACTGGTGATGACATCCCAATAGAGGAAAGGGACAAAGATGAGGTCACCCACATTGGCGGAAAAAGAATCGCAACTGAAGGGATAGATGTTTTTAATCCTGCATTTGACGTGACACCTGCCAAATACATCTCTAGGATAATAACTGAAAAAGGGGTATTAAGGGCGCCTTATGAGAAGAGCATCAAGAAGTTATTCGATTAATAACGGTCAAGGATTGTTTTTATTTTTTCTATAATTTTATTAAAATCACCTAGATTTTCGTGTATCAATTCAAAGGACAATTTATCATCAATTTTTCCATATCTATGGACTATAATATTTCTGAATCCTTTAAGCTCTTTGATTATATTTCCCATAGATTGTGACAATATCTCTTTTTTGACTAGGTTATTTATAATGTCGTCTTCTTCTCCTGGGGAGGTAAATTTTAAGTCAGAATTAATTATTGCGCAAATATCAAGAATATTTTCAATCATATATTGTATTCTTTTATAGATGCCATCCTTCAATAATCCTAAATTTTCAAATTCTTCAAAATCTCCTGGCATATTTTCTTCTATCAATGAAAGACTTTCTTCAATTTCATTGATTTTGGATAGAATAATCTCTTTTCTCATGTTATCATTTCTAGCCCTATATAGTCATAATAATATCTCTTAAAATAATCAAACTCTTTTATAGTATTAATTGCAGTTTCATGAACAAAATTAAAATCATCTGCATAGACCAATATTCCTTTCAACACCTCTTTTCTTATGTAAAGAGGGAGTTGCTGGAAGATTTTAACGTCGTATTTATCATTGCCCAGTTTGGATAAAACTTTTAGCCTAAATCTGAATGCTTTATTTTCTGGGCCTTCATAGTATATACATAGGTCTATGTCTGAATCATTCTTCGCATTGCCTGTTGCATTTGACCCATAAAGAAAAATAAATCTAACGTTCTGAAATCCCTCTATTTTTTTAATTATTTCTAACTCTTTATCAAGCTTGTAACTCATACCGATACATTAAATATTTTTATTATTTAAATCATTTTTTGATTGATTTTGTTGTTTTAGTCTTTCAAACAAAGCTTTTAATTTTATAGTAAAATTAAATTAACCACAAACGATTTTCTTCATCTATATTATCCTATTAGTTAACTTATTTACTTGAATATAATTTTTATTGGGTTATACATTAGCAAGTGTTAGCAGTAAAAACTCCAAAGATTTATTTCATTGAGATTAGATCTTAAAAGAGGTCATAATGGTATAACAAGAGATGAAACACTTTCCTATAACTATAATCCTATTAATAAATTCCTAGATCTTTCATAATATTCTCTATTTCTTCCTTTAATATGGGAAAATCTTCTTTTACCACAAGCCATACCCTGAATAAATTTATTTCAGAGTAACCATGCACGATTTTATCCCTTAAGCCTGCAATATCTTTCCAAGGTATATCATTATACTTTGACTTTATTTCTTTAGGAATGGATTTCGAAGCTTCCCCGACTATCTCTAAGCATCTAATTACAGCAAAATTAGTTCTCTCATCTGCTTTGAAATCTTCATAAGTCAGATTTTCAATGAAATAATTTGCTTTTTCTATATTTTCTAACATATCTTTCAGATATAATGTATACTCCCTTTTCAAATATAGATCACTTCTTTTAGAATAGTTTCTTTAAGTTCTTTTCGTATATCTTCTTTTGGAACTAAATCCACCCTAATTCCTAATAGTTCGGTTAGATAATTTTCTGCTTTTATTACACCTAAAAGACTAACAGGCTCCTCAAATTCAACAATAAGATCTATGTCACTTTTTTCTTTAGCAGAATTTTTGGCATAAGATCCAAAGATGCCTATATTTTTAATCTTATATCCTCTGAGAAGTTTTTCCTTCTCCCTTTCTATTATTTTTTCAATATCTTCAACATTTTTCATTAGATATATTTTAATTATACTATTATTTAAATCTGTGCCAATTGAAGGGTATATATCGAATTAATTATGATAATGCCAAAATAATATTAGAGGGTTTTGATCTTCTAAGCAAAGCTCTATAGCTTCTTTAATATTATTCAAGGCTTCTTCTTTATTGTCTCCATAAGAGCGGCAGCCTTTAAGTTATTGGCAGCTAACAATATACACACCGTCTTCATCCATCTCAATAATAATTGGAAGATGTAGTTTTTCCAGAGAATCACTTATTCCTCTAAGTTACTAGGATATAGTTTTTTTTTAATCTTAATCTATAACTATTTTAGCAAGTGTTAGCAGTAAAAACTCCAAAGATTTCTTAAGAAGTATTTGCATTGATAAGCAATAAATGCGAAAGCTTTAAATACTATTAATGATTAATGATAATGATATTAGATAACTCTCTACATACATAAATGGCGAAAACTGATAATTGTTATTCATAGGGGTTAATTGATGAAAAGCATAACGATTAAGGGAATCCCAGACGATCTCTACTTCAAGCTCATTGAATGGAAGGGCAAAATGAAGGCGGAAAACTGGGAGGATTTTTTAGAAAAAATGGTGAAGATGCTGGAGGAGAGCTAATTTTGAGTGTTTCATTTTCTGAAATTAAGGGAAAATTGTTTCATGGTAATGTTTTTATATTGTTTCATCATAGGGAGGTATTAGCTTGAGATATTATGAACCAAAAATTGGTTTGAATTATGATACAATAGAGAGAGTTGATTATATGGATAATACTGTCAAGAATCGATATTTCACAATAAAAAAACTGATCATTTCAAAAAAGGAGGTAGATTTCTTTGAATAAGAAGATTTTGAGTTTTATATTTGGATCATTGTTAGTTTTTAGTTTATTTGGCGCAATTGAGTTTAGGGAGGTGGCTGCGGTTGATTTGATTAATGTCACTATTACTGGTCCTGCTTATCCAACTTACAGTCCTTTAGGTTACTGCAAGTTTAGAACAGGCAGTACGGCCACTCCTTATAGCCCACCTGGGAATATAAGAATTAGATTTGATGTATCTGTAAGTTATGATGCTGGAACAAAGACTTTTAATGCCATTACTTTTACTCCTGGAGCTGGAGATTATGTAATTGCTTCTCCTGCTTCTCATATTGTAGGAACAGATTGCCCCAGTGGATGGACACCATCCGGGGGTGTTGGCAGTATTACATTTACATATCCAACTAATATGCAAACTCTTTCCACTTCTACTTTTTACGTTAGACTTCTAACTGTAAATGTACCTGACCAAACTGATACTACTTGGACAATTGCAACAGGTGGATTAGGTCCAGTGCTGAATACTTCAGGTACTTCTACAAGAGATGAAACCCCACCAAAAATTTATCTTAAATATACAGGTATAACGGCACCTAAAATTGACTATAATACCTCTATTGATTTAATTGGTAAGGGCACTATGAACGTTTTAATGACAGTTGATGAACCAATATTTGCAACTCCGGCATTGGGCATCAGACAATCAGGTGCAGCTTCAGCAACATCCCTTACTATGACTGCTCAGTCAACGATACCTTCTTCAAGCTGGAGATCATCTACATATACTATTATTAATTCAACAAATGACGGAGTCGCTCAAGTTATACCTTCTGTATATGATCTAGCAGGTAATCAAGCAGATTCATCAAGAATTCAAGCTCCAAGTCAACCTTTGAATTCAGATGGCCCAACATTCATAGTGGACACATTATGTAACGCACCTTCATTAATATCCCCTGTTGATGGGAGTTTTACAAATTCGTCACAAATAATAAAGTTCAAATGGGCAGGGATAACTGAACAAGCAAACGAGTATGTAACTTATAATATACAATGGGCTAAAAATACTGCATTTACTACAGAATTAACTTCTATTTCTGCTCAATGTAATGAATCTTCTATAGATTTACAAAAAAAATGGAAATCTGGAACCGGAATCCCCCCGTGGTCCCCATCTGACGCTTTATTAGCTTCAGGATCCCCATACACTTGGAGAGGATACAATACATCATCTATAGATGTCGGAACATGGTACTGGAGAGTAAGAGCAATTGATGCTTTAGGTAATGAAAGTGCTTGGTCTTCATACAGATCATTTTCAAGATCGGGAACGGGAGTTGCAGCGCCTACATTTAGAATTAGGTATATAAAAACCCCAAAAATCGATTATGATAAAACTGCAGACGTTGTTGGTGCTGGATCGCTACAGATTAAAATTTATGCTTCAGAAATTTTGCAAGCAGCACCAACAGTCCAAATAAAACTTCATAATAAGGATACTTGGAGCCCTGTTTCGGTTACACCTTCTGGACAAGCTTCAGTATATACAGCTACATATACTGTACCTTCAGATTCGAATTTTAACGGTCTTGCGCAACTTACTGTTCAAGGAACAGGACTGGGAGGAAATACTGGAAATGAAATAGAGCTTCCTAAATGGAATCGTACAAATCCTGCCCTCCCCACAGAATTAGACTCCGATGGAGGTACATTTTATGTGGATACAGCAACAGATGCGCCCAGCTTATATAAACCTGATAACGGGCATGTGCTACCAGGCAACTCAAATGAGGCCAATTTCACATTTTATAAAATCTCAGATTTGTCTGCAGAAAGAAAAGCAGATCCAGCTCAAAATAACTGTATTACTTACCATATACAGTACTCAACATCCCCAACTTTTTCTAAAGATGTAATCACTCAATCAATAGATGTTAATGAAAGCTTTAGTGATGGGAATGCTTCTGTTTTCTGTTACACTACCTTTGATCCTTACAACAAATGGTATCTAAAAGGTGGCCCATCAGTTACTGCTTGGCCAGATAAACCTTTTGTTAATCTTAGAAAGCATAAATCTCAAGCGCTATCAAATGGTACATGGTACTGGAGAGTTTGGGCTACGGATAGACTTGGAAATCAGAGCCCATATTCAGAAACTAGAAGCTTTTTAGTATCTGCAACAACACCTAATTTGTTTTCACCTACCGACTTATCTTTATTGATAACAAACGATCCCGTTTTAAGTTGGTATAAAGTTCCTTCTGCAACTTTCTATAACATACGTTTATCAAGGGGCGATACTAACTTTTTAGATTATACTCTATATCCAGATAAAATTGCAGTAAACAACTTTACCAATGATTGGTGTGCTTCAACACTGAATATTATAGAGTACAATGTTTCGGTATCAACCCCACCAACACCTGCAATTGGTAGATTGGAGGATGGCGTATGGTATTGGAAAGTTGCATCAAGCTTGGACACAAATGCATATTCATCACCTTGGAGATTTACAGTGGATACCACAGGTCCTCCAGCACCGAATTTACTTACATTAACTAATGGTCAAGTAAGCCAGAATAAGAGGCCAACCTTTACATGGAGTGCTGTTTCAGATACAAATGATCTTTCAAATCCTGTTAGATACTATATTCAAATATCAGGTAACGCAAGTTTTCCAAATTCACCGGGACCAGCAAATTCATCATTCAGCGGAACAAATTCTTGGCCAAGTTCGTCTACATTCAATTCATGGAGAACTACAACTTATCAAAGAGGGCCTCTAACTTCACCAAGTTTCGTTCCAACACAAGACTTCCCTGAAACTCTATTAACTGCCCCAGGTGATGCGTATCATTGGAGGGTATATGCAGTAGATTCTTCTGGAAATCGCGGAACAAATTCACCTTCAAGAAATTTCCGTGTCAGCACATCACCACCATTGTTATGGGGTGATTCACCTGCAGGAAATAATGGTGCTTGTGAAACCTGGCCAACAAATTGTCTACCATCTAACTCTTCACATAGAGATCAAATTGCACTTGGACTTAGGTCACCTTCAAACGGATTTACAACAAACACAAGAAATCCCTCACTTGAATGGAGGCATTCAAGATGTGATTGTGTTGTTAGAGAAATATCAAGCTATATCATAGAATACTCTACAGACATAACATTCCCGCCTGATAAAACAACTGATATAGCAGGGGTATTCCAGGTATTGGGTATTAATCCAGATAACAACTTATTACTTAATATGGGATATACTATCCAGACGCCACTCTACAACGGAACATACTTTTGGAGGGTGTGCGCAGTTGATACTGCCGGAAACAGGACACAGTTCACTGCCCCATGGAGCTTTACAGTTAATGTTCCAGATAATGAACAGCCACCACAATGCTCTGCAACCCAGCCATGTCCAAGCGGATACACATGCCAATCTGGAGTATGTGTACCAGTTGTGATGGCACCAGGTGATCTAACAATCACAGTACAGAGCACAGCAGGCACTGCAATCTCCGGTGCAACAGTCACAGTCGATGGCACAGCTAAGACTACCGATGCAGAAGGCAAGGTAACATTTGCTGCACTTTCCGGAGGATCACACACCATAAACAATGTCACAGCCAGCGGATACAATGACCATGGAACAAGCGCAGTAACAGTAAACGGAGCCACAGCCCAAACTATAACTTTGACAACTCCAGGTACCGAAGGGTATGTCTGGGGAACAGTATACTTTGATCAGATAGGCTCACCTGCACCAAACATCTTAATAGATATATTCAATCAGTCCACAGATGTTAAGATAGATAGCAGGCTTACAAACAGCGAAGGAAAGTTCCAGTCTTCACCACTACCTTCAACAGGAACATACTACATCAAGATACCAGCCTATGAAAAGGAGTTAAGGGACTTACAGCCCACTTCACTTACAACTGGGGAAAAGATAGTAATCCTTGAAACAAAGGGAACAATCACAGGGATAGTCCAGGATGATGCTGGCCAGATAGTCTCATCTGCCACAGTAGTCTTAAAGAAGTACCCTGGAGAAGAGTTTGTCGACACAAAGACAACAAACTCCATAGGCCAGTTCTCATTTGATGCGCTCCCTGGAACCTATGTGGTCACAATTTCAAAGGCAGGATACGATGCATACACATCCTCATCATTTAGCGTCCAGTCTAGACAGACCGTCAATCTTCAAACAGTCCTTGGGAACATTATTCTAAACTCAATAAGGGGTACCTTGACAGTGTCAGTTAAGGATGACAAAGGTGCGGTAGTTAACACCGCCACAGTCACAGTGAGATCAAGCACCGGTGTTGTTGCAAAATCATTTACAACATCAGGCGGCACTGGGTCAGCTCAGCTTGCACCAGGCTCTTATAGAGTGTCTGCAGTTGCAAGCGGATTTGCAGAAAGCCTTCAACAGACAACAAACATCAATTCAAATCAGACCTCTTCACTAACAATAACATTGGCCCCTGCAACAGGCTCAATTAGGGTCGTTGCAAAGGATCCAAGCGGCGCACCGCTTTCTGGCGCAAGCGTATACATTGACGGCGCACTTGCAGGGATAACTGATTCAAACGGAGAGCTACTTGCCACAGGTTTAAAACTTGGGACACACACAGTCCGCATCACAAAAGGAGGATTCACAACAGTTGAGGAGCAGGTAACAGCAGGAGAAACAGCCGTCGTAGTTGACACATCACTTAAGAAAAACAATCTGGTCTTGTTCCTTGCCATAGGCCTTGGATTACTGATACTTGCTGGAGCATTGTACTTCTTCAAATTCGGAAAGAAGGGCACCGGACCAAAGGGGCGCCCTGCACCAAAAGGATTATCTCTACCACAAAGGCCAGGCGCACCAAGGCTAAGACCCCACAGGCACAAAGGCGGGCTGCCACCGTCCTCAATTAAAGTAAAGAAAAAGAATCTTTAATTTTTAATTTTTATCTTTTTCTTTTATTTTCTATTAAATCTGTTTTTACTTTTAATCAAAAACAACTAAAAAGACATTTAACTATAGGATAGCTTTTCCTTACTAGTGGTCAATATGGCATACAGCATTCAAGAAGAAATTGAATCATTAGTTAGGGAGGCTGCATTTTTTGTCCATGCGCAGGGAGAGGATGCATTCCCTTTGTTTAGAACAGAAGGCAGGTTTCTATATAAGGACATCTATGTGTTTGTCTGGGTGGTGAGGGGTAACAGGATAATAAGGCTTGTTTTTCCTCCTGACAATATGGGGGAGGATATAGAAATCACTGACATGACAGATTCAAGCGGCATAAACATCACTGAGATGATAATGAAGATAGCAAACAGCCGTAAGGGGGAAGGGTGGTCAGAGCCCTACCAGTGGAAAAAACCAAGAGAAAATATAGCTTCAGAAAAGATATCCTTTGTCAAGAGTGTTATAAACAAGGGCAGGATGTATGTCGTTGGCGCAGGATATTACCTGACATAGCAATGCTTTGCCGTTTTTACAAAACAGATTAGCCTAAAAAAATGACACAAAATCCCTTAATCATACGGCTCTAGATGAGTAGTGACTATGGTCTCAGGCCCAAGCAGTTTTCTTATCTCCTCCTCAACGTTATAGGATATGTCATGGGCGTCTTTGACTGTCATGGACTTATCCACTAGGATGTGCAAGCTCATGGAATAGTAGTTTCCAATGCGCCTGATCCTAAGCTTGTGATAATCTTTGACGCCCTTAACTTTTGACACCGTATCAAAAATCTCGTTTTTTAACTTATCATCGACTGAAGTTTCAATCAATTCGCTGACGCTATCCTTTAGTATGTCTATGGCGACTTTTAATATCAACACACTTACAAACAATGCAGCCAGCGGGTCAAGGATCCTCCATTTCTCCCCTAAAAATATTGCCCCCCCGATACCGATCATTGTGCCTATTGAGGAGAAGGCATCTGATCTGTGATGCCAAGCGTTAGCAATAATTAACGGGCTTTTTATCTCTTTTCCTACCTTTAACGTGTACCGGTAAAGCAGCTCTTTTGAGGTTATAGATAGTATGGCTGCAATTAGTGCAATCGGTGCAGGTCTTGGGATTACCTCCCCTCTAAAAAAGCGTAGCAGCTCCTCCACGCTGGATGAGGCTATAAAGAAGATAACAACTAAAAGCATCGAGCCCACAATGGCAGTTGAAAGAGTTTCTATCTTCCCGTGGCCATAGTTATGTGTTTCATCTATTGGATTTTTTATATAGCGAAAACAAAGGATGACGACAACATCTGAAGCAAGGTCTGAAAGGGAGTGTGCAGCATCTGCCACCATTGCAGCGCTCTGGCCAATGATCCCGGCTAGGAACTTAAAGGCAGTTAAGATAATATTTACAATTAGGCCGTTATAGGTGACTTTGACACCTTTGTTTGCCCTGTCTTCACTTTCTTTTGCCCTACCCATACCTCTTTAATACTCTGCCATTATTAAATATTTTTGCTTTAATCATAATGCCGCTACAGCTCAAAATAATATTTATTCCAATAAAATGATTGTTTAGCATTTTAGCTTCTGTTAAAAGAATCTGGCATTTATATGGGTAAATGACTAAATTAAGTTAGGCGAAACATTTAAAAAGAATAACATCCGCATTATAACAACAATAGTGGTGACTAATTATGAAAAAGATAATAGCTGTTTTGTTAGTTAGTATATTTTTAACGTCTTTTGGAGCAGTTCTTGCTGCAAATGGTGATGTAAAGTGGACTTATGAAACAGAAGATTACGTCTATGCTTCCCCTGCAATTGGTGCAGACGGCACAATCTATGTCGGAGACGATGACGGTTACTTCTATGCTCTGACACCAAATGGCGCTTTGAAGTGGAGATATGAAACAGGAGAATGCAGCATTACAGGTGCACCGGCGATAGCGCCTGACGGAACAATATACATTGGGACCTCAAATCAATACCTTTACGCAATAACTTCAAGTGGGTCGTTAAAATGGACCTACGAGACGGAATCCACTATATGCTCATCTCCTGCAATCGGCGCAGACGGCACAATCTACTTTATCAGTCATGACGGTTACTTCTATGCTCTGACGCCAAGCGGTGCTTTGAAGTGGAGATATAACATAGGTAGTTATGATTATGCCCACTCATCTCCTGCAATCGGCGCAGACGGCACAATATATGTTGGTAGCTATGACGGTAATCTTTACGCATTAACTCCAAGCGGTGCTTTGAAATGGACTTATGACATCGACACTTATTATGCGAGATCTTCTCCTGCTGTTGCAGCAGATGGAACAATATATATAGGAAGTTCAGATGGTTATCTTTACGCGATAACTCCAAGCGGTACTTTGAAGTGGAGATATGAAACAGATGGAGGAATTTATCGTTCATCGCCTGCAATAGGATCTGACGGAACAATATACATTGGAAGTTCAGATGATTACCTTTACGCAATAACTTCAAGTGGGTCGTTAAAATGGAGATTTGACACTGGAGACAATGTCGCCTCATCACCTGCAATCGGTGCAGACGGTATAATCTATATTGGGAGCAGAGATGGTTACCTTTATGCGGTAAGTCCAAATGGTAGCGGCGATCGTACCGACTACATTTGGAGAACATATCTCAATGATGGTAGCAGATCCTCCCCATCAATAGGGGAAGACGGGACAATCTACATAGGGAGTGAAGACTATAATCTTTATGCAATTCAAAGCAGTTCGAAATGGACACATGCGTCTTACCAACAATCAATGAAAGCATATGCAAACTCCAACTGGCCAAAACGCGGCCAGAACAATTACAATCTTTACAGGGCAATAAAAATAGCTCCAAAACCTCTTCCAATAGACCGATTCCTGAAGATACTAAATGAGAACAGGTGCAAGAATCATCCAGATGCCGAAGGATGCAAAGTTAATTAATTTATTTTTTCTATTATTTTTTTATTGATTTACTATTTTAAAATCAAGCTTTATTCTTTCTGGTCTTAGAAGGACAAGTCAATTTTAATCTAATAGTTATTAATACTTTGGAATCTACATATGTTTAATCAAGAAATTCAATTTTTTCCATAAAA
>ERZ795030.29-NODE-29-length-205425-cov-7.335317_pt1 | contig 205425 bp, 179 predicted proteins | sample MGYA00375122_ERZ795030 | MGnify/ENA primary metagenome ERZ795030 (study PRJEB30165, sample SAMN05720146) | activated sludge metagenome | isolation source: anaerobic digester from wastewater treatment plant | place: Japan | collected 2015-04-20 ... | reverse complement strand
ACTGAGGCCGCTGATCGAAAAAATGGAGTCGTTCTTCCTGGACAGGGATATCGCCAGGTGACTTCCCGGGAAACCCCCGGCGTGAAAATCGGAATATGAGCCATTTCCACGCAGTCCTGGGGTCACATCCAGGGGTCAGGTCTCAACATATGACATTTTTCTGGCTTGGCAGGCCTGGCACTTACCTGGGATAATGTCATATGTTGAGACCTGACCCCTCCCCTGTTTCGGCGCCAAGCGGCAGCTCGGCTTCCAGGTATTGAGGGGCCGTCGGAGAATAATCCCGGAAGCCCCCGGTTTTTTGTCTCTCGATGTGCCAAGCCGGCTTGCACTTGGATGGGGCGAAGAAAAAGGTGCTTTGTCCGGAAAATCTCATCCGTATCTCAGCGCAGCCTGCGGTCTTGCGCCTCCCGGACATCTCCGGTGACGATTATTTCTTCTTCGGCATATATTTCCGCCATTCGTTGCGTATCTCGGCTGGAAGATTGAGTGTTCTCGACCAGGATTCGCGGATGGGCGCCGATATTGTTTCGATGGGTGCGATCTGTACCGAGGGGTCATCGATCTGCCCCGCAACCTTCAGGCTCACCACCAGAAGCCTGCCGTTGTCTCCGGTGAGCACCCATCCGAGAAGGGGGATCCAGCTGATAGCCCTGTCGATGGTTTCGAAAGGCTGTATCCCCAACACGGCATCGATCTCCCTGGATTTGAACGAATACTTCCCCGCGGCCGAGAGCTGCAGCGAGTTGCTGTCGAGGAAGAAATCGTCGAACCGCATGACGCTGTCCTCGATGTAGAATGTCGAGGTGATGACGTTGTAGGGGAAGTTCCGGCTGGTGAGCTCGATATCTCGGGCCTGAACGATCTTGTAGATATTGAGCAGGGCGAATATCCTGGAGAACAGGGCGTATTTTTTGAGCCTGCCGTTCTTTGCGACAAGGTTCAGGGTGCCGTTTACTGATCCGTTCTCTCCGTACAGACGTCCGTTCAGGTCCATATTCCCCCTGATCCAGTCCTGCTCTTCGGAGATCGCATCGAAGAAACGATTGATGTTGGCATTGAGCAGGGCGAACGTGATATCGAACGAGAGAATCCTTGACAGATCGGTAGAAAGAAATCCCTGGGTCGTGCCCGATTCGCCGGTCGTTCGGATGTTGGACAGGGTCAGCACTCCATCCTCAAGCGATGCATCCGCAGTGGCCTCGTCCATGAGGATACCGTAGAAATCGAAATCCAGCAGCCTGACGCGCCCGCTCGCGGTATAGTGCCCGAAGCTCCCGGCCGACCCGATTCCGTCAAAAGGAACAGTCATGCCTTCGATCGTGATGTCTCCCCTGAAGACGGGCCGATCGGACAGGATGAGCGATCCGTCGGAGACAGTGATCTTCGTGGCATCTTTCGTGATTTTGATGCTTCTGCTTTTCAGCGTGTCGCCTGACATGAGGACCGGCCCGTCCACCGTTATGAGAGAGTCGTTCATGAAAAATGCGGCCTGCCTGCAGAGCAGAGAGCCGGTGAGGGTCGTTTTTTCTCCCCATCCGATGACCACCTCTCCCCGCACCTCGCCGGAAAGGCTCCCTCCCGCGGACACCTCCACAGCCTCCAGCTCTTCCAGATTCATGGCCCCGGAAACGCGGAGCGTACCGCGCGATTCTTCGATATGTCCGGATACGGTGAACGTTTCCGGTGAAGTTTGCAGGGTGTTGCCGGTAAAATCCAGTGATACTGCGGGCCAGAGCTTGCCCGTGATATTGGTGATCGCCTGGACAGGCCTTCCTTTTAACCTGTAAGATGTGCCGAGAAGCTCGAACCTTCTTGTGGAGATCTCGGCTGTTGCCGAGATAACCGGGCCGGTGCCTGTTCCTTTGATTTTCACAGTAGTCCCTCGAGACAGAGAAAACTTCTCGGAGAAGAACATGCCGTCCAATGTTGCCTGGAAGGACGACTTCTGCACACCGAAGGGATCTTCGAGGACAACGGAGAGCGATCTGATGAGGCGCCCTCCCGCGGAGAGCCGCGAGGATATCTCCAGCGGGGCATCGAAATCCCGGGCCGAAGCCTCGCCACTGTGGCCGCGTATGGACTGCGAGCCCCACTGGTAGTCGCAGTCCTTCCATGTCACAATGCCTTTGGCTGTGAAACTCCTCTGTAAAGCTTCATCATAGGATGTGCTCACGTCGCCGGTGATTCTTCCCCTCTTCACACCCGAGATGCCCGCAAAAAGGTCCAGCGCGTACTGGGGCATACCGGCCGCCTTCCATGCGTCCAGGAAATCACGGGCCGGCATGTCCACCTTGACGTCGACGCCGATTCTCATGTTCGGGAGTATGACGCCGGGAAAGGAGAGGGTCACCTTTTCGATAGAAGATCCGTTCATGGTCCCGCTCAAATCACGGATCACGATATCGCCCTTTCCATACACCACCCGACCGGTGATGTCCGTGATCCTCTCGGGACCGAATCCCGCGCCGAAGCTCTGGCCGCTGATATCCTGGATAACCATGATATGGTCGATGAACCGGGTGAAATGGATGAGCTCTTCCAGAGTACCTTCATAGTGCGCTGAGGTGAAGCGGGACGACCCGCCGCGGATCTGCGAGGTGAGGAGCGTTTTCAGCCAGGGGTCGAAATCGTCGACGGGCAGAAGGCTTACTATGGTATCGTAATCGAAGGTGTCCGAGCTCAGATCGAGTGTGACCGGTGAGCCCATTTTTTTGTCAGGCTCCGCGATCCGTCCCGAGCCGCTCACACGGACGACAGGCGTGACCAGGGATATCTCGTCCAAGGTCAGCCCGCTCTCGTCACCCCGTGCGCCGAGGGTCATCTCGAACGATTCGATCTCCGTCTCCGACCACGGAAGGACAAGGCCTTTCCCTGAAAACCGGATTTTTGCGCCGGCGAGGCCGCCGGATGCATGGAAGTCAGCGTCTGCTTCCAGGGAGCCTTTCATCCCCTCTGCGAAGCGCGAGAGATCCATGCCCCGGGATATGACGCTTCCCTCCCAACCGTTTCCGCGCTTTGCCGAGATCTCGGTTTTTCCGCCCAGAACCTCTGCGGACAGCTCCACCCTGTCGGGGCTGACGATACCGCTGACAGACTCGATGAGGGGCACGCCGATAACGTCCGGAATGATGACGGACCCCCCGCGAATGACTACGGTGGGGGTTATCCCGAGGCCGTTCTGTTCTCTCAGCTGTTTCACGACAGCCGCATCCAGAGCGATGCGGGCGTCCTCCAGGATGACTGAGGAGATGCGGAGCCCCCCGAAGAAGGCGTCCCAGAGGGATGCATCGGCCTGGATCTTCCGGGCGCGGAGCAGAGGCGTCTCAGATGGTCCGATCAGGACATCTTCGAGCCTTATCGATGCGCCTGGCAGTACCTCTACCGTCGTCCGGCCGATGGAGACCTCCCGGCCGGTGTGCCTCGCCAGGATCTCTTCCATGTTGGCAGCCAGCAGCATCGGGAAAATCCTGGTCAGCGCCAGATATCCGATAGCGGCCGCGAGCACCAGAACGGCGGCTGTCAAAATAGAAAAACGGAATATTTTCCGAGTGTTCATAACCATTCCAGAGTATGTGCCAGCTTCTTAACACAAAAACAGGACGTTTGTAATGGTGAAATGGTCTACCCCTGGCGTTTCCTGACAGGGGGGAGGAGCGGGCAGTGATTACATAATCGTAACCATGTACATTTTTTGTACACTCCCTGCTGTGCCGTGAGGAATGCATCCACGCCTGAGGACGGTCAGCCGGCCGACTCTCCGGCTTGACTGCCTCGATATGCGGAGGATAATTTTTTTCAGAAAACACCGTGAGGATGTCTTGACGGCGCCGTGTCGGAGTGATAAGGATCAAGACATGTTAGATATGAAAATTATTAGGCAAAATGTTGACAAGGTGAAGAATGCCCTTCAAAACCGGGGCTCTGTGGTGAACCTCGACGAGCTTCTGGACGCCGATGCCCGAAGGAGGGCGTTGATCCAGGAGGCGGACGAGCTCAAGGCCAGGAGAAACCAGTTCTCCGCCCGGATCGCCAGGTCAAAGACCGAGGGCCTCGATCTCGAGAAGGAAAAGAGCGAGATGCGCGCGATTTCCGAGAGAATCAAGGCCATAGACGAGCAGATCCGCCAGGCGGATGAGGCGGTGAACCGGTCCTTGCTCGAGATACCCAACATCCCTCACGAAAGCGTGCCGGTGGGCAAAGACGCCCAGGACAATCAGGTGGTCCGCGTCTGGGGTGAGAAGCCCGAATTCTCCTTTGCCCCGAAGGATCACTGGGATGTCGGGGAAGGCCTTTCCATCCTCGACTTCAAACGTGCCGCAAAGATCACCGGCGCCCGCTTCGCCGTGAACTGGGGGCAGGGCGCGCTGCTGGAGCGGGCGCTGATCAACTTCATGCTCGACGTGCACACCAGAGACCACGGCTATATAGAGGTGCTGACTCCCTTCATGGTCAACCGCGAGAGCATGACTGCGACCGGCCAGCTGCCCAAGTTCGAGGAAGACCTCTTTGCCACGGACGACTATTTTCTCATCCCCACGGCCGAGGTGCCGGTGACCAATCTTTACCGGTCCGAGACCCTGGAGGGCGGAGACCTGCCCGTGAAGCTCGTGGCTTACACCCCCTGCTTCAGGAGGGAGGCGGGCTCGTATGGAAAAGACACCAGAGGGCTCATCAGGCAGCACCAGTTCAACAAGGTGGAGCTGGTGAGGTTCGCAGATCCTTCCAGGTCATTCGAAGACCTCGAGGAGCTCACCGGCGATGCCGAGGATATCCTGAGGCGGCTCGGCCTCCACTACCGGGTGGTAGTGCTCTGTACCGGCGACCTCGGTTTCTCTTCTGCCAAGACATACGACCTCGAGGTCTGGATGCCCGCCCAGGGCGTCTACCGCGAGATATCCTCCTGCAGCAATTTCGTAGACTTCCAGGCGCGCAGAGGGCAGATCCGCTACCGGGACAAGGAAACGAAGAAGACCGACTACTGCCATACGCTCAACGGCAGCGGTCTGGCTGTGGGACGAACCCTCGCCGCGATCCTCGAGAACTACCAGCAGCGGGACGGAACGGTTGAAATCCCCGAGGTGTTGAGATCATACATGAGGCTTGACCTCATTTCGCCAATCGGTTAAGGAGAAATACACTGTAGATTTCCGGAGGGATGGCCGAGTGGCTTAAGGCGGCGGTCTTGAAAACCGCTGTACCTTTACAGGTACCGTGGGTTCGAATCCTACTCCCTCCGCCAGAGGGATCTTTCAAGGGAGAGATGGCCGAGTGGACGAAGGCGTTCGCCTGCTAAGCGAATGTAGGGCCAAAAGCTCTACCGAGGGTTCGAATCCCTCTCTCTCCGCCACATTCCTCATGCCGCACTCCAGCGCCGCCGGTGTAGCCTTGGCGCCCGCCGTGGGCGCATCCCGCCCGATTTTTTGAAATCCCTCACCGATGCCTCTTCGGCGTCGCGCCGGAGAAACCCTGTTTCGAGACAGGGTTCGCAGGTGCCGATACGGGACAGCGGCGGATCGCCGATACCCTCGCCGGGAATGTGAGAGGCGGGTCTGCCGGTGACGAAGAGAGAGATCATACGGGCGCTCCTCTTGAGCCTATACCGCTCGACTCGGGTGAGCACGCCGGACCCATTGCACAAGCTCGTGACGCCTCCTGAGGATCAGAGCATTGTATACGGGTCCACATCGATCCTGAGCCGTATCCCTGAAGGGAGCTGCATGAGTTCCAGGCGGTCCAGCGCCGCATGGAGCCTGTCGCGGCTGTTCGAGGTGAGTATGATGTGCCACCGGTGGCTGCCCCTGAGCAGTGAGATCGGCGCAGGGGCCGGTCCGAGGAGGTTCACGTCTCGAGGTTTCAGCCTGCGCACCGTCTCATTGACGGTCCTGGTGAGAAGACTGTTGTCGGCACTGGAGAAGATGCACCGAGCCATGAATGTGAATGGTGGAAACCCCGAGGCCTTCCTGACCTCGGTCTCGGCGCGGATCATCCCGGTGTAGTCGTATCCTGCGATGGCCTGTATCAGCGGATGGTCGGGGATGAGGGTCTGGACGAGGACCCGGGTGTCCGCGGTGCGTCGCCCCGCGCGCCCCGCCACTTGAACGACCTGCTGGAAGGTGCGCTCTCCCGCCCGGAAATCGGGCATGAACATCAGCTGCTCCGCGTGCATGACCCCTACGAGGGTGAGAAAAGGAAAATCATGGCCTTTGGCGATCATCTGTGTTCCCACGATGATATCGGCCTGCCGGTCGCGGATGGCGCCAAGGGCTTTTGTGAGCTTGTTCGATGTGGTGATCTCGTCCGAGTCCATCTTCAGGACCCGGGCACGGGGGAACAGCGCCTGGATTCTCTGGACAATATTCTCGGTGCCTATGCCGAGCGGCTTCATGTCTATGCACCCGCATTTGGGGCATATCTCGGGCAACGCCATGGAATATCCGCAGTAGTGGCAGACTCCCGATCCTTTTCCCCGGTGATAGGTGAGGCTTCTGTCGCACCTGACGCATTTCAGCGTCAAGCCGCATGCCGGGCAGATCATGGCGGGGGCGTATCCCCTCCGGTTGATGAAAAGCAGGGTCTGCTCGCTCTTGTCCAGCGTATCCTGTATCGCCCGGGAAAGCTGATCCGAGACCGGGCTCTTGACGCCCCGCATATCGATGACATCGATCGCAGGCAGGCCGGCGCCGCCCGTCCGTTTGGACATGGTGATGAGGCTGTGGTCTTTTCCGGACGCCCTGATGTACACGTCCATGCTCGGCGTCGCGGAGCCCAGAATGACCACGGCCCGGTTGTTCTTCGCCCTCAGCAGGCTCAAGTCTCTGGCGTTGTACGGGATGCCGTCTTCCTGTTTGTAGCTGTGGTCGTGCTCCTCGTCCACGATGATCAGGCCGAGGTTCGCCAGGGGAGAGAACACGGCGGAGCGCGTGCCCAGGACAAAGCTCGTGGCAGACCGTGCGGTCTTGAGAAACTCACGAGCTCTGGCGGCGGGGGGCAGTCCGGAATGGAATACCGCTACATCGAGCGGTATGCGGTTCTTGATCATGGAGATCGTCTGGGGCGTCAGCGCGATCTCGGGCACGAGATACAGCACCGATCGTCCCATGGCCAGCGCTTTCACTGCGCAGGCCAGGTACACCTCGGTCTTGCCCGAGCCCGTTATGCCGTAGAGAAGGAAGCTCCTGAAACATCCGGCGCCGAGGGCGTCGGTAATCATACGGATCGCCGCTTTCTGCTCGGCTGTGTGCCTGATAGAGGGCTCGGGAACGCTCACGATCGAGCCGGAAGGCGACGCCTGTTTCTGCTCCAGAAATCCTCTTTTGATGAGGGACTTCAGAGAGCTCGAACATCCCGGAAACAGCTCCCTGAAACTCTCGGGGGACATTCCCTGCTCGGGGACGGCGAGCAGGATCTCGTGCTGCTTTTTCCCGACCACCCCCCGTCCGGTGCCGGTCCGGAAGATTCTCGTCTCCCGGAGCGCGGATGTCATGCGTGCCCGCCTTAGGTATGGAGGGAAGGCCAGAGCCAGTGTCGCACCCGCGCCGGTATGATAGTATCGGGACGCCCAGAGCAGGAGATCGAGCAGTTCCCGGGGAATCAAGGGTTTTTCGTCGAGAACCCTGTCGATGGATCTGAGCCCGGGACGGTCATCCTGACCCTCTTTCACTGAAACGGCTATCCCCACCTTGGCGGTCTTTCTCACCGGGACGACAACCCGTGAGCCGACGGGCACCTGCATCCCTTCCGGCACCCGGTAGGTGAGCATCATGGGGATGGCCGCCATGACGGCAATATCGGCTGTCCGTATGTCGCCCATCCGGCAAAGGCTAGCACTATTACCCGAAATATCAAAGGATTTTTTCGCTGTGCTTACGCTCTTGACTCCTGATTGTTTTACCTTTTATACTCTATCTCAAAGAAAAATGGAGGGTTTCTTGAAGCGGGTAGGTTTGGAACAGATCTTGCGTGATCTTCACGACATCGACCCTGAAATCAAGAAAATGGCAGCCAAAGCTATTCTGAGGGAGCCCTCCTGTTCCGGTCAGCTCGTTGCATCTATTCTCAAGGATGCGGACAAACCGACCGCCGCAGCATTGTACGACACCCTGTTCGACGATGAGAACGACTACACGGCCGTCTTCTTCGACGCCACAGCCGACCCTGACCCGAGGGTGAGGAGGCAGGCGATCCGCTACCTTTTCAGGCGGGGGTCGTTCACTGCGGAGGACGGTCTTCGATGGCTGAGAGACAATGATCCGTACGTGCGCCGGAGGGTGATCGGCTACCTCTTCTGGATCAATGACAGATCGGCGATCGACTCGGTCGTCCGTCTCGTACTGGACGACCCTGATCCCATGGTCAGAAAGGACGCCCTGAGGCTCGTGGGGATATGGGGGGGCAGGAAAGATGTCCAGCATGTCGTACAGGCGCTGGACGATTCTTCGGTGGAGGTCAGGATCCAGGCGATCCGGACCATGAAACGTCTCACCGGTGAGGATTTCGGTGAACCGCTCGGAGTATCCGATGATGAGTTCGAGTGGATCATTGCAAAATGGCAGGGCTGGTGGGAACTGATGAAAGAAAGGATGTAGCGGCATGGAAACATCTGTGTATTCCGCCAAGGAGTTCGCTTCCCTGCTCGGCATCTCTAAATCGGCCCTGCTGAAGATGGAGGCCGAAGGAACGCTGCCGCAGCCCCGACTGGATAATGGGATGAGGACATATCATCCCCATGATATACCGGAGTATCTCGCGAGGCTCGGTAAGCCGCCCCTGGTCGGTGCGAAGCGGCGCCAGATCTTCTTGAACTTCAAAGGCGGTACCGGCAAGACGAGCATCTCCGCCTTCTATGCCTTCAGGCTGGCGCAGCTCGGCATGAACGTGCTCATGGTCGACCTCGACCCGCAGGGCCACCTCACCCAGTGTCTCGGCATCGACCACAGCTCCTTCGATGCCACGCTCTACAACGTGCTCATCGAGCGGATGGACATCCGCGACGCGATCATCGACACCAAGATGAAAAACCTCAAGCTCATCCCGGCGAACCTCGATCTCTCTCCGGTCGAGCTCTCGCTCACCTCCATGAATGCGCGTGAGCTCAGGCTGAAGAAGAGCATCACATCCATCCAGGAAGAATTCGACATCATCATCATGGACGCCTCGCCTTCCATCGGCCTGCTCAACTTAAACGGTATCCTCGCCAGCAACGAGCTCTTCGTTCCGGTGCTGGCCGATTTTCTCTCCTATCACGGCCTCAAGATCCTCTTCGAGACGCTCACCACCATCGAGGAGGACTTCGATTTCCTGCTGGACAATATCTACATCTTCCTGAACAACTTCAACGCCTCCCACAATATCTGTCTCAGGGCCAAAGAGGCGCTCGAAAAGCACTACAGCGGATATCTCATGAAGACCATTATCCGCCAGGACACCAAAATCGCCGAGGCGGCGAGCATGGGGATGCCCATACACCAGTACGCCCCGAACAACAGGGGCGCATCGGACATCAACGCCTTCATCAAGGAAATTTTTCCCAACCTGCCAATTGCCTTTTGAGGAGTTTTATGGTTATTCTTAAGATCCAGTGGAGCGTGCACATTCGCCTTGGATACAGCCTACTTTGACCTGAGGAGAAAGAGCATATGAAAGACGGCTTCGATAAGAGCGTTGCTGAAAAAATGCCCAGAATGCAGAAAAAACGGCCCAACAGGCCGTGGAATGTAGATCCCGTGCTCATGAAGACACAGGAGGAGGTCGCGCCCAGGATCCCGGAAGCAAAACAGCCCATTGGGGAAGAGAGGACGCCCGAGCCGGGGAAGCCGGGCCGGACTCTGCAGGACGGGATGAATGCCGGGACAGAGAAGCCCGCTGCTCAGGCAAGCGCCGTACGGCCTTCCGCCAGGGTGCAACAGGCCGTATCGCTGGACGAAGAGCGTGACGCCCTGTCCCCGAAGGATATTTCAGACAGGGAAAACAGGGACCTCGCAAGGGCCGTCGAAACCATCAAGGATATCAACTCGGATTTCACCCGGATCATCTTCGAGAGGAAGGAGATCCAGCAGAAGCTCCAGCAGAGCACCCGCACCATCGAGGAGGTGGAGCGGGAAAACGCAAGGCTCAAGGAAAGGCTCGCGGCGTTCGAGAAGGAGGCCGTCGACAATTCCCTCATCGAGCGGGAGATCGATTTCCTCAACGAGCAGCTGGAAGACGCGGACCTCTATATCCAGAACATGATGGGCCTTCTCGAAGAGAAAGCGCAGACTATCGAACAGGAGACTTCGAAGCGCAGGGAACTGGAGAGCCGATTCGAAAACATCAGCCGTGAGATCCACGAGAAGGCCAAGCTCGATGTCAAGGTCTCCATTCTCGAGCGGGATCTGGGCATCAGCACCACGCGGCTCAAGGAGCTGGAATCGAAGCTCGAGGAGGAGTACCAGAAGAGGGAGCCGCTGGAGCAGGAGATCGTCGAGCTCAAGAATGCCCTGGACCGGGTGTATTCCTCACTTGCTCACATCCGCCTGAAGGCAAAAAGAGAGGTGTATGGATCCTGATACGACCAAGAAGGTGAGCGACCTCTTGAACCTCATGGAGGACATTTCTTCCGACGTGGACGCGAAGTCCGAGCTGGATGCCCTCACGGAGAGGATCGAGATATTGGAAAGCAAGGTCGAGGAGCTCGCCGGGAAGGTCGATCAGTTCGAGCGGATGTATCAGGAAAAACGACGACAGGTCAAGTCGCTGAAGCAGGATTTGCTCGCCCTTTTCCCGGACCGAGACGCCTGAAGCCCCGGCGGGACGGCCGCCGAGCTTTCTCCCAACACCGGCGGCATGCGCCGGAGCGCATTCAGCCGGAACGTCATTTCTGAATCATGATGTTGTGCTTCTTGATGAGATCGTGCAGTGTGGGCCTGCTTACATCGAGGTCGGCGGCTGCGCGGGTGATGTTGTAATTGTTCCGCGCCAGCGCCAGGTTGATCGCCGCGGCCTCGGCCCTGTCGCGGGCTTCCTTGAGCGTATTGACTTCCTGGCGGGGCGCTTCCAGGTCGATGTCGCGGGGCTCGATACGATCTCCTTCCGCCATCACCACTCCCCTGCGGATTCTGTTCTGCATCTCCCGGACATTGCCCGGCCAGTCGTAGCCCGTTATGGCATCCATGGCTGAAGGGCTGAACCCCTTGAACCTGGGCCCGATCTCCTGTGAATACGTGTCGAGGAAGTATTTCGCCAGGACCGGAATATCCTCGGGGCGCTCCTTGAGCGCCGGTACATACAGGGGAACCACATTGAGCCGGTAGTAGAGGTCTTCACGGAAGAGGCCCTCTTTCACCGCATGGGTGAGGTTTACGTTGGTTATGGCGATCACCCTGGCATCCACGACGATGGGCTCCTTGCCCCCGATTCTCTCAATGGTGCCTTCCTGAAGAAATCTGAGGAGCTTCACCTGGAGAGTCAGCGGGAGCTCCCCGATCTCGTCGAGCACCACCGTGCCGTGCTGAGCCCGTTCCAGTTTCCCGATCTGCCTGGCATGGGCGCCGGTAAATGAGCCTTTTTCATGGCCGAAAAGCTCACTCTCGAGCAGATTCTCTGGGATGGCTCCGCAGTCGACGATGATCAGAGGCCTTTCCGATCGGTCGCTCAGCTGGTGGATGGCTCTGGCAAGCCGCTCCTTGCCGGTGCCGCTCTGGCCCTGGATGAGCACGGGATAGCCGGTCTTGGCCACCCTGCGCGCCCGTTCGAAGAGCTCCATCATGGGCTTCGATGTGGCGATCATGCCCTCGATCGGCGATTCCCCGGTCACCGCCTCTTCGAGCCGGGACACGTGCTGCTCAAGCCGAGAGAGGTAGCAGGCCCGCTTGAGAACGATCTTGAGCTCCTCGATATTCACCGGCTTTTGGTGATAATCATAGGCGCCTATGCCGATCGCCTTCACGGCGACCTCCCTCTGGGTGTTTCCCGTGATGATGATGACCTTTATGCGCCTGGTCATGCCCGCGATCTGCTCCAGAAGGCGAATGCCTTCCGTGGATCCGTCCGGATCGGGCGGAAGGCCGAGATCCAGCAGGACCACGAGCGGGGGACGTGCGTCGATGGCTTCGAGGGCCTCTTTTGCATCCCCGGCCACGGATACATCGTAGAGGTCTGCCAGACCCCACTTCAGCTGCTTGGCCATACTCGTTTCATCTTCAACGATCAGGATATGGTCTTTTTCCATCATAGCAGTTCCATTCGTCCTTCCACCTCGTGTCCGCCGTCATCTGCGCTCGGCTTTTCGGGTTCTGAGGTGGTGTTCATTTGGTCAATCGGGAATGCGCAGCGTGAACTTTACTCCCTGGGCCGGGCGGTTCTCGACATCGACCGCTATACCCAGCTGGTCGGCTATGCTCTTCACCTGCCAGAGGCCCAGGCCGGTACCATGCTTCTTGGTCGTCTGAAAAGGCTTGAACAGCCTTTCCCTGACGAATTCTTCCGTCATTCCCGCACCGTTGTCCTGGATTGAAATATATGCCGCTCCGCCGTCTTTTCCCGAGCGGATCGTTATGCTCCCTTTTTCTGGAACCGCTTCCGTTGCGTTGATGATGAGGTTTTCCAGGATCCTCTCGAGCATGTCGCGGTTCGTCCGCACGCAGAGGCCTGGTTCAAGAGAAACGGTCACAATCGATTTGCCGAACCGGGGGTCGAGCTTGGAAAGGAGGGGGGTGACGATATCCTCCACAGGCACGCTTTCCCGCGAGAGCTCTTCTCTGGACGGCATCGCCCCCAGTCTCGACATGACCTTGTCGATACGGCCGAGAGTCTGGGAGATGGTTTCGATCATATCGGCCCGGAACTCTTCGCTGTCCATGTGGTTCGGCGCATTCTGGAGGATCAGCGAGAGATTTCCGGCCGCATTCTTGAGGTCGTGCAGCACATAGGACGACATGCGGTTAAAGGCGTCCACCTCCTTGTTGACGGCGAGCTCCTGGGCGAACCGGGCGCTCATCAGGGCGGCGCTCGACTGAGATGCGATGGCGGTGAGAAGGTCGATATCGTCCCTGCCATACGGGGTCCCGGGGTTTTCCCTGCCAACTGCGATATATCCGATGAGCCGGTTTTCCACCATCATGGCGACAGCGAGCTCGATCCGGTAGAGGTCCAGAAAATCCTGATGCTCCGTGACTATTTTCTCCCAGAGCTCGTCGCCGGTTCCGGGCGGTGTTTTCCTGAGAAAGTAGTGGTGCCGTTCGAGATATGCTATCAGCGGCTCATCCGCGCTGATGTGCCGGTTCGGGAACTGGGTGGGAAATGCATAGCCGCACCTGAATCCCGAGCCGTCCTTGAGCATGATGGAGAGCTCGGTGATGTACATGCTGTCGAGAATCACCTGAGCGGTCACATGAATGATCTGCTTTTCATTGAACGCGATGGAAAGATACCCGCTCAGCTCCCCCCATTCCTTGCGGTAGTCGTATTTGTTTGCGAAAAAATGCGTGTTGATAAAGAACCTCAGGCGGTCTCTGGCTCCCTTCGAGACCAGGATGAAGGCGAGGATGAACAGAGTCATGAACACGAAGAAGCCCAGGCCCACGAACGAGATCCGTATGCCGAGACGTTGAACCCCCAAGAGAAACAGGCCCATGGCCACCAGATACGCCCCGATGCTCAGAAACGTAATGGAGTGATACACGATGTATCGCGATACGAAGATATCCATCTCGAAGAGCTTGAAGCGGATGGAGAAGAAAATGACAAAGGTGATGCCGACCAGGAAGATGAGCGAGTGGAGCATGATCATGTCGGCGTGAATGCTCGGGATGCTCAGGCGGTATACCCCCATGAGCAGAAATGCGACCCCCAGGGCTATGACACCGAGCATGGGATATTTGAGGATTCGCTTCTGATCGTCTGTGCTGGAGCGGTGGATGTTCTCCATGATCCACATGAAGGCGACGGCGCTCGTGATGATGAAGATCGCCTGGGCCTTGCCGATCCACCCGATCCGGATGAGCCCTTCCAGATCCCTGGTAAACGTCTGCAGCGGAAACGACAGGGCCAGAGCTCCGTAGGTGATGCATGCGGCCACGAGCAGCCGGCGCTCCCAGAGAATGAGCGGCTTGCTTCTGGACAGGCCGCTTTCCATGGAGGTGACGGAGAGGAGGAAGGCTCCAGCGCTCGCCATCTCGAAAAACGAGGCGAATCTCAGGAAGGCGATGCTGTCCTGATGAAGCGTCAGGATATAGAAGATCTCGGCGGCCGAGAGAAACAGCAGTCCCACGGCCATGGACCTGCCGTAGCGGGCGCCGCTGCGGGAAAGGATGACCATGCCCCCCACAAAGCTGATCAGCGCAGTGATCGAGAAGATCGTCAACTCCATTGGAACACCATTCTCCAGCAATATATCAGGCAAAGAGGATACTGTCGAGAAATTTTACTTCTATGACGGGCCACTCCTGCTCCTCACTATAAGGCCGTTTATAAGAGAAACATAGTTCATGAATAGTGCAAAGATGATCGCCAGTTATCCCTGCCTGTCGATATTTTTTACAAAAAATTCTCAAAACATTCAGGGAAGGCATATAACCAATTCAAATTATTGAATATTTTAAGATTGGTATACTTGTTGCTTTTCGAAATTCGAAATCATTTATATAAGAGGAGGCAGAAATGAAAAGATTGGTAGCGTCATTCTCAAGTTTATTGATGATCCTGGCATTGTCAGGCGCCGTATACGCAGCACCTTACACCTGGGTGGACACCATAGACTGGGAGCCTGATCAGCTCATAGATTGGTGGGACGGCTTCGGTTACACTCATGATCTGACGGACGATACTCCGGTCGCATTCACTCCCGGCGAAGATCTCATATTCAGCTACTCCCTGACCGTCGCTCTGTATGATGACGGTGGACGCTGGGATTTCGACGAAATCGCCTATATTAATCAGCCAGGGCTTTTGAACGGCGGTTTTTATAATTTTGCTTATGAGAACCAGACCTTTGGATGGTCATTATTGGGGTTGATCTCCCTGAATGCATATGGGCAGTTAGATGTAGACATTATCTCAGCACTTGGCGATTTCTATCTCGACTACTCGGTTCTGACCGCATGCGGAGATAACGCCACTGCCCCGGTCCCCGAGCCCGCCACCCTGGTTCTTCTCGGCAGCGGTCTGCTCGGCCTCGCGGGTTTCCGCCGCTGCAAGAAGAGCTGATCGAGCTGAATGCAAGCTGTAAAAGGCCGGCGGCTAAAAACCGCCGGCTTTTTTGTTGTCTACAGGGGCCGGCCGATCTGGAGGATGAAGACCGGCCCTCCTTCGTCCAGACCTTCCGGCTGGCTCACAGGCCATGCGACACCCGCCTTGAACGCGGAGAGGTTCCCCCAGGCGATCTCCAGAGAGGTGATGAGCTCGAAGCCCGCTCCCGCGAGCATCTGATCCCTGCTCAGAGCATCCGAGCATACCCCGGCATCGACAAAGGCACCCAGGCTCAGGCGGTGGAGGAAAAGAGGCAGCGTCTTGTGCCCCCGATGGATCTCCGCAAGCGGGCAGAACACCTCGACGCTCGTGGTCACGGCCCTGTCCGCCTCGAGAATGTTGGGGGAAAACCCACGGATCGGGAACAGCCGCGAGGGGCGTCTGGTGAAATAGCCCTCGCCCACGTCGCCTCCCACCCGAAAGGTGCCGTGCCCGGGCGAGACCTCTCCCCAGCTCTTTCCGGCCTGGACAAGGGCGGTCAGGAACAGGTCTTTGCCGTACAGAAAACGCAATGATCCGTACAACGAGCGGCGCCCGCCCGAGTACGCCTCTGCCGTGAGCGACGGGGTGAAGGGGCCGATCCGGCCCTGCAGGGAAAGATCGCCCCACAGCTCGTGATCCCCTTCGTCCTCATCCGCATCCTCAAGCGGCTCATAGGTCAGCCGGTGGATCGTGAGCGAGACCCAGGGCATTCCGGAAGGCCTCATCCCCACGGAGATCTCGTGCCGCGACTCCTCGGTCTTCGGGGTGTTGGCCGGGTCGTAGGAAAGGGGGTAGCGGGCAAAGGCCAGGGAGAAATCTCTGATGCCCACCCCGGCCTGAAGGGAGAGGTAATCGAGATCGAACGAGTAGCGCAGCCCCGTACGCAGGGTGTAATCTCCGCTGACGTCCCTCCCCCAGGTGGCGAGCCCGGCCTGAATGTCGGACTGCCCTGCATAGAAGTCCGGTGCGATGAAATTCGGAACCACGCTCGGCCAGGGGGAATAGGGCACGGCGGAGAGATCTGGGGGGATCTCCTGCGGAAGGTGAGCCGGCGGATCGGCCGGAGAAAACTCGGCACCCTCTATCGGCCCGCGCTCGACGAGCCAGCCCGAACCGCTCAGGCTCAAATACGAACCGCCTCTGGGGAGCACGGCGGCATGTTCGGCGCGCGTCACCGCCTGCATGTCGGCCCGGACGATCTGGAACGACCCGCTTGCATTGGAGGAAAACACGAGCCCCCCTTCCGCCCACCAGGGGTCCATCTCGACGCTGTCCGAATCGCTCACCCGCTTCCATTCCGTGTCGTACACCCAGATGTCCCAGTTCCCGCGGATGTTCGCCGAGACCGCGACATGGCCGGCCGAGTTCACTGCCGGCCCCGAGAGCTGGATAGCGCCGTGCGGAGCCGGGATTTCACGATGGACGGTTATGCGGGGGCGGACCCGGCCCTCTTCGACGGTAAAAAAGACAATCACGGGCCGGGAGCCTCTCCGGGAGACGGCAACGCCCCCGGGACCCGGGTCCCATATATGTTCCACCTGCGGATCGAGGGTCGCACCTCCCCGGTATCCCTTGACGCGGGCCGTGCCGCTCTCCTCATACACGGATATCCACAGCGTCTCCCGTGCATCCAGATATCCGTATCTTCCCCGGATCTGAAACGTTCTCCTTCCGGGATAGACGCCGGATGCGTTCCAGTAGACGAACGGATCGGGCCAGTAGCCTTCCATGGCCGTACCCCGGATTGCCTCTCCCCGGCGTGGCGCGTCATCGAGGAAATCTCTCCAGAGCGCGGGGAAGGTCTTCCCGAAGACCTTCTTGGCCTTCAGATCGATCTCCACCGGAATGACGCCGCCGCCGTGGACGCTCAGGAACTCTCTTATCTTCTCCCATCCGTAGCACCTGTGAAGCCAGATCACAAACGGAATGCCGTAGATCCGGTAGGCGTAGTATCCGGGCCACCTGCCCGGGTGATTGCTGACCTGCGAGATGTCATCGGGGATGGAGGCGCCGAACAGCGCATCGCTGTACGGATCCTGGTGGGCGGTACCCGTGAACGACGAGTACAGCAGGGCGCACACCCCCTCGAAGAGCCAGGGCGGCAGGATGATGTTGGGCGACGAGACCTCGCCGAATACGGTATGCGCAGCCGCAGGCAGGCCGGAGCGCAGGGAGCTGACTCCCAGAACGCACAGGCCCTTGAAGTAGAAATATGTCCAGGGATCGGCCTGGAGGTATCCGTCTTCCAGGACGCCGGGCGCCCGGAGCGGTATCCTGATTTCCCGGTGGGGTATCATGTGAACGGCCGGCTCCGGGATATCGCGCGCATCGTCCAGGATCACCTGAACAGGCTCGGTAACCTGGAGCCCCTGCCGGTCGAGAAAGTCGAGCATTGCGGGGGTCTGCTGTGCAAGGCGTGAAACGATAGCCTCTTCACCTTCGGGAAAGGAGAAGACGACCCCGCGGGACTGGATCTGCATGAGTGCAAATGCATCCGCTTGCATCAGAAAGAGCAGCTGCACTACAGCCATGCAGATCTTCAGCCGCATGCAGTGACTGATCGCCTTTTTACCGATGTTGTGGAATGCCGCGCTTCTCACTCACCCAGGTCCGGCAGGGGATCGTTCTTCACATAGGCGAGACCCTGGAACGCCGCAATGACCTCCCCGGTCTCGTCGACGAGATCCACTGCATAGGTGGCGAGCCTTCTGTTCCGGGCGATTTCGCGGGCCTTTGCCAGCAGCGTCTTTCCCCGACCGGCCTTGATATAGGAGATGGTGCTGCTGACAGAGACCGATACGTGCCCCCGGGTATGCGCCGCCGCGGCAAAGGCCATGTCGGCAAGGGTAAAGAGGAGGCCTCCGTGAACGATCCCGATGCCGTTCAAATGCCTTTCTTCGATTCTGACGACCGCGGTCGCCGTGCCGTTCGAGGCTTCCACGAGCTCGATGCCGCAGGACTCGGCAAAGACATCGCGGGCGAAGTAGCGCTTCAGAAATTCGAGATTTGCGCGTGAGGAAGCCATCATCTGCCCGGGAGTCCCGCTATGCGCTCGGGGTGAGAGTAGATGCAGAAGCTGTCCTGCTTTACGCGCCCCACGAGAGTGACCCCCGCCTTCACGGCCGCTTCCACTCCCTGCCGGGTCGTCGCGGCCTTGCTGATCACGATTGGTATGCCCGCGTTCGCAGCCTTGATCACCATGCCGGACGGCTGCCTGCCCGTGCATCCGAGCACGCACTGCGAGAGATCGATCCCGCTGAGCAGCGCGTGTCCGATCACCTTGTCCACCGTGTTGTGCCTGCCGATGTCGCTGCTCTTGGCAACGAGATTCCCGCCGGAGAAGAGGACCGAGCAGTGAGCACCTCCAGTCCTTTCCCACAACTCCGAGACAATGTGGGAAATCACGGTGAAGACAAGATCGCGGCTGATGACGAGAGAGCTTTTCACCTCGGAGGCCAGCGTCCCGGACGTGGGGCCGCCGCAGGACTCGATGATGCTGCGAAGCGATCCCGACCGTTCAGAGGCCCGGACCAGGATATTGAGCCCCTCGAGGCTGACTTCCTCGATCTTGCCTGCAAGGCCTTCGCTGACCACGTACCCCGCCCCCAGCTCCCGGAGCTCGACAGGCGTCGCGACCAGGGTGCTGACGGGCCTGCCGTTGAGGCTGATGACAACGATCTCCTCTCTGCAGGTTTCCTGCTCCACTTCCTCGAACGAGCCCCGGTGGTACACCCCGCAGCGTACTGTTGCGATGGCGTGCGTGAGATCTTCATTGCTCATCATGCGATGGACGTATACCATGAAAAACCCGGGCGCTCAATCTGATAAGCCCTCATTTACCCGCCTTCCTGACCACGAGTTCGTAAATGGCTATGGCTGCGCTCTGCGATACGTTGAGCGAGTTGAAAGAGCTCCTCATGGGGATATGGGCCATGAGGTCGGCCTCCTTCTCCATGCCCGAGCGTATCCCCGTGTCCTCTCCTCCCACGAGAACGGCGAGCCGGTCATAGGACGGGACCTCCGAGAGCGGGACGGCCCCGCGGGCATCGAGGCCGACGACCCAGAACCCCTCCTTCTTGAGCTCCTTGGTCGCGGTTCTCAAGTTCTTCACCCGGGCGACCGCAGCATGCTCGGCCGCACCGGCCGACGCCTTGACCACTGACGGCGTGACATGCGCGGCCCGATCTTCCGGAATGACGATCCCTGCGTCGGCAAGCGCATATGCGGTGCGGATGATGGAGCCTGTGTTCTGGGGGTCCTCCACGGAATCCAGGAGAACCACGACCTTCTTTTCCATCACCTCCTTCAGCGGTGTGTAGCGAAAGGGCGACACTCTTGCAGCCACGCCCTGGTGGAAGGCGGACTTGGTGATATGGTCGAGTTCTTTGCGGGAGAGGATGATGACGCGGACCTTTCCGGCCGCCGCGACTATTTCGTCATAATGCTGCCGTGCGACCAGGATTTCGTAGAAGGTTCGCCTGCCTGAGGCAAGGGCCTCCAGAACCGGGTTTTTCCCATAAATGACTTCCACGCGCTCGCTCCTTTTTGAAGAACCATTGTTCTCTCGTAGAGACCGGTTCATTGTATCCCATTTCCCTTTCGATGGCATGTATGAAATTCCGGTATGCGTGGGATCGTTCCGCAAGTTCCCGAAAGGGTATGAAAAGGGGAAAGCGGCATCTCTCAACAGAGATTTTCGCTCAAGGGAGGCCGATTCCGGATGCGGATCGTCGGCGCGAGGCCGCGATCGGCTTTTCGATCCAGCCTTACAACTGGGGAATCCAGCTCGCCCGGTACTCGAGGGATTTGGGTGCGCTGATCCCGTGTGAACTCTCCATCCTCTTCCAGCTCCCGGCAAGCCCGAGGGAAGCGGCGGTCGAGGAAAAGTGGAACATGGCGATACCTATGTCGATGCGCTGAAGATCGACCTCGGGGAAGAGGCTCCGGTATCCGGTCGAGCGGGAGAGGAAGAAATGGAACCCGCCGTTTTTTGCCGCGACGCGCCAGGGCTGCTTGTTCTTGGCCGAAGGTGCGAGCCTCACCATCTCCAGAGCCTCTGCGTGCTCTCCGGCCTCCTGCTTGTCCAGAGGGGTCGAGAAGTCGCTTTTGAAGAAGAGATCGGAGAAGGGCCTGCGGTTTTTCGATCCGGCGCTCAGCGCGAAAACGGAATCCAGGATAGAGCGTTTCTCGGTGACATATCCCACCGGGCTCACCACCGGGATCATCTCTCCGGAGGTAATCCCCGCCGCTCGGCCGTAATAATCCCGGCTGAAGGTCCCGCCGATCCAGCAGGTGCCCAGGTTCAGAGCGGTGCAGTAGAGGATTGCGGATTCGAAACAGTAGCCGAAATCCTCAAAAGCCATGTCCGACGGTTTCAGGATCCCGACAAGCATGTGGCTGGCGCCTCTGACCACACCGTAGGTGCCGGGCGTCCAGCTCCTGTCGTGCAGAGGCGCGTCCACGAGCTCCAAGCGGACGGAAGAGCCGAACGGCGGCGGGTCGAGCGATGCGATGAATCCTCGGATGCTCGACTTCAGCTCTTCGCTGAGAGGCTCCCGCCGGTAGCTCCTCCACGATTTTCTCCGCCGGATAAGATCCGTGACCGGCTCCGGGTAGTCGACCATGGCAGCATCCCTCCTGTATACATGAGTATACTACTCGCCGTGCATATCCACCCAATCGCGGATCTCCGCGAGAGCCTGTTCATAGGAAACCCGGGTGCTCCATCCAAGCTCGGTCTTCGCCTTTGTGGTGTCCACATCGTTGTCCCTTCCCATGACGCCGGCGGCGAGCCGGGTGATGGGCGGACGGATGCCGAGGGGCGTCAGCGCCGCTTCAAATGCTTCTCCGAGCTTCCATGCCACGGAGAAGGGGATGTTGAACCGGGGCCTTCTTCCCACCATGGCGCCCAGGTCGGTCAGATAGCGATTCCAGGTCACGTCCCAGTCGTCTCTCACGTGATAGGTGTTGCCTGCCGCATCCGCCGTGGTGCCGGCCAGGATGAGGCCGTCCACGAGATTGTCCACGTAGACGAGGCTGGCACTGTATTTCCCCCGGTCTATGAAGGGCACGAACAGGCCCCGGAACCTCTCCACTATGTCCCGCACCCAGACGCTGCCCGGACCGGTGACGTTCGCGGGTCTCACGATGACGGCATTGATCAGCCCCTGCTCGTGGAATGACCGGACAAGGCGTTCGGCCTCGAGCTTGGCGTCATTGTAGGGCACACCGGAGAATCGCGCCTCGTCGCCTTCCTTCATGCCCTTGAGGTGCCTGCCGAGCCCGCATGCGGCGATCGAGCTGACGTGTACGAAACGCGCGCCGACGCCCGCGCACTCCTTCAGGAGATTCCTCGTGCCCTCGAGGATGGGGCGGTAAAAGGCCTCTTTGGACCCCCAGTCCGTCACACGGGCGGCGAGATGGAAGACGAGATCGACCCCCCGGCAGATCCCTTGGAGGCTCCAGGGGTCGTTCAAATCGCCGGTGAGGATTTCAGATGCATACTCTGTGATATGTGATACCGGCTCTCCCGGCATCGCCAGGGCCCGGACCTCGATTCCCCGGCCTGCGAGCCCGCCTGCCAGCCGCGACCCGATGAATCCTGCGGCGCCGGTCACCAGAGCCTTCATTGATTCACCTCCTGGTTTCCTGTGAATTTCACCATGGTCTTGACCGCCCCGTTCCGGGATTTCGCGAGATTGGTTTCGATCATCCGGGGGAATTGCTCCAGGGTGAACGTATGGGTGATCATTTCTTTCAGATCCACCCTCTTTTTCCGGACAAGATCTATGGCGAGATCGAAGACATGGGTCAGCTTTCCGTCCATCGGCACGTATGCGGTTGCAAACACGCCCTTGATGGTCTGCAGCTTGAGCCACAGCGGGGTGAGGTCGAGCTTCACCTCGTGGCCGATACCCACGACCGACAGCACGCCGCCTGTGGCCATTGCCCGCAGGCTCAGGTTTATTGTCTCCTTGCTGCCCACGGTGTCGAATACCCTGGCAAAGCCTCCCATGAGGATGTCCTGCCCGAGCATGGGGCGGTATCTCGTGGCGCCCGCGATCTCCACGGTACGGCCGAGGATGTCACCGTCGGTGAATACGTGGTCGGCGCCGAACTTCCTGCCGAGCTCGGCATGGAAAGGCGAAGGCTCCGAGAGGGTGATGACGCAGCCGGTGTCCAGGGCCCTGAGCGCCTGGATAATGAGGCTCCCGATCACCCCGCCGCCGATCACCAGCACATGCTCTCCTTTTTGCGGTCTGTTGTCCAGCACCGCCTGGATACACACCCCCAGGGGTTCCATCATGGCCCCCTCTTCGTCCGACACCTCTTCCGGGAGCTTGAACACCTGGCTGCGGTGCGCCACCAGGTACTCGGCGAAACCGGCGCTCGTGTCTCTGCAGATGCCGGTAAACATGCCGGGCGCGAGCAAACCCCTGGCAAAGTTCTCGCAGCTTCCCCATCTGCCCGCGCTGCACGCGGGGCAGATGGCATCGATTCCACGCGCCTGGCAGCTGAGGTGAGGTGAGATGGTCACCCGGTCCCCGACTTCGAGCCCGCCGGCATCGCTTCCCGCTTCCACGATCTCGCCGGAGAGCTCGTGGCCCAGGATGCAGGGAAAGGAGGTGAAGGGCGATGCAGAGGGAGAGTCCCTGAGGAAGATGAGATTGATGTCAGAGCCGCACATGCCGCAGGCATGCGTCCTGATCTTCACCCACTGGGGTGTCGGCAGCGCCGGCTCGGTAATATCCACGAGCCGCACCGTGGCCAATGGCCCTTCGTAATAGAGCTTCCGGTTCGCGAGGCCGAGGGCCTTTAAGGCGAGGTACTGGGGAACGGCCACATTGAACTGGACGGCTTTCATGACCGTCACTCCATCTTGAGCCCGTCGACGAACTGCAGCGTCATGGGGCTGATGGCGCAGGTGTCTGTCATGACGTTGATGCACGAGGGCTTGCCGGACTCAACGGCCCGCTGTATGGCCGGAACCAGGTCGGCGTCCTTCTCCACGAACTCTCCATGCCCGCCGAGGGCCTCCACGATCTTGTCGTAGCGGACGACCCCCAAACGTGACCCGAACACCCGTTCGCCCCCGTAGCACAACTCCTGTCCGTGCTTGATCATGCCCCATGCCTGGTCGTTGTTGACAATGCAGACAATAGGGACATTGTGGCGCACCGCGGTGTCGAACTCCATGGCGTTGAGCCCGAAGGAGCCGTCGCCGTTGATGATGACCACCGTCTTCTCCGGCCTTGCCAGCTTAGCGGCGATGGCAAAGGGAATGCCCGTGCCCAGGCACCCGAACTGGCCTCCGGCGGAAGCATACACCGCGGCGCGCTCCTTTGCCTGGAGGCCTACCGCCCCGTAGTATGAGGTGTCGCCTCCGTCGATGATGTAGATTGCGCTGTCCCCAAGGGCCTGCCTGGTCAGGGCTACGAGCCGCTGCGGGTGTATGGGGTCCGAGGGGGTGTTGCGGGCCGCGGTTTCCTCCGCGGTCATGAGCATGTACGTGTCTCGCAAGCCCTTGAGCCACGCATCGTGCCGTCTTTTCTCCACGTACCTGTTCAGCTCCCGCAGGCTCAGTTTGACCTCTCCGATGAGGCCAACGTCGGAGGCCCTGTTGCGGTCGATCTCCGCGGGGTTGATGTCAACCCGCACGAGCTTTGCCTGGGGGAATACCTGCCCGTACATGAGCAGCCAGTTGAACCTCACCCCCAGCGCGATGACGAGGTCTGTCTGCGACGCGGCCGTCAGCATGGCCATCATGCCGCCGTCCCACAGAGACAGAGGATGATCGTCCGGCAGAATCCCCCTGGCGGTGTTGATGAGGAAGAATGGTATGCCCGTCTTGTCCACGAACTCCATGAACTCCTCTTCACAGGGAGAAGCGCCCATGCCGCCGCCGCCCAGGATAATGGGTTTTTCAGCCTTGTTGATCAGCTCGGCGGCCTCTTTGACGGCCTCTGTATCGGGCTGGCAGAAATAGGTGGTGTTGCCTCTCTTGGGCCAGACTACCCTGTCTTCGCTCACCTTGATGTTGAGGACGTCGGGAGGAAGCTCCAGAAACACCGGCCCTTTCTTCCCGGATGCAGCCTGTCTGAAGGCGATGGCGAGGAATTCGGGTATGCGCCTGATGTCGTGGCATATGCCGTGCCACTTCACCGTGGACTTGATCATATCGGCCTGCTTCATCTCCTGCAGCGCCCCTTTCTCGCAGTCCCGTACGGGAGAGGTGCCGGAAATGACGACCATGGGCGCATTTTCGAGATGCGCATTCACGATGCCGGTCAGCGCATTGGTAAACCCCGGCCCTGCGGTGACGATGCAGACGCCTGTACGGTTCTTGTATATCGACCAGGCATGCGCCATCATTGCGGCGGCCTGTTCGTGCCTTACATCGACCAGCCTCACGTTCTGGTCGAGCAGACCGTCGTAGATCCTGTCGATGTGCCCGCCGGAAAGCGAGAACACCACTTCCACGCCTTCCACCTGCTTCAGGTATTTTGCCACCAGGTGACCGCCGAAGATGTCCGCCATAAGCCCTCCTCTTTTTTCATTTTTTCATATACAGCCGGGATATGTGCGCGCCCGCCCTCTTTGCCCGCCGTACACTGTCTGATCGCGGGTGAGGCACGAGAGGGGAGGGCTGCGGCAGCGTTTTCGTGCTGTTCCTTCATGCCTCGCCCTCTCGTGATGGAGCATCGGAGATGAAATATCACGATGTGGTCGCTACACGGCCGAATAATATGAGTAATTACTCATATAGTCAAGCGTGTAATGTGATATTTCGCTCATATTTCATTTGACACCAGCCGCCGGCAATATTAATTACCGGTAATAAAATATTGATGGAGCACCCGCCTGCATAGCCCTGAGGAAGAATTTTCCTGACCCCGGGGCAGGGACCTGAGAGAAATGCAAAAGCATGCCGTGAAGCGGATTCGGATACCAAAACAGCAGCGCAGCGTTGAAAAGAAGCTCAAAATCATGAGTACGGCCCGAGAGCTGTTCGCCCGGAAGGGCCTGGGCGGCACGAACTCGAATGAGATCGCACGGAAGGCTGGCGTTTCCATCGGCACTTTCTACAGCTACTTCCCCAACAAGAAGGCGCTCTTTCTGGACATCCTCCGGGAATATCTCGAGAGCTTCATCACCGGAATCTATCGGCTGCAGTCCGATGATGCCGTTCCCCTGAAGGACAATATCAGGAGCCATATCATCAAGGCATTTGCCGCATTCGATCTTCACCCGGCATTCCACCGGGAGGCGCTCGTCCTGAAGTTTTCCGATCGCGACGTCAGAGGGCTCTTCGATGATGCGGAGCAAAAGCAGCTCGTTCTCATCAGCTCCCTCCTCGGGCCGTACTGCCGCCCGGGAAGCGGAAAAAATCTTCAGGTGGCGGCCAAGGTGATCCACAGTGCGGTGGAAAATGTCGCCCACTACGTGAAGTTTCTGGACTCGCCCATCCAGCGCGAGCTCCTCATGGATGAGCTGACCGAAATGATCTATCACTACGTGAGCAATCTCTAGAAGCGCGCCGGGCGGGGGCCTGGACCGTCCAGGCGGCTCATCGGCGTATCGCCGGGCACCGGAGTGCCCGCGCCGGTGAAGGGATGGGAGCCACCGGGAAGAGTGGGGCGGGACGTGCACATCGACTTTCTGAAATGATATCCTACGATGAGCAGCCGCACCGCCTCTCCGAAGGTTTTCGGATTGATCAGCAGGCTTTTTATGAGGAGCCTCCAGAAGCACTTCCTGAACCCTTCCTCATTTTTTATGCCCATCCGCCAGATGCTTCTGAAGAGCGCAATGACGCCGGAGGCGTTGATCTTGGACACGGTCTGCTGGTGATATGACTTGAGAAAGGTCACGCATCTCTTGTAGTAGCTCTCGGGCGAGTAGATTGTCTCCAGCACGCGCCGGTAACCTTCCAGGAGCGTTTCCCTGTCCATTCTGGGAATGAAGTTGATGGAGGCTTCCGTATTGTCTCCGGAGCTTTCCGACGTGAGGCGGCCCTCCTGTCGCAGGCGCCTCCAGAGCTTGGTGCCGGGCAGTGCATTGAGGACGCCCACCATCGCCATGGTGATCCCGCTCTTCTGGATGAATTCGATCTGCTTTTCGAAGATGGACTCCGTGTCGTTGTCGAACCCGACGATAAAGCCTCCCATGACCTCCATGCCGTTCGCCTGGATTGACCTGACCGCCTGGAGCAGGTCGTTCTTCGTGTTCTGATACTTGTTCGTCTCCTTGAGGCTTTCTATGTTGGGCGTCTCGATCCCGACGAACACCTTGTTGAATCCCGCTCGGGCCATCAGCCCCATGAGCTCTTCATCGTCGGCGAGATTGATGGAGGCCTCGGTGAAGAAGTGGAACGGGCGTCCGTTCGCGTCCATCCAGTGAGCGAGCTCTCGGAGCATCTCCTTGACCTTTGCCCTGGAGCCGATGAAATTGTCGTCCACGACGAACACCGATCCGCGCCATCCGCAACGGTGCAGCGAGTCGATCTCTCGAATGAACTGACCGGGTGATTTGGTGCGCTGCTTTCTGCCGTTGAGGATCACGATGTCGCAGAACTCGCAGTCGAACGGACAGCCCCGGGAGAACTGCACGAGCATGGAATCGTAATCGTGCAAGTCGATGAGCGACCAGTCGGGTACGGGGGTCAGCGAAAGATCGGGATGATCGGGAGAGGAATATACATGTCGGGCCGCGCCTGCAGCTATGTCGTCGAACAGCCCGGAAAGCAGGGCTTCCGCTTCGCCGAGCACCAGATGATCCACGTCGGAAAAATCATGGGGCGATGTGGTGAAATACGGCCCTCCGGCAATGATTTTCTTTCCGAACCGCCTGCATCGAGAGATAACGTCCGAAACGGATTTTTTCTGAACGTGCATGGCGCTGATGCATACGTAGTCGGCCCACATCAGATCTGTATCTTTCAACCTTCTCACGTTCATGTCGATGAGCCGCTTGTTCCATCCAGCGGGGACAAGGGCGGAGACGGTGAGAATGCTCAGCGGGGGAAACGCGGCCTTCTTTGAAACGAATTTCAGCGCGTGTCTGAAGCTCCAGAACGTATCCGGGATCTCGGGATACACGAATAAAAGATTCACATGATCCTCCTGAGGGGCATCGCCCATTAAGATTATGATAGCCGTGCAGTATATGCTCTCAAATGATCACCCTCAAGCATGGCCCGATTGATCTCATCCGGGAGGCATATCGCCTTGAAAGCCGCATGCTACCACACTATTGGCCGGGTATTTGTCAAACAATCTCAAAGCATGTGCAAAACAACTGTGAAGAATGCACGTATGTCCCCTGCAGCTCCAAGGTTTCCTGTTGACACTGGCATGGAGTGAGTGTATGGCATTACGGAAAAAGGTTGCCGATAACCTCTACAGAGGAACGACCATGTTCACGTATGATGAAATCGAGAGAAAGAGTATCGTGATTCTGAGGATCCTGAACCAGGCCGGACAGCCCCTCGGTGCCCGGATCATCGCCAGAAAGATCAGAGATTACGGGGTTTCGCTGAGCGAACGAGCGGTGCGCTACCACCTGCAGTTCATGGATGAGCGGGGGCTCACACTGCTCGTTGGCAGGCGTGACGGAAGAGTCATCACCGAAAAGGGGATCGAAGAGCTCCGCAACGCCCGGGTCCAGGACAAGGTCGGCTATGCCATATCCCGCATTGAGATCCTCTCGTACAAGACCACCTTCGATATCGAGTCCCGGACGGGGCTGATACCGGTCAATGTCAGCTTTTTCTCCGAAAAGCTGTTTCCCGATGCGCTGGGGGCCATGAAAGAGGCCTTCGATAACAGGCTGGCGGTCAGCGACCTCGTGGGGGTAGCGAGCGCGGGAAGCTTTATCGGCGACATGAACGTTCCCGAAGGCCAGGTCGGTTTCGCGACCGTGTGCAGCATCGTGTTCAACGGTGTTCTGCTGAAGCGGGGCATCCCCATGGACTCGAAGTTCGGCGGGATTCTCCAGGTGCAGGAAAAGAAGCCCGTGCGGTTCGTGGAGCTCATCCACTACTCCGGAACTTCGCTGGACCCGTCCGAGGCCTTCATCAGTGCGAAGATGACCTCGGTCCGCGACGCTGTGTCGGGAGGCGAAGGAAAAATCCTCGCCAACTTCCGTGAGGTGGCCGGGATATGCCGGGAGAATGTCATGGATGTCATCGATCTGCTCGCCGGAGCCGGTATTCGCGGCATGCTCTCCACCGGCAAGATGGGAGAGCCCGTGTGCCAGGTCCCGGTGGACGTCAACAAGGTGGGCATGGTGCTCCTGGGCGGTCTCAATCCGGTTGCGTCTGCGCGCGAGGTGGGGATAGAGGCCGAGAACTTCGCCATGTCCACGGTCATGGATTTCCGGCTTTTGAGGCCCTTTTCCCAGGTGCTCCGTGAGATGAGAAGCAAAAAAGCATTTTAATTTTGACATCTTTCGAGGAGAAAGGAGATTTTCATGCCAATCGTCAGTCAAGCGTTGGAACGGGTGAGAGAGAAGAATCCGGGGGAGCCCGCATTTCTTCAGTCTGTCACCGAGGTTCTCGAGTCCTTAAGACCGGTTCTCGAACGCAACAAGAGATACCGGGACGCCAATCTTCTGGACCGGATCACAGAGCCCGAGCGGATCATCATTTTCCGGGTCCCCTGGCAGGACGACAAGGGGAACATTCATGTCAATCGCGGATTCCGGGTGGAGTTCAGCAGCGCCATCGGGCCCTATAAGGGAGGGCTCCGCTTCCACCCGAGCGTCAACCTTGACATTCTGAAGTTCCTCGGCTTCGAGCAGATCTTCAAGAACTCGCTCACCACACTGCCCATGGGCGGGGGCAAGGGCGGCTCGGACTTCGACCCAAAGGGCAAGTCGGACAACGAGGTCATGCGGTTCTGCCAGTCCTTCATGAGCGAGCTCTTCCGCCACATCGGGCACAACACAGACGTCCCGGCCGGAGATATCGGAGTGGGCGCCCGGGAGATCGGGTATCTGTTCGGCCAGTACAAGAAGCTCAAAAACGAATTCACCGCCGTGCTGACCGGCAAGTCGCTGTGCTACGGCGGCTCTCTCATCAGGCCCGAGGCAACGGGCTACGGTGCAGTCTACTTTGCCCAGGAGATGCTCGAGACCCGGGGCGACGGCCTGAAGGGAAAGGTCTGCGCGGTATCCGGCTCCGGCAACGTGGCCCAGTACACGGTGGAAAAGCTCCTTCAGCTCGGAGCGAAGGTCGTTTCTCTCTCCGACTCGGGCGGCACCATCTACGACAAGAACGGCATCGACGAGGAGAAGCTCGCCTGGGTCATGGAGCTCAAGAACGTCCACCGCAGCCGCATCAAGGAGTATGCCGAGAAATACGGCGTCGAGTACTATGAGGGCAAGAGGCCGTGGCACATCCCCTGCGACTGCGCGTTCCCTTCCGCCACCCAGAACGAGATCACGGGCAAGGATGCGGAAACTCTCATCAACAACGGGTGCTTCGTGGTGTCCGAGGGTGCTAACATGCCGACGGTTCCCGAGGGCGTGGACCGGTTCATCCACAAGGGCATCCTCTACGGGCCGGGCAAGGCGGCCAATGCCGGCGGCGTGGCCGTTTCCGGCCTCGAGATGAGCCAGAACTCGATGCGGCTGTGCTGGCCGCAGCAAGAGGTGGACAGCAGGCTCAAGGAGATCATGCAGAGCATTCACCGCAACTGCTACGAGACCGCCAAGGAATATGGCTATCCAGGAAACTATGTGGTGGGTGCAAACATCGCGGGCTTCGTGAAGGTCGCCGATGCCATGCTCTACCAGGGCCTGGTATAGCGGCGGCATACCGCCTGTCCATATTACCCGCCCCGGTCGGCATCCTTCACGGGAGGCCGACTGGGCGGCCTCCCTTTCGGCCTTACCGGAAGGTGCATCGTACGCCTCGCCCCGGGATTCTGCTTCCGGAGACGGCATCACGGCATACGATTGCCGATAAATTGTCTGTTTTCCAATCTCGTGCAGAGAAGTAATCCGTGCGGGGACGCCTTGTGTTCTCCGTTACTGCGGAAACTTCCGGGCCAGCCGCGTCACCTCTGTGCCAGCTCGATTCTGGTCCGCGAAATGATCTCGTCCTTGACGGACACGGGCAGTTCGTCGAAGTAGGCGCAGTATCCCGCCACCCGGACCACGATGCCCGGGTGCCTTCCCGGATTGTCCCGCGCCTCGATGAGAATTGCCGGGTCCAGAACGTTGAGCTGCACTTCCATGCCTCCCCGGGCAAAGAACCCCTCTACGAGAGCGGTCATGACGCCTTTGGCCTCCCGGCTTTTCATGAGGGGGGCGTCGAACTTGAGGTTCAGGGCATAGCCGTTGGGCGCAAGGCGGGCGTCGATTTTCGCCGCCGAGTTGAGCAGGGCCGTGGGGCCCTGCCGGTCACTTCCGTTACAGCAGCCCAGGCTCGCGGCAAAGGGCGCACCTTTTTTCCTCCCGCTCGGCAGAGCCTCAGTGCGGCTCCCGAAGCCCACGTGACAGGTGGACGAGTAGAATCCGGGAATATACGGTCCTCCCCGGGTGCTCGTGTGCCGGGAGAGGGCGTCGCGGAAGATGCGCACCACCAGTACGGCGTATGCGTCGGGCATGTCGAGGTCGTTTCCGAATTTGGGAGCGGCAAGGAGTTCAGCGCGGATTCTTTCTCTTCCCACGAAGTCCCTCTTTACCGCATCGATCACCTCAAAGAGCGTATGTGCTTTCCGCTTGAACACCACCTCATCGATGGCCGCAAGTGAATCCGCGGTGTCCGCCACTCCGACTCCCTGTACGCCGCTCGAGTTATAGACGGCGCCGCCCTGCGTGACGTCTCTGCCCGTTTCCAGACACCCTTCGACGAGCATGGAAGACAGCGGGGTCGGGTGAAAGTCGCGGTTGCCTCTCTCGATCACCTGCAAGTCCATGATCATGCGCTCCGTCATGAAGTACACCTGGGCCCTGAAGGCCTCGATCACCTCCTCCATGGAGGTGATCGTAGCAGGATCGGGAGTATCTGCGCCGAGCCGTGCGCGCGATCCGGGTCTGCGGCCTCTGTTGAGTGCCAGAACCAGGCACAGAGGGAGGTTGAACAGGGCGGCATCCGTGGAGCAGAAGCTCTTTCCGGGGATCGTCGGCTCCACGCACCCCACCACCGCGAAGTTCCGCGCCTCGCGCTCGCTGTATCCGTGGGCCGCGAGTGATGCGATGGCGGCCTCGTCGCAGAAGAGACCGGGGACCGCATTGCCCCGGCAGGCCACCTCGACGGCCCTCTGCACATAGCCTTGCGGAGAGCCGGCATGGATTCGGGCCATATAGTTCGGGTCGCGCAGGCCCGCCTGCTCCATCACGTCCAGAAACAATCCGGTGAGTCCGTTGACCGCATCGCGGCCGTCCGCGCCCATGCCTCCTACGGTTGCCGCCTGGGCCACGAGGTGTCCGCCGTGATACTCGCTTGTCCTGCCGGAGAGCAGGAACAGGTGCTCCGTAGTCTTTGCGGAGAAGCACAGGAGAAGCTCCAGCGCCTTCTCGGGAGTGATTTCGCCCCGGGATATGTCCTGCTCGTAGAAGGGCAGCAGGTACTGGTCGACACGGCCCAAGGACACGGCCGAGTTCAGCCCCTCCAGGCATACGGCCATGTGAGTGATCCACAGCGACTGGAGCGCCTCCTGGAAGCTGCCCGCAGGCTCGCGGGGGACCTTTCTCAGGACCCGGGCGATCTCCTGGAGCTCTGTTTTCCTGACGGCGCCGGCTTCAGCTGCGGCACGCCGCTCTGCCTCGGCGGCAAGGCGTCCGGCATAGTCCATCAGGGCATTGCAGACGATGCGGCAGGCGGATGCGAGATCGCTGCTCCTGTCCTGCATAGACTCGAGAAATCCCGTAACGCCGAGGTTCAGCATCTTTTCGTAATCGGGCAGGAAGTGCCCGATGCCGCCCGCTTCGTTGATGAGATAGGCACTCGCACCGAGCTGCTCCCGGACATATCGGAGCATCCGGAATCTGTTGCCGGAGAATGCCCGGAAATTCATGTTTCTGAAGAGCCAGTACGGAATGACCCTGAGCAGGATCCTCATCCTGTCCGGCCATGAGATGAGGAGCGGTGTGGTCCTTCTTTTATCCATCCACAAGAGCTCTTCGCACATGAACACCCCCGCGAGCTCGGGCTGGATGAGGGCGGATTTTCTCTTGGTGCCCATATTGCCCACGATGAGCTCGTCGTCGAAGATCTTCACCTGCTTGTTGCGCAGCAGGTGGCTCAGCGCCCTGGCCTTTCGGATGACCATGGGCTCGGACGGATCATCGTGTGATCTGAAGTACTCGGTAATGAGCAGGGCCCGCTCGGGACAGAGCCAGACCGGTGAGTCGAGAAGTTCCTGTCTGATGCGCGTAAAGCGCCCGGAAGACGCTTTGCCGTGCGCCTGTACAGCCTGCTTTTCCATGGCTGCGCCTCCTTGTCGAAAGAGAAGGTTGCTGGAGGCCGCTTCCCTTCTTAAAACTGAACCACCGGCTGCAGCTCGATCACGGGATAGATCTGGCCGTGCTTGGGTGGCATGGAGTTGTATACCCAGTCGATATCCATAGTCCCCAGCGTTGTCCCGCGCCTTTTTTCGAACCCGCCGAACACGCCCCGGACGAGCACGTCCTCCATATCCATGGTAAGCCCGAATATGGCGATGCTCGTGCCTTTTCCCAGCCTTTTCAGCTCGTTCGCGTAGGCGATGGGCGAAAAGGCGAGACGGGTGCTGTCTGCAGCCTGACACTGGATGAGAGGAATGATGACCGGAAATCCGTCGCCTCCCACATAGGAGAGGAATTTCAGAGTGTCCATGCGGTTGAAGAGGCCTTCGGCCCAGGGCTTCAGGACCCGCCTGAAGCTTCCGCTTCTGAACGCCCCCTTTGACGCCCTGGTGAACAGGGAGGAGAGGATGATCTTTCCCAGGGACAGGCGTTCTCTGCCGCAGGTCTCCACCAGATCCATGTAGTGCACGGTGTGGATACCGAAGTAGGCGTTGTAGCGGAACATGGGCTTGTTGTTGAACATGTCGTAATCCTCGCCCTTTCTGAGCTCGTGAGTCCACCGGGCCTTGCCGCGCCAGAGACTCCTGGACAGGGTCATGATGAGGAATCCGGTCCTGGGGTTGCTTTTGACGTGCTGCTTGCTCAGCCCTTCGGAAAACTGGCCCCAGATGAGAGTGTCCGGGGTCTTCGCCTGCAGGGCGGTGATCAGAGTGACATGGGGCAGCCCCTGGGGATTGACGGTAGCGATGAGCCCCACCTTGGCTTCGGGCTCGAACTCTTTGAGATCCTTCTCGTCGAACCGGTTTGCTTTCGTCTTCATTCTTCCCTCCTTCCCTTCATTTCCGTCGAGATGATACCCATGCACGCCTTCTCAAGATTCCTCTTCGGAATCGCGGGTAGCGCCGCTTATGTGCACGACCCCGGGATCGCTCAGTGCCTCCGCCGCCGTATGCCCCAGGCGTTCGAGATCACCCGCTCTCACGAGACCGTAGCCCCTGCACGTCCAGTCGATCCCGAGCCCGTCGTATTTGTGGGCGCAGAGGTTGTTGAATGCGCAGAGCTCCCATCTCGCCACCATGCCGTCGAGAGTGTCCCTGATATAGGTGCCGATGGCGCGGATGCTCTCCTCGCTGTCCGTGTGAAAAGGGATGACGGGCGTGCGGATCCAGATCTGAGCGGGCCTCCCGGTTTTCTCCCGATATTCCCTGACCCGTGCGAGGTTGCGCAGGATCTGGCTGCCGCCCCGGCCGGTGTACTCCCGGTGGAGCTCCCCGTCCATGAGCTTGAGGTCGTAGAGCAGCAGGTCCGTATGCCCCAGGAGCTTCTCGAGCCTGTCCCACGGGCACTGACCGCAGGTGTCGAGCGCCGTGTGAATACCCTGAGCCTTCAGCGACTTCAGCACCTCCCCGGCGAAGTCCGCCTGCTGGGTCGGCTCTCCGCCGGAGAGCGTCACCCCTCCTCCGGATTTCTCGAAGTATACCCGGTCCTTGAGCACCTCGTCCACGAGGTCCCCCGCGCTTATATGCCTGCCGTAGACCTCCATGGCCGTTGAAGGGCACGCTTCCGAACAGCGCAAGCAGCCCGTGCACGCCTTTCTGTCGATCACGATGCCCGAGCCCGTGCCCTTCAGCGCCCCGGCCGGGCACGCCTCGATACAGCTCATGCATCCGATGCACCGGGAGCCCACCCAGTGCACCTCGGGCCTTGCCGAGATGCTTTCCGGATTGTGGCACCATACACATCTCAAGGAGCAGCCCTTGAAGAAGACCGTGGATCTGATTCCCGGACCGTCCTCCGTTGACATCCGCTGGATTCTCAGGATGAGGCCTCGTTTCTCCGGCAGGCTCTGTTCATCCGGCATCACAGGTCACCTTTTCTAGAAAGACTCATGGCTGATCCTCGCGATCACCTCGTTCTGCAGTTCGTGGCCGATGCTGGTGAAGTAGGCGTTGTAGCCCGTGATTCTCACCAGAAGCGACTGGTATTCCTCCGGCCGCAACTGTGCGTCGCGCAGCATGTCCGCATCGATCATGTTGATCTGCAGCGATGTCCCACCCTGTTCGATGCTCCCCTTCAAGAAGGCCTTGAATTTCTCCCGGTGCTCCGGGTCTTTCAGCAGCGACGGATTGATGGATATGGTGTGACTTGCGCCGTTGGGAAGGCGGTTGTAGTAACCGCCCCAGTCTCCGGGGCCGTCTGAAGCCTTGCCCCCGAGGGCCTTGCCCACCGAGTTCATGTTGGCTGTGGGGCCGTTGATGTCGGTGCCGCTCACCGGGCAGATGGCGTTCGAAAGGAATCTTCCCTTGGGCCGGCCGTCCGGGCTCGCCGGCAGGATGAACCCGTCGCCAACCCAGTAGTTCCAGCTGAGCATGCCGGGCCTGAACCGCCTGCCCGTGGAGGCTGTCCGGTGCTTCCACGTCTCTTCGCACCACAGGTCCATGACCGCCTGCGCCATAGCGTCCGCACCGTCGTCGTCCCTGCCGTACTTGGGCGCCCTGTAGGTGGCTGAAGCCTGGAGCTTTTCGTACCCCTGCCAGTTGGCCTTCAGGGCATTGACAAGCTCTTCCAGCGTACACTGCTTCGTTTCGTATACCAGGTGCTTGACGGCGAGCAGGCTGTCCACTGTGGTGGCGAAGGTCACGGCCTCGATCGTGGTGAAATTGAGCTCCGCACCTCCCTGGGTGATATCGAGGCCCTTTTCCGCGCAGCCCTTCACCAGGCACGATACATAGGGAGTCGGGCAGAACCGGGCGCGGATGGACTCGGACTTCTCGTAGAGATCCACGCAGCGCTTGATTGTGTATCTCGTCTGCTCGACATAGGCGTTCCAGAAATCGTCCCAGGTTCTCAGCGACTGCACTGAGCCCGTTCTGGGCCCAGCCTGCTTCACCTTTTCCTTCTTGCCCGTGATGGGATCGACGAAGTCGAAGAAATCACGCCCGTCGTTCAGTGCGAGCTCGACGCTCTTGAGAAGGTTCAGGTTGTTGTCCACGGTGCCGGAGCGGTCGTTGCCGACCATGGTATTCTCCAGGCAGCCGACCGGAGCATAGTCGTGCACGTTGTCCTGGTTGATGAGATGCTCGACTCCCGCCTTTCTCGCCTCGACCATCATGCCGGCCATGGAGCGCTCGTCGAAGTTGAGCAGAAAAGGCGAGCCCTGGCTCGTGGAGATCATGTCGACCACTTTGTCGAGGAGCTCCTCGGGGCTTGCCTTGTGAAGCCGCACATTGGGCTTGGGCTCCAGGATGGGCGAGAGCTCATCGATCACCTCGAGCATGGCATACGTCAGGTCGTTGGTCATGTCGCGGCCGCCTTTGCCCATGCCCGAGAGCGTGATGAGCTGTCCGTATCCGGAAGTGATGCCCATGTTCCCGATGCGGATCATGGCATCGTAGACCGTGTTTGCGTGGATCCAGAAACACTTCAGGATTTCCTTGCCGAATTCCCGGTCCATACCCTGCGAGATCGAGCGCTCCCAGTAGGGCAGCAGATACTGATCGATTCTGCCGAAGGAGACGCCCGGTCCGGGGTAGTTTTCGTCGCTCATGACGAGCATGTGGGTGATCCACAGCGCCTGAACGGCTTCCCAGAAGGTGTGCGCAGGCTCCCAGGGAACTTTTTTGAGGTTTTCCGCCATCCGGACCAGCTCCGCCTTTCTTTCCTGATCATTCTCCGGGGCGGCGAGGTCTTCGCAGAGCAGGGCGTATTTTTCCGCCAGATCTCTCGGCATGGTCGCGGCAATCATCATGGCGCGGAGCTGGCAGCCTTTGCCGCCCTTCTTCTCTTTGCCGCTCAGCTGCTCATAGCGTCTGGAGAGGTCCTCGAAAATTCCCTTGAAGCCGATCTTCAAGACCCGTTCATACCACGGAATGAGATGGCCGGAAGTGGCCCCGGAATTTCCGTAACCGTGATCGTGGAACCACTTCATGGACGCCCGTGCGCCTTTTTTGCCGTAGATGAGCCTGTCGCGCTCCTTTGCCTCTTTCTTTGTCCAGCACATGGAGGTCTGGACGTTGAAGCGGCCGCCGGCGATCAGGTCTCCGGGAAGGATCTCCCGGGGCACATAGTTCACCATCACCTCTTTGGTGAACCAGGCCTTGCGTTCGGGAAGGCTCCAGGTCCAGAAGTCCGGGTGGAGCCTGACGGTTCTGGCCGCCTGCTGCATGGAAGAGCGGAAGGTCTGGAGAAAGGCGTAGGTCTCTGGTACGATGTAGAAGGTCATCTCGTCGAACTGCGCATCCCAGGGCGTGCCCGTGCTCCACGCGGTGAACTCGTTGTTCCACGCCCGTTGCGCTCCCCGGAAATAGTAGTCTCTGAGCCATCTGATCCGTGGAGAAAGATTCTTCGGCTCCTTGATTTTTCCCTTCGTCTGAAGCGCCTCCGCCATTGCCATGGCACACCTCCTGTGATTTTTTACCGGCGGGGAAGCAGTGCTCTGAGGCGCTGCTCTCCATGGGAGAGCATTCCGTTCATGATCTCCACCGCCTGCTTCGGATTTCTGTCAATGATTGCACGGAGCAATCCCCTGTGAAACCTGAGTGTCTCCGGAATCACCTCGGGGGCGGTAAAGAAAAGCGAGGTGAAATTCATGTATACGGGCCTGAACGAGTTGATGAGCAGCGGGTAGACGAGGTTTCCGGAGGCCATGCCGATCGTGAGGTGAAACTCGAAATCGAGCCGGGTGATTTCCTCGATATTCCGGGAGCATGCCGACTCCTCGGCATGCACGATCTCGCGGAACTCCCGGATATGCTCGTCCGTCCGGTTCTCTGCTGCGAGACGGGCGGTTTCGATCTCCACTAGGGCTCTCACCCGGATGAGGCTGTCGAGCAGCTCGGGGTCCAGGCTTCCCTGCTGGAAATTGATGAGCGACTCCAGAACTGCGAGCGATCCTTCCCTGCGGTAATCGTTCACCACGGCCCCTGCGCGGGGTTTGAGCTTCACCAGCCCCTTGGCAGCGAGCTCTACGAGCCCCTCATGCACCACGGGCCTGCTCACACCAAGCTGGAGAGCCAGCTCCCGCTCGGGCGGAAGCTTCTGGCCGATTGCGAGCCTGCCTGTGAGGATCAGGTTTTCAAACCGTGAGATGAATACCTCCTTGAGGCTCTCGGCCTTGAGCGGTTTCAGCATGTCCTGCATGGAATCCCCTTTCATAGGGCTGGTGGTATTACCAACAGCCAATATATCCGCACATCGACCACGAATCAAGGGGAATATCGATGAGAGAATCGGATATGTCTCTTGGAACATGCTGAACGGGATGCACATCAGGAGCCGGGGCGGGGAGGGTGCAAGGTGATGCAGCCGCCGCAGACCGGTAAGGATTGTACATCCCGGGTACGCCGGTTATTATGAAATGGTGCAGACATGTCTTGTCGAGTCATGATGCCGGAGATCGGTCAGGAGAAAGACAGAGGAAACGACGAGATCGTTGCGGCATGCGCTTCCCTCAAAGGTGGCGGTATGAAAGACATGGCTGATGGAGAGTATGAATCTCGCAATAAATACCGGAGACGAGATCACAGAAGAGGTGTGGAACGGCTTTGTCCGGGAAGGAAAACGCAAGGGCTCGAATGTATTCAAACAGGGTTTTGGGTGAAGGTCCTATTCGTTTTATACGGGAATCATGAGAATACCGCGAAAAGAAACACGGGCCGATCCATGAGAGCATCTGTTCTTTCATGGATCGATGCTGCACGCGGATTTCTTGTTCACGCGGTCGGCACAGGCGGGGTGACGGGCTTGAGAAAGGTTGTGCAGGGAATGCGCGGCAGGGACCGCTCGAGCCCCCGATAACCTGCCGGCCAGAAAAAGGGCTCACTATGAATAACGATACAGTGATCCGCGAACAGCTGCTCGCCCTCCTCAGGGGAGGTAACGCCCACATGAGCTTCGAGGATGCTGTTTCCGGCTTTCCCCTGGAAAAGATCAACACCCTGGTCCCTCAGGGCAGTTATCTTCTCTGGCATCTGCTGTTCCATATGCGCATCGTACAGTGGGACATCCTGGAATTCATCCGAAACCCGGGCCATGTGTCCCCGGACTTCCCGGACGGCTACTGGCCCCGTCCCGGCGAGAAGGCGGAGCCTGCCGGGTGGGAGAGGATGGTCGACGAGTTCAACGCGGATCTCAGGGCGCTCCAGGAAATAGTACAGGATCCGCGGACCGATTTTTTCAGCCCCATCCCCCATGCGAAGGAGTATACCGTGTTCCGGGAGATTCTCCTTGCCGCCGACCACAACGCCTTTCACGTAGGGGAGCTCGTCTGCCTGAGAAGGGTGCTGAACCTGAATCCGGTGAAAGAGTACTGAAATGTTCGGCCACTGCGCGGGATCGCTCGCGGGTCGAGGATGACGTGCATGGAACAGGCCCGGGCGGCGGGCATCCGGGCCTCCGGGCCTCTTCGAGTTCGTGTTCGAAGAAGATAGTGTTGCGCGTCAGGTCCGTCCGTGCGCGATAACGCCGGCCCTGGGGCGGGCCGCATCCGCGCCGCGGTCTGAGGCCGCCTTTCCGCACGCGAGATTCCCGGCTGGCGCCAGGGGCTCGATTGGCTTCATCCGGCGGCTCCTGCTGTACAGGCTCCTGGCGTGACAGGAATCAAAGAAGCACAGGAGACGTCCGGTTACTTCCCGTTGCAGATCAAGCGGAGTGAGGCCAGATCTTCAGGCGCCAGGGCGAGGCCCTGCCCCCGGTTTATCCGGTACATGAGCGCGTCCGGATTGTCGTTGTGGTCCAGGCCCATGGCGTGTCCGAATTCATGGGCAAGTAGCCTCACCAGGCGGTTGAGGTCGCTGAAATAGTAGACGGTTATCGTCTGCCGGGCGCCTTTCTTCTCGTAGCATCCTTCCCTGAATTCCTCCTGGAGAGGTTTCCCCGTCCGGTTATAGCTCACCACCTCGAGGTTCAGGCTCTGTGCGATCTGGTTGATGAGCGTGATCAGATCGTTCAGCGCCTCGGCATCACTGTTGAGCTCCTCTTGTCGCTCTCCGAGGGACCGGCGCTCTTCGTCCAGTTCTTCCTTGAGCTCTTTCAGGCGCCTGAACTCGTCTTTCGACACCGGCCCGCCGCGCGAAGCAGCCTCGGACCGGGCATTCAGGTCCCTGACCCGAGCGTTGTAGTCATCGATATCACGCCTGAGGGTGTCCCGCTTCTGAGTGAATTCCTCTTCCTGTGTGCCCAGCCACAGCTTCAGGGATTCATAGGAGCTTCTGGTGTTCTCGATCTTCCCGCTCATTCCTTTGAGCCTGTCGGCAGTGGCCTGGCGGTAGTCGTAGACGAGATTGATCGCGATCGCACCCTGATCGTCCTGCCGGAGCAGGTCCATTCCCGAGGCCTCTTCCCATACGGATGCAGCCCGCTCGGCCGCCTGAGCAACCTCGGAGGGGCTCACTCCGAACCTTTCGTCGACCGAGCCGATGCGGTAGGTGACAGGCTCGGCACAAGGTCCGCTTGCGGGCAGATAGACGCCTGCAAGGAGAAGTACGGCCGAGAAAAAGGGCAAGGTCCAGAACATATATCTCACTGTGCATTTCGAGGCCTTGGGTTTCACTCCCGTCTTCATATGGGGAGATGTCGGAATTATCGCTGTGGGGCTTAACATGTTGCGCCTGAAGGCGTTTCCGGATTTACACCGGCATTCGTCCCTGTCGGCAGCGGCGAATAAAAACCGTCGCTTGCGCGCAATCAGTCCTTTCCGGTCTGGTCCGACTCCTTTTTCCGTTGCTTGAGCACAGCCTTTGCATGCTTTTTGCGCTGTTTGAGGTGTTCTTTCTGCGTTTTTTTCACGAGATTTTCCTGCTCCCTGCCGCTGCGGATCGACGACGGCTCCCGAGCTGTATCATTCCCGGACTGCGGAGGAGCCGGTGCCTCCAGCTCCCTCACGGGCACATCCGGAGGACGGCGTTCATGGGTTCCGAATTCCGCAGATCTGTCCGGAGAGTGCCTGCCGGTCTTTTCTTCCCGCCTCTTCTTCAGCCAGGATATGAACTGTATCCCGAGAAACTTGCCGAAATATCCGACGAAACCCGCGGCAAAGACAAGCACTATCCACTTCAGCGCTTCGAGAATGAGTCGTTCTTCATCCATGAGTCTTCTGTATAACATTCTTCCACAGCTTGCCACGGACAGTTGCCGGCGGCGGTCTCTCTGTGCGGCCTCCGCCGCATCCGGGCCGATGCAGGCAAGCAGTGTTCAACGGCGGGCACGGCCCGGGCGGAAAAGGCTGTACCATGGAGTCACACGTCGATCACCGTCAGTGCGAACGGTGTTGTGCACAAGGGCTCTCCGCCGTGTGCGGTGATACGGATGGGGCACTCGAGCCGCATGCCCGCGACTCCGGGAACGCTCATGGCCAGGAATGCCACTTCCACGGCATCCTCCTCGAGCACCACATCCCTGAACTCATCGTTGTCGATAATGGCCGGGTACCACTCGTGGCCCATGACGCCCAGACCGTGGCCGAAGGAAGGAATGACGAATCCGGAGTAACCCAGGGAGTCGATCTTTGCGGTGATGTCCTTGTGGACCTTGCCCACGGTATTGCCGGCCCTGAACGATGAAACGATGGTTTCGACGATCTGCACATAGGCGTCGGCGAGCTTCTGCTGCTCGGAAGTGGGGTCGCCCAGGATGAAGTTGTGGGCGAGATCTCCCAGGTACTGCCGGTAGCAGGAATGCAAGTCCACGATGAGATTCTCGCCCTTCTGAACGAGCTTTCGGCTTGGAGGCGTGGTACCGTTCTGTGGATAGGTGGCGCGGTATCCCGAGGCCACCTCGGAAGATCCCGTGACCGCCCAGTGATACTCGCTGCCGAGCCTCCGGAGCTCCATCTCCCCGATTCCGGCGATCTCGGTCTCGCTGATGCCCACATACAGGGATTCTTTCACCCGCTCCATGGCGGCATCCGTCATGGCCGACGCCTGCCTGAGAAGCAGAATTTCGCCCGGTTCCTTGATGTAGGTGGCTCTGTCCATGACCGAAAGCGAGTTCACGAACTTCGCCTCGGGCAGCGACTTGAGCAGAAATTCATACTCGGTCGCAAAGAGATATCCGGTGTTTCCCCGGGGGGAATGGCCGAGCTCGATACCGATCACGGCCTTGTCCCAGCGGTTCTGGCGGACCTGACTCACCACGATGTCCAGAAGGTCGAGCCCGGGAATGGGGGCGTACGGAGTGATGTTGTCCAGCCAGGACTCACTGTGCATGCGGGCGTTGTCGATGAGCATGGTGACGAGTCCCGCATAGCCGTCCCGGGAGATGACCACGGCGCTGCGCCAGGGGATGAAGGCATCGGCCACATAGGTGACACTGACCGTCCGGGTGCCGATGAAGACATCGATGCCTGCTCTGGCCATTTCCTCGCGGATCCTTTTCAATCGTTTCTGATAATCAATGGATACCTGCATGCGCACCTCCCCGGTTTTTGAAATGATGAAATACGTCTTCCGGCGTATCTGGAGGAAGTGTATCACGAACGTGGGAGGCAGGGTGAGTGAAATCATGCCGGAAATCTCCGATATTGAGAATCCGTTCTGCCGGGTTATTCTGATATACAGGCCGGTTTTTCATATTCAATTACGAGGAGGGCACGATGAAAAGGGCGCTGTTGGTGCCGATATGCTTGTTGCTCATTGCCTGCGGGCTGTCCGGATGCGACGACGATGATGACGTCACCTTCGTCAACGATTATTACACAGGGCTGAGGGTTATCCATGCCGGCTACGACGCCCCGCCCGCGGCAGTGTTTCTGAACGGCGCGCTGGTCGTCGATTCACTGGAGTTCGGAGAAAGTTCAGGATATGCGCTCGTACTCTCGGATGTGTATGATATGGAGATCACTCCTGCAGATGGCGAGACAGCAGAGCTCGTATCCATTGAAAACCTCGTTCTCATGCCCCTGGAAGTAATCACCGTCTTCGCCGTCGGCGCCCGGGCGGACTTGCGTCCGCTCATCACCGAAGACTCAAGATTTCTTCTGGACGGCCGGGCGAGGGCCCGTTTCGTGCATGCTTCACCCGACGCCCCGGCGGTCGATCTCAGAATCGATTCCGCAGACGGCACGCAGATCTTCCAGGGAGTCTCCTTTCCGGGCGTCACTGACTATACCGCGCTGGACCCGGGCGATTATGTCTTCGTGGTCACGGCGGCCGGAAACACTGATCCTCTGGCGGCATTCGATGACGTTGCGCTCGAGACAGGGACGCTCTACACTATTGCCGCGCTGGGAACGCTGAACGGCGATGACGAGTACGACTTCATGGTTCGCGTCTACACCGACAATGGTGACGGCGCCGGTTTTGCCGATCTAACCCCAGCCGCAGCCGTGATTCCCGATTAACCGGTATTGACTCGCATCCGCCTGATATCCGATCTGTAGACATTGCTTGCGCATCCGATCCTGCTCCTCAGGGTCGGTACGCTGGAAAAGGCCGAGGGAATGCATCGTCTCCGGCCGGCCTGTCATACGGCGGTATGCAGTCGCCTTTCCCGGAGAAAGAACCGAATAAGCTCTCTGGTAATAATTCCCGCAATGGTGTATTGACTTGCTTTAAGAAAAAACAGTGCAATTGACCGGAGGGCTATGGGCTTTCATATCCCCGCGAAGAACAATGTCAGGCTCAGGGATTTGATCGGCCGCATTCAGGAAGATGCAGAGCTGGTCCAGCTCTGGAAGTGCGCCAATATAAATGCCGTGGACCGAAGCGGTATCAACGACCATGGCGAGATCCACATCCGGATCGCGTCCAACGCCGCGTTGAGGATCCTGCGCTTGCTGGTGCAGGGCGGCGTCGAGCCGAGCGTGGTGAAGAACTACGGCCTCCAAAACGACGACGCTGAGGTCATCGTAGTCCTTGCGGCCTGCCTCCATGACATCGGGATCGCCGTCCACCGGCACGACCACGAGCGCTACAGTGTTCTGCTCGCATATCCGAAAGCCCGGCAGCTCCTGAGCGGCATCTACGAAGAGCCCGCGCTGACCGTGCTTGCGGCCGAGACCATGCATGCCGTCGTGGCCCACAATGCCAAGGAAACGTGCCTGACCGTCGAGGCCGGGGTCCTCAAGGTGGCCGATGCCCTGGACATGTCTCAGGGCAGATCGCGCATCCCGTTCGAGGCGGGTGCTGTCAACATTCATTCCATTTCCGCCCAGGCTGTGGAAAAGGTCGACATCGAGCAGGGGGACGAGCGGCCGGTCAGGATCGTGATCACGCTCGGCAACTCGGCGGGCATCTACCAGGTCGACGAGCTCCTGCGTCACAAACTCCAGAACTCTTCCATAGCCAATTACGTAGAGGTCGTAGCCAGGATCGAGGGGGAGATGGAACGCCGGATCGTCGAGTCCTACAAACTCTGATCCGCATCGCAGAGCCGAAACGGGCCGGCCCGACTTGAACGGGTAAGAGAAAAGGAGCGCATACATGGCGAAATCTCTCACAGGAGCGCAGAGGAAGTACTTGCGGGGACTGGCCCACAGCCTTCGCCCCGTTGTCCAGGCGGGCAAAAACGGCATAACACCGGAGCTTCTCAGGGCTGTGGACGAAGCATTGGAACATCACGAGCTCATCAAGGTCAAGTTCGTGGATTTCAAGGAAGAAAAGAAAGAGCTCACTGAAGAAATCGCCGAACGCACATCGAGCGAGGCCGTCGGCCTCATCGGAAATGTCGCCATACTCTATCGACGGCAACCCGACGAGAAAAAGCGAAAAGTAAGCTTCTCATCTTGAAAGATTCGGCAGGGATCGGTCCCCTGCTCCCGGATTCCCGCATCACGACCCGGCCCCTCCTGCATGATCAGAGAGGACGCCGTGAACCCATACGGACCTCCGTGCATCGTGGCTCTGGCCGGCACCGTGCGTGCCGATTATGGATGGGATGCGAGTCATGAAATATCTCAGATTGAAACCGGGACGATTCATTCAACGCCTGTGCTCCACTCTGATCCTCGAGGAGCGCATTACCATTGCATCCGCTGCAGCGCTCAACCTTCTCGTTCTGGCATCTCTGAAGATCAGGCTCGCCTGGGATATCTTCGGCCTGAACATTCTCATCATCTTGGTCATCTTCGGGGTCGCGAGCTTTCACCGGCATGTCGGCCGTACATGGATGCAGTTCTTCAGAGATTGGTATGTGCCGATCTTCCTCTTCGTCATCTTTCTGGAAAACCGCAGGCTCGTGCCTCTCATCAATCCACATGATCAGGATACACTGCTCATCGGCATCGACCGCCTGTTCTTTCTGGGCAGGGACCCTACTCTGCTCATGGAAAGAATCACCTGCCCGGCTCTCTCGGAATTCCTGCAGCTCGGGTATACAAGCTTCTACTTCCTTCCCTTGGTTCTGTGTGTGATCATCTATTTCAAACAAGGCGACCGGACCGGGTTTCACATCGCAGCTTCGAGCATTCTCGCAGGCTTCTATCTCTCTTACCTCGGATACTACCTTACTCCGGCAATCGGGCCGCGTTTCACCCTGGATCACGTGCAGACAGTCCCTTTAAGCGGAATGTTCCTGTTCGATGCTCTCCGCAGCACGCTCGATCAGGTGGAGGGGCTGATGAGAGACTGCTGCCCGAGCGGGCATACCGCGATCTCGCTTCTGAGCGCGCTGCTTGCCGGCAGATATGCACCGCGCTTCTTTCCCGCTGCCTGCATCTGGTCCGCGACCATCGTTTTCTCCTCGGTCTACCTGCGGTATCACTATGTCGTGGATCTCATGGCAGGGGCGGCCCTCGGCTGCCTGGTGTACCGATTCGCTCCGGGTATTGCAGCGCGGCTTATCCTGAAGGGGAATTCATGACGCCGTTAAGCGCCGGGATACTCCGGCCGGGTGGACGGATACCGTTTCAGGCTGCGTCGATCGGCCTTTGGAAGATGCGGTAGGTCTTGTACGGATCCGAGGTGAGAGGCTTCAGTGCCCTCAACATCCTAAGGTTGGTTTCGGCGATCATGGAGCAGTCGGACTCCCAGATGTCGAGCCGAAGGCCTACCTCGATGGATTTCAGATAGAAGATGTCATCGATGTGTTGGCCGCGGTACTCAGGGAGCACACCCATAATGATGGACCTGACCCGTTTCGTGTTCTTCATCGCGCGCAGGAAGCGAAGCATTCGCCAGGGATACCGCCTTCCGTTGAGAATCCTCAGGCAGGGGTTAACATCCGGAACCGAGATGATGAACCCCACGGTCTTTTCCCCTTTCTCTGCAAAGATGGCGAAATCAGGGATGACGAGCGCTCGGAGCTGCCGGAAGATCATCTCCATCTGCTTGTCCGTCAGGGGAAGATGGCCCCAGTTCCCTTCCCAGGCGGTATTGAAGATATGCTGCACCTCCCTGGCTCTCTTCATGATGTCCTTCATTTCGAGGGTCTTGAACTGTACATCCGTGCTGTTCAGAAGGGAGTTTTTCACCTCATTGAGGTAGGGCGCATGTCTGTCATAATGTATCCTCTCCACCAGGAAACAGTGCCAGTCGATGCATTTGATGAAGCCGCACGTTTCCGCCAGATCTTTGTAATAAGGGGCGAAGTGGTAGAGCCCCACGGTCGGCATCTTATCGGCACCTTCCACCTCGAAGCCGACGGAGTCGTAGATGGAGAAGCTCTGGGGGCCGTTCATGATCTTTTTCCCTCTCTGCTCCAGCCATGAAGAGGCCGCATGGAAGAGAGATTGCGCCACGCCGTCGTCGTTGATGGATTCGAAGAATCCGAAGAACCCGGTTTCGCGGTCGTATTTTTCTTCATAAAGCCGGTTGACATGGGCCGTGATGCGCCCCACGGGGACGCCCTCTCTGTATGCGAGAAAGAATTCCGCCTCGCCGATCTCGAAGAAATAGCCTTTCCTCCTGTCGAACATCTCCTTCTGGACAGAGATCAGAGGGGGGACCCATGCGGGATCGTGCTCGTAGATCTTCGCTTTCCAGGGCAGCATGATGAATTCCTTCATCATGCCGCTGTCCGCCACCCGCTTCACCTCGATCATTCCATTTCTCCTCTCTATCGAAGGCTGCTTGTGAATATAAGTAATGACCTGAAATCAGTTTCCCAGATCTTATGAGGGAAGGCAGCTCTGATCGCAGGTGAGCTGGCTTACGCACCCGATGTCGGCCCTGCATGAAGGCGGGCCTTATTCTCCGAGAACCCGCCAGAGCGGCCTTCTGCGGTACAGGAAGCGGACGGTTCTGAATCCCAAAGCAGCGCCCCAGTCCCTCTTTCCAGGGAAAAACCAGCTCCTCCTACTACCGACTGCCTCGTATGCGCATTTCAGCAGGGCATGAGGTCCCATGGACGGGAAATAGAACCTCGGATCGAGGAGGGTGTCTCCTTGGGCGAGGATGCCCTCATCCCTTGCCATGCGCTCTATCCCTGTGCCTGGATAGATGCGGATGCCTGTCATGGCAACGATCGCCGAGGGGGAGAGCTCGTCCATGAGCCTGACCGTTTCTTTGAGGGTCTCAGGCGTCTCCAAAGGCCCTCCGAGGATGAGCGAGTGGCAGAAATCCATGCCGGCCTCTCTGCACGCCAGGGACGCCGCCCTGATGTCCTCCCGGGAAAAAGGCTTGCGCAGGGATGCGAGCATGGAAGGCGAGCCTGTGTCCGTCCCGAAATCAACGGCCACGCACCCGGAGCTCTTCATGAGTGCGAAGATACCGGGGTCTGATACCTTGGGCCTGAGATAGCAGGAAAAGCGTATGGGAAGGTTCAGCGCTGCGATGCTTTCCAGAACCCTCACCATGTGATTCTCATCCGCATTGAAGAGCGAGTCCACGATAAAGAAATCACGCTTGCCGAAGTCCCGGAAAAGCCGCTGAATCTCTGAGGCCACGATCTCCGGATCCCTTGATCTTATCCAATTTCCTTCGAGGCGGGGATATGTGCAGTAGATACAGCCCCCCGTGCACCCTCTTGCGGTCTGAACCCCGATGGTCCGGTACCTTCTGAACGCCGGGAAGACCTCATGGATATTTTTAGGAAAGGCCGTGTCCTCAAGACCCGAGAGCCCGCCTGCCACGATCTTTCCCATCCCGGGCTCCCGGAATGCCTGCACCGCCTTTTCGCTCTCGCCCTTTACCCCTGCATCCGCCCCCAGACAGGCGGCGATTTCTTCGGGAAAGAGTGAGAACGCGGGCCCCCCAAGAATGACCGGTACACTGCAAAAGGAACGTATGGACTTGATCAGGCGGACATAGGAAGGTACGTAATAGCGTACTGCAGGATATGCGGCATTGTCGATATTCCTCAAGGAGACGCCGATGCAGTCGGGACGAAAAGCCTCGATGTCCTTTTTCAACTGCCGGACGGACCGGAGTGTCCCCAGGTCCGTGATCATGACCCGGGCGCTCTGTCTCTGGAGGGCGCCGGCTACATAGACCGCCCCGATGGGAAACACCGGCTCGGGAAACGACTCCGTGTTTGAGGCTATCAGCAGCACACGCATGATGGAGAGGAAACGGCGCGTTCGATCGCAGGCAGGACAGCAGCGCCGAGCCGTCTCTCCCGGGGCGACTCGGCGGGCGGGAAAGGCGACATGGCTTATTTCCCGAGCCAGTAGTCTCTCTGCTCTTTGGAGAACACCGACCCGGTCGGCTCCTCGGCGCCCTTGAAGCCCTCCCGCTGGTGCTCCCGTTCCGATCTGCTGAGCCTCTTGCCTCTCTCCGTGTACACTGCTTCCTCCGGGATCGTTTTGGGCAGGAAGCTCTTGAGTATGCCCAGGGACTCGTTCGTCTTCTCGACAGAAACCCTCCAGTCTTTTTCGAGCCCGGTGAGCGACCTCACTGCATCCACGCTCTCCGGTACCACGATGGCCTCATTGTGAACTTGGAAGGTCATATACACCTCGCGCTCATCCGTGGACAGGGCGTCTTCCCATACCGCCACCTCCCACATGTCGCTGCGCGGTCTCTTCAAGTCCCGCATGAGCTCGATGACCGAGTTCAGGGCCACCAGGCCGTTGCCCGCATTGACAAAAGCGATTCTCGGCTCTTCCCAGAGGGCGTACAGGAGCTCGTCCATGCCGACCCTTCTGGTGGTTTCCACCATGGCATAGTGGAGATGGCTGAGATTGTACGGCCCCGCGCCCGCCATGGTGGTGATATCGAGGTCAGGGATCACGGTCTTTGCGTCGGGTCCCTGGTGGCTCGGCACTTTTGTCTCAGGGATCGCGGTGTTGATCATACCGGTGTCGTGTGACTCCCAGGGATCAGTGCTCCGGCGCAGAAGCACCGCCCGGACACGGTCGACCCATCCCTTTCTCAGCAGTGCATGACAGATCCTGCACAGGGCGGTGGTATTACAGGAGACCACCCGGGTGAAGTCCCTCTTGAATGCTCCCTCGTAGTTCACCTGCGCCACGAAGGAATACCCGGCGAGGTTGTGTTTTTCTCCGCCCTGGAAAATGGCCTTGACTCCGGCCTCCTTATACCTGTCCCTGTTCTTCGCGCCGATCCCTTTGGGCGTGCAGTCTACGACGATTTCCGCATCCTTGAGAAGGTCGTCGATATCCCCTTGAACCGGGATGTTCGCGTCTTCCATTCCGGGGCGTTTCTCGGGGACGGAAGCATAGACCGGATACCCTCTCTCGACGGCGACCCGGATGCGGTAGTCGGTCGATACATCCGCCACCCCCACCAGCTCCATGTCATCCTGAAGGGCAACCGCGTCCGCCACCCGTTTGCCGATCACTCCATAACCGTTTACCGCGACTCGTGCTTTTCTGCCTGTAGCCATATGGCTCTCCTCTTCTTGTCTATAGTCCGCATCCCTGATTTTTGCTTCTTTCATCTTTACCGGTCAGGCATATGAATGCCGGCAGCCTGTCATAAGGACCGCCCTTTGGGAGAGCAAAAAGAGGGATCGAACCCGTTCAAGCTCCTGTTTTCTCGAAAAGTTCGAATCTCCGCCGGCAGACCCGCGCGTCCAGCGGGGATTTGGTTTGTCCGTCTTCCTGTACTATACTTTAAATATGCACCCCGAGTTCAGAATCAACGGCTCGAGGAATCCTTGCGGCCCGCGTAAAACAAGGCCGGAGAGGGTGTATTGCAGGGAAACTGATCATCAGTCCCCTTGAGCTGCTGGATGAACAGTGAAAGACAAAAATATCTACAGAAACATGGAACTGGGCTTTTCGATCGAAAAACCGGAAGAATGGGTGTTCATGCCCTTATCCTGGGTGCTGAACATGAAAGACAAGGCCGATCCATTTCACAGGGAGCTCGACGACCGGGTACGGTATGCCCGGCTTCCCTTTGTTTACTTCCACTACGATCACGGGATCTACAACATGGCGGTCCCCACCGTACAGGTCATGTATCGCACGGCAAACGGCACGAGCGCCCTGGACAGATCGACCATTCTCGGCATGCAGCTCTTCCAGCTCCAGGTCGTGCTGAAGGATTACTGCCTGGTGGAAGCGACATCGGACGGCCTCATATCGAAGAAGCCTGCGAACATCATAAAGTCGACGCATACCGTGAACGACCAGGACGGCCGGGAGATGGACTGTCTCTCTCGATGCTATGCCATCTTCACAGACAGCTCCATGTTCTTCGTGGTCATGTCGGGTCCGGTGGAAGGCGAGTACCGCTGCGATAAGGAGTTCGGCGATATTCTCTCATCCATCAGGGTCGACTGATCGGGGGAGCGGTCCCGAGGCGGACGTGCGCATCAGACGCAGGGAAGAGCACGGCTTCCTCCCCTGCGCCAGGGTCAGTGCGCCCGGTGTGTTCTTACCTCCCGGCGCGAGCCGGGCACTTGATTCTTGCCCGAATATAGGACAATAAGAATTACAGTGGCGATGGGGAGGCGCGATCATGAAACACGGGGTGACGGTCTTTCTGATGCTCGTCCTCACAGCGGTTCCCTGCCGGCTCTGCCGAGCGGTGGAACTGGAGGTCACGCCCCTGGTGGGCTACACCTTCGGGGGATCGTTCGAGGAAGGCTACACGGGTACCGATCTGGACCTGGAGGAGGGCATCAGCCTGGGCGCGGCCATAGATTTCCCCCTGGATCAGGGCAGACAGGTGGAGTTCTACTACAGCCGTCAGGCCACCGAGCTCGAGGCGGGCGGCGGCATCCCGACCGATGAGGTGCTGTTTGACATCGATGTCCACTATATCCAGATCGGGGGTACGTATACCTGGCGCGATGAAGGGGAGCTCCGGCCCTTCATCGTCGGCACCCTGGGCGTGACCCACTTCGATCCCGAGCCCTCCGGGCTCAGCTCCCGGACACGATTTTCCCTCGGGCTCGGCGGAGGAGCCAAGGCGTACATCACCGAGCGTTTCGGGCTCCGTCTCGAGGGGAGAGGGTTCGCCACCCTGATAGACGACGACGGAGGAGATTCTGTTATCTTCAGTGATCCAGGCGGCCTGTCGGTCGTCGTGTCATCGGACATATTCGCACAGTTCGTGTTCAACTTCGGGGTGTTCTTCCGATTCTGATCGACCGTCCACGGCGGCCTATGCTCTGCGCAGTTCCCGTCATCCGCTGGTGTCGAGGTGTCTTGCATGATGACATTTTCAGGCGTTTACTGTAGGTTTTCTTCACAGAGGATCATCCTATGGGTGGCTGCAGGCGATTTCTACCCTTTCTGACGGCCCTTCTGCTCTGCATCCCGTCCTGTGCGGGCAAGAAGGCGGTGAGTGTTCCGGAAGGCCCGAGCCCCGACAGCCGGTTGATCCTGCTAGCCGAGCAGGGCGATGTAGAAGCCCGCTATACCCTCGGGTGCATGTACGCCCAGGGCCGGAGAGTTTCCCAGGACTTCGCGAAGTCCGCGTCCTGGTACCGGATGGCGGCCGAACAGGGGCATGCTCCTGCCCAGTGCAGCTTGGGGAAACTCTACATGAGAGGCAGGGGGGTCCCGCAGGATTACCGGGAGGCGTTGAGGTGGTTCAGGATGGCAGCCGAGCAGGGCGACACCGACGCGCAGACGAGCCTCGGAACCATGTATGCAGGCGGAAAAGGAGTGCCCCGCGATTATGAAACAGCGGTCGAGTGGTTCCGCAGGGCGGCCGGGAGAGGCAACGCGGACGCTCAGTACAACCTGGGGGTTCTGTATATCCAGGGAAAAGGCGTGCCTCAGTGGTTTGCCGAGGCGGCCAGATGGTTTAGGATGGCCGCCGAGCAGGGGGAGGGTTCCGCACAGTACAGCCTGGGGATCATGCACAAGGAAGGAGACGGGGTCCCCCGGGACAGCGTCCAGGCATACATGTGGCTGTCCCTTGCGGCCGAGCAGGGTGTCGGGAAGGCCGTTCAGGCCAGAAACGCTCTCGCCGGGACCATGACGAAAGAACAGCTGGCCCGCGCGCGAGCGTTGGTAAAGGCATTTCATGAGAAGAAGTGACATGGATTCCGCGCTCGGGACGCCCGGAGCATATCTTGCCGTACAGGGCGCCTCCGTCGATGAGAGGATATGCGCGGGCGGCCCGGCGGCCGTTGTCCGGTCAACCCCCTTCGGGCCTGTCGTTGTCGTCGGTTCGATAGTGTCCGGCCGGCCGAAGATCATAAGGGTTCTGCTCTCCAGGCCGGGACAGTCCGCAGAGGATCTGATGAAAAGGGCTTTCCCCCTGGTACGAAGCACCGGCATCCCGCCTGAGATCGAGGCGCTTGCCGGTGACATCCAGGCCTTTCTCTCCGGAGAGGATATCCGGTTTTCCCTCTCAATGGTCAGTCTGGAGATGTGCCCGGGCTTTCAGCAGGAGGTGCTGCGGGCGGAGCACCGGATTCCGCGCGGCGCGGTGAGCACGTATGCGGACATTGCCGGTCATCTGGGCAGGCCTTGCGCGGCCAGGGCCGTGGGGAACGCCCTGGCCCGAAATCCGTTTCCGGTCATTATCCCTTGCCACCGGGCGATCCGCTCCGATGGATCTCTCGCAGGATTTCAGGGAGGCGTCGCCATGAAACGCCGCCTCCTGGAGATGGAAGGCATTGAGTTCGCATACAATGGAAACGTGGCCCTGAAGTCAGGCGGGGTGCGGTACCGCTTCTGACGGCGGATCGATCCGCTGCGGCGGTGACAGGCTCAGGCGGTTTTTTCGTTGATGCGGGCGGAATGCGTGTACAGCTTCCCGTCTGCATGATATCATCAAGAATGAGAGGAGTGCGAAGATGAAGAAGATCCTTTCCGTGATTCTTGTCACGGTTGTTCTGGCGGGAGCCGCTCACGCTCAGAGTTTCAAGCGCGTGGTGCTGTATCAGGACATGGCGCTGCTCACCGTGGAGGTCTCGGCCTCCGGCGGACGGATCGCGGTCGATTGCCCCCCGGAGCTGATCCTTGACTCAGTCGTCGTGGCGCCCGTCCGCGGCACTGGTGTTAGGTCCATGAGCATCGAGCCGAAACGGCTCGCCTCGGGCAAGGCAAAAGAGCTCAGGGACGCCCTTGGCGCGAAGAGGGTGGAGCTGGAAGAAAGGAAAAGGCGCCAGAAGACCGTAGAGAGGCAGATCGAGCTGATCTTCGATGCTGCAGGGGTCAAGGACAAAGAGACGCCGTTCTCCCGGACCCGTCTCTCGGATGCGCTGATGTTCATCGACGAGAAGGTGGAGGAGCTCAATAAAAAGCACATATTGCTGGGCGGGGAGATCGAGGACCTCTCGCTTGCGGTGAAGGATCTTGAAGAGAGGCTCGAAGCGGTTTCCCGGGAACGGGGATACGAGATCGCGGTTGAGACGGACGGCGACGGAACCGTGGAGATTTCATACGCCGTGAAGAGCGGCTCCTGGAAGCCCGAATACGCCGTGTATGCGGCCCCGGGAAAGAATGAAGTGAGGATTGATGCAACGGCTGTCGTCAGACAGGCTACCGGCGCCGACTGGGAGGCCGAAGAGCTCCTGGTCGCAACGGGGAGGCCGGGATTCGGCATCCATGCCCCGGAGCTTTCTCCCTGGTATATCGGGTTGCCGAGATATCGGCTGAGCGTCATGAAACAGAAGGCGGACATGACGGCAGCAGCGCCTGAGGAGTACGCTTCCGCCCAGGACTTCGAGGCCGGGGTCAGGGCCACCGCCGCGTCATACGTCATAGGCGCAGCCGAGTCCATAACCCTGCCCGGCGACGGTACGCCCAAGTCTATCATCATACAGAGGAAAACCATTGAGGCGACCATCGAAAGGCTGACCTGCCCCCGGATCGACAGCGCGGTCTTCCTGAAGACGCAGGCTCTCTGGAGCGGCAGTGCTCCCATCATCGCGGGGACGTACAGCGCATATGTGGACGGCGAGTTCACGGGCCGGGGGACCATTGGAGAAGCCCAGCCCGGAGAGATGATCGGGATCGACCTCGGCAGGGATGAGGGGATCAAAGTCGAGCGCGAGGGGAAGATGTTCCACGAGAAGACGCTGACCGGCAAGGACAGAACGACGTACACCTATACGATGACCGTGAAGAACACCCGGTCTCATCCGGTGCAGATCACCCTGAAGGATCAGATTCCCGTTTCGCAGGATGAAGCGGTCAGGGTGGAGCTCGTCGAATCGAGTCCGAAGGCCGTCCCGGACAAAGACGGCATTATGGTCTGGGAGTTGAGCTGCACTCCGGGCGCTGTACGCACGGTTTCCTTCGCCTTCGCCGTCACCGGCCTGCCGCCGCTGGAGAGATGAAAAAACTGTTTCCATGAAGGCGGGCCGAAGGGCGAATATTGCCCCCCGACCCGCCTATCCCGAGGGAAACACACCGGGCACCCCTGCCCGGCGTCCGAATACAGGACCGCTGGATATTGACTCTTTGCCGCCCGCCTTTATCTTTCTTAACCGTCTCTTTGAAATATTCATCGAACAAGAGGATATCTTTTTGAAAAGGAGGTTGTCGCATGTATGATTTCATGCTTACTCACGAGGAGAGAGCTCTTCAGGCGGAAGTGCGCAGATTCGTGCGAGAAGAGATCTCAAGCGACTTTCTGCGCAGGATGGATAGAGACGAGATCGTCTACCCCCGGGAATTCGTCGAAAGGCTCGCCGAGCGCAACTTGAGAGGCATCCGCTTCCCGAAGAAGTGGGGAGGCAGGGAAATGAGCTGGGTGGCCGAGGCTGCGGCAAACGAAGAGATCGGCTGCCTGGGAATGGCTCTGGGGTGCGCCTTTGTCATGCCTTCCATCGTGGGCGAAGCGCTCAACGTTTTCGGGACCGAGGAGCAGAAAGAGCGGTATCTCAAGCCCTATCTCGAAGGAAAGCTCGTGGCTGCGGAGGCGCTGACCGAGCCCAGGGGCGGCTCCGACTTTTTCGGCGCAACGACAAAGGCCGTGCTGAAAGGAGACCACTTCATCGTTAACGGACAGAAGAGATTCGTGGTGGGTGCCGATGGCTCGGATTTCTTTCTTGTCTACTGCAGAACCAACTTCGCGCCCGACGCCCACAAGTACGGCAGACTGAGCCTTTTGATCGTCGACAACGGCCCCGGCGTGGAGACGGAGTACCACTATGGGCTGCTGGGGTGCCGGGGTGGAGGAACGGGGCGGCTCGTGTTCCGCGACGTGAAGGTCCCGAAGGAGAATCTCGTGGGAGAGCTCCACGGCGGGGCCTGGTGCTTCAACCAGATGATGATCCCCGAGAGGCTCACATCCGCATCGGGATGCCTGGGGGTCTGGGGCGCCCTTGACCTTGCCGTAAGGTATTCCAACAGGAGGGCCGCCTTCGGCAAGCTCATCCGGAAGCACCAGGCGGTGAGCTTCATGATCGCGGATTCCATCACCCGGCTCGATGCGGCACGGGCTGTTACCCATATGGCGGCCAAGGCCGTGGACAGTGACGCGCACAACAAGCGCAGGATCGTGAGCGAAGCCAAGAAATTTGCCACGAAAGCCGCCTGGGATGTGGTGAACGATGCCATGCAGGTTATGGGCGGCATCGGATACACGGATGTGTATCCCATCGAGCGGGCCCTGAGGGATGTGCGCCTGGCCATGATCTGGACCGGCACGAGCCAGATCATGGACCTCATGATCCAGCACGAATATTATAACGAGGTGCTCAACGAGCCATACGACCGCAGGCACATGGAAAAGGATGCCATGAATCCCGACGAGAGCGAGCGGTGCTTCACGGACGATGACATGTGGCGGGTTCACGAAAGCGGGCCGTTCCAGGCAATGAAAAGGCCTCTTGACAACAAAAATTAATTGATTATAGTCAATATTACATATAGCAATAAGCCAATAGTATATCTCTTTGTTATGGTTTCACGTTCAATCCCGGAGGAAAGAAGACGCGGATTGCGCTGTTCCGAATGACTGATTGTGTTTTTGTGTCGGTACAAAAATGAAAACGGGGAGGGAAATGTATGAAGATCTTCAAATCAGGGCCTGTTGTACATAGTGTGGCTTTTCTTGTTCTCATTCTCGCGGCTACCGGATGCTCTCTGATCAGCGTCAGCGAAATCAGAAACGCGAGCCGCAACGATGTGGTGAATCTGGGCGATTCCATATTCGCGCTGTCCGGCAAAATTCATGACAATCTCCAGAGCTGGGCCGGCGAGACATTCCGCCGGTATTCCCTGTCCGGCTCCATGGTCAGCCATATCGCCGACCAGTATGCCAAGGCAAAGAGGGACAATCCCAACATCCAGACCATATTCATGGACGGAGGCGGCAACGATATCCTGATACCCGCAACCCTTTTCGACCCGTACAACTGCAAGGTGGACTGGTGGGAATCGGGCCTCTCCTCCCGCTGCAAATCGCTCATCGATGATGTGTACGTGGACACGGTCAATCTCCTGAACCAGATGGGTCGGGACGGTGTCGACAACATCATATTCCTCGGTTACTACCGTCTGAAAAACGGCATCATCGGGAGCACGTCGCTGAACCAGGCGGTCGATTACGGGGATGCGAGGCTCGCACAGGCGGTCCAGAATGCGGTCGCCGCCCCGAATTACCGCGTGTTCGTCGATCCTCGGTCGAGCATCGTGAGCTCGGACATCACCTGGGACGGCGTCCATCCGAACGATTCCGGATCGTACAAGCTCGCCGCCCTGATCTGGGCGAGGCTCCAGCCTCTTCTGTAGAGACGAAAGGTCGCGGGGGCTCTGAAGAGGGTCCCCGCGACCTTGCCCATGCCTTTGTGAAGAGGGGAACGAGCAGCCGTGAATAGAAAAAAGATCATCTCATCCGCCGCAATCATCTCGGTCATCATTCTTTCCTGTTATCTGTTCTACCGTGACGCCGGGAGCGGTCCCGGCCTGGATACCGCAGGATCGGGCGGACTGCACCTCTCTCCCGGAAGCGATCCCTTCAGCGACCGGATCGTACACGAGCTGCAGAAGTACTACGGCGGGACGATCTCGGACAAGGCCACCCAGGCGAGCATCATCGGCGTGCGGGACCTTGTCGAGGGCGCCCGTCCGGCAGACGGGAGGGCTCTGTTCCTCGCCATCCTTCAGAGGTCATTCCCGGACTATTCGGGCGACATCATGGAGACCCTGGACAAGCTTGACGAGTACGACCGCTGGCTCGAGGAAAACAAGGAGAGGCTGCTGCGAATGTCCGCTGCGGAGCGTGCCGCAGCAATGTGGGAAAAGAGAAAAGAACTCTTCGGCGAGGATGCGGAAAGAATATGGTCGGGTGAAATGCTCGCCGTAGAGGCGAGGAACGCCCAGGTGCAGGACACAATCGTCATGCTGAACGAATCCACGGATACGAGCATCGACGAGAAGCTCCATATGTATCGGGACATCCTCCGGGAAACCTATGAGGGCTCTCCAGAAGAGTATATCCTGGAACAGAACGAGCTTCTGTCAAAAGTGTTCTTCAGCATGGACTCGGTGCAGGAAGAGCTGAAACAGATGAGCCCCGAGCAGCGTCAGGCGGAGATCGATCGGATCCGTGGAGAAATGGGGTTCACCGGCAATCAGATCGAATCCATGGCCAGGCGCGATGCCGACAATCAGAGGCGATGGGATATCGGCCTGGAATATATGGAAGAGCGCGGGCGCATCGTGCGGGAGTTCCAGGGGCACGAGCAAGAGGAGCGGCTGAAAGCGCTCAGGGAGCGATATTTCCTGGATGAGGCAGGAACCATCGAGCTCGAGGAAAAAGACGGATTTTTCCGTTTCGAGAGGCCTCGAATCTACGGGAGAAATTAGCCTTTGGGAGCACCGGGCTATGCCACGCATCTCTTGATCATTGCGCAGAGACCAGCGGCAGCAGAAGAATGGCGGTCAGGTTCTGGAGAAAGTGGATCACGACCGGCGCGATCAGGTTTCCCCGCCAGATATAGACTGCGGCCAGGACAGCACCGGTGGCGCCTACCGTAATGACCCCCGCAGACCCTTCATACCCATGGCCGAGGGAGAATACGAAGGACGATGCAATGACGGCGCCCACTCTGCCCAACCCCAGGTTCATGAACCGCAGCAGAAGATATCCCCGGAAGATGGTTTCCTCCGCTATAGCTACGACCACCACCAGAAAAAAGGCCAGACCCATCTGCACAGGATCGTCCGGTGTCAGGAAAGAGGCTTGTGACACCGGCGGGGAGGAAAACCCGATCTCCTGGAGAATGCTTCCCAGAAGGCCGGTAAAGTAGAAGACCGCCGGAAAGAGCACGACACCCGCAAGGATCTCCCGTCCGCTGTTTTCGAACCTCCATCCTATGCTGCTCACCCGCTCCCTGTTTCTCCAGAGGAGAAACAGGATCAGCGCCACCATGGCCGAGTCCCTGAATATGGTGTCAAATGCCGTGAGAGCGAAGCCGACGGTTACCTGCCTCACTGCGAAAAGGCTCAGGATCATCGAAGGAACGATCAGGAAGAGATAAACCGTCACCTCGAAAAACTGTACCTTTCTGCTCGGATGAAAAGCCGGCACGCTTTCAGGGAGTATCTCACGGTCTTCCTGATCCATACTGTTCTCTTTCCGTGCGGGGCATGTGTAACGGCCGTTCGGGATGGCTGCGGCCCGTTTCTCCGGACAAAGCCCTGCCGGTAAAATGCATGAGGCTTATAATAGGCATCCCCCGGGGAATAGCAACGGTTTCAAAGAATTGGCCTTCGCCCGGTGCGCCAGGCATTTTTTTGCTCATGCACTTGATACGCGATCAACAGGCCCCATTCTCATGAGTGATAGCAAGAGAGCCTGGGAGGTGTATGATGAAGGTGTTGCAGGACATCAAGGATATTGCCGGCGGCGTGGGGGGTGTTCCGGGCCGAATTTTCGGTATGAGTCCGCTTTCTCACCCGGTGACGATCCCAGCGGCTGCTTTGGGAGCGCTTGCCCTAGGGGCGCTTGCAGTAGGTGCACTGGCCATCGGAGCGATGGCCATCGGAAGTCTCGGCATCGGCAGGCTGTCTGCGCGCAAGGTCAGGCTCCAGTCGCTCGAGGTCGGAGAGCTGCGGGTGGGCAGGATCGATATCAAAGAGCCTCAGGAGCCGCAGCGGTAGAGCCTTTTGTTCAGGGCAGGGTTTGCGTGTCGGACTGCGATCCGCGGACGGGCAGCGCCCGGCGTATCCGTCAACCGGGCCATGCCCGCACATCGGTAAGCCGTCTATCGGACCCTGGCCTCTTTCAGATACTTCCCGTACCACGCCAGGTGGGCGACAATGGATACCGCCTCTTCCGGTGTGGAAAGGCAGACCACGCGCCCGTCAGAGGTATCGGCCAGGCGCAGCCCTCCTTCGGTGAGCCCCACGACGATGATGGGTTTGCCCGTCTCCTTCTGCAGAGCGGCGACGCCCGAGATGATGCGCTCTTCCGTCCTCACCTGGTCCTTGAGGATGGCCAGCTTGAGCTCCCTGCTGTAGAGCTTCCCGTCGAGGCGCTCCTGAGCCGAGATGAAGTCTTCGACATAGCGCGAGCGGCCCACGATCCCCAGGGCGATCACCGAGTCCACCTCGCTCCACCGGGCGAGGGCACCGATTACGCGCAGGTAGAGCGAGGCATCGTTTTCACCCACGACGTCGATGGGATTTCTCCGGTTCCAGTATTCGGGCAGAACGGGATCGAGATCCCTGATCATGGACTCGGGAAGGGCGGGCAGCACCAGCCCCGAATCTTCGCACTCATCGGCCGCGATGATCCCCCATCCGCCGCCCATGGTCATGATCCCTACCCGGTTCGACCGGGGGATGGGCAGATGGGTGGCTGCCGCGGAAACGTTGATGAGGTCCGTGGGAGTCGTGACCTGGATTACGCCGGACTGCCTGAACATGGCGCTGTAGGTGGCGAAGGACCCGGCCATGGACCCCGTATGGGACTGCGCCGCCTTCGAACCTGCCTGAGACCTGCCCGTCTTGATGGCGATGACCGGCTTCTTCAGGGTTACTTCCTTGGCTGTCTCACCGAACGTTCTGCCGTCGTCGATCCCCTCGATGTACATGGCGATGGCCCTCACTTCATCGAGCGAGCCGACATAGCGCATGATGTCGCCCGCCTTGAGCATGGATTCGTTTCCCGTACCCGCATACACGGCCAGCCCGATCTGCTTGTGTGCGATCCACTTGATGATCTGCAGCCCAATGTTGCCGCTCTGGGAAACGACGGCGAGACCGCCCGGACCCGGAGCTGTGGGAGATGGCAGGCATTCGAAGAAATGGTGGGCGGACGCTATCCCCATGGTATTGGGTCCGATGAAGAGGATGCCGCCCTCCTTTGCGGCCGCCACGATTTCCCGCTCCAGGCCGGCGCCCTCGCTCCCCGTTTCCCTGAACCCTGAAGATATGATGACCGCCGCCTTGATCCCCTTGGCGGCGCAATCCCTCAGTCCTTCGGGAACAAACCTCGCCGGGATGGTGAAAACGGCGAGGTCCACCTCTTCGGGTATGTCCCTGAGGCTCGGATATGATTTGAGCCCGAGTATGGTATCTTTGTTGGGGTTCACGGGGAACACCCTGCCGCCGAACTTCCAGCCGAGGATGGAGGTGAGTATCAGGTTGCCCCACTTGGCCGGTACGTCCGATGCCCCCACCACAGCCACTGATTTCGGGAAGAACATCCTGTCGAGCCTGCTGTCGTTATGCTGAACCGCCATTCTCGTTTCCTCCTCCCCAGGGTCTGATACAAAAAATCCTATCCACAGGATACATGGAAGAGCCATGGATGGACAACAGGGAAATAGAACCCGGCCTCGGCGATAGTGCATCCCCGCGGTGCCTGAAAGCCCCTCCCGGATACAAGGGTCCAGAAAAAGAGGATAATTCCCTCAGGTGAGCGAGTTGCCGCTTCTCCGCCTGCAGCGGTCCCGGGCCGGGATACGCACATCAGGACAGATCCGCCGTGTCAATAGATGCCCTTATGATCAATCTCCCAAGACAACCTCGAGCATACCCGGGATAATATCAGATACGCTCTGAATGCCGATTTGGAAGACGATCTCACACAGCATGAACGGATAATTCCGATTCAAGAATCACACACGGATTGCCGACTTTTTAACCATCCCTCGACTGGTGTTATCCAATAAAGCGTGTGTTTTTTCCCGATGGAATGAGATTCGGAGACGGTCGGGCTTGAAGGAGTTGCATGAAAGGGTACCTGAGCAGAGTCCTCATAGTGTACGGCGGCATCTTTGCGATTGTGAACCTTCAATGGGCGATCGTGGGGCCTTCCCTGATATCCTGTTCCCCGGAGCAGGCCGGCGGATTTGTCTTCCGGACCGCACTCGTCTGGCTCGGATGTCTCCTGGCAGGGGCGGCGGTCGTTTTCGGTCTTTCCGCCCCGGTCCGCAGGGGGCTGAAAAAGCTCGGGGAAAGCACCCTTTCGGATCATGAGCTTCACATCGTTCACAGGCGGAACCGACTTCTGCCTCTGTATCTCTGCCTGCTCATGACTGGCATGATCGTTGTGTTCGGGGCGGCCGTACACCTCATTTCCCGGACACACATCGTCCTGCCCCCATTCACCTGGTGGATTGCAACGTTGGGCGCCGGCCTTGTTCTTCCGGCCTGTCTGTTCGGTCTGCTCCACCATGGAACCCATCTCGTTCACGACAGACTGTATCGGGAATGCCGGTCGCGCTCCCTGATGCATGACCCGGCGGGATTTCGTGTGGAGACCAGGACCCTCGGTTTCTTTTTCGCCGTGAATGCCGGTCTTTTGCTCTGGGCGGGAGCATTCGGATTTTCTGAAGGGGCATGCCGGGTGGAGGGCGTGCAGGCGGGGCTCTTTACCCTTCTCGGAGTCGCGGGTTTCTTGTGTATGGTATGGCTTGCGGCGGCCGCTCATTTTACGATGTCTATCGCCCCGGTCAAAAGAACGGCGCACATGATCGGATATCTCTCGGCGGGAGGCTGGAGCGGCACGGCGAGGCTGTCTGTCGACAGCGGAGATGAAGTAGGGAAGGCGGCGGCGGGGATCAATGATCTCATGGACAGGATCAATGAGGCCGTTAGAGGCGTGGAGGAGACCGCCGCCGGTGTGGAGCACTCATCCCGCGACGTGTCCAGCTGCGCGGATGACCTCATGAGTCTGCTGCTCGAGCAGGCGGCGTCCGTGGAGGCGGTGGCCCAGACCATCGAAGAGATGACGTCGTTCATCAAGCAGAACGCGTTGTCTGCAGAGAGCGGCCGCGAAAAGACCAGAGGCATGGTGAACATGGCGGGGCGCAGCGAAGCCTCCATGAGGGCGCTGGTGGATGCCATGGAGAGGATATCGATGGCTTCGCGGAAGATCGGTGATATCGTTTCCACGGTCAACGAGGTGGCGTTCCAGACCAATCTGCTGGCGCTCAATGCCTCGGTGGAGGCGGCCCGGGCGGGCGAGCACGGCAAGGGTTTCGCCGTGGTTGCGCAGGAGGTCCGGGCGCTCGCGCAGCGATCGGCGGATGCGGCGAACCAGATAAAGGCCCTTATCGAGGATACCGTGGGCAAGATCGGTGCCGGCGATGAGCTGGCAAAGAACGCCGAAAAATCGATGACGGGAATCATCGGGGAGATCGGCGAGCTTTCAGAGACTATCGAGGAGTTTGCATCCATCTCCTCTGAGCAGGCGGACCGTGTCGATGATCTGAACAAATCGGTCGCCCGCATGGACAGCGTCACACAAAGAAACGCCGCTGCCATCCACCGACTCTCCGGCAGTGCGGAGGGCATGCTCTGCTCCGCGGGCACGCTCGCCGGCGAAGTGGCACGTTTCAAGCAGGCGGTATCCGGCCGCTTTGCAGCGGGGTCTGGCTTCAGACCTCTTGCCTCTTGTGGAGAAGAAGCGGACGATCAGGAGATCGAATAGGCTTTGGCCGGGGGCGGTGCTTTCTGCAGGCTGTCTCAGAGCAGACCGATCCGATGCAGCCGGAAACCGGTCGATCGTGGATCGCGAGCGCATGCTGGCTGTACGTCGTCAGACAGTCCGTATTTTCAACGAATCGGGGGGAGCTCTCCAGGGCATCGTAACAGAGCGTGACGGCTGACTCGTGGTGAGGACAAATCTTGCACTCGTTTCCCCCGGCATTCGAGAGCATACCCGAGACAGCCCTCAGCCAAGCTCCTGGAGTATACACAGGACGGCCTGACGCGTATCGAGAAAAGCGCTGAAGCCAAATTTTTATCGGCCCTGATCTGGTGACCCGATCGCAGCATTTCCGCGGATGATGCACGAAGGCATGTGCAGGAATGACTTTGCGAACTGAAAACATCCGTGATAGAGAGAAGGTTGAATTTTTCGTTGCATGCATACAGTTATAAGCTTTACGTACGAAGAGGAGGTATCATGGTGGACCGCCCCCTGATGAACCGGGTTCCCCTGCTCGTCATGCTGCTGCTCATCACCCTTCTCTTCCTGTACATGATCCGGCAGTTTATCCTGGTGATTTTGCTCGCGGCTATCTTCTCTTCAATGGCACAGCCGATCTACCGGCGGCTCGAGAAGGAGTTCGGGGGCAGAAAGACCCTCGCCTCGCTGGCCACCTTGCTCATCGTCTTCCTTATCGTCTTTCTGCCGCTTCTGGGCGTGCTCGGGATCGTGGTTCAGCAGGCGTTCAGGATCAGCCAGTCCGTTCGGCCGTGGATAGAGCGGTGGATCGCCGAGCCCACAGCCCTGGGTGAGGTGCTCAGGGCGCTGCCTTTCTACGACGCTGTCTCCCAATACCAGAGCACCATTCTCCAGAGGCTGGGAGAAGTGGTGGGAGGGTTGAGCAATATCCTGATCAACAGCCTGTCGAGCATCACCTTCTCCACGATATACTCCATCTTCCTCTTCTTCATATTCCTCTACACCATGTTCTTTTTTCTGCAGGAGGGAAGTCGGATACTGGAAAAGGTCCTGTCCTACCTTCCCCTGCCAGGAAGCATCGAGCAGCGTCTCCTGCAGCGGTTCACCTCCGTCACCCGGGCAGCCGTCAAAGGCACTCTCGTAATCGGCATCATTCAGGGAAGTCTTGCGGGCATAGCCTTCTGGGCCGTGGGGATCGACAGCGCCGTGTTCTGGGGCACGGTCATGACGTTCCTGTCCATCATTCCCGCGGTCGGCTCCGCGCTGGTGTGGTTTCCCGCCGTCATCATTCTCGCCTTTTCAGGGGAGATCTTCCGGGCGCTGGGGCTTCTCGCGTTCTGCGGCCTGCTGGTGAGCAGCATCGACAATGTCCTCCGCCCCTGGCTCGTGGGGAGGGACATCCGGCTGCATGAGCTGCTGATCTTTTTCAGCACCCTGGGCGGGCTCAGCATGTTCGGGATCGTGGGGTTCATCATCGGACCCATTATAGCGGCCCTGTTCGTGACCATCTGGGAGATCTACGCAGACACATTCAACGCCTACCTGGAGGAGCAGGGGCGGGACAGATAGCGTCAGGATACCCGGCTGAGGGCCTCTCTCTTTCGCGCAAGCCCTTTCCGGCCGATGAAGGTTGTTCTCATGGAAGAACCGCACGCTTTCCGACGCGGGGAGGTTTTTTAGTGAAGGCCCTCGTTACTGGAGCCGCGGGTTTTATCGGCTCCCATGTCGTGAAAGATCTTCTTGCAGAGGATGTCGAGGTGAGGTGTCTCATCAGGCCGGGGGAATCTACGGAAAACCTTCATGGGCTCGACGTGGAGATGATCCGGGGCGATGTGCTGGACATTGCAGCCGCCTGGAGTGCAGTGAACGGTGTGGATACGGTCTTTCATCTCGCCGCCGTGTTTTCTGTATGGATGAAAGACTGGCGCGGAATATATGAGGTCAACCTGCAGGGGGCGCGCAACATCTTATGGGCGTCGCTTCGCGCAGGGGTAAAGCGGGTGGTGTATACAAGCTCCATTGCAGCCATCGGCATCGCTCCGGGAAAGACCCTCAGCACAGAAGAGACCCCCTTCAACCAGTACACGCTGGGCAACCACTATGTGCTCACCAAATACCTGTCCCAGCAGGAAGCTCTGAGCTTCGCCGCCAACGGCCTCGATCTCGTGGTGGTCAACCCCTGCTTCCCGTTCGGCCCCGGCGACATCACTCCCACCCCCACAGGGCAGATCATCGTGAACATCCTCAAAGGCCTGAACAGAATGTACTTTGCGGGAGGAATCAACATCGTGGATGTGCGGGACGTGGCGAGGGGGCATGTGCTGGCGGCGAAAAAAGGAGCATGCGGAAACCTCTATATCCTCGGCAACCGCAACATCTCCATGGGAGATTTCATGCGGCTCGTCTGCAGGGAGGCGGGTTTCGGCGGAAAGAGGCTGCTGAGATTCCCGGTGCCCGCCGTGACGGCGGGTGCGGCATGCCTCAAGTGGATCTCGGACCATATCACAGAGACGCCGCCCTTGTCCTCTCCGCCTGAAATACGGTATGCATCGCAGTATCTGTATTTCGACAGCTCAAAGGTGAGGCGGGAGCTGGGCATGGAATTCAGACCTGTGGAAGAATCGATCCGGGATTCCATCACCTGGTTCAGACAGCATGGATATGCATGAGGAGCGAATCATGAAAAAAGAAACGAAAGTTCTGGTATTGCTCGGGAGCCCGAGAAGGGAGGGAAACAGCGCCGTTCTGGCCGGAGAGATCGCTGCGGGTGCGCGTTCGGCGGGGGCCGGGGTGGAAATGATCTATCTCCACGGCCTCAATATCGCCCCCTGCAGATCGTGCTACCACTGCCGGCAGCCGGGCAGTACGGGATGCGCCATCGACGATGACATGCAGGGCATCTATGCCTCCATGAAACTATGCGACGCATGGGTCATTGCAAGTCCTGTGTACTGGTTCACCATGTCGGCCCAGACCAAGACCTGGATGGACCGCTGCTTCGCCTTTCCCGCCTATGGAAAGGACGCCTTTGGAGGAAAGAGAATCGCGATAGCCATGAGTTACGGTGGAGACGACCCCTTCGATTCGGGGTGCGTCAACGCCCTGAGGACCTTTCAGGATGCCTTCGGGTATGTGGGTGCTCGGATCGTGGGCATGGTCTACGGCAGCGCCATGGGAGCCCGCGAAATCGCATCCGAAAAAGCCGTGCTCGAGGCTGCCCGGGATCTCGGGAGAAAGCTCGCGGCATCGGGAGAACAGAAGTCCTGAGGCCCCGGATCTGGAGAATAAAGGGCCTGCAGGCCGGTGGAATGCCGCCTTTTTCGATGGTGACGGCGGCTCTCTTTCGCCTGATTGCGGTCCTCTCTTTTATCCCTTCGAGCGCCTTGGCTCGGGGCTTTTCTTTTCCGGAAATCAGGGATATAACATGAAAAAACTTACCATCTTACGATATGCACAGCTACGAACGACTGCTCGACTCATGGATCATCGCGTTCTTCCTGCTCCTGGCGCCGCTTCAGCTCCTCGCCGGGCTCGAGCTGCCGGCCTTCGAAGAATCGGACCAGATCGTGCGGCACCGGGCCTTCACTCTCAAGTACAGCGAGGAGCACGAGCAGGCCGAATGGGTCGCCTACACGCTTGAGGAGCATATGGTATCAGGCCCGGTGAAAAGAACCGATGACTTCCGGCCTGATCCTCTGGTGAAGACAGGCTCCGCATCGCCGGAAGATTACCGGGGAAGCGGGTACGACCGCGGGCACCTGGTTCCGGCGGCCGATATGAAGCACTCCCGCGAATGCATGAGCGAAACCTTCTTCATGTCCAACATGAGCCCCCAGCGGCCCGAGTTCAACCGGGGAATCTGGAAGGAGCTGGAGGAGCAGGTCCGGCGGTGGGTCAGAGAGGACAAGGAGCTCCATGTGGTCGCGGGCCCCGTGTTCGCGGCACAAGACTATGAGGTGATCGGCCCGAACCGGGTGGCCGTGCCCGACTTCTATTACAAGGTCATCCTGGATTACCGTGAGCCCGGCATCAAGGCCATCGGCTTCATCCTGCCCAACGGGAAGGCCGAGGCCGCTCTGTGGGAGTTCGCGGTTCCCGTTGACAGGGTGGAGGAGATCACCGGCATCGACTTTTATCCTGCGCTTCCCGACGACGTTGAAGAGGTGCTGGAATCATCACTCGATTTCAGCGGATGGCCGCTGCCCGGGCGGATCCTTCAGGATGAGAGCACATCGGTTCAGGCGGAGCAGAGAGAAAGCCGAGGTGAAATCTGCGACAACTGGCTCACCATCAAAGCCGGGGTGCGGCATAACAGCACCTGCAGATACTTTGGAAAGTCCCAGTCCGGAAGGTGCTGCGGGCCAGATGAGGGAAGACCCTGCAGGATATGCGGCGGATGATCGATGTCCGGGCGTTCCGGTCAACCGCAAGCCGTGAGCCAGCACGGCTTTGTCATGGGGGCGATTACCTGCCGATGGACAGGATTTCCTGGTAAAAGGGGCTTTCCTTCAGTCTGGCCTTGAAATCCAGCAGCATATCGTCTTTGCCGCCCACATTCCCGGGCCAGGCAAGATCGAAGAGCTTGAATGCCTGGGTCATGTTGCCTGAATAGATCAGGTCGATCATCTGTACCCAGAGTTCCCTGGGAGGGACCCCCATGCGCCAGTCGTCCATCTCCCTGACGCTTTCCGCCGCTTCTCTGAGCTGGGTTTCGCTCGCAGGGTCTTTTCTCATGAACTCGCGGGCGAGGACATATGAGGTGCCGTTGAACGTGAGAACGACCTGTGGAGCGGGGGATTCTGCGAAACTGGTATACCAGTAGGCGAAGGTCCAGTCGTTCATGACGAACTCGTAGCCGGGCAAGCCGTCCAGGTTGGCGAAATAGGCCGATTCGCTGCTCCCCGCTTCTATGCTCTGGACATGGCGGAATGTATCCCCGATTTCGAATATGTGGAATGTGTAGCAGCAGTGAGCCCCCAGGCTCCACTCCGATATCACGAGATCCGGGATCGAGTCGCCGGTGATGTCAGGCCCCATGAGAATAAGGTAATTCCTCCCCTCGGTTATGTTCACAAAGCTGAAGTTTGAAGGATTATGGAGGGAATAGAGCAATCGGCCGCTTTTGTATATGTCCAGAGAGCCCTCGTTCTCATAGTCGGTAATCTGCACCAGATATTCGCCGTAGGTTTCTTCATCCAGCCCGATGATCGAAGATGTTTCGTCTCCGGCGGCGCTATAGGCGGCTCTCACCCCGACGGACGAGAGAGGGATGTTGGATTTCCGGACCGGCAGCGGCTGATCCAAAAAGCTACTGCTCCAGGGGCGCTCGTTGTAGCCGGTCATGATGATAAGAAAGATGAACACGAACCCGAGAACAGCGATGACGCCTGTTCTCATACCCGCCTCATAGATTTCCTGGTGAATCTTTTTTCCTTCCATACGCCCATGCCATACATGAGGCACCGTGTTATAGTGCCGCACAACATCGCATCAAATCCGTGCATTCTCAAATGCACGGTCATTTCCCTTGCCCTGCTCAAGCCTCGTACAATTCATCCCGAAGCGCCCTCCGGGCTATTCCATATAACAGCATTATCGGCCCTGCCTGTTCGAAAGATGAGATCAAAATGATGAAATCATGCAGTTTTTCAGTGGTAAGAGAGAAAATACAGGCATGCGGTCGGCTGTGCGGTAGGGAGCCGGGTAAATCGATAATCAACAGCGTCACCGCAGGTAGGTGCATCCCCCCACGAATCGATGACGGAAATAGTCCGAGGAGAGCGACTCGGTGCGGATGGTCTTGCCCGCACCGGGCGCGTGGATGAAGAGATTCTCTCCGATATAGATGCCTACGTGCGAGACGCGGCCGGAGCCCGATGTGCTGAAGAATACGAGATCCCCCTTCTCCAGATGCCGTCTGTGCACGTGCGTGCCGCCCGAATACTGCTCCCGGGATGTGCGCGGCACGTTCAGGCCGTTCAGCTGATAGACAGCCAGTACTAGCCCGCTGCAGTCGAGGCCGTCTCCGGGAGATGAGGATCCCCACTGGTAAGGGATGCCGATAAAGCTCTGCGCGGTCCGGGCAAGGTCGTCCCTGATGGACCCGGAGGTTTTCCCGCTGCCGCGGGCCAATTCATATTCGCCGGGGCTCACGATCATGAAGGCGTCGATGATTCCCGAGTCGCGCAGCGTACGTGCGGCAGCATAGGCCGTGTCTCTCGATGGATAGTTGCCGAACCTGACCTTGTAGAATCCGGAGCTGTGGGCGAAATAAAAGGCCTGCAGCCCTCGGTCTTCCAGGGAACGGGTGAGGCGGACCGCATTGTTCACATCCCTGAATGCACCCGCCTGGATGGAATATCCCATGGTTTGGGCTTGGTGAGAGGTACTTTTCACTGAAGGGACGGCTGCCCTGCGGGCACATCCAGCGATAAGCACGGAAAGGAGGATCATTACGGTTGCCGATCTCAGGAGTTGCGATGCCATACGCTCCTCTTTCGCTTTGGCGGCTCAACCGCCTTTTTTTCTCTTATCGCACGATGGGAGGAAAAATATAACCCGGCACGGCTCAGCACCCTTTTCCCGGAACGCTCCAGGCAGGTTGATATTGAGGGAGGGGAGGGTATCCTTTTCTCTCATGGGATGAGGTCGACAATCATTCGGCTGCAGGCCTGATATCACCGGAGAAAGAAGGAAACGGGCGGCTAAAAAAAGCCGGACGACCTATTCGGAGAGATACCGTCATGCCGCACAGACCCGATACCTCCCGTACCCGTGAATGGCACACCATAAGGATGATCTCGGCAGGATCGCTCGCCGAGGGAATTGTGGGTGCGGCATCGGGGACGATCGCCATTGCCGGGCTTTTCGGCTTCTACCCTGTGGTGATGCTCTCCGCTTCTGCGATAGGAGCAGGCGCTGCGCTGCTGCTGCAGGGAGGATCCGTTGCGGGCAGACTGACTGCACTCCTGGAAGATGCCGAGGAAAACCGAATGGAGAGCTCCGAGCTCGGCGGAGGGATGGTGGCCGAATTTCTCGGCGGGAGCACAGGGGTTGTCCTGGGTGTCCTTTCTCTTCTGGGTGTCGCTCCAGTGGTGCTGCTGCCGTCAGCCGTGATCGTGCTGGGCATCACCCTGCTTTTTTCGACCGGCATCAGTGCACGCATGAACTCGCTGGTGATCCATCGATCTCAAGAGAGCGATTATCTCCGGGAAGTCGGCAGGCAGTATGTGGCGGCTGCAGCGGGTGCGCAGTTTCTCATCGCAATCGGCGCACTTGTTCTGGGTATTGCCGCGCTGAGCGGAGTGAGTCCCATAACCTTGAGTCTGACCGCCATGCTCTGCCTGGGCGTGTCCGATCTCGTGAGCGGTACAGCCATAGCGGCGAGGCTCATGCGCCCCTTTCGGGGATGAGGTATGCGTGTTCCCGGATCGAGCCGTCTTGCCCGGGCGTTTGCCGATTCTGTATTGCGCCCAAGAAGGCACGCACGAGACGAGATATGCCCGGTGCGTCCGGCGCCTTGCGGCAGAACGTGAAGAAAAAAATACCACGTAAAAGGAGACAGATCATGCAAATCAGAGAGATAATGACGCCAAATCCTGAGATGATACCAATGGATGCACTCCTCATTGACGCTGCGATGAAAATGAAAGATCTCGATGTGGGAATCATGCCTGTAGCACGGGAAAACAGTGTCGTGGGGGTGGTGACCGACCGCGACATCGTGCTCCGGGCTGTAGCGGAGAAACGCGACCCCAGCCGGACAAAGGTGAAAGACATCATGAGCGAAGAGGTGCTCACATGCCCTGAAAACACAGAGCTGGATGATGCCGCCAAACGGATGGAGGAAAAAAAGGTCCGCAGGCTCATCGTCACCGACCCATCAGGGAAGGCGGTAGGAATCGTTTCTCTGGGCGATATCGCTACCAAGAGCGGGAAGGAGCGGAAGGTCGAGATGGGGGGCGAGGTGCTCACCAGGGTGTCGGAGCCGAGCAGGTCTTCACACCACTGAACCGGGGCATGACGATGAGGGGAGGAGAGGGCCGTCACCCTCCTCCCTGTTTCTGTCAATGGTCGCCCGCCAGACCCGCTCGAACGACGCTGTCCCGTGATGGTCTCACGTTATGGAAAAAATGGGTAACACCATATCGATCTGCAGGCATAGACAGAACATAAAGTGGAGGTGATCTATGAATGTCCGGAAAATGATCGTCGGTTTCGGTGCGGCTGCCGTCATCATGCTCATGGCTTCCGCACCTGCATTCTCTCAGCATGGGGCCCACGGAGGGATGCCGATCGACCCGCCCGGCCCAGGCCCTCACTCTATGATTCAGAGCTGGCTGACCCCGGATCAGCAGCGCGAGGTCATGAGTATCCAGCAGGAATATCAGAAAGCCACTGCCGAGACCGTGAAGAGATTGTGGGCGCAGGAGCTCCAACTCACGGCAGCCCTGGCTTCCGACAAGATTGATGAGAACAGGGTGAACGCTCTTGTCGGAACCATCAACACCCTGCGGTCGAATCTCTACCGGGAGCAGGTGAACATGTACCTGAAGCTCGCGAAAGCAGACCTCATGTATCCCGTGATCAGAGGCCGGGGCATGATGGGCCGCGGCATGGGCATGGGAATGTTCCCGGGCGGAGGCATGATGGGATCCTGCCCGATGTTGAATCCGGGTTTGACGGGCCCCGGCATCTTCGAGCCGGGCACGGATACCATGCCTGCGGAGTGACGAGAGATCACGGTTCCTTTCGATCGGAAGGCCTGCCGGGCCGCAAGTCCGGTCCCGGGCGTCGCTGTGGGGAATCCGTAAGGGAGCGGGCTCGTCCCCGCGAAGACCTCCGGGATGCGCAGGAGTAGGTAGACCGGCTTCTTCCTGCCCAATGGGATGGTTCTGAAGACGGGAATCGGCCTCCTGATCGCGGGGCGCTTCCTTTTCTGGAGGCGCCTGTGCTCCGGTGGTGTCGGATTCGCAGGCAGGGATCACGGGAAGGGGGGCTCCAAGGCCCGGCGTATCAGCTGGCGCCGCCGGAAATGGACAGGCGGTGTTTGAGTCTGCAGCCAGAGCTCCGGGCAATACTTCTTCGGTCTCATCTTCCTGAGAGTTCATGATCTCCCGGTATTCGGGTGTCATGACCCCCCTGTGCACCATGATCCGGTAGATCCTGCCGGAGCGGTATTGCACAAATCTCGAATCGCCGGTCGGCGTGTGCCTTCTCGGGCTGGGAAGCACGGATGCGAGGCGGGACGCCTCCCGGGCGTTCAGGCCCGAGGCCGGCTTTCCGTAATAATGCTGCGCCGCGGCCCCAATGCCGAATATGCCGTCACCCCACTCGGCATAGTTGAGGTAGAGCTCCAGGATTCTCTTTTTGGAAAGGGTTTTTTCCAGCCTCCAGGCAAGAATGGCTTCTTTTGCCTTGCGGATGGGGTTCTTGGACGGCGAGAGATAGAGGTTCTTGGCGAGCTGCTGGCTTATGGTGGAACCTCCGGCTTTGAACCTCCATCGCCTGATATTCTCCTGCAGGGCGATCTGCATGGCCTCGAAATCGAACCCGCCGTGGTCCCAGAACTTATCGTCTTCGGCGATGATGACCGCCTTCACCAGGTAAGGAGAAATTTTCGTCAACGGTACCCATGAGTGCCTGATCTTCTTCGTATTTCCACGCCCTGCCGACTGCCTCTCGCGGTACTCCATGAAGGTGCTCTTTTCAGGGTGATTCTTTTCGAGCAGCGAGACATCCGGGCATACGAAGCACAGGAGAATATCTGCGGAGGCCGACGCCAGGGCAGCGACAGCTGCACAGCAGAGGATCCTCACGGCCGGGGATGCCTTATACTTCATGGCGTGCGCCTTTTCCGCTCAGGCGAGGTGTGCATGAAATTTTTTCATACTCGGCAAACAGGAGGTTTTTCCTGTCATTCTCCTGCGCTGCGTCATTTTGTCCCGTCACGGACATCGCCAATCCGCTCCCTGAGCAACACGTGCGCCCGTGGCCCGGATGTATGTTTGAATGCATGGTCGATATATAATAAGTTCTATGGCAACGCTGTCTTCTTCAACCCCCGGCGTCAGGCGGATCCTTCTCGGCGTGGCGGACTGGAACCCATTCCCCTCTCTGCTGAGGCGGTTTCTCCTGTTCAGCCCGGGGCTGTTCTTCGTGGTGAGCTACCTGATCGCCATCTCCATCGGGACATGGCTGCTCAAGAGGCCATGGGCCACAAAGTCGGGGAGCATCGATTGGATCGATGCGCTGTTCACCTCCACGTCGGCCTTCTGTGTCACCGGGCTCTCTGTGGTTGACACGGGTTCATATTTCACCTTTGCCGGGCAGTTTCTCATCATGATCATGGTGCAGGTGGGAGGCCTGGGCATCATGACCTTCGCCGCCCTGCTCTTTCTTTCGATCGGGTGGACGGTCAGCATGAGGCAGCGATCATTCATCCAGGGAACCTATGCATCCGATTTCACCCACGACATCAAACAGCTGATAGTCTTTATCTTCGCCTTCACCTTCATTGCCGAGTTCCTGGGGGCGGTGCTCCTGATGCCCTGCTGGGGGATGGGTCCGAGCTTCAGGGAAAACGTCTTCTACTCCGTTTTCCACTCTGTGTGCTCGTTCTGCAATGCCGGGTTTTCTCTCTTTCCCGACAGCTTTGTCAGATACCGCGGCAATGTCCTTTTCATTTTCACTGTCACCTCACTGACCATCCTGGGCGGGATCGGATTCCCGGTGATGAGAGACGTGATTCACTACCTGGGAAGAACCAGGCCCCGGAGGCTGACTTTGAACACCAGGATCTCCCTTGTGGTGACCGTCGTGCTGATTATCCTGGGCACGGCGCTCTTCTGGGCTCTGGAGAGCCGGTATTCCATGGCCGGCATGCCGTGGCAGGACCAGTTCCTGGTTTCCTACTTCCAGTCGGTGTCGGCGCGCACGGCCGGATTTTACTCCATGGACTTCCGCGTGGTGGACAACGCCACCCTCCTGCTCTTCATGGTTCTCATGTTTATCGGCACATCTCCAGGCTCCACCGGCGGGGGCATCAAGACTACGAGCATCGGTGTTCTTGCCGTGGTGGCGGGCAACAGGATCCGGGGCAGCGAGGCGAACAATGTCTTCAGGGCGACGCTCTCCGACGAAGCCGTGACACGAACCATCACCGTATTCATCGCAGCCGTCATCTTTATCCTTCTCATGATCTTCCTTCACATGGTGGGCCAGCAGGGCGACGCCCCTTTGAATCAGAGCAGAGGCATGTTCATAGAGTATCTCTTCGAGGTGGTCTCCGCCTTCGGCACCGTAGGACTGTCCACGGGGATCACTCCCCGGATGGATGTCCAGGGCAAGCTCCTCATCATCGTCACCATGTTCGTGGGCCGGGTGGGCATTCTGACGCTCGTGTATCTCGTCGCCGCACGCAAGCACGCTCCGAGCTACCGTTACGCGGAGGAGAATATCCTGATCGGATGATACGGGAGGCAGCATGGCAATAAGGTATGCGGTTATCGGCCTTGGGAATTTCGGCTCCTGGGTGGTGAGAACACTAAACGAACTGAGGCAGGATACGATCGCAATCGATATTGACAAGGATCGGGTGCAGAAGATCCGGGACTATACCTCGACCCCGGTGCTCGCGGATGCCACCAGAAAAGAAAACCTAATCAGCCTCGGGATCAACGAGATGAAAGCGGCGGTGGTCAGCCTGGGAGACAACACCAGCGCAGCCACCCTGATCACTCTGTATCTGCAGGAGATGGGAGTGAGCCAGATCATCGTCAAGGCGGTCGACGAAGACCACGGCAAGATCCTGAAAAAAGTGGGCGCGACCGATATAATATTTCCTGAGAAGGACATGGGCGTCAAGGTGGCCAAGAGCCTGGTGATGCCGAACATACTTGAGTTCATCGATATGTCGGAGGACTTTCAGATCGCGGAGATCGCGCCGCCCAATGACTTTGTGGGAAAGTCCCTGGCCCAGCTCGCACTTCCGCAGAGGTACAACGTTCAGGTCATCGGCATCCGGGAGCTCATCCCCGAGCGGTTCACCATCGTGCCGACGGGAGACTTCATTGTCAAGGACAGCGACATCCTCGTGGTCATCGGAAGGGGGAGCAATATCAACAGAATAAAATCATACTAGGCATGCAGTCCGTCTTCCGGAGAGATATCCGGAAGACAGACATCTCGGTTTCCGGGGATGGAGACCCGGATCATAGACACTTGACTTTCACCCTCGGATATGGCCCTATGTCTCCCCGATCCCGGGAAACCGGGGAGTACGTTTCTCGATGTATCTTGCATGGCGTCCTCTTCAAGGCCGTGACTGTTCCCACCGGGAACTGCCGGGGTTGATGAGAAGACGCACTCCGATTCAATCCACACAGGGCAGAGAAGGGCAGGCCCCCGGGTCTTATGGAGCCTTTCAGAATTTTTCGGGTGCCCGGCCCCTTTCAGGGATGTGCGCCGTGAAAGACATGTGTCCGGGGGAGGCAGGAGCATGAATTTCTGAAAAGCATCGGAGGATGAAAACACAATGATGAGACGGGAAAAAAGAACATATCTGATTTCTCTGGCAGCTGCCCTGTTTCTGATCCTTTCCGGGGTCGTGAGTCAGCCCCATGGTGCGGTGGCGCCGGAAAAGAGAGAGCCGCCCGAGTTCATGAATTCACACTATCGGCCACAGCTGGGCACGTATCATTACGTCTTTGAGTTCAACGGCCTGAACATCGGGACGGCATGGGTGGAGCTCGATCGCGAAGGCGGACTCTACACGATCCGGTTCAGTGCGAAAACGAACAGCACCATCGATCGCATATACAAGGTGCGCTTCAGCGGTGAGAACGTCACGGAAGCAGAGGAATGGACGCCGATAGGCACCAGGATCCTCTCCCGGGTGCGTTCCACCATCAAGGATACAGCCATACGCTTCCGGGATGACGGCACGATAAAGTCGGTCCGGACCGAGTCGAAGAAAGGGGAGCCCCTGGAAAACGAGGTCCGGGAAATCCGGACGGACGAATTCACCATGGACCCCCTTTCTGTGGTTCACCTGATCCGGGGCATCGACTGGAAGCCCGGTATGGAGCAGCGGGTCCACGTGTTCACGGGCAAACGCAGTTACGAGTCCCGGTTCACCTGTTCGGGCGAAGAAGTCGTCGAGGTCGGCGGGGTAAAGCGCAGGGCCTGGGAGATCGTTCAGCAGTCGAGAAGGCTGGACAAGGAAGAACAGGAAACAGATGAGGAAAAGAGAGAGCGGGATCTGAAGATCTACCTCTCCGCCGACGAGGCCAGAGACGTGCTGAAGATCGACGCACCCCGCGCAATTGGGCACTTTCTGGTCCTTCTGGAAGGGTTCGAGCCTGCAGCCGGAGGGGCGAAGAAATCAGGCGAGGCGGCCCGGGAGAACAGATCCTGAAGGGCTTTGTCTCAAGGGGGAGCCGGGTGTGGGGATCCCTTCGTCTTCAGCCGGTATCCGGACTATGTCATGCCTGTCGCCTTTTTGAACACCCGGTTGAAGCTCGCTTTCGAGCTGAACCCTGAAGCGAATGCGATGCGGAGCACTGTTTCGTGAGGCTTGCGGGCCAGGAGCGCCTCTGCACGATCCACGCGGCAGGAGTCGATGGGACCGGTGAAGGCAGTGCTGCCACGAATATTCAAGAATAGCGAAATATGATGCTGACCCACTCCCTCAGTCATAAACCGAGAGACCGCTCCGATGGATTGAGCCGACAGGCTGCTTCCTTCAGAAGAGCAGCTTCGCTCGCTTGAGGAATCCCTGGAATCTCTGCCTTTCGATCTTCAGGGATTGCTCCAGGGAAACCTCGTTCTGCTTCTCGATGAGCGCCTTGATCTCGAGCATGATCTCGAAGTTGACCTCGGAGATGTCCCGGGCGATCTGCTTTGCCCTGGGGATCAGCTCCTCTGCTGCGACAACCTCGTTCACGAGCCCGTGCAGCAGGGCGTCCCGGGCTGAAAGCGGCCTGCAGGTGAAGGACATCTGCTTGGCCATCCGCTGCCCCACCGCCTGCTGGAGCAGCTGGGTCATCCCCCAGCCCGGGTGGATCCCCACCTTGGCGTGGGAGTCGATGAACCTGGCGTTTTCCGATGCGATGAGGAAATCACAGTTCAGGGCGAGCTCGAATCCGCCGGTGATGGCATTGCCGTTTACGGCGCCGATGATGGGCTTTTTACACGCACTGAAGACATCCGGCATGTCTTTGCCGTCACCGCGCGGATCCAGGAGATTTTCTTTTCCCACGACGTCAAGGTCCAACCCGGAGCAGAACGACTTGCCGTTTCCTGTGATGATGGCCACCTTGATGGCGTCGTTGCGCGCGACCTCATCGATAGCGTCATAGAGGCGTACGAGCAAATCCCTGCAGATGGCGTTGTGCCTATCGGGGCGGTTCAGGGTGATCAGGGCCGTCGAGTCTTCTATGGTGAACAGAACGGTTTTCTCCATGGATGTCCTCCTTTTGAAAAGGGTGTTGAGAGAGCGTTTCTGTCCCCTTATAAGCTATTCTGCAATAAAATGATATTGATTCCGTTCTCTTGCCGCGTACAGACAGAATGTCCGTGGTGTGAATCACGCCGCGTGCGGGCCCTGCCTGAACCCGAGAGCGCCCGGATGACGGGGGATCCCCTGTTGAGAAGAACGGCCCGGCCGCAGGCATTCATGATCTTCTGCAAAAGAAATTGAATAATTACGACACCGAGGAGCAACGGCTTCCCCCGCTGGATACAACGTTCCCCTCCTTGAGAATGACACCCTTTGAGTTAGAATGATGTATGATGATTGATCCTCCCTTGAGAAGGAGAGGCTGGAAACATGACGCACAGAGGCACGAGGAACCCGGAAGACATCAAAAGGGATGTGCACCTGCAGCTCTCCTCGGACAACCGGTTGGGCAGGGCGGATATCCGGGTCGAGGTGTCGGACGGCACCGTGGTTCTCTCCGGCACAGTCCCCACCTACTCCGACAAACAGAGCGCGGAAGAGGACGCATATGCGATTTCCGGGGTCATCTTCGTTGACAACCGTCTGACAGTCAGGCCCCCCTCCATGATCAGGATTCCTCGGGATAAGGACATAGCCGCCAGGCTCATGAAAATGCTGAAGTGGAACCCGGCGATCGACGCATCGCGGATAAGGGTCTCAGTCGTCGACGGTATTGTGACACTGACAGGGTCCGCATGTTCATCCTGGGAGAAGGCCGGGGCGGGGCAGCTGGCTGAAAACGTGACCGGTGTGATGAGGGTCGATAATCTGCTGAAGGTCGAGCCCGGGGCATCCGTCCAGGACCGTCAGATCGAGAGGGACCTCAGGGAATCGCTGGACAGGAACATATTCGTCGATGCATCCCGGGTGGTCATCATTGTGAAAGACGGCGTCGTTACCCTGAAGGGAACTGTGGACAACCATCACGCATTTCGTACGGCCCAGGATATCGCAAACTACACAGGCGGGGTCGTGAGTGTGAACAATGAGCTCGTCGTCACCGGATGAGGCGTTCATGACAGCGGGCGACGAGCGGGCCCGGGGCTCTATGGAGCGCCGGCGGCGGGAAAAGACGGGACATCGATGCATTCTCAGGAAAGTCGCCGAAGGGCGGCAAGAAGGTGAGACATATGCAAACCGTAAGGAATTCCGAGTGCGTGGTGAGTCTCGAGAACAAGAAGGGCATGATATTCGGTATGGCCAACGAGCACAGCATCGCCTACGGCGTGGCGAAGGTATGCCGGGCCGCAGGCGCCGAGATCGGGGTCACCTATCTCAATGAAAAGGCAGAGCCGCACGTACGGCCACTCGCGGAAGAGCTCGAAAGCACCATCATCATGCCCTGCAATGTCCAGCAGCCGGGTGATCTGGAAACGGTGTTCGACAGGGTGAGGCAGGAGTGGGGAAGGCTGGATTTTCTGCTTCACGCGATCGCCTATGCCCCCCTGTCGGATCTGCGCAGCCGTCTGGTCGATGTCTCCCTGGCGGGGTGGACGATCGCCATGGATGTGTCGGTTCATTCGTTCATCCGCATGGCAAGGCTCGCAGAGCCGCTGATGCCGCATGGGGGATGTCTCCTGACCTTGAGCTACCTGGGAGGAGAGCGGGTTATCAGAAGCTACCGGATGATGGGTCCGGTGAAGGCGGCCCTGCAGCAGACGACCCAATATCTGGCGGCCGAGCTGGGCGATAAAGGCATCCGCGTGCATACCATATCGCCGGGGCCCATCATGACCCGGGCGGCATCCGGTCTGGCCGACTTCGAAGAGCTCCTCAAGGAGCAGTATTCCCGGGCGCCGGAAAACTACATGGTCTCCACCGAAGATGTAGGCTTTCTTGCAGCCTACCTGGTGAGCGACCGGGCTAAAGGCATGACGGGCAGTCTCATCTACCTGGACTCCGGATACAACATCATGGGGGAGTAGGTCCTGCAGCGTCGTCCGCCGTGACGAGGTCGATCACGGTGACCTCGGGCGGAGAGAGGAGGCGCAACGGCGGTCCCCATGTGCCTGTACCCCGGCTGACGTACAGGCTGGACCCAAGACCCAGGTCGTAGAGTCCCGAGGTCCGCGGGTAGAAGATCTGCACCAGGAAGCGAAACGGGAAGATCTGACCGTGATGGGTATGGCCGGAGAGCTGGAGATCGAAGCGGCCGCGGCTGTTTTCGTCTACCAGCGGCTGATGCTTCAGGACGAGGATGAAGCCGCCCCGGGAAAGGCCGGAAAGCATCCCGTCTTCAGCCTTTCCTTCATGGATGCCCATGCGGGCTCCGGTCGGGTCGTCGAAGCCTGCGATGGTGAGAACGCCCGGTATGTCCGCCGACTCGCCTCTGAGCACGGTGAACCCCGCCCGGTACGTGAAGTCGAGCGCATGGGACAGGCCGGCATAGAACTCGTGGTTGCCGGTGACGGCATACTTGCCGTACCTCGGCTTGACCTCCCGCAGGATGTCCGCCAGGCCTGCGATGCTGTCAAGCTGCCCGTCCACGAGGTCTCCGGTCGACACGAGGATGTCCGGGTCGGCTTCGCGGATCACGCGGCTGATTCTTTCGAGCCGGCTTTTGCGGACAATGAGGCCCACATGAACGTCCGAGATCTGTACGATCCTGAGCCTCCCGATCTCTGCCGGTATTTTCGGAGTTGCGATCACGATCTTTTCCGGCCGGACGGCAAGGGCCGAGAAGTATCCATACAGCGATAAGCCCAGGGCGAGGAAGACAGGGGCGAGAAAGGCCGCTCGTGCCCCGGGCGCGAGCAGGGACATGTCGCGATGGAGCAGGATCCCGACCCCGGAGACAACGATGCGGAAGATGTCTGTCAGCAGTGAGAGAGAGAAGAAGAGAAAGATCATGCCCATCCAGCTGTAGCCGACATACGAGACAAAGCGGGCGAGGATGTCGTATTCCTGGCGTTCCATGATTCTGACCATGACGGGCGAGAAAACCATACATGCCATGAACAGCCCGATCAGGGCACCCGTGACGGCGCTGAAGGGAAACGCTGACCGCGCCTTCAGGAAGGCGTAGGCATGTATCGCACTGTACGCACCGAATATGACGAGAAGGAATGACGACATATAGGGCCTCTTTACCGATGCCCCGGTTCTCTGCAGTTTTCCCCGCCGTCTGCGGGCGCGCCCGATGTCCGGCCATCGCCTCTGCGGCTCCTGCGGTGTTCCATGAGGATCCTGAAGGCTCGCAGAAACAGTGTCAAAGCGAGCCAGGTGCTTATGAGAACGAACGGCGCCGCCAGCCACTGCGGCCAGAGCACTGCCGTGACTGCGAGGGCGAGAAGGACCGCGCCCGCGCCGAACATGAGCTTCGTCTCGGCCGGCTCCAGGGTGCGGCGGTTGGTGATGGCAGCCCCCACTACGTTGCCGACCCTCATGACCCCGACGCCGGCGCGGCTCATGCTTCCTTTGGAACCTCCCATCACGGGACGCCTGGGCCTGCTCCGCTTGCTCACCGGGCACGCCGTTCTGTGCCTGCCGAGCACGATCTCGGTCGACCGGGAAAGGTCCTCCATATACATCTCTTCCATGTCACGGGCGAACGACTCATCCTCGACAGCCACATCGAGCTCGTAATTGCCGAGCCAGCTCGAGATATTGAGATTGGTGGAGCCGATCCTGGCCCACCTTCCGTCCGCCACCGCGGTCTTTGCATGCAGCATCTGTCCATTCCACTCGAAGATCCTGACGCCCGCCTCCAGCAGCGGGGGATATCCCGCCCTGGATATCGCGCGTAGAAACGGAATGTCGGTGGTGCCCGGCACCAGGAGCCTCACGTCCACCCCGTCGCGCGCGGCTGCGGCCAGTGCCTGCACATACGGGGACACGCCCACGAAGTAGGCGTCCGTGAGCCAGAGGGTCTCCCTTGCCACTGAGGAAATGAGTTGATCCAGCCGGAACAAGCCGGTAGTGTAGGGTGCGCTTGCCACGACCCGCAGGGTCACGTTCCCCACGGGATGGATGGCGCTCCTGTCAGGCAGCTCGTCCTCGGGCAGGGGATCGCCCATGGTCGCCCAGATATCTGCGAAAGCATGCTCGATGTCCGCCACCGCGGGCCCGGTGATCATGATGCCCGTATCCCGCCACGGCTCGATCGAGCGCTCGGGATATCCCGCCCACATGCTGCCCACGCACAGCCCGGTCACGAATCCGGTATGGCCGTCGACCGCGATCATCTTGCGGTGGTCCCGATTCATCCACCCGAAAGGACGGTCCAGCCGCGGAGGGTTGAAACAGCGCACCTCGACTCCGGCTTCTCTCAGGTTTCGCCAGAAGCGCCGTGACGCCTTGCCCAGGTTCCCCAGCCAGTCGTACACGATGCGCACCCTGACCCCTTCCCGCGCCTTGGCGGCCATGACGTCGGCAAAGCGCCGCCCGACCTCGTCGTCGTAGACGATATAGTTCTCGAAGTGGATGCTCTTCCGGGCGGAGTGCATGGTGTCGAGCCAGGCAGGATAGTTCTCCCTGGCGTCTCTGAGAAGGCGCACGCTGTTTCCCGGTACATGCGGCGCCCCTGCCGCCCGGGAAAAGGCCTGCTCCGCGAGCAGGCGGAGCGCCGGGCTCGTCTCCGGGGAGAATTGCTGACGTTCGGCTCTCTTCATAATCATCTTCTCTTTACCAAGGTTGTCATGTGCGCGTCCATTCTTTTGCTGCACGAGCACTCCGGCGGCGTCCGTGCGGCAGGCCTTTCCTCCATCAATTTCACACCCTTATCAGGTCCTTCTGTCAATGGACCACAATCTCTGAATGATATCACGGGAAAGTATGGATCGTGAAGCCTGGGCGAAAAGCATCATTGATAACATCGGAGAATGCCGCCCCTTAAGAGGTATGAGAAATCATCAACCAAGAGCTCTGCTCTCCGGACCATACTGCCTGAAGAGGCCCATCAAGCCTCTTCAGGAGAGATTCAAGGGTGTGCCGTGACAAATTCTGGAAAATACACTTGACAGCGAAAAAAAAAGAGTTATTATAGGCACAAAGTGCATGATATATGCACAAAGTGCATAAGGGGGACTGGTGAAGATTATCAAGTCCGTAGAGAAGGCCGTTGATATCCTGTCCTGCTTCACGATCGAATCCCCCTCCTTGAGCGTCTCCGAAATCAGTGCAATGACCGGTTTTACCCAGAGTTCCGTGTCTCGTATCCTGGCCACACTCGAAAAGAAGCGATGCATGGAACGCGACCTCGGCAGAGGTAAGTACCGGCTCGGGGTGAAGTTTCACCAGTGGAAGAGCATCATGTCGCAGGAGGTTGGCATCGCCGACCTGGCGCGCCCGGCAATGGAAAAATTGAGAGACTTCTGCGGGGAAGAGGTTTCCCTGTATGTGCCGAACGAGGGGAGAAGGATCTGTGTCGAGGCGGTGAAGAGCCGGCACGGTATCGCCAGGGTCACGCAGGTGGGAAAGATCCTGCCGCTGCACTGCGGAGCTTCGGGTAAGGTACTTCTCGCCTTCATGCCCGAGAAGGAACGAAGGGAGATTATCTACAGGAAGCCTCTGGAAAAATTCACCCCGAAAACTATCACCGACCCCGACGAGCTCGAGGCAGACCTCGAACAAATCAGAAGACAGGGATACGCCGTGAGCTTTGAGGAGCGGGAGGCGGGCAACTATTCGGTGGTGGCCCCCATACTGGGAAACAGCGGAAAGATACTCGCAAGCCTTTCGATCTGCGGGCCGCTTTTCCGTCTTTCGGACGAACAGCTTGAGAAGAACAAGGCAGCCGCATTGGATGCTGCTAGAGAGATTTCCCTGGCATTGGGAAGGTCTGAGAGGGTTGAGGGAGCTCAGCAATGGTCGTAATTTCCTCCGCTCGATCTGAAAGAGAAGCCGCCTGCGAGGCTGACAGGAGAATGCTTACAGGACGGCCTCTGCTCTGGAGCGGATAGGGGGACTGCGGCGCGATTCCCGCCCGAACAACAACGATGATCTTCTTAAGGCCATGGACAACCCGGCACGAAAGGAGGAATGATACATGTCCATAGCCTTATTATCCTTGATAGTCTGCTTTGTTTTCCTTTTGATTATCGGTTTTCCCATTGCATTCAATCTCATACTCAGCTCCGCAGTCTACCTCATCATGGGAGATTATCCCCTGACGCTCGTCTCGCAGCGGATGTTCCAGGGAATGAACGGGTTCGCCCTTCTCGCCGTTCCCTTTTTCATTCTGACAGGCCAGCTCATGGTCAAGGGAAGCATCCTGAAGGATCTCACGGATTTTGTGAACGCCTTCTTCGGCCATGTCCGGGGGGCCCTCGCCCTCGTGACTGTTGGCACATGCCTGTTCATGGGCGCCATCGTGGGGCTGGCCGTGGCCGCGACCGCCTCGCTGGGCTCCTTCCTCATACCCATGATGAAGCAGGAGGGCTACAAAGCCTCATTCGCATCGGGCGTCATGGCGAGCGCCTCACTGCTGGGGCCGATCATGCCGCCGAGCGTACTGATGATTCTCTACTGCATCTCTGTGGGCCGGACCTCCATCGCCGGGATCTTTCTGGGCTCCATCGTCCCGGCCATACTGATCGCAATTGCTCAGATGATCGTGATCTACTTCATTGCAAGGAAAAACAAGCTGCCGAGTCACGAGAGGGTTTCCTGGCCCGAGAAATGGGTGCAGTTCAAGAAGGCTCTGCCCGCGCTTTTCCTCCCCGTCATCATCCTGGGCGGCATCTTCGGAGGCATATTTACCGTGACTGAGGCGTCTGCCGCCGCGGCAGCCTATGCCTTCGTGCTCGTCGTTTTCTGGACCAAGGAGGTTTCCTGGCGTGATTTTCCCGGCATCTTCATGGAAACGGCGGTGACCTCGGGCCTGGTCATTCTTCTGGCGGGCAGTGCCACCGTTACCGCCTGGGCCATCGCGAACGAGCAGGTCATCCAGGCGATCAGCGGCCCGCTGGCCGGCATCCCGCTCTGGTCTTTTCTCCTCATGCTCAACATCCTGCTGCTCATCAACGGGATGTTCATGGACGATTATGCATCGGTGATCGTGCTGGGCCCGATCCTTGCGCCCATCGCCTGGGCTCTGGGGGTGGACCCGATACAGATCGGCGTCATCATCTGCGTCAACATGGTCATCGGCCTCGCTACACCTCCTTTCGGCATCGTTCTGTTCGTAACGAGCCCCATAGCCGGGGTTACGGTGGAAGATACGTTCAAAGGAGGATGGCCCATGCTGGTAACAAGCATCGTGGTCCTTCTGATAGTCACATATTACCCGCCTCTTACCCTGTGGCTGCCGAGGATGTTCGGATATTAGCGGCGGGCCGGAGGAGGAACAATATGGTGGAAACTGGGACGGTAATCATCACAGCAAAAATTATCACGGAGGTAAGATTATGAAGAAGAGTCTTTGGTTCAGCTCGTTGGCCATGGTTGTCGCATGCATATTCCTTTTCTCAGGCATGGCCTTCGGGGCTTCACCCATCAAGGTCAGAGTTTCGCTCTGCAATTCTCCGACTCACCCGCAGTCCATCGGCATGCAGGCCTTCAAGAAGTATGTCGAGGAGAACACCAAGGGCAATGTTCAGGTCGCCCTGTACTACAACTCACAGCTAGGTGGAGAGAGGGAATCGGTGGAGCAGGTGAAAAGTGGTTCTCTCGAGATGGCCACAGCCTCCGCAGGCCCACTGACGACCTTCAACAGCAAGTTCATGGTCCTGGATATCCCCTTTGCATTCGACAGCTACGAGATCGCCTGGGGCGTTCTCGACGGGCCGATGGGCCAGAAGCTGCTCAATTCCGGGGAAAACATCGGGCTCAAAGGCCTTGCCTACCTGGAGAACGGCTATCGTCACGTGACGAACACCGTCAGGCCCATCAACGGTCCTGAGGATCTGAAGGGAATCAAGATCCGGACCATGGAAGCGCCCATGCACATGGAAAATTTCAGAGCGCTCGGCGCCAATCCGACCCCGGTCCCTTGGACCGAGCTCTATCTGAGCATGCAGCAGAAGATCGTCGACGGCCAGGAAAACCCGCTTGCCAACATCTGGGAAGTGAAGATGTATGAGGTGCAGAAGTTTACATCGCTGACCGGTCACATCTACGACCCGATGCCGCTGGTGACAAACCTTGCCTGGTTCAACAAGCTCCCCAAGGAGTATCAGAGCATCATCAAGGAAGGTGCTATACTGGCTCAGAATTACAGCCGGTTCATCAACAAGGCCCGTGAGGACGCGATCATTGAGAAGCTGGCCGAGAAAGGCATGAAGGTGAACACCCTTACGGCGGCTGCGAAAGAAAAGATGCGCGCCACCTCGCAGGCGTCTGTCGTCGCAAAGATCAAGTCGAGCACGGACAAAACGTTTGTCGATGAGTGGCTTGCAGCCATCGAGCAGGTGAAAAAGGACGTGGACGCCGGTTTCTAGCCGAAATGAAGCCGACCATCCAGACGGGTCCGCCGGTATGGCGGGCCCGCCTCTTCCTCCCTGGGCCTTTCAGACTCTGGAGGGTGGGCATTTGAGGCCGGAGGCGGGAATGTACGGGAAGAGGACCTTCGAAGGATGATCCAAAGGAGTGGCAGAGATGGAAAAATCGAGCCTGGAACGGTTCTGTGATCTTATCGAAAAGGCAACGCTCGACATCACCATGGTGCTGTGCGCGGTCATGGTCGTGGTCGCCTGGATGCACGTGATCATGCGGTATGCCTTCAACAACGCGCTCACGTGGTCGGAGGAGTTCCTTCGCTTCTCCATCGTCTGGTATGCGCTGCTCAGCGCGAGCATTCTGCACAAGAGGAACGGGCACCTGGGGATCACCATCTTCAGGGAGATGCTGCCCGAGAAGCTCAAGAATTTCCTCCGGCGGATCGTAATCTATCTGGCTACGCTCACCGTGGGGGTGGTGGCGGTCAGCGGGGCCATCTTGGTCATGAACACATGGGCACAGATCACGCCTGCTCTGGGGATCTCGATGGGAATCCCCTATGCGGCGATCCCGGTCAGCTTCTCACTGATGACGCTTTACGGTGTCATGCATATCATCCGTGACATCAAGGGCCTGCCGCCCCTGAGCGCAGCCCAGGCTGATGCAAAGGAAAAGGAATAGGTGCGTGTATGTATTCTACCGACGAACAGGGCTCAAAGATCGTCTACCGCGACCGTCTCGAGGACGTGTCGATCTCAATGGACCGCGGCCAGTGCCTCGGCCTGGCCGGCTTCGAAGAGCCCCCTGCAATCTCCTGGCCCGGGGATTTCATGTCCGCGTTCCAGCACCCCTTAAGGACGCTTCCCCTGCGGGATCTTGCGCAGGGCGCCGGCCGGGTGGCCATCCTCGTTTCCGACTCCACACGCGGTGTTCCGACAGCCAAGGTCATGCCCATGATCCTTGAAGAGCTCTCCGCAGCCGGTATCGGCCCGGGCGATATCACAGTGTTCGTAGCCACCGGCGTCCACCGGCCGGCCACGGAAGACGAGATCCGCGGCATCATGGGAAAAGAGCACCTTGGCGGGCTTCCCTGCGTCATAAGCCACGATCCTTATGACCCAGGGAAGCTCGTCTATATCGGGACGACGTCATACGGTACGCCTGTCGAAGTCTCCCGGACCGTTTACGAGGCAGACTTCAGAATCACCATAGGGAAGGTGGAACCGCACGAGTTCGCCGGGTTTTCGGGGGGCAGGAAGTCTGTTCTGCCGGGTGTCGCCAGTGAAAAGACCATCGAGATCAATCATCGCCCGGAGATGCTCATGTCGCCGGAGGCCCGTCCTGGGCAGCTCCTGAAGAACCCGATCCACCTGGACATGATCGAGGCGGCCATGATGCTCAAGGTCCATTTCGCCGTCAACCTGGTCCTGAACCAGGCGGGCGAGACAGTGGGTGTGTTCGCCGGCGATCTCATCGCCTCTCACCTGGCGGCGGTCCGTTTCATGAGATCGTTCTGCCAGATCTCCCTGAAGCACCGGCCCGATATCATCGTGACCACGCCGGGCAGTCCGTTGAACATCAATTTCTACCAGTCGATCAAACCGCTCATCGCTCTCGCTCCGGTAATGGCGCCGGGAGGAGTTCTCGTACTCTACAGCTCCTGCCGCGACGGACTCGGCACACAGGACATGCTGATCCCCTACGAGGGGGCGCAGGATATCGAGGAGGTGATCCGCCGACTGAGCGCCGATTACCGCATCCAGATGGACCATGCCCTTCTGCTGGGCAAGATCCTGCTCAAGGGCGTCCGTATCGTGACAGCGACGCCGAGCATAGATGCCGACGTACTGCACAAGATGTTTCTCGACACGGCGGAATCGCCGCAGAAAGCGCTGGAAAAGGCCGTGAGCATGGTCACGAGCCCGAAGCCCAAGGTGCTCTTTTTCCCTCAAGCGCAGCGGGCGCTGACGGTTCTCTCGCATACGGCAATATAACAAATACATAGGGTTAAAGGAGTGGAAATACCATGAAAAAGTTCAGGATTACGGGCGTTGCAGCCAGAGAGATTCTCGACTGCCGGTGGAATCCAACAGTGCAGGTGGACGTCTGGGTGAATAACGAGATCCTCGGCCGCGCCGATGTTCCCTCAGGAAGGTCGACGGGCGCCAATGAGGCCAAAGAGCTCCGTGACGGGGAAGAACGATACGATGGAATGGGCGTGCGGAGGGCGGTCAGGAACGTCAACGAGATCCTCGGACCCGAGGTTGTCGACATGGATGTGACAGACCAGCGTAAGATCGACGAAAAGCTGCGCGCCCTCGACGGGAGCACAGATAAGTCGAATCTCGGCGCCAACGCCCTGGCAGGGGTCTCGCTGGCGGTCGCCCGCGCCGCGTCCAATGCGGTCGGAGTACCTCTGTACCGCTACATAAACACCAATGCCCATGTTCTGCCCGTTCCGCTTCTGAACCTGCTCAACGGAGGCAAGCTGACCTCGAATTATCTCGACTTCCAGGAGTTCTGCATCTTCCCCATCGGCGCCGAAACCTTCTCGGAGGCCATGACCATCGGCAATGCAGTCAACAACAAGCTTCGCGAGATCGTCATTAAGAATTACGGAAAGATAGCGGCCAACGTGGGCGACGAGGGCGGGTTCGCGACGCCGATCAAGAAGGTCCGCGAGGCCATGGACTGCCTCGTGCTGGCGGTTGAGCGCTCCGGGCACGCCGACAAGATCGTCTACGGCTTCGACTGCGCGGCCACGCACTTCTACAACGAAAAGACGAAGAAGTATACCCTCGAGGGTGTGGAGCTCACGACAAGCGAGTTGCTCGATTACTACAAGGACCTCATCAAATCCTACCCCATCATGACCATCGAGGATCCGTTCGCAGAGGACGATATCGAGGGGTTTGTCAGGGCCACCAGGGAGCTTGGCATCCAGATCATCGGCGACGATTTCTTCTGCACGAATCCGGACCGCATACGCGAGAGGGCTCCAATGGGGGCGGCAAACGCGCTTTTATGGAAGTTCAACCAGATCGGGACGCTCTCCGAAGCGCTCGATGCGGCCGAGCTCTCCTACCGGCAGGGGTTCGGAATCATGGTCTCCGAGCGATCGGGCGAGACCGAGGACCCCATCATCGCCGATTTCGTGGTCGGCATCAACGCCGGCCAGATCAAAACCGGCGCCGGTGTCCGCGGGGAGAGGACCTCGAAATACAACCGCCTGTTCCAGATCGAGGAGGAGCTGGGTTCACAGGCCAGATATGCAGGGAGGAATTTCCGCTGCGCGTTTTGAGTTTCTCAAGACATTTTTCCCGCAGCCGGTTTCAGAGCTGCGGCTGCACGATACGCGCAGCCGCAGCCCTGACGGGCGCGTGAAACAAAAAAGAGGTGTTCTCGATGAGTTATATCAAGAATAAAAACACCCTGCTCTCTCACGGCAATATCGGGCTGCGCAGGGCCGCGCTGGATATCGTGGATTATGCACTGGCCAAAGCGGATCCGTATTTCGCGGTCATGAAACTGGTCAGCCTCGAAGGTGACATTCTGCATGTAGGCGGGATTCGCATCGACCTGAAAAAAACCGGGAGGATCTTCCTTCTGGGAACCGGCAAGGCGACCTTCCCCATTACCAGGGCGCTCGAAGAGATCCTGGGAGACAGGATCGACGACGGCGTCATTATCTGTAAGCGCGGTCAGGAAGGCGCCCTCTCTCACGCGAGGCTCTACTTTTCCAGCCATCCCATCCCGGATGAGGCAGGGTATGAGGCGGCCCGAGAGGCACTTGCGCTGGCCCAAAGGACGCAGCCAGGAGACCTCGTGTTCGCATGCATTACAGGCGGCAGCTCCGCCCTCATGCCTTACCCGGTGGATGGGATCACCCTGGAGGAGAAGAAGATGGTCAACAGGCTGCTGCTTACCTGCGGGGCCAACATCATCGAGATCAACGCCGTCCGGAAACACCTGAGCCGCATCAAGGGCGGATGGCTCGCCAAGGCCGTCCACCCGCAGGCGCATCTGATCAACCTGACCGTCTCCGATGTGATCGGCGATCCGCTCGATTATATCACCTGTCCCACGGTGCCCGACACGTCGAGCTTCGACGATGCCCGCAGGACGCTCACCAAGTACGAGCTCTGGGACAAGGTGCCGGCGTCCGTGAGCCGGTATTTGAAAGAGGGGGGCCCGTCACGGGAAACACCCAAAGACCTCTCGGACCACCATATCGACAACTTCATCATCGTCCCCGGGACCGCGGCATGCGACGGAGCGGCCGAGCGGGCGCGGGAGCTGAACTTCGAGACCATGATCCTCTCAACCATGTTCGAAGGGGAGAGTCGGGAGCTCGGAGGCACCTTTGCGGCCATCGCAAAGGAAATCCTCATGAGCGGGAGGCCCCTGAAGCCCCCGTGCGCCCTGATCGGAGGCGGTGAAACAACGGTGAAGATCATGTCTGAGGCGGGGCAGGGGGGACCGAACCAGGAATTCGCCCTGGGGGCCTCACTGTGGATCGACCAGATCGGGGATGTCGTGATCGTGGGGCAGGATTCGGACGGAACCGACGGTCCGACCGATATCGCAGGGGGCATTGTGGACAACCTCACGGTGTCCAGGGCGCGGAGTATCGGAATCGACATCTACGGGGCTCTGAGCAGACACGATGTGACCCCGGTCCTGCTCAAGCTCGAAGACGCCATCCTGACCGGCGCGACCGGGACCAACGTAAATGACATCAAGCTGATGCTGGTGATGCCGAGATGAACGGCATATGAAAAAAGGGAGCATCGTCCGATGAGCGATCAGAATGTATCGGCAGCGCCCGTGGTGTTCGCCGATCGCGTGTATCTGTCGGAAAAGGCGGGAGCCGAGCTCTCCCGCATGGGCGGATATGCGTGGGCCGATGCCGGTGACGCTTTCGACCTGGCCGGAAAGATTGGCGGATCACCCGATGTGAAGGTCATCGTCACCGAGTATGTCCCGGTCGATGATACGGTGCTGGATCGGGCCCCGGCCCTGAAGGCCGTGATTGCGTACGGCGCCGGATATGACCATATCGATGTGCAGGCGCTCAAGAGAAGGGGCGTGCTGACCTGCAACTGCCCCGGAGAAAACTCGCAGGCGGTTGCCGAGCTCGCCTTCGGCCTGATGCTGTGCCTGTTGAGGAGAATCCACAGGGCCGATCAGTGGGTGAGGTCCGGAGAATGGTCCAGGGAGGGGCTGGTGCTGCCCCGGTGGGCTTCGGGAAGGGAATTGTGGAGGAAGACGCTCGGGGTTATCGGGCTGGGGAACATCGGGGCGAGGGTCGCAAGGATCGCCGGAGGATTCGACATGAAGATCATCGGCTACGATCCGGTCAAGAATGACGAGCAGTTGATCCGTCTGGGCGTGGAGCCGGCAACTCTGCCCGACCTCCTGTCAAGATCGGATATCGTCACCCTCCATGTTCCGCTCACTCCAGACACTGAAGGTATGATCGACGCCGCAGCGCTTAAGGGCGTGAAGCCCGGCATGATCCTGGTGAACACATCCCGGGGCAGGGTGATTGACGAGAGCGCAATGATCGAAGCGCTCCAGTCCGGCCGCATCGGGGCCGCGGCCTTGGATGTGTTTGCATCCGAGCCCCTGTCGCCTTCGAACCCCCTGGCCGGCATGGAGAACGTGCTCCTTTCCCCGCATCTGGGCGCACTGACCCACGAAGCCGGCGACCGTCTCTGCGATTCGATTCTTCGACAGGTCAGAGACATTCTGGAAGGCCAGCCGCCAGAAGGCCTCATCCGGTAAGGGCCGGCCGCACGCGGCACCGCCGGATTGATGCTTCACACGAAATGCTGAATGAGATTCACCGGCGGTACGGCTGTAGCGACAGTGCGTCACGCACCGGACGGGTATACGTCACGGGCGATCACCCGTAAAGCCGCGCCCCGCTGAAAAACCGATCGAGAGAACACGTGAGCATAGAGCAGTATATCGACGATTACTTCTGGGTTTTCCTGATTCTGGGCATGGTCTTGGGATTCGTCTTCCCCGATCAGGCGCTTGTTCTGGACCGGTATGTCATCGTTTTCGTGATGATGCTCTTGTATGTGGTGTTCCTGAAAATCGATATGGACAGTGTAATAGGACACATCAGGAAGCCCCTGCTGCTCATCTATCTGCTTGTGTGCAATCTCCTCGTCATACCGGCCTTCGTTTATTTTTTCACTGCGTCCCTGGACCCGGAGATCAGGATCGGGATAGTCCTCCTGGCATGCCTGCCATCCGGGACTGCGGCCCCCGCCCTGACCGAGATCGTGAGGGGAAAGACATCGCTGACGCTCGTGCTGACGATATTGAGCTCGATACTCGCCCCTTTGACGATCACCGCGCTGTTCTATGCGTTCTATCGCACTGCAATACCTCTGGACTATGGCCGGCTGTTTCTGGGGCTCGTCGCGTTCACCCTGGTCCCGCTGCTTCTGGCGCAGGGGTCGAAGCGCCTTTTCGAAGGCGGCATCGCGCGGTGCAAGAGGTACCTCAATGCCGTCAGCATGCTCATCATGGTGGTCATCATCATGGTGGTGATCGGAAGAGAAGCTAACTACATACGCTCCCATATCGGGAGCATCATTCACATCCTCGTCATCCTGTATCTGGTTTTTTTCGCTTTTCAGGTCATCGGATATTTTCAGGCATTCTGGCTGAAGAGAGAGGAGCGCATCGCTGTTTCCGTATCCAAGATGGCCATGAACAACGTGCTCGGAATCGTGATCGCGCTCAGTTATTTCACCCCGCAGGTCGCGCTCGTCCTGGTGCTCTCTGAGATCCCCTGGAATACGATGCCGATTCTGTACTCGCTGCTCCGGGGACGGCGTTCCGGATAGACGGCCCGCGGCCCTCCGCACGTACGATGCGGTCATTCGACCGGCTTTGCGATCTGCAGGAGTTCCATGGGCAGCTCCACTCCCCGTTTCTGCATCATCTTCGTGTCCACCATGACATTGAGGTCCTTCTGGTGAGCGATCGGCAGTGTTTCCGGCTTCACGCCCTCCTTCATAATCTTCACGGCCTGCCGGGCGGACATTGCCCCGCTTATCCCGAAGTCGGAGCCCACGTACAGGCACGCCCCGGGGAACTTCATCAGCACGAAGCTGATCCCGGGCTGGTCGGTGGCGTCTCCGATTTTCAGGAGATCCTTGCATGCCTCGTAATCCCTCAGCCCATAATAGGTGTCCAGCGGAATGAAGAAGCTGTCGGCCCCCTCGTCCAGAAGCTCCATGGCGTATGGAGTGATCTTGTCGCTCTTGCTTCCCACCTGCCTGCTGATGATCCTGTACCCCGCGGAGGGAGCATGCTTTTTGGCCTCTTCCACATGGGCCACGGCATTCTCGTCATCGCTGTATACGACCGCCAGGGTCTTGAGCGTCGGAAATGCCAGCTTCACGATCTTGAACGCATTACCCATGTCCATGTACAGAGTCGATCCCGTAAACCCTGGGCCCGACTCGGTCAGTGATTTGCACCCGGCCGCCTCGGGTATGGCCACCGCGGCAAAAACGACCGGAACACCCGCGCCGATGATCTTGTCCTTTGCATGTCTCGTAGCCGGGGTGCCGATGGTGAGAACGAGGTCGGGCTTTTCACCCGCGATCCGGGAGGCCTCGCTTCTGATCCTCATGAGCACGCCGATCTTTTTCCACAGCCCGGCCTTCTCGACATCGAAATCGATGACCGTGCGTCTGATGGCGAGGTTGCTCCCCTCGACGATGCCGTTGTGTGCGAGTTCCTCAACGAATTTCGTATAGCAGAGCTTATAAGGCTCGATATCCGTGACCTGGAGAACCTCGACCCGGTATATCTTATCCTGAGCCAAGCAGGGTGATGCGCACGCGAGCATGATGACCGAGCACACAAGGAACAGAACACCTCTTTTCATACAAGAATCCTCCTTTGATGGAAATGATGGGTGATGCGGTAAAACAACGGAAAAGGGATGCCCCCTGTCGGGGATGAAGATTCCCGACAGGGGGCATCCCTACTATCCTCAACGTAAAACCATGGAGCTGCAGTGAATACGGAGCCATGCCGTGCGAGGGAGAACAGGGGCTGCGCTATCCGCTCCGCCTTGTCCGCCGGTGGAGCACAATGTCTGTGCCGTGCTCTGATATTCTAATGCCGACGGAAGCACTCGAGGTGAAGAGAGATGCATACCTGGCCGCTGCGGCCCGGGGGTCTTCCCGGTACGCCTGGTGAAAAGCACCGGCTTTCCTCGCATGCTCGACGAGTGTGAGCATGGAGGTGATTTTCGTGTACTCGTTGCGGAGCTCAGGACGCTCGGCGAATATCGCTTCGATTGCATTTCGGTGGGAGTGATCGTTCGTTACCATGACGCTGCCGTCGGATGCGTGTCCCAGCTCGATCGGCGTGTCGAGGCCGACGCCCTTTTCCCGGAGAAGGGATCGGAAATCGCTGTTGAATTTCGAGAGAAAGCGCCGGGTATGGAGTTCGATCTCTCTGAATGTGTATCTGCCGGCTCGAAGCCGAACAGGTCGTCCAGAAGACCTGAGTGTGTGAGCGCTGCAGCAGTGTGTGAAATGGAAGCCGTGTCTCCGCCTCCCTTCGCTCCCGAATCCGACCGTTTGCATCCGCCTTCCGGGGCAGGGGAGGCGGACGGGACGCCCGCCGCAGGTATCGGTCCTGTTCCCTGTGCAATCATATCGCTCCTCTCGATATTCCGCCTTCCGAAGTGCTCTGCATCATGCATGCCGCCGATGCCGCCGGAAGATGGATTGCATGGAGTTACCCGTTCGGGCGTACGGCCGGTGAAAGGGTCTTCCCGCCCGATGGGGCAGCATTTTCCGGCTCTTTGGGGCAATGCCCGTTTCCGATCCACTCGCAACGGGGTCGGGCGCCGCGCCGGAAAAAGACAGACTCCGTCCGTGCGGGGTGAGTCGTTCAGAGACAGCTCATGAATCGTACAGTGCATTCGATCAGAAGGTATCGATTCGTGGTGTATTACAACATGATGATAAATTTTTACTAATCGAGAAGTGCCTGAATGTAAAGGGAAATATACCTAGCCGGGAGCGGCGGCTCGTTTTGCATGCGCCAAGACTTCGGCGATGAAGCCGGCTTTGCCTCTGGTGTAGGCGATGCGGTCGCAGGCGTGTCTGGCGGCAAGACCGATCTTGAGCCGCCGGTATTCTTCGGCGGTTTCGGGGTGCAGGATGAGGTAGTCCCGGAAAATCAGGCCGTCCCAGTGCTCGAAATGGCGCTCCACCATGTGGATGTGGTGTGTGCGCCTGCCGGAGGAGTCGCGTTTGATGAACCATGCGTAGAAAGGAGGGACATCGTCGCCGGAGCTGGGCCTCCAGAAGTAGTCGTACCCCTGAGACTGAAGGACGGGGACGATCCTGCGTTTCGTCTCTTCGAGGCATGTCACTTCGACGAGCATGTCGATAATGGGCTTTGCCGTCAGCCCCGGCACCGCGGTGCTTCCGAAGTGCTCGATCCTGCCGACGAGCTCCCGCGGAAGACAGGAAATCAGGTGGGATTTTTCCCGGAGAAACATCTCCGGCCACCGGGGGTCGTATGCAAGGATCTCCACTTTCTCGCGGACCGCCCTCTGAACCCGTTCGCGAAGCGACTCATTCATGAATGCCTTCCCCTTGTCCATATGAACAGCGGCGCAGCAGTCACAAAATGCATGCCGAAGCGCCGCGGTGTTCCCTTTCGATCTGTGCAAATCCCGTGCGCGCTCACCGGGATCCGGCGGCCAGTCTTCTGCCCAGGCGCCTGGCCTTTCTCCGGGCCCACCAGCCGATGTCCTGGCGTTCTCTCCGGGCCGCCATGCCGATGAAAAGCACCCCCACCGTTCTGGCGCCGAGAAGTGATGCCGCGCTCTTCAGCAGGCCGACGATCCTGGTGGCGGGGCGGGCTAGGACGGCGGGCGCGGCGGAAGAAGAGACCACGACCGCCCGCCTGGGCATTTCCCTGTTCCGCGTCCTGGGAGCCGCCATACCCCAGGGCCAGTAAGCGTAGCATATCAGACGCTCGACGAACCGCTTCGTGACCGCGGTCACTGTCCAGAAATTCATGGGCGAGGCGAGCACCACGGCGTCGGAGTGCTCGATGATGTCCAGCACTTTCCCCATCTCGTCGGGAATGGGGCACCTTCCGCGCTCAAGGCCCGCCTGCCCGGCGCAGATGCGGCAGTTGGTGCAAAATTCGATGCGGACATCCGCGAGATAGATCTTGGATACCTCCGCGCCTTCTTCCGCCGCAGCGGAGAGTATTTCATCCACCGCGGTGTCGATGATGCCTCCTTTGCGGTAGGTGCCGATGACAGCCGTCACCTTTTTTCTTTCACCCATATTCTTCATCCCCTCAGTCGAGCGACTCCTGCATCGTAAAGCATGGGAAAGGGCTCGTCAATCAGACGATTTTTCGTTTTTTCTCAAACAGCGTATCCTGCCGGGACAATGTCAAGGCAGCCCGCCGGATATCAACATGATCCGGTACAGCCGCCCAAGCGCCCGAGAGTGCCTGACAGAAGGTCGAGCCGGAGCAGCAGGCAGCCTCCGGTATGGGGGATGAGCTCGTTTTCTCCAAGCTCCACGCGGCGCTGAACCTGAAATCCGAGCGACCGGTACAGGTTGAGCGCCGGGATATTGTCGGCGAATACGATCAGGCTCATGATCCGGTATCCTTCCTCTCTTGCCCTCCCGGCCGCCCGCTCGATGAGCCCTGTCGCAATGCGCTTTCTCCTGAAGAGCTCGTATACCCCCAGCGAGTCGATGTACCAGCTGCCTTCCACCCGCGCCTCATAAAAGGAGCGCATGTGTTCGATTCGTTCATGCGGAAGGACGGCATTCATACCGGTAATCATGCCGTGGAAACGGGACGGAAAAGAAAGCACCATGCCGGCGATTTCACCGCAGTGCTCTGCGACGATGGCGTTTCTGTACGTGAGTGGATAACGGTCTCGCTCGAGGCTACGGGTGAGGATTTGAACGGGAGAATCACCGGGGACTGCATTCCGATACAGATACTCGACCACCCCGCCCGACGATATTTCGATGAGCTCCGCAAGCTGCGGGCTGTCTTCTCTGCGCCCCGGCCTGTAGCTGATGCCCATGGGGGGATCCGATCGCCTCACCTATGAAGAAAGAGCGGCGGGAGAGCCTTTTCCCTTCATCTACCGAAGTAGCCTTGTTCCGATGTAGACCCCCGCTCCTCCGATGGCCGCCCGGGCCGATGAAGAGAGAGGCTTCGGCCTCAGCGCTATTGGTGCGAGTACAGGTTTGAATCGGTATCCGGCTTTGAGTCCATAGGCGGAACCGGGCAGAGTCCCCTCTAGATCGGAAAAACTCTGAGGCAGTCCGCGCTCGATTGCAGGCCATCCGTTCACCATCATGGCCAGAACATGCAGGGTCCTGTCGATGCCTCCTCTGACGACACAGGCTGAGTCGCGGCGGGTGATCTCCTCAAGGGCGCGGTGAATCGACGGAGCATGGGTCCACATATTGTAAAACGCGATCCTCCCCTCGGCATTTACCACATAGGCGGGGTTCGCCAGTCCGCCGTAGGCCTGATGAACGCTTCCCGCCAGATCGTCCACCAGTACCTGCCAGGGGATGCAGTCGCACTCCTTGTAGATCCTCGCGTCTTCCACCTTCTGCTCGTACGATCTGTAGGCCTGTACACAGGGCCCGGGATGCGCCTGGCGGATAAAGATGTCCAGAAAATTGACGTGCTCGAACCAGATGTCATAGAGCTTCCTGAACGGCTCGACCGAGCCGATCGAGGCCGGTCAGGTTATGGAGCTGAAACGGATGACCGCGGGTTTTCCCTGCAGGCTGCTGAGCTTCACCAGGTTTCCGGCCGTGTCCTCCAGTTCGAAATCGGGCGCCCTGCATCCCGGGCCGATCCCTCTGCCGGCCTTGGTCGCTCTGACATCCATCATGGCGTACTTTCTGGAGAAATGGTAATAGTTATAGTCTTCTATGCCAAGGCGGTCTTCCATATTATCGAAAAGTTCCGTTACGGTTCTGTGTTCCATACGACCTCCTGATTTTTCAGACAAGTGTTCGTAGAGGGGTATATAATCTATGAATAGCAGCCGGCACCCTGATTGAAAGGGGTTTTGCAGAAGAGATACGGTTTCGTCCCGAGCGCCTGGAAGGGTTGATGGAGGAGATGTCTCGTGCGGGCTGCTCCAGGCTGCAGGCAGTCGTCGGGGAAGGCGGAACCGGGATTCTTCCTCGGGGCGGTCCTCTCGAATCCGGCGTTCCTGGTATGCCCGTGGAAGCGGAACATGAACGGCTGCTCCCGGGCGTGAATGGCTTAGAATATCTGTGTTTGCAGGGGTCGAGCTCGTGCCCGATCAAGAGAACATACATCCCTCACGGCGCCCATTCAAGGCACTGCACATGAGCTCTGCAGGCGCGGAGCCGCCCGGTACGGGCGGCTCGGGGAGGACATCGCCCGTTTTTTACCTGAACCGCTTATCCGGCCCGCTCAGGACGGTGAATTCGGAGAGGAGCCCGATACCGTTGCCGCCGTGGAGGAAGCGATAACCGATCAGTTTCTGCCCCTGAAACTTCTCTGCCTGGATCATGACTACCGGCGTCTCTTTCCTCGTGTCCTGATCCGTGTGAATGGCGCAGGCAGGCAGCTTCACCCTCAGCGGCGACATTTCGATGGGGTTGTTGATGTAAAAAACGGCCATGCCCGCTTCGACATCTTTCTTGGTCGCGAGCCTGTCCTTGATACAAGGAGTCTGGCTCCAGTTCTGGATGTCGAGAGGGCCCCATACGTCGTTGATTTGATCCGCCATAAACTCCTCCTCAATGTATAGAAAAAATTATATAACACAGTGTTGATGATTTATACAGCACCAAGTAATAAAATCTCATGAAAAACGGCAAGTATCAGTAAAATAAACCGATTATACCTTCCTGCAGCGATAATATCAATGATAACTCGAAGATATGGATAAGATCAAGGATTTACTCATTGTTTGAAGGAAGTGCCAGCCGAGGAAAAAGCAGGGGTGAATGATGCCGGCTGAACATATGTGAGATTGTGAATCCCTCCTTCTCTCGGGCGGACACATGCCGGCCTGATATCGGAATGCCTTGATGCTTCCAGAGTGATGCTCAACCAGGATTTTTTTACGGAAAATATTGACAGAAGGATCAGTGGAATCTATACTCCGGAATCTGAAAAATGACGGGCATCCACGAGCCCTTGAAAGAAGGAGAGGCGCCATGAGCAATATCATCAACCGCGACACCATAGGCGATATGGCAAGGAGGGCGGCAACCAAATACGGCGATAAAACTGCCATCATCTTCCGCGACGTCAAGCTCTCCTTCTTCGATCTGGAGAGAGAGGCCAGGCGCTTCGCCCATCTCATGAAGAAATACGGCGTCACGAAAGGCGACCGTGTGGCGGTATACGCATACAACTCCCATTACTACCCGATCAGCATGATCGGCCTCGCCAAGATCGGTGCTATCCAGGTTCCCATCAACTACATGCTCAACGCCGAAGAGATCGCCTATATCGTCAACCATTCGGGATCGAAGATTTTCATCGTGGAAGATACCCTGTACCCCATCATCGCCCAGTCACAATCCGTTTTCACGTCCGTGAAAAAGTGGGGATTCATCTCCCTGGGAGAGTCTATGGTGCCAGACGGTTATTTCGACCTGGCGGCGGAGATGAAGGACATGCCATACGACGAGCTCCAGGTGGATGTCAGCGCCGAGGACATTGTCCAGATCCCATATACCAGCGGCACGGAGTCCAAGCCCAAAGGGGCCATGCTTTCGCACCGGGCGCTGATGTCGCAGTATCACAGCTGCATTTTCGACGGGCAGTATGACACCTATGACGTGAGCCTGCACGCTCTTCCCCTGTTCCACTGCGCCCAGCTTCACTGCTTCCTCATGCCGTATCTGTACGTCGGAGCGACGAACGTCATCATGCACAAGGCGGATGCCTTGGAGATGATCAGAAATATCGAAAAATACCAAATCACCCACATGTTCGCTCCGCCTACGGTGTGGATAGGGATTCTGAATCATCCCGAGTTCAAGAATTACAACCACAGCAGCCTGAAGAAGGCGGCCTACGGCGCGAGCATCATGCCCGTGGAGATCATCAAACAGCTGTCCGTTGCCTTTCGCGGGCTCAAACTCTGGAACTACTACGGACAGACCGAGATGGGACCGGTGGCCACCATCCTCAAGCCGGAGGATCAACTCCTGAAACCGGGCTCCGCAGGGAAACCGGTGCTCAATGTCGAAACCAGGCTCATGGACGATGAAGGCAAATTCGTTCCAAACGGAGAGGTGGGAGAGATCGTTCACCGCTCGGGCCATGTCATGACCGGTTATCTCAACGATCCTGAAAAAACCGAATCCGCTTTTGAGTTCGGCTGGTTCCACAGCGGGGATCTCGGCAAGTTCGACAAGGATGGATATCTCTACGTAGTAGACCGAAAGAAGGACATGATCAAGACCGGAGGGGAGAACGTGGCATCCCGCGAAGTCGAAGAGGTGCTGTACCAGCACCCGGGCGTCGAGGAGGTGGCGGTCATCGGCCTTCCCGATCCCAAGTGGATAGAGATCGTGGCCGCCGCGGTCGTGCCGAGAAAGCATGCGTCCATCAACGAAAAAGAGCTCGTCTCTTACTGCAAGGAGCGCCTGGCGGGGTTCAAGTGTCCGAAGAAGATCATCATTCTCGACAAGCTTCCGAAAAATCCGTCGGGAAAAATACTCAAGCGCGAGCTGAAGGAGCGCTATGCGAAGTAGATCTCTTCCCGACCGCGATCTGGCATGAATATTTTTCCCGGCAGGCCTTTGCAGGATGCCGGAATACGCGAGCCCTGAAAGGGGACCGTATTTTTCAGGAACTTTCCTGCCTGTCGCCCCATTGACTTTGCTGAACGCATCACTACAAAACACCCATATAACAGACCGTCCATATCCGGCGGCAACCCGCCCGGGGTGAGTTTCCGGGCATCGGGAAGGCAACGGGTGCCGCAGTCGCACACAACGAGCCCCTGCCGATATGAAAGGACGTAACTCTTAAGGTAATCTCGCTTTTTTACCCTCGTTCTTCCTGGAATGCAATGAAGGATCCGGCAGAGGAATGCCGGCGGCGGCACGCTTTTGAGAACGAGCGAGAACAATCAGAAAAGAAAGGAGATTACACCATGATGCGAAGAGAAGAGTTCCTGAAAATGCATCCGGATATCAAGGGAGACATGATTGCGTACAGCAGCGACGGCGAGAAGCTCGGGAGGATTACCTCGCTCAACCAGGACACCATCAACATCGAGAAGGGCTTCTTCTTCCCCCGTGATTTCGCGGTCCCGTACGACAACATCGTGGATGTCCACGGCAATGAGATGATCATCGACCAGCGGCGTGAGGCGCTGAGCAGCTGGCAGAAAGAAGGGTATGAAGCGGGCTATGAAGAAAGAGGCCGGCGCAGCGGGCTGCATACAGGCGAACTGAGCAGGGGAGAGGAAATCGAGATCCCGCTCAGGGAGGAGGAGCTCCAGGCACAGAAGACCTCACGGCAGAAAGGTGAAGTGCATCTGAGGAAAGTGGTCCATACCGAGCAGAGGACGATCACCATACCGGTGACTACGGAAGACGTCGTGATCGAGCATATGCCCGTGAGCGAGAGCGCCGGGCTGGAGGCAGGCGAGACGGCGTTCCGGGAAGAGGAGATGTCCATACCCCTCATGGAAGAAGATGTGGAGCTGGTCAAGCGCCAGCGGATCAAAGACACTGTACACGCCAGGAAGGTTGCCCACACCGAGCAGAGAGAGCTGAGCGGCGAGGTCAGAGTAGAGGAAATCGAGGTGCAAAGAGAGGAGAGCCCCAGGGCGGAAGGCTCCTCAGGGCCTGGAGAAACGATAAAGTTAGAAGATTAACGACAACATCTGAGGCACCGGGGCCGGACCGTGATTTTCCGTCAATGGACGGACAGCGGTTCCCGGCCCTTTTTCATATGGCGTCTCAGGGGTGCAATGGGGTGGGTGTAGAGATATGTCTTCGGGCTGATTATTAATACGAATATGGAGATCGAAGAACATATCGCAGATGTCGACGGCGTGCCGACCCGTTATCTGAGCGTAGGCTCGGGGCCGGCGCTTATTCTCCTGCACGGCATCGGAGACAGCGCCTCGGACTGGCAATGGGTTATGAGGAAGCTCTCCGGCGGCTGGCGCATATTCGCCCCGGACATGCCGTTCACCACTGGTGTGGATGGTGCGCCCGACGGCTTCACCCCCGAGTCTCTCACCCTGTTCGTTCTGTCTTTCTTGCGAACTGTCCGGATCGCACGTGCGGTGGTGGTCGGCCACTGTGCAGGGGGCATAGCCGCGATCCGTCTCGCACTTGACAAGCCGGAGCTGGTCAGGGCCCTGGTAATCATGGACAGTATCGGCCTCGGGCGGGAGATCCATCCCGCCGTGCTCATGGAGGCCGCCCCTGTGCTGGGGGATCTGGTGATCCGATTCGCACGGAGCCCGGTCGGCTCTCTGCAGAGAGCGCTGTACCGGTCTTCCCTTCTCTTCAGCAGGCCGGAGCTGGTCCCGAGTCGGTGGTGGACCGAACAGTACCGTCTGGCGCTCGAGCCCGGATTTCTCCAGGCGACGCTCCACATGCTGCGCGCAGGCACCGGGCCCTTCGGGCAGAAAATCATTTTTCTCGACCGGTTGAAAGAGCTCACGATGCCGGTCCTCGTCATGTGGGGAAAGATGGATCAGGTGGTGCCTTTCTTTCAGGCCAGGGATGCAGTAGGGCGCCTGCGGGACGGCGGTCTCTCGGCCGTTTCGGGATGCGGCCATATGCCTCATGTGGAAACGCCGGGGCTGTGCGCGGACCATATACACAGCTTTGCCTACGAAAAAGCCCGCCGGTAAGAATTCTCCGGGGATTTTTCTTGAATCTTCCCGTCCGCCTGATACCTAATAGGTGTATGGGCGGTTTCAGGGCGAAAGACCGGTTATGCTTATCAGAGACAGGAGTACGTATGCTCACGTTACTGGCAACTCTTCTCATTCTCACCCCGGTCGCCGGCGCACAGGCAAGGGCGTCCGGGCAGGAAGACGATATCCTGCGCGACAGACTGGACAACGGGCTCGAGGTGGTTGTGGTGCGGAACACGCTGTCTCCCGTGGCAACGACAGTGGTCAGCTACATGGCCGGAGCCGACGAATCGCCGAAAGGATTTCCCGGTACGGCCCATGCGCTGGAGCACATGATGTTCCGCGGCAGCCCGGGACTTTCGGCAGGTCAGCTGGCGAACATCATGGCGGCCATGGGCGGCATGTTCAACGCGCTCACCCGGCAGAATGCGACGCAGTACTTCCTCACCGTGCCGTCTGAAGACCTTGAGGTGGCCCTGAGGATCGAGGCGGCCCGCATGCGGGGAGTCCTAAGCGGCGAGGAGCAATGGGAGCAGGAACGGGGAGCAATGCTGCAGGAGGTGGCCCGGAACCTTTCCAGCCCCGAGTACGTCTTCTACACCAGGCTCAGAGAGGCGCTGTTCAGAGGCACGCCTTATGAGCAGGACGCTCTGGGAACCCGGGAATCCCTGCAGAAGACGACGGTCGCCATGCTCAAACGGTTTCACGATGACTGGTATGTCCCGGGAAACGCCGTGCTGGTGGTGGCCGGAGATGTGCGGCCTGCTGAAACCCTGGCCACGGTCAGAAAGCTGTTCGGCGATATCCCTCCGGGAAAGGTTCCCGACCGGCCCGACGTGAAGCTCAAGCCCGTTGAGAAGCAGACCATACGCCTCAGGACGGACAAGCCCTACGGGTCGGTCGTGGCCGCCTTCCGCATGCCCGGCTTCGAGAGCCCCGACTACGCGGCGGCGCGGGTGCTCTCGGATATCCTCAACAACCCCCGGGGCAGCCTGTATGCGCTGGTGCCGGGAGGAAAAGCGCTGGATACCGGCTTCCAGCTCGACGCATACCCCAAGGCAGGGCTTGGGTATACGGTCGCCCTGTTCCCCGAAGGGGCGGATGCTCAGGCGCTGGAGAAGGAGCTGAAAAAGGTGCTCTCCTCACTGGTGAAGGACGGTGTCACCGGGGATATGGTGGAGGCCGCCAGGCGCCGCACCATGACAGATGCAGAGCTGGAAAAAAACTCGGTCACCGGCCTGGCCATGGCATGGTCGACCGCGCTGGCGGTGGAAGGGCGGCGATCACCGGAAGAGATCCTGGATGCAATCGGAAAGGTCGGCGTGGAGGATGTGAACCGGGTGGTCCGCAGATATATCGACCCCAATCGGATGGTGACGGGCATTCTCATGCCCGAGCCTTCCGGCAAACCCGTGCCGTCTGAGGGCTTCGGAGGGGCGGAATCTTTTACGCCGGAAAACATAAGCCCGGTCAAGTTGCCCGCATGGGCGGAAAAGTCTCTCCGAAAGCTCCGCGTCCCTCCTTCCGCTCTGAACCCTGTGGTGAATACGCTTCCGAACGGACTCCGGCTGATTGTGCAGCCGGTGTCGGTGAGCGATACCGTCAGCGTCTACGGCCACGTGAGAAATACCCCGGAGCTGCAGGTGCCGGAAGGAAAAGAAGGCGTGGACCAGGTACTCGCGAGCCTCTTCTCCTACGGCACGACAACGCTCGATCGCGAGGAGTTCCAGAGGTCACTCGACGAGATAGGGGCATATGCGTCGGCGGGGACGGATTTCACGCTTCAGGTACTTTCGGAGCACGCTGACCGCGGCATAGAGCTCCTGGCGGACAACGTAATCAACCCGGCCCTGCCGGAAAGGGACTTCGAGACCGTCCGCCGGCAGGCGGCGGCCGCCGCCGCCGGCCGTCTTGAGAGTCCCGAATATCTGGCTGAGCGGGCCGTCAGAAAGGCCTTGTATCCCGAAGGCGACCCCACACTGCGCCAGGCGACCCCTGAAACACTGTCAGCCCTGAGCATCGATGACGTGTGGCGTCACTACCGAGCAGTCTTCCGACCGGACATGACCACTGTCGTCGTCATCGGCAGGATAACCCCTGAGAGGGCCCGGGCCCTCATTGAAGAACATTTCGGAGCATGGAAGGCGCCCGAGAGGCCAAAGCCCGACGTGCTCCTGTCTCCGGTTCCTCTGAACGGTCCGTCCAGCACCCGGGTGCCCAACGCAAGCCGGGTCCAGGACAGCGTGGTCCTCGCACAGACTCTCGGCATGACGCGCTCACATCCGGATTATTACGCCCTGCAGCTTGGCAATCACGTCCTGGGAGGGGCCTTTTACGCCACCCGTCTCTACCGCGACCTGAGAGAGCGGACCGGGCTGGTCTACCATGTATCTTCATACTTCGACGTGGACCAGACACGAGGGCGATATGTGGTGGAGTATGCGTGCGATCCGTCCAACACCGCACGGGCCAGGGCCATTGTGAAACGCAACCTCGAGGATATGCAGAACAACCCGGTGAGCCCGGAAGAACTGCTGCGGGCAAAGGCACTGCTGCTCCGAAAGATCCCGCTGTCCGAGTCCAGCATCAGCGGCGTGGCCCGAGGATTCATCCACCGGATACGTTTCGATCTGCCCCTGGACGAGCCCACCCGGGCTGCGCACCGCTATCTGGCGCTGGATGCCCGGCAGGTGAGAGACGCCTTTGCCCGCTGGGTGCGTGTGGACGGCCTGGCCGAGGTGATCGAAGGACCGGGCGCACCGTAAGGGGTGTCAGATGATATCCTGACAGGGGCGGGCGGGTCTTTGCCCCGTTTCCATGACCGGGTATCTTTTCCGGATGGGGCTCATTGCCCGAATATCTGTAGTTTCCCGTGTATTCTCTTTCTGTTAGGCAATAGAGCTATCTGATCCTCTTTGTGCACAATAGGGTTTCGTGATCATGCCCAATGATGTACAATAATTGTGATGGCCGGTAAGAAAGAGCACACGGGTAAAACCCTACTCATGATCGCATGCATGATTCTCATCGGGGCTGCCGCGACTGTCCGTACGCCTGCCCATGCCGCGCTCTCCGCCTGGGAAGATCACAGCATGGAGGTGATGTTCATTGCGCTGCTCTTCCTGATCGCGGGAGGGGTCATCGCATATCTCATGATGAACATCCGGATGCGCAGGCGGGTCGAGCGCAAGCTGCGGAATTCCGAATTGAACTATCGGACTGTTGCCGATTTCACCTATGACTGGGAGTACTGGGTCGGCAGCGATGGAACGTTGAGGTACACCTCCCCGTCGTGCGAGCGGGTCACCGGCTACCGTCGGGAGGAATTTCTCGCCGACCCAGGGCTTCGCGAACGCATCGTGGTGCCCGAGGACCGTGAAATATGGGACGCCCACCGGCGCGAGAAGCCGGAAGGATACGATCTGAGATTCATTGAGTTCAGGATCCGCCGCAAGGATGGAGAAGTCCGCTGGATCGAGCACACGTGCGTCCCCGTGAGGGATGATGCGGGCGGGTTTATGGGCTATCGTGCCAGCAACCGGGACATCACCGACCGGAAGGCCGCGCAGGATCATCTGGACATGTATCGCGAGCATCTTGAGAGACTGGTCAGAGAGCGCACCGCCGAATTGGAGGCAGAGATCGACAGCCGGAGGCAAAAGGAGGAGGAGCTCGACTTGTATCGCCGGGATCTTGAGAGACTGGTCAGGGAGCGCACCGCCGAGCTCGAAGACGAAATCACCCGCAGGAAGAGCGCACAGGATGCCTTGGCGGTGAGCGAGGCCAACCTGAGGAGAGCTCAGGATGTCGCCGTCATCGGGGGGTGGAACCTGGACCTGAAGAGCGGCGAGCTCACCTGGACCGACGGTGTTTACAGAATATTCGGCCTTCCTCCGGGCACCCGCCTGGACTACGAGTCATTTCTGGCGAGTGTCCATCCCGATGATCTCGAGTACGTGAACAAAAGCTGGAGCGATGCCCTGAAAGGGGCGCCATACGATATCGAGCACCGCATCGTGGTGAACGGGGCGGTGAAATGGGTCAGGGAAAAGGCAGAGGTTGAATTCGACGATAACGGCGTACCCCTGAAGGGCTCAGGCATCGTGCAGGACATCACCCGGCGCAAGCAGGCCCAAGAACAGCAGTACATCCTCAGGCAGCAGCTTGCCCAGGTATCCCGGGTGGCTACAGCCGGAGAGCTCACCGCTGCCCTGGCCCACGAAATCAACCAACCTCTGGCGGCGATCCTTGCGAACGCCCAGGCCGCCCTGCACATCCTTGACGGGAAAGCCCCGGACCTCGCCGAGCTCCATGAGATCCTGGACGATATCATCAATGACAACAAGCGTGCCAGGGAGGTGATCAGTCGTGTCCGTTCTCTGCTCCGAAAGGAGCCCTCGAAGCCGGAAGAGGTGGATATCAACAGTGTTATTCACGACGCAATACGGCTGATGAAGCAAGGGAGCGATTTTACAGGAGTCTCCGTCCGGACAGAGCTCGCCGATGGACTCGAGCCGGTGATGGCGGATAGGATCCAGGTAGGGCAGGTGGTGATCAATCTTTTTGCCAACGCGTTCGAAGCGGTCAGCGAGCTGTCCGAACCACCCAGAAACATTGTAGTCACGACCCGGATGGACGTCGAGGGGGAGGTCATCGTTTCCGTAGAGGATACCGGAAAGGGGATCGACGAAGGATCGTTGCGCCGCATCTTCGAGCCCTTTTATACCACAAAGGAGACTGGACTGGGTCTGGGGCTTTCCATCAGCCGTTCCATCATCGAGGCCCACGGAGGCAGACTGTCCGCATTCAGAAACCCTGACCGGGGCTCCACGTTCTCCTTCAGCCTTCCTGCAAAAAACAAGGCGGACGTCGTATGAAGCAGCAAATCGAGCCGGAAATCCTCATCATCGATGACGACTCCTCAATGAGGATGTCTCTCCAGAGGCTGCTTCGCACCATGGGATATCAGACGCGGGCGTTCGCCTGTGCAGATGATTTCCTGCACGCGGATTTCGCACCGGGATCTGTGGGCTGCCTTGTCCTGGATGTCAAGATGCCCGGCATGAGCGGGATCGATCTGCAGGAAGAGCTCCGGAAACGGGGGCTGGAGTTTCCCATTGTCTTCATCACCGGCCACGGGACCATTCCCATGAGCGTTCGGGCCATGAAACACGGGGCAATCGATTTTCTGGAAAAGCCCTTTGACGAGAACGATCTGGTCCGCGCCATCTCCGGAGCCATGGAAAAATGCAGGGAGACCATGGCCCTGAGGCTCGAGATAAACGAACTGCAATCGAGGTTCGATACACTCACTCCCCGGGAGCAGGAAGTCTTTTTCCACGTCGTGGCCGGCATGCTCAACAAGCAGATCGCCTCAGAGCTCGGCACGTCGGAAAAGACCATCAAAGTCCACCGGGCGCGGGTCATGGAAAAGATGCAGGCCCAGTCACTGGCAGAGCTGGTGCGTATGGCGGGAAAGCTCGGGGTATCTCCTCCCTGATTCCGTCGCCGAATCCTCTGCATGCCGTTCGCCTCGAGCCGAAGACGGTCTACTTGGATACCGGAGTGCGGAGTACTACTAAAGTCCAATTGATTTACCGTCGAGAGATGGTATCAGATAATCAGTGACGCCGGCGGTCGAGCTCTTTGCCCCGACCCCGGCCCCTGAAAAAGTTGACCCATGCCGCCAGCAATCGGAGAGAGAAGTGGTCGATGGACGATGACACTGCAAGGGACATGATGTGATGTCGGAAGAGATCGATATCGAGATCGTGGATGACGACGAATCACTTTGTCGTGCTCTCGCGCGTCTGCTCAGGGCTGCAGGATACCGAAACATACATCAGTCCAATTCTGCGGAGGATTTTCTCCTCGCCGCCGGCCGGAGAAACCCGTCACTTCTGATCCTTGATGTGCGTCTGCCCGGCATGAGCGGGATCGACCTGCTCGAACATCTCCGCTCCACAGGCAGCCGGATACCCGTGGTACTGATCTCGTCGCACGATGAAGAGCTGAGGCGCGCACGAGACATGCATTATGACCCTGTAGCGTTTCTGTCCAAACCCTTCGAAGAAAGAGATCTCCTCTCCGTCATCCACTCCATCAACCCGTAGACAGGCTCCGAAACCGCATTGGACTAAAGTCCAATGGACCAAGGTCCAATTTTCACCTCCCAGAATTGCGGTTATTCTAGATCACAGGTTGCGCACAAGGGGCTGACATATCCCCAAACAGGGAGGGGATAACCGGATGCGCCGAGAAAAGAAGTCACCTGTGCCGTAAAAGGTATTCGAGACCGGCGGACGGCATTGAAGGGAGGAATTATGGAGAACAATCATCGGCAGCCTTATGAGGTGTCATTGTATACGAAGAGGGTGAACGAGTACAGGTATCTGACCCTGGAAGAAGAGCTCGATCTCGCCAGAAAGTATCGGGAGGGCGACATCGAAGCCGGGAAGACGCTCGTAAACGCGAACCTGCGCAATGTGGTGAAGGCCGGCCGGCCATTCTTCTACCAGGGGTACAATCCGCTGGAGATCATCCAAGAGGGCAATCTCGGTCTCATGAGGGCGCTGCCCCTGTTCGATCCGGACAGAGGCATCAAGTTCTTCAGTTATGCGGTGTGGTGGGTGAGATGCTATATCATGAACTTCATTTCTCGAAGCTGCAAATCACAGACCGGTATGCTCGGACTTGCGCCGAATGTCATATCTCTCGATACGACGATGTCAGACAAATCGAACAACGAGGAATGTTTCATCGACCACGTCCCGGATGATTCTCCCAGCCAGGAAGAGGAGCTGATCTCCCGGCAGGAACCCAAGATCCTGTTTCGGATACTCGAATCAAAGGGCTGTCCGCTCACCAGCAGAGAGCGGTATGTCCTCGAGAGACGCTATCTCGACGAACCGAGACCCACGCTCGGTCAGGTCGCCGAGACACTGAACCTCACCAAGGAACGGGTCAGACAGATTGAGAACAAGTCTCTGGAAAAAATGAAAAACTACATAGAGGTGAACTACAGCCTCGGGAGAGAGGACTTCATTGCCGAGGACCGGAGCCTGCCGTACGCCAGAGGCATGTTCTCATATATGAGCTCTGCGAACTGACGCCCTGACGATGGAGGGACTCCTTTGCGCTCAGGGCTTCCATTTTGCCGATCGGATCGTATTAAAGTAACAGGAATATGAAAAAGATGCATGCCGGTGCGGCAGAGAATACATGAAAGGAGGGGAAAATGATTGAATTTCCGGATCTACCGTATGCCAAGGACGCCCTGGCTCCAGTCATCAGCGCCAGGACACTGGAATTTCATCACGGGAAGCATCACAAGAAATATGTGGAGACGGCAAACCAGATCATAGCAGGGACCGAGTTGGAAAACGAGCCGCTTGAGACTATCGTGAAGAAGGCGGCCGCCGATCCTGCGAAAACCGCGCTGTTCAACAATGCGGCCCAGGTCTGGAACCATAACTTCTACTGGCAGTGCCTCAAACACGGGGGTGGAGGAGCACCCACCGGGGCTGTAGCATCGAAGATCAAAGAAGTCTGGGGAAGCCCGGAAAAGTTTTTCGAAGAGCTGAAGAATGCCGGCGTCTCCCAGTTCGGAAGCGGATACGCATGGCTCGTGCTCGAAGGCGGTGGGCTCAAGGTCACGAAGACCGCGAATGCCGACAACCCGCTGGTTCACGGGCAGAAGCCGCTATTGGCCATCGACGTGTGGGAGCACGCCTATTACCTCGATTATCAGAACCTCAGGGCTGATTATCTTTCCGCAGTGATCGACAAACTCATCAACTGGGATTTCGTGAACTCCTGCTTGGCTTCGTAGCCACCGGCAGGGGCCCGGACCGGTAGTATCCCGCACACCAGCCGCCGACCGGGCCCCGGCGCCGTTTCCCATATTCGAAAGCAACGACGGACAACGCCCTTTCAACCGGCCGCACAAGGACGCCGGAACGGATCCGTGCGTGATAGTCTCGCGGATTCCCTCAGGCAGCACCGATCGGTGTCAGCCCGAAGGCAGCCGTCTGCTACTGAGCTGCCTCCTCACCGGTGTCTTCCAGCTGTTCCTGTCCCTCCTGAAGCTGCTCCCCGCCTTCTTCCACCGCCTCGTCGACTTGCTCGCCGGCGCGTTCCGCCGGGCCCTGCTGCTCACAGCCCGGAAATCCCAGGAACATGACCGCCATGACCAGCGCGGTTGTGATGCCCTTGATGAATTTCTTCATTTTTCCTCCTTCTCATGACATTCAGTAGATATAAATAATGAATACTTTATCGAAGAGAAAAACCAAGGTCTCGGATTGTGTGGCGACGTCCGGAGGTCCTCCCGGTGACGGTCATGGATCCGCAGGCTTCAATCTGGAAACCGTGCAGTGGATCTGAAGCCTGTTCGCCTGCGGGAAGTAGTTGAAGACCGCGCCGTCACCGTACTTGTATCCTATGAGCCTTATCCTCCCATCGAAAACCGCGCCTTCCGGAGACGACAGGTACAGGTCCGCGGCTTCTCTGCCGGTATAGTCGCCTTCGGAGATGCCCACGAGCTTGTGCTGCGGCGTGTGGAATGTGAAAACGACCTGGGGCGGCTCTGCTCCTTCGCTGAGCGAATCGACCAGCGCATCGGAGGGATAGCAGGTCAGATGCAGCGCGTTTTCCCGGTCCGCCTTGACCAGGCGGCATGCATCGCTGCTGTCGATCTCGAGGCCGGGCGCAAGTCTCTCGTTCAGCATGGCAAACGCCTTTTTCTTCTTCTGGTCCGCACAGATAGAGCAGGGGTCTGCGGCGGCCTCCGCCAGGAGGAGGAGAGGCTCCTCGGGCAGGCCGCAGGCATGCGGCGTGGAGACGGCCGTCGCCAGGAACAGTGCGGCAACCACAGGGAGCGCATGTGCCGGGTATCTCATGGCCGATATGCCTCCTTGTGCTCAAGGGAGCCGGTGATGAAATCGTCGACGCCCGATTCATACACAGCCAGTGAATCGAGGAATCCCCTGTTGTGGGAGCCCTGTATGACGAGAAAAGCTTTCTTCCCCCGCGCGGCATCATACAGGGACCTGCCGTGGCTGAATGGAATCATCTCGTCATCTTTGCTGTGAATGACGAGCACCGGCGCATCAACCTGCTCCAAACGGCTGCGCACGGGGTAGACATAGTTCGCCAGGACGCACGCGGCAATCCAGCCGAAGCGCTCGCGGACCAGATCCTCAAGAGAGGTGAACGATGATTCGATGATGAGGAGGCCGCAGGGATGCTCCGCAGCCGTCCCGGCGGCGACGGCGCCCCCCAGGGATCTGCCCCAGATGACGATCGTTTCGGGGACGATCTCCCGCTCTTCGACCAGGTATCGGTAGCATGCCTCGGCATCCAGATACGTTCCCTGCTCGGACGGTGCGCCTCCGCTTTTGCCGTATCCCCGGTAGTCGAAGACGAGCATGTTGAGATTGAGCCTGCCGGCGATCACAAGCGTGTCCAGGCGGTCGGCGATATTTCCTCCGTTGCCGTGACAGAACAGCACCGTGCCCCTGGGGTCTGCGGCAGGGACCCACCAGCCGGTGATCCTCACGCCGTCGGAAGTCTCGATGACCACGTCTTCATAGGCCAGGCCCGCATCCGTGGGAGTTCGCAGAACTTCTCCGCAGGGGTGGTAAATCAGGTTTGCCGTGCACCCGGCGACAAGAAATGCGCCTGCGAGAAGGATGATGATCCTGAACATTCTGTGCTTCATTATCTCCGCCTTGCTAGAAGAAAAGGTTCCACAGGGCTTTTGCCTCTGTCTGGTAGATGTCGTGTGTCCTGCTCCGACAGACTTCTATCGAGACACTCTGATCAGGGTTGATAACGAAGTTCTGATGCACGGCCGCCTCAAAAAAGTTGCGGGTGTCTCCCAGGGAGTAGTAGATGTCCCTGACAAACGCGTGCACCTTCCAGAAACGGCACAGGTTTCCAACAGCCCCTGCCGAGCCGCCCATGCCCGCTGAATAGTTCTTTTCAAGCACCACGCCGATGTTGATGTCGGTCTCCAGCATTGTGTAGATCAGGCCTTCTGTATTGTTCCCAAATGCAAAGCCTGCGCCCGGGTTGATCCGGTACACCAGACGGTCTTTGTCGTGGTCTGCTTCCACCCTGAACAGGCCGGTGCTCAATTTCCATGATATGGGGCGGAAGAAGCGGTCCCTCGGGGAAAGGGAAAAGATGTCGATGACATCGAGCCTTTCCAGAAAGAGCCTGCGGTCCTCCGGGCGATACCTCAGGGCAACATCGGCGAAAACGAGCTGTGCCCCTTCGACATAGCCGCCGTCATAATCCATGAGATGGTGGTATGCAGGCCTGATCCTGATCTCGGCAAAGGCGTCGTCTCCTTTTATCCCGGCCCCCAGAGAAACCCGGTTGGAATGATGCCCTCTGTCGGGCTGTAAGGGGACAGGGGCTCGGGAGAGACCGTTCTCAGAAGATATGCCCAGGGCGCTGCGCATCTGAAGGATCCTGAGAAAGCGCTCCTGGTATGTCTCCTCGGGCACTCGGCGCTTGGTGTAGAGAAACTGGAGATATTCTCCCGCGAGCTCGCAGATCGTTCGCTGCTCCTGCACGGAAAGATCTGTTTGAGAAAAGGTGCCTTCCTGCACGTCTCCCTTCGCAAGTGCCAGTGCCTTTTCCTGCCCGTGCCCGTCCAGGTTCGACGCCAGGTGCCTGATCTTCGTCGTCCTCGACGGCCGGTACGATGCCTCTGTGATCAGGCCCTGCTCCTGTATGGCGCGTATGGAGTCCAGAGGAATCAGCCACCCGTGGAACCTTTGGGAGAGCTCCAGGGACGGGCGGGCGGCCTCCAGAAGAAAATAGAGGAGATACGAGCAGTTCTCCTGGAAAAAGTAATAGTCCGAGGCAATGGATTCGAGCTCGCGGATGTGCAGGAGCATCCGCCTGATCTCCGGTTCCGTCAGGTTGAGGCGGTACTCCCAGATATCGCGGTGATCAACGTCGCTGTATTGCTGGAGCTTGGCATAGTACGGCAGCACGGCGAAATATCCCGGATACATCCCGAACAGACCCTTGACGGCGAAAAATGGACCGAAAGTCTCGTTCGTTACAGCCGAATAGCTGACCGAGTAGGACAGCAGCTTGCTCCTGTCGGCGGTCTCGATGAAGAGAAGGGTATGGCCGAACATGGATGCGGGGCTGTTGAGATGGGCCATGGGAAACGCCAGGGTGACGGACGAGGGCCTGTTGGCTTCCATGAAGTTCTCGAACGATCTGCAGGCGGGCACGGGGAGCCGTCCGGTATCGATGCCGAGCTTTTCGGTGAGCCACTCGAAACGGGCCGCGAACCTGCATACGGCGGAGGCGTTCTCATTGTCTGCGGGAGCAAAGAACGCACGGATCGTGGCCTCGAGCTCGGAGACGGGATTTGTCTTGCCGTCGGGTGCCAGAAAGAAATTCGGGTCGTCGATGAGGCTCTCAATGCCGATAATCCGCTGCTGATAGTGCATGAGGATGTGCCAATAGCGGTCGTCATGGAGTTTCTGCCGGCGGGCGGCTTCCAGAAGCTCCTCACAGTAGGGCGGGTCCTGGGCGAATGCGGGCGGGGAAAAAAAGATACAGGAAATGATGACAATGAGAGGGAAGAGGATACGGGCGATATTCCTCCCGTATCTCCTTCCCGGTGCTGTGCCCATCTATTGTTTGTTACATCAGGGACTCGATGTGGCTGAGCACATCGACACTGCTGACCTGCGGCGAGGTGTAGATGCGGCTGAAATTGCTCTGCAGCAGTGCGTAGAAGTCCGCCCTGGAGCCTTCGGGCACTTCCATGAGAACGGCCAGGGTGTTGAGGTATTCTCCCTGCCCTCTGGCTATGTCATTGGCCAGGTTGTCCATGTTGTCAGCAACATAGGAGTTGATCGTTTCCCTGCTGACGAACTTCTTGGGCTGCTCGCAGTTCAGCGTGCCCGAGGTGATGCCGAATGTCTGGTTTCCGCAGGTCCCGTTGGTCGTCACGGCGAGAACCTGGAAGGCCAGGCCGTCGTTACCCTGCATGATGAGGGACCCGAGCCCGCATCCGGTGTTCTTCTGGTTGGCGGCGAGGCATGATGATACCGGTATCGCGATGAAGCTCACCACAACTACAGCCAAGACAAGTTTTTTCATTATGCTTCCTCCTTGATATTTTTTGGATAAGCAGACAATGCCCGGTCATGTTGAAGGCTCGGGGGACGGACGGCTGCAGAATCGCCGCTGGAATCAGCCCTTGAGAGCAGCACCCGAATCTCCATACAATACCACATCAGAGTTCCCATTCACCTGTATGGGTATCGAAGTACATATCAGATGTCAAGGAAATTTAGGCACATCCATCAATATCCCATCGTCGGCAGATCATGCCGGTAACTCACGTCATGAAATGGCATGTCCTGGCCGCTGATTTTTCCGGGTCTGCGAACAAGCCCGGCAGAGTGCGTGATGATAAGCCCAGGGATCATTTCACAGACAGAATCGTATGTTATTATCCCGGTCAAACGGCTGAGAGAGAACGATACCTCCAGTCACCAGCTCCTGCCTGCGGTGGGGGGACTATGGAGAGGAGGATCGTAGCAAGATCGACCCCGGTTTCTCACTCCCGGGCCAGGGGAGAGGGAGCCGTACTCTCTTGTCCGGCGCAGATTCCCGTGGGGGTGAGGTTACGGGGCTGCCCTGGGGTCGAGCCTCTGGATATTTCTTCAAAAGGCTGTCCAGAAAACTGCTGGAGCCCTTCGTACCTCTGGCCCCGCGGCTGTTTTTCAGCATTGATGGTCTTTGATTCCACAGCCGGGCAAATTGCCCTTCACGGTGGCCCGGCTATTCGCTCTGCTATTCGAAACCATGTCGGTGACGCCTGTCCGTCGAATCATATCATGCACGGTGCGGGGCAACGAGCGATTCGGGCATGTCGATGATTCTGGCGCGCAGGTACTCGCCCAGGGTCTTGGCCTGCGGATCGAGGCGCAAAGATGCGGCTGCCCCTTCACCGAGGATGCCTTTGATGTAGAAATTCAGGGCCAGGAGATTGGGGAGTTCGTAGCGTTCGATCTCGAAGTCTCGAAGATCTTTCAACAGCGTGCTAAGCCTTTCCGTAGTGAGATACTGCCGGAGGAAGGCGTAGGCTTCGGGAGTCTTCGCCCACACACCCAGATTCGCGTTGCCTCCCTTGTCGCCCGAACGGGTGGCGAACACCCTTCCGAAGGGAGCCTTTACAGAGCCCCCGGCAGGCGCTGCAGGGATATCGACCTCGAGGGGCGACGGCGGATCGAACCTGTCCGGAAGCGGCACAGCGGCTACGGTGAACTCATGGCCGTCGATGACGACCTTCTGGCTGATGCGGTCACTGGAAACCAGCGCAGGCCAGTACATGACGGCCGGGGAGCCCTTGGCGGGCGGGGCCGTGCCGGCAAAGCCCGGGATGTTGGCAAGGGCGAGCTCGACGATTTTCGACGATATCTTGTCAACTTTCTTCTGGTCCGGGTCGATCACTGTGATGCGCAAATAGGCGAACGCCTCCTCGTTCGTCTGCGGGTCTTCCTTGTCTGATCGAATGAGCTGGACAGAGACCTGCCGGAACTGATCTTTTCCTCCCAGCGAGTCGAAAAGAGTCTCTTCGACAATGCGGGCTTTCTGTTCGATATCGAGACCCGTGAGGATCACGGTCATGGAGTTTCTGTAGCCTCCCATAGTGTTGATGCAGACCTTGGATGTGCCGGTCGGCGGCTCTCCCTTCACGCCGCTCACCAGAACCCTGCCCGGCTCCTGCAGAGAGACGCGGATGGTATCGAAGCGGGCGATCACGTCCGGGGTCAGGTAGCGCGGATCGCTGATCTCATAGAGGAGCTGGGCCTTGACTGTGTCCACCGAGACGAGACCGCCCGTACCCGGATGCTTGGTAATGACGAACGATCCGTCGTCGAACACCTCTGCGATCGGGAAGCCCACATTCCTGAAGTCCGGCACTTCGCCGATGAAGGAGTAGTTCCCGCCCGTGGCCTGGGCTCCGCATTCGATGATGTGCCCGGCCGTGGCCGCGCCGGCGAGCCTGTCCCAGTCGTTCTGCTTCCAGCCGTGCCACCACGCCGCAGGGCCCACTGTAAGGGATGCATCCGCTATGCGGCCCCCTACAACGATATCCGCTCCCATATCGAGCGCCTTCACGATTCCCCAGCACCCTAGATAAGCATTGGCAGTCAGGGTCATTGCCTTGGAGTAGCGCAAGGGGATGCCCTTGTCCATGTGGATGAGCTCCTCGCCTTCGGTCTGCAGGTCTTCCAGGCGGGCCATGATGTCGTCGCCCTCGATCCACGCGATCCTGGGGCGCAGACCCAGGGTATCCGCGATCCTCTGCAGCTCTTCTGCAAGCGCCTTCGGGTTCAGGCCGCCCGCATTCGATACCACGCGGATCTCCCTGTCCAGACATTCCCCCATGACCTGCTCCATCTGTTTGAGAAAGGTGGGTACGTATCCGCCGGCTTTCGGGTCCTTCATCTTGAGCCTGAAGAGAATGGCCATGGTCAGCTCGGCAAGGTAATCACCTGTGAGAAAATCGATCGGTCCTCCCTGCACCATCTCCTTCGCCGCGCTCAGGCGGTCGCCGAAAAATCCGCTGCAGTTGGCGATGATGACCCTGTCTCTCCGGATCCTGCGGTCTTCGTTCATGATCTCCTCCCTCACCTTCCCCTGAATACGGGCGGACGCTTCTCGATGAACGCCGTCACTCCCTCCCTGGCGTCCTCTGTGGATGCGACTTCCAGGAGCTTTCCGGAGAGGAAGTCCAGGGCCTCGTTCAGGGACATGCCTTCAGCCTCATGAAAGGCCTGCTTGCCGATCCTTATCCCGATGGGGCTCTTTGCCGCGAGGGCCTCCACGATCCTTTCCACCTCCGCATCCAGCTCCTTCGCCGGTACCACGCGCGTGACGAGGCCCATGGCAAGCGCGTCCGCCGCGGCGATCCTCTCGCCCAGCAGGATCATCTCCATGGCCTTTTTCCTGGGCACGTTGCGGAAGATGAGCGCGCCGATCATCATGGGCCACAAACCCACATTGACCTCGGGCGTGCCGAACCGCGAATCGTCGCCCGCAACCGCGATGTCGCATGCGAGCATGAGCCCCATGCCCCCCGCCAGGCAGTATCCCCTGACCCTCGCCACCGTGGGCTTGGGAAAGGATGCGAGACGGCCGAGGAGACGCGCGTAGTCCGCGAACACCTTTCTTCCCTCGGCCGACATACCGTCTCCGAGCTGTGCCCCGGTACAGAAGGCCTTGTCTCCGGCGCCGGTGACGATCACGGCCCGGACCTCCGGGTCGTTTTCCGCCCTGTCGAGATATGTGTGGAACAGACGGATGCTCTCGGGAGTGAGCGCGTTTCTCTGCGGCTCGCGGTTGACGGTGATGCGCCCCGCACCGCGATCGACATGATAGAGAAGATGTTCCTCTGCCATTGTTTTCTCCTTATTTTTTGCCAGGTCAGGCGGCTGTTTCCTTCTCGCGTACGATATCCACCAGCACCTGGCCCGGCATGACTTTTTCCCCCTCGGCAACGTTCACCCTGGCCACTCTCCCGCTGAAAGGCGCCTGGAGCGTGGTTTCCATCTTCATGGCCGAAACCACGGCAACGGCCTGGCCCTGCTCCACTTGATCCCCCTCTGCCACCATGATGCGCACCACAACCGAGGGCATGGGTGGGGTGACCTCCTTGGGCAGCTCTTTGACTCCCCGCCTTCTGACAGCGGCACGGGCAAGCGTGCCTGCATCCTGAACCAGGTAGGTAATGCCGCCCACGTTGACGAGCTTTCCCTCATGGTCGGGGGCCAGGTATGCATTTACGCCCCTTCCGTCGTCCAGCTCGAAATGGATGCCGCCCGGTGCGACGACGCGGTAGCGTGCAGTGACGGTCCTGCCGTCGATGACGGCCTTCACAACGCCTTTCTCAGTGAAGTCAGCCTCTACCGGTATATCCTTTCCTGCGATTCGGATCGTATACTTCATGATCTATCCCTTCCACTGCTAGGGCCTGAAGTGGCCCAGGGCCTTCCATGGCGAGTATTCCTGCCTTGTCACGGCCGCGGCCTGAGATCCATGGTTCACGGCCTCATCCACCACGAACGCCAGGGCCGCAAGGTCGGTGTCCTTCAGGGCGGGCATCCAGTCCGAAAAGTGCGTGTCGATGAAGTCGGTGCTGGTCTTGCCTGCACTGAAGGCCTCAGAGGAGAGAATATCCACAAGGAACGGTATCGGTGTCAGCACCCCCAGGATCACGTAGTCCTTGAGCGCCCTGATCATCCTGCTGATGCACGCGGGCCGGCTCTGTGCATGCACGATCAGCTTGGAGAGGATGGGGTCGTACTCCACGGGAACCGTGTATCCCGGGTAGATCCCGATATCGTTTCTTATGCCAGGCCCTTTCGGCTCCCGGATGAAGCTGATCTTTCCCGGAGAGGGCAGGAAGTCGCTCAGAGGGTCTTCGGCATAGATGCGGCACTCGATCGCGTGGCCGCGGCCAATGATCTCTTCCTGGGAGAGATCGAGCGGCATGACCGATGCGATCTCGATCTGCCTTCGCACCAGGTCGATGCCCGTAACCATCTCGGTCACGGGGTGCTCCACCTGGAGGCGGGTGTTGACCTCGAGAAAGTAGAAGCCGCCTTGAGAATCGAGGAGGAACTCAACGGTTCCCGCGTTTACATAGCCCGACGCCCTGGCCGCCGCCACCGCGGCCGCGCCCATCCGTCGCCTGAGCTCGGGCGTGAGCGCCGGCGAGGGCGTCTCCTCGATGATCTTCTGGTGCCTTCTCTGGATGGAGCACTCCCGCTCCAGGAGGTGCACCACATTGCCGAAACTGTCCGCCAGGATCTGGAACTCCACGTGGCGTGGCTTTTCGATGAATTTTTCAAGGTAGACGTCCCCGTTGCCGAAGGCGGCCGCCGCCTCCCGGGATGCGGATGCGCAGGCGTCTACGAAATCCTCGGGCGAACGGACGACGCGCATGCCCTTGCCTCCGCCTCCGGCCGCCGCCTTGATCAAGACCGGGAAGCCGATCTTTTCCGCCTCCTGCTTCAGGGCATCTGGGTTTTCCCCAGGCTCCATCATGCCCGGGATCACGGGCACGCCGCTTGCAGCCATGGTCCTCCTGGCAACGGTCTTATTCCCCAGATCGCGGATGACCTGTGCCGGCGGGCCGATAAAGACGAGGCCCTCCCGGGAGCAGCGTTCGGCGAAGTCCGCGTTCTCGGCCAGGAACCCGTAGCCCGGGTGGATCGCCTGTGCTCCGCTTTCTCTTGCCGCGGCGATGATCCTGTCCATGTCGAGATAGCTCCGGGAAGGCTCCGAGGGGCCCAAGAGCACGGCCCTGTCCGCCTCCAGGACGTGCAGCGCGTCCCTGTCCGCCTCGGAGTAGACGGCCACGGTCCTGATCCCCATTTCCCGGCAGGTCGCGATGATCCGAACCGCGATCTCTCCCCGGTTGGCGATGAGTATAGTATCGAACATTGCCTTTCCCTCTCTGCTCACATCCTGAAGATCCCGAACCCGGTCGCGTCGTCCCTGATGGGTGCGTTCAGCGCTGCCGAGATGGCGAGGCCGAGAACATCGCGGGTGTCCACCGGGTCGAGGATTCCGTCGTCCCAGATGTTTGCGGTGCTGTAGTAGGCGTCGCCTTCCTTTTTGGCAGCCTCGACGATGGGCTGCCTGATGAATTCCTCTTCCTCGGGGGTGAGCGGCGGCAGGCCGGCCTTTGCGTTCTGGTCGTTCTTGAGCGTGATGAGCACCCCGGCCGCCTGCTCGCCTCCCATGACCCCGATCTGTGCGTTGGGCCACATCCATAGGAAGCGCGGCGAGTAGCCCCGGCCGCACATCCCGTAGTTGCCGGCCCCGAAGGATGCGCCCACGATGACCGTGAACTTCGGCACCGTGCAGGTGGAAACGGCATTGACCATCTTGTGGCCGTCCTTGGTGATGCCCAGGCGCTCGTACTGGCTTCCGATGATGTAGCCGTTGATGTTCTGCAGAAATACGAGCGGGATTTTTCGCCGGTCGCAGATCTGGATGAACTGGGTCGCCTTGAGCGCGCTATTGGAAAACAGGATCCCGTTGTTTCCCAGGATGCCCACAGGATAGCCGTGAATGTACGCGAACCCGCACACCAGAGTCGGGCCGTAGAGCTCCTTGAACTCAAGGAACTCGCTCCCATCCACCATGCGGGCGATGATCTCGCGGCAGTCGTAGGGCACCTTCAGATCCCGGCTCACGATCCCGTATATCTCCTTGGGGTCGTAGATCGGCGGCCTGGGCTCACGCATCGAAAGCCGCTCCTTGGGGTTTTTCGGCAGGGCGGCCACAATCTTCCGGACAATGGAGATGGCGTGGGCGTCGTCCTCGGCGAAGTAATCGGAGACCCCGGACTCGATGCAGTGCACCTCGGCCCCGCCGAGCTGGTCGGCGGTCACCTCTTCGCCCGTAGCGGCCCTGACCAGTGGAGGTCCGCCCAGGAAAATGGCCCCGGTCCCCTTGACATGCACCACCTCGTCCGACATGGCCGGGATGTATGCCCCCCCTGCGGTGCACAACCCCATGACCGCGGTGATCTGCGGGATGCCCATCTTGGAGATCACGGCCTGGTTGTAGAAGATCCTGCCGCCGTCGTCGATGTCCGGGAAGATCTCGGACTGCAGCGGCAGGTACGCCCCTGCGGAATCCAGCAGCGTGATCATGGGCAGCCTGTTTTCCATGCAGATCGTCTGGCAGCGCAGGTTTTTCTTGACGCCCATGGGGTAGACCGCGCCTCCCTTGATCATGGCATCGCTCGCGACAATGAGCACCTCACGGCCTTCGACCACGCCGATCCCCGCGACCAGGCCAGCGGCGTGCACCCTTCCGTCGTACATGCCGCGCGCCGCCAGGGGCGCGATCTCGAGGAACGGGGTGTTCCGGTCCAGGAGCAGGTCCAGCTTCTCGCGCACCGGCATCTTTCCCTGGGACGCCAGGCGGTCGATGTCCTTCTGGGGCCGCTCGAAACGGGCCTTGTGCAGTTCCTTTTTCAGGTCCGCCACCAGGGCCTCCATGGCTTCGAAGTTCTTCAGGTATTCCTCTGATGAGGTATCGATCCTGGTTTCTATGACATCCATTGCACTCTTTCCTTTCAGCCCGTCGTACCCGGCGGCCAGGCGCCGGGATGCCGGTTTCTCCCTGCCCGGGAGATCACCCGCGGAGCGGATCGTGAGAAGATACCGCGAAGGTGACAGGGCAGGGTGATTCTATCATGCTACAAAGGCCGAGCCGGAGTCCGCCTGCCCGGCCTGCAGGAACCGGTCGAGCTCGGTGCGGGCGATCAGGGAGCGCTGCATCTCGGAAGTGCCCTCGCAGATCTCTCCGAACCGGGCGTCGCGGTAGAGCCTTTCCATGTGGCTGCCTGCGAGGTACCCGTGCCCGGCGAAGATCTGCATGCCCCAACCCGCGATCCTGGTCGCAGCCTCGCTTGCGAACAGCTTCGCGCACGCCGCGAGCACAGGGGCCTCGGGATCGTTCGTGTTGATCGCCCATGCGGCCTTGAGGGCAAGCATGCGGCCCAGGTCGTTGTAGGTGAACATGTCCGCAAGCTTGAATCCCACCTCCTGGTACATGCCGATCCTCTTGCCGAAGGCAGTCCTTTCCTTGGCATAGGCATTCGAGATCTCCATGCACGCCGTCCCGACGCCGACGCACAGGGCAGCGACCCCGATGCAGCCCATGTTCAGCATGGAGCGGTGCTGCACGTATCCCTCCCCTGGAATATCGCCCAAGATCCCCGACGCCTCGCAGTTCTGGAGGGTGACCGTCGATATGGGCGCCCCGCGCATGCCCATGGTCTCCAGCGGATCGGATATCGTGAGGCCTGCCGCGCCCTTCTCCACGATGAAGATGCTCATGTCCCCTTCCGCACCCGCCTGCGCATCGTGGTATGCGAGCACGAGGATCACATCCGCGATGGGTGCGTTCACCACGATGTCCTTCCTGCCGCTTATGCGCCATGACGCACCGTCCTTCCGAGCGGTCGAGGCGATCGCCTGCACATCCGAGCCCGCCTGGGGCTCGGACCAGGCAAAGGCTCCGATTTGCTCAGCCCGAAGCAGGGGCGGGAGGTAAGCGCTCTTCTGAGCGTCCGTGCCGAAGGTCCGGATGCCGCCTGCGCACAGGAATGCGCTTGCCCTGGCGCTCAGGCAGGTCGATGGGCAGGCCTTTGCCACGGCCTCGCCTGCGAGATACACTTCCACCAGGTCGAGGGAATTCTCCTTGTGTCCGGGTTCGAACCAGCCCGCCCGGGCGAGGGTTTTCAGATTCTCCTTCATGCGCCGCCCGACCTCGCTTCTCGGGCAGGCATCGAGTATGCCCGCCCTGGGAGCGATCTCGGACCGGCAGAAGGCGTCGATATCCCGCTGCATCTTCGCTTGTTCAGGAGAAAGTTCGTAATCCATTCCCTTATCCCCCTTTTCAGGCTACATCATCATGATCCTGGATACGATCATGCGCATGATATCCGAGGTGCCGCCGCCGATGGCCGCGAGCTTGGAGTCCCGGAAGTTCCTCTCCACCGGATACTCGTGCATGAATCCGTATCCGCCGAAGATCTGGACGGACTCCGAGGCCATCTCGAATCCTCGATCTCCTGCATAGACCTTGCTCACCGCCGCCTGCAGGGGGTTGAGCATCCGGCCTCTGTCCTTGGCCGATGCGACCCGGTAGATGGCGAGCCGGGACGCCTCGATGAAGACCTTCATGTCGGCTATCCGGCGCTGGATCGCCTGGAACGCCCTGATGGGCCGGTTGAACTGGCGGCGCTCGTTGGCATAGCGGGCGCACAGATCCAGATTGCAGAGCGCCGCGCCCAGCATGGGCGAGAGCAGGGTGCATCGGTCCCACTCCACACCGCTCAAAGCGATGAGCCACCCCTTGCCCTCTCCTCCGAGCACGTTCTCCTCAGGCACCTCGCAGTCATCGAAAAAGACCTCGGAGGTGGCCGAGCACCTGCATCCCATCTTGTGGAAAGGACTGCCCGTGGAGAGCCCCTTCGTTCCCTTTTCGACGATGAAGGCGGTGATTCCTTCGTGCTTTCTCGACCGGTCCACATTGGCAAACACCACGAAGACGTCCGCCACCGGGGCGTTGGTGATAAAGGTCTTGGAGCCGTTCAGGACATAGCGGTCCGCCTTCTTCACCGCGGTGGTCCTGAGCGATGCAGCATCCGAGCCGGAGCCCGGCTCGGTGAGGCCCATGCACCCGATCCATTCGCCCGATGCGAGCCTGGGGACATAGGTCCGCTTCTGCTCCTCGGTGCCGTAGTCGAAGATGTTGTGGGCGCACAGATAGGTGTGTGCCCCCCAGGCAAGGAGGCTTCCACCGTCCACGCCCGCATGCCCCAGGGCCTCTCCGGCGAGGCAGCAGGTGACAAGGTCGGCCCCGGAGCCCCCCAGCTCTTCGGGGAAGGGAAGACCGAGAATCCCGAAGGATGCGAGCTTTTCCCAGATCTCGGGGCTGAATTCGCCCCTGAGGTCGGCGTCCTCGCACAGGGGCGCTATCTCCTCTTTGCCGTAGCGGAAGACCGTTTCCCTGAACATCTTCTGTTCCGGTGTAAGAGAAAAATCCATGGAACCCTCCTTGAAAAAGAGCCCGGGCCGCTGCTTGTGCGCTTTTCCCGCATGCACAAAATATTTCCGATTGAGAAAACCTCAACCTCTCCAGTATCGAAGTGATGCAATAAAAAATCGATGATGAAAATGCTACTATGAGTTAAATAATTAACTATAAGTTAAATGCTTGTCAATCGGAGAATCGATATGAACAAGGCGGAATGAATCGGGAAACGGCTGGAAAATGAGGATCGGAGCCCTACCCGCCTTCCCTGAAATGAAGGGGGAAGCCGCCTCGTTCACTAGTTCTCGATCCCGTATAGGACTTGACAATGAACCTGCCCGTGGTTCAAACTGCCGGATGATATGACCGGAAGGTACGATGTGTTCGAACGTCGGCAGCCGGATGAGTTCTCATGCACAAGGGGAGGCGGATGCACAGACATCAGCAGGCGATACGTGAGCGGAAGAGCCGGGAGAAAGACCAGCGCATTCAGGGCATCCTGGCGGCGGCCAAGAAGGTGTTTTTCTCCAAGGGCTATGTCAGGACCACCATGGACGAGATCGCCTTCGAGGCCCAGATCAGCAAGCCCACCATCTATCAATATTTCAAGACCAAGGACGAGCTCTACTCCTCGCTGATGCTGCCCTTCCTTGAGGAATTCGGCAGCCGGTTCGAGCGCATCGAGAAAAAGCTCAAAAACGGCAAATACGCCACGGGCAGGGATCTGGTGAAGGATATCTTCAGGCTTTTCATCAGATGTTATGAGCATGCTCCCGACTCGATGCGGGTCGCGAACACCTTTTTCCAGCACCAGGATCTCATCAGCCAGCTCAGCCAGGAGGCCCGCTCGGCGATCAGCGGCAAGGGGAAATATGATTTTCAGATCGCACGGGGGGTCATCGAGACAGCCATCGCCCAGGGCCTTATCAAGGACATCGACAGCTACGCCCTCTCCGACATCATCTGGGGGATTTTTCTGGGACTGACCCAGGTGATGGATATGAAGTCCACCAAGCAGGGTTCGACCGACAAATATCTGAAGTCGACGCTGCGTCTTGCGGAAAGGCTCCTCGTAGACGCCATTGTCCAGGAGTAGCCTGGACCTCGAGATCTTACCGGGAGGAAAACGTCATGCAGTCGGCGTGGCGGGAATGCATTCCCACATTGATGCTTTCGGCCGTGCATTCGAGAGCCTCATTGTATCTGCAGTTCGACGTCTTGCACGCACCGACCCTCCCGATCACCGAAGGGTCGCCGCCAGAGGCGTCTGTCTGAACAAAGGTATCACACATGGGGCAGGACGCATCGCCTATGGTGATTGCCATCGTATGGCACTGTCTGTCTCTGTTGTATGAGCACTCGGTTGCATCGCACCGGGTTATTTCGGGCATGCTCATGGTCATGGCCGGGCCTCCTTCCTTTTCAGTCCGATTGTTCTTTCCCAATCAATGATATGGATCACTCAAGTGATCTCAAGGATGGGAGCCAGGGCGGTGTGCAGGTCATGAAACGACAGGGCTTAGAGTTGTGAAGCACGGGTGATATCTCGGGGGATGGGGCTACTTTTTCTCCTCGTGCGCACAGGCAGGGGACTTTTTCTCGATGTCCAGCATGTGCAGGAGAGAGAGAACGGGATGCCGGGCCAGCATCCGGGGGCCTGCATATTTCATGACATCTCTGATCTGTTCGCGCATATCGGCTTTGTAGCAATGCACCGGGCAGTGAGAGCAGGCAGGCTTTTCCTCTCCGAACGGGCACGCATCTAGGCGCCTGAGAGCATACGCCTCAAGCGCGGAGCACCTTTCACAGAGGTCCGATCCCTTCCCGTGATTGCCTCGGCAATATATTTCGAGCATGATCCTCAGAGTGCGCCGCTCTCTTGTGCGCCTTCTCCTGCTGCGAGCCATGAGAACAATCTCCTCAACAAAAAGTATACTCGATCGGAGGGGAATTGTGAACATCTCCTTCAATATCTTGACAGGAGCAGAGATTTTCATTATTGAAAATCATATGCAACAAAATTCATTGAAACTCCAGTGTTCTCTCTGTGCAAAGCAGGGATATTGCTTCGATAAATTGGGGTCTGTCCTGCAATCGAGTGGAGGGAGGCTCACGAAAGAGCGACTGGTTTTATTGAAAACCATTTGCGATATGAAGGGGCATTTTCAGGCGGACCATCTGCTGAAGCTCCTCAAAAAACAGCGATACCACCTCTCTCTGGTCACCATCTACCGGAACCTGTCTCTGTTCGTGGAGGCGGGAATAATCCGCAGGACAAGCGCCCAGGAAGACGCCCGTACAGGGGGCGCCTGGTACGAGCATATCTGGGGCCGCGAGCATCACGATCATCTCATATGCCTGCAGTGCGGGAGAAAGGTGGAGTTCAGTTATCCGGCGATCGATGTCCTGCAGGAGGCTGTGGCAAGGGAGCATGGGTTTACCCTCGAGCGTCATCATCTCGAGCTCGTCGGGCTGTGCCCCGAGTGCAGGGGCAAGAGCGGTGAAGGGGATGAGTAACGGAAGCAGAGGGGCTTATGGTCTCGAATATCCTCAGAGGCGCTGTTGGGACGCGGCCGGCGCCTCGGACCGGGAGGAGGCCGCACGAAGATACGAGCATGAAAGGAGTTCAGCTTGACTCTACTGGAACTGAAAGAGGGCGATACCGCCGTGATCAGCAGGATCTCGGGTGGAAAGGGTGTGTTGTCGCGCATGGCGGGCCTCGGCCTGCATGAGGGGAAAACGATCCGGGTGGTTCAGGCCGCGCCGTTCCGCGGGCCGCTGCTCATCGAAGACGTGTTGTCGGGCGCCAGAACAATGATCGGCCGTGGAGTGGCATCTCATGTGGAAATCCGGGACGACAAGCGATAAGAGCGAGCTGGTGATTGCCCTGGCCGGGCAGCCGAACTGCGGGAAGTCCACCATTTTCAATGCAGTGGCCGGCTTCAAGGTGAACACGGGCAACTTCTCCGGCACCACCGTGTCTTTTACCGAGACAGACGTCTACATCGGCGGCCGGACTATCAGGCTCATCGATCTGCCCGGCACGTATTCCCTCACAGCCCACGACGCGGCGGAGCGGGTGGCGCGGGACTACCTCCTGTCGGGCCGGGTGGACGTGATCATCAACGTCATCGACACGTCTTTGCTGGCCCGGTCGCTGGAGCTTACGCTGCAGCTCATCGAGATGGACGTGCCCATGGTGGTGGCCCTCAACATGTTCGACGAGGCCCAGAAAAAGGGCATGGAGATCGATATCCCCAAGCTCAAGTCACTGACCGGGGTGGAGGCCTGTCCGCTGGTGGCCGTGCAGGGCAGCGGGGTCCATGAGCTCTTCGAGACAGCCATCCGGGTGGCGCAGGAAGGCTTCAAGAGGGTGGCGCCCGTGTACGACCGTGACGTGGAGGAATGTATCGCCGCGATCTTGGCCCGATACCCTTCGGCATTGAGAGAGCGCCTTGCAGTGGACGAGCGCTTCGTGGTCATCCAGCTTCTTGAGATGGATGAAGAGTTCGAAACGATCACGCGCGAAACGGACAGCGACTTTATGGAGTATGTGCACGAATGCAGGCGGTCTCTGGCGCAGATACACGACTGGCCTGAATCGGGAGTGTTCGCTTCGCACCGTCATGCGCTGGTGCTGGACCTCTTCGAAGAGGTCGCCGTGGTGAAGTCACGTGCCGCTGTCAGCCCGGGTGAAGCGATCGACAGGTTCATCATCAATCCGGTAGGCGGCCTGGCGGCTACCGTGGGAGTGTTCTTCTCGATGTTCGCGGTCTCTTTCTGGATCGGCAACCTGATCGCCGGGCTTGTGGAAGGCCCGCTCGACAGCTTCGGTATCTACCTGAACGGTCATGTGAGCGGCTCTGCGGGCATCCTTGTTTCGGGCATATATGACGGCTTCACGGCGGGCGTCGGGATCGTGCTGCCGTATCTCATCCCCCTTCTGGTGGTTCTCTCCCTGCTCGAGGATACCGGTCTGCTTCCGCGCATCGCCTTCATGGTCGACGGCCTGCTTCACCGGTTCGGGCTGCACGGGAAATCGGTGGTGCCCATTATCATGGGCTATGGGTGCAATGTTCCGGCCATCATGGCGGCACGCAACCTCGAGTACGAACGCGACCGCGTTGTCACCATGCTCATGGTGCCGTTTATCGCCTGTTCAGCCAGGACCGTGATCATCCTGGCCCTGGCCGGCAAGTACCTGGGCGCGGGCTACACGACCCTCATCTACCTGGGCAACATCGCCATCGCCCTGGGCATCTCGTCCGCCCTTTCCCGTTTCAGTTCGGATCTCTCGCCCGGGATCATTATGGACGTCCCTCCTCTGAGAAGGCCCTATCTCCACATCGTCTCCCGCAAGGTATGGGTGCGCATACTCGAGTTTCTGCTTTTTGCCTGGCCGATCATCGCAGTCTCGAGCATAGCCCTGGCCGTGTTCTCGTTCATCGGCATAGACGGCGCCATCAACCGGTTGTTTTCCCCTGTGACAGAGATAATTCTCCGGCTTCCCTCGGAGCTGGGGATCACCCTGTTTCTGGGAATCTTCCGCAAGGAGCTCACCCTGATCATGCTGAACTCGGCGCTGGATACCGCGGACGTCTCGCTGGTCCTCTCGTCCGAGCAGATCCTGGTGCTTGTTGTCTTCACCGTGCTCTACATTCCTTGCATCGCGACTATCACCACGCTGTGGAAGGAGGGAGGAGCCAAAGTGGCCTTGCTTTCCATCGTCCTCAACACATCCGTCGCCCTTGCCGTGGCAGGTGCCGTCGCATGGCTTGTGTGACGCGTCTCAGATCTCCGGAAGATCAAAGGAAAAATATCTTTCCCTGACCCTTGCCCGCTTCGATTTCGGGGGACAATCCTACTCTCCTTTGACGGTTTTCAGTTCCCAGGACCAGGGAATTGTGCCGGAGCGGGTCATGTCTCCATACGCCCGACATTATTCAGGAGACTTGAAAAAACCGTTCAGGCAAAGCACTTTGATGAAAAGAGTATATCTCATGATGCCGGGCTGCCTGTATGCATCGGCGGCGCCCCGCTCACGGGAGGGAAGATGCCGGATTTGTCTGTGAACCGGATGCCTTTTGGAATCCCGAGGAGTCGTCTTGTCACCTGCATGGTGATCATCCTCGTTTTCCCCGCTCTGTGGGGCTATACGCTCGTGAGAGGCGAGGTAGGGCAGCAGGGTCCACCTTTCTATTCGACAGCATGCGCCAAGTGCCACGGGGCAGAGGCGCAGGGCGATGGGCCCGGACATTCCGATCACCTGCCCCCGCCGTCCAATCTCACACTGGTCCGCAACACGGAAAGCATGACGATCTCCATCATCGAAAACGGGGTGCCCGGCACATCAATGCCTGCCGTCCCTCTTCCCGCATCCGTCATCGATCCGGTGCTGAGGTTCATTACGGATCAGTACCCGGACACCACCACAGAGTGGGAAGTGCCGTGGGAACTGGAAAACACGGAGCCGGACGTGGTGTACGGAGCGACGCTCTATGTCACCGCCTGTATCGACTGCCATGGTGAAAAGGGCGACGGCAAAGGATCGTGGGCTGAAGACCCCCGCATCTGGCCGAAACCTGCCGACCTGCGTGCGCGCAGCTCCCAGCTCGGCCGTATATATGCAATTGTCAGCAACGGCAGGCAAGGCACGATGATGGCGCCCCAGAAGAGGAAATTTCCCGCGCGGTCCAGATGGGCCATGGCGGGTTTCGCATACAGCATTTTTGATTCATCGTCCCAGGCGGAGATCCAGGTCCCAGATGGAATGGAGAAGAAAACACTCGAGAACCCCCTTTCACCCGATGACAAGGACGCCGTCGATTCCGGAGAAGAGCACTACCGGCTCTACTGTGCATACTGTCACAACGCGGGCGGAAAGGGCGGCTTCCTCGCTCCGAGGCTGATCGACCGTCAGTGGGACTACGGCGGAGGCACGGATACCGACCTGTTCGTGCTTATCGAGAAGGGAATTCCGGGGCGCCTCATGCCCTCACACAGGCAGCTCGACGAAGAAGCGAGATGGCGGATAATCACTTATCTGCGGCATCGGGGAGGAAAGCCGGATCATCTTGCCGCCGATCCAGTCGGTCACAGCGGGAGACGATGAACGTTCCTGCAAGGAGGTGCAGATATGAAAATGCATGGAGTGATCGGGTTGCTGAGCGGATTGATTCTCCTTGCCGGCATAAGTCTTCACGGCGCTGATTCCCCCGGCCTCCCCCTGGATCTCGCCGACCGCCAGCAGAGGGTCGGCATGGAGGGAGATGACGGAAGCGACTGGCTATTGTACGGGCGCAACTATAATGCCTGGCGCTTCAGTCCGCTGACCTGGATCAACAAGGAAAACGTCGGGAATCTCGAGCTGGCATGGATGATGGAAACCGGCCTTCACGACGCATTCGAGTGCTCGCCCATTGTCGTGGACGGGGTCATGTATGTTTCCACCCCCTGGAACCACGTGTTCGCCCTCGATGCCGCAATGGGTGCACAGTACTGGCATTTCGCCTACGGGCTGCCTCCTGACTTGAACCTGTGCTGCGGGGCCGTGAATCGGGGAGTTGCCGTGGGATCGGACAAGGTGGTGTTCGCCACCCTGGATGCACACCTCATGGCCCTCGATGCGCGTACAGGCGAGATCGCCTGGAAGGTGCAGATGGCGGACTACAGACAGGGCTACAGCGCGACGCTCGCTCCTCAGGTCATCGGGAACAAGGTGATTGCGGGAATATCCGGGGGCGTTTTCGGGATAAGGGGTTTCATCGATGCTTATGATATCGACACCGGCGAGCGGATATGGCGCTTCTGGACCGTTCCAGGACCGGGGGAACCGGGAAACGAGACATGGGAAGGAGAGTCGTGGAGAACGGGCGGCGGACCTGCCTGGATGACCTGCACATATGACGTGAAAACGAACACCATATTCGCCGGGATCGGCAGCCCCGGGCCGGTCGTGTCCGGCGAAACCAGACACGGCGCCAACCTCTACACAGAATGCACCGTCGCCCTGAATGCGGACAACGGAAGACTCAAGTGGTATTACCAGGTGATTCCCCATGATGTCTGGGGCCTGGACAATGCCATAGAGCCCGTGATCGACGACATAACGATCGACGGCAGAAATCGGCGGGTGGTAATGTTCGCCTCGAGAAACGGCTACTTCTATGTGCTGGACCGCGCAGACGGTGCGTTCATTTATGCTCTGCCGTTCAGTCACAGGATCGACTGGGGCGCTGTCCGGCCGGATGGAAGCGTGAAGCTGAATTCGGACAAGTTTCCGGTCAGGGACCGATGGACCGAGGTGTTCCCGGGGGGTGCAGGTGGAAGAGAGTGGGTACCCGTGGCATACGACCCCCGGATGAAGCGCATGTTTGTACCCTGTATCGAGAACGGCCACCGCTACAAGGTGATCGAACAAGGGTACAAGCCCGGCCTTCTCTATCGGGGAGGAGTATCCGAACCCATACCCAATGCCGCCTACGGCCACATTGCAGCCATTGATGTGGAGAAGAAAAGAATCGCATGGGATGTGCGAACCACCTATCCCATGGTGTGCGGCGTGACCTGCACGGCGAGCGGCCTGGTGATCACGGGCACTCCTGACCAGAAGGCCGTCATTCTCGACGGAGACAACGGCAAGGTGCTCTGGAGCTTCGAGGGTGTGTCCGGATGGCACAGCGCGCCGGTTGTGTATTCCGTGGGCAATACGGAGTACATCGCGTTCGCCAACGGTTGGGGAGGGTGGGTGGCGGGCTTCGATCTCATGGGCACGCCCGGGCTCGAGGGACTTCCGACTGACAACATCCTGTATGTTTTCAGCCTTCCACAGAAAGGCGGAGGGGTGGGCCCGATAGGATACAATACCCTGTACATCAATAAATCCGCCGCGCACACGCTCACGGAAAGATGAGGTCCTGTATGCATTCCCAGACAGTGCACATTTTTCCCGATATGCCGGTGCAGCGGCAAAGGAGGTGAAAGACATGCTCTCTTGGGCATTCACATTCCTCGTTCTGGCAATCATTGCCGCCATCTTCGGTTTCAGCGGTCTCGCAGGCGTATTCGGCTGGCTTGCTTTTATCCTTTTCGCCCTCTTCCTGGCCGTGGCCGTTGCATTGTTCATTGCGGCGCGTAAGGTAGTGGGCAAGATGACGGACTGAGAAACCACAGGGATTCGGTGAACCGGTGAGAGCGGCGGCCTCGGCTGTGCTCCTGATTGCGAGGCGAAGTATCGAGGACATTATAAGCTCACTGATGTGTTTGGCAAAAGGGCAGCGGCAGGCGCATGATGCCGGCGCTGGCGGTTCCGCTCATTGCGATTATTGAAGCCTTTTTCGATTTCAGCGGCCTGGCCGGTGCATTCGCCTGGTTTGTGGGATTCTCCGTTCATCGCGTTTCTGATCCCTTTCATCGTCTTACTCATCATGGGAAGGAAGAAAACATTGCCGCCCCCCGGATAAGAGGGACACAACCGCGCTCGGCATCGACAGTGCACGGGTGCAGCATGGTTTCGGGGAGATGCCGGTTTACACAAAAGCCACGCTTTTCATCGCATGGGCGATCGTGTTCCTGGTGATCGCGATTACACTGGCCGTTCTCGGCTTCGGTGGAGTGGACGCGCACGCGGCATGGATCTTCAACACCCTCATCATCGTGTTTCTGATCTTGTTTGCTGTGTTTGTGTTCATCCGAAGCAGATCCGCCGGGAGATGAATCCGTAAGCCCGTCCGGGCTCTTGACGAGGGCGCCGCACAAAGTGAAAACGCCTCACTGCGGCAGAATGAGAGGCCTTCCCCCTTTTGCTTGAGAACGCCTGGGCGGTGCCTATCCTACTAATCATAAGGAGATCGAGGCACAATGAAGATCGCCCAGGTCGCCCCGCTCTTCGAGCCGGTGCCCCCGGAACTGTACGGCGGCTCCGAGAGGGTGATTTCTCATCTGACTGAAGAGCTCGTGCGCAGAGGCCACAGTGTCACACTGTTTGCAAGCGGGGATTCGAGGACGGGCGCCAGGCTGTACAGCGTGGTACCCCGATCGATCCGCCTCGATCCGGGCATGCCCGATCCTTCGGCCTTTCATTGCGTGGAGCTCGCGCACGCCTTTGCCCGCGCGGACGAGTTCGACATCATCCACTGCCATATCGATTATCTGGCGTTTCCCTTCGCACGCTCGTGTACAGTCCCGTGCGTGCATACCCTTCACGGAAGAATGGATTTTCTCCACTGGACCGAGCTGATGGCGGTCTTTGACGATATGCGGCTCGTATCCGTCAGCAATGAACAGCGGAAACCCCTTGCGGGACTCAAGCTCAACTGGGTCGACACGGTCTATCATGGACTGCCCGAATCATACTTCCGGCTCTATCCTGACAAGGGGCGATATCTTGCGTATTTTTCTCGGATATCTCCGGAAAAACATCCTGAAATCGCCGTCGAGGTGGCCAAGAGGTCGGGCATCCCGCTCAAGATGGCCGGAAAGGTCGACCGGGCGGACCTCGATTTTTTTACGTCAAAAATCAAACCCCTGCTGGATCATCCCCTGATCGAGTACCTGGGCGAGATCCACGATAGTGAGAGGTCTGAGTTCCTCGGCAATGCCCTGGCACTGCTCTTTCCAATCGACTGGCCCGAGCCTTTCGGACTGGTGATGATTGAGGCAATGGCCTGCGGGACTCCGGTCATTGCCCGGCCGTACGGTTCGGTTCCCGAGGTTGTCGACAGCGGGATAACCGGTGTCATCGTATCCGATGCTGATGAGATGGCCGCTGCTGTTCGAAATATCGGCGGCATAGACCGCAAGAGATGTTTCCTGCATGCCCGGCGGCGGTTTTCCGCCACAGCCATGGCAGACCGGTACGAGCACGTATACCGGAGGCTCATCGAAGAAACAGGGTGCATACCGGGCAGCCGTACACTTTCCCCCGCCGGGTTGATGCCGGTCTCTTGAAAAAGTGAGGCGGAGAACAAAAGGCCTGTAATAACGAATGAAGACTCTCGAGGTACCTGCAATGAAAACACAGTACAGGCGCTCTGCAGCGCCCTTCGAATTCAGAAAGGCGGTCTATCTGGCCGAAGTGACGAACCAGAGGGCCGTATCCTTGAGCCAGCTGCTGATGGAGGTGACCATCGCCTCCAGGTGGTCGCTGTTTTTTCACCTCCACCAGCATTTCTTCCGGGATCCCCATACAATCCCGGAGTATCCAAACGACTTCTCATCCTGGGTCCACACCTATCTGGCCGAGGATTCTGTTGCAGAAAAGCTCGCCAATCTCAACTTGGTCAGAAGCATGGATCTCGAGCTGGTCCGCCGGGAGATCTGCACCATTCTTGCCCAGCACCTCCAGGAGATGTCCGGCGAGCGGCATACCTCGCCCGAGAACGCCTTTGTGTTCTGCAAGCCCCGCCTGACCGTGCTCGGCACCGGCCGACTGGCGAAGACGCCCGCCGAATTCATACGGATCCTCAGAGATATCGACAGCGATTCGGTCGGATACCATCTCTTCATAGGTCCGAGGCTGGTATCCGGGCCTGTGATGAACGATTTCTCACTCTGGTTCAGACAGCTCGGATATGCCCGGCTGGCGGAAAAGCTGGACTCGTTCGATCCGTATCTGAAGAGCCTGAAGGAAAACCACGACTTTCTTCTGCACCTGATCGAGGGCGAGTGCGTGGAGTCTCAAGAGGATGTGCGTGATGATAGAAAAATACCGGAATATCGCTCCTGACGGCATTCTTTCGGAGATCCGGGCGCTTGCCGGCGCCCTCGAGGGCCGCACCCTGCAGCACGTCAGCTCCACCCGGAGCGGAGGAGGAGTGGCGGAGATCCTCCACCGGATGATCCCGTGGACCGTATCACTGGGGATCCCTACGACCTGGGATGTGATCGACGGGAGACAGGATTTTTTCGAGGTGACAAAGTCCATGCACAACGCCCTGCAGGGGGCTGATGTGGACATTTCGTGCTGCGATAAGGAAATGTATCTTGCCCATCTCGGGCAGAACGCATCCAGGCTGAACCTCGATGCCGATGTGGTGATCGTCCACGATCCGCAGCCCGCATTTCTGATCGATCACTTTCTCAGCCGCCGCAAATCAATGGTCTGGCGGTGCCACATCGATCTTTCCCGCCCCATGCCTCCTGTCTGGAGATTTCTGCGCCCCGCCATCAACAAATACGCCATGGCCGTGTTTCACATCCCCCATTTCGCACGAAAGGACATCACTGTTCCCAAGGTGCTCATCAGCCCTTCCATCGACCCGCTTTCGGAGAAAAACCGGGAGCTTCACGAGGAAGAGATCACGGACATCGTCGAGGGCTTCGGGATCGATCGGAAAAGGCCTCTGATCGTTCAGATATCCCGGTTCGACCGGTTCAAGGACCCCATCGGGGTGATCACCGCGTTCCGCCAGGTCCGTAGGCACTTCGACTGCCAGCTGGCGCTCGCGGGAGGGAGCGCGACCGACGACCCGGAAGGTCCCGCTGTCCAGGCCGAAATCGAGGAAGTTGCGGCCGGAGACCCGGACATCTTCGTTCTCTTCCAGCCCACCGACCTCCAAGTCAATGCACTGCAGCGTGCGGCGGATATTATCCTTCAGAAGTCGACACGGGAAGGGTTCGGTCTGACGGTGACAGAGGCCATGTGGAAGGGCAAACCGGTGATCGGCGGGGCGGCGGGAGGGATTCCCGCACAGATCATCCATGGCGAGACCGGGTTCCTCGTCAATTCACCGGAGGGAGCCGCTTACCGGATCCGCTATCTCCTGAGCCACCCGCACATAGGGGTCGCCATGGGCGGAAAAGGGCGCGAGCATGTCCGGTATAACTTTCTCATCACCCGCCATGTTCGCGACTATCTGCTCCTGATGCTTCATGTCATGAGCAATGAGAGCGAAAAGCCGATATTCGTAAGCGGCCCGGCAGGGAAGAGGATACGCCGCAATAGTTGAAACATGCAAGAGGCCCCGGCTGAAGGAGTTGTGATGGCGGAAGACATCATCAACATCTCGGGCGAGCATTACGTTCTGGCCACCACCGCGCTGGCGGCGGAGCAGAACCGCATCGTCAAGCACTCGAACACCTTCGCGGTCTTCGATACCCACGGGGACATACACTCACTCATCTTCGGCAACCAGGGTCTGTTTCACAACGGCACGCGCTATCTGTCCGGGTATCAGTTCTTTATCGAGGGAAGGCGGCCTTTGCTCCTGAGCTCGGATATTACCAGAGACAATCATCTCATCGCCGTGGATCTCACGAATCCGGACCTGATCGTAAGCGTCGAAAAACAGATCCCCCGCGGATCGCTTCATGTCTTCAGGTCCAAGTTTCTCTGGGAAGGCAGATGTTACGAGAAGTACCGGATCAGAAATTTCTATCTCGACCCGCTTGAGTTCACCATATATCTCGCCATCGCCTCGGATTTTTCGGACATCTTCGAGGTCAGAGGAATGAGAAGGCAGGCCCGAGGCGAGCGGCGGCAGTTTTTGATCCGCGAGTACCTCATGGAGATCCCGTACGTCGGCTTGGACAATATTCTCAGGCGCACCCGCATCGAGTTCTCCCGGAAGCCGGAGGCGATAGAGCCGGGAAGGGCGGTGTTTTCCCTTTATCTGAAAAGGCAGGAAGAGGTCGAGTTTGAGGTGGTCGTCTCCTGCATCGAGGGCGGCACGGCCGAGCACGAGCAGGCAGCCTCCTTTGCCCACGCGTATCACGCTTCGGCAAGACTCTTCCGCTCTGCGAGGGGGAGGGAGAGCTCCATACTGACCTCGAACGATGAATTCAACACCTTGATCACCCGGGCGGTTTCGGATCTCCGCATGCTGCTGAGCGAGGTGGACGGCGGCATCCTCTATCCGGATGCCGGCATACCCTGGTTCTCCACACCCTTCGGGAGGGACGGTCTCATCACTGCCTGGGAGACCCTGTGGTTCAATCCGGATATCAGCAGAGGCGTGCTTCAGTATCTGGCGGATAATCAGGCGCAGGAGACAATCAACAGGCAGGACGCGGAGCCCGGCAAGATCCTCCATGAAGTGCGCATGGGAGAAATGACCAATACCGGAGAGCTTCCGTTCTCGAAATACTACGGGAGTGCGGATTCCACGCCGCTCTTCGTCATGCTCGCGGGCGGCTATCTCAGGAGGACCGGAGACAGGGATTTCCTGGAGATGCTCTGGCCCCGCATCAGGCAGGCCCTGGTATGGATGGACACCTATGGTGACGCTGACGGCGACGGCTTCGTGGAGTATGCCCGCAAGAGTCCGCACGGACTCAACAATCAGGTATGGAAAGATTCATCGGACTCGATATTCCACGCAGACGGCAGCCTTGCAGAGCCTCCCGTGGCCGCCTGCGAGGTGCAGGGCTATATCTATGCCGCAAAGAAGCAGGCCGCGTTCATAGCGCGGCAGCTCGGTCTCAATAAAATCGCGGGAGACCTCCTGGCCCAGGCCGTTGAGCTGCAGAAGCGCTTTGAGCTGAGTTTCTGGGATGATGAGCTTCCGGGGTATGTGCTGGCGCTGGACAGGGAGAAAAGGCCCTGCAGAGTGAGGGCGTCCAATATGGGCCACTGCCTCTTCGCCGGCATAGCTTCACCCGACAGAGCGAAGATCGTGACCGAAACGCTCATGGACGATTCGTTCTTCAGCGGATGGGGTGTGAGGACCCTGGCTGTAGGCCAGCCCAGATATAATCCCATGTCCTACCACAACGGATCCATCTGGCCGCACGACAACGCCATCATCGCAGACGGCATGGCGCGCTACGGCTGGAAGGAGGAGGCGGGGAGGATTCTCGAAGCCATGTTCCATATGAGTCGCTTCACGGAGCTCGGCAGACTACCCGAGCTCTTCTGCGGCTTCGAGCGCAGGCAGGACCAGGGGCCGACGCTTTACCCGGTCGCCTGCTCGCCGCAGGCGTGGGCCGCGGCGAGCATCTTCTCACTCCTGAGATCATGCCTGGGGCTGACCATCCGGGCATCTTCCCGCGAGATACACTTCAGCAAACCGTACCTGCCCGAATTCCTTGAGTCTGTACACATCAGGAACCTCGCCGTCGGTGAAGGAACAATTGGATTTTCAGCCATACGGCATCACAACGATGTGAGCATCCAGGTGCTCGAAAGAACGGGCGGGATCTCCGTGTCGCTTAACAAGTGATCTCTGTACGGACGTTCGCCAGGCGATTCTCCCGGGATCGAGGGAGGAACCGTTTGAGCCGGAGCTCACACCGCTACATCCAGCCACTGGTCAGGCGCTCCTGGAGCTGGCCGCTGACAAAGCCCTTCCACTCGCTTTTCACGACCTCGGTGGCGTCTGCGGGCGTATAGAGTCCTTTGAGCAGCTTGTAGCCGGTCTCGAGCATGGTGTTGGAGAACGGGTTGTCCCCCAGCCCCAGCTCGGCCCCCTGCATCTTCACCCCGTCGAGTTCGTTCATGATGACCCGAAAGTCGTCTGGGCTGCCGTTTGCCAGCGTGCCGACTATCCGCTGGGACTCGATTGTATCGAAGAGATTGCCCGTGAAGTCCTTCATCCTCTCCGTGTATCCGGCCATGTGCTCGATGTTGCGTGCATGGGAGGGAAGCATGCTTTTGAACACCTCCTTTGCGATTTTCTTGAGCTTATCGCTGGTCTCCTCGCGCACATAGTCCTGACCCGACTCCATGATGCCCTCCTGCAGGGGTGAGGTCTCACTGACGAGGGGCTCCGGAGACCGTACCATGCTCGGCCTCACCACCTCCGGGGTGCCTGTTCCCAGGATCGGAATCGTGGCGGTATCCCAGCCCGCTTCAAGCGGCACACCTTCTACCTGGCCCGTGCCCGGGTCAAGCGGTATTACGGTCGGGTTGGCCGGCGAGCCGAAGAAGGCCGTGCCCTGGCCCCGGCCGGGCACGCTGAACACATCGTCCAGGCTCTCCGCCATATTGAGGTCACTGCCGTCCCAGAACGCGCGCAGGCGGTCGGCCGAGATGATCCGCTGCTGGCGCTGCTCTTCGGCAAGCCTCTGCCGCTCGGCCTCGGCCATTGCCCTCGCAGCCTCGGCCTCGGCCGCATTCGCGTTATCCATGGCGTCGAGGATGCTCAGGACCATCATCCCGGTGGAGAGGGCGTTCATGGCGGCCATGTCCGATGAGGAGGGCCGGCTGACCGTGGGCCTTGTCTGGGGGGGAGTGATTTTCTTCACATAGGTGGACGGCCGGCTGGGGTAGTAGGTCGGCTGATGGATGGAGCGGTCGATCGTCTGGTTGGTGATAGCTTCGAGCTGCCCGATCGCGCTCTCGGCCGGTGCCGCAGACGGTGCCGCGATGAAGAGCACGGCCATGATGGCTGCTGCAAGGCGGGCACATGTCATAACGTATTCTCCTTTCACGGGTCGCTCGAGGTGCCTCTAGTGTGCCCGGAGCTTCCCGAGCTCTTCCATGGCGGCCTTCTTGAAGAAGGGATCGGCCGCAGCTTTCTCGAAATCCTTCGCCGCGTTGTCCGCGCGGCCCAGGCCTGCGAGGCACCTGCCCCGGGCAAGAAGTGCCTCTGAGTCCCCGGGTGCCATCTCCAGGGCCTGGTCGAGCACCTCGAGGCCTTCTTCCAGGCGGCCGTCTCCAGCCAGCGCGGAGCCATAGGTAACATAGGCCCAGGGCTGACCGGGGTCGAGCTTCAAACCCTTGCGGCTGTCGGAAAGCGCGTCTTCGATCCTGCCCTTCTGGAGGGCAATGTTCGCCCTCACGAGGAGAGCCGTGACCTCGTCGGGCTCGAGGGTGAGCGCATTGGTGCTGTCTTCGAGCGCGGCATCGAGCGAGCCTTCCTTCAGGCGCGCGAAGGCGCGCAGCGCGTATGCCGTGCTCGAGAGCTTGGCCGTGAGCGACGCGGTGCAGTCGTCGGCAGCCTGAGAGTACCTTCCCAGCATGATGCAGGTCATGGCCCTGTCGAGCAGGGCCCCTGCATCCCGGGGGGCAAGCTTGACCGCCTGATCGTAAGCCTCGAGCGCCCGCTCGAGCTCTCCTTTCTCGCGATAGGCCCTGCCGGCGAAGCGGTGGAAGTCGGGATTGCCGGGGTCGATCTCAGAGCCGCCTGCTGCGTACTGGCCCAGGGCCTCGAAGTCACCCAGCGCAATCGATGCCTGGCAACCGGTGATGAAAGGCCGGGTGTCGATGGAACCCAGCGTGATGGCCGTGTAGGCATCCCTGGCCGCGGCCTCCCACTGTCCGCCGCGGGAGAGCACCTCCGCCCGTGCGATGTACGGGGCGATCGCCTCAGGGCTTAACATGATGGCTGCGGTGAAGTCCTTGGCTGCATCGGCGAGCGCTCCCGAGCCGGCATATGCCCTGCCACGGTGGAAGAAGGCCTCGGCCGATTTCCCGTCCAGCGATATGCTCTTGTCCAGGTCCGCCAATCCCTCACGCAGCATCCCTTTCTCGATATGGGCGCGCCCCCGGTTCAGCCATGCGGCCGGATCGTCCGGCCTGAGGGCGAGGGCCTTCGAGAATATCGCGACGGTGTTGTCCCAGTCGCGCATCTCGCGGCAGGCGATCCCCTGGACGAGCAGGGCGTCGTAGAGTTCCGGGTCGATCTGAGATGCGCGCCGGGCATCGGAGAGGGCCTGCTGCCAGCCGCCTCTGAACGAGTGGATCCATGCGCGCTCGATAAGGATGCGCGCGTCGTCGGGGAAACGCGCAGCGGCCTCGTCGGCCCGCGTGAGCGCCGCATCGGTTTCCCCCAGCATGCGCATGGCCCGGAGCAGGTGCGCCAGGGCAACGGGGTCGGATGAATCCTTCCCGGCGGCCTCCGATGCCGCGGCCAGGAGCTCGAGCCACCTGCCTTCGTCTGCCAGCGCGGCAAGGTCGGGCTTCAGTACATGGGTCGAGTCCTGGGTGGAGTGCCCGCGGTCTCCAGCCGGCTCAGCAGCCGTGACCGGCGACGGCACGAAGAGCACGGTGACAAGACCCAGGATCAGGATAGCGGCCGTTTTGCGCATGGCATGCCTCCTCTACCTGCCGGGGGCTCTCGCAGCCGCTTCCTGCTTGAGGGCGGCCAGGACGGGCTTGAGTATCTCGATCCGCTGGCGGCAGAGGATGGATAGCTCACGCTCGGGCAGGGGGTCGCCTTCTCCCTTCTCCACCATGGCCTGTGCACGGTCCTTGGCGCGCTCCGAGGTCTCGCTGAGTTCCAGGATCGCCTTCTCGATCCGGGTCGCCAGGTCCAGCAGTCCGTCGCGGCTCTCCAGTTTCAGCAGCTTCTCCAGCGAGCGGTTCTTTGCCTCGAGCAGGACGCCGTTGCTCCAGCGCAGGTTGTCCATCCGGTCGAGACCGGAGAGGACAGGGGTGTCGACGAAGTCCTTCAACGGCGGCTCCTCGATCACGCGAGCGATCACCCGGGCGGGCACCCCGCCTTCGATGAGCGTGCTCAAGGCCGTGAGCTTGCTGGTGTTCCGCAGGTACCCGTTCACCGGGACCCAGGCGCCGCTCTCGCTGCGCCGGGCCACGACCAGCCGGGCATAGGGCTTCGAGTCGCGCTCCGGCTTTTCGTGAAAGAGCGCGGCGGCAAACGACATGGCCTTTCCGCTCTCCGGGGAGACGACCGGGGCCAGGAAGCTCCAGCACCTTTTCCCGTCGATGGAGAGCTCCTGCGGGCGTGACTGCCTGACCTGATAGGTCGCCTCCAGCGAGGCGACATCGATCGAGCGCAGGCTCTTGACGACAGCCTCGATGATGATGTCGGCGTTATAGCTCATGTACTTGCCTCCCACGGCATACGGGTCACCGGACACCGGGATGCCCAGGAGTATCGTATCATGGGACAGGTCCGCCTCTCCCGGCACCGGGAGGCTGCCCAGCGGGCTGAAGATGGTTGCCCACACCGCGAGCTCGGTATCGAAATACACCTTTGCCACCAGATTGTCTCCGATGGCATTATGGACGTCTGTGGCCACCTCATGGCTCGTGACGATCTTCCCGATAAACGGAACGATGCCCAACGTGAAACCCCCGAGTATTCCCGCTAGTTTCGTTCTGTCATCCTCCCTGATATTGTCCCTTACCGTTATCGGCAGGGCCGTCAGGTCGTCGGTGAACAGCCCGGGGTAGAGCACCTTGGCACGCTCCTGCAGCCGGCCGACGGTGAGGCGGTACTTCTCCATCGCAGGCGGGATTTCCTTTTCGTGGACATCGGTATAGCCCACGATACAGAACCGTGCCTGGCCGAGCTCGAGCCCGGTATCGCCCGAGGGCTTCAGGGTGCTTGTCACCCGCTGCGAGGCACACCCGCTCATGAGCAGGCATACCGTAATCACTCCCAACCATCTCAACGATGCCCGGTAGGTATTCATCGTGGGTCCTCCTGTCCTCTATTTTCCGGTTGCGGCGTACTTCACGGCTGCCAGGACGGGTTTCAATATCTCGATGCGCTGGCGGCACAGGATCGAGAGCTCGCGGTCTGGAGCAGGGTCGCCCTGGTCCTGTTCCACCATTGTCTGCGCGCGGTCCTTGGCCCGTTCGGCCTGTGCGCTCAAATCCAGGATCGATTTCTCGATCCGGGTGGCCAGGGAGAGCAGGGTGTCGCGGCTCTCCTGCTTCAGCACATTCTCCAGCGAGCGGTTCTTTGCCTCGAGCAGGACGCCGTTGCTCCAGCGCAATATCTCGGCGCGGTCGCTGCCCGAGAGGTCCGGTGTGTCGATGAAGTCTTCCAGTGGCGGTGTATCAGGCGTGCGCACCACCGCCCTGACCGGGACATTGTTCTCGATCAGAACGCTCACCTGGGTGAGCGTGCGGGCGCTGCGCAGGTAGCTTCTCACCGGTCGCCAGTTTCCCGACTCATCCATGCGGGCCACGACCGCCTGATCCATCGGTTTTGCGCTGTAGCTGACATCGTCCTGGTATACGAGCAGGTTGAAGGTGCTCCCGGGTTTCGGTTTGGACACGCCCGCCATGGTGAGGAAGCTCTTGTACGGCTTTCCGTCGACAATGATTTCCTGCACACGGGACTTCCGCTCCTGGAATGCGGCCCGGAGCTTGGCCTGATCGGCCGATTTCAACGCCTGGACAACAACCCCGGCAATACATTCTGCTGCATGGTTGTTGACCTTGTTTATCGATGCCGGGCCCCACTCCACAAGATCTCCGACGCGATACTCTCTCGGCAGGTCAGACCGACCGGGAATCGGCAGGAGGCCCAAGGGCCAGTAGCTGATCCAGGCGTTCACGTCGATCTCGAATGTTTCCTCTTTCTCACAAAGAGTTTCCCCCAGGGAATCCAGCACACCGACGCGAACGGTAAAATCATGCCTGTCGGTGTGAGGGATCGGTACTACCCCAAACAAGGTGACGATCATCAAGAGTATTTTGCTACCATCTGAGAGCGAGCTGTCGGACCTCTTGAAATCGATGTGGACCGGCAGGCCTGCCCTGTCGTCCGTGAACATACTCGGGTAAAGGGCCCTGGCCCTCTCGTTGATGAGCCGCGGCGACGGTTGTACGCCCAGTCTTTCATAGGTGAAGCTCGACATGGCGAATCGGACGGAGCCGAACTCCAAGTCCTTGTCATCGGGGGGCTTCAGGGTGCTGGTATAGCGCGCCGCGCTGCAGCCGCTCAGAACCAGGGCTGCCAGGACCACTGCCAAACCTTTTGCCAATGCCGGGCGCTTTCTCATGACGGTCGACTCCTCTTTATGATATGCCCAAAATACCATACAGTCCGGTCTCGAGATCCTCTGCCGAGCAAAGAGATGCCGGTCCCGGCCTTAATTAGTATCGGCTGTTGGCAGTTGGATGATTATGAGTTTTTCTCTTTTCGCGAGTGAAGGTCTTTCAAACGGCGTCACCGCAGTTCTGAAGCTTCCGGCCTCCGGGCCGGGCCCGCTACGAAGGTCACCGTGCCCGCGCTCCCCGCAGCCCGGCCGGTGGCCGCGCAGATGGGCATGATCGACAGGTACGGGACATATATTCATATTGAAGGGGGTATTTCGCCGATGCTTTTGTTTCCCGGCTTGTCATCCTGCCCCTTCGTGTTGATCTCCGAAACTATTCTGGCAAAGGTTTCCTTGTCGGACAGGACGAGCAATGTATCACCGCCGGCCAAGGATGTCGCCCCGCTGGGGAGAATATACTCATTGCCTCTGACAATGAGCACGATCAGGCATTCCTGAGGGATCCCCAGCTCGACGAGCTTTTTCCCGACCACCTTTGACCCGGCCGGAATGACCAGTTCATTGAGCTCGCCTTTGAACCCGCTGTCCGGGTTGAACTCGATGGGATAGACGCGTTGCTCCTGCAAGGGCGCATCCACCCCGAGCCATCGTGCCGCGAGCTGGATGGTGGTTCCCTGCAGGAGCACGGAGGTCAGCACTACAAAGAAGATGACGTTGAAGATCTGCTCCGCCTCCGCAATTCCGGCCATAAGCGGGAATGTGGCCAGAATGATGGGCACCGAGCCGCGTAGCCCCACCCACGAGACGAGAACCCTTTCCCCTGTGGTAAACCGGCTGGGCAGCAGGCAGAGAAAGACCGCTAAAGGTCTTGCAACGAACATCAGGAAGGCGGTGATCAACAGGCTCGCGCCCATGACCGGAATGAGATGGGAGGGGAAAACGAGCAGCCCCAGGGCGAGGAACATGGTGATTTGCATGAGCCATGCAACACCGTCATGGAAATGCAGCAGGCTCCGTTTATGAATGAGGTTGCTGTTGCCAGTGATGATTCCGGCGAGGTAGACAGCGAGGAACCCGTTTCCGCCCACCATGTTGGCAAAGCCGTAGGTGAAGAGGGCCAGGGCCAGGGTAAGGACCGGATAGAGCCCATCATATCCGAGCTTCAGACGGTTCACGAGATAGGGGATGCATTTGCCCATCACATAGCCGGCTGCCAGTCCCAGCGTTATCTGAAGAAAAAAGAGCCTGACGCTTTCCGAAAGCGAGACATCGGGCTGTGTGAGCACCTGGATCATGCCGATGGTCAGGAGGACCGCCATGGGATCGTTGCTGGCCGATTCGAACTCAAGGAGGGGCTTGAGCAGACCCTTCAGGCTGATGCCTCTGGATCTCAGGACGGAGAACACGGCTGCAGCGTCCGTTGACGATACGATGGAGCCGAGGAGCAGGCCTTCCTTCAGGGAGAACCCGAGTATCACGGCGGAAAACACGCCCACGGCGAGGGCGGTTATGATAACGCCGAAGGTGGAAAGCAAGAATCCCCAGGCAAATACGGGGCGTACGTGTTTCCATTTCGTGCTGAACCCGCTCGAGAAAATGATGAGCGCAAGCGCGATCACTCCGATAAACTGGGCAATGGCGGGGTTATCGAAATCGATGCCCCCGATTCCCTCCGATCCTGCGAGCATGCCGAGGACCAGGAAGACCAGGAGTGCGGGTATGCCGAAGCGATCGGATATCTTGCTGGCCGCTATGCTCAGGATAAGCAGAATGGATATGATGATGACAGCGGTTTCCATCTCACTTCGATCTTACTCGAATCAGCCGGTTTTGTGAAGGGTTTTACCCTGACCCGTTGGTGCCGGATCATCCCCTCTTCAGGTTCGCCCCCTGCCGCAGGAGCTCATCCTGCACGTCCTGTGCAGCCACTTCCCGGGGGGTGGTGGCGCCGCGTGACGCCAGTGCGGCACACACGCCGGCCGCCTGGCCGGTGGCCATGCAGATGGGCATCACCCGGTAGGAAGAATGCGCTTCGTGGGTGCCCGAGATGCACCTCCCGGCCACCAGGAGGTTGTCGACTCCGCGGGGGAGCAGGGAGCGCAGGGGGATATCGTACGATTCATCGGGCGGGAGGTACACCAGCACCGTGCCTTTGCCTTCCGGGTTGTGTACGTCGACGGGATAGGTGCCCCGGGCGATGGCATCATCGAATTTTCTGGCGCCCAGGACATCTTCGGCGGTGATCCGGTACTCACCGGTGATTCTCCGGCTTTCCCGGACGCCTATGGTGACTCCGCTCTGGACCATATACGCCTTCTCGAAGCCGGGCACATACTTCTTCATGAATGCCGCGATCTTCCGGTTCTGTCTCCTGCTTTCCATCTCGGCGCTGGTGAGGTCCCAGACATCGGTGCCCAGAACTTTGATGACCCGGGAGCAGTTGAAGTTCAGCTCGTTTTCGTGCGGCGTCCCGAAGATGAGGATGTCTTCACGAGGCAGATCGAGCTCGCCGTCTTCTTCGGCCTTTCTGACGAGATCCCAGAGGCCGTGGACCCCCAGCCACTGGTCGGGATGCCTTTTCACGTACGCCTCGAAGGCCGCCTTCCTGAATTCAACCATCCTGAAATAGAGCGTCATGGGCTGCACCAGACCGTCCTCCATCCGTCCCACCTCATATGGGGCGCCCGCCCGGGCGGCGATGTCACCGTCTCCGGTGCAGTCGATGATCACCTGCGCCCTGATCACCACGGGCCCTGACTTGGTCTCGAACACCGCGCCGCAGACCCGGTCTCCCTCCCGGAATACGTCGCTCGCGAATGAGTGGAGGAGAACCCGGACCCCGGCTTCATCGAGCATGTCGTCGGCAACGGTCTTGAACGCCTCCGGATCGAACGGGGCCGTATAGGAGGTCTCGGGCGAGGGGGGGAGAACCCCTCCGACGCGCACGAGCCGGGCCACCATCTCTCCGAGGACTCCGGATATCACTGTTTCTCCGGGACCGTGGTCAGTGGGAAAGAAGGTGAGCGAGCCCGGTTTTTCCCGGCGATGCCGCTGGGTGGAATACGATGAAAACGGGTTGACAAGGGCCGCGGTCGCATTGCCTCCGAGAAAGCCGTACCGCTCGGACACGATGACGTTCGCTCCCGCCTGTGCGGCCCCCAGTGCGGCCCCCAGTCCTGCGGGTCCGCCTCCGACAACGAGTATATCCGTCTCGGCAGCCATGATGGCATGACGGGGAGGCAGTATGATCGTGTTCGTGACGTCTGGGCGTTTCAGTGGAGGCATGAGTTGCCTCTTCGGTTTCCGGCTGATTGCATCATGGTGTTCCCTTCAGATTTTCAGGCTATTTTCATGCCCAGCCCTTCCTTGAGGAGCCGGACCGCGATGTCGTTGTTCATGAGGGCGCGCTTTTTCATTTCAGGAATCATGCCCTTGATATGATTTCTTAGCCTCTCCTTGGTATCCCAGAAGTGATCGATGTGGGCGATGAGTCTCCCGGCGCTCACCAGATTGAACGGCGGGGTTTCCATCTGAAGCTCCTTGAGGAAATTCAATACCTTTGAAGAGTACGGGAGGCCCAGGAAAGGGACGCCCTGCAGGGCTGCGAAGATGAGAAAGTGCAGCCGCATCCCCACAGCGAAATCAAAATGCCGCATGATATCCAGCAGCTGACCCGGAGTGTACTCTTCACGGAGTACGGAGCAGTACTGAGGCCTGAGCGTCTTGGCGATGACCGCGTGTGAGTGCTGCATATCCTGTTTCCCCCGCTCCATGGGGACGAATACTATGTTAGCCTCGAATCGGTCAATGATGAAATCCGCCGCGTTTGCCAGGAGCGAGTGATAAAATTCCGGGTCGATGTCCGGAGCGGCCGGCCCCGGCTCCCGCACAGACATTCCGACCAGGCTGCGTTTGCCTCCCATGTGCTCTTCCGTGAGCATGCCGCCGTCGACCGGCTGCGGTTTCAGGAGCAGGGCGGGATCCGCCGTGACGATAATCTCCTGCTCCACGCCGGCCTGCTCCAGGATTCTCTTGGCGCCCCGCTCTCTGACCGTCACCACCGCCGCCCGGTTCAGCGCTTCGCGCACCATGCCCTGGGTGGACCGGTCCGTGAGCGGCCCCGCGCTCACGGCGTACACCATGACCGGCACCCCGAGCTCATGCGCGATCATGACCTCTCTCAAGAATATCTTGGCCTCCTCGTCGTAGAGGATGCCTCCTCCCCCCAGGATGAAGAGGTCGAGGTTTCTGATTTCCGGAGCGACCTCACTCTTTGTCAGGTCCCTGACCGGCACGGACTTCTGGACGGGGTATCTCTGCAGCGTGTCTTCGGGATTGCGGGAAAACACAGTGATCTCGACCGGGATCGACTGTTTAAGGCTGGTGATGATGGTTTCGAGAATGGCCTCGTCACCCATGTTGAGGCCGCCGTAGGAACCTGATATGCCGACCCGGTATATTCTTTGCTCATCGGAATCCGTCATGGGCTTTCCCCTTCCTGACGTTGGTCTTTTCCCTGTCTCCTCCCCATGAGAAAGGACGAATCATCCGCGCCGACGTCCATAAGAACATAGTGCAATACGGGAAAGATAAGTCAAGGAGCGGGTTTCGGGCAGGCCGCTCCAGCCTGCGGTCTTGTTTTCAAGTTTTCGGGTGCCCTGACGGCCTGCACCTGGTATAATAGCAAAAACCAACACTTATGGGGGGGATGGCATGCTGACCGTGGTAGCTGTAATGAAGGCGAAAGAGGGGAAGGAAAAGGACATGGAAGAAGCGATCAAAGCGCTGGTGCCACAGGTCCAGACCGAGCAGAAAACCCTGGTGTACACCGTGCATCGGGGCCGTAAGGCTCCGGGAAAGTTTCTCTTCTACGAGCGGTACCCTGACAAGGACGCCCTCAATGTGCACGGTGCCACTCCCCATTTCGCCGAATTCTTCGGCAAGATTGCCCCGCTGCTCGACGGCAATCCAACCATAGAGGTGTACGAGGATCTCGCCGCCATCACGCCGAAAGGCTGACATCCGCACTGTCGAACGGCGGCCCCGGGAGACAGAGGCTCTCTCAAGGCCGCCGGCTCCACCTTCACGGTGAGGAGATGCGCTCATTTTCCATGATCGAGCGCCTTCCTCGCCTCTTCTCTGGTTTCGTAGATGTGCGGGGCGAGCTTCCGCTTCTTCAGGGCGTCGCCCAGCTTCAGGCGCAGAAAGGTGTTCGTGGTGTAGCGCGTCACGCCTGTGTAGAACGCGTCCACGAGTCGTTTGACCATGTCCGTATAGTCATCCACAAGCTCGGGCGGGATATCGAAGTTGTCGTAGTTCACGATGGTGTAGACCTTTCTCTGTAAAGGGGAAAGGATGTGCGACACCATTTCTTCCACAACCTGGATGTCTTCCCGGGCCCTGATCCTGTAGCCTTCGAAATTGACGAAGAAGAGCTCTTCTTCGGAGTCATAGATGAGCCGCTCCTCAAGAGTGAGCCCGAAGATCTCCTCCCTGAGGTTCATGGGCTCGTGTTTGAATATCCGGGCATCCATGAGCCTGGGCTGTTCCTTGATGACCGGAGCGAATTCCATACGGGCCAGGATGTCCCTCTCGATGTCGATGCCCGGAGCCACCTCCACGAGCTCCATGCCGTCCTTCGTCAGTGCGAAGACGCAGCGCTCGGTGATGTAGTACACCGGCTGGTCGGTCATGACCGCGTAGCGCCCGCTGAAGGTGACATGCTCAACCTCCCTGAGGAACTTTTTCCGGGATCCTTCCTGCCTGATTTTCAGAAGGCCGTCGTTGACCGACACCTTCAGGCCGTCGGCGGTGAAGGTCCCCATGAACACCACTTTCCGGGCGTTCTGGCTGATGTCGATGAAACCCCCCGCCCCTGCAAGCCTGTCGCCGAATTTGCTCACGTTGAGATTTCCCTGCTCATCGGCCTGGGCCAGCCCGAGAAAGCAGCAGTCGAGCCCGCCCCCGTCATAGAAATCGAACTGATAGGGCTGATCGATGATGCAGTCTGCATTGACGGCCGCACCAAAGCTCAGGCCCCCCGCCGGAAGCCCGCCGATGATCCCGGGCTCGGCCGTAAGCGTGATGTACTCGAGGACCTTCTCCTCATGCGCGATGCTGGAGATTCCCTCCGGCATGCCGATGCCGAGATTGATGACGCTGTTGCCCTTGAGCTCGAAGGCGGCCCTGCGGGCGATGATCTTGCGGGCGCATGTGTCCATGACCGGGAGCGACTCCATGGGGACCCGCACCTCGCAGCTGTAATAGGGATTGTACTGGACGTCGAAGGTCTGCCAGTGGTTTTCGGGTCGCGAAACGACAACACAGTCCACCAGAATGCCCGGGATCTTGACCTGGCGGGCGTTCAGCGATCCGCTCTCAGCGATACGCTCCACCTGGACGATAACGAATCCTCCCGAGTTCTTGGCAGCCATGGCAATAGAGAGGGCTTCCTGGGTGAGTGCCTCCTTCTCCATAGTGATGTTGCCGTCCGTGTCAGCGGTCGTTCCGCGAAGAATCGCCACATTGACGGGAAAGGTCTTGTACGCGAGGTAATCCCTGCCATCAAAGCTCACGATCTCCACCAGATCCTCTTCTGTGACCTCGTTGATCTTGCCGCCTCCGAAACGGGGGTCCACATAGGTCCACATGCCGTTGGTGGTCAGCGTGCGGGGTTTGTGAGCCGCGATGTCCCGAAACATGTGGGAGATGACTCCCTGGGGGAGATTGTAGGCCTCGATCTTGTTCTCTACGGCGAGCCTGCCGAGCTTGGGGGCGAGGCCCCAGTGGCCGCCCACGACGCGCCGGACAAGGCCCTCGTGGCCGAAGCGGTTGAGCCCCCGCTCCCTGCCGTCGCCCTGGCCTGCGGCATATATCAGGGTCAGGTTCCTGGGCCTGCCTGTTTCGAGATAAATTTCCTCGATCTTTCTCAAGACTTCTTCAGGAACGCCGATGCTCACGAAACCGCCGGTAGCGATTGTGTCTCCGTCCTGTATGGCCCGCACCGCATCTTCCGCAGACACGACTTTGCCTCTGCGCATGCGCGAGGGGGGCAGGGAGGAGAGCATCGGGTGAGTGCTGGAATTCCTTGGTGCCATGATTTCCTCCTGTCTGATTTCCTGGTTTGCCGAAATGGTAATGGAGTTGCCGAACCCCGCCCCATAGGTGGCTTCATTTTCGGCCTTTGTCAAGAGGAGGGTTCTCGCTGGATCAGGTTTGTATCGTGGAATCGTGCGCTTGCTTCCGCAAAAAAAGACCGGGAGGCGGTTGCAGTCGGATATGCGTACGAGCAACGCGGGACGGGCTGAGAACCCTCGGACCGCAACCGGCGTTCGGAAAAAATCAGCTTAAAAAACCGCCCCGCCGCCTGGGCCCGACTCTGTTCAGAAGATTACCGCGGACAGATAGCCCACGACCGATGAGTTGTCACCGGTGATGTTTCCGGAGTGCGTGTATGTGAGCACCCTTGATCGTGTCCGGGAAAGGGCCTGTGCATACAGGAGCGCCGTCAGTATGGGTCCGCCTCCGCACGCTTCGCTCGCCGAAGTTTTGAGGTCTCGGCTCAGGCCCTCGACATCGAACCATTCTATGGCCCGGGCCACTCTCGCATCCATCGCTTCGGCGGTGCGGGCGGGGTGGAAGTGGGACAGGTCCGAGCTGGCCACGATCAGGACATCGTCGCGGCTTCCGATAGCCTGGCTCAGCGCGCCGGCGAGCTCACGGCAGACATCGAGGTCCTGCCGGCCCATGATCAGCGGGCAGAGTCTGAACGCCGGAAGCACGACTTGGAGAAAGGGCAGCTGGATCTCGAGTGCATGCTCCGAGTCGTGGGGGGCTGTGTTGTTCGTGAAGACCCCGGAAGAGGCCGCGAGTTTTCCGCAGAGCTCCTTGTCCACCTCCAGCGCGCCCAGAGGTGTTTCGAAGGCGCCGGATCCCCACACCGAAACAGCGGGAAAATAGGCCCGGTGGGACGGGCTGATGACCACCACAGTGGAGTACTCATGGCCGCAGAGGCACTTGTATGCATATGCCGCAGTCTGCCCTGAGTAAATGTAACCGGCATGAGGGCTGATGATCGCAAGGGGCTTTCCGGGAATTTCACCGATTTCCGCCCGGTCGAGATAGCCCTCGATGTTTCTTTTCAGGGCATCGGGATCGCTTGGGTACCAGCTCCCGGCAATGACCGGCTTTCTGACATGGGCGCTCATAGGCATACCTCCCTCTGGCGCCGGGATCGAAAACCCCTGCCGGCCTGATGCAGGTACTTCCCTCGCCTGCGGGGCCTGTCGCATGCAAAAGGGGGGAAACCAATGGAGATTCAAAGCAGTATCCCCCCGACAAACCTCAGCAGGGGTCTCCTTCCTGAGGCGGCATCAGCTTACTTGTTTCTCTTATGATTAAGGAAACAGAGGCAGGGAGTCAATGCCTTCGAACTCTGGAAGGCCGAACATGAGGTTCATATTCTGAATCGCCTGGCCGGAGGCCCCCTTGGTGAGGTTGTCGATTGCGCTCACGATGACGGCCCGGCCGGTCTTGCCGCCCACGGCAAGGCCGATGAAGCAGTTGTTCGTACCGCGGACGTCTTTGGTGGACGGGAAATCGGATGCCAAGACGTGGACGAACCTCGAGCCCTCATAAAACGCACGCAGACAGTCCTTCAGCGCGGCCTCGTCCGCTATGGCCTTGACGTAGATCGTGGAAAGCATGCCCCGGGAGATGGGTATCAGGTGGGGGGTGAACTCGATATGAACCTCCGACCCTGCGGCTTTTGCAAGTTCCTGCTCCATTTCCGGGATATGGCGGTGCGAGCGCCCCACCTTATAGGCCGAGAAGGATTCTCCGGATTCACAGATGTGGGTCTTCAGGCTCAGGCCCCTGCCTGCGCCTGATACGCCGCTCTTGCTGTCTGCAATGATTCCTTCAGCCTCGATGAGGCCCTCCTTCAGGAGCGGGATGAGAGGAAGCAGGATGCTGGTCGGGTAGCAGCCGGGATTCGCAACGAGCGAAGCCCCCCCGATCTCCTCGCGGTACACTTCGCACAGGCCGTACACGGCCCTTTCCAGGAGCGCCGGAGACGTGTGCTCGCCGTACCATTCCCGGTAGGTCTCGAGGCTGGCGATGCGGTAATCCGCGCTCAGGTCCACAACCCTGACTGATTCCAGGATCCGCGGAATATACTCCATGCTGGTGCCGTGTGGAAGGCAGCTGAATACGATGTCGCAGCGATCCTTGATAGCGGACTCATCGAAGTCTTCGAGCCCTATGTCGAAGGTGCCCCGGAAAAAGGGAAAAACCTCGGAGATTCTCTTGCCGTTGTACTGACGGGAAGAGCAGTAGGTGATCCTGGAGTCCCGGTGATTGTGAAGGAGCCGGATGAGCTCCGCCCCGGTGTACCCGGTGGCCCCCAGGATCCCTATCGACAGCGGCAAGGTCGTTACCTCTTGGAGAACTGAGGTCTCTTTCTGGCCTTGTGAAGCCCGAATTTCTTGCGCTCGACCATCCTCGGGTCTCTGGTGAGGAAACCTGCGGACTTGAGCCGGGGACGGTACTTCTCCACATCGAATTCTGAAAGCGCCCGGGAGATGCCGTGCCGGATTGCCCCTGCCTGGCCCGATATGCCGCCTCCGCTCACAGTCGAATATACGTTGAACTGCCCCCGCGTTTCGGTGAGATCGAAGGGCTGCTGGGCGAACATGACCAGTGTCTCCCTGCCGAAATATTCGTCCAGAGGTTTGCCGTTGACCGTGAACTCTCCCGTTCCGGGGGATATCCAGACCCGCGCTGTAGCGTTCTTCCTTCTGCCGGTGGCATAGATCCTTTGAACTGCCATATGTCGTTCCTTTACAGATTAATCTCTTGGGGCTTCTGCGCCTCGTGGGGATGCGTTTCGCCGGTGTATACCTTGAGCTTCTTGAACATGCTCCTGCCGAGGCTGTTTTTGGGAAGCATCCCCTTGACCGCGTGCCGGATGATCTCTTCCGGGTTCTTCTCCATGACCTGCCGGGCGGTCCGGGATTTGAGCCCGCCCATATACCCGCTATGGCGGTAGTAGACCTTTTGTTCCAGCTTCCTGCCGGTAAGCTTGACCTTTTCCGCGTTTATGACGACTACGAAGTCTCCCACATCGGTGTGCGGCGTGTAGGTGGGTTTTGTCTTTCCCCTCAGAATGGACGCCACGTCTGCAGCGAGCCGGCCAAGGACTTTGTCCTTGGCGTCGACGAGCACCCAGTTTCTCTCGATCTCATCCTTCTTTGCGATGAACGTACTCATAGACATTACTCCTTAAGCCCTAAATAGGGCTCGGATATAGCCGAAATCAGATGCGGATGTCAAGCACAGATCGAAAAGAATATCCCTTTAAAAAAACGGTCTTCTTATGGGAAGGCATCAGATTTCGTTCCCGCACTCCGTGCTCTTCCCGCCTTGAATGCGGGATAACACGGTTGAGGGCCTGTGGCAAGCGGCCAAGTTTCCGGATGGTCGTACGGCCGGATATGAAGAGGCCGCCGGAGCACAGACGGCTGTGTGAAGAGCGGTGCTGAAATGATCATCGTCAAGCCGGTGAAAAACGAGAGCCTTATCCGGACGCTGAAATTCATGCTCTCTATTTGGGATCTTGACAGGGCAAACGTTTTTTTGTGATGTAAAAATATGAGGATCGATGCCGTAGTTACTGCCGGTGACGGGAAGGCCGCCCGCAGGCTGTTCAAGAAGAACAAGGCCCTTCTGGATGTCGCCGGGAAGCCCATTATCCGCCACATCGTCGAAACGCTCCTCAAATGCGACGAGATCGACCGCATCGTGGTGGTCGGGCCTCGGGAGGAGTTTCTCGAGGTGATCGGCGACCTCGATGTGGACATCGTCCAGCAGAAGAGGAGCCTTGCGGAGAACGGATGGGAGGGCTTCCTCCATACGATTCCCGAATTCCGTTCACAGGGGCTCTGCACAGAGGAGATCATCGAGAAGTACCGGGACAAGTATGTCCTCTTTCTTTCGGGCGATATCCCGCTCATATCCGTTCGGGAGATCAAGGAATTTCTCTCCAAGTGCGATATGGAGCGCTATGATTACATCGCGGGCGCGACATCGGAGGAGATCCTGAAGCTGTTCGGGCCGCGGAAGGGAAAGCCGGGAATCAAGATGGCCACCTTTCGTATGCGGGACGGCAACCTGAGGCAGAACAATCTGCACATGGCGAGGCCCTTTGTCCTGATCGAGAGCATCGATCTGGTGCTCAAGGCGTACGAGTACCGGTATCAGAAAGAATTCGTCAACATCATCCGGTCTCTGTTCGAGATCGTCAGGCTCGGCAGGAAGAGCCTGGCGCAGACTCTCGGCATATACCTCCTCCTCCAGATTTCGGCAGGGCTTTCCGCCCTGGGCTTCGAGAGAGCGGCCCGTATAGCGAGCTGGCCCGTGACAAGGGCGCGGATGGAACGCCTGATCTCAAACCTCCTGAACACCAGATTCAGAATCGCGGAAACGACGGTCGGAGGCGCCGCGCTGGATGTGGACAATGAGAAGGATTACATGACGCTTTCCATCATGTACAAAGACTGGATGAACCAGATCGCTCAGGGAAATCACCACTTGGCGTAGTGGTCCTCGGTAAATCCCGGGCACGACTGCACAAAAATCATCTCCCCCTCGTCAGTTTTCAGTGTGCCTTCGAAGATTCCGAGCATCTGGGTAAACCGGGAAGCCAGGAAAAAGGCGTTGATCTTCTCTTCCCTTTGCGCCTCGGGGTAGAACACCAGGTCCACTTTCCTGTCGCCCGAGCGGATGTGCCAGGGCGCGGACAGGTCGTCCGGATCGTAGTCGAAGTCCACCAAGTCGACCTTGGTCATGATGCCGCCGACCCAGAAGGCGTTTTCCGTGAAGCTCGTTTCATTGACCCCGCAGGAGAGATTGAGGCCCAGACTCCTGCCGTCGTCGAGGCTTGATGCCGTTGCGGCCCAGTTCCAGCAGGTCTGTCTTCTCATGAACCCGCATGTCCAGTCGGAAAGCGCCCAGTAGGCGGGGGAAGACAGGTCATACTGGCCGGTTCGACAGGATATCGTCCCCTTGACCTTTACCGGGCTGGTCTTCTGCGTGTACACCCATCCCCGATATCCTGCACGGGTGCAGATCCTCAATGGGGAGGTCGTGTTGGTGTCTATGGAAACATCGATCGAGATATCATTGCCAAGAGCCTTCAGAGAATCCTTTCGCATCTCGATGATGAGGCCGCCCGTGTTGAAGAAGCTCCTGGGCTTTTCAGGCAAGGGGTCGATGGATGTGCCGGACAGAGGATGACCCATGGCCTTGGCCTCCATGATCTCGCCGGTCTGCCGGTCGTAAATGTACATGAAGCCGTTTGAGAGGTACTTGAGATCGACCACGGCGACACCTGCCATGAGCTCGGGCCCGATGATGCCCATGAAGTGGAACTGGTTGGCCAGGAGGCGTCTGAGAAAGTGCGGCAGGCGCATTCCCATGGGGGTCTCCAGACGATAGTCCGCATAGTTGATCCTGTGAACCGGCTCGTTGTAGATGCCGCACTTTACGAGGCCTCTTCCGTTGACCAGTGTGTCCATGGGAACCTCCTCGAACTGATTATAGATACACGTAAATCAAGTGATGCTGTATGATTAAAGATAACCGAAATTCAGGCTGTGTCCAGTGATTTTTTATTCGAGGTAATCTTCGAATCCCGGGGTGTCGGATTTCAGGGGCTTGCCGGATACGGGCGAGATTTTCCCGCTCAGCTCGGTGGTCTGCTGCTCCATGTAGTCTTCGAACCCCGGAGTCGTATCTTCCACCGGAAACGCCGTGCGCCCGGAAGGCGAAGGCGCTTGCCGGCGGGCTTCCTCAGTATAGTCCTCGAATCCGGCGGCGGTCTGAGGGGTTGTCTTGACATGCTCTTGAGTATCCGGCTTTTCCGCTTCAGGGGTGTGATGCAGATCGAGCATCTTCTCGTTCTTGACATAGCTGGTTTCAACCACGTCCGAGATTTCGAGCATCTTCTTGACGATGTTCTTGATCTTGATGGCCTCGGTCTTGATCTCCTGGAGATGGGCCATCACCGATTTGTTCGGATTGGCTTCCTTGACGAGCATATCGAGCTTGAGAAGAATCGTGGTGAGCGGGGTGTTGATCTCGTGATTGGCCGCGATGGCCGTCTTGGACACGGCTGCTAGTCTCTGGGCCTTGATGCTCTTTGTAATGAGCATCGCCCTCTGGATGGCCTGAGCCCCCACCTCCGCCACGGTCCTGAGCAACAGGAGCCTCTGGTTGATTTCCTCCTGGCCGGCGCCTTCCTGAGGCATGGCCTCCAGAACGCCGATGACGGTGTTGTCGACCTTCAGCGGGGCGTAGATGAAATTGACCGCCTTCGGGTAGACGGCATTGGACCTGTCCAGGAGCTCCTTGGTGGTGCTCGCCATCCCGCTCCGGGTGTGGGGGGCGTTGTTGAGCCAGAACGATTCGGTGATCATGATTCTCAAGTTGCTCAGGCGCATGATGCAGCGGGTTTTTTTTGCCTCGAGGATGGTGAGTGCATTGGAGGTGAGGATGGTGATGATGTCCGAAAGCTTCATGGATGACTGGAGCTGGCTGCTCATCTGGTTGAGGCTGGAGAGTTCCACGGTCCTCCGCTCAAGCGCCATCTTCTTCTGCTCGAGGTCCAGGCTCAGCTTGCCAAGCTGAGCGTTTGCAAACTGGAGCACCTCGAAATAGGTTTTGGGCTCGGCTCTGGGGATCCCCATCTCATCGCTGATGCTCGATATGCTGTCTTTCAGCGTCAGTGAGATTTCCTGTATGTCGTGACTGCTCAATCCGAGGCCGCTCAGGACAGTCGGATCCACAAAGCCCCGGTCGGTCTGCCCGAGGCCGAGCCCCAGATGGTTTGTCACGATGTCCGCCACGTGGACGATGGCGCAGAGTTTTCTGGTTTCCTCGTCGTTGCCCGCTTCGACGATAGCGTGATGGTATCCTACGGTTTTGCATAAGAGTGCGGGAAGATTCCATTTTTCCATGAGATATTTACCGAGCGTTGCGTGATCCACGCCGACGATGCTTCTCTCCACCTCTATGATGTCGGAGTTGGCGCGGTTCATGACCTCCAGCACTTCACGATATTCCCCATTCTTGCATATGAGCTGGTCGGCCACCACTTTGCCCAGATCGTGCAACAGCCCTGCGATGAAGGCGTCCTCCGCGGCGGGAGGGGAGATCTTGCTCGCGATCGACTTTGCGCAGACAGCACAAGCGATACTGTGCTGCCAGAACTTGTAGAAGTCCAGATTGCGTTTTTCTTTTTCGTTGAAAAGATTGATGACGCTGATGCTGAGCACGATACTCTTGAGCACGTTGAAGCCCAGCAGCACCACCGCCCCGCGTATTGTCGATATCTCCTTGATTCTCCGGTAGAAGGGCGAGTTCGCCACCTTGAGCACCTTGACGGCGAGAGCCTGGTCCCTCTCCACCATCTGGGCGATCTGGCGCGCATTCACCCGTGCGTCCAGTGTCCTCTCCATGATCGTGGTGGCGATGGAGGGCAGAGTGGGAATCTCCCCCAGGTTTTCCAGAAGGGATTCTATCTCGTCGTGGGTGACTTTCTTCATTCAAGGTCTTATCGATAAAAGCCGTTCCAATCTTGAGTCCGCATATCGAAATATGGTACTCAAATCCGAATGGCGGCGCACCGTGACAATACGCAAAGGATATACGTGGGGCCGGTCCCCGTGGGCGGCGGAGCTCCGGTCACCATCCAGTCCATGACCAACACCCTTACCCGGAACGCCGAAATGACCGTAGCCCAGATACGCGCCCTCGAGAAGGCAGGGTGCGACATCGTGCGCGTCAGTGTTCCGGATGAGGAGTCTGCCAAAGCATTCCGCGAGATAAAGCTCTCGGCTCGTATCCCGGTCATTGCCGACATTCATTTCGATTACCGGCTCGCAATAGCCGCCATCGAAAACGGTGCGGACGGCATCCGGATCAATCCCGGCAATATCGGCGGCCGCGAAAAGGTGAAGGCGGTTGCGCGCTGTGCGATTCAGGCCGATATTCCCATCCGGGTCGGAGTGAACCTGGGCTCGGTGAAGAAAAAACTCCTCAAAGCCCACGGGGAAGACCGGGTGGGCGCTCTGGTGGAGAACGCCGGAGAGTACGTGCGCATGCTCGAGGACATGGGCGTGAGCTCCATGAAGGTTTCGCTCAAGTCCTCGGATGTGCTGGAGACGATCGACGCATACCGCAGATTCTCCCGGATAAGCCGGTGGCCGCTGCACCTGGGGGTGACCGAGGCCGGCACGCTCTTCTCTGGACTCATCCGGTCTTCGGCGGGGATCGGTGCTCTGCTGTTGGAGGGGATCGGTGATACGATACGCGTGTCTCTCTCCGCGGACCCGGTCCAGGAAGTCGCGGCCGGGAGGGTTCTCCTGGAGGGCATCGGGCTCAGAAAGGAGGGGGTCAGAGTGATCGCCTGCCCCACCTGCGCCCGTACGAACGCGGATGTCGCATCGATTGCCATGGAGGTCGAGGATGCCCTGAAGGAAGTGAAGGCGCATCTGGTGGTCGCGGTCATGGGGTGCGTGGTGAACGGGCCCGGTGAGGCGAGGACCGCCGATCTCGGGGTTGCCTGCGATACAAACGGCGCCGTGCTTTTCGTCCACGGGAAGCCCGTGAGGCGCATATCGGCCGCCGAGATAACTCAGACACTGATAGATGAGGTTGAAAAGGAGATCGCTTGATGAAATTATCGTCGCTGTTCCTGCATACACTCAAGGAAGACCCCAGGGAGGCCGAGGTCATAAGCCACAAACTGATGCTGAGGGCCGCCATGATCAAGAAACTGGCCTCGGGCATCTACTCATATCTTCCCTATGGGCTCAAGGCCTTGAGAAAGGTGGAAAACATCATTCGCGAGGAAATGGATGCGGCCGGCGCACAGGAGGTCCTGATGCCTGCAGTCCAGCCTGCGGAGATATGGAAGGAGAGCGGCAGGTGGGAATTCTACGGCAAGGAGCTCCTCAGGTTCACCGACCGCAAGGGCGGGGAGTTCGCCATGGGCCCCACTCACGAAGAGGTCATCACCACCATCGTCCGCGACGAGATCCGCTCCTACCGCGACCTTCCCATCAACCTCTATCAGATCCAGACAAAGTTCAGGGACGAGATCAGGCCCCGGTTCGGCATCATGCGCGCCCGGGAATTCATCATGAAGGACGCCTATTCGTTCGACACCGATGACGAAGGAGCGGGGAGGAGCTACGATGCCATGTTCCGGGCGTACGAGCGCATTTTCACAAGGTGCGGATTGAAGTTCAAGGCAGTTGAGGCGGATTCCGGACCCATCGGCGGCAACTACTCCCATGAGTTCATGGTGCTCGCCTCGACAGGCGAGGATGTGATCCTGAGCTGCTCTTCGTGCAGTTATGCCGCGAACCTCGAGAAGGCGGAGATCGCCGCCCCGGTTTCGCCGGCCCTGCGGGACGCCCCCGAAGGCAGGCCTGAGAAGGTGCACACTCCGGATGCGCGCACCATCGAGGAGGTCTGCGAGTTTCTGGGGGTCACCCCTCAGGATCTCGTAAAAACGCTGATATATATCACCGACAGAGGGGTTGTTGCCGCACTGGTGAGGGGAGACCACGAGGTGAACGAGGCGAAGCTCAGGCGCGCGGCAGGTTGTGAGACCCTGGAGCTGGCCGACGAGGCGGTTATCGAGAAGTACACCGGCGCTCCACGGGGCTTCGCCGGACCCGTGGGCCTGGAAGTGCTCGCCATTGCGGACTTCGGGCTTCTGGAATCGGGGCCGTTCGTGACAGGGGCCAACGAACAGGACTATCACCTGAAGAATGTCTGGCTCTCCCGGGATGCAAAGATCGACGTCATTGCCGACATCCGTAACGCGCAGGAGGGAGACCCGTGTCCCCGGTGCGGCACAGGCATGCTGGAGGCCATCCGGGGCATCGAGGTAGGGCATATCTTCAAGCTGGGAACCAAGTACTCCCAGGCCATGAACGCGATGTTTCTGGACGAGAGCGGAGAGCACAGGCCGATTATTATGGGCTGCTACGGCATCGGCGTGGGCCGTGTTCTGGCTGCCGCCATCGAGCAGTACTCCGATGAGCACGGGATCGTGCTGCCCGTTCCGCTGGCCCCATACCAGGTTCTGGTTCTTCCAGTGAGTGTGAATGAAGAGGAAGTCGTGAGCATATCATCTAAACTGTATGAAGAGCTCAAGGCCCGCGGGGTGGACGCCCTCATCGACGATCGGGACGCGCGTCCCGGAGTGAAGTTCATGGATGCGGACCTCATCGGCGTACCATACCGGATCACGGTGGGGATGCGGGGGCTCAAGGAAGGGGTCGTCGAAATAAAAGAGCGGGCGAGCGGGGCTGTGGAAAAGGTGAAGATCGGGGAAGCAGTGGATTATTGCCTGTCGAAGCTCGAAAATACAGGAAACGATTATTGACGGTACGGATCAACGACATTCTTGAAGAAGTTTCCGCATATGTTCCCGATGCGGACACCAGGATTATCGAGAAGGCATACGTGTTCTCGGCAAGGGTTCACCAGGGGCAGACGCGCCTGAGCGGTGAACCCTACCTGAACCACCCCCTGGAGGTCGCACACCTCATCGCCCAGATGCATCTGGATGTCACCGCGGTCGTAGCCGCATTGCTTCATGACGCCATCGAGGACTCGCTGACCCGGGTGGAAGACATCTCGAAAGAATTCGGCGAAGAGGTCGCCCAGGTGGTTGACGGTCTCACCAAAATCTCCAAGATCGACTTCCGCTCCGAGGAAGAACAGCAGGCCGAGAATTTCCGCAAGATGATCCTCGCCATGAGCAAGGACTTGAGGATCCTCCTGATCAAGCTCACCGACCGGCTGCACAACATGCGCACCCTGCAGTATCACAACCCCAAAGCGCAGGAGAGGATCGCAAGGGAGACACTGGAGATCTATGCGCCCCTGGCCAACAGGCTCGGCATCCACTGGCTCCAGATAGAACTGGAGGAGCTGAGTCTCAAATATCTCGACCCCGCCGGGTACAAGACGCTGAAATCGAAGCTCGACGCCATCGAAAAGGAAAAGGAACCGTACCTGAAGAACGTGATGGATCAGATTCAACAGCGGATCGAAACCGTTGAGATCAGAGCGGAGGTCAAGGGCAGGATCAAGCATGTCTACAGTGTCTATCAGAAGCTGAAGAAGCAGGGCATCCCCTTCGAGGACGTATACGACGTCATGGGGGTCAGGATCATCGTTTCGAGCGTGGCCGAATGCTACGAGACGCTGGGGATCATCCATTCCATCTGGAAGCCTATACAGTCACGCATCAAGGATTTTATCGCCATGCCCAAGGCGAACATGTACCAGTCGCTCCATACGACCGTGTTCGGGCCCGGAGGCGAGAGGATCGAAATACAGATCCGCACCCGGGAGATGGATTTCATCGCTAACGAGGGCATAGCGGCGCACTGGCGGTACAAAGACGGAAGGCCGATCAGCGAGCAGGACGGCGAAAAACTCTCCTGGCTCAGGCAGCTGCTGGAGTGGCAGAAGGAGCTCAAGGATCCGCGCGAATTTCTCCAGAGCGTGAAGATCGACCTGTATCCGGAAGATGTCTATGTATTCACTCCAAAGGGAGAGGTGAAGCGGTTCCCTGTGGGTGCAACCCCTCTGGACTTCGCCTATAGTGTGCATACACAGCTGGGAAATCAGTGCATGGGAGCCAAGGTGAACGGAAAGATCGTGCCCCTGCGCTACAAGCTCAACAGCGGCGACGTGGTCGAGATCCTGCGGTCGTCCAAGCAGCACCCGAGCAAGGACTGGCTCCGCATCGCCAAGACCTCCCGGGCCAAGACCAAGATCAAGTCCTGGCTGAGGACTCAGGAGAACGAACAGAGTATAGCCCTCGGAAGGGAGATTCTCGAAAAGAGGATCAAAAGCCTTCGCTTGGGCAAGGATGTGGATTACGATGTCCTGGCCAAGGAATTCTCCTTCAACGATACACAGGATTTCTTCATGGCGATCGGGTTCGGCAGGCTTTCGGCAAACCAGGTTATCCACAAGATCGCCCCGGAAGAACAGAAGAGAGCCCCGAAGCCGGCTGACCGGAAGAAAAGGCAGGAGCCCTCGGGCATCGTGGTCAAGGGTGTGGAAGACCTCCTGGTGCGCTATGCGAAGTGCTGCCGGCCAATCCCCGGAGACGACGTGGTCGGATTTATTACCCGGGGCAGGGGCATCACGGTGCACCGCGGCAACTGTCCGTATGTCTCGGAGGTCGATCCGCGGCGTCTCATATCCGTCGAGTGGGACAAGAACTTCTCAGAGAGCCGCGAGATAGAGTTCACGGTGATGTGCGCGGACAAGCCGGGCATGCTGGGCTCCATCACCGCGGCAATCGGGACCCGCAATGTCAACATCACCAATATGAAGGCCTATCCAGTGGCCAACGGGAGCTCGATGTGTGTCTTCAGGGTGACGGTCAGGAGCCTGGATGAGCTCAGGGAGCTCTTCAGCGACATCCGGAAGCTCAAGGGCGTCGAGAAAATCGAGCGCCACTGATCTTTCGTGCGTTTCAGAGCTGAGCCCTGATTCTTTCGATGATCCTGCTCTCGATGACGCCTTTCGATATACACTCGTGCCACTGCTGGGAAACGTTCCGGTCATAGGCCTCGATGTGCGCGGTGACGCGGGTCTTTGTGCTCATATCGTTGACGGGCGTGACCAGGATGCTCAGGGTATACCCGGCCTGTGACCAGATCGCGAGCCTCGTGGCCGAGGGCTTCTCCGCGATTTTTTCGAGCTCGTGGTGCGCCTGAGGGCCGACGGAATAGTTGACGAATTTTGTTCGGATTACTCCCCTGCTCTTGTCCATGGAATCGATGGGGATCGATTCCTCCTTCAGGGTCGTGATGACGGTATCCCAGACCTTATCGAAACGGGCGAGGTAAAACGCCGTATCGTCATGAAGCGCAGGCGCCTGCTTGGACGCGGCCGCGCAGCCTGTCAAAAGCAGTGCCGCCAATACAACCGACAGGAAATGCCTCTTGTTCATTGATTGTCTCCCCATTGCAATAAAGGCCGCACGGAATCAATTTCCGGGCGTATACGGATGAATTATAGCAGAGAAGCCGTGGAAATACACCTGCATTTTGTGGTATCATGCACCTGTGCAGTATAAGGTCCGAACAGGTGTGGAGATTTCTTTTCAGCTCAATGAAAAAGGATGGAGCTTTTTAAACCCCATCCCGCTTGTCGTACCGTACGACACCGAAGAAATCGGCTGTCTTCCTGAAAGCAGCGCCGCGGTTCAGACGGCGTGCTTTTCCACCCTTCCGGATTTGATGCATTGAGTGCAGACGATGATTCTTCTTGCGCCCTGCGTTGAAGCGACCCGCACCCTCTGCAGGTTCGGAAGCCAGATCTTGCGCGTCTTGTTCTGCGCATGAGAAACATTGTGCCCTATTTGCGGGCCCTTGCCGCAGATCTCACACTTTCTCGACATTACTTTGGGATCTCACTTTCTTCGTCTATTGTTCGATTTGGTGCCGAAGCCGGGATTTGAACCCGGACGGGCGTAGCCCACCACCCCCTCAAGATGGCGTGTCTGCCAAATTCCACCACTTCGGCGTAATCTGCCATGTGTTAATAACAACCAAAGTTCACAGTGTCAATATGGAAAATAACCTCTGATATCGGCCTTCTTTCCCTGTCACTGCGGCCACAAAGAGAGAATTCTGCCCGGGATTGACGGAGAGGGCTCCGTAACTGTCTTCGGTATGCGATATATGTTGATTATTGATATTTTTCATGATTTAGAATTGAATCTTACATGCTGCGCACTATTAGAGATTGTATCACCGGGAAACCGGCCGGCTTGACATTGCAGGGGAAGCCATGATCAGGAATAATTATTATTTACCATCGAGAGGAGAGAGGTGATATGACCAGGAGACTTGAAGTGTACAAATGCGAAGTGTGCGGGAACATTGTGGAAGTGATCCATGAGGGAAAAGGCGAGCTGGTCTGCTGCGGCAAGCCCATGAAGCTCTTCACCGAGAACACCGTTGATGCAGCCTATGAAAAGCATGTCCCCGTAATTGAAAAGACCGCCGAAGGCTACCGCGTGAAGGTGGGCAGTGTGACCCATCCCATGGAAGAGAAACACTATATCGAGTGGATCGAGCTCGTGGCTGACGGCCGTGCGTACCGCGCCTTCCTCAAACCAGGCGATGCTCCCGAGGCGGTTTTCTGTATCGACGCCGGGCAGGTTACGGCACGGGAGTACTGCAACCTTCACGGACTCTGGAAATCGGACATCTAGGGCAAAGAGCATACGGCGTCGCTCCGGCGGGACACATTCGACCACGATTCCGTCGGAAGGCGACGGATTTGGAGGAAAGTCTATGCAGACAATATTCAATGCAGCCGAGATCTTCGAAATGGCTATCGCTATCGAGCGAAAAGGGAGGACGTTCTATTTGAACGCCTCCAAATCGTTTGACGAACCCGGAATAAAATCGCTCCTCAAGGGGCTCGCCGAGATGGAGAAAGAGCATGAGGAAGTATTTCTCTCTCTGAAAGAGAAGCTGATTCCCGACGAGGGCTACGTGCAGGGGTACGACCCGGACAATGTGGCGGTTTCGTACGTGCGGGCGATGACCAGCGGGGAAGTGTTCGACAAAAACATCACCTTTGAGGGAGGTGAGAGCATCGAGGAGGTTCTGAAAAAGGGGATCCAAGCGGAAAAGAACTCGATCATCTTCTATGCCGGACTCAAAGGGCTCGTGCCTGAGGATCTGGGCCGTGCAAACGTGGACAGGATTATCCGGGAGGAGATGAAGCATATCGTGCTCCTGACCGAGAAGCTCGCATCTCTCAAGGGTTGAGGAAGAGCATGCAAGGATACGGCGGATGTGCTGACCTGTCTGAAGGGCATGAGGCTGGAGCCCTCAGGGAAGCCGAATCCGTTTTTGCACAGATCGGACGGGTGAGAGCCCGATACGGATCGGAGACTCGGTCGGAGCATGACGACCCAGATGCTCCGGGCTCTTCGGAATGACGGGACATGTACCGGGTGACGAGGCCCTTCAATCGTGCTATGACCTCGCATATGGCAGCGCGTTCGCTTGGAGGAGTCCGCATGTGCCGCGGGAGGGGACGGTCATGGGAAAAGGCTTTTCCGTGTCCATGGAAATCCGAGCGGACAGTCACCATGTCCCGGGCATCGCAAAGGCGGCCATAACAAAAACACCCAAGCATAAATGGAGGATGAAATGCAGAAATACGTATGTCAGGTTTGCGGTTACGTCTACGACCCGGAGGTGGGAGATCCCGAAGGTGAAATCCCGGCAGGGACCTCTTTCGAATCACTGCCGGAAGACTGGGTCTGTCCGGTGTGCGGCGCCTCGAAAAGCGAGTTCGATCCGGTGGCATAAGATCTGCTGCATCAGGCACAGGAGTTGATTTCAGTTGTGTTCCTTACAAAAGCGCGTCCCGGAACGCTCGCGCAGGCATTGATGAACGACAGGGAAAAAGAGGAGATGAGCCTGGTATGACGGTGTCCGGAAAAGCCCGGAGGGCGTTTCTTCAGGAGACATTCGAACGATTTCACCATGCCGAGTATATCTCTCCCGACCCTCTGCAGTTCGTATATCTCTACGACGACCCGCTCGATCGGGAGATAGTCGGGCTCATCGCTTCGGCGCTCGCGTATGGCAGGGTCGCACAGGTGCTGAAAAGCGTCGGTCTGGTGCTTGACAAGATGGGCCCTTCACCGAGGTGCTTTCTCGAAGAGACTGAAGAATCCGGGCTGATGGAGCGGTTTTCGGGGTTCAGGCACCGGTTCACCACGGGCCGTGAGCTTGCGGAGCTTCTCACGGGCATCCGGCGGGTAATCAGGAGGCATGGGTCGCTCCAGGCGTGTTTTCTCGCAGGGTTTCGTCCCGGCGCCGATACCGTCGGGCCGGCGCTCGCGGCGTTTGTCCGTGAGCTCGGCGAGCCCTGGAGAGGGGAGTACAACAGTCTCGTTCCGGATCCGGGTAAGAACAGTGCATGTAAGCGGCTCCACCTGTACCTGAGGTGGATGGTCCGTTCGGATGCGGTGGACCCCGGGGTGTGGTCGGGCGTGTCACCGGCCGGGCTCATCATCCCGCTCGATACCCATATGTTCCGCACATGCCGGTCGCTGGGAATGACCTCGCGCTCGCAGGCGGATGCAAGGACTGCGCTTCAGATCACAGACGCGTTCCGGGAGATCGAGCCCGAGGATCCCGTGAAATACGATTTTTCCCTTACCCGCATAGGCATCCGCAGGCAGGGGGACATTGCCCGTATGATCGAACATTGCGTGCTTGAATCAAGGCCGAGCACAAACTGAGGAGGGATGCAGATGGATGAAAAGATTCGTAATGCCGTCTATCAGGCATACACTGGCGAGTCCAAGGCTTCGCTGAGGCTGAAGGTCTTTGCCGAGAAGGCGGAGAATGAAGGGTATCCGCAGCTCGCGAAGCTCTTCCGTGTGATTTCGTTCTCCGAGGAGCTCCACGGGAAGAGGGCTCTGAGACTGCTCAAGGAGATCAAGAGCACGGAAGAAAACCTCGCCGAGAGCTTCGAATCGGAAACCAGGGTGGCGGGTGTGGCGTACGATGAGTTCATCAAGTATGCGGAAGCGGCCGGAGACAAGGCGGCGTCACTGTATTTCAGCCAGTCGAGGGACGTGGAGGAGATCCATGCCAAGCTCTACAAAGAGGCTATGGATCATGTTCTGGAAGAGCGGCAGACCACCTACTATGTATGCGATATCTGCGGATACGTCTCGGATGGGGTGCTGCCCGAGGAATGCCCGGTCTGCGCCGCAAAGAAGGACCGGTTCGTGACGTTCGAATAACCCGCCGGAAGCCCTCCCTTTCGGGGCTTCCGAACCCTTCCGCTATGCAGATCGATTCAGGGGGCCGTCCATCCCCAGCGGATGAGATCGGAGAAAAAGCCTACCCGCCGGAAGCCGGGGCACCGCTCGTACGAGAACAGGAACGACAGGCTGAATGAGGAGCACGAATCGGAGTTCCGGTAGAGGAATGTGCGCCAGAGAACGCTCACTTCCGACAGCTCCGGGGAAGTCTCTCCGGAGGCCAGAGTCAGCAGGGGGAGCCAGTTCCTCCGGAACCCGTCGTCATGGATGGGAATGATCCAGGGAAAGTACCACAACGTCCGATCGTCGTGGACATGCCGGTGCCACAGGGGCCATACGGTCAGCTGCTCGGAGTCGGCGTCACCCTGACTCACACGGGTGGATTTCCGGTTGAAGAGAAGAACGGTTGTCCTCTCTTCCCGGACTCCGGCATTGGGACTGAAGCTGACATCGTGCTTATAGAGAGGCCAGAGAATGATCTTCATCCGATATGCGTCGCCCTGGGTTCTGCTCCAGTAGAATGGAAAGATCTTGAGCTCCTCGTACGCCCCGGATGCCGTACGCAGCAGGGGCCAGGGAAAATTCGCGCTCGTAAGCTCGGGCGACGTATCCCTGCTGTAGGTGAACAGCGGCCAGAGAACGGCGATATTCCAGTAGGTGTCCCCGCTCGAATGATAGAAAAAGGGCAGGACGGCATTGATGTGCTGAGCCCCGCGCCTGAAATGAATGAACGGCCACAGGGCGAAATCGTGGCGATAGTTCAGTGTCTTCTCGTATCCGTAAAGCGGGAAGATCTGGAACTCCCGGCCGGGTGAGTAGCGGAAGACCGGCCACAGGACGGAATAGGCGTCGATGCCGCTGTTTGTCGTCTCCGAGTAGAGCGGCCAGAGCACGAAACGGATGCGGTCGTACCCGAAGCGGTGGCTGAACGTACCATAGAGCGGGAAAAATCCGCCGTATCGCTCGTCTTCATATCTTCCGGAAAAGAAGAGGAGGGCATTGACATGCTCGCGATCCTCTTCGTCCGCGCGGATGAACAGCGGGATGAATCTCCTCCGTTCGGAGGTGAAACGGCCAAGCGGGTAGAGGAGATCTGTCTCGTTTTCGTCGGAATAATAGAGCGGACGAAATGCCGAGAAGCCGGATGTGAATTCCAGAAAGGGGCCTGCCAGAGAGAGCTCGTACTCTCCGGCGGACGATTCGTAGAATAACAGGGGGGCGAAGTTGACCGTGGCTGCGGACAGGTTCTGCCATGGAGCGCACATCGCCAGGAGCAGCAGGAGCCGGCAGGCGGAGATCCCGGGCTGCATGGCGGGCTACCAGATCAGGCCCAGGATCGTGCCCAGGACCGTCACGGGCGTCTGCTCCTCGATCCCCTGAGCGGCGAGGTTGACGCTTCTGACCGCTTCCTGGAGATTCGCATAGAGCTCCTCGTCGCTGAGCAGCCGGCCGAGCGCGCCTTCTCCCCGGGCGAGGTTGTCGGTGATATTCTTTATGTTCTCGGAAACGGCCACGAGGTTGTGGTAGAGGGCCGGATCGCTCATGAGCATGGAGATGGTGCCGTCTTCCTCCATGCCCGCAGTGAGGGTTTGCAGGGACTCGACGAAGCTCACCAGAGACAGGTAGAGCTCATCGTCGCGGACGAGCTTGCCGATCGTCCCTTCGCCCGCATTGATGGTGCTCACGATTTCCCCGATCCCTTCCGAGGTCGACGTAAGGTCTCCCGAGGCCTCTGCCAAGGCACCGGTGATCTCGCGCAGACTCGAAACAATGGCGGCGATGTCCTCCCTGTTCTCCGCTACTATCTCGGAAGAATCCTCGGTGAGCTTTCTCAGGTTCGTGAGGATGGCCATCAGGGTTTCCTCGTCTCCCAGGGTGGCGTTCAGCGCATATGAAAGGTCGGTCAGATTGCCGGCCAGCTCGCCGAGCTGCACGAGAAGATCGTCGAGTGAAGGGGGGACGCTCGTCCGGGCGAGGTTGCCTCCGGGCTCGATCATGTTCTCGGAATTCCCGGGCTGGATGATGATGATCTTGTCTCCGAGGACCCCCCGGGTGGCAACGGATGCCAGGCTGTCGATCGGGATCTTGACGTCTTCGTAGATCTGGGCCTTGACCAGCGCCGAATAGTTCTTGTTCAGGGTGATTTCGGTCACGCTCCCGACCTGTACGCCTGCCAGAACGAGCTGTGAGCCCTTATTCAGGCCTTCCACCGTGGAGAAGACCATGCTCACCGGATAGGTGTCCCTCCTCGTGAGATCCAGCTCCCCGATAGTGAAAGAGAGGACCACGAAGACGGCGACAACAGCGACTATGAAAATGCCTACCTTGGCTTCGTTGCTCATATCCGTATCCGTATGATCATCATCGGCTTAATCCAGAAGATCATTGATTTTCTCTTTCAGCCCGTCTGAAGCGTTTTTGCTCAGGGCGGACGCCTTCAGGTAATGATCGAGCGCCTTGTCTCTCTTCCCCAGGCTCAGGAGCACATCCCCCAGGTGTTCGTGAATAGTGGGATCGTTATCGAGTTTTTCCACCGCCTTCTGAAGGAAGGCGAGTGCTTCCTTTGGCTTGTTCTGCCGATAGAGCACCCACGCCATGGAATCGAGAATGTATGGATCTTCGGGACGCTGCTTCAGCGCTTCGCTTATCATCTCGAAGGCCCTATCAAGATTGGCGGCCTCGTCGGCCCAGATATACCCGACGAAGTTGAGCGCCACCGGGTCGTGAGGGTTGCTCTCGAGCAGTTTCAGGGCGATCTCCAGCCCTTCCTCGCGCCTGCCCGCCGCGTCGAACTCGGTGGCGAGCTGGTATCCCACTTCATTGCAACCTCCCTTGGGTGAAAAGTGATCCCACGCGGACGAAAGCTCATCGATCACCTCGTCATGCCTCCCGAGATCTTTCAGAATCGAAGATCTCAGCATGGCCGCCTCACACCCCAGCCTGCTGGTGAAGGTGATCCGTGAAAGCTCGGCGAGAGCCTCCTGGAACCTGCCGAGCTTGGCGTAGGCGATGGCCAGGTAGTAAGAGTCTTCGATACCCGCTTCACGGATGGACGCGATGCTCGTGAGCGCATCCTCATATCTGCCTTCCTGAAGCTGGAGAAGGGCGAGCTTGCGGATGATCTGGGGGTCGTCGCTGAGCCGTCTGAGCTTTTCCATCTGCTCGATGGCGTCATCGTAGCGGTTCGTTGAAATATAGAGATCGGAAAGCACCAGAAGGGCTTCCATTGCATCGGGCTCGAGCTCCAGATACTGCCTGTAGACGGATTCGGCCTCGTCGCTCTCTCCGAGAAGCTCATGGGTTCTCCCGAGCTCGAGGTATGCCGGGGCGAACCTGGGCTTGAGCTCGATCACCCGTCTCAGGGCGTCCTTGGCGCACGCGAGGTCTTTGTTTCCCAGGCATGCCTTTGACAGGGTATAGAGAACCATGGTGTCCTCGCCGTTGACGAGGAGCCCGCGGAGGATCTCCTGGGCGCCCGTGAAGTCGGAGATGATGATCCTGAGATTGGCGAGAAACAGCTTGAGCTGGGTGTTGTCGGGATATCGTTCCACAAGGGTCTCGGTATCCTCGATGGCCTGGTGCCAGTCGCCTTTCCGGGCATATATCTTGGTTCTGAGCTCAAGGGCCTCGTCGACGAATGCACCGCTCTCGATAAGACGGTCGATGTAGTCAAGCGCGTTGTCGGGCCGGTTGACGATGAACGAGATACGCGCCAGAGCAAACCATGCAAAGGGATCGTCGATCGATGCGTAGAACTGTGAAGCCCTGTCCCAGTTTCCCTGGTTTTCCTCGTACCGGGCAAGCATCGCGAGCAGTCGGGGATCCTTCTTCACGGCAGTCTCCGCCTCCTCCCGGGGAGAAACGTGGGCGCACCCGGCGACAAGAGTGAGAGCTAGGCAAGCGATGAGGATCTTAGCTTTTCCGGCCTTGAGCAACGGCAAACATCTCCCTGACAGCGGCACCAGGGTCGGGCCTGCTGAAAATGCTGGACCCGGCGACAACGACGTCGACACCGCGGTCCAGTACCATGCCCAAATTCTGCATTCCGATCCCACCGTCGACCTCTATGAGGATATTCCTTCCGGCCGCGAGGTTCTTGGCCTCGGTGATTTTCGGCATCACCGCATCGATGAACGTCTGCCCGCCGAAGCCCGGGTTGACGCTCATGATGAGAATGAGATCCACCGCCTCAAGACAGCAGGAGATGGAGCTCAGGTGGGTCGCGGGATTGAGAGATACCCCTGATTTGCATCCCAGCTCGCGGATTCTCGTGAGTGTCCGGTGGAGATGAACACAGGCCTCCGCATGCACGGTTATTCCATCGGCGCCCGCCTGGGCGAATGCTTCCAGATACCGGTCGGGATCGGAAATCATCAGATGGCAGTCGAGGTAAGCTTTGGTCGCTGATCTGATGCTCTTCACCACCAGCGGCCCGATCGTTATGTTCGGCACGAAATGCCCGTCCATCACATCCACGTGCACCCACTGGGCGCCTGCGGATACGACCTCGTCGATCTCCTTTCCGAGGCGGGAAAAATCAGCCGACAGTATTGATGGAGCAAGGATCATGCAACCCTCTTTCGAATTGTTTTTCGGTTCTACCGCTTCCGATATCTTTCTATCACGTATCCCCGAAGATTGCCTTACAATTTTTCTGTGCTCGATTCGGGGAGGTCCTGCCCGAGCATGACCCGGGAGGCGTGAAGCCCGTTGGAGAAAGTGCGGCTGTCCATGGCCTTTTTCCCCTCCAGCTGCAGTACCAGCGGAATCAGATATCCCCCCCTGCATGCGACCGCGAGGCCGTGATCACGCCTGAACATGGTCCCGGGCGAGAGCTTGTGCTTATCGAGGAGATACGAGCTTTTCAGGATCTTGAGATTCTTCGGGCCAAGCCGGGTATAGGCGCAGGGCCAGGGAAGAAGGCCGCGGACCATATTGTGGATCGTCCGGGGATCCCGGTTCCAGTCGATCTCGCCCTCCTCCTTTTTCAGCATGGGGGCATACGTCGCCTTTTCATGGTCCTGGGGAACCGCTTCAATCTTTCCCTGCTCCAGCATCATCAGCGTCTTCAGGAGATTCTCGGCGCCCAGCGTGCTCAGCCGGTTTGAGAGGCTTAAGGCGTCCTCTTCTTCGGGGATGTCAACCTCGGACTTCATGAACACGGGGCCGGAGTCCATGCCCGAATCGATCTGCATGATGCTTACCCCGGTTTTCGAACAACCCTGGATGATCGCCCGGTTGATCGGGGCAGCCCCCCGGAAAGAAGGCAGGAGCGATGCGTGAACGTTTATGAAGCCATGCGCCGGGATCGCGAGCAGGGCATCAGGTATCATCTTGCCGTAGGCCACCACGACCACGGCATCCAGCGCCAGGTCCCTGAGCGTATTCTCGATGTCAACGTTTCCTTTGAGCGTCTGCGGCTGGAGAACAGGAATTCCCCGCGAAGAGGCCTCTTCCTTCACCGGGGGCATCTGGGGACGCCCGCTTCTGCCCCTGGGTTTGTCCGGCTGGGTGATGACCAGCAGGACCTCGAACCCCGGCTCATCGATCAGCGACTTGAGAGAGGGCAGGGCAAATTCCGGCGTGCCCATGAAGGCAAGTCTCATAATGTCCCTTTTTTTCTCTTTTTCAGGTAAATGGAGCGCTTCAGGTTCGAGGCGTAATCCAGGATCACCTTTCCGTCGAGATGGTCGATCTCGTGCTGGAATATCCGTGCGAGATATCCTTGCGCCTCCATGCGCACCTCTTTGCCGCCCAGGTCGGTGCCGGTGACCAGGATGCGGCCGGCCCTGTCGACATCCACGGATGTCTCCGGAACGCTCAGACACATCTCGGTGTCCGTCTCGACGCCTTCTTTCTCGATGATCACCGGATTGATGAGGATAATGAGCTGGCTCTCGTCCCTGCCGGCGGACTGGTCCACGACAATGAGCCTCTTCGACTCGCCCACCTGAGGGGCTGCCAGGCCCACCCCCGGGGCGGAGTGCATCGTTCGCTTCATATCCTCGGCGAGGCTGATGATATCGAGATCGATATTATCGATCTCCTGCGCCCGGGATTTGAGGACCTTGTCGGGATAGAGCAGAATCTCTTTCTTAGGCATAGTACGCTACCATAAAACCAAAGATTACGGTCTGTCAAGTAGCGCCGGCCCGGGTGGACTTCCAGGCATCGGGGAAGAGCGGGGGATTGCGGTAAGCCTGAAAAGAACGGCACGTAAGCTTTCGCCTGCAGGTCATGCATACGTCGAGAGCGACCCTGGGCTCTCCTTTTCTCTTGGGGCAGGTCAGGTAGGTTCTCATGGCATGGGGTATCCCGACTCCCGGAACGCCCGGACAATCACCTCGTCCGGAGCCTCTATGCCGGTGAGGAGCCGGAAATTCTCCGAGACTTGGTGATAGAGCATGCGATATCCGGGGATAAGGACGAGGCCGTGCCTGAGGGCCTCGCGGCTCAACACTGTATCCCGCATGACCGTCTCAAGAATCCTGGTTTTCTTATTCAGGCATCCCATATCCAGATTCAGGGGGATATGATCGGCCACTGGGGTGGCGTGTATCACCACATCCGTGTGCTGCAGGGTCTCAGCCCGGAAGGGGCCGACCTTCCCGGCAGGGAAAAGCTCCATGAGCGATGCCGCCTTTTGAGGGGTGCGGCTGAGCAGGGAGATATGCCCGGCGCCTGCTTTCAGCAGGGCGTCCGCTATGGCGCGCGCCACGCCTCCGGCCCCGATAATCAGGCACCTGGCGCCCCGGACGTCGCCGATCGCCCGTATTGCTCCGCGGCCGTCGGTGTTGTACCCGGTGAGGTCTCCTTCAGAGCTCCTGACCACGGTATTTACCGCGCCGATATCCGATGCCGGGGGGACAAGCCTGTCCAGGAGAGCGCAGACCGATTCCTTGTGGGGAACGGTGACATTGAACCCGCCGAGGTTGCTCCATGATCGGTACGCCTCCAATGTCGCCCGGACAGCTCCGGGGGGGATGTCGTGAGCGATGTACGCCATATCAAGATCCATGGATTCGAACATGCAGTTGAAGATCGAAGGCGCCACCACATGGGTGCTGGGATGGGCGATGATCGTGAAGATGCGTGTGGATCCGGTTATCTTCACGTCACTCTTTTCTCGAGCGGATCTTCTTCTCGATCAGGGAAAGGATCTCGCCGGCGGATCCCTGGATGAGAAAGTCAGAGACGCGTCCGGTCAGCGGAGTAGGCTCCCGGTTGATTTCCACTACACTGCACCTGGCTTTGGGCAGGGGGATACCGCCGAGCCCTCTGAAGAGGGAGTTCATCCCCTTGGCGATCAATGGCAGCGACGCCGCCGGCTCCACCTGGGCCGAGGTTCCTATGACGAGCATGAGGTCGCAGTCTTCAGCCTCCTGGAAGGATCTCTTCAGTGCATCCTGGGGAATTGCCTCTCCGAAGAAGACCGCGTCGGGTTTGAGGATCCCACCGCACTCGCACCGGGGAGGAAGTCTGGTCTCCAGGTCGGACAGTACCTGCTCGTATCCGTATTTTCTCCGGCATTTCATGCATCTGGCACAGAGCATGTTTCCGTGGAATTCGATGACATTTTTGCTGCCGGCCTTCTGGTGGAGGTTGTCGATGTTCTGGGTGATGACCGTCCTGATGATCCCCACCTCTTCGAGATAGGCAAGTGTATGATGGCCCATATTCGGCCGGGCGTCCCACAGAGAGAACTCCTTGCTGCGGTGCATGTCGAGCATGCATCTCCAGACCTCTTCCGGGTCGGCCAGGAACCGCTCGATAAAGAACATGGTGGGGTCGTAACGTTCCCAGATCCCTCCGGGAGAACGGAAATCCGGGACACCCGATTCGGTGGAGATGCCGGCGCCGGTCAGGATAATAACGTGTGCTGCTTCCAGCAGGAGCTCCACGGTCTTGTCGATGAGGCGCGCATCCATAACCCTGCTTTACCAGAGGAGGTCTGTGAGGTCAAGGTGTATGGGGCCCGGCGTGAAGGCGCATGCATCCCCCACCGGAAGGCGCACACCACGGATGATCTTTCCGGCCGCCCTGCCTTGTTCCTGGAAGGCGGATCTCCCGTCGCATCGATCAGCGGACCCCGGGAAGCCTCCCAGCCCGGTCACTCGGCCGGCGGATCCGATTTCTTCGGCACAGGAGCCTGTTTTCCCGTGCTCTCCTCTTCGAGGTGGAAGAGCTTCTCGGGAAGACCGGTATCGAACCGGTAGTTCGAAAGTCGAATGTCGCTCTGGTTCCCTGTGGCGTCCTTGAGGAGAATCCGCGCGATCGAATGGTCGTCGTTTGTCCATACCGTGATGTGTCCGGAACCTTCCCTGGGGTAGAGGAAAAGGGCGTCGGTGCTCTCCTGGATCTGGTATCCCTCCCCGATGGACTCGAGCCCGGAGAAGAACCCGAGGATGTTCTGGGTCGCTATTTCGGGCGGCAGCGCCTGCACGGTCGTGGTTTCTTCCTCGGGGAGATGGATCACCACGGTCTGGCCCTTGAGGATGATGATCTGCCGCTCAGGAGCGAAGACATCCATCCTGACGCCCGTGTCGCGCCTGTACGATACTGTGCCGGTGAATCGGATCTCCTTGTTCACGAGGCTCTGGACGGTATCCTGGGTGAAGTCGACGGTAAAATCACGGTGGTCCATGTAGAATCGCTGGATGTTCTTCAGGCTCTCCCCGTGCAGTGGGGATGCAGCGATCAGCACGAATAGGAACAGGAACAGGCTATTCGTCCATTTCAGCGCCATACGAAGTCACCAAAACCTTTCTCGGTTTTCCCGCTGTGTCGGCAGGGCCGATGATCCCTTCGCGTTCCATCTGCTCGATGATGCGGGCCGCACGGTTGTAGCCGATCCGGAACTTCCGCTGGATCAGGGAGATGGATGCGCTTCCCTTGCCGGTGACGAATTCGAGCGCCTGGTCGTAGACCGGGTCGTATTCGTTCTCCGAGGAGGAAAAACCGTTTTCGTCATCCTCTGCCATGCGGGCGATCTGGTCGTCAAGCCCCTCGATGTATTCGGGGCCTCCCTGCTGGCGGATGAACTCCACCACCTTGTCGAGCTCCTCCTCGGAGACGAAAGCGCCGTGAACTCGTACAAGGTGAGAGTTTCCGGGGGTGAGGAAGAGCATGTCGCCCAGTCCCAGGAGCTGATCGGCGCCCGACGAGTCGAGAATGGTCCGGGAGTCGATCTTGGAGGACACGCGAAATGAGATCCGTGAGGGGAAGTTGGACTTGATGAGCCCGGTGATGACATCCACGGAGGGGCGCTGAGTCGCCACGATCATGTAGATTCCCGCAGCCCTTGCCATCTGAGCGAGCCTGGCGATATAGACCTCCACCTCCCGGTTGGCCATCATGAGATCGGCCATTTCGTCGATGATGATCACGAGCTTGGGCAGCAGCCCGGTCTTTGCCTCCTGATTCTTAAGCGTGGCCAGGGTCGTGGAGGGATCGTTCTTTTCAGTCTTCCGCACCTTTTTGTTGTACGAATCGATTCCTTTGACTCCAAGGTCCTTGAACCACTCGTATCGCATCTCCATCTCGCTCACGGCCCATTTGAGAACAGGGACGGCCTCTTTGGGGTTGACCACCACCGGGTAGAGCAGGTGAGGGATGCCCTCGTAATGGGAAAGCTCGATCCGTTTGGGATCGATCATGATGAACTTGAGCTCGGACGGATCGTTCCGGTAGAGCAGGGAGAGGATCATGGTGTTGAGCCCTACGCTCTTTCCCGTTCCGGTTGCGCCTGCGATGAGCAGATGAGGCATCTTCGCGAGGTTCGTCACCACGGGCATGCCCTCGATATTGGTGCCCAGGGCAAGGGTGAGCGGGGCGTTGGACATTACGAATTCGCGGCTGGAGAGGATCTTCTTCAGATATACCATCTCGCGGGTTCGGTTGGGGATCTCGATGCCCACCGCGTTCTTGCCCGGTATGGGCGCAACGACCCGGACCGGCGAGGCCTTGAGCGCCATGGCGAGATCGTCTGCGAGCGACACGATCTTGTTGATTTTGATGCCCGGTGCCGGCGTGAACTCGTACATGGTGATGACCGGGCCGGGTTTGATCTCCAGGATCTCGCCTTCAACCCCGAAGTCCTTGAGCTTCGATATGATGAGCGACGCGTTTGCCTTGAGCTCTTTTTCCGTGATGACACGGTTTTTCGCCGGCGGATTGCTGAGCAGGGAGAGGGGCGGGCGCTGATAGTTGCTCACGAAGTCAAGTGTGGCCTGCTTCGGAAGCTCGACAACCGCCTTGTCCTCATGCCCGGAAATGGTGATCTGCGGTTCCTTTTTCGCGGTCGTACTCTCCACGCGGGGATGAGCGGCGTCTTGGCTCTCTTCCGGATTCTTTCTGGCCGGTTTCTGCCGGGCCGGCTTTTCCATCTCCCTGCGCTTGCGCCTGAGCTGACGGTTCTCGCGTATGGTGGATGCGAGGTCCTTCATCGCATGGTACGGGGTGAAGATATCGTATCCCATCATCACGCCCGCGCACAGCAGCATGAGGAGCAGCACCACAGACCCCCATGAGAGATAGGTGAAGAGGGCCTTGCCGATGATGTAGCCAAGAATCCCACCCGCCTTCATGGTGCCGGGCAGAAGCGCCGTGTTCATGCGCACGATCTCCAGCAGGCCGAGCGACACGAAAAACAGGATAAGGGTGCTCAGAGGTTTGGTCCACCTGGTGAATGACTTCTTCCTCATGAAGACAACGGCATACTCCAACAGGAAGATCGGGATGATGAAGGCGGCGATACCGAACACGATGAACGATCCGTCGGCAAGATACGAGCCGATGACGCCCATCCAGTTCTTTATGTCGTCCGCCTTCTGGGAATGCGAGAAGCCGGGGTCGGCGGTGTTATAGGAGGCCAGCGCCAGAAAGAGGTAGAGGGCGATGAAGATCATGAATATCCCCAAGACAGGAAAAGGGAAGGACATTCTATCGCCGCTTTTCTTCGCCATTTAGGCTCCTCTCAGGAGAACCGCCGCCAGGTAGAGCGTCCCCGCGACCCAGCAGTACACGGAAAAGATAAAAAAATTGTGCTTTCGTAACGTCCATACCAAAAATTTCAGAGAAATCAAGCCCACAATACATGCCGAAAGGGCTCCGACGAGGTGTTTTGCTCCTACGGGCCTCATCTCGCCGCCCCATTCCAAGACAACTGCCCCGAGAATGGCCGGGATAGAGGCGATGAAGGAGTAACTCGCCGCCCACGTGCGATCCATCCCGGAGAGGACGCCCGCGAATATCGTGGATCCGGAGCGCGATATCCCGGGTGTTATGGCCAGCGCCTGGAAGAGGCCCACAGTCACGGCGTCCTGCGCACGTATCTGGCCGTATTTCTTTCCGGTATTCCCCATTTTGTCGGTGGCGAAGGTCAGGAAGCCCGTCACGATGAGCATTCCCGCCACCAGGGAAGGCAACGAGAACATGGCCTCGAATCGCTCCTTGAAGAGAATCCCGATCACCCCTGTCACAGCCGTGGTGATGAGGATGCAGCCGATGATCCACGCCTGGTCGCGCCGGTAGCTTCCCGGCAGTATGCCCTTGACCAGGCCGAAGATTTCCCTGCGGAAGAAGATCACGACCGCAAGCACGGTACCAAGGTGAACGGCGACACCGAAGAGAATGTCTCCGAGCCACTCTTCGCCGAAGAAGCTCTGGAGCAGGACGAGGTGCCCGGAGCTGGAGACGGGAAGGAACTCGGTCAGGCCCTGGACTGTGCCCAGAATGAATGCGATGAGAAGATCGGGCAAGGCTCCCTCCTATATTTCCACGATGATCGGGATGATCATGGGCTTCTTCCCGAGACGCGCCTTGAGCCTGGCGCCCAGGGCCTCGCGGAGCTTGTTCTGCAGGTCCTGGACATTGATTCCCCGGTCCATGAACGAGTCGAGCACACCGCCCGCATGGCTCCTGATGTCGTCCATGATCTCCTGCTCCATGCTGGCGGGAACCACTCCTTTGCACATGATGTCGGGGCCGAGCACGATATCCGGCTTGCCGGTATCGATCACCACGAAGGCGACAACCAGCCCGCCTTCCGAGATGTGCCTGCGGTCTCTGAGCACCACGTCGCGGATGTCGCCGGTGAGTTCGCCGTCGACAAAGCATCTGCCGTGGACGGTCTCTCCGGTCAGGCGAATGCCGTCTTCCGCGAGAGTCCAGATCTGTCCCGGCCTGGCCAGAACGATCTCCGGACTGTCTCCGGGAAGAGATTCCACCATCTCGGCCAGCGCCTTCATGTGCCTGAGTTCGCCGTGAATGGGCATGACGATCTGCGGCTTCAGCAGGGTCACCGCCTTCATGAGCTCTTCCTGCGGGGCGTGCCCCGTGGCGTGGACCCGAGCTACATCAGGATAATAGACCTTTGCCCCGAAATCGATGAGCCGGTCGATGCACCGGGTGACGGCGAGCTCGTTGCCCGGGATCATCCGAGCGGATATGACCACGCTGTCACCCTCTTTGACCTTGAACTTGTGCCACCCCCTGGCGATGAGGGAGAGCACAGAAAAAACCTCCCCCTGAGTGCCGGTGCAGATGACCATGATCTTCGATCTGTCCGTGGAGGTGATCTCTTCCGGCTTGATCATGTCCCGGGGGTCGATCTCGAGGGCGTCCAGGTCTGTCGCGATATCCACCACCTGGCTGATGCTCCTGCCGATGATGGAGACCTTCCGGCCGTTGCCCACCGCGAGATCATAGAGTGTCTGGATGCGGTGAACATGGCTCGAGAACGTGGATACCAGGACAGCGCCATCGGTCTTCCTGATGATCTCGTCGATGGTCTGCCGGATCACCTCCTCGTCCGCGACTCTCGGATTGACCTCGGCATTGGTGCTCTCGCACATGAAGAGCTTCACGTCGCGGCAGCTCGTGCCGTACTCGGATGGGACCCTGCGGAAGTCCCCGGAATGCACGATCCTGCCCTGGGGCGTGTCCATGCACAGGCAGTAGCAGCCAAGAGTGGAGTGAAAGACCTCGATGAACTCGATCTCGATCCCGGCGAGGGTAATCTTCTGGCCGGGGAGGACCTCGACGAGACGGATGCGGCCGTTCATCTCGAACTCCCTGAGCTTCTTCTTCACCAGCTCGAGGGTGAACGGGTGGCTGAAGACCGGAATGGGTGCGTCCTTCAGAAGGTAGGGCAGGGCGCCGATGTGGTCCTCATGCCCGTGAGTCAGGACAATGCCTTGGAAGGCCTCCTGGTTTTCCTTGATATAACTGAAGTCCGGAATGATCTGATCAATGCCTGTGGGGTTGTACTTCGGGAACATCAGGCCCGCATCCACGACGAACGAGCCGCTGCTCGTCTCGATGACCGTGGAATTGAGGCCGAACTCCCGCACCCCCCCCAAGGGAATTACGCGTACGAAACTCAATGACTCTCTCCTGTCGCTAGGCTGATGATGTGAGCCTGAAGAATTCGGGCAGCCTCTGATATGTCTTTGTGCGTCTGCTTCGGCACGGGAATGTGATCGAACCGGACAGGGGGGCCGATCCTGATCCTCACCGGGGAGCGCTTGAGGGAGGACGTCCACCGGGGCATCAGTTCATAGGCTCCTGAAATGCCCACCGGTATGACCGGCATGCCCAGCGCAAGTACCAGGCGCATGGTCCCGTCTCGAAACGGGAGCAGAGAATTGTCCCAGGTTCTCTCTCCCTCAGGGTAGATGCCCAGGATGTGCCCCTGCCGCACCACCCGGATTGCGTTTCGCACCGCCTGCACATCGTTAGTGTAGCGCCTGACGGGAAACGATCGGGCATGCCTGAGGGCCCAGGTGAGCAGCTTCCCTTTGTACTCGGAGTTTTTTGCCATGAACCAGATGTTCCGCCTGGGGAACACCCCGAGAATGAGGGAGTCCATGAAGGACGTATGGTTGGACAACAGGACCGCGGCACCGCTCTTCGGGATATTCTCCAGCCCCTTGATGTCCACGGAGAACAGCGCCCTGATGACGGGCCTGGCGATGAGCCGGACCACGGGGAGCAGCAGACTGGTATCCAGAGCATACCATTTTTTCGACGGAACATTCAGGTCCAGGTGGCCCTTTGCCCGTGCGGGTCTGTTCCTGAGGCCGTCTTCGAACCGCAGCCTCGGGTAGTATTCGTAAATCTGTCTGGGGGCATGAAAGAGCGCCAGGCACCTGCGGATGCAATCTTCCCATTTTTTCCCGGATTCCTCGAGAAAGTCGAAGAACAGGATCCCGTGTGCGCGGCTGGTGAGAATGATGGTATTCGACTCAATGGTGACGGCCTCGATATCTTCGAGGGGCAGCTCAAGAGTTTCCTTTGCCCCCGAAAAACGCAGCGAGTCCGTTTTCAGGCAGACGGAGCCTTCATCCGACACTGCTCTGGTATAGCGGGTCGCTACCACGCCTGCGAAGCCCCGATAGACACCCTCAGTGGCCTCCCGCGACAGGATCACCCTGCCGCTGTTGAGGATTGTTCTGGAATCGTCTGCCGGTAGTTCGAAAGAGAGGATCTTGCGGTACCAGTGAGCGATGGTGTTTCTTTCTCCGCTGATCTCGACCTGTGTGCGCGAAATGACGTTCACCGTCGCGCTGCAGGCGATGCACCGAGAGCCGTCCATCCAGTCGAAGCTGCCGCACGAAGGGCATCGGTAGAGAATGTCGGTGATCATAGGCTACAAAGTATAGCCTAGTTTTATCGAGTTGTACACCTCTTCCATGAGCGCATCCATGGAGCTCCCAGCAGATGCAATCGGTTTTCCCACATTCAGGACGATTTTCCCGGGCTTCACTCTCTTGCCGTGCTTGGGGAGCACCTCGTGAGAGCCGACCACCGTAATGGGCACGATAGGCACGCCGGACTCCATGGCAAGATGGAAGCCTCCTTTCTTGAAAGGGTATTGGAGCCTGCCGTCGCATGATCTGGTGCCCTCGGGGAAGATGACGATGGATGTTCCGTTCCTGATTTTCTCTGCAGCGGTTTTCAGGCTTCTCACGGCCTTTTCGTGGTTCGACCGATCGATCATGATATACCCTGCGCGTCTCATGGCAAGGCCGAGAAGAGGGATGGTATACAGCTCTTTCTTCACCGTCCAACGGAACTGGATATCGAGGTGCCCGAGGATCGCAAAGACATCAAAATGGCTCACGTGATTGGCCATGTACACGGCCGGCCCGTCCGGGATGTTCTCTCTTCCTCTCAGCTCCACCCTCGCCCCTGAGCACAGCAGGGTAAACCGCGCCCATGACCTGGCGAGGATGTGAGGGAGATTTCCGGTCCTGCTGAACAAGGAAACGATGACATGCGGTATGATCATCAAGACGATGTAGAGATACGATCCTGCCGCCGTGGTGAATGTCCAGAGCATAGCATAAATTTACAAAACTTTTACAAAACTGTCAATGCCCTGATGATCCCAGGAATTTGGCTGAGGCCTGGAAAGTGACGTTCGCGACGGTTCAGGAGAGTGTATCCATGAGATCGTCGAGCATCTCCTCCCGCGCGCTGATGGCGCCCAGAATGGCTTCGAAGCCTCTCTGCGCCCGGATCAGATCACATATTTCCTGCGGGAGCTCCACGTTCGACATGCAGTGTCCGTCTTCTGTCGGAACTCCTTCGGTAGTCGATCGCCTGGTCACAGCCATGACCCCGCCGGCCCCGGGGCCTTCGGTGATGGCGGTACGGATGGATTTGTAGTCCCGGGTGTTCATGTTGGCGATATTCGACGCGGCGTTCGCGTGCAAGATTTCCTGTGCATGGAGGGCAGCAAGCAGATTATACGACATAATCTCTCCCTTGCCCATCTATCGGTCAAAAGGCTATAATCTTGACCATGAAGAATCGGGGCTTGCTGGAAAAGCTCATAGTCGCCTATGCCGTGTTCGTCATTGTGATCCTGGGCCTGGCCGTCTTCCTGGTGTATGTCTCCTCCCGGCTCGGCAACGTGACCGCCGATATTTATTATCTCGACCAGCATAAGCGGGAGATCACGGAGAATCTCATCAACGAACTGATCTCGCTGGAAGAGACGTCCAAGCAGTACTTGCTTCTCCAGAAAGAGTCATACAAATCCCTGATCGGCCAGAGAGAGGAAAATATCACCCGAGCCTGGGAATATCTGTGTCTGGAAGGCGTGTGCGCCAACGATGAAGAGATGAGGGCGGTGCGGAAAGGCATTCAGATATGGGGCGGGTATCTGGAGCGCTTCCACTATCAGCTGGGCTCCGTGACAGATGCTGCACAGCTCGATGATGTGTTCAGAGAGAACAGCAAGGATATGGACACATTGATCAAGCTGGCACGCTCGGTCAACAGCGCCTCCTTGAAGGCTCTGGACCGGAAGATCGTTTTCCTGAAAGGCCTGGGCGAGCAAATCCGCGTGTTCACCTGGTGGGCCGTGAGCATCGCCGCCACGATAGGCCTGATCATCCCGCTGCTCATCTATAAGAGCATCACCGACGATCTGGTCACCATCAGAACCGGGATCAAGCATATTGCGCAGGGAGATTTCTCCTATAAAATCCCCCTGTATTCGAACGACGAGTTGGGCCTGGTTGCGGAATCGTTCAACTCGATGTCCCGCCGTCTCAAAGAGCTGGACAACATGAAGTCCGAATTCATATCTATTGTCTCCCACGAGCTCAAGACGCCGCTGACATCCATGAGGGAGGCGGCGAACCTCCTCGTGGAAGAAGTGAGCGGAGAGCTGAACGAAAAGCAGAAGCGGCTCATCGTCATCATGGAGCAGGGAATCGAGCGGCTTATCCAGATGACCTCGGAGCTTCTGGAGATGTCCAAGCTCGAAAGCGGGATGGTCAACCTCCAGAAGGAGTTTCATGGCATCAATGGTGTGGTAGCCGGCTTTCTGGCCGAGATACAGCACTATGCCGAAAACAATGGGGTAAGCGTCAAGGCCGGATACCTGCCTGAGGAATGCCGAGTGTACATGGACAAAAACAAGATCCTGCGGGTGTTGACAAATCTGACCCATAATGCGATCAAGTACTCTGAAAAGGGCACAGATGTTGAGCTGAGGCTCGACATGTCAAACGGGCATATCATCGTGGAAATCGAGGATCATGGGAAAGGAATCCCCGAAGAGGATATTCCCTTGATATTTGAGAAATTTTATCAATCCAAGGCGACCAGGGGGCACAGCGGCATCGGTCTCGGATTGGCTATCTCCAAGAGTATCGTAGAAGCTCATGGGGGAAAGATTTATGCAAAGAGCAGCGTTGGCAAGGGCAGCATTTTTTCCTTTACTCTGCCTGTTCATCCTCGTATTCGTTCTGGGGGGATGCCAGGCTGATTCCTTCAACAGCAAGCTCAAGCACGCCGAAGACGAACTTTCCTTCGGAAACCGGGCCGGAGAACAGCTGACGGACACGCCTGTACTGATCCCGCCGCCGGTTGCCGCCCGCCATACCATGGCCATGATCGTGGATTCGCTCCTGAGTGACCAGTATGATTCCAAGGAAACCCGCAAGACCCTCTCGCTCCTGAGAAAAGACCCCTTCATACCGCGCTATCTCAATATCGAGGCCGGCTATCTTCTCGTGCTGCTCGATAAGCTGGAGGCCCAAAAGAGGATCAGTGAGAGGCATGCTGCGGAAAAAGAGCGGATACAGCGGGAGCTCAGGAAGGAGCTCGAGGATAAGTATACCGCCGAGAACGACCGCCTAAAGAAAGAGTTGGACGAATTGAAGTACAAGCTTCAAAAGATCGAGGAAATCCACATCAACACCGAGAAGAAGCGAGGCATTCAATGACCAGAAAAGCGAAGATCATCGTGCTCGATGACGAGCCCAACATCGTAGAGGTTATCCTTGCCAGGCTGGAGGCCATGGGATTTCCGGCCAGAGGGTTCACATCGGCCGCCCAGGCGCTCGGCGCACTGAAAGCGGACAATTTTCACGTGCTGCTCACGGACCTGAAGATGCCGGATATGGATGGGATGGAGGTGCTCAGGTGCGCCAAGCAGATCGACCCTGATATCGAGGTGATTCTATTCACGGCGTACGGCTCCATCGAGGGGGCTGTAGAGGCCATGAAGCAGGGTGCCCACGACTATCTTGTCAAGCCGTTCGAGCCCATCGAGCTCATCGCTAAGATCGAGAGCGCTGTCGAGAAGAGAGACCTCAAGCAGAGGGTGCGGTATCTGGAGCAAGAGGTGCAGGACAATATCGAGCACCGCATCTATGGCGAGAGCCATGCCATGAAGAGAGTCCTGGCGCTGACGAAGCAGGCCGGCAGGTCGGATTCCACAGTACTGATACTGGGCGAGTCGGGTACCGGCAAGGAGCTTATCGCGAAGATGCTCCACTACGAGAGCGACCGCAGGGACAGGAAATATGTGATCATGGACTGCGGGGCCACCCCTCCCACGCTCATCGAGGCGGAGCTGTTCGGATACACGAAGGGCGCGTTCACCGGCGCTCTGCGGGACAAACGGGGCATTATCGAGGAGGCCGACGGCGGCACCCTGTTTCTCGACGAAATCGGCAATATCTCTCCAGAGATGCAGACACGCATGCTCCGGGTGCTGGAGACGGGAGAATTCAGGCCCGTGGGCCAGGTGGACCAGAAAAAGGTCGATATCAGATTCATAGCGGCGACGAACATCGACCTCAGGCAGAAGGTCAAGGAGGGAAAATTCCGGGAGGACCTCTACTACCGGCTCAAGGTCATCACCATAGAGCTCCCCCCCTTGCGCGAACGGAAAGAGGACATCGCCGGGCTTTCCCAGATCTTCCTGACCGAGTTCAGCAACAGGACCGGCAAGACGATAACCGGCTTCAGCAAGGAGGCCGTCGATCTGCTCATGGCTCATCGGTGGCCGGGTAATGTCCGCGAGCTGAAGAACGTTGTCGAATCGGCGGTGGTGCTCTGTAAAAAGGATGTGATCACGCCCGATGATATCTATCTCCACGATCTTGGGGGGACGGAGACAGCCGAAGAGGACCTGAGCCCGCTGGAGGCGCAGGAAAGGGCCATGGTCGTGGACGCGCTGAAGAAGGCGAAGTGGGTCCAGAAGGACGCGGCCGACATCCTGGGCATTTCCCGCCGGGTCATACACTACAAGATCAAGAAGTTCAAAATTCAGGCGGACAAAAAGCTCGCATGACCCTTCCCCGGGCCGCCTGCAGGGGCTGTGCAGGCGGGCCACCGGAAACGGCTACTCTTCCTTCCTGTCCATCTTCCGGTACAGGGTGCGCGTCGAAATGCCGAGCAGCTTCGAGGCCAGGCCCTTGTCTCCCCGGGTCCGCTTGAGCGTCTCCTCCATGAGGATCCTCTCCACCTCTTCGAGCGGCGTGCCGAGAGGGATGGTGACGGAGTCGGCGAACTGCGTGCCGCACTGGGTGAGCTCCCGGGGGAGATCGTCTGAACCGACGATCCCGTCCCTGTCGAGCACAACGGAGCGCTCAATCACGTTTTCCAGCTCGCGGACGTTGCCCGGCCATTCATAAGAGAGGAGCAGCTCCATCGCCTTGGACTCGATCCCATTGATGCCCTTTGCGTTCTTTTTGGAAAAGCGGTTGATGAAATGCTGCACCAGGTTGGGAATGTCTTCTTTTCTCTCCTTGAGGCGCGGCAGCCGGATGGTGATGACGTTGAGCCTCCAGTAGAGATCCTCCCTGAACAGTCCCTGCTTGACCATGGCTAGGAGATCCTTGTTGGTGGCGGCGATGATTCGGGTGTCCGTGTGTATCGTCTTGTTGCTGCCGAGGCGCTCGAACCCTCCCTCCTGCAGTATTCTCAGGAGCTTGACCTGCACGGCCTGGGGCACTTCTCCGATCTCGTCGAGGAATATGCTGGACTTGTCCGCCGCCTCGAAGCGGCCTTCTTTTCTAGCGGTTGCTCCGGTGAAAGCGCCCTTCTCATATCCGAAGAGCTCCGATTCGATCAGGGTTTCGGGGATAGCGGCGCAGTTCACTTTGATCATGGGCTTTGCACCCCGCGGGGAGCGCTGATGAATCATGTCGGCAATGACCTCCTTGCCCGTGCCGGACTCCCCCAGGATGAGCACGGTCGCCTGGCTGGGGGCCACCTGGCGGACCAGCTCCACCACGCTCCGCATGCAGGGGCTCGACGTCTCGATGAGCGGGCCCGACTCGAACGCCTCTATCCGTTCCTTCATCCGGATGTTGTCCATGGTCAGGATCTGCTTTTCGATCGCCTTGTGGACGGCTTTCAGGATATCCGCCTTCTTGAACGGCTTGGTGATGTAGTCGTACGCACCCTGCTTCATGGAGTCTACCGCGGTGTCCACCGATGCGTAGCCGGTAATGATGATCACCTCGGTAAAGGGCGAAACCGACTTGCATACCTTGAGCAGCTCCACTCCATCCATTCCGGCCATCCGGATATCGGTGATCAGAAGATCGATATCTCCCCGCCGGACAACTTTGAAGGCCTCGTCGCCATTGGCTGCCGTCTCTACGGAAAACCCTTCCTTTTCCAGGATCTTCTTCAGAGATTCACGGATTCCGACCTCATCGTCGACGACAAGTATCTTCTTGCTCATGGCGCAAAGGGATCCCTTTTCATGTCGGTATAGGCCTCCTGCCGGTTCTCATCGTCTATGACGACCTTCTCGAATACAGCGCTGCCGCGGCCGTTGCCCGCGTAGAGATAGTAAGTGCCGGAAGGGACGTCGTCGAACAAGAACCGGTTCTTCTTGTCCGGTCGCGCCGAGCTGCGCACCGAGGTTTTCCTGAGCCCGGCGAGCGACTTCCTGAAGTCCTCAAGCACCCGGTCTTTCTCTGAGTTGAACGAGGCCGTCGCCCGCGAAAGTGAATCTCTTCTCGCTTTCAGTTCGGCTTCAGCACTCTTGATATCGAGGAGAAGGGGTTTGAGCTGATTCGGGAAGGCGGACACGAAGTCCTGAATCTCGATCTGCCCCTTGTACCCTTTTCTATCTGCGAAATGCATATCGATGATTTCGATGCTGAACAGATGCGCCGCATCCTTCTTGAGGGCATTGATCTCATCCTTGGAAAGCTCGCTGATAAAGAATGAGAACCGTTCCGGCTCATGGCCGCGATTTGTCATGGTTTCGCCCGGTCCTATCCCGGAAACCATGAGCCTCGGGTGAATGAATTCAAGGACGAGCGATGTGGTGGTGGGGAGGTTGATCCCCCTGATCAGAGGCCGGTATGTGATGTCGGTAACAATCTTGTCGGATTTGTTCCGGGCAGTGTAGAAGTACTCGAGGTCCCCGAGCGCGGAGGACGACGGGGAGACAGAGGCGTCGGCGGCTTCCAGTGATATCTCAAGCGAGGAGAGGTATTTTTCTCGCAGGGAGGCGAGCCGGTCGGCATACGCCTGGTTTTTCCGGATAAGCAGTTCCTCGGCCTTTTTCACCTCTGCGGCGAGCGCATCAATGCGATATCTGCGGCTCAGCTCAGCGATCTCTGCGTCGGATTGGGCCTTGTAGTGCTCTATTACCGCCTGGGTTCCTCCAGAGAGGAGATACGCCACGGGGATCTCCGGAGGCAGAGTGCATCGCAGACTTCCTGCGGAGAGGCTTGCCGGGGCCAGAAAAACCAGAATGAGAGCGGCGATCACGTATCTCATGCTTTGGCCGTCTCTTCTTTGGCGTTTTCAGCGCTGTTGAAGGGGATGGAGAAGATGAAAGTGGAGCCTGTCCCTTTCTGGCTTTCCACATCCACCCAGCCGTCGTGCGCGTTCGCAATGTACTGTACGAGCGCCAGCCCAAGGCCGGTCCCGTTCTCCTTGGTGGTAAAATACGGGTCGAATATTCTCCTCAAGTGCTCCTGGGGGATGCCATATCCGGTATCCTTGACCAGCAGCAGGAAGTTTTCCTTGATTTCCATGAGGGATACCTCCAAGTTCCCTCCAGACGGCATGGCGTCTTCAGCATTCTTGATAAGATTTATCAGAAGCTGCTTGAATTGTCCACGATCGATCAGGATCTTCGGCAGCGTTTTCGGGCATTTGACAGTGATCTCCACCTCGCGGCGCCTGAGCTCCGGAAGCAGCATGGAGACCACGGAGTCTACTTCGGCCTTGGGGTCGACCAGCTGTTTCTTCGGATGAGGAAGCCTGGCATAGGAGAGGTACTCGTCTGTCACCTGGGAGAGCCGGTCGATTTCACGGCGGATTATACGGATCAGTTCCTGCGCCTCTTCGTTGCCTCCGTTTTCTCTGACCTCGTCTTCGAGCAGCTCCGAGTGGAGGAGCACCGAGGTGAGGGGGTTGCGGATCTCGTGAGCCACATGGGCGGATATCTGTCCTACGGCGGCGAGCTTCTCTGCCTGGATGAGCTTCTCGGTCAGCGCCTTTTTGTCCGTGATGTCTACCGCATACTGGACTACATAATCCACCTCGCCTTTGGAATTGAGCAGCGGGATGGCGCTGATGTCAAAGAAGTAGGGTTTGCCCTGGATCTCCATCCTCGTATCGCGCTCGGTGACGATCTGCGCGGTTTTGAAGCATTTTTCCACGATCTTCAGGTTGCAGAGCCGCTCACCCTCAGGAAAATCGAGCGAGCAGTGCTTTTCGACGATATCCTCGCGCCTCTTTCCGTACAACTCGCAGAGCCTCTCGTTTACATCCGTGATGATAAACGCCGCGTCGATCATGGCGAGGTAGTGCGGTACCCCATTGAAGATGGTCTCAAGCCTCCTGTGCGCATTGAGGACGGCATCGGCCCACTTGTTGCGCTCGGATGCCGTGGCGCGGGCCCGGTTGATTCTCAAAAGGACAAGGGTTGCGATGGTGACGAATCCGATGCTCACGGAGCCCAGCACCAGAGTGTTCCGGAAGGTGTCGGACATGAGATAGATCACCTCGCTGTAGGGCGAGGTGGCGGCCGTAATCCATCTGCGGTTGAGAAAATGGACGGATGAGAATGCAAGGAGCTTCTTGATGGGCTTCGCGTCGGGATAATGGGGGAAGAGGAATTGGTACATGCCGTCGTTCTTGAGCTCCATCCCGTGCCTGATGTCCTGGATCCCCCTGATGCTGTGCCCCTGCTTTTCCATGTTCAGGACAATATCGTAGAGGTTCATCCCGATCCATCGGGAGTTGGGATGGTAGAGGATCATGCCTGTCTCGTCTACCAGCCAGGCATAGCCCGTCTCCGAGGGACGGATGGGGGCGACATAGTGTGCTGTGATGTTCGCCAGGTCGATGGCGCAGCCTACCACGCCGTTGAACTTCCCGTCTTCTCCTTTCAGGGGAAAAGAGATAATGAATGTCTCGAAGCGGTCAGGAATGTCCTGGTACTGCTCTCCGCCCACCATGATAATGTCGGAAACAAAGGGGACGCCGAGCTCTTTGGCTACTCGGAAATATGTCCTGAAGCTGTAGTCTCTGCCTTCGAGCCCGGGCAGAACCTCGGCCGGGTAATGGAAGGCCATTATTCCTTCGGCGTTTTCCCAGAACACGAAGGACACTTTGTTCTTGAGCGAGCGATATGCGTTGCCCAGGGCGATCCTGATCTCCTCGGGGTCTCCGTCTGCAACGGGCTGGATATGGGCGGTGAGGCTCAGGATGTTGGTGATGTCGTGCATGTACTGCTCTATGCCCATGGCGGTCTGCTGAGCGAGCAGCATCTGCTCCCGGTTGAACTGCTCTGCCATCTCCCGCTCCACGCTCTTGTAGGAGTACATGGCGAACAGGACCACGAATCCCAGGACAATGATGCTCCCCATCCAGATGACGATCTCCCAGGATGTCTCCTGAATGTTGATGGTGTGTCTTTTGATGGACTGCTTTCTGCTCAAGCATCCTCCGTCATGGAATATACAGCTCTCCATCCACCTCCATCGGCGGAATCTTCCCACGCGCCCTCAGGTCGTCCTTCTCGAGAGCGGCGAGCGGGCTGATTTCAACAATGCTCCGGTCCGAGATGTTCACGCCGAGATCTTCCAGCCAGCTCCTGTGGAGATTACTCTGCATGATTCGTGAGGTTTCGAGCGAGTCTTCGCCCGTGCGGTTTTTCACCGGGGCGAACTCGCGTTCCCGCAGCACCTCGAGGGTGACTGATTTCTCAGCCATCGGGAGCGCGTCAAAGATAAAGGTTTCAAACTTGATGCCCTGTATCTCCGTGGGGCGGCCCCGTGAATCGACGGTCGGGATGGTCTTCAGGGCCTTGTGAAAGGGCAGCCTCACGGCAGAGCCGGTCAGGGTTTCCACGAAATCGCGTCTGATCATGTGGATAGCTATGGACCCGGCCCAGTAGAGCATTTCGCCTTCACCGTCGACGGCATAGCGCATGTCGTCGTTCATGTCGCTGTATTCCAGAACCCTGGTCCTGCCCTCCACTTCGGCGATTACACCCACCTTTTCTTCAAAACTCTTCTTCCTGACCACCTTGGATGACATTTGGGCGCCTTTCAGGCTGTGCAAGCCTACGAATAGGGGGTCACAGATGGAGACCAGGGGGTTGTCCACCTGGAAGTAGAAGATCTCTTCTATTCCCCTCTCCTTGAGCGTATCGAGGCAGCCGCTCTTTTTCAGGGCCGAGAGCGTGCCGCCGTGTCCGTCCGGGTTCATGAAGAGACCCCCTTCGCGCGAAAGAACGAACGAGCCCTCAGGCGTGATCGAAGGTAGCATGCCCTGAACGAAGAAGAACACATCATCGGGATTCAGGCCGAAAAAGGAGTGTGCGGTAAAGAAATCTTTCGTGTCGGCGTCGTTGGCCCGGGAAGTCATGACGAACAGCGGGATGGGTTGCGCATACTTGTTCGAGAGGGCAAGTATTTTTTCTGCGTGAAGCTGGAAGAGGCTTTTACGTCGAACCGGAGTTACACCCACTACGCCCTTGGGAGCGTCGATCCCCAGACGGGATCCCTGGCCTCCTGCCACAACCAGGGCCGCGACCCTGCCCTGTGAGAGGAGTGTTTCGCCGTGCCGTCGAAAGCGTGAGGATTCGGGCGACGAAGAGAACGATGCAGGGATGACGGGCGCCGGCTTCACAGCGGTTACGGCGGGTTCTTCATAGAGAAACCTGCCCGCGATCAGCTCGCGGACGAGAGGGGCGTCAATTTCTTCCAGGTCACGGGCGATCTCCCTGCGCGAGACGTATGCGGACCCGGACTCAAGAAGTCTTGCGATATGTCCCTGACCGAGTTGCCGCAATTTTTCTTCGAGCATTCATGATCTCCTTTATGCGCTTCTCGAACCCGGTGTCTCGGGGAACGTAAAGCTTCACCTCGTCGATCCCTTCGGGAAAATAATTCATGAGCAAGGCCCCTTGCGGGTCGTCATGCGCATAGATGTAGCCTTTCCCGTACCCCAGTTCGCGCATAAGCTTTGTGGGTGCATTTCGGAGAAAAAGGGGCACCTGAGGGGTGCCGGTCTTCCTGATCAATTCACGCGTCCTCTTTTCGGCGATATACACGGCATTGCTCTTGGGCGCACAGGCGAGATACACGGCTGTCTGGTAGAGTGCGAGGTCCCCCTCGGGAGAGCCCAGGGTGGTGAAGGCCTCTTTTGCGCTGACCACCATTCGCAGGGCGTTGGGCTCGGCCATGCCGATGTCTTCGGAAGCGATCCGGATCATCCTGCGTAGCACATACAGCCTGTCCTCGCCCGCTTCAAGCATTCTTCCCAGCCAGTAGACGCTCGCATTGATGTCGCTGGCGCGCACGCTTTTGTGGAAGGCAGATATGAGGTCGTAGTGGTTTTCTCCTGTCTTGTCGTGATACAGCGGCCTGTCGAGGAGGACTCCCAGATCCTGGAGCTCAAGGTGCTTCTTGTCGATGGTGGTGACGGCAAGCTCCAGAAGGTTCAAGGCGGCCCTGGCGTCCCCGTCCGCAGCGCGGGAAAGGGCCTTGATGCCCTCTGCGGATATGGTTTTCCCCTGGGAAAGTATGTCTTCATCGCCCTGAATGGCGCGCATGAGGATCTTCTCGATGTCCGATGGCTTCAGCGTCTTGAACACAACAACCTGCAGCCGGGAGAGCAGAGGCGAGGTGATTGAGAATGAGGGATTTTCCGTGGTCGCTCCGATCAGAACTATATCCCCCCTCTCCACGAACGGCAGCAGAGCGTCCTGCTGAACGCGGTTGAACCGGTGCACTTCGTCGATGAAGACGATCGGAGGCTCCTGTGCGTTCTGGGCGTGTTTCGTCACCTTCCGGATGTCCTGGATACCGCTGGTGACTGCGCTGATGGAAAAGTAAGACTGGGGATAGAGCGTCTCGATAATGTGCGCGACGCTGCTTTTGCCGGTTCCCGGAGGACCCCAGAGCATGACCGATCGGCGGTTGCCGGCGATGAAGCTTTCGAGGAATCTCTTTGCATCGTCCTGCCCCATGAGCTCGTCGATGCATTCCGGACGGATTCTGTATGCGAGAGGATGGGCATGCTTTTCCATAATTATTGTATAGCACAAATCCGTAGGGATAAAAATTTTAATAAATGTGCCCCGAGGGGTTAAGTATACCTGACGGGTGTCGATAGAGAAGGATAGGTTCTTCAAGATTCATTCCCCGTAGAACCTCCTCATATGTTCGCAGGTCTGATTGACCTGCTTTTTTTTTGCCCGGACACCCTGAATGTTTGCATGATGTCGTCCAGAGGGATCGAATGGAGTGCCGCACCTGCCTGCGGAAGGGCGGAGCAAGTATATCTCCACAGATTTATTTGGACTTTACTCGAAGTGATGGAAATCTCTCCTTGACAAAACCTTTTTATACAGTATAGAAGACTCTAAACTGAATGACGCGGGGTGGAGCAGTCCGGTAGCTCGTTGGGCTCATAACCCAAAGGTCGGAGGTTCAAATCCTCCCCCCGCTACCAAAATTATCCAATTAATCCAAAGACTTATCATTCTGGATACCCCCTGAATCGGTGGTGCCTTTGTGGTGCCCCTTGTGGCGCCTCTTCTTGTTAAGACGAATTACCTCGCCGGTCATCTTTGGACGGATTTTCGCTACCACCTGGTATGCACCATCATTGATTGCTTGGTTGTATCGCTCAAAGGCTTTGTTCGTTCTGTGCCCCGAGGCTTGCTTCGCCGCATCCCGGCCAAGCAATTGAGCCGTCTCAGTGATCGTAGTATGCCGGGTTCCGGGATACAGCGAGACCCCCTCAAGCCCCACCTCCTTAGCGGCTCTTTGCCAACACCGCGCAAGGTATTTGTCGCTGAATACATCCCCCGGTTTAGCCCTTGCACGCCCCTTATGGTGCCGGAAGAAATACATCTCGTGGTTGATCGCGGGGAATGTTTTCTGTATCCACTCCCATACCTCCCGGTGCTCATCAATGAGCTTTATCGTAATCCACGGCTGATTCTTTCTTTTGGACTTGGTGGGGTAAAAGATCGTCACAAACCCATTGTGGTAGTTTTTCTCCTGGATTCGTCTAATGTCGTCGGGCCTTAGCTCGGTATAGGTCGCCAGCATATCGATTGCAAGCCAGATTCTAGGATTGAACGAGAAAGTCATCTCCTTGACTTTCTCGATAACCTGCCGCTGAAGTTGCCAAGTCGTCACGGTCCTGAAGCCGAGATCATATTTAATGGGTTCAAAAAGTGGCATTTCATCAGCCGAAACCGCTTTCATTTTTCGCGCAAATTTCCAGAACCCTTTGAGATGAGATTGATAATTTGATTTTGTTTTCTTTCCTATGTTGGGGATGGAGTTTAAGAACTCTTCTATTTCAGAATCATCTATATCCCTCATATTCTTCTGGCCCCAATACTCAACGGCCATGTTGATGGTGTGCTCAAATCTTCTGTAAGTTACTAGATTATCATCTCTTTATTCTTTCAGGTATAAGGGGGCCAGAGCTTGTACGGACTTGGGTCTTTTTGCGCTATAATCCTTGATGTCAAACTTTTCCTCGCGCTCGTCCTTTTCATACCGGAGATGATTCAACCACTTTGATGCCATGTCATAGTTTGTAAATTTTCGAGAGTGACCTCTACCAAATTTAACAAATATCCTTCTGGCACGTATTTCAGGATGATCTGGGCAACACACGGCATTCCTGAGGTTATCCTTCATTCGATTACCGCAGATCGGACATCTTTCTCTGGTATAAATAACCCCTTGCATACAACCCCCCTCGCCCAAAAACTGTGATAATCGATTATAACCTCGCTTGGATCCGTGGGCAAGGTTTTCATGAGGTATTTTTACCTTCATATCATATATATTCTACCGAAGTGAAAAATATTGATGAAAACGCTATTCAATTAAATCAATAAGTTAAAAGATTGTTAATTTTTGGGGGGAATAATAAAATTACTCCTGGTAAACATGTGGATCAGGAATGGTAGATATCGCTAAGAAAAAGTAATTGAAAACCCCCGAAGGGGGTCCTGCTGGTCGTCTTTTGACGAAGTAAAACCTAAGATAAAACAAGGTGATACAGAGGGGGTGAAACAGATAAGGCGTTATCGGTATTAAAATTACAGGAATACATACAAAAAAGAAGGTGTTTCATTAGTCGAAAATGATGACATGAAAACGACCGTTTATTATTAATAAATACGGGGGGCCCCAGGTCTCCTGGTAAACATGTGGATCAGGAATATTCACAATGTAACCGATCTCAATTACATTGACACATATTATTTCAAATAGTATATAGAATATGAAACGATTAATAATAAACAAAATAAAACGGTGAGATATGACATATCTTCAGACGCATCCTCATATCACATTTGAAGCTAATTGGGTCTTGGGAAAAGATGTTCTATTCATGCTCGGCCAGTGCGAGGCGATTATCAGGACCATCTCGGAAATACCCCTGCCCCCGAAAGAGAGGCAGCGGCTTCTCCTGGTGTCTCTCCGCAAGGGAGCCCAGGCAACTACGGCCATAGAGGGCAATACCCTGACAGAAGAGGAAATTGCCAGGATAGACGAGGGGGAATCACTCCCTCCGAGCAGGGAATATCTGGAGATCGAGGTCAAGAACATCATCGAGGCACTGAACGCAATCAGGGAAGACGTTATCCTGAACGACAGGTCATCTGTCATAACCCCAGAGCTTATTAAGAATTTCCACCGCTTCGTCGGCAAGAACCTGGGCGATCACTTCCAGGCTATCCCTGGCCGATTTCGGCAGAACAACGTGGTTGTCGGCACATACAGACCGCCCGAGCACACCGAGGTCAACCACCTGGTCCAAAGGCTGTGCGAATGGATGAGGGAGGTATTCCACTACGAGGAAGGCAGCGCCGACTTCATAGAACAGGTAGTGCAAGCCATTGTCTTCCACGTTTACATCGCCTGGATTCATCCCTTTGGTGACGGCAACGGCAGGACGGCGAGGCTGGTAGAGTTCTATCTCCTTCTGAGGGCTGGCCTGCCAGACATCGCTTCCCATATCCTGTCGAATTTTTATAACAATACCCGTGAGGAATATTACCGCCAACTGTCCCTTGCCGGTATGGAAGGGGATCTGACGAAATTCATTCACTATGCCGTGCAGGGTTTCCGTGACGGTCTGGCCGAGGCATTGAGCGTATTCCAGAACAGCGTTCTTCAGACTGCCTGGAAGAACTACATCTATGATGCTTTGGACAGCAAGAAGGCCCAAGGGAAATCAAAAACCATTGTCAAGCGAAGGAGGAACATAGCCCTCCATTTCCCGGTGGACAGGTTTTATGGGGCCGATGAGCTTCTTGACCGGGAGCCGGTGTTCATCAAAGAGTATTCCGGTCTTTCCAAAGTCACCAGGGCCAGGGATTTTCAGGAATTGGAACGTCTGGAATTGATTATCAGGGACGGGAATAAGTACAAAGGCAATATCCGAATACTGAAAGGAATGCCGCCCCTGAGAAGAAGGCATTGACCCATCATGCTCTCTTGATGCCGGTGATCCTCCTGATCCACTTGTTTACCGGGAATGGGATTGATTAACCGGGTCGTGAATCATGATCCATCAAGGATGCAACGAGGGCAATCACGTTCTTGTCGGATACAATCGAGGAAAGCATCCTGGCGGTCTGTTCCTCCAGGTGCTCTCTTTCTGACCTATTCATGCCCACCATGCGCTTCTGAGCCTCAGTCATGATATGCTTCCATGTCTTCGCTTCAACCTCGGTATTGATCAAAGCCCGTTCATGATCATGAGCCTCTTTCCATTTCAGGAACAAAAGCTCTTTCTGGGCAATATCAGCAAAGGTCTTGTGATACGTGGAAAATGCTTCTTTGAGCATGGTCTTGAATGACTCTATCGGGTTCCCTGGGATGTTTCGTGCATTGCCGTCTTTGCGAATCTACCGTCTGGAAGGTTTGGAGGGTGTATTGATAGTCGTTATCACCTGAGTTCCCTGAAGATTGTAACGATGAAGGGGGGATAAGTCTTTAATAACCTGGATTCCCGAAGATCATAACGATAAAGCTTTGTCATGGCAACATAACCTATGAATAAATATGGAGTAGATGTATTTTTTCCTTGCCCTCGGCATCGTTATGGGAGATTATGACATAACGATGATTGAGGGGGTGGGAATGGCTATTGTGCACCAACATGACAAACGATCCGGTATCACCTATGCCTACGAATCCATTTCTCACTGGGATAAGGAAAAGAAGCAGTCCCGGGCAAAACGCACCCTGATTGGTCGGGTGGATGACATCACCGGAGAGATCGTTCCGACAAGGGGAACAAACAGGCCCACAAAAGAGATTATCACGAATAAGACTGCCAAGAGAGGCCCTGTTCCGAGCACGGAAACCTCCCGGAAATTCTTTGGTGCCACCTACCTCCTCGATGTCCTTGGTCAAAGGCTTGGACTGGTTTCGGATTTGAAGCAGTGTTTCCCTCAGAGCTATAAGCAGATCATCTCACTTGCCTACTATCTGATCCTTGAGGCAGACAGCCCTCTGAGCCGCTTCTCGAAATGGTCTTCGTTGCATCAGCACCCGTACGGGAAGGATATTCCATCCCAGAGAAGCAGTGAGATCTTTAGCTCCATTACCGAAGAGGACCGCTATCGATTCTTCCGGCTCCAGGCTGCCAGGCGCGCTGAGTTGGAATACTGGGCCTATGACATCACCTCGGTATCAAGTTATTCGGAGTGCCTCAAACAGATCAGGTATGGGTACAACAAGGAGCAGGACCATCTGGCGCAACTCAATCTGGCCCTTGTATTCGGCCAGGAATCAAGCCTGCCGTTTTATTACCGCAAGCTGCCCGGAAACGTCACCGATGTCAAAACTGTCAGGAACATGCTGGCAGACATGGACTTTTTGAACCTCAAGAAGGTTCACCTGGTCATGGATCGGGGCTTCTACAGCACCGATAACATCAACGAGTTATATAAAGGGCACCACAAATTCCTCATTGGAGCCAAACTTTCCTTGAAGCTGGTGAAAGAGCAGCTGGATAGTGTTCGCCATTCTCTGCGCGAATGGTCGAACTACTGTGAGAGCCATGAGGTCTTTGCCCTGTGCGTTCCCGTAACGTGGGACTATGCCCAGAAGCGCCCCTATAAAGGGGATACCATCCGGGGAGGGCGAAGGATGTACCTTCACCTGTACTTCAACAGCGAGCGGGCTGCCGAAGATGAGCAACGACTGACGCGGCGCCTGCTCGCCCTCCAGAAGGAGCTGCAGGGTGGCGTCATGAAGCCCGAGAATGCCCGGCTCTATGATAAGTACTTTGAAATCCATGAAACGCCGACAAGAGGCATCAAGGTGATTGCCAGACAGGAGGCAATCGATGAGGCCAGGAAAAACTATGGGTACTTCGCGCTTATCAGCAATGAAGTAAAAGATCCCGTCAAGGCGCTCGATATCTATCGCAACAAGGACCTGGTGGAAAAGGCGTTCGGCAACCTCAAGGAACGCTTAAGCATGCGGAGGCTGCTGGTTTCTTCGGAGCAGTCGCTGGATGGGAAATTGTTCGTGCAGTTCGTGGCGCTGATATATTTATCCTGTATCAAAAAGGCGATGCAGAAGAACAACCTGTTTGGCAGGTACACGCTTCAAGGCTTGCTGGATCAACTCGATGTGATTGAATGCTTCGGCAGGCCCGGAAAGAACTTGCGTGTCGGCGAAATCACCAAGAAGCAACAGGAACTCTACACCACCCTCGGTGTCGATCCCCCCTCATCGTTATGAGGTGGCGGGAATCCAGGGAATAAACCCGGCAGCGGCACCACTGAAGAAGAGCTGAAAAATTTCTGCAAGGCCAGAATGATGATTGCAAGGCGCCTTCACGGTGTGTCATTGAAAAAGCCCTTCCCATGGCAGGCCTGGGAAAGATCAATGAGATAGAGCTCAAGAATCTGGTTGCCGAGCAACATCGCTGAAAAAACGCCCGGCAGGGGCGGCAGGAAAAAACGGCCGCCCGGGCGAAGGTCTTTCTTCTCGAGCGCGGCAAATTTCCCGCATGAAAAAACAACATGTGTGAAGCATGCCAGGTGAGAGGTCCAGTCCTTGTTGCATCGAGGATCCGCCCGTGGTCGAACCCCGAAAGGAATAACTCTTTGCGAATATCCTGATAATGCCGCCGGCAGGGCGGCGGATCGTCCTGCCGGCGGCATCGTAAGCCTGAAAAATGAGCTCGCTGCTAGGAATGAATCACGGCGGAGACTGCCTTGACGCGGTCGACCGCCTCCTGGACCATCCGGTCCAGCAGCTCCTGAACCGTGGGTATGTCATGGATCAATCCCACGGACTGTCCGACCATCATGGGTGCCAGATCCACGTCGCCGGTTTCCCATGCCTTGGCGATCCGGTCTCCGGTGATGAGCGGAAGAATGCCTTCGAGGCCTCCTCCGTTCGCCTCCACCTGGAGGACCGCCTCGACATTCTTGTTTCTCAGGGCCCTGGCTTGGAGATGAATCGATTTGCAGATGAGCGCGGTCTCGTGTTCCTGTCGTTTGATAAGCTCGTTTTTGATGTTTTCGTGGATGTTGCACTCTTTGGTCGCCATGAAGCGGCTCGCCATCATGATGCCCTGTGCGCCGAGCATCAGCGCTGCGGCAAGCGACTTTCCGTTGACCATGCCGCCCACCGTAACCACAGGCAGGTTGACTTCCTCGATGATCCTCGGGGTCAGCACCATGGAGGTGACATCGTCGTCCAGGGGATGGCCGCCTTCCTCGATTCCAGCGGCATAGATGCCGTCGTAGCCCGCTTTCGCAGCGTGCACCGCGTGGCGGACCGCACCCACCTTGTGGAACAGCTTCACCCCCGCTTTTTTCAGCATCTCGATATATTCCATGCCGCAGGCCTTGTCTACCGGGGCTCCGGAGACTTCCACGCCGGCCACTTTCTCTTCGGCGCATACCCTCAAGTACATTTTATAATGCTCGGCCGTGATGCGCACCGAGGGCAGGATCGTCACTCCCACCATGAAAGGCTTGTCCGTCAGCTTCCGCGTCTTATGGATCGCGGCCCGGAAGTCCTCTTCGGTGTCGTAATTCGCCGCAGTGACGTTGCCCATGCCACCCGCGTTTGATATGGCCGCGCAGAATTCCGGTTTGCAGAGCCACATCATGGCGCCGCAGATAATGGGATACTTGATGCCGAACATCTCGGTGATGGCAGTTTTTATCATGTTATTCTCCTTTGCAAGGTAGTTTGATGGAACCACCTTCCCCGGGCAACATCCTTGTAATTTCTAGGCCATCGGCATTGCCAAGTCAATTTAAAAAATAATGTATTATGATAATACAATATCAAATTAAAACAAAATGACATCTACATACCGATTGAACAGGCTTCCCGAAACCTATAAAACCGCTCCACAAAAGGATATGGAGGCATAGCCAAGGATGATCCTCGGGATCCAAAGATTCTCAACAATTGTGTTGACACGGAGGGAATAAATGTTTATATAGGAATCCATCAATTGATGGAATCATACAATGTAACATAATGATGGAATCATGATTTGTAATGTTGCGTGAGAGATGCATGATGGGCATTTCCCTCCCCGGGGCGATGTCGGGCCGTTTTAGGCTTCATCTGATCAGAGCAAGAGTTGCACGACAAATAAAAGGAGGATCTGGCATGGCAGGAATCACTTCCTTCGGGGGGTACATCCCTCGTTACCGGCTCAGCAGGATGGTCATCGTCCAGAACATGGCCTGGTACTTTCCCGTGATCATGGCAGTCGCAGGCGGTGAAAAGGCGGTGGCCAACTGGGATGAAGACTCGGTCAGCATGGCCGTCGCCGCCGCATACGACTGTATGGCCGGACACGACAGGAAAGAGCTCGACGCCCTCTATTTCGCATCGACCACGATGCCCTTCGCAGACAGGCTCAATGCAGGCATTGTCGCGGCCGCGCTCAACATGCGTGAAAACGGAGTATCGAACGCAGACTTCGCATCCTGTATGAAGGCAGGCACAACCGCGATGATCTCCGCCCTCGATTCGGTGCAGGCCGGTTCGAGGAAAAACGTGCTGGTGACGGCATCCGACCAGCGGCGCACGAAAATGGCTACGATGTTCGAGATGTTCTACGGCGACGGCGCAGCCGCGGTGCTCATCGGAAACAAGGACGTTGTCGCCGATTATCTGGGCAGCTACTCCATCAACTGCGACTTCGTGGATCACTACCGGGGGCAGGCCAAAGAGTTCGACTACGGCTACGAAGAGCGCTGGGTGCGGGATATCGGCTACGGGAAGGTCATCCCGGAGGCGATATCCGGGTTCCTTGCACAGAGCGGCATGAAGATCGGAGACTTCGCCAAGGTGATCTATCCCTGCTATTTCGGGGGCACACACAAGGCCATCGCGGCAAAGCTCGGAATCGAAAAGGGAAGGGCGCAAAACAATCTCCACGCCGTCTGCGGCGATACGGGAACGGCGCATCCTCTGGTGATGCTGGTCGCCGCGCTCGAAGAGGCAAACCCCGGCGACAGGCTCCTGGTAGCGGGGTTCGGTCAGGGCTGCGATGTGCTGGCTTTCGAGGTGACAGAGAAAATCAGGGACATGAAGCCGCGCACCGGCATCAAGGGATCTCTTGCCAATCGGGTGGAGCTGACGAATTACCAGAAGTTCACCAAGTTCAGAAACCTCATCACCGCAGATCTGGGCATCCGTGGAGAGGCCAACCCGAACACGTCGCTCACCGTGCTCTGGCGGAAGCGGAAAATGCTGCTCGGCCTGGTGGGCGTGAGGTGCAAAAAGTGCGGCACCCCGCAGTTCCCCGTCTACCCGACCTGTGTAAATCCCAAGTGCTGGAGCGTGAACGATTTCGAAGACTATGAGTTCTCCGACAAAGAGGCGAAGATCCTCATGTTCACCGGCGATATGCTCTCCCCGTCAGTCGATCCTCCGGCGGTATACGGGCTGATCGCATTCGAGGGTGGCGGCAGGACGATGTTCGACTTCACGGACTGCGATCTGAATCAGATCAAGGTGGGCATGAAGACCAAAATGTCATTCAGAAGGAGGCAGACCGACAACATGCGGGGGTTCACCGGATACTTCTGGAAGGCTGTCCCCCAGGTGGAAGGAGGCGATAAATAATGGCTACGGGAATCAGAGACAAGGTCGCGATTATCGGAATGGGGTGCTCGCAGTTCGGCGAGCGCTGGAACGACGGTCCGGAAGAGCTCATGGTCGAGGCCTTCACTGAATGCCTCCAGGACGCCGGCATCGAGAAGACCGACATCCAGGCCGCGTGGTTCGGATCGTGCTTTGACGAAGTGGGGGTCGGGAAGAGCGCTCTGCCGGTCTCCATGTCCCTGAGGCTCCCCAACATATCGGTCACCCGGGTGGAGAACTACTGCGCCAGCGGCACCGAGGCGTTTCGGGGAGCGGTCTATGCTGTGGCTTCCGGGGCATATGACATCGCTCTGGCCATCGGCGTGGAGAAACTCAAGGACATCGGCTATGGCGGCCTGCCCGAGTTCAGCACCGCCATGGGCACGCTGAACCAGCTCTGGATGGCGAACTTCACCGCACCTGGCGGCTTCGCCATGCTGGCGACCTCCTATGCGGCAAAGTACGGGCTCGACATGAGCGAGGTCAAGCGGGCAATGGCCCATGTGTCGGTCAAGAGCCATGCGAACGGGGCGCTCAATCCAAAGGCACACCTGAGGAAGCCGGTGACCGAAGAGCAGGTGCTCAACGCTCCTCAAATCGCCTATCCCTTGGGTCTCTTCGACTGCTGCGGCGTGAGCGACGGCTCTGCATGCGCCATCGTCACCACCCCGGAGATCGCAAAGAGCCTCGGCAAGAAGGATCTCGTCACGGTAAAGGCCCTGCAGCTCTCCCTGAGCAACGGCACCGAGTTCGCCTATGACTGGGACGGGGATCACTTCGTAACCACATCCAAGGCGAGCGCGGAGGCGTACAAGGAGGCAGGCATCAAGAATCCGCGTGAGGAGATCAGCATGATGGAGGTGCACGACTGTTTCTCCATCACCGAGCTGGTGACCATGGAGGATCTGCACATCTCCGAGCGGGGCAAGGCTCCCAAGGACATCATGGACGGGTTCTACGACCTGAACGGCGGCGGGGTTCCCTGCCAGGTAGACGGCGGGCTGAAGTGCTTCGGTCATCCCATCGGGGCCTCGGGCCTGAGAATGCTCTATGAAATGTACCTGCAGCTCCACGGCAGGGCCGGCCAGAGGCAGATCAAGGATCCGAAGTTCGGGCTCACCCACAATCTCGGCGGGTTCCCCTTCATGAATGTGTGCAGCATCGCCATCATCGGGAAACAGGACGCATAGGAACGGACCATTTCATAAAGGAGGTGAGATGTGGCTGACTTATCCAAGGTAGGCACCGAGTATCCCCCCATTGTCTGGGAGGTGGAGCGGGGCAAGATCAGGGAATTCGCGAAGGCTATCGGCGATTTCAACCCGATTTATCTCGACCGCGAGGCTGCGGTGAAGGCGGGGTACAAAGACACGCCGGCACCGCCGACATTCCTGACCGTCCCCATGATGTGGTGCGGGAAGATGCCGGACTTCATCAACGACCTCAAGATCAACTTCATGATGGTGCTTCACGGTGAGGAAGAATACGAATACTACCGGGAGATCTATCCGGGCGACGTGATCACGGGCACTCCGAAGGTGACCAAAATGGAGGAGAAGACGAGCAAGTCAGGATCCAAGATGGACATGATCACACTGGAAGTGCTCTACACCAACCAGAAGGGCGAAAAGGTCGCAAAGGCCAGATCGCTGCTCGTCGAAAGGAAATAGGGGGCAGTCATGATACAGGAAAAATATTTTGAAGACGTGAACGTGGGCGATGCGGTCATCGAGCTGAAGAAGGGGCCGCTGCAGAAGCTGCAGCTCGTCATGTACGCCGGCGCCTCGGGCGATTTCAATCCCCTCCACACCGACGACGACTTTGCAAAGGCGGTGGGCATGAAAGACGGCGTGATCGCTCACGGAATGTTCGTGATGGGCTGTGTGGGTCAGGCCGTTACGTCCTGGGTGCCGAAAAACAGGCTCAAACGGCTCGGTGTTCGTTTCGCCGGCATGTCAAAGCCGGGGAACACGATCACCATATCAGGCGTGGTGACGGACAAGCGCGTGGTCGACGGTGAGAATATCGTCACCTGCTCTGTTGTGGCCAAGGACGAGCAGGGTGACGTGAAGGTGAGCGGAAGCTTTGACGCGGCCTTGCCGAGCAAGGCATGACACATGAGAATTGATCGGGGGATTGTATGTCGAAAATAGATTTTACCGGAAGGGTAGCGATTGTGACGGGAGCGGGAGCAGGTTTGG